>Ga0209460_1000018_pt1 | contig 411814 bp, 300 predicted proteins | sample EBPBio132013_DNA_FD_185868 | JGI IMG/M metagenome (GOLD analysis project Ga0209460, IMG submission 185868) | Wastewater treatment Type I Accumulibacter community from EBPR Bioreactor in Madison, WI, USA - Reactor 2_5/13/2013_ DNA (SPAdes)... | ecosystem: Engineered > Bioreactor > EBPR >...
GTTTGAAGATGTCCTGACCACCTTTGACCCACGGGTCTATGCCCTCAGCGATACTGCCGCCGATTGGGTCACCAAACTCGAAGCCTTTGCTCAACGGCTAGAGGCGGCTGATACGAGTTTTCCCGTAGTTACGTTTGGTTCTCCACAGCAACAACTGAAGCCGCCACCGCCGCGAATTTACATTATCAATGGGATTAATAGCGAAACTGCCGATGGCAAGCCAGATGGTAATGCCTCTAATTTGGAGCAAAAGTTTGAAGATCTTAAGTATCCAAGTGATGATGTAGTAGCAGTTGATGCAGTCTATAACACAAATTTACAACAGTATACCAAAGATCTTAAGGGCACCGATTTTGAAGGTACTGACTTCGACGGAACAAACTTTGAAGGAAGCCATCTCAAAGGCACCCAATTTTCAGAAGACCAAGGTGGTGGACCGCTTGGATTTGGCCGAAGAATGATGGTCAAGGGGATTAATGCCGCATCAGGGTTTGGTGCAAACAGCATTAATGGGGTTACCTCATTTACTGCATGGTCGGCCAATACCGTGACTGATCTAGGAGCCTCTGGCATTAATACTGTGACTGATCTAGGAGCCTCTGGCATTAATGCTACTACCGATAGGGGCGTAAAACTGCTACATGGTTCGGCTGGTGTTGCGAATACCTTAGTTGGTGCAACTGAGGTTGCCTTGGAATATCGTAATGGAGAAAATGGCCGCTATACTCAAGAGGTCTATAAATATATTCTGAATGATCAGAAGACCCTTGAGCCAGGCCAAAAGGTAATTCTGATTGGGCATAGCGGTGGCGGTGCTCTTGCCACCAACCTGAGCCAGATGTTAGAACGTGATGGGATTGATGTGCAGGGGGTTGTGCCATTAGGTTCACCGATTGCCAATAACGATCTGGCCAGTCAATATGCCAAAGTTACCGATATTACCGATAAAGGTGACCCAATCGGCCAACGCTGGGTTCGTTCAGAAGAATCACGCAAAACGATTATTCCAGCTGCGATCCACAGTATTGCCAACCCTGGATCACTTTTGCCGAATTTTGCACTTTTTGAAGGTAATGATCTTATTAATCGCGATAGCAATGCAAATATTGTCAATCGCTGGACAACGAGTGGGTTATCGGGCACAGATGCTCATGGCTCTTTATTAAACGGTAATACCGATCAAGTTATCAATATTATTCGTCGAGAATACCCCGAAATTGATCGATATATTAAGCAGAAAGGTCATTAATCATGAAAACGAACGTATTTGATCAACAAGAATATGCAGTTTTACTTTCGCGTGAAGAATTCTTGCTGATTGTCAAATTGCTTAACGGTGAGTATCTGCTTGGTTTAGAGCGCGATCCCCTGCTTACGTTAACTCCAGAACAACAAGGAATTGCATTAATTGTTGCTGAACGGGCATTACGGGCGCGTGATTTGGCAAAAATTAGTGAGGATGGAAATTTATTGATCAATGAAATTGTTTTGCATTTAGCAGCAACATGTGCATTTGCTGAACAAACGATGTTTGTTTCATTGGCCAAACCTGATGATACAACAGATCAAGCGTTTGCTCATCGTTTTGAAGATCGAATTGTCGTGCATAGTCAACCAGATGCAGCCTTACATTATTTACAGTCGATTCAAAATGTAGCGCAATTAGTTGATCGAACATTAGGATTTTTAAAGCTCAATCAGCTTAATGAAGTCACCACAGCGGAATCAATTATTTTAGAAAAGTCGGTTATTGAAACAGCTTTAGCCGCAGGCAAAACCAAATCAGCGGAGGAGGTTAGCATGCTTTTACGCGACTATGGCGTTGAATCAGCCAATGCAATTCAGCTGGCGAACGTCGTTGCGGGCCAACCATCGATCAGTACCCTCTATATTGCTCAGTTGGTCGAGAATGAGAAAGTGGTGAGCTATGATTATACCGTGATTGCGACAACTGCTGCCGCATGGCTCATGACTGCCACCACCGATCAGCAACAGTTTCGTTTGCAGCCAGCCAACACGCAACAACTTCGCTCACTGTGGCTTGAAGCGTTTGAACGCAAAATTTCACTAGAAAGTGAGTATCGATGAGCTATCGAATCCAAGCCGATGTGGAGCAACTGCGCATCACTGCCGCCGCTTTGCGTGAGTTTAACGATGTGCTGCATAATCATCACCAAAGCATGCTCGGCAAAGCGCAGGCGTTTTTAAGCGATCTCTTTCGTGGCGATTTTCAAGCCATGTTTGAAGATGTCCTGACCACCTTTGACCCACGGGTCTATGCCCTCAGCGATACTGCCGCCGATTGGGTCACCAAACTCGAAGCCTTTGCTCAACGGCTTGAGGCAGCTGATGCGAGTTTTGGCTCACAAAGCGATAAATACCCCAACTGGATTGATAAACTATTGGGGCCAAAAGAGGCTCGTGTTATTGTAGAGCCTGAAATCGCCTTACGTAAGTTGTACGATCAAGAGATTGATCTGTTGGAATCAACCATTGCTAATCGCCAACAAGAATTGCGCAACAATAACCTACCTGTTACCAATAGAGTCGATACTGATGTGTATTCACCACGGGCAACCTTAGGCACAATTCTGCTTAATCCCAGAAATTTTGCAACAATTGAAGCGATTGCCAAACGCTATAATATTCCGCCTGATCTTCTGATGGGAGTTGTTGCCTCAGAGATGGACTTTGATCATGATGGTGGTGATCAATTCCAAGATTTTTTGGGTAGACGTGGAGTTAAAGCCGGTCAAGGGCAAGGCATTGCTAGCGTTCACTCGGATGCATTAGCCTATGCTAAACAATATTTGATTGATCATAAACTTGATGGCTATGAGGCTGCCAAACATCATTCAACAAGTGCTCAAAACCTTGCTAGTTTTGATGGTTCGGTTGAAAGCGCGGCGATTGTTACCAAGGCCCTGCTACATCATAAAGGCACGGTGGAATCGGTTGATGACAATGCAACAATTTGGGGAGCCTATCGTAACGGAGTCAAAGATTTCTCTCCGCCACAATCGAAGCCCTATGGTTATAACTCACAAGCTGATTTTCAGGATAATCGGGCAACTGCATCTGATAGCTTGCCTGAACAGCTCAAGATGGGCAAAAATGCCTATATGTCACAACCCTATTTTGAGTTCTTTCAAAAAGCAGTTCGCCTAAAAAAAGCCGCCGAAGAACGTAATCAATATATTTATGATCATCCCTATGTTGATGATCATCGTGTTTAAACGATAAATATTATGGGAGGAAATTCTATTATTGAGGCATAGTATATAAAACTTGGTTGTCGAAAATTGGGGTTTAACGCAGAGTCGCAGAGGAGACGAGCCTATACGCTGTGGACTGGAGGAAGATCGATCTGAGCTAGGCTAAAAAATAGATATTCGGGCAATTTTATGCAATCTGGGGCTAACAACAGCCCTCGTGTTCTTCGCATGCTTCGCGGTTTCGATCCTTCGCCGATTAAGGGGCTGATTGACATGGCTCAACGGAATCGTTATGATATTTCAGTACAAGCTTGCTTGGACTAGCCTCGCTGAGGCAGAAAGGATGTGTAACCCATTGTCAGTTCAATTCAATCACCTGTTGATTTTCGCTAACGACAAGTACGAATCGGCCTCATTCCTTACCTCGATCCTTGGTCTCCCCGAACCGATCCCTGCTGGTTTTTTCTTAGCCGTCGAAATGGAAAATAATGTGATTTTGCATTTTGGCGAGCCAAAGATTCCGATTTTGAGCCAACATTATGCCTTTTTGGTCAGCGATGCGGTATTTGATGCCAGTTTAGAGCGGCTTAAAGCCCGCAATATTCCCTTTTGGGCCGACCCACGCCAGCAACGGCTTGGTGAAATTAATGATGAAAATAATGGGCGTGGCTTCTACTTTTTCGATCCATCAGGCCATGGGCTTGAATTAATCACCCATCCCTATATTTGGGAATAAACTTGTTTGAATTGGATTCCATGATTGTGATTGATTTCTTGTTATCAAATTCACAATAATCGTAGCGAGGCTGCAACCGTGCAAAGTGGATAGCTCGGCTATGCTAAGATGGCATCGAGAGAAACAGCCTGATCGGCTGTACGCTGCGAAAGGAACATTATGTTGGACTTGCTAGCGTCGAATCCACTATTGCTGCTGTTTGTAGTTGCAGCAATCGGCTATCCTCTAGGGCAATTGAATCTCGGCGGTGTACGCCTCGGCGTTGCCGCCGTTTTGTTTGTGGGCTTGGCAATTGGCTCGCTCGACGAGCGCCTAAAACTGCCTGAAGTGCTGTATCAATTTGGCTTGGTGATGTTTGTTTACACCGTCGGGTTGAGCAGCGGCCATCAGTTTTTTCGCTCGTGGAAGAGCAAAGGCTTACGCGATAATCTCTTTATTGGTGGGATGATCGTTGTTGCCTATTTGTTTGCAATTCTGGCCCATTCTTTCTTTAGCATCAAACCAACGTTGACCGTTGGCCTGTTTACTGGCACAATCACCAACACGCCAGCGCTGGCTGCGGCCATTGAATATTTGAAATCGGTCTTGCCTGAGCAAGAATTAGCCGCTGTGGTCAATGATCCAGTTGTGGGCTATTCGATTGCCTATCCCATGGGTGTTGTGGCGATGATGTTGGCAATTGTTTTTGTCCAACGTTTGTGGCGTATCGATTATGTTAAAGAATTAGCCTCACGCCACGATTTAGCTGGCAATCATCACGATATTACCAGCCGCACAGTTGAAATTACCAATCCTGAAGTCACTAATCTATCAGTCCAGGCCTTGATTGCCAAACATCATTGGCCCATGGTTTTTGGGCGCTATCGCCGCGATGGCCATGTAGCGGTCACCACGGGCGCAACCCAATTTATGCTTGGCGATCATGTGAGCATTGTTGGGGCCAGCGAAGTGCTCGAAAAAGCCCTAGCCGTGCTTGGCAAAGAAACCGAAGATATTTCCAATGATCGCCGCGATCTTGATTATCGCCGCATGTTCGTCTCTAACCCCAAAATTGTTGGGATTCGGCTGGAGCAACTCAATTTGCCCCAAGTCTTGGGGGCCACAATTACCCGGGTGCGCCGTGGCGATGTAGAAATGTTGCCAACTGCCGATACCCGCTTGGAGCTTGGCGATCGGGTGCGGGTGATTGCGCGGCGTGCTGATATTCCTCAAGTGAGCCGTTTTTTTGGCGATTCGTATCGCGCCTTGAGCGAAGTTGATATTCTGACCTTCACGTTGGGCTTAGTCTTAGGCTTGATTGTGGGTTCGTTGGTGCTGCCATTACCTGGCGGCGTGAGCATCAAACTTGGTTTTGCCGGTGGTCCATTGGTGGTTTCGTTGATTTTGGGCGCACTCGACCGTACTGGCCCATTGGTTTGGAACATGCCCTATAGCACCAACCTAACCCTGCGCCAAATTGGGATTGTGATGTTCTTGGCGGGAGTTGGCACACGCGCGGGCTACGATTTCGTCAAATTCTTATTTAGCAGCAATGGCTTGCTCTTGTTTGGGGTTGGCGCAGCGATTACCTTTAGCATCGCTATGTTGATTTTGACGATTGGCTACAAAGTGCTGAAAATTCCAATGGGCATTTTGACGGGGATGTTGGCGGGCTTTCAAACCCAGCCCGCCTTGCTCAGTTTTGCCCTGCAACAAAGCAACAATGAGTTGCCAAATCAAGGCTATGCTGCGGTCTACCCATTAGCATTAATTATCAAAATCATTCTTGCCCAACTCATGCTCATTCAACTTTTATGACATTAGTTGTCACAAACCAACGTATGCTTATGGCAGGCCGATTGAGGTCTGCCATTACTATTTGGGGTTTGTATGATCTTTTCATGGATGAACCACTACGATGAATTGGCCGTAAGCAATTCAGATGGATGGGAGCACTTTAGGCCAGATGAGTATCTTATGCGCTTTTATGTCGAAGATGACGACCCAGATCCATGGCATGTTTTTTTCAATGATTGGCTAACAGGTGAAGATCCAGCTTACACCACGGGCATCGTGCTTGATCGCTGGTGGCATTGGGATGATCCAGCTGAGCGAGTGAGTGCTGACTATGTTTTAGCCCATGTTGCTAACGCACGTGAACGCTTGCCACTGCTGAGAGCGCTGTTTGTGGGCAATGTTACTGATAAAAAATGGGATATTTCGTGGATTAGGCAAGGCAATTATGCGCCAGTTTTGGCAGCCTATCCCCAGCTTGAATCGTTGGTGATTCGCGGTGGCGCTGGTTTAAGCTTTGGTGCAGTTCAACATCAGCAACTCAAAACCTTGGTTGTGCAAACCGCTGGCTTACCAGCCCAAGCCGTGCGCGAGCTTGCTGCCGCCGATTTTCCAGCGCTTGAACACTTGGAACTATGGTTGGGCTGCGCCTACCATGGGGGCGATTCGACGATTGCTGATTTGCAGCCGATTTTGAATGGCACAGGCTTGCCAAATTTAACAACCTTGGCCTTACGCAATTGTGAATATGCCGACGATCTTGCCCAAGCCCTTGCCCATGCCCCAATCCTTGAGCGGATCAAAGTTCTCGATCTATCGCTGGGCAATTTGAGTGATGTTGGAGCTGAAGCCTTATTTGCCAGCCCAGCAATTCGCAAACTCAACATGATCGTGCTGCACTACCACTATCTGAGTGATGCCATGCTTGATTGCTGGTCGGCAATTGAGCTTGCCGTTGAGGTTAGCTGTCAACAAGCCGTTGCAGACCCCGGAGATGGTGAAGACGAAGAACCACGCGAGATCGCGATTCGTGAATACTTAGCCTAGTTTGGATGCCAGTAGTTATTACCCAAAGAAAGAGGTAGAGTATGGTGTTTGATTGGATCGGTTACTTCGGCGACTCGACCATTGCTAACTGGGATGGACAAGAACAATTTGAATCGATTGGGCATCCTGTGCGGCTGCATTTGGAATACGACTATGAAGCCAAAACAGCACCTCAACCATGGGCAGATTATTTTAATGCCTGGCTCGCCACTGATGAGCCAGCCAAAACCACGGGCTTGGTGATTGGCCGCTGGTGGCACGAGCAAGTTGATCCTGGCGATATTGATACGGTTTTAGCCAGCATCAGCGCTGCGCGTGAACAGTTGCCCTTGCTCAAAGCCTTGTTCGTTGGCGACTTTACCTACGAAGAATGGGAAATTTCATGGATTACCCAAGGCAATTATGCCCCAGTTTTGGCAGCCTTCCCACAACTTGAATATTTGGTGATTCGCGGTGGCTCAAACCTCAGTTTTGGCGCAGTTCAGCATCAACAGCTCAAGGCCTTGGTGATTCAGACTGGCGGTTTGGCAGCGCAAGTTGTGCGCGATGTTGTTGCTGCTGATTTTCCAGCACTTGAACATTTGGAGCTATGGCTGGGCTGCGATTACTATGGCGGCGATTCGACGGTGGCCGATTTACAACCAATCTTGAATGCTGAATGTTTTCCAAATTTAGAAGTTTTGGGCTTGCGCGATTGTGAATATGCCGATGATCTAGCTCAAGCACTGGTCGATGCCCCGATTCTTGAGCAGATTAGCTATCTCGACCTTTCGCTGGGCAACTTGAGCGACGTGGGAGCCGAAGCCTTATTCGCCAGTGAAGCTATTCGCAATCTGTATTTTCTTGATTTGCATCATCACTATATGAGCAATGAACTGCTTGATTGTTGGGCGACGATTGGGCTGAATGTCGATGTGAGTGAGCAAGAAACCCCCCAAGAAGATGGGGGCGAGGAACATCGTTATGCTGCGGTGACCGAATAACTGTCAAGATCCAGGGATGGTATTTTTGTATAGGTATGCTAGGATGCTTATACACAGCGATGATCATCCTACTAGGGCTTTACTATGCAATCATTATTGCCATTGCTTCCCCTACCGTTGCTTAAACTCCTGAATACGGCAGAATCTTCAAGTGATCTTTTGGCAGAACAGCGATTTCATGCGATTGTTATGTTCGCTGATATTGCGGACTTTACCGCATTAAGTGATCAAGCTGGTGATCTTGGTGCTCGTGGCACTGAGCAGTTAACGTTAGTGCTAAACCAAGTCTTTGAAGCAATGATCGATCTGATTCAGACAGCTGGTGGAGTTGTTTGGGGCTTTAGCGGTGATGCATTGACGGCACTTTTTTGCTATAAAACTCCTCAGCAAACACCGATTGCCCTGCAAGCTTTGCGTTGTAGCCTTGCAATTCAAGCAGCGATGAACCAATTTCAGACCAATACGTTAATCAATGAGTTTGTAGCTATTCGTTTAACGATGAAGATTGGGTTAGCTCATGGTGAGCTTATCTGTGGTATGGCAGGCCTTCCACAACAACGCTTAGTGCCGTTATTAGTTGGCCAACCTCTAATTGAAAGTAGTTTGGTTGAAACCCAAGCACTAGAAGGGGAGATTGGTTTAACTGCTGAGCTTTGGCATATTGTTCAGCCCTATGTCGAAGCCCAAGCCCGCGATAATTATTATTGGCTCCAACGCTGCCAACCTGGAGCATCAATCACTCAACCTAGCTTGTCACCTGCACAATTGCCTGCTAGAGCTGAAATGTTTATCCATCCATTAATTGCCAAGCGCTTAGCTGACAATCAGGCCTCATTTATCAATGAACATCGGCTTGTGTATGTCTTATTTGCTCAACTACGGGTTGAGCAATCACCGCAGGGGCTTGCAAGCATGCGCGAGTGGGCGAGCATGCTCACGGCAATTAGTGCTCAGTATGATGGGTATCTCAGCCATGTAACGGCTGGCGATAAAGGCATCACAAGTATGATCTTATTTGGTGCGCCAATCGCCCATGAAGATGATCCTTTGCGGATTTTAGATTGTGCTTTAGGTGTGCGTGAGCAAACTCATCAATTAGGCTATCAATCTGCCTTAGGTCTAACCAGTGGAGTGGTTTATTGTGGGCTGGTAGGTTCGACTATTCGCCAAGATTATACAACGATTGGGGACTCAATTAATGTGGCTGCTCGCTTGATGGAGCAGGCTGAACCTGACCAGATTTTGGTGAGTATGGAACTGGCTCACCATACGCAGACGCAGTTTGATTGGCAAGTCTTACCTGCGGTTATGCTCAAAGGTAAGCCTCAACCAATTGCCCTGATGGCGCTTCAACAACGAGCTTCGGCAGCATCAGTCCGTTTGCCTGAGGTCGCAAGTAATCTGCGATTAATCGGGCGTGCTAGCGAATTAGCAACATTGTTAAGCGTAACTGGACAAGCCTTGACAGGCCATGGACAGATTATGGCGATTGTTGGCGATCCAGGGATTGGCAAATCGCATTTGATTAATGCTTATCTCCAACAAGTTGATACTGACCACTGGAATATTTATCGTGGGGAATGCGAAGCCTATGGCGAAAATAGCCCTTATTTGGTTTGGAACGCAATTTGGCGAGCTTTTTTCTGCATTGAACCAAATTGGGATCTGGCAACCCAGATTCGGGTTTTAAATTTTCAACTGGAGTTGATCGATCCAAGCCTCCTTAATCGCTTGCCATTGCTGGGAACGATATTTAATTTGGCGATTCCCGCCAACGAAACGACAGCATTACTTGAGCCACAAATGCAAAAATTGGCGCGTGAAGCAGTTTTAATCCAAGCTTTACGGCTACGGGCAATGCGTCAACCGCTGATCTTAATTCTAGAAGATTGCCATTGGATCGACCCACTTTCAGCTGATTTGTTGTGGGCAATTAGCCAAGTAATTGAACACTTGCCGATTTGCATCATTTTGGGCTATCGTCCAGCGATTCAGAATGAGTTGATTAGTCAGCGTCTACCGCAATTATCATATTGGGGTAGCGTGACGCTCCATGAATTTAATCAGGGCGAAGCAAGCCAATTGGTTGCTTATAAAATGCAGCATTGGCTTGGTGAGCAACAGATATCGAGCTCATTGGCGGCCCATTTAATCAATCAAGCTGAGGGTAATCCGTTTTATCTCGAAGAATTGCTTAATTATGTTCATACGCAAGGCTTAGATCTGAATGATGCTGCGGTTATTAGCAAATTACAACTGCCCGCCAGCCTTTCGAGCTTAATTTTAAGCAGAATTGATCAACTCAATCAGCACCAACAATTGACGATCAAAATTGCAAGTATTATTGGGCGGTTATTTAAGCTCCATTGGTTATGGGGTGTTTATCCACAGCTTGGCGATTATCAAGCAATTCAAACTGATCTTGAAATACTTGATCGTCTGGATTTAACGATTAAGCATAGTTTTGAGCCAGAGATTGCCTATATTTTCAAGCATATGTTAACGTATGAAGTGACCTATGAAAGCTTAACCTATGCTACACGATCGACCTTGCATGAGCAATTTGGCCATTTTCTTGAGCAGCATTATGCCGATGATCCAAGCTATCTCGATGTGATTTGCTATCACTTTACGCGCAGTGACAATCACCGCAAGAAAATTGAATATTTGTGGAAGGCGGCTAAAACGGCACAACAATCTTATGCCAATGAAGCTGCTTTATTGTTCTATCGGCAACTCCTCACCTTATTACCAGCAGCCGAACATTGGTCAGTCCTATTGCCAATAGGCGAGATTCTTCAGATTGTTGGTAAGCCGCAAGCAGCGATTGAGGCATATCAAAGCATTATTCAAGCCTTACCGTCTACTGCCGATGCTGCGATTAAGGGGCTTTGGAGTATTGGCAAGATTTATGGCGAACTTGGTCAGTTCGAGCAAGGCCTAACGTGGTTGGAGCAAGCCCGAACCAGTTATTTAAAGCTAGGTAACGCTGAGGGTGTCGCCGAAGTTTTAATTGATATTGCTAATATTTTATGGCAACAAGGCTATTATGATCAAGGCCTTGCTCATGTGCAGCAAAGTCTTGATCATTGGCGACAACTAGCCAATCCATTGGGAATGGCCCGTGCTTTATTTCAATTGGGTGTAATTCTATCCGATCAACGGCGTTATGCCGAGGCTTATCATGCTTTGGAGCAAAGTTTAGCGCTTCGTCGCGAGGCGGGCGATCTTTTTGCTATGGCAAGTTCACTGAATGATTTAGGAATTATTGCCTTTGATCGTGGTGATTATACAACGGCTGAGCATTTGTATACCGAAGCTTTTACAATTCGACGTGATCTGGGCTTTATCCGTGGGATGGCTCAATCGTTAAGTAATTTGGCTAATGCTGTCTTTGTATCAGGTGATTATCAACGAACCCGTGAATTGTTAGAACAAGCCTTGATCTATCGACGGCAAGTTGGACACCAACGCGGAATCGCCATCTCGCTGGCACATTTAGGTAATACTTATGCAGCACTAGGCGATTTTAAGGCTGCTTGGAACAATCATCGCGATGCATTTGTGGTTCGTTGCACGATTAATCATCGTTTGGGGATTGCCCAATCGCAAGTAGCTATGGGCTTTTTAGCGCTGCGAACAGGCGATTTTTATCAGGCCTATGGCTTGTTTCAGCAAAGTATTCATGGCTTTTTAGTGCTTGATGACCAGCGTGGATTGGCTGAAAATTTGGTCGGGTTTGGCTGTGTCGCGGCGGGGTTGCTTAAATATCAGCTTGCGCATCAATTTATGCTAGCAGCTGAAACAATTATTGTAAGCCTTAATACGATTTTTGAGCCAGAATTTCGCGATGGTCATGCTTGGTTGAAACGTCAATTAAATCAAGACTTGCCTGACCTGCTTAGTTTAAGTGAAGCAAACAATGCTAGTACTATTGAGACATTATTGAAGCTGAGTTATCGCTTGTATTAAGCTGTGATTGAGCAAGTTGTGCTGCAAAATGCTTGGCTTGAGCCGAATTGCTGGCTTGAAGATAATTGACATAAGCTTGTAATAACGTCATCGCCTCATGTTCTTGGCCTTGTTGGAGCAAGATTTGGCCTAGATGCCAGCCCGCCAAATGAAAAATCGCTAGGTCATTGCGGCTTTGAGCTAGTTGGCGGGTACGTTCAAAACAGGTTATTGCTGCTGAATGCTGATTTAATTCGACATAACGTAAGCCGACTGTGCCCAAAGCATAGCCTTTACCAAAACCATCATCGTTGCTAGTGACCGATTCGCCACCTTGCTCAGCATAAATTTGTTGGGTCAAGGCTAGTTTTTGCTGGTAATAGGCGGCTGAGCCTTTGGCATGCGGGTTGCGGCGATAGCCCCGCATCCAGCGTAGCCAGCGTAAGCTCATAATCACAATAATATCGGCAATCACATAACAAACAAACGCCCCAACTGGTGGGTTGGTGGTGTGCAATAATCCATTGAGTGGGTTGAGATCCCAGCGCCAACAGCCGAGCCACGTGCCTAAAAGCTCGATATAGAGCACCAAAAAGCCCATAATTAAATGTAATAATTGGGCACGATAGAGCAATAAAATCAGGCTAAACCCCAGCCCAAACAATAAACTCAAGCTATCATTGAACAATAAAAATGCGCTAATAAACAAACTGATATGACCGAGCAATAAACTTAAGCGTAAGCGTTGTTTGCGTTGTTTAACCCAGGCCAATTCGCTGATCAACAGGCCTGTGCTAAGTAAAATTGCATGGCCAAACGGCACATAGATTGGAATTGCCTCAAATTTGTAGCTGTAAAGCTCAAGCAATAGACTAAATACATATTCGCCAAGCGCCGAAAATGGCACAAACACTAAGGCAATCAGGCGTTGGTCGGGGCGCAAGTGATAGATCATCAAGCCAAAGTAGAGCGGTGCAGCAATATTGCTGATGATTTGGCCGTTGAAGCCTCGGGCATAGAGCCAAGCCGAATCATTGAACAGGGCAAAAAGTACAATCGGCCAAAAACCAATGATCAACCCAATTTGCCAAGCTTGGTGTTTGCTGCTTGTGGTCATGACTAGGCTCCCATACTAGGCGATAGCCATATTTTAGCCGAATTGAGCGATGCAGGATTAGTTGTTAGGGGTCAGGGGCTAGGATTGAAACCACCAAGGACGCGAAGATCGCGAAGGTTAAGTTTTTTGCTACAGATGAGCACAGATTTATTTGATGATGCTCCAAGAGAACATGTGCCGGTGTTTAACGCAGTGATGCAGAGCATTAATGGATCATGTGTGGGATTCGTTGCTAAAAATCAGCCTTCGTGCCCTTCGTGCCCTTCGTGGATCAACGATATAATCAAATCCATCTGTACTATGCTCTGGCACGATAGGTTGAATTGAGGAGAAGCATGATGACGACCCCAAACACTCAGGTTTTACATGAAGCCGCTAACCAGCGTGAAAGTGCTCGTTTGGTGCAGTTGCGGCTCACAGGCTTCGTTGGCCGTCAATCCGAACAAGCCGCGATTCGTGAATTAATCGACCAAACCCGCCCAAGCGGTGGCTACGTGTTGGTCACGGGTGAGGCTGGGGCGGGCAAAAGTAGCCTGCTCGCCCAACTAATTGTGAATGCTGGGCTAGACCAAACCCCGCAGCATTTTATTGCGCTGACTCCAGGCCGTGCCTATCAACTCGACGTGCTGCGCAGTATCGTTGCCCAACTGCTACTCAAACATGATCTGGCGAGCAACTATTTTCCTGCCGATAGCTACCCCGCTTTGCGCCTCGAATTTGGCCAGTTGCTACAAACGCTCGCGGCGCGTGGTATCAGCGAAACGATCTATCTCGATGGCTTGGATCAATTGCAGCCCGAGGTGGATGGAACCCGCGATATTAGCTTTTTGCCCTTGCAACTGCCTCTTGGCATCGTGATAGTGCTTGGCTCGCGGCCCAACGAGACGATCGATAGTTTAGCACTTGAGCATGGGGTTGTTTATCAGGTTCCACCGTTGCACGAACAGGATGCGATTGGGCGTTGGCAGCAGGTGCAGCCGACGTTGGAGCCAGCGTTGTGGCACGGTTTAGCGCAAGCAGTCAGGGGCAATGCCTTGTTGGTCGAACTGGCGGCCAATGTGCTGCGCCACACCACATCAGCAGAATTACTGCCATTGCTCGACTATGCCAGTGCTGACGCAACCAATCTCTTTCGGCTGAGCCTTGCACGGATCGAACAAGCAGCGCCGCGCCACTGGCAAGCGCTGATTCGCCCGCTATTGGCGGTGTTGTTGATAACCCAAGAACCGCTTGAGCCAGCAGTGCTTGCGGGGATTCTCGAACAATCAGTTGACGCGATTGCCGAAGCGCTGCCCCTGATGAGTGATTGGGTCAGTGTTGCCGCTGATCAGCGCGTAGCCCTACGCCATTTGTTGTTTCACGATTTTCTGATCGACCACGAATTTGCGGCAGCGGAACGCCGTGCGTGGCATGGACGGATGGCGCAGTGGGGTGGTACGCAGCTTGACCAGATCTGGCAGGATAGTGCTGAATTCGTCGAACAGGCACGGCGCTGGTATGCGCGGCAGCATTACATCACCCATTTGGATTGCGCGGAACAGTGGGAAGCCTTGTGGCAGGTGATCGATGCCGGTGATTATGGCGAGCACAAAGTGCGCTTTGAACCAAGCACCCGCTTGTATGGCTTGGATTTGGATCGTGCTCGCGAGAGCGTAATTGCCGCTGGCCAGAGCATCGAACAGCAGCTTGAATTGTTGCCGCGCTTGTGGCGCTATAGCCTGCTGCGCACCAGCCTCACGGCCCATGCTGATCAATGGCATGATAATGTATTTGTGATTTTGGCAGCCGTTGGCCGTTTATCCGAAGCGTTGGCCCAAATTGATATTTGTTCAGATCAAGCACGTCAAGTGCTGTTATGGTCGCGAGTCATTCAGTATGCTGAACCTGAGCTAGGCTTGAAAATCCTCCAACGTATGGAGCAAACGGCGCGTAGTATCCACAATCCCATCATGCGTGATGATCGGTTGCATTACGTTGCAATGGCTTATGCTGACCAGGGCTTGCTCACTTTTGCATATCCGATCACATTAACATTGACATCGGATATCGGTCGTGATAAAACCCTTGCCTATTTGATCGACATTGCCATCAAACAGCGTGATTTTGATCAGGCTTGGATTATGGTTGGTCAGATTCAAACAGCAAAATATCGCATTAAAAGTGCCATGGTATTGGCGCAAGCACTTATGTTGATTGGAGAATTTACTAAGGCCCAGCAACTGTTAATCGAAGCATTACCATTTGCTCAGGCTGAGCATGTGGTCGAAATTAAGAGTGTGCTTGCAACGATTGCTTGGCGGCTTGGCAATTATCGCCAGTCCCGTGCGCTCTTGGCCTACGCTCGAGCCTTGAGCAAACGCTTAACTGATGATGTTCAACCCGTAGCTGTATTGGCCGTGATCCGTGGCTACTCCGATCGAGCTGGCTCCCAACGGCAAGGCGGAAAAATCAAGGCGGCTGTATTGGCCGTGATCCGTGGCTACCTCGATCGAGGGAATCTGGCCAAAGCTCAAAGCTTGCATCCGATGATTCGAAAGGATGACTCTCGGATTGAACTTGTTCGTATCTATCTCAAATGGAATGAGATCGCAATTGCAGCCGAGTTGACCACGACGATTACCGATGAGTTTTACCGCGATCGGGCATATGCTGCGTTAGCTGCTTGGTATTGTAAATATGCTGATTTTGCCAAGGCTGAGCAAGCGATTGAGTTGATTACTGGGGATGAAAAAAAGAGAGAAAGTCTGTGTCTCCTAGCGACCAGTTATGCGCAAAATTTGCAAATTAAGCAGACGCTGGTGGTGCTGCAACGTGCGCTCGCAACCATTGAGCACCGCCATTATTCGGCAAAAAGCTTGCTCCAAATTGGTGATACCTATGCTCGTCAGCACTTGCATGATCACGCTTGGGGTATTTTTGCTGAAGCACTGGCTAAAATTACAACGATTGATAAGCAGCATCTTTTCCATGAACAAATGTCGGAGTTCCTGTGGCTGACCGAACATGTTAAGCGCTATGGCTATGAAGATCTCTGTGAGCGGGTTGTTCAAACCGCCTTATTAATTGGTCAGCGAGCAACCTTTGAATATTCATTGTTGTTCGAGAAGGCTACGATCTACTTTAATCATGGTGAGATTAACCTTGTTCGTCAGATGGTTGATGCTAGTACCGAGCCGCAGCTAGCGGTCCAACTGTTACAAATGCTCTTAAGGCAAGCAATTGAGCAACAGAATCATTCACAAGCTCAAACCTATGTGCTTGAAGCATTAACCCATGCGCGAAAGATTGAAAACCCGCGCTCTCGACTGATACGTTTATGTGAGCTTGGGGATACCGTTTTGGCGAGTGAATTTCAAGCCCAAGGGCAGCTTATGAGCGCTGAGGCGAGTCAACTCGTACCATTGCTCCAAACTGAAATAGATCAAGAAATTGCCATTCCTATATTAATTAAGAGCTATGCTGCCTATGCCATGTTGGCTGATGCCCTCAAGTTGGCTCAATCAATTATTATTCTTGGATTTAAGGATTATAACCTTAGAACAATAAGTCGCATCTGTGCTGATAATGGTGAGATTGAGCAAGCCTATGCGACGCTTAACTTGAGCCGATCCCGACCTGAGGTGTATGCACGGAATTTGTGCGAGATTATAGTCAAGGGGCATTCGCATGGTTTTGCGATGCTGGTAACAGGTTATTATGCTGAAATAATTGAGCTATTGAGGATAATCACTGATCGAATTAGTGTGCTTGAATGTCTAAAAGATTTGGCGATTGCTCAGATTAACTATGGTTCTAATCAGTATCTTCCCAGCCTATTGGATTCCATCCGTACTATGCGGCATCCAGCTTTGCCCGTAGATTGGTATGTGAAAGTGCTTTGTGAAATTGCTAGAGCCTATATCAAACAAGCCAATTACCCAGATTTTGCCGATTGGTTAGCATATGCCCATTCCATTGCCCAATCTCGACCAAACGTTACTGCCTATCATTATGTTGCGATGGAATATATTCAGCATGCTACCGATTCAGATACTGACATATTTTTGGCTGATATGCTTGGTTTAGCCGATGGTATTGAACCAAGCAGTTATGCAAATGCGCTATTTACTGTATTAGCCAATAGCTGTACGGCCTATGCGGTGCGTGGGCATCCAGATTTTTTGGGCAAAGCCTATCAGTTTGCTATGGCTATTTCAGTGCCGTTCCAGCGTGCCCAAGTCCTAAGAATCGTTGCCAATGGCTATGCTCAAGTTGATGACCGCGTGATGGTAGAAACGATTATTGCTGAAATAAGTCGGCTTTGTCCTAATTACTTAAGTATTGATGCTATCGCTTTGAACTATGCGCAACGAGGCGATTTGGCTTTTGCTCAAACGCTGATTGCCAATGATGAAGTATCAGAAAAAAGAGATGCTGTCTTGGATTATCTGATTCCAGCATTGCTGCAAACCGATGCTGTCGTTGCTGCATATCAAATCTCGCATGGGTTTACTAGGCTGACGAAACGGATTAAGTCCTTGCACCAAATCATTAACTACTACGTTGAGCGCCAGCACATTGCCGAAAGTGTGCAGATTATTCAAGCCGCATGGCGTAATTGTGGTGCTTCTGCTGATGTATGGGAACTGCGGAAAATCGTCTTGCCGCTTGATTCAACCCAGCCATGGCTTGGCATGGCCTTGCTCGATAGCGTACCATGGGTTGAGCAGCAATTAGCCCGATTGCAGTAAAACGTTTGGATAAAAGCTATGTTGGCTTGAAGTTTTGGCGTGGTCAGAACCACGAAGGACGCAAATGGAGTGTGGCTATAGGCTATAGGCTTTTGACTGGTTTGAAACACTATCTCATGTTCCATTAGCCAATTGCCTTCAGCCTATAGCCACGCTTTTTGATTTTTGACTTCTGCCTTTTGACTTTAGCTTTTAGCGTTGTCGTCCCATGCGCTGGCCAACTTGGGTCACGATATCGCTGACGCTGAAAGTGGCGTAAGCTGTGCCGCCTGCATTGGCTGTTTCCGACGAGAAGCCACTGGCCGAACTCGTTTGCAGTGAGCCACCGCTATTGATCGTGTAGCTTGCGCCTTGTTGCAGCTCTGGCGATGAGAAGACCAAGGCTTGGTATTGTTTGCTGGGCGCAAAGCTCACAATCGCCTTGCCTGATTGATCAAGAATTTGTATTAAATTGCCAGCAGCTTGGGCTGAGCTGTAGTTGATCAGCACTGAGGCTTGCGTTGAGCTGGTGTCGGGTGCTTGGACCATGCCCGCACTGCCAGCCGCAGCAAATACGCCACCATTCAACGCGAACCCACCATCATAATCCAATGCGCCGTTCATTTGCTCGGTTGGGCCGTGAACTAACACCAAACCACCGTTCATCACGATCGAGCCATTGGCATCTAAGCCGTCGCCAGCAGCATTGACCACCAATGTACCGCCGTTGATATACAAAAAGTAGTTGCCAGCAGCAAAGCTATCGTTGCGATTGGGCCGACCCATGCCGCCACCCTGCATACTCGAACCATCGCCACCAGCCACATTCACCCCATCATCTTGGGCTACAAGGCTAATTGTGCCATCGTTAATCGTGATGACGGCGCTTTCGAGACCCTCATACGAGGTGCTAATTGTCAGATCGCCGCCGTTGATCGTGAGGTTTGCATCGGCATGGGCACCATCATCGCCAGCGGCTAGGTTGATTGTGCCAGCATTGATCGTGACATTGCTATCGGAATGCAGCGCATCTTCAGCAGCATCGATCGTGATCGTGCCATCGCCAATCACTAAATTTTGACCAGCTTTCAGGCCTTTGGCTGAAGCATCAGCGCTCACACTGGTGCTACTGCCACCACCAGCGCTAATCGTTAAATCACCAGCGTCGATTAAGAGATCGGTGATGGCACTGAGACCATCGCCGCCAGCGCTGATCGTGAATGTACCACCTGTGATCGAAATATAGCCTTTGGTCGGATCTTCTTCGTTATCGGCGGTTAATCCATCGCCTTGAGCATTGATGCTGATTGTGCCGCCGTTGACCACCAGATAATCTTTGCCGCGCAAGCCGTCATCAACTGCGCTAATATCGATCGTGCCACTGTTGATCACCAAGCCATCTTTGCCAGTGATGCCGTCGTTGCCGTTGGCCTGAATCGTCAGACTACCAGTGCCATCAATCGCTAAATCGGCCTTGCTATACAGCGTAGCGTTGGGCAAATCTTCTTCGGTCGTAGCATTGGCTGAGGCATCAATTGTATCTGAAAGTGTATTTTGGCTGCCATCGGCCAAAATCACCGCCACTTGTTCGGCTTGCATAATGGCGATGGGAGCACTGGTTGAGCTATGAATCGTTACGCCATTCAAAATTAAGCGCACTAAATCCTTATCGGCAGTATCAACGATAATTTGACCATCACTCAAATTGCCACTCAATTGATAGGTTCCGGCTGCGTTAATCGTGGCAGTCGTTCCCTCAATTTTGACATTGGGGCTGCTGGCGGTGATGCTGCTATCGCTCAGTTTAATTTCGACCAACTCCGCTGTATCCCAAGCCAAATCTGCTGAGGTATCGTGCGGTGTGGCTTTGGTAGCTAGGGCTTGGTCGATTGATTCGACGGTTGGCACGACCACGGTTGGGTTGGTCGTTGCACTGACCACCGCTTGACTGTTGCTCGAAGTCGTATTGCTATTGGTCGTCGTTTGGCTACTTGAACAGGCTGCTAAAATTGCCACCAGCATACTGGTGATGAGTGCTCTGGTAAATGGTTTCATGCGAAAGCTCCCGATAGAATCTGATGCTGAGCGTTGCGCTCAGATTGCTTAATCTGCTATCAATTCTAGTCAGCAAGTGTGAGGAACTCGTGAAGAGAATATGTGGTTGATGTTGGGGATGCACGGTATACTTTCAGTAGCTAGGCCGATAGTCAATTGCCTGATCAAGGAGCGGTATCATGCCAAATCATCCATTAACGTTGCTAGAGCCACGCTTGCGCTCGTTATTGCCAGCGATGTTGTATGCCTCGGTTTGGGTCGAGCCGATTCCAGAACGCTTGATTCAGGTTTTTGAGCATTTGCGCACCTTGCGACGCATGTTGGGTGATTATGTGCCGCGCTTCGTTGCTGAAACCCCGCCAACGCCAGGCCTCGCCCGCTCTGCTTGGCAAGAAGGCACCTTGATGTTTACTGATTTGGCGGGCTTTACCACATTAATGGATGCCCACGCCGATGATCATGCCACCGATCAAGTGTTAAATGTGTTGAATAGCTATTTTGCCCAGATGGTTGAAATTATCAGCAAATCAGGTGGCAATCTTTTGGAATGGACAGGCGATGCCATGTTGGTGCAATTTCCGGCTGATGGTGAGCGCAACGACACTGCATTGGCGGTGCGGGCTGGCCTGCGCATGCAACGGGCGATGAAGCAATTTAATCAATTAACCACGCCCCAAGGCGTTATTTCGCTGGGCATGCGCATCGGTTTGCATCGTGGGCGCTTTATTGCTGCCGATATTGGCACACCCAAACGCATGGAATATGTGCTGTTGGGCGAGGCGGTGCAAGCGACGAAATATGCTGAAGGCGCAGGCGAAGTTGGGCGGGTTTGCCTTAGCCAAGCGGCTCTGCAAGCGGTTGGGGGTTTGTATCGCTGTGAGTTATTGCATGATGGCTATGCTTTGGTTTGTGATGATTTAGCCGAGCAAGCCTTGGGCGAATATGATATTGCGCCGACCAAACGCCGCCAAGCAGGCGGATTTTTGCTCGATCGCAGTGTTGTGGCGTTGGTGCATGAAATTGAAGAAATGCTCAACACGACTGAGCCATTAGCCAGCTTTTTGCCGGTGTCGGTGCTGCGCTTGTTGGTTGAAACCGCTGCTCAGCGTAAAGTACCGCCGCAATGGCTGCAACTCCCTGTTATCTATATGAATTTGAGCGGCATCAGCGATGCCCCCGAATATCTCGACCCCGACGAAGAACCCTTGTTGATCAAAGCCTATTCACGGATTTTTGCCTTGATCAATGCGGCGGTCGAAACTTCCGGCGGGATTCTGAAAAATGTGACTTACGATAAATCTGGCTCGAATATTTTGATTCATTTTGGGGTGACTGGAGCGCATGTTGATGATGGCTTGCGGGCGGCCCAAACCGCGTTAGCGATTCAAAAATTGGTTGAGCAATCGCCAGAATTGCATTTTCGGCGTTATCAACAACGAATTCGCTGCAAAATTGGCCTTGCCTATGGCCCAGCGTTTGCCGCCGAAATTGGCGAGCCACGCGGGCGGCGTGAATTTAATTTGTTGGGCGATGTGGTTAATACTGCCGCACGGTTAATGGCTGCTGCTGAACAGGGCCAAATTTTGCTCGAAGCCAGTCTGCAACAACTGATTGATCAACAATTGCCATGTGTTGATTTGGGCACAATCAGCTTGAAAGGCAAGGCTAGCCCAACTCCAATTTTTAGCTTGCACCTTGCTAGATAAACTAATACCTCCCTTGCTACTGCCCATCGTAGTTGGCTTATAGCCTGTTTGGCGCATCATGATACGATAGACATAACCCAAGGGATTATCAAACTATCGCTATCTCCGCAATCATCCTAGATGCTTGATCAATGATCTGCTCAGCAAGGTGATGTTGCTGGTTGATGCTGCTTAACGCTTGCCGAAACAATCAATGAAATCTGATTGAGTTTGGCATATCCGAAACCATTATCGGGGTGAATCCACACAGTCTAAGGAGATTTCGCATGCGCTTGAAGCCTGTTCAGCTTCTTATTATGACGTTTCTGCTTTTGACCATGGCTCAGACTGGCGCAAGCTTTCGTGCCCACGCGCGGTTTGACGCTCCAGTTCAATCGATTCCTGCTGGTGAATCGCGTGGCATAACCCAAATCGGGACGGTTGGCATCCAACGCACGAGCGCCGCAATTATGGCCAGCCAAGCGTTTGCCGATCAACAACCACAGCCAGCGCGTTTAGCAAAGCCACGTTTCTTGGTTGATCGCCAGCGTTTGGCTGAAAACCCGAATGCTCCGGCAGTTGCCCAATGGCCAGCCCAAGCAGATTCATTGGCTGCGCCAGTTGCAGCATTGAATACGAGCGCCTTGAGCAGTTTGAGCACCAATTTTACGGGCGCAACCTTAGCCGATAGCAATCGGTTTCCGCCGGGCACGATGGGCACTGTTGGACCAAGCCAATTTGTGGTTGCAATTAATGGGCGTTTGCGAACCTTCAATAAAGCTACAGGTGTTGCCGATGGCGTGCTCGATAGCACGATGGAAACGTTTTTTAGCTCGGTGATGACCCAGCCGATTGCCAATAACATCACCTACTATCCACGGATTCGCTATGATCGAATGACCCAGCGCTGGTTTTTGACGGTAACCGATTTGCCAGGCCTCTCAGGGAATCAAGTCAATCGGGTGTTGCTGGCGGTTAGCGATGCTGCCAGTGCGGGAGTGATTACGCCTAGCACGGTCTGGACGTTCTTCTTTTTTCAAGGCAGCGCTACCGAGATGATGGATTATGCGAGCCTCGGTGTTGATGTTAATGCCTTGTATATTGGCGCTAACATGTTCACCACCGCTGGTTCGTTCGTTAGCACCAATGGCTATGTGGTGCAAAAAAGCTCGATCCTTGGAACTGGGCCGATTGTAGTAACGACCTTCGCTGGGTTAGTATCTGGTGGATCTGGCGCTGGCCCATTTGCTCCACAAGGCGTTGATAACTTTGACCCAACCGCAACCGAAGGCTATTTTGTGGGGGTTGATAACGCGACATTTAGCACGCTGATGTTTCGGCGGGTGAGCAATCCAGGCAGCCTAACCCCCACAATCTCAGCCAATATCTCAGTGACCGTCCCAACGACCACCTTCCCTACCCGCGTTCCCCACTTAGGCAATACTGGAGGGGCGAACGGCCAACTCGATGGGATTGATGATCGGTTGTATGGAGCCATGATTCGCAATGGTCGGCTTTGGACAGCCCATAGTTTTCGAACCAGTAGTGCTGGGGTGGCGAGTACGGCAGCGGGAGCGCGTAACTCTGTGCGCTGGTATGAGTTTCAAAATTTAACGACGACACCAACCTTGCGCCAAGCGGGAACGGTGTTTGATAATGCTGCTGCCAACCCGCTCTTTCAATGGATTCCGAGCATCGCTGTTTCGGGCCAAGGCCATGCGGTGATGGGCTTCAGTAGTGCCGGAACCGCAGCGCGGGCCAATGCATCCATGACCAGCCGCTTGGCTGGTGATACTCTTGGAACAATGCAAGCGCCGACGCTCTATACGGCGAGCAGCTTTGATTACAATCCCGCTGCTGATCTTGGTGGGGCGAGTGGGCGATTTTGGGGTAATACCTCATATACCAGCCTTGACCCCAGCGATGATATGACTATGTGGACGATTCAGCAGTTTACCAATGCCACCGATTCGTATGGGGTGCAGGTTGTCAAAGTGCTAGCTCCGCCGCCAGCAACCCCTACCACAAGCAATCCAGCCTCAGTCGATCAGGGGACGACGACGGATATCATTATTACTGGCACTTCGAGCGCTGGCTCAGGCTTTTATGATCCAGGGGCAGGGTTTAGCAACCGAATTACTGCCAGCATCAATGGCGGCGGGGTAACAGTAAATAGTGTTACCTACAACAGCCCAACCCAAATTACCCTCAATATTACGGTTGCACCTGGAGCTAGTGCTGGCGCACGCATCGTGACAGTAACCAATCCAGATGGCCAGAGCCTTGACAGTACCAGTGGGATTGTCACGATCGTTGCAGCCGCGACGGCAACCCCAACCAACACACCAACCAACACACCAACCAACACACCAACCAACACACCAACCAACACACCAACCAACACACCAACCAACACACCAACCAATACACCGACCAATACACCGACCAATACACCGACCAACACACCGACCAACACCCCAACTAATACCGCGACGGCGACGGTCACTAACACGCCGACTGGTACGCCAACCAACACGCCGACGAATACACCAACCAATACACCGACAGCAACGGTTAGCAACACACCAACGAATACGCCGACTGGTACGCCAACCAACACGCCTGGTCCCACGACATTTATTCAATATCTACCCTTTGTGACGATGAGCCGTACTGGTTCACTTGTGACCTTGGGATCAACTGCGATTGCTACTAGCCCAGTCGCTACTCCTGGCTTTGTCTTTTTTACGAGCACGATTACCCTGCCGACGGTGCTGCCAAGCGGTGGAAGCTATTGGCTTTCATCAAGCCCGACTAGTCTGGTGGCGGGTTTAGTCGATGATGCGGTGATTATTCGAGCGGGTACAACTGAGATCTTCCGCTACGACTATGCAAGTAATGGACAGCCGCAATCAGCTTTGGTGCCAGTCCCGGCAAGTGTGCTATTGCCAAGGGCTGGCCAGACGCTAACCATCGAATTCACCGATCTCTATGGCAGCGTCTATAGTGCTACGCCGCTCTATTTGGTCTGGACACCCTAGGCGATTGATCTGCATTAATAGTCTCTAACTAGACATAACCCCTCTTTCAGTTGTCGGAAGAGGGGTTGTCGTGTAGAAAGCTAGGCCGGCCTCGATCTTTGGTACGAGCGACTACCTGCTGAATTGCTCAAGGGGGCTTGGCTTTTGAGTGAGCACAATTCAGCATTATTAACCTAGGCCTACAGCGACCAATCAACTATGCTAACCCCAATCACTGCAATCGTTCTAAACCTGCTTTTTGAGTAAGTGATTGTTGTAATCTGTTAGGTTGAAAGGTCGCGTATGTTGAACTTTGCCAAATTATTGCCCCGCTGGCAACGCTGGATTTTGCTCACCGGAATGGCCTCAATGCTCTTAGCGAGTTGTACCACTGCCAATACCCAATCGACTGCTACCAGCGCGGTAACTGCGACCAGTGTTCCAACTAGTGTCAGCGCGGCAACTGTTGAGCCAACCGCTGCCGCAACCGTAACTACCGCCCCAACCAAGGCCAATGCAGGCGTAGAAAGCAGCAGTATCTATACCAGTACCAACCAATTATTCTCAGTGCCGATTCCGACAAACTGGCAACTTGAAGACCAAGCTGGGATTGTGCGACTGAATGATCCCGATCAAAAAATTAAGATTGCCCTGTTGAGTGTTGAAGAAACTGATTTAAGTAAGGCGATTGAATTAGGTTGGCAGCAAGCCGACCCAAGTTTTACGCTTAAACCCGATGATAGCCAAGAAATGCCAGCCCCGAGTGGGGTGGAAAAGGCCTTGGTTGCCGCCTACGACACCAAAAATACCACCCAGACCACCGTAGCCTTGGCTCAATTGCACGAAGGCGTAGCGTATTTGATGCTGGTGCAAGGCGAAAATGCCACGATTACCAAACGACAATCACAAGTTGGTATCATTCAATCGGGCTTTACGATTTTGGCGCTCAACCAAACCACTATTACTGCTGATCAAAGGGTTGATGTTGGGACAGAACTGATCAGTGAATTAGAAAATTTTATTCAAACTGAACAAGCCAAATATAAGATTCCTGGCGTGAGCGTGGCGATTGTCCAAGATGGTCAAATTGCCTATAGCAAAGGCTTTGGGGTGCGCGATGTGGTTTCGCAAGCGCCGATGGATGCCGATACCCAGATGATGATTGGCTCAACTGGCAAAAGCTTGACAACCTTGTTGATGGCAACCTTGGTCGATCAAGGCAAACTCGAATGGGATACGCCAGTGGTTGAATTACTGCCTAATTTCAAGGTCAAAGATCCTGAAATTACTAAGCAAATCACCGTGCGCCATTTGGTTTGTGCTTGTACTGGTGTGCCGCGCCGCGATTTCGAGATGATTTTCAATGCTGAAGATTTAGATGCTCAAGGGATTATCGCTTCGGTTGCTGATTTTGAGTTCTTCACCGATTTTGGCGAGGCCTTTCAATATAGCAATCAGATGGTGGCGATTGGTGGCTTTGCAGCAGCAGCGGCGAGCGGCGGCGATCTGAACCAGCTTGATCGGACCTTTGCCGAAGCATTGACTGAACGAGTGCTCAAACCTATGGGCATGAATAACACCACGCTTGATCAAGCAGTTGTTGAAGCCAGCCCCAATCATGCCCTGCCTCATGGCTTGGATTTGACCAATGCAACCTACCGAACCATTCCGATCAGCATGGAATTTGCGATCAAAGGCGTAGCTCCAGCGGGCGCAACCGAGTGGTCAACTGCCAACGATATGGGCAATTATCTGATTACCTTGCTCAATCATGGGATTACTCCTAGTGGCCAACGCTTGGTTTCCGACGAAAATTTAGATGTGCTGTGGGAGCCACAAATTGCGATCGATGCCAAATCAAGCTACGGGCTGGGTTGGATGATTACTGATTATCATGGCTTGGAATTTATTGCTCATGGTGGTACAACTTTTGGCTTCTCATCGGAGTTTGCCTTTATTCCAGAGGCCAACATTGGGATTGTGGTTTTGAGCAATGGTCAATATGCCAACCATTTTGCCACCAGCATTAGCGATCGCTACTTTGAATTAGCCTTTGATCAACCAAGCAAAGCGGCTGAAACTGCGGCCTATAGCGCTCAAAGCATTGAACAATCGTTGGGCGAAGTTGCTAAAAATCTTGCGCCTGAGTTGGATTTGGCTAGCGTTGAGCCATTACTGGGCAGCTATACCAATGCTGCCTTGGGCGATGTGAGCTTGATGCTGAATGGAGAGGAACTGTGGCTGGATATTGGCGCGATTCAAACGCAATTCAAGCCAGTATTGAACGACCAAGGCGAGCCTGATGGCTATCTCTCAGTAACCCCGCCGTTCACCGGAATTCCCTTCAAAACAGGCGTTGATGCGAATAATCAACCAACCTTGACCATGGATGTTGGCAGCGAAACCTATCTGTTTACGCGCAAACCATAGATAACGCTTGCGATAATCACATCGGATATAATGCGGCCTCGGTTTGGAAGATTGGGTGATTAAGCCCACATTCCAAATCGAGGCCGTACCTGTTGTGCTTGTTTTAGGGTTCGCTAAGTGCTTGTTCAATCATCGATTTAAGCAGATCAAGACTGGTTTGCTGATGAAGTTGTTGACGAATGCTTCGATCAAGCTGTTGCTCAAGTTGCGCGATCCATGGTGCTAGCAGAGCTTGTTCTGGCTCGGAGCGTGGTGCGCCGATTGATTCGCGTAATTGTTCGACCATCATCAAGCGCTGCGCACCAAGTTGATACTGGCCTGCCTGAATTGCCAAAATTGCCAAGCCTTCTAAACATTCGGCGATACTTTCGCGCTCGCCAAGCTGGTGGAGCACCTGCAAGCTTTGTTGATAGTAACGTTGGGCTGGCTGAAATTCGCCGCGTTGTAGGCTAATTGCCCCCAAATTGGTCAACGACGTTGCGGTTGCCCACTGGTTATTGAGGGTTTGACGCAGGGCGAGGGTTTGCTGGGCCAAATCATAGGCACGTTGCAAGTCGCCCCGATAACGCGCCAACATGGCCAAATTGCTCAAAGTTGCAGCATAATTCGCAGCTTGTTCGACCGTGCTACCAAAAACTGTTGCATTCAGCTCAAACAAGCTTTCAGCTTGGGCATAGGCCTGCTGTTTAATCGCCACGAGTGCCAAATTATTGCGCACCATGGCCGCGCCAATTGGATTATTGTTGGCATCGTAGAGTGCTAGGCTCTGGCTAAAATGCGCTTGGGCCGCCGCAATATCGCCACGACTCCAAGCGATAGCGCCACAGGCATTCAAGGCGCGTGAATGCAAGATTGGCTCAAGGCTCTGGGGTTGGCTCGTGGCTTGGGCTAAAGCTTGATCGAGCCATTGTTGACCTTCATTGAAATAACTACGTGCCCACCAAAAACGCCAACTATTAACCGCAATATTCAAGGCGGCAATTGGGTAGTGGTTGCTGCTGGCCCAAGCCAAGGCAGCTCGGAGATTGTCGTGCTCGGCCTCGAATAAATCAAGCCATTGTTGTTGGGCATCGGCAAAATGCTGGTTAAAGGCCTCGCTCAGTTGGGTAGCCCACGCCAGATGTTGCTGGGCAAATTGTTGCTGTCGAGCTGGCGCTAATTGCTCAAGCACATATTCTCGGACAAATGGGTGCAAAACCCAACGTTCAGCCTGTGGCACTTGCATAATTAAATGATGATCAACCAAGTTTGCCAAGATATCGTAGAGCGTCGAATCATCCTCGGCGAGATCAAGGGCGAAGCTCGCGCTGCTGGGTGTCCAACCAGCGGGCCAAATTGCCAAGGCTTGCAGGGCTTGTTGCTGGCTTGGTTCCAGCAGATCGACGCTCCAACTAATCAGGTTGCGCAGGCTGCGTTGGCGTTCGGGCAAATCGCGAATGCTGGTTTTGAGGCCGAGCACATGGTTGGTGAGTTGTTGGGCCAAGCGTTGTGGCGAGAGCATCCGAGTGTGGGCGGCAGCTAATTCTAGCGCTAAGGGCAAGCCCTCAAGTTGGCTACAAATGTGGCGTATGGCTTCAAGGCTGGCATCATCGAGGCTAAATCTGGCAGCATGGCTTTGAGCACGCTCAATAAACAGGGCAATTGCTGGTGTTTCAGCTAAATCTTGGCTGGCGATTGGCTTGGTTGGCACGACCAATGGCTGAAGTTGCAGCATATATTCGCCATATAAATTGAGCGGTACACGACTGGTTGCCAAAATTTGCAACTGTGGTGCTTCACGTAAAAGCTGGCCAATCGCGGCAACCCCTTCGACAACATGCTCAACATTGTCCAAAATCAGCAAGAGTTGACGCTTGGCGAGAAATTGTTGTAGCGCTTTTTCAGGGGTTTGTTGCGGGCCAATCGCTACGCCAAGTGCTTCGGCAATTGTCGCTAAAACTAATTGTGGTTGGCTAATGCTGGCTAGCCCACAAAAACAGACTCCATCACGATAATTAGCCTGCTGGGTTTCGGCAATCGCCAACGCCAAGCGAGTTTTGCCAACCCCACCAAAGCCTAAAATGCTGATCAAACGTTGACCTTTGGCAAACAGCCGATTGATGCTTTGTTGCTCATTGCCACGACCTAAACAGCGAGTTGGCGGAATCGGTAGGTTGAAACTGGGGCTGGCTTGCGGTTCGGCAACTCCATCATTTAAAAACGTCGTTAATTGTTGGCATATCTTTTTGAAATGGCGATGATAGGTGGTTGTATGAATGCCTAGGCTATCGGCATAATAGGCGATACTGCGTTGGGGTTCGGTCACAATCAATTGCAGCAAGCGTTGTTGATCCGGCTGTAATGGTTGTTGGCAAAGCCATTGCAACAATGCATGCAGACCACCTTTGGCATTTACAAGCTGCTGGATTGCTGGCTGATTGAGCGCGATATGCGGTTGTTGTAGGAGTTGTTGCAGCCATTCAACCTGCCAGAGATGCTGATTCATTGCCAAATACTCCTCAAAATACACTCTATTAATAAAGTTTTGACTATTTTGACATTCTGCGTTATGCTATAGTCATCCACCAATTTCTCCCACATATCCGTCAGTCGATTCTCTCTACGGTAGTTCGTCAGTGACGATGAGCAATGCAAAGGAGTCGTTCGTGAAACGTCGGATTGCAGTTATTTTGGCCCTGATCGCCCTCATGTTGGCCACCGTTAGCCTTCCACACAAGTCGGTTCAAGCCCAATCAGCCCATTTAATGGCTGCGCCAGCTCCGCGCATTATTGCTGAAGTCAATGGCGCTGGTAAAGGCCGTGTTTGGGTGGGTGCTGTGCCAGCCAACAGCAGCAGCAAGCCAGTCTTGGTCTTTGTCCATGGGTTACACGGCAAGGCTCCCAACTGGTGGGGCGCAACCATGTACCACGGCACGAACGATATGTATGATAAAGCCTATGCGGCTGGTTATCGTACCGCCTTTGTGAGTATTGACGACGAAGTTGATGGCCCATCATCATCAGTTTGGACCAACGGCGCAACCTTGAATCGCCAATTAGACGTTATTTTAAATCATTATGGGGTGCGCTCGGTTAACATTATCGCCCATAGCAAAGGTGGTGTCGATACCAACAGTGCTGTGATTCACTATGGCGCAAGTGGCAAGGTGCAAAATATTGTTACCCTCAGCTCGCCCCACCGTGGTTCACAATTGGCCGACTTGGCGTATAGCTGGTGGGCTGGCTGGTTGGCTTCGTTGCTGGGCCAACGCGATGATGGCACCTATTCAATGCAAACTGCCTATATGAGCAACTTCCGTTCGCAAACCGATGGCAGCGCCAACTATAGCAATGTGCGCTTCCACACTGCTGGTGGTACTAACCATGGCCCAGCTTTCTCGGCCATGTGGTTTGGCGGAGCCTATATCTCAGGTGATAATGACGGGGTGGTGCAAGTTAGTAGCTCGATTCACCCTCGCCAATATACACGGCTCTTTACCCGCAACTACGACCACGACAATATTCGTTTGGGCAGCGTGGTTTGGAGTTCAATCGAGCCAAGCGTGCGCGGCACCTTCCGCAGCAAAGTCAGCGAAAATAGCGCTAACAGCCCAGTTGCTGATCAAGCGACCACGATCAATGCCAATAGCATTTTGCGGGGTGGGGTGCTCGAAAACGCCAGCCGTGGCGGCATTCGCTTCAATCTCGAAACTGGGGTGAAAACCGCCAACTTCGATTTTGTCAGCAACAGTGCTGATCTCGATGTAGCGTTTGTTGATGCCCAAGGCAAGCGCTATGCTGCCAACAAGCCTGAGCTTGATACTGAATTCTTCCGTGGAGCCTACCACTACAGCGCCGAAGTTGCTGCTCCAGCGAGCGGTGCTTGGTCGGTGGTCGTCAGTGGTGGTAAGGCCGATACCGCCTATCTATTCAACGCCACGTTGGATAGCAACTTGAATGTGCAACTTGATGCCGCTAGCTTGTTGGCGCAGCCTAACCAAAGTTTGGGCTTGAAGGTCAATGCTAGCAATGCTCAAGGCTTGAGCGTCAAGGCTCAATTGACAGGCACGCCTCAAGGCACAGAATTGCACAGCGCTTTGCCAACCAACCGTAGCCTCTCAGCTAAAGGTGTTGATAGCGCTAGCCTGAATCTGACTAGCCCGCAAGCCTTTGGTTTGTATCAAGTGGCCGTAACCGTCACTGGTACTGCCGCCGATGGCAGCAGCTTCGAACGCTCAATTCCGCTAAATATCGGGGTTGTCGATAGCGCTACCAAGAACCCAGCCAACAGCTTGCCTGCTGGCCGCTAAACCTACAAACCGTTAGCGTTCTACAAAACACCACTCGTTGCGGGTGGTGTTTTGCTATTTAGCTAGCCAATTTTGCAGGAGAATCGTGTACAATACAAATAGAAATCAGCACCAGTTATGGAGGCGAATGTGGATCGCCAAGAAGCTATCGAGTTTTTGCTCGAACATTATGAACAACCGCGCCATCGCGGCGAATTGGCCGATCCGGATGTGACCATGCCTGGTGGTAATCCTGGTTGCGGCGATGTCGTAACAATCTATCTCAAGGTCGATGCTGCCAACGATGCAATTCAAGATCTGGCCTTTGTTGGTGAGGGCTGCACCATCAGCCAAGCCGCCGCCTCGATTTTGCTCGAACAAATGCAGGGCCAAGCATTGGCAGCGGTTGAAGCCTTGGATTTTAATTGGATGATCGATGAGTTGGGCCGTGAGGTGGTGCAATCGCGCCCGCGTTGCGCAACCTTGGCTTTGGGTACGCTCAAGGCTGCGATCAAAAAATATCGTAACGATCAGATTCGGGCTGAGCTTGGCGAAAACGCCCCGACCCAGACCGCGCCTGAAACATTTTCAAATTAATCACGCCAATCTGGTGTGGACGATAGGAAGGAAACTCAATGCTTAGTGATGATATGGTTCGTTCAGCCCTCAAAAACGTCGTTGACCCTGAAATTGGGGTTAATATCGTTGATTTGGGTTTGATCTACAATGTTGATATTCGTGATGAAGGCCGCCAAATCGTGGTTGATATGACCCTGACAACGCCTGCTTGTCCAGCTGGGCCACAAATTATCGACCAAGCGCACAAAGAAGTCAAAGCGCTCGAAGTGATTCACCCCAGCTTGAACGATGTGAATATCAACTTGGTTTGGACTCCATTTTGGAACCCCGAAATGATGAGCCAAGATGCTAAAGATGAATTAGGTTATTTCTAAATTGTTGACGAACCCCCCGTTGGGTTGGCCCAACGGGGGTTTTAGCTTTAATCGAGGCGTTGGGCGGCGACAGTTTCAACCAGCCGTCGGGTTTCAGGGTGAATATCGAGACCTGCGAGATCATCAACCCCAAACCAACCAATCGCTAAAGCATCATCGCCTGCTTGTGGCTCGCCACTGAGCCATTCGGCCTGCATCTCCAACAAGACATAATGATATTGCACCTGATCAGCTTGATCACGATGAATCACATCGACAGCGGTGATAAAATGTGGCTGGCTGATTTCAACGCTACATTCTTCGCGAATTTCGCGGCGGGCAGCGGCCTCGACTGTTTCGCCCAACTCGATCGCCCCACCTGGAACGCTCCACTGGCCAGCCAATGGCTCCTTAGCTCGTTGGACTAAAAGCACTTGTTGTTTGTGCCAAACCATCACCGCTACGCCAATTAATGGTTGGCTTGGATACCTGCGCGACATTCGAATTCCCCCATTGGCAACATGACCTAGGCTTGATTATGCCATAGCTTTTGCACAACTTGGGTCAGCGACTTTTTTGGTATTATGAAGCATCTATTCAACCAGAGGAGTAAGCGTATGGCACAGGCGTCGATCGATATTAAGCGGATTTCTTGGATTATCGTGATTATTGTTGCCGTTGTTCTATCGGCTATGTCATTGTATACCCCAAGATTTGGTGAGGATCTACATAAATATTATATGCCTTTTGCCAAAGGCTGTGATAATTGTGGCTTTAATCCTTATTATGCGCGTTGGATTTTTGCACCACTCATGATCTTGCCAGATAACAACTGGGCAATGCCATTATGGAGCATTATGGTATTTGCTACGATGTTTTGGCTAATTTATCGAATGAAGATTACGCCATTAGTTATTATTTCATTTTCCATGATTGGTCAATATTCTTTGGGCCAAGTTGATATTTTTCTATGCCTTGGTTTATATTTGATTCTGAAATCTGAAAATCCATGGTTGCATGGCCTAGGAATTTGTTTATTGGCGATTAAACCCCAAGTAACCGCTTTGGTAATTGTTGGCTTAATCGTTGGTCAAAAATTCCCCCATCTATGGCGCATGTTAATTCCACCGACGCTCATGTTGCTGCTGAGTTTCTTGGTGTTTGGCATCGATTGGCCAATTCGTTGGTTGGGCAATACTCAAACATTACCGCGGCATGTTTGGCGTTTAGCGGCAGGCGATACCTGGCGCTTTGCTTTGCCATTTATTTGGATTCCCTTCTTATTTAAAGATCGCGAACTGCGCGTGCTCTTGTGCCTTGTGATGATGGCCTTGGCTTCGCCCTTTTTTGGCACCTATACTTATATTGTGTTGATTTTGTTTTATCCCAAGTGGTGGACGATTGCGCTTTCGTATGGGTGGATGCTGTTTAAGCCGATTGAGCCTGAATTTACCCTGCGTTGGGCTTGGATTTTGCCCTTGGTAATGCTGATTCACCTTTGTTATACCAATTGGCCGCAAAGTTGGTGGGCGCAGCGACGTGCTCGCTTGGCAACGAAGCCCGTCAATTAAAACGATTTGGCAGGAGTTAATTACCCAATTAACTCCTGCCAAATGAGCGCTTTTTACACGGTAGCAATAAGATTGTTGTTAAGCTTGGCTTGGCTACGCTCTTGGTACAGTTTGTAGGCCGTGTAGCCTGCATCGATAATCACGAAAAAGGCGGTGATTGACAAACCGTAATAGAACGAACTCATGCCAATTGCTGGGCTATTTTCGCGAATCAGCTCGCCAAGTCGGCTGAGTTGGCGTAATGAATTGGGATAACCTGCGTTGGTCAGCCACTCGGCATGGCCGCGAATCAATAGGAACAACACAATCAAACTAAAGCCACTGGCCGCTAGTGAAGCGATACGGGTGCTGGTTTGCCAAACGCCACGCCACATCACAATCAGATCAACGACCACATTGAAAATACTGGCAACGACCACCAAGGCAAAATACTGGCTAATCACTGGGTTTTCAAACAAGCCACTGCCATCAACCCAGCGGAAGCCGCCTTCGGCCTGAAATTGCATCAGCCAGCCCAACAAAATAACCTGAACCGCAATCCCAATCAGCTGCGAGCTGCGGCTAACTTTCTCGTTAGCTGGAGTAATTGCTGGCAATTTGCGCGGGTCGAATGGCTTTTTCGGCTCAGTTTCAGCCTCAATTTCAAGCTTTTGAATACCCCAGAAAATCGCGACAATCAAGCCAAAGGTTGCTGGCAGATTGCTGATGGCGCTCCAAGCAACTTGCACAATATTCAAGCGATAATTGCCAATTGTTGCCAGCAGCGCTAAACCAAGCTGACTAACGATAATAATGCTAAATACCAGCAATACCACTGCTCGAAACTGTGGAAACATCGCTGGACTGATCAAATATTGTTGGTTGTTACCATAAGCCGCCGCTACTTTGGCTGGCTCGCCCAGCGCTTGCAGGGTTGCGACAACAGCCGATTGATCGTCGAGCGCTTGATCGTTGCGCTCAAGGCTATCGTAGATCGAAGAACGTAGCTCATCCAAAATATCGCTGCGTTGCTTGGCAGGTAAATAATTGCCAACTGCTGCAAGATAACGTTCAATCAGTTCCATCTCAAGCTCCTTCATTAGTTAATAAGCGTTGCATGACTTCGGCTAGGCTTTGCCAATCGTGGCTCAGTTGGGCTAGCAGGGTGCGACCTGCTTCATTAATCACATAGTAGCGGCGTGGCCGTGAGCCTTCGACATTCCACATACTGTCTAGAAAACCTTGGCTTTCCAAGCGCCGCAACAGTGGGTAGAGCGTGCCTTGGTCGATACTAAAGCCCCGTTCCGCCAGGCGATCAATCAGCGAGTAGCCATATTGGGGCGTTTGCAGTTGGCTCAATGCCGCCAATATCACCACTCCCCGCCGTAATTCTTGGGATAATTTTTCGTATCCCTCTTGTTCTGTTGCTTGTACTATCATGGTTTTTATAATACTGTGTATTGCACAGTATTGTCAATAGTTAAATATGGCGAAATTGTGACTATTTTTTAAGCAGCTGTTTTAGCTAGCGATCAATGAGTATTTGCAGATTTACTTGATAATATACGTATATTGATGTAATATACGTATATTATTGATTGTTGAGGATCGCGTATGCACTTTGATCAAGCAACGATTGTGCAAACCACGCTAGCCGCTGTGATGCAGACCCAACAGCGTTTGGCTGAGCATCTTTGGTGGGGTGGGGCGGTGGGTCATTCGGGAGCGGAAGCTAGTCTGTTGGAGCAAGAACTGACTTTGCTGGTGGCGGTTGCCAATGGCGAAATTGAGCGCGAAACAGCGGGAGTTGCCCGTTATTTTGAAATTAAGGGCGTGCTTGATGTTGTTTGTCGGCTGTTATGGCAGGCTCCCTTGAGCACTGAACCTGCTATTCCTGCCGAATTTTGGACCCAGTCTGGGATTGGAGCGGTCTGTGGGGCGGTGCTGGCATGGCTCGATGCCGATGATTTAATTACAATTACCGAGGCGGCCCGCTTGCTTTACCCTGATGCGATGCTGGTTGGCAGTAATGTGGCGACGCAACGCGTGTTACGCCTGATTGCCAGTGGTAAACTGCGCGAATATATGGCGAATGCCGACGTTGCGCCAAATCCGCGCCATCGTCGGCGAGTTAAGCGCAGTGAGGTTTTGCCACTGTGCAATATTTCGCTTGAGCTTGATGATTCTAACGCTCAGGAATAACGTTAAATCAAAAATCCCCTAGCTTTGAGGTGGGCTAGGGGATTGAACTTGGGAGTTGTTGCCAGACGCTCCCTAGTTATAGGCGGCGATTTCCCACAACGAGTAGCCCCATTCGGTACCGCGTTGGGTTGCATAAATTCGCAAATAACGTCCGCTGCCGTTGACATTCAGCGTATCGCTGCCGCCATCGCCGTTGCTGACAGTGCTCAGGGTGCGCCAAGTACTCGCATCATCGGAAACTTGTACTTGATAGGCCCGCGCATAGGCTGCTTCCCAATTCAACACAACTTTGGTCAAGCTTTTGCTACTGCCCAAGTCAACTTGAATCCATTGAGGATCGCTGTAGCTGCTGGCCCAACGAGTGGCGTTGTTGCCATCGGTGGCGTTGGCTCCACCCAAAGTGCTGGTTTCGACCGAGGAAACTTGAACTGGCCGACCAAGCGCCACGTTGCTGCTGGTTGTGCCGCCACTACAGGCTTGGCCGTTGATCGTGCAGTTGCTGGGGTTGATCCATGCGCCGCTGTAGCTTCCGCTAAAGCCAAATTCGCGAGTTTGGCCAACTTCGATTCGGCGGTTCCATTCGAGATTGCCAGCGGTGTAGCGGTTGCCGCTCTTGGCTTGAGTCGCATCCCACCAGCTTGAAATCGTGGCATTACTCGGCAAGTCAAAGCTTAGCGTCCAGCCATCGACGGCGCTACTGCCATTGTTGGTAATCCGATAGACTCCCACATAGCCGTTGCCCCAATCTGAGGTTTTGACAAAGCTTGCTTGTAAGCCATTGCCTGTAGTTGGTTGGCTGTTGGTGGTGACGCTCAGGCTGTTGCTGTTGGCCGAGCGATTGCCAGCGGCATCACGCGCTTTGACCGCAAAACTATAGGCAGTGCTGGGATTCAGCCCGCTGATCGTGATGTTGGTGCTGCTGGTGCTGGCAACTGGATTGGCCCCGCCATTCTGATAAATATCGTAGCCCACCACGCCAACATTATCAGTGGCGGCGTTCCAGCTTAAATTTACGCTGTTGTGGGTTTTGCTGGGTGCTTGCAGATTGCTGGGAGCACTTGGCGCGGTTGTATCGCTTGGGATGTCACTTTGTGGCGTGAAACGTAACCAATCAACATCCAGTGAACGGGTGGCTCGTGGTGGATTGGTGGCATTCGCACAGCATTCGGGAGTCCAATTGGGGTGATGCCACAAATTGACCATAAATGCCGCTGGATTTTTAGGAATCCGTGCGCTTGGCCCACGATAATCCCAGAGCACAATTTTTTGGCCGTTGCTCGGATTCACCACCCACAAGGTGACGTTGCTGGCAGTCCAATTGAAGCCATATTCATAGTAGTTGGTGGCTGAATTGTAGCTTGGAATCGCCTGCACCGCCGTTGGTTGATTTTCGCTTGGGCTATTCGACAAATCGGTGTAGCTATCGCCGAAGGTCGTGGCATAGCGGGTATATTCGATCGTGCCAGTTGCCAAATTAACCTTGCGATAGACCCGCCGACTGATCGCGGTTGGATCGTTGTAATCAGTCCAGATCGTCATCAAGATTGATTGGGGTTCGGCGCAGAGCCATTCAAAATCAATTTCGCTGTTATCAGGCAAGCCATTGCCATTGCTATCGCTGCCATCGTTGAAATAGGTAAAGAAACCGTTGATTACACCTTCGTCGCTGGCGCAGTTGGCGGTTTTCATACGGGCTTCATAGGTGCCATAATGATACTGTTGGCGCGAAACCAAATTTGAGCCTTGGCCTGGATAGGCAGTTTGGCCAGCGGCAATCGAAAGCCGCAGAATCTTGCCATCTTGGGCTTGGCTATCGCTGACGTTGGCCGTGCCCGTGGCGGTGCTGGAGTTGGTGTACCAGCTAAACAGACTGGAATTACTGATTGGTTGATTAAAGTGCTCGGTGCTGCTAGCAGCACTGGTGACGAGCGGTAAAAAGACCAAAAAAGCTGCAATGAGTTTGAGCATTGGCTTATAAACTTTCATAGTGTACCCCGTACTAGATTGCGGTTTGAAGCTCGCAGTTTTCACTCGACTTGTTGGGCGTGTGACCTCCTTCGTTGACTAGCAAGCCCATTAGACCAAAACCTGCCCACCAACAGAAGGGTGAAAACTGGGGTAAAAACGGGGTATTTTTAAAGAAATTTAATGAATGATACCAAGCAATGTCTGGATTAATTGGGCTAAAGCCATGGTTTGGCTGCTAAACCAACGCTGTTGCACCTGAACTGAGGTTAATTGTTGCTCAGCTTGCTTGATGTGGATTTGCAAACGTTTTTGCTCGGCCTCAAACAAGGGCAAGGCTAGCTCATCGCGGAGTTGCTTGGCTTTGCTCCAGCATTGAATCGCCAATTCAGCTTGCTGCACTTTGCTCAAAATTTCGCCAAACCGCTCTAAATTCCAAGCGAGGCCATCGTAATCGTGCAAACTCCAGCGAATTTGCACGCTTTGCTTGATTGCTGCCAGTGCAGCAGCGGTTTGGTTTTGGTGCAACAAGACTGGAGCCAAAGCATTCAAGGCTGAGGCAATCCCCCGTTGATCGTCGAGGGTTTGCCAAATTGCCAAGGCTTGTTCATGGGCCTGTTGGGCTTTACTCAAGCGCATCTGATAAAAGGCAATCATGCCAAGGTAATTTAAACTGAACGCAAGGCTGGGCAAAATCTGTTGTTGCTGCCAATAATCAAGGCTTTGCTGCAACAGCTGTTGGGCATGGCCAAATTGGCCTTGACGCAGTAAAACCATGGCTTGGCAATCGTGCATGGCAAACACTGAAGCTTGGTCGCCAAGCTGTTCATGGATGCTACAAGCGTGGCGATAGTGTTCAAGCGCTTGGACATAATGGCCTTGTTCCATAGCAACCTCGCCCAATTTGGCTAGATTGTCGGCGATGGCGGCAGGTTGTTGTAGGGCTTGCCGTTGCGCCAAGGCTTGTTGATACCAAGCCTGACCAGCACGATATTGGCTTTGCAAAAAGGCCGCAATATAGCCTTGCATTTCGTTGCAACGGGCTTGAGTTGCTGAATCAATTGGTTGGCTGCCGAGCCAAGCCAGCCATGTTTGTAGCTCCTCGGCGGCTCCATAACGATACCAAAATTCGGCCAAGGGTAAGATGCAACTGCTAACTGCAACCCAATTCTGCGTGCTGATTGCCCAGTTAATTGCTGCGCGAATATTCTCGCGTTCCAACAAAAGCGCCTGACGCGCCGCGAAAACTTGCTGGCTGAGCGATTCACAGTACATAACATAATAATTGAGATGCTGTTGGGCAAGCTCAGGAAATTCGGCCTGTTCAGCCAATTGCTGCGCGGCAAATTCGTGGATCAAGCTGAGCATGCTAAAACGTTGCGGTTGTTCAACTTCAGCCTGCATGTTCAGCAAACTATGGTCAATTAAGCCCGCCAATTGTTCAAGCAGATCAAGCTGATTATTGTTTGGCACGATTGCCTGAATGGCATCCAAAGTACACCCAGCCTGAAAAATTGCCAGTTGACGCAAAAGCTGTTGTTGCTTGGGCGAAATTTGCTGATAGCTCCAATTAATCGCGTTGTGCATACTTTGGTGACGAGCTGGGGCAGTTGGATCATTGGTGCTGAGCAAGGCCAAGGGCGGTTGTAAATAAGCCAACAAAGCTTCAGGCGTGAGCAAACGGGTACGGGCCGCCGCCAATTCCAAGGCCAAAGGCAAGCCATCAACTTGCCAACAAAGCTGTTTGATTGCTTCGGCGTTGTGGTTGGTCAGGGCAAATTGCGGGTTGAGCGTTTGCGCTCGTTGCACAAAAAGCTGAACGGCGGGATTGGTTTTGAGTTCGTTAAGGCTGGCCTCGGCGGTTGGCAAGCGCAACGGTGTTAGCGGAATCGCATATTCGCCTGCGCAATGCAATAGCGTGCGGCTGGTCAAGAGTAATTTGAGGTTGCTGGTATGGTCGAGCAAACCACGAAAATGCTCGGCAGCGCTGACCAATTGCTCAACATTATCGAGAATCAACAAGATACGGGCTTGTTGATAGTGCAATTGAATGTGGCGTTGCCACGAATATTTGCTGCTGGGCAGATTGAGCGCTTGACTCAGGGCTAAACCAATATCAGCCACGCTGCTGGATTGAGCTAAATCGACAAAATACACCCCATCAGGAAAATGCTTATGACTATGCTGGGCGATTTGCAGTGCAAGGCGGGTTTTGCCCACGCCACCTGGCCCAGTTAGCGTAATCATCCGAATATGCTCAGCGTTGAGATAGTTTTGCAGCGTTGCCAGTTCAGCTTGGCGATTGATCAGCTTCGTCGCAGTTAATGGCAAGCCGCTTGGTTTTGGCGCTGAATTGGCGGCATCAGTGCCAACCATTCGGGCTTGGGCGCAAAAAATCTGGCTTTGCTCGGCTGATAACTGCAAAATTCTGGCTAAACGAGCGGCTAAACTGCGTGATGGCCGCTGGCGATTGGCCTCCATTTTGCGAATACTCTCGACGGCGCAGCCAACTTCCTCGGCTAAAGCCGCTTGGGTGAGTTGGCGTTGATGGCGATAGTCGCGCAATTGTTGCCCAAATGATCGTGCTTCTGGCATAAACGCGAGCGACTCCTTGGGTGGGTTATAGCTGTGTCGTTGCGAAATCAGGTTAACAGTGGATGGGCGACATCCTGCGCTATACGGTACACTAGCAACACAAATCAGGCAATCGTGTTGCTGCAACGCTGGCTCATAATCCCAATGGGGAAGCAGCCGCAGAGCCAGCACCACTGCCAGCATAACCTGCCGTTTGCTCTGCTACAAGCACTCGTTTTGGATGAGCATACGCTCATTTGTTGGCGCAATTTCTTAACCAAAACTTGATATTTGAGCCTTGAAATTCAAGTACAATACAACAGTTCTTTGGGTACTAGCTCGATGACCCAAAAGGACTAGCCTCTAGGATGACTGTTATCGAGCAATGTCACGAGCGATAACCAACCGTGCATCGACGGCTGCTGCGTAGTAAGGGTTATTGTGTTCGTTTTGGAGAAAGTCCATGTATCCGGTTGTTCGACCGAGCGCTTCGCCTATCGTCGTCGCAAGCCGTGCAAAAGTGATGGTAATCGAAGATAACGTTGACAGCATGAATTTGACGTTACGGATTCTGCGCGAGCAGATCGGTGTTGCCTACTGCAACGCTCGTCCGTCAGGAGATGCCTTCTTCAGTTGGTTAAACTCGCCGCAAGTACGTCAAAACCCTACATTGAGCTTTCTCGACCTCATTCTGCTGGATATTCGCATCCCACGGGAAAATGGCCATATTGTGTTTCAAAAGTTACGGGCCTTGCCTGAGCTGAAACGCACCAAAATTGTGGCTATGACCGCCAATGGTTCGCGTGATGAAGCTGAACGCGCTCGCGTTTCGGGCTTCGATGGCTTTATTGCTAAGCCCATTTCGGTCAAAAACTTCCCCGAACAAATTGCCCGTGTCTTGCGTGGCGAAATTGTCTGGGATGTCAACTAAAACTGCATAGGTATTGGGTTTCAAGGGGTGACAGTGTGGTGCTGTCGCCCTTTTTTGTGCTATTCCGGCGCTGGCAGTTCATGCTATACTGGCGTTGTTAATCCACGTTTTGCTGGCTCAAGGAGGTGCTGCGCGTATGCCCGAACAACTACACCATGAACTCTCGTTATGCCATCGAGAGCTACGGGCGATCTACGACCTCGATGCTCTCCGCGATACAACCGACTCGACCGAAACCTTTTTAACTGGCTGTGCCGCGATTATTCGTGGGGTATTGCAGCCCGATTTGCTTCAATTAATTACCCTCGATTTGGAAGATTGCCCCGCCCAAAATATTACGATCGAACGCTGGCGACCAAATGATGCTGCTAGTTTGATGTTGGCCTTGACCAATGCCTTGGCTGGCGGTGAAACTTCAACCTTGCAAGAGGGCGATTCAGAAATTATTGTGCGTTCGCTCTCAGTTAAGGGTGAACGGCTGGGTGTGTTGGTGCTTGGCTCGGCTGATCACCATTGGTCGACTGATGATCGGCGTTTGATGGATGCCATGTGCTCACAAATTGATTCGGCTATGGCTGGCTTGCGCTTATTCCAACAAGTTCAATCACGCAATCGCGAACTCGAAACGATCTATCGCTTGGATCGCTTGATCGATGCCACTCCCGATTTTGATCAAGGTTTGGGTGCAGCCTTGGGCTTGCTCTCCGAGACGATTGGCGCTGCTTGGAGCTTTATTATGCTCTACACCGCCGAGGAGCATGAGCTTGAATTTCGCGCCGCTTCGCATGCTGATGTAGCCGACCCGTGCACTGAAGTTTCGCAAGTTTTGCGCGATTTGGCCCGTCAAACCGTTGATCAAGGCAAATTAGTGCGACGCGAACAGATCGATCAAACAATTGGAGCCTATATCGGCGTGCCCTTGATTTTGAAAAATCAAATTATTGGGGTTTTTGGTGGCGCGAATCCGCCAGGCACACGCGGGTTTAGCATTCACGAAGTTAAAATGTTGAATGCAATTGCATCGCAAATGGATACGGCACTGTTTGAAGATCGCCAACAACGCCATATTCGCGAAACTTTTGCCCGCTATGTCAGTCCCGATGTGGTTGATTTGATGTTGCGCACGCCTGGCAACGATTATCTGAATGTACATCGCCAACAATTATCAATGCTTTTTTCCGATATGCGCGGCTTTACCACAGTTTCCGAGCAATTGCCTGCCGATGTAGTCGCTCGCATGCTCAACGAACATCTCTCGGCCATGACCACGATTATTCGTAATGCAGGTGGTACGGTCGATAAATTTGTGGGCGATGAAATTGTGGCCTTTTTTGGTGCACCCTTGCCCTATGAGCAACACCCCTTGTTGGCGGTGCAAACTGGCTTGTTGATGCAGGCCCGTCATAACGAATTGATGACCGAATGGCAGAATCAAGGCTTGCCAGCGGTGGCAATCGGCATCGGGATTGCCTCAGGCGAGGTGGTCGTGGGCAATATCGGCTCATCGCAAATGATGAACTATACCGCGATTGGCTCGGATATGAATTTAGCGGCGCGGTTGTGTAGTGCCGCGTTGCCCAACCAAATTTTGGTCAGCCAAGCCACCTACGATGCCGTGCGTGAGCAGGTTCAGGCTGTGCCAGTGGCCCCATTGAGCTTGCGGCATATTTCGCAGTTAGTGCAAGCCTACAGTATTGAAGCAGTGCTGAGTACTCAAGCCTAAGCGCAGCCTGGAACTGCTGTAACTTTGGATGTAGTGACGATCACGAGATCTATATTTAGGGGGTGCAGGGGGATTAAAGCCCCCTGCGTTTCCCTCCGGCGGAGGGACGGAAGGGTGGCGAATAAGTTTTATTCTATCGAGCAAATTCAACAAATATCAACCCTACATTTAGTTGAGGACAATGATGTCTGAGCTTTTTGAAGTGAGCGAAGTTCACAATTATGGTGGTTTTTTTGGTGGCGATACCGTAACCCTCGATGTCATGGCGATTGCTGATCACAACGATTGGCGACCATTGGTGATCGATGCCAAAGCCTTGGAGAACATTCCTGAGCGTCATAATTTATTGGCTGGAATGGTATTGACCCTCGAATTTAGCGGCGAGCGGGTTGATCGGGCGGTGTTGGTGGCGGCTCGTGAGTATGAAGAATTACGCACGGCCTTGGGCTTGACCCAACTGCCGACGACCAGCACTGAGCCAATTAAAGTAAGTGGCTGTTGCGAACAATGCCAGCGCTGGCTGCCAGCCCAACATCTGACAAAGCAAGGCTGTGTGGTCTGTACACCAGCCTAAATTGGCCTAGGGATCTGCTACAATACGACTACTGAATTTGTTTATTTGTACGTGAGGAATGGTATGAAACAGCTTTCGCATGCGGCAACGGCAGTGGCTTGTGCCAACATTGCGTTTATCAAGTATTGGGGCCAGCACGACTCACAATTGACGCTTCCAACCAATGGCTCGATCTCCATGAATCTTGATGGCTGTCTAACCGAGACAACCGTACAATGTTTGCCCGAAGCCGTGGAAGATAGCGTGTGGCTAGCCTTAAGCGGCGGCGAAGAAGTTCAGGCCAAAGGTCGTCAATTTGAGCGTGTCATCCAACAAATTGAGCGTTTGCGTCAATTGGCTGGGGTTACCGAGCGGGTTGAAGTGCGTTCGCGCAATAATTTTCCTTCTGATGCTGGCATCGCTTCGTCGGCGGCGGCGTTTGCGGCGTTGACTCGGGCTGCGGCTTCGGCCTTTCGTTTGGAGCTTGATGAAGCCGAACTATCGCGCTTGACCCGGCTTTCTGGCTCAGGCTCGGCCTGCCGCTCGATTCCGGCTGGTTTTGTTGAATGGTACAACGATGGCACGCATGCTGGCTCGTATGCTGCCCAAATTGCTCCACCTGAGCACTGGAATTTGGTCGATATTGTGGCAGTGATTAGCACTGAGGCCAAGCATGTGGCTTCGACGAGCGGCCATAGTGTTGCCACGACCAGCCCTTATTTTTCGGTGCGCTTGGAAGGCATTGAGCAACGTTTGGCCGATGTGCGCCAAGGTATTCTCGAACGTGATATTGAGCGCTTGGGGCCAGCCTCGGAAGCCGATGCCATGTCGATGCATGTGATCGCTATGACTGCCCAACCGTCAACGATGTATTGGTTGCCTGGTACCTTAGCGGTGATGCAAGCGGTGCAACGTTGGCGTGCTCAAGACAATCTGCAAAGCTATTGGACGATTGATGCTGGCCCAAATGTGCATGTGATTTGCGAAGCCAAAGATGCGCCTGAAGTTGAGGCACGGCTCTGCGAGTTGGATGCAGTCCAGTGGACGATCGTTAATGGTGCTGGCCCCGAAGCGCGTTTAGTAGGATAAGGTGCGCTGATGCTGCGACGACTACGAGCCTATTTGGTGATTGTTGGCCTGTTGGTAGCCACGGTAAGCATTGGCTCAGCCGAAACTGCGGCAGGCCAACCGCGCTACTTTGCCGAAACTGGCCATAGTTTGGCCTATAATTTTCGGTTGTTTTGGGAGCGCAATGGTGGCTTACCAATTTTTGGCTATCCAATTACCGAGGTGTTCGTTGAAAACGGTCGTCCAGTGCAATATTTTGAGCGAGCGCGGCTGGAATGGCATGCAACCATTGGCTGGACGCTAGCTGGCCATCTGGGGCGTTGGGCAGCCGAAGGTTCAGCCAAGCATCCCGCCTTTACGCCGCGCAGCGAAGCCGCCTATCCTGGTCAAATCTTCTTCCCTGAATCGGGGCATACCTTAGGCGGGCTGTTTCGCCAGTATTGGGAGCGCAACGGCGGCTTGCAGGCCTTTGGCTATCCGTTGTCAGAAGAATTTCTCGAGCGTAACCAACAAGATGGCCAAATTTATACGGTGCAATATTTTGAGCGCACGCGCTTTGAATATCACCCTGAATTGCCAGCGGCTTATCAAGTGTCGTTGGGGCATTTGGGTCGCCAATATTTAAATGCTACCAAGGCTGCGCCGGAATGGGCTACCCGCAAAGTGAATGATGCGGCGGCTGCTTGGCAAGCATTGCGACCAACTCGCATCAGCATGCCACGAATTGGGCTTGATAGTACGATTGTTGAAGCAGGTTTTTCGTTGGGAACATGGGATGTGCCGACCGATGCCGCCGCCCATTATTGGCCAGTGGCAGGCTTTCCAACGACGGCTGGGAATATAGTACTAGCAGGTCATGTCGGCTATCATGGTATTATCTTCAGTCAGTTACCGAATGCAGTCGTCGGCGATCGCTTGATCCTGACTGTTGACGGCGTAGAACACCGCTACCAAGTAACTGACATAAGTACTGTGACCCCCGACCAAACATGGGTAATGGAGCCAACCGCTGAAGAAACGGTTACGCTGATCACCTGTGTGCCGATCGGTGTGTATTCGCATCGCCTGATTGTGCGTGCGAAGCCCCAACCGTAGGAGTTGTATGTCATCAACTGTTCAACAATTAATTCAACAAGGCGTGCAGGCGGCCCGCTCTGGCAACCATGCCGAGGCACGGCTGGTGCTGCGTCAGGCAATTGCCGCTGATGCCAAAAATGAGCAAGCTTGGCTCTGGCTGAGCGCGGTTGAAGCGACCAACAGCGAGAAAATTGCCGCCTTACAACAAGTGCTGGAGATTAATCCAGCCAATGCTGCCGCTAAACGTGGGCTTGATCTGCTTAAGCCCACCCAGATTGACTTTGCGAATTTAGGTCAAACGAGTACGGCGGCTCCGGCTAAAGCTAGTTTTTCGCCGCCACCAGCCCGCGCTGCTGGTAATGCTGGCTTGTTGCAACCACGCCCAAGTTTTGAGGCAAGCTCGCCTGCGCCAGTGATTAGTCAAGAGCTAGGCGCGGGAGCCGCTTCACTATCTACATCGTTCCCAACTCAAAAGGCTGAAGCACCGCCAACCCAAGCACCAGCAGCCGAAGCCAAGCCAACGCCTGAGCCGGAAAACGTCGTGAACTATAGCAATGATCTGGTTGGCTCGTTGCGCCCAGCGATTGCCAAAGGCCCGAAAAAACGCTCAGTGTTGCCCACCAGAAGTGAATTGATAATTTCTGCTATTCTTTTGGTATTGCTGGTTGGGGGGTTCAATCTGGTGCGTTCGGCCTTGGCTGGGCGGCTTGGTGGCTCTCGCAGTAACAATGATATTACTGCTAGTGAGCGAGCGACCAGCGAGGCCTTACTTGGCTTGAATCCAAATGTACCAACTCCAGTAGTTCAGGTAGTAACTGATTCAGGCCAACAACCAACCCAGCCCCAACCGGTTGAGCCTGTGGCGAGTGGTAGTGTCCATGAATCGCGCAGTTACTTCTTGACGATTGGGGCAACCGAGATTGCCAGTGATGGCAAGCAGGTGACGATTAATCTTGTGCTGCAAAATCCTACCAACCAATCATTAACCTTTCGGGCTGCCGATTTTACGATTCAGACCAATATTGGCGCGTTTCCAATTGCCTCGAACTCGCCCTTAATGAGTACGTTGACAATTCCGGCAAATGCCAGCCATTCGGGTAGTATTACGGCGCGAACCAATACCGGCGAATTTCAATCGATCAAGTTGGTCTGGCGACCAACCAGCGGCGGGATTTCTAAAACAATTACATTACGCTAAATCAACTCAGTAATGCCATGGTTCGCTGCGCGGTGTTTGCACAACCATGGCGTTGCTATGTAAGGAACTTGGATGTTTGATCAGTTTGTACCCTATTACGATGCCGATTATGGCGATTTTCAGGATGATCTGCTGTTTTACCGCGAGCATGCTCGGATGGCTGGTGGCAGCATTTTAGAAGTGATGTGCGGGACTGGGCGGGCGGCAATTCCGCTGGCGCAGGCTAAACTCAAGGTGGTGGGCATCGATATTGCTCCAGCCATGATCGAACGTGCTAAAGCTGCTGGATTAGCAGCAAACGTTGCGGAGCAGCTTGAATTTGTGGTTGCCGATGCAACCAATTTTGATCTTGATCGGCAGTTTGGTATGGCTTTTGTGGCGATCAATTCGTTTATGCATTTGGAAACCACCCAAGCCCAAATCGCTGCTTTGCGCTGTATCCATCGCCATCTCAAGCCCAATGGGTTGTTGTTGCTCGATTTATTTAATCCTGAGCCAAGCCAACTCAGTGCGGTTGATGGCTTGATGGTACTCGATAAAAGTTTTCGTGCGAGTAATGGCAATTTGGTGCAAAAATTTGTCTATCGCAGCGTTGATTTAGCGGCACAGCATCAACATGTCCAGTTCTGCTACGATGAAATCCAGCCCGATGGCCAAGTGCGACGCTGTGTGCTACCCTTTGGCATGCGCTGGCTTTATCGCTACGAGGCCGAACATCTGCTGGCCCGTTGCGGCTTTGAGTTGCAGGCAGTTTATGGCTCGTATGAGCTTGATCCATACACCAGCGAATCAGAACGAATGTTGATTGTGGCACGAGGAATTTCCCAATGAGCATGCTTGATCCTTATGAAATTGAGCGAATTGAGCGTTCGCGCAAACGGGCGACCCGCTTGTTGATGGTGGTGATGAGCTTGGCAACCCTGTTTTGTGGAGCTTTATTTATCTATATCATCAGCCCGCCGCCACGTGAATATATCGTTGGCCCAGTCAGCCAATTTCCAATTGGTCAAACAATTCAGGTTTCGGTTAAGCAACTGGTCGCCTCCGAAACCATCGTTAGTCGTCCTGAAGTTAGCGATGACCCTTTGTTGGTTACGCGCTTGAGCGCCGATCAATGGCGCGTCTTCTTGGCTTGGGATAGTTTAAGCGGTTGTATTGTGCTTTATCAACAATCCGACCAAACCTATCGTGATCAATGCTCAGATCGGGTGTATGATGAACGAGGATTATTAATTAGTGAGAGTCGGCGGTTGCGCCTTGGTGAGTTGCCGGTCACAATTGTTGGCGATCAGGTCCAAATTCGTGATGAACTCTTACCTGACCCCCGCCAAGAATAGCCTGACAATAGGCCTCATTGATTGTGAGGAGAAGGTTGAGTGTCCAGCTAGGTTTTGTTGAGTAAAGGAGGGCATGTGCATCGCTTTGCGCGATCAGCCCCATTAGTGGTGGAAGAATTTGCTGATCCTGGGATCGATCACCGCGAGGGTGAACCATTAAGCTTAGGCAGTGCCTATTTAATGTTGGGAATGGTTGCTGCCGATGAATGCCCGCCGGAAATCCTGAATGTGCTCGATCAACTGAACCCTGAAAAATGGTATCATGGCCAGCTGTTTGAAACCATGATTAACTATTTTGAGAATCGTGATCCGGCCTTGATGATGGAAATTGGCCGTGGCATTTATTATTCGCTTGCAGTTCAGTTTCATGAAATGGGCTTAAAGACTCCAACTTCGATGTTGGTGGCCATGCCCGATGTTTGGCGCACCGCAACCCGTGGCTCAAGCGGTGAATGGCGCACAACGATTGTCGCGGCCTATCATGCGCGGGTCGAAGTTCAACAACCGTACAATTGTATGTTCGAGCAGGCGGCGATGGAAGGGGTTTTGCAAGGTTTAGGGGCACGTGATGTGCGAATCACTCACCAACCCTGTATGCGTGATGGCCATCCCTATTGTGTGTTTGATATTCGCTGGACGGAACTTTAAACAAATGCCCTTGGTTGAGTCGTTTGATGCTTGCCTGTTGCGCGTTTGGCGTAACCACCTTGCTCGCTCCTCATCGAATTGCTCAAACCAAGGGCATTTTTTAGGCTTGTAAAATATCGGCAAATAGTGCGACGGTGGCACGGCGCGGGCTTGGGTCGTAAATTGCAAAATCAATTTGGGTAAACGGCCAGGTTTGTTGCCCGATAACCGCTTTGAACAACTTGGCAATCATTGCTGGATCATTGCCAAAGACCCCGCAGCCCCAAGCCCCCAAAATGAGGCGTTCGATTGGTTGGCTGGCGCAAAATGCTAGTAACCGTTGCATGCGTTGGCGCATGGCTGGCTCAACCTCGCTACTTTGGCCGGTATGGTTTTGGCGAATCGCCCCCGCATTGACCGCCGCCATCGTCACCACATCGACCAAATATGGTTGCTCAAGCCAATTGCCTGCATCGTCGCAGAGCACTGGCACTTGGGGCGACCAAATCAGCGCGTCGGAATACAGTAGATTATTTTGCTGCTTGTGAAAGCGGTAAAACTCACTACAACGAGTTAAACATGGATACAAGCCCGACGAACGGGCGATGCTTTCCTCTTGGGCTTGGCTACCACCTAAAAAACCACCACCTGGATTTTTGGCCGAAGCAAAATTTAAGATTGCCACCCGTTGACCAGTTTGGGCATGGCTTTGGGCTGCTGCTAAAGTTGTGGCAGCATACACGCTAATGCTTGGTTGTTGGTTGGCGTTGCGGGCCGCCGCCAAGGCTGTATCAGGCCAGATGATCGTGCTGGCTTGTTCGGCGGCATGTTGGGCAGCCCGAATATCAGCCGCTTGACCTGCCGAGTTAACATAACCACCCTCGGCTAGCGCATCGAGGGTGCGTTGGGCAATAATTTTACGTTCTTCGCGTTTCATCGTAACCGTGCGGTTCCTTCCCAAAAACTGCCAACTTGACGATAGCCAAGCGGCTCATAGATTTGGCGGGTGGCAAAATCGTTGCTTTTGACATCGTGAATCAGGCTAGTACAGCCTTGATCAAACAAACTTTGGGTTAGTTTGGCGATGATCGTGCGCACATAGCCATTGCCGCGCAAGGCTGGATCGGTATAGACATTGCCAATCGTCGCCAGCTGATCCCGCTGATTGATCAGATGGGTTCCGCCAACCGCAACGAGCGCCCCATGCCGTCGCACGCAATAGTATAAGCCGTTATGCAACTGATCAGGGCTAAATGTGGGTACATCATTCATGGTATAAAAAGCCGAAAGCTCGCCCAAATGTTGATCTTCAAGCTGCTCGATTTGCGTGCCATTGGGCTGATCGTGAAGTTGACCAGCTTCAATCGCAATCCGAATCATTGGTTGTTCGTTGCTAAAGCGATAACGTTGGCCTAACACTTGACGATACTGATCGTCCATATTCGCCACAATGCAGGCTTTGGGCCACTCGCTTTTGGATTCTAAGATCGTTTTTATGCCTTGAGCATCACCAAAAGGCAACAATGCAGTAAAGGTGCTAGCACGATACCAGAGCAAAATCGCCCAGTTTGAGCCATTTTGGGCCAAACTGAATTGTGAGCGTTCGCGGAAGGGTGGTTGTAAATCTCCCAATGCATAGGCTGATTCAAGGCGATTTTGGCGCAGTAATTCGTGCAAGGTGTGGTCTGAAGGTGTGAAATCAACCTGCCAAGTCATGAAAATGCCTGTCCTTTGTGTGCGATAAAGGTCTGCCGCTGCATAAATTATAGACCTTCACGATGGGATTACAAGATTAACACTTTACCAACGCAGCGTCACTACGCTGTTAATGGAGTAGTGCTATGCTTTTTCTAGCAGTTTTTTTTAGTGGAGGTTCAAATTCGATGGCTAAGTTTCTTGTGGTGCGCCAATTGCCGCGCCTCCACACCCAAGGCAGCGCCTTTGAACGCGATTGGCAAACTCCATGGCCGCGGAGCAGCAACGCCCGTGCCTTGATTTGGCGACCACATGCTGATGTCCATGAGTATGCCGAGCAATTTGTAATTAAGGTCGAGTTGGCAGGCATGCGCGATGCAGCAATCGAAGTGACCTTGCACGATAGTGTCTTGTATGTTAGTGGCCAGCGTGAAGAGCATTGCCCCAACCATGGCGTGCATATTCACGAATTGGGAATTAACTATGGTCATTTTGAGCTAGAGTTTGCCATCCGTGCGCCAATTGACGAAGCAGCGATTAGCGCTCGTTATGATGATGGAATGTTGCTGATCGCGCTGCCCAAGCGTCATCCAGCCCAAACCGAACCACGGCGGATCTCGATTGAACAAACCAACGTCTAAATTACATTGGTGCTAACAAGGGGTTTTGTATGTCAGAAGTTGAACGAACGACCACGATTCCAGATGAAATCGCGATTTTGCCGTTATTGGGAACTGTCGCCTATCCCCAAACGATTATGCCATTGGCCATTGGTCAGCCTGAGTCGATCCGTTTGATTGACGATCTGATGGCTGGTCAAAGGATTGTGGGTTTGATGGCGTTGAAAAATGAAGATGAACGGCCTAGCCCTGTCCAGCCCGATGATTTTTATCAATTGGGCAGTGCTGCGGTTGTGCATAAATTAATGAAATTGCCCGATGGCACGCTGCGAGTGGCGATGCAGGTGCTTGAACGCATTGAGATTGTGGAAATTATTCAAACCGAACCCTATTATCGCGCCAAAATTCGGGTTGTGCCCGATGCACTGGCTGAGAACGAGCAGCTTGAAGTAACCGCGTTGATGCGTTCGATTGGCACGATTGCCAGCCAAATTGCCCCCTTGATTCCGCAATTTCCAACTGAATTGCTGAATTCGGTGTTGAGTGAAGAAGATCCACGGCGTTTGGCCTATTTGGTGGCTTCGTATGCCCGCATGAGCGTAACCGATCGTCAAGCGGTGCTGGCTGAACCAAGCATCAAGCAAAAATTGCTCAAATTGAACGAAGTGCTGACCCGCGAATTAAATGTGTTGCAAATTGGCCAGCAAATTCAATCGCAGGTGCAAGATGAAATGAGTAAATCGCAGCGCGAATATGTGTTGCGTGAACAACTCAAAGCAATTCGCAAGGAGTTGGGCGAAAATAATGAACAAGAGGTTGAGGTTGATCGTTTAGCCGAGCAAATTGAGGCGGCTGGCATGAGCACCGAGGCTTATCAGCAAGCCATGCGCGAGCTTGATCGGTTGCGCCAAATGCCGACGGCTGCTGCCGAATATAGCGTGATTCGCGGCTACTTGGAAACCCTGATTGCTTTGCCATGGCAAAAACGCAGCGACGACACGATTGATGTGGCGCAGGCTACCGAAGTTCTCGATGCTGATCATTATGGATTGGACGAAATCAAAGAGCGGATTTTGGATTATTTAGCGGTGCGCGAGCTACGCCGCAAACGCTCGCCGGAGCGTGATCCTGGGCGTGGGGCGATTCTCTGTTTCGTTGGCCCTCCAGGTGTGGGCAAAACCAGCCTTGGCCGCTCGATTGCCAAAGCCATGAATCGCGAGTTTGTGCGTTTGTCGTTGGGTGGGGTGCACGACGAGGCTGAAATTCGCGGCCATCGCCGCACCTACATCGGCGCAATGCCTGGCAGTTTGATCCAAGCGATTCGGCGGAGTGGCGTGAATAATCCGGTTGTTTTGCTCGACGAAATCGATAAATTGAGTTCAGATCATCGTGGCGACCCAACCTCGGCCATGCTTGAGGTGCTTGATCCAGCCCAAAATACCAATTTCCGCGATCATTATTTAGATGTGGCGTGGGATTTATCGCCGGTGATGTTTATTGCGACCGCCAATACCTTACAAACCATCCCAGCGCCATTACGCGATCGCTTGGAGATTATTCAGCTTGGTAGCTATACCATGCGTGAAAAGTATGAAATTGCCAGCCGTTATTTGGTGCCCGAACAACGTGAGCAACATAGCCTAGCGCCAAATGAGGTAGAAATTGATCATGAAGCCTTATTGGTGGCGATTGAAGAATACACTCGTGAAGCTGGAGTGCGGAACTTGGAGCAACAAATTGGCACATTGATGCGCAAGGCAGCCCGCCAAGTTGCGCTTGGTTCAGCTACACCAATTGTGCTCGACCCAGCTAAAACTCGCGAATATTTGGGCAAACGTCGTTACTTCTCGGAGATTCACGAGCGTACCGATCGACCTGGGATTGTTACAGGCTTGGTTTGGACTCCAGTTGGCGGCGATATCATCTTCATCGAAGCGACCAAAATGAGCGGACGCGGCAACTTTGCCTTGAGTGGTCAGCTTGGCGATGTGATGAAAGAATCGGCACGGGCAGCGCTGAGTTGGGTGCGGGCTGAAGGCGAAGCCTATGGCATCGATCCGAATTTTGCCCAGCATTACGATTTGCATGTGCATGTTCCGGCTGGTGCTCAGCCCAAAGATGGCCCATCGGCGGGGATTGCCATGGCGACTGCCTTGGTTTCGCTCTTGACTGGTCGGGTATTACGCGACGATGTGGCGATGACGGGCGAAATTACCTTGCGCGGTAAAGTCTTGCCAATTGGTGGGGTGCGCGAAAAAGTTTTGGCAGCCCATCGCGCTGGCATTCGCACGATTATTTTGCCGCAGCGCAATCTGGCCGATTTGGATGAGATTCCAGCGGATGTGTTGGCTGAGGTGCAATTCCATGGCGTGGAGCATGTAGGGCAAGTGATTGAACTAGCTTTGCGAGCTGAAGCAAGCGAAGCACCAGTCAGCGTGCCTGAATCAGCGGTGATGCCAAACTTATTCCAATCAGATGTTGAAGTGCTGGTGCATTAAACACAAACAGCGCCGTTGGAGTAATTCCAACGGCGCTGTACTTTGAGAATCTGAATTACTGTGCCGATTCGACGGCAGCTTGTTGATGGCGTTGCATGGCCGCGATAGCTTCCTCTTCGGTGGCGAAGATATCGGCATATTGGGCGAGGCCGACCATGCGGAAAATCTTTTGGAAGTGCGGGCTAAGGCCGCTAATTGCCAGCTTTTGAGCTTGACGATTGACCTCAGTTACAACCCCGATTAAAATAGCAATCCCCGCGCTGTTGATATAATCGCTTTGGCGCGAGTTGATAATAATATACTTAGCGCCCTCTTTGGTAACGCCTTCGTATGCCCCCGTAATGGCCTCTTCGGCAAATGTGGTTACATCACCTTCGAGGTCAATAATCCAAATCCCGTCGCGTTGACGGGTCGTAACTTTCAATTCATCGTCAATCATAGGTCCAAAACTCCTTGACCAAGGATCGCGCTAGGCTGAGGCTGATCCATGCCGTCGTGGTGGATTATACATTGCTAATCGAAAACGATTACCTTGTCCGGGACGCGACGGTAGAAAGCCGCACTCATCAACAAGCTGTTCAATGAGCATTAAGCCCATCCCTCGCGCCGATGCCAGCCCAGCAAGTTTTTGCTCGATGGTTGCTGCTTCGATCTCTTGGGAGGGGTGAAAACGAAGACCTTCATCGCTAATAACCAGCACCAGCCGATTGCGAGAAATCGTGCAGGTGATATGAATTCGGCGTTGGACTTGGCGCTGATTGCCATGCTCGATGGCGTTGATACAGGCCTCGCTTAGTGCCGTGCGTAAATCCTCAACGCGCTCTGGGTCAAACCCCATATTCCGTGCGAGCGTACCAATTGCTTCACGGGCGATTTTTTCATAGCCAAGCTGGCTGGGAAATATCAGTTCGATGGTGGCTTGGGTTTGCGCCATGTTCTTCAACTCAACGATCTAGGTGGATAACCATCCGTAATTTATTGCCACCTGATGGAGCGACCGAAAACTGGACTTCATCCATCAGTTCTTTAATTAACCAGATTCCCCAACCACCTTTATCGTCGCTATGCAATACTTGGTGGATGTCGGGTGTACGCTCAGTGATGGTATGATCAAGCAGCTTGCGCCCTTGATCAGCCACATCAACAATCAACCCGTCATCGCTGCCAGTAAAGACCACCACGACTTTCATTGCTGAATCGTGTTGATTGCCATGTTCAATTGCATTCGTCACTGCTTCGCTGACCGCAGTGCGGAGCGATTCAACGCGATCATGAGAGAAGCCCATCCGTTTCGCCATCGCACTGGCGGTATCCATGGCGACTTTCTCGTACCCCAGCCGACTTGGCAAGTGGAGTTCAATCACCCGTTCTTCATCGCCACTAGGGGCCATGTGTTGTGGATTGGACATTTGGAAACCTCACGTCGCTCGCAATGACGGTGCTAGCCCTCACTATACCATAGGCGAATAAGCCTATGCAAGCTTGACTTTTGCAGGCGTTTAAGCCTGCATCGAGCCAGCAACTTGGGCGAATGCTAAGCCTCTGCCGAGTATAACAAAGGTTGTTGGCTGCTTCAAGCCCTACACTTCTAATTATTGAGCCTAGTTGCTAATCCGATGTTCCTCAATTTGGCTGTTCAGGCTTTGTCCAGCTATTTCAATATAAAGTTGTTGCTCGGTCAGCGAAATTCCTAAATCGCAGCGCCGTTCGATCAGGTTGGCAACGTTTTCAATAAAACGCCGATCAAAGGCATAGACTGGAATTTGCTCGGCTTGAAAGATGGTTTTGCCGCTGAAATTGCCCAGCACTTGGGCTACATCGCGATGGGTGTATACCGCCGCTCGTCCGGCACGTTTGCTGCCACGATGCAAGCGCTCGGCATCAGGCGCACCAACCTCAAACCAGCCAGTCACTTGCCCAGTCAAATCGCGAATCCACACCGCTGGTTCGTCGCCAGCCGCTACGCCTTGGGTGAAGGCGATGCCATCGCTGTATTCTAAGCAATAAGCCAAAATTCGCATCAACATATATTCGGCTGATTCAGATGGTTGGCGGGCTACTCGCAGTTCTAATTGCTCATAAACATTGCGATCAACATTGGCTAAATCAACATTAATCGTGTAAATCGTTGCACTAAGCGCCATGAATGCTCCTCGTTAATTGATTTTTTGATACATTGCTAGCTCAAATGGGTTGCCATTGCTATTGACTCCATGATACTGCTTGAGCAAGCGAAATTGTGCTGGGTTTTCCAGCAAGCTACGCGGCGTTTGCCATTGCAGCGTCCACGAAAAGCGTGAATCCCAGACCATAATGCTGCCCACTGGAGCTTGTTCAACCGCTGTTGGCGTAATCGATTGGTAACGGCTTGGATCATATGGATCGATGCCTGTACCATAGGCAAACCAGGGAATTGCCGCTAGCACCAACTTTTCGCGATACTCACTTTGCACAAACCATTGTGTCGCGTTGAGCACTTGCTGGTCGCTATCCTGAATGCTGAATGGCTGTACGCGGATGAATAATCCCAGTAGCCCAATCAATACACTTGCTCCAGCCAACCGTTGTTGCCATATCGCTTTGATATTGGGCAGCATAAGCAAGGCCACCAAGCCGATGCTCAACAAGCTATCGTAAAGGATGATTCCACGGGTTGTCCAGCGAATCCAAGTCATCCCTAGGAGGCCAATCATCACCAAGATCAATGCGCCGCGAATGCTCCAACGCTGCCATGATTGATGAATTGGTTGACGTAATGCTTGCAATCCATAGGCGCTGAATGTGCCAATAATCGGGGCTAAAATCGCTAAATGGCGATCATAGCCGGCAATTTGGGTTGCTGGAATTTTCCAATAGCTGATTGCCAGAATTGCAATATAGCCAACCGTCCACCAGTGCAGCGTGTTCCAGCGCATACGCAAAAAACCATAGACTGCGAGGGCAAACGGCACGCTGCCAAAAGCCACTGGCAAGCGCGTGATGTAATGCCACCATGGGCCAGTGCCATAAAATGCAACACTGCCGCCTTTTTGAAACAATACTCGATCAAGCGGAAACAGGAGGTTGGTCCAATCAGCGAGGCGCACTGCCCAAAAACCATTCCAGATCAGCATCGGCAAAGCCATCAGGCCAAGCTGCCAGTAGCGCCGCTCTTTGATCAGACTAAAGCCAAAGAAGATTAACAAGGGGAGCGTTTCATAGCGGGCTAGCGGAATCAAGCCTGCGAACAAGGCCATTGTATTCCAGCCTTGGCGACGTTGAGCCAACAACGCTGCTGCCAAGTAGGCGGCGCAGGGCAATTCAGTTAATGCGGCAAAGCTCAAGCGGGCAAATTCTGGCTGAATGCCTGTAAAAATTGCCGCCAGCCAATACCACTCAACTGCCAATTCTGCTGCTAAATAAGCGGCTAAGCCACAGATAATTGCCGCAAGTATGGCACTTTGCATGTGTACAGCGGCCAAGCCAAATTGGCTAATTAAAGCGTAGGGGATGGTAAAACCTGGCCGACCCCAAACATCGAGCAATAACTCAGGGTGCTTGAAACTCCACCGCGCAATTAATAAATGCTGAATTGAATCATCGCTATAGGTGCTACTAGAGCGCAATCCATAGCTAATAAAAATGCCTAGCAGCAGGCCACAACTAAGCCAGAGCCAGCGATTTGAGCGCCGTAAAAATCCAACCACCACAAAATTCCTCGTTGGGTAACTCGAACCTGTGGCAGTATACCAAAAAGCCAGCAGCCCACGATCAAACCTGATCATGGGCTGTACGATTAATCTGGGGTAAGCATGTCCATTTGGTAAAAATGGCTCTAATTATGCGTTTTCCGCGTTTAGCGACATTGGCGGGTGACGCTTGTCTTCCACGGGATGGTGATAGTGGTGCTTCCTGATTGTACATAAAGCGGGCCATTGATAGGGGTAATTAGCGGGTATGTTCCAGCTACTCCGTCGCGCGCTGCCGGAAGAATAATCCCGTTTTCGCTGAGTCCTTGATTTGCCCATCCCCACCCGATCCGTATATGGAAGGGGTTGGGATTGCGAAGCAGCCAGCCGCGCCGGGTGTTTGTCTTACACCATGCTACGCCAGTCATTGGTTGTGGCGTGGGTGGCTCAACGGTGGGTGTCGTTGGTGGATGCACTTGGAATGCCTCTCCGAGTGCGGACAAATAGGCTACACATGTGCTATCAATACGCTGATGATGCGCTTGGATGATGCTCACAAACGAGACGAAATTCCCTTGGGTGATCGCATGCAGCACGGCAATCTGGGTTCGATCATGCGGGATACAAGTTCGAACGGTGCTGTTCAGGGTTTCGACCGACATGCCTACAAGTGGCTGCGCTTTGAGTACGGTTCCCGTGCTCCGATCCCAGAGCTGGATGATACCGTTCGAAGTTATCAGGGCGATCTGGGTCTGGTCGGTATTCCACGCCCCATCGGTGATCGCCGGCATTCCTACTGGCAGATCGAGGTCAGTTATCGGTAGTACCTGTCCGGTTGGGCTGATCGATTGAATACAGGCATGGAATCCATCGGCGGCAATACCAATGCTGAGCATATGCGTCGTAGCATCGTTCAGGATGCTGCTGATATCAGTTCCGGCGCTGCACGGTAGCACACTACCGAGCGACTGCCCTGCATTCTGGATGCTCCAATGTTGCCCTCCAGCGGTGATGAGGGACTGGCCGTCGTGGCTCCAGGCAAGTGTTCCTTGCGGTGACCAGCCAAGCGGAATGCGCTGCTGAAGCAGTCCATCGGCATCCCAGATGAAGATCTGGTGGCTATCACTGCCTGCAAGCAGGTTTTCTTCAGGATTCCAGGCGATGGCGCGAATCCGATCGGTTCCGGTGTAGGTGATGGTCGATTCGACTCGCCATGATTCGGTATTCCAAATGAGCAGCTGTGGATCATGGCTCACAGTAGCCAGTTGGGTATCATTGGGATTCCATGCCACTTTGGTTGGCATACTGCGCATCCCGGTGAGTTCACCGATCAGCGCACCGGTCTGATCACGAATCGTCACCTGTTGGGCGGCCTCGGCGATGGCAATGGCGGTTCCGGTATGGTTCCACTCCAGATCGGTAACCCCGCTGATCGTTGGCCATGTGACGACTTGAGTGAGGGTCGGGTCGGTTATCCGCACCCCAAAGGCTCCGCCGATGGCGATTTGCTGGGTTTGGGTGTTCCAATCAAGCGAGGGAGCGATATTAACCTGATCGACAATGGGCGGAGCCTTTACCGTAGTTGATGGCTGTTCAACCTTGAGCGGTTCGTTGACCGGGGTTGCAGCACTATCCATGGAAGTGGTGGTGGTTTGAGGAGCAGGCGATGTCATGGTCATGGAATAACTGGAAATCCAAAAATCGGTGGCGGTATGTGAGATGCGATAATTGAATGGGCGTGGGCCAGCAATTTCACCAGTTCCAGGCAGCGAGAAGCGATCCATCACATAGGGCACATAGGCATAGTTACCGCCATTATTCATCCAAGGCTGATAGGTTGGATGCAGATTCTCGCCACGCCAGGCATTCGGCGTGAATTGTTGTGGCCCCCAGCCAACAACGATCGCGATATGGAGATCGAGATCAACATCCTCAGTTCGTTCTACCACGGTAATCGCGATATCGCCCGGTTTGATCATTCGCCATTGCATCAAGGGATCACTGACTGGCGTTTTATCTTGAGGCGCAGGAACAATTTCTGCAATGGGTATCCCCGGATTCACCGTATCATTCCACCACCAGCCCCAGGAAATCTGATAGGGGTCTGTTTCATCGTTAGGGGTATCGTACATTCGCTCATTATTAAGGTGGGGATAGACCCGAATGCCCTCAAACTGGACGATCTGTGTATAATAGCGTTCGGACTCCATGGTGTCAACGCGGACTAAGGGGTTTGGAACGGGCGCATAATAGTTTTCATTGGCTAAGGCATGGCGGTTATAGCCAATCGCCCCATAATAGAGGTTGCCAAGCGCGGAGAGCACCCCTGGCGAATGAATATTTGCCGCGAAGGACTGAACATTAAAATAGCCCATGGCCCGAAAGAGTGATCCGACGAACGTGCCACACGGGCCATCGTTACGACCCGTATGGATAATACTCGTCGGTGCACACTTATAGCGTGGGGCAGGGACATTATAGCCTGGTGTAAATTTGGTTGTGTGCGCACGATCATCCATGTCGGGATAAACGGTATCCCCAAAGGCACACCAGTTGGTTAGCGTTCGGGAAAAATAGGCAGCATAGTTGAGTAAGATGAGGCTTTCACGCCAATGGGGATCGTTGCCTAACGCCGTAAATCGCACAATGGGGATGGTCGGCGCGGTCGGATTATAGAATGCTCCACGTTTGGTGAAGGCGCAGGGAACAACGACGTGGCCCGGGGGAACCGTATGAAACGTCATGCTGGTTGGGTAATCTTTTACGCCAATGCTATAGTCGGGAAAGGGCGTTAACCGGATGTATTTATCTGTGGTGGATGCAAAGAGTTCTGGTTGGGATGCTACCCCATTCGGGCCAAACGGCTGTCTGCGGGTTTTCAGATATGCTTGCAGGTTGGCGCATGCTTCGCGCCCTCCTGGTGGAACAACCCCGGGCCGATCGGGTACGCCTGCATCAAGACAAACTCCAGTCGAATGGAGCCGTAGGGCATGACTTGAATTGCTACTCTGGAGGATGACCCGCAAGCCTGTCGGTTTGATGGCTGTGGGAATATCCATCTCATTGAGTGGGATGCGGATCTTAAATCTCCCATCCTGATCCGACGTATCGAGAACGCTGAGCACCTGGCTGCCGGAGATGAGCCGATTGCCAACCTTGAGGTCAAAGCTAACATGCAATTGATCGGTCGCGTTTGGAGCGTTGCCTGCCTGATCCGTCCAGGTAAATTCGAGGGGAATGGCGCGAATCGGGCGGTGTTGCTGAATCAGACGGCGTAAGCGCTGATCGATCAGATCGGTTGGGGCAAGGATTGGCATACCATGGTTGATAATCCCCCGTGATATCCCAAGCCGCCCAGCCACACTGATCCAACTTTGGCCTTCTAATGGCCATGAAGCACCGCTCGGATACGGATCAGGGATAAACCCTTGGGCGGCCTCACGGGCACGCACGAAATCATAGGTAGCGCACGATAGATCCCACTGATCGACAAAAAACCAATTGCCAATATCATGGGTCGAGAGGATGGTTCCTGTCCCTGCGACGAGGCCAACCCATGCGCGACCATCGCTGAGACCAAGGGTTTCGGAGAGGTTGAGGGTTGTGGTGAGGAACGGGGTGATCATATCATCAATGTAGACCTGCAAGACACCCGTTGGCGCATGCTCCTCGACGAGATAGCTGATCCGTGCGGTATGAAATCCGTCCCTCAACTTATTGCTATCGGGCAGCATCCGAGTTCCTAAGTTTGCACCAGCGACATGATAAGAATGCAATACTCCTGTTTTACCGGTAAGAATACCAACATGATTTCCATTCGGATCACGCGCTTGCTTACATGGACGGGGATTGCTATTCGAGTAGGTGTCGAACTCAACGGCCAGTCCACGGGCGATCGACCCATATCCCAATTCACAGCCGCTCGTGCCAACGGTGGCGATCCCGCGTGGATCATTGTGGATAACGAAGGCTAATCCATCGGCCTGCTCCGTTGATGATGGTGCTTTTGTAATCTGAAAATCAAAGGTGGTATCAAACCCATCACTGACCTGCTGTTTCGTTCGATACCACATTGATCCGGCCTGTGCAGGGGTGATATCATTGGTAAGTCGAATAACCCCTTCTTCGGAAACCAGCGATGCACTGCCAGCAAGGGCAAGGGTGGATGTCGTGGCGTTGGTGAATTCTTTGTAGAGAAATTGGTTGGGCGGGAGCGGCTGAGTTTGGAGCTTTGTGGAAACGATAGGCTCCTGCCTCGCAGATACTGAGGCAAGGGTGAGCAGAATACCGACGGCTGGAATGAGCCAAGCGAGGGTGCGGATCACGGTGCTCAACGTCCGGTTGTGGATCATGCAGACTCCTTTCTATGGTTTGGATGAATACACCCCATAGTAGGGTGGGAGGCTACGATCATGCGCCGAAGGAGGATGAGCGCGACATAGAGCGGCATGATGTGGTGTGGTTGGCGTAGCGCAGGTGATACGACGTGCAATCGTTGATCGTTTCGGCGATTTTTACTGATTCTTCATGTGAGAAAACGGTCAATCGGTATGTAGTTGGAGAGCGCCAAGGCGGTTTTGGCATGGCGGTTGGGGCAAGTTTTGATGAGGCATAGTATTCCGCAAAGAGATCTAAAACTTCTGTGATATAGGCCTGAGAACTGGCGCTTCAGTTGATTCGTGGCGGCAGCCGCGTCGTACATGCACACGTAGCCTGCTGCCGCCATTTCGTGTTAGGGCCGTTTTCACCAAATGGCCATAGTACCCGAATCTGGGTTATTGCAAGGTGACATAATCGAGGTAGATTGCGCTAGTGCCGCTGCTATTAGTGGGCGAACTAAAACTAACCCCAATTTCGTTGACGCTCCCAAGATTGGCAATGCCACTCAAGTTGAGAGTTAATGTGGTTGTGCCCCCACTATTAATTGTGACGGCTCCGCCGTCGTACCAAGCCCAGCTTGAGCCAACCTTGATATAGAGTTTGGCGCTTATTCCGCTGCCAACATTGCCCCAAGCGGCATGGCGCACGCGAGCTTGGAGTTGGCTTTTGCCACTAAAATTGTGGGCTTGAGTTAATTTCAAATCGTAACTCCGATTGCCCAAACTCACATCGGCTTTGAGGCTAGAGCTACCATTGGCGGCCCATTCGTTGACCGACCATGGCCCGGCATTGACATTGGCGGCGCTCCAGCCTTGGGTGCTGCCCTCGAAATTATAGAGCGTTGAACCACTACTGATAGGCGTAGCGGTTGGGTTGGTTCCACTACTACTCAAACTCCCATTCAGATATTGGCTGATGCGGCTGCGATTGACGGTTTTACTATGTTGATAAACGCTTTGAATTTTGCTATCGCTATTGCGATAAAACATATCGGTATGCCAAGTCATAAAAAAGGCAAACGGTGCATTGTTCAATGCTGCTGGATCAAGCATATAATCGACTTCGGTCAAGGCTCGTAACTTGCTGCTGTCGAAACGAGCTAAATCAGTGTACCAACTGCTATAGTCAGCCGAGCTATTGTTATAAATATCGTGGCCAAGAATATCGACCTTGCCACTTGGATACCAATCAGTACCGACTCCCTTGGTTCCTGCCGACCAAACCCAGATCAAATTGTGCAAGCCACGGCTGTTGGTCAGATAATCCCAGAGGTCATTCCACAAACGCTTGTAATTAGTTGAGCCAGTTTTATCCCACCAAAACCAGCCACCGCCCGCCTCGTGATAAGGCCGCCACAAGACTGGCACGCTAGCATTTTCCAGTTTTTGCAAATCGTCAGCGATGTTGCTACGCCAAGTGAGGTAGCGGTTACGCTCAGTTGTACCATCAACAAACATATTATTGATATTGACTTGTACAAACATATCATCATGATTGCTGCCTTGGCTGCCGTAGGGTGTCCAGTGCTGGCTAATAGTTGGCAGCACTTTGGCGTTATTCCAATCGCTAATCATGGCATCGATCATCCATTGAGCATCGTTGGCGTAAGCTCCACCGAAGGGGAAATCCCAGCCCCGCAAACCGGGATATTGGCGTGGATTTGTGCGATTGTAGATGGCGTTGGACATTTCATCTTTGCGCGAGGAATCCCAATGCACTTCTTGCTGGCCGCTGATGATGTATTGGCCTTGGTATTGGGCCATGCGATTAATCACGTTTTGGGCGTAGCTAGCAATTGCTGGGTCGGCGGCGGCGTAGGCGGTGGTTGCACCGCTCGTTGGGCTTGTAGGGATTGTACTGATCAGCAAGGCCAACATGCCAAGCAGCAGCAATGGAACCCGTTGAACTTGGGACATGACCAAATCTCCGTTGATTAAGACAGCACAGCATAGCGCTATCGTGATAAGTGCCAAAGGAACGTTCCAAGCCAAAGCTTAATAGTACTTAATAAAATGTCAACTATTTTTCAATAAAAACCTTTAGGAAATATTAATATGTTCAAATGTTAGAAGCTGGGAAATTGCCCAAAATACAGCAATTGCAACTGATTTCATAGAATAACGATCTAGAATTTTAGTAAATCGCTAGCTGATGTTTTTGTTGAATTAATGTCTGCATTACAAAATGAAAATTGTCATGAACTATTACCCACGCCTAATCTCAACAACGGCTTGAAAGTGCTATAATTGCAGGCGACACTTGTTTGGAGCGAGAAACCCCATGCCCAATTTAGGAGCGCATGTTTCAACCGTTGGTGGGTTGCAGACCGCCTTTGAGCGAGCGCAAGCCACGACCTGTCATGTGATTCAAATTTTTACCAAAAGCCAACGCCAATGGAATGCCAAACCGCTGACTGCCGCCGATTGTGCCAATTTTCAAGCGGCCCATCGTGACGCTGGCATGCCACCATTGATTGCCCACGATTCGTATCTGATCAACTTGGGCAGCCCCGACGATGGCTTATGGGAAAAATCGATTGCAGCCTTTCGCGTTGAGCTAGAGCGTTGTCAGCAATTGGGAGTTGGCTCGTTGGTGACCCATCCTGGGGCGCATGTTGGCTCAGGCGAGGCCGCTGGCCTTGATCGGGTTGGTGCAGCCTTGCGGCGTTTGCTGGCCGAAGATATTGGCGGCGAAACCCAGATTTTGCTCGAAATTACTGCTGGACAAGGCACGGCCTTAGGCCATAGTTTTGAGCATTTGGCTCGCTTGATCGAGCTGTGCGACGGTCATCCACGGCTTGGAATTTGCTTTGATACCTGCCATGGCTTAGCCGCTGGCTACGATTTTCGCACTCCTGAAGGCTACCAAACCACCTTCGATCATTTTGATCGCTTAATTGGGATCGATCGGCTGCGGGCGTTTCATCTTAACGATTCGAAAAACGATCTTGGCAGTCGGGTTGATCGGCATACCCATATTGGTGAGGGATTTGTGGGCTTAGCAGGGTTTGAACTCATTATGAACGATCCTCGCTTTCAAACGATTCCGATGGCTTTAGAGACTCCCAAAGAACCCGATGAAAGCGCAGATATTCGCAATTTGGCAACGCTACGCGGTTTGCGCCGTGCTAGCGTTAGTGCATCACCACAAAGCGAGGTATAAATGGGAAACCAACCAAAAAGCAAACGCAAGTTGTGGGTATCGTTATTGTTGGGCTTAGCCGCTGTGGTGGTGATTGTGCGGCGCAAGCTGCATCCGATCGATTCGGCTCCAATTTTGCCCCCACCCCCACCGCCGCCATCTGATCCGCCGCGAATTGTGCTGCCAACCGATATTTTAACCACCGAAGTTGCCACTAGCGCTCCCGAATTGGAAGCTGAGCCAGAAGCAGTGGTCGTTGAAGATGAAGCACCATTGTTGGAACTTGAGGTTGGTGGGAGTGGCACGGCTGCGCCTGAAACCGAGCAACCCGCAGCAGAAGCTGTGGTTGAAGCCGAAGCGCCAGCCGATGATGATGACGACGATGATGAACTGCGCAGCTATTGCGTTTCCTGTCGTGCTAAGCAACCGATGATCGATGCCCATGAAGAATTGACTGAAAATGGCCGTCGCGCCTTACGCGGAACCTGTGAAGTCTGTGGCGCTGGGATGTTCCGGTTTCTGCCCAATAAAGATTAATCGTTGAATCGATTTTAGCAACCCCCAGCTAGCAATAGGCTTCTGGGGGTTGTTACTATTAATTGTTCGCTTCAGGCGCAAATTCAATATAATCAACCAATGTTGTTGAAGGCGGAATTGGCTCGCCTTCCAAATGCATAACGATCGCCTCTTGCAAACGCTGCTTAACTTCTTCAGGCGTTTCACCAGTTGCAACACAGCCTAAAACGTCGAGTATATAACCCGAATAATTATTTGGAGCCTTTTCGATCACAATTGCATAGCGCATCAATCGATCTCCTTAGCTGAGGTTTGATAAGTATTGATCGATTGCTGCTTGGAATGATCGGCCTAAAGTTGGAATTGCTAAAACTACAAACGGCCCAGTTGGGCCGCTTGTAGGAGAGAAGAGTGTGTGTGAGGAGGAAGGATTTGACCATAGTATCCTGCGCCAAGTTTACCCTCAACCTAACGATTCTTCGCACCCATAGTCCTATTTCAGGCTATACCACATGGGTTAGATCTTACGGACTTGATCCCCTTGGCGGATTGTGCCAGGCTGAACTACCCGCGCATTGATTCCACGTAAATGCAATTCTTTGCCGACGGCTGAATTGACGAACTTAATTGCATCTTGGCCATAGCGTTGGGCGAATTTTTTGCAGCCATTATGTGGTTGATCGGTCACTTCGATAATCGCCTCGCCGATGGTTAGGCGTGTGCCTGCTGGCAAGTTTGCATCGCTCAAATCGAGATCGATAAACAATTGATCGCCAGCCCATTGCCAACGCTCTTGGTCAGGCGCGAGCAAGCCAATCGAGCGCACATTCATAATGTTCAGCTGCATATCGGGGTGCGAGCTACCGTCGTCAGTTCGCGAACTGCCGCGCATTTTCCAATTATCGCCGACCAAGCCCTCGACCAGATCAAGCTGGCCTTCGCTGAGCACTTCGCGTTGCTCGGTGGCTGGACGACGCACGATTAGCTGCAAGACCCCTTGATCCTTGGGTGCTTGACGAATGTGATCCAACCCTGCCTCAAGGGTCTCCATGGGAACATACTCAAGATCGATCATGGCATCCTACCTCATCGTAAACAAAAAACGAGCCTCCAAGTTGGAGACTCGTTGCGCCAACTGTGGCGCTTTATTATGCCATGGCTTGGGTCACGACGCTAGCGAAATTTGAGTAGGTTGCCCAATTTTATGCCGTGCGCTTGCAGCCGCTTGCCAACATTGCCCAATGTCCAAGCAATTGGGGCGATTGCGGCCAGCGCTAAGCCAATCCACAAGCTGAATGACCATGTTTCAAGCAAGGCTGCTCGCCAAACCAACAAACCACCCAAGGCGGATAGACCTGTCCAAGCGCCGAGCAACCAAAGCATGCTGGCACGGCCTTGCATGGCTCCGCGTAAGGTTGCCACGGCGACCCAACCAAAACCTAGCAAACCTAAAAATCCCAGCCACGCTAACAATGTCCAAATCATACATCCTCCAATGCCAACGAATTGCAATCCGAGGATACTACGCTGAGCATGCCATGATGTTCCAACTTAATGGTTAAGCACCACAACTTTGCCAGTAATCAGATATTCAATTTGTTCAGCCAAGTTGGTGACTCGATCGCCCAAGCGTTCAAGATTGTGAGCCAACGTTAGCAGGTGAATCGTGGCAGCAGCCATATCGGGGTTGGTGGTCGAAACCTTGACCGTGGCCTCGAACATCTCACGATACAAATGATCGATCACATCATCCAGTTCGGTTACGCGGTCGGCAAAACTGCGATCGTTTTGGCGCAAGGCCTCTAAACCAGCATGCAAAATTTCGCTGGTGCGCTGACCCAATTCGCTAATCAGGCGCGGAATTGGCTGGGGCATGGCTGAAACGCTGACAAAATTGGGCGTGGCAGCGATCCGTTCTTGCAGTTTGCAGATTGTTGCGGCATAGTCGCCCATACGCTCTAGCTCTGGCAGCAGGCTGAGCACCACACTCACTAAGCGTAAATCACGGGCCAACGGCTGTTGGGTGGCGATGATCAACAGGGCTTGATCATGCAAGCGTTGAACTTCGTGATTGATCGTTTGATCGTTTTGCACGACCTTACGCACCGCTGCTTGATCGTATAGTTTGATTGATTGAAGTGCTTCGCTTAGCGCTGCTTCAACCATTGTTCCAACCCGAAAAACCCCATCGTGCAACTCAGTGAGTTGTTCATCAAATATGTGACGGTGAGACACGCCCATAAAAAACCTCCAACAGAGAATCTGCCAACCTACTAAAAGCGTTCTTGATTATGCCCGTTGTTCATTCAGGTCGGCCATATGCCCTGTTGCCATAAAGACAACCCGTTCTCCAATATTGGTAGCGCGGTCGGCGATCCGTTCGAGATTATGCACAACGTAAAGTAGACGGGTGGCTTGTTCGACGGTGCTAGCATCAGCAATCATCACTTCGAGAATTTCGCGCTGCACCCGATCGGTCTGAGTATCAATTTCGTCATCGGCTGCGCTCAGCGTTTTTGCCAAATCAACATCTTTGCGAGTGTAGCACTCCAAGGCTGTGCGCAGCATCAACTGGGCTTTGCTGGTCATCGATGGAACCTCAGCTTGGGGCTTGAGAGCGGGAGTTTGGCCTTGGCGAATCGCAATTTTGGCGATGCCCTCAGCATAATCGCCAACCCGCTCAAGCTCGCTGGCAATCGTAATAATTGCGCTGACCAAGCGTAAATCGCGTGCCACCAACGGCTGCTGGGTGGCAAACAACAAAAGTGCTTTTTCTTCTAAAGCATATTGCGCCCGATCAATTAAATCATCGCTGCGAATAACTTCCTGCGCCATTGCCTCATCGTGGTTGGTTAAAGCCTGAATTGATTGGCCAATTGCGGTTTCGACCAACGCGCCCATGCGTAACAAGTCATCATTCAATGACCGAAGCTGCTGTTCATAATGTTCCCGTGACATACCATCCTCCGATGCGCTAGGAAGGCTACGCCTGCTCGATATGCTAGTTGGATGCTAGATTAGCTACCCGTGAATAGCCTGCGATTATACCACGCTTTTGGCTTTTTTTTCGATTGAATTGAGCCAGCATTTAATCGCTATCTAGCAAGCTATAGGCCAGCCGAAAGCCCAATAAATGAGTTGAACGCTCAGGATGCAAGCGAAAACGACAGGTATTGCGGGCAAAATGGCCAGGGTTGCCCCAACAACCACCACGCATAATCCGCCGTCGATCAGCCTCTGGCGCTGGTTGGCGAGCCTCGCGGCCATCATCAGCACGATAGGGATACGATTTTTGCAGCGAACTTGTCCATTCCCAAATATTGCCTGCCAGATCGTAAACCCCAAATGGACTAGCCGCTTGGGGATAACTACCAACCGGAGCTAAGCCGCCGCGCATGCTTTCTTTGATATTCATCATTGTTGGATCGGCCTGATCGCCCCAAGGATAGATCCGCGTATCGTCGCCACGGGCAGCGCGTTCCCACTCGGCTTCGCTGGGCAATCGCAAAGCCAAATTAACTTCGCGGCTGAGCCAATCGCAACATGCTACCGCTTCATCCCAAGTTACATCAACCACTGGATAGTCGGCTAATTCGGCAGGTGGTTGCGAACCATGCCAAACAATCGGCGCACGCTGGCCAGAATGTTTGATCCATTCGGCATACAGGGCGTTGGTTATCGGAACTTGAGCCATGGCAAAGGCGGCAATTTCGACTGGATGCTGGGGCGCTTCTTCCGCATACGACTCGCGTGTGCCACCAAAACGTTTAGCCAAATCGCTTAATTGCTCGTTCGGCGTGCCCATTAGCACGATGCCCCGTGGAATTGGGCAAAACTTGGGCAAGAGATCACGAATTTGCTTCAATTGGGCTTCCTTCATGCCAAAAAATGCTCGTTTGTGGCTCTAAAGATACCAGATTTTGCATACTGATCGAAAGGAGTTTGTATGTTGCAACAGATTCGTTGGCAATGGCTGGTGGGTTTGGCAGTCGCTGCCGTATTGGGCTGGAATCTTTGGCAATCGACGGCCAGCGCTGGCTCGGAAAGTGAGCAGGCCTTGAGCTTGTGGCCAACCACCAGCCCAACTGCTGAGCCAACTCTCGAATCGATAACCCCAACCTTGGAGTTGACCCCAACTCTCGCCGTGGCCGAAGCGACCCCAACCTTGGCACTGCTAGCAGCTTATATCAGTGGGGCGGTTGCCAAGCCTGGAGTCTACGATTTGCCGCTTGGTGCACGAATTGATGATTTGGTTCAGGCGGCTGGGGGCTTGCATTCCGAGGCTGATTCACAGGCCTTGAATTTAGCGGCTTATTTGCAAGATGCCCAGCATGTGCATGTGCCAGTGGTTGGCGAAACGCTTGCGCCGACAACTCAGCCAACTGTTGAACCACAGGCTATCGCGGTGGCTACAGCAATTGCCACAACAAGCCAACCTACATTGATTAACATTAACACTGCGAGTGCTGCCGAACTAGAAAGCCTGCCCAAAATTGGCCAAGCAATTGCCCAGCGAATTGTGGCCTATCGTGAGGAAAATGGCCCATTTGCAAATATTGAGGCGCTGCAAGAGGTCAAGGGAATTGGGGCAAGCACTTTTGCTGAAATTGAGCCATTTATTACGATTGAATAAGTGTTGCTTGCCCCAAGGTGATTGAAGCAAGCAACAAACGCTTAATTTTCGGCAGTCGTGGCCCAAGGCAAAAACACTTGGTCGGTCACTGCGACGCTTGGTCCAGCTACGCCAACGCTTAATTTGGCGGTATAGCCAGTGCTTGTGTTGCCCGTCACCGCGGCAATTTGTAACACGCCATCATCATTGCCAAATACATTATCGGTTTCGATATCGAGTTGGGCTAAATTTTGCACGCTAGCGCTATAGCCTGTGGTGGCATAAACCTCGTTGCAACTTGCTTCGGGCAAGGCCAATTGCGAGGTATGCACAATATTGCTGGGGCCAGTCGCCAACGCTAGCGAAGGATAAACCTCAAAATGGATATGCGGCCAGCGCCCAGCATAACAACCTGGGAAAATCGTTGTGAAGGTCACTTTGCCGTTGCTATCCGAGGCTTGCACACCACGCAAATAATCTTCGTTGGTGATCCCACTGCTATACATCGAATATTTACCATCGTTGGTGCAATGCCAAATGTACACAGCATAACCAGCCAATGGAGCACAATTGGCATTGATATTGACCAAACTTAATTCAACTGTACAGGGCATGCCAGCCGCCACATTGCTGGTATTGAGGCTTGGCCGAATATCGTTGCGGACAATCCCTGAGCGGGTGAGCACATTCAGATTTTGGCTTGAAGCTGTTGAGCCATCAGCAGGATATGGCCCAGCCGTTTCACTAGGAATTTGCACACACGCATTAATCAGATCGGTTTCGGCTTGGGCCAGTTGGGGTGATTGTTTAGCTTGATAGCCTGCCAGCAACATACCAATGCCAACAGCGCCCATTTTGAGCACACGGCGGCGGTCGGTTGGCTTGCGCATCCACATCGCTAAATCGGCTTTTAATCCTAAATCAAACAAATCATCGGTTTGGCTCATACACTGTGCTCCTTATTCAACCTAGTAATAAGTCTAAGCCTAGGTTGGAGCAATGAAGATCATATGAAGCAATTTAAGCAATACTATTGGCATTTGGTACTTGGATTTTTAGCTGGGTGTTGCTGGCTTAAGCTCGATCGATTGATAGAGTTGGCGCAAACGAATAATCACAATTAACAAACTGGCCGCAACCAAGGTGGGTAAGCGTATGCCCAATTCACCATTCAACAGAATCGAATTGCCAACTAAACTGAGCCATGGCAAGGCTAAACAATATTTTGGTAACCACGTTGGTTGTTGGCGTTGTTGATAAAGTTGGAACAGCAACAACACTGGCGTGATATAGAGCATGGCATCGTGACCATACATATGCAACGAAAACAATGCACCCAAGGTTACAGCTAGGCTATAATTCCAGGCTTGTTGCAGCGGATGTTTGGCCGAACGCCAGATTAGCCCAGCAAAACCCAATGCTGCTAAGCCTAAGCCAATTTGTGAAGCTGTATTGATCAATGGTTTGTTTTCTGGGCCAAACCACAGGGCTAAAGTTCCCCGCAACGTATAGGTTTGGCTTGGTTTGATCCCATTTTGATCAAATAGATTGAGCATGGTGTTGCCGCTAGCTAAATAATTTGGCCACATCGCCCAGCCCCAAATTAAACTGCTGAGGCCAACAAACCCAAGGCTGATCAAGGCAAACCAGAATAAGGCTCGCCAATAGCGTTGAAGAACCAGCCATAAACCGATAAAGAGCACGAATTGAAATTTAAACGTTGCTAAAAATAGCCAAAAAGCGGCTTTAAACCATTGCTCACGTTGGGTTGAACGATAAATTTGATAGGTTGCCAACAGCATGAGAATCGAAAATGTGCCGAGATACAATACTGTGGCGATCGTGTGAAACCCAAAAATTGCGCTCACAATCAGCCATTTATTGGCTTTTTCAGTTGTGCCAAGGTCATTCCAAATTAGCCAAATCACATAGGCTAGAATGCCAAGGTTAATCGCATACCAAACAAAAAACGAGATTGTAAAGGGAATCCAAGTCAATGGAACCATAAAAATAGCAGTATGCGGCGGGTTGACATAAATTAATAGATCACTAACAACACTTGGATTAAACTCACGATATGGCGCTTGATAGATTGCTTGGGTCGGCATGTCATACAGCAAATCGGCCTGATCGGCCTTAATAATTTCACCAGCCATATAAAAACTCGGATAATCCGAGGATGCTGGATCAAAGCCCAGTAAAAAGCCACTCAGTAATAAAAAGAAGCCGATAATAAAATTGGTCAAGGTGAGCATTGAACGATAATCACGCATGATCGATTCTCCATATCTCTAGGGTTTGGTAGCTGCTGGCTTGGGGTTGAGTTATGCTGCGTATAAGTTGACAAGTTGGGTAGATCGCTGGTGTTGCTGGCCATTGGCTGGCTTGCAATTGATTTGATAATTGCTCAATTTGGTGTTTGGTTAAACGCTCTTTGATGTAGCCCAAGGTGATGTGGGGATGCCATGGGCGGGTTTCGGCAATGATGCCAATTTGGCTACTGCAGTCAACGACTGCTTGCTGAAGTTGCAGTAAATCGTTGGGCCATTGCTCAAAACCTGCCCAAACGACTTGCGGTTGGCTGGCATTGGGAAAATAGCCCCATGTATTGCAATTCAGAGTTGGCGCAGTTTGCTCAGCGAGGGCATGCGTTAGCTTGGTTTGTAAATCGGGCAATAATTCAACTGCTACATTGCCCAAAAATTGCAAAGTTAAATGCAGATTTTCGGGCTTGCTCCAACGAATTGGCAAGCCCAATTGCTGTAATTCGGCTTGGATCGCCAAGAGTTGCGCCTGAATTGGCTCGGGCAAATCGAGCGCTACAAAACACCGCCATTGCTCGCTCATAGGCAATCCTTGGGCTTAGAGGAATTGTACGAAGGTAAGGCCGCGAACTGCTTCAATAATTGGATCGAGTACCAACGGCGGGTACAAACCAATCACTAAACAAGCTCCCAGCAAAGCCACGGCCACAGCGGTTGCGCCGAGTGGTTCGGTACGTTGTGGTGGTGGTGGTGGTAGCCCCAAGCCGCGAAAATCGGTTAAATCTTCTTCGGGCATGGCCGCTGGCGCACGACCCAAGAAATGGTCACGCAAGACCAAGGCAAAAGCATAAGCTCCCAACATCGTGGCAATGAGCAATGCGATTAGATAGCCGCGACCTTCCTCAGCAGCTCCTTGGTAGAGCAAGGTACGGCTGGCAAAGCCATTGAATGGTGGAATGCCGAGCAAGGCCAAAACGCCGCAGATAAACACGCCACTGGCCCATGGCCGCCGCCGCAACCAACCATCGCCAGCCGCTGCCCGCGTCGGTTCAGGCCGCTCTAGCAGAGCTACGGCTGTCCACAGCACCACACTCAAAACCAATTGATTGAAGGCTTGAAACAGTGCTCCAGTCAAGCCAGTCGTCGAGGAAACCACGCCGAACAGCATCATGCCACTGTCGGAAATCAACAACATGGCCAAAAAGCGTCGTAATGATGGTCGTTCGTGGATGGCCAGCAAACTACCGCCAATCGCCGAGCCAAGCGCAAAAAAGCGTACCAAGCGCAATCGCCCAGGATCAAGCGTCAACAAGCCTGGTGCGAGCAAAAATTGAAAGGCTGAAACCAAGAACAGCAATGCTGCCAAATTGATCATGCCAATCAAGATGCCGACCAAGGGCGGCGAATCTTCGAGCAAATCGGGCAGCCAGCTGTGAAATGGAATAATTGCCAAGCGCAGACTGATGCCAACGATCAATAAGGCCAATAATGGGCGTGCCAACGAGGTGGTGCTCAAACGATCAGGGGTATTTTCAAGATCGGCCAGCACAAAACATAAGGCCAGCAAAACCCCTGCCAACAGCATCAACACCAAGTAGCGCAAACCGCTGCCGATTGCTCGACCACGCAGCAAGGTTGGGCTGCCAATCGGTAAATCGACTTGGGCCAGAATAATTGCCAAGCCTGTGGCTAGCAGCAACAGCGTGATCAAAAAGGGCGATTGAACGTCGATGGTTAGCGCTGCATTAATCAAACTAAAAATGATCAGGCCAATTACGACGAAATTTTCGCCATGCGCGACCCGCGTTGCCACAATAAAGGTAATTGCAAAGCTGCCTGCAACCGCCAATAAAAACAAACGGTTGATTGCTCGCACCGTCATGCTCACGCCAACAATGCTCAGTGGCTGATCAACTGGCACCTGCCAAATCACCCAACCGAGCAAAATTGTGGTGCCAATTGCCAAAATTTGCACTAACCCTTGTTGTTGACGCAAGGCAAAACAGACCGCCGCCATGACCAATGGCAAGCAAAACATCAGCAAGAAGGTCATTTCAGGCGCTCCGTTTCACTGAGATTCAAGGTTTTGAAGCGACCATAGAGTAAGCCGCTGAGGTAGGCAATCGCTAAAGCCAAGAGCAAGGTAACCAAACTGAGCGTTCCCAGTGCCAAAATATTAATGCGGTTGGCCAAGGTGGTGTAGAGCAAATCGAGGCCGCTGAGGCAGAGCAACAAGCCTAGCCCAATTTTCAAAATATCGGTTGCGAGCACCAGGCTAATCAAGCCAATAAAAACTTGCCAATACCACATAAAATCGATTGCTCGCGCCAAACCCACTTGGTCGGGATACATTTCGACCGCCAAAGGCAACACGCGTGGCAAGAAGAAACTAGCCAAGCCCACCAACACGGTTGACCAGATTGGCACAATATAATCGCCGAATTTGCGATTTTCTTGGCTGCTGGCGCGTTGAGCTACCCGCGCAGCCCGCCGTAGTTCAGCCAAAGAAAATTCGTCAAGATCTTCCAGCCCATACTCACGAGAAAAGGTGAGTGCGGTAATGCCAAGAATGATCGCCACGCCGATGCCAGTAATTAATTTGATAAACACCAGCGAGCTAAACTGCCGCCCAGCAATCACCAAATCGGGCACAACAAATTGCTGTTGGGCAATAAACAAGCCTTGGGCAATATAATTAACCAAGACCGCAATCAGACTAAAGCGCCAATCGCGCATAATCGCGATAACTGCGCCGCTGGCTACCAGCAATGTAATTAAAATCCAGATGGTGATTGTCATAGGCTGTTTATGCTCGTCACGGCGAGGTGACCAAGCTTCCTCTATTGCATTAATAACAGGACAATGGTCAGGGCCGCGATCAGAATTCCGGTTAGATAGTAGCGCCCGCTGAAGAATTGCAAAATCCAGGCGATCTGGCTGCTGAGGCCTTGTAAGATGCTATGGCTTTGACGCAAGGCTGGTCGTGGATTGCCCAAAACTGCAAGGCCACTGAGCATACGGCTGCTCGCTGCTGGCAAATGGGCTGTACCATCATCACGATCAGGTTGTTCGCCACCATTCCAAGGCATCATTGCCTGACGTTGTGAGCGAAAACAGCCAAAAAGCAACAGCATAAAACCAAGCACCAAACTGCCGCGCAAGCCCCAGCTCATGCTCCCAAGATCATCCATTGGGCTAGGCACTGCTTGTAACGTGCGCAAGGCTGGTTGCAACAACCAAACTAAAACTTCAGGAACCAAGCTCAGGCCAATCAAGGGCAAACTCAAGCCGAGCAATAAACCATCATTGGCGCGACCAGCATCAACTGGGGTAACAGGGCGTTGCGGATCGACCCGCCAAAACAGCGCATTCGAGCCAATAAATGAGAGTAATAGCAAACCACTGCTGACGAAAAAGACTCCCATGCTCCAACCACCAGCGCCCGTATAATCCATCAGCCAGCGACGTGCCCAAAAGCTTGGCAACGCAGGCAAGCCGACGGCGGCGGCAGTGGCAAGGGCATAGGCTAAACCAGCGGCGCGTAATGGTGCACCTAAGGCTGGTTGTTTGGCGATCAGGTCGCTGCCACTGCGGCGCTCCAACGTACCCAAGGCCATGGCTCCGAGCATGGTTGCCACCAAGGTTGTGACGGTGATTGTGAGGGTTGCCATCACCACGGCGGTGTTGTGCTCGCCGCCGAGTGGCAGATTTGGCTCGTAGCGACCTAAGGCCATGGCGACATTGCCCCATTGCGCGACCGCTTGCCAGCCAACCAAGGGGCCAAAACGGGTTGCTCGTAAGGCATAGGCTGCGCCAACGATGCTGGCCAAAGCGCCAACATAGCTCAACGCCGCAAACCATGCTTCCGGCCATGTGCCAAGATTGAGCCCGAAGAAACGCAAAAATGTGTAGACTGCCAAAACTGGCACGCCAGCACTAATGATCAAGCCATGCAACGCTGGAGTCGTATCTTCATCGTCGCTCAGCACGCGGCCAAATGGCGGGAAGCCGAGCGCGATGCCTACTCCAACTGCTAGCGGCAACCACGTGCGCAAATATTGGCCAACTCCAATGTCGGCCATTACAAACGAGCCATCAAGCACATCTTCGGGGCGCACCGACTGACTAAGCACGGCGACCAAAATGGCAAAGCCACTTAATCCGCTCATGCCCAAGGCCGAAGGTGTACGTTGATCATCGCTGCCCACAACTTGGCGGGCCAGAGTGCTGCCCAACAAGGCCAAGCCCCAGCCAAAAGCCAACAGCAGCAAATCGCCAGCTAAAATGCCCAGCAAACTGCCAAACACCATAATTGCAATGCCCGACCAGAGCCGACCATAACCAACCAAGCCACGGCCCAAGGCCAAGGCCAAGTGGGCAAAGCCAATGCTGGTGAGCAATAGAGTGATTGCGGCAAACAGCAAGCTCAAGCCATCGAGGTGCAAGGTCAGCAGCGAACGCATCAGCGGGTTGGGGCCAACGCCATAGCTACTTAGCCAAGCGCGTTGCCCAACATCGAGCGGTAAATCGCCTTGGGCGAGCCACCAAACGATTGCCAGTGCTACCAGCGTCAAGCCACTGGCGATTAAGCCCAACAAGCGCGTGCGCAAACGCTGACCAGTCAACCAACTGACCAAAGCGATGATCATCAGCAGCCCAAAGGGCGCAAGGGTGAGGAGTGTTTGTCCGTTCATGCGTTATTCTTCGCTACAGGCAGTGCAAGCACTTGCCGAGGCGATAATTAAGGGTGCGTCGTCGATGTTCATTCCGGCCAAGATGGTGCGGGCAATCAAGCGATCAAATTGGCGTGGTGCATCGATTCGCACGCTAGTTAATTTGACCCCATTGCTTTGGACGGTATAGCGTAGCGTGCCCCGCGCCGATTCGATATTCGAGGTAACGCTGCCTTGGGGTACGCTATCGGGTGCGTTGCCAGCCCAATCGCCACTGGGCAAATTGGCCAGCACCCGAATTGCCAATTTAAGGCTTTCAAATGCTTCTAGCGAAAAAATCACCAAGCGGGCATAAACGTCGCCGCGCTCTTGGGTTACGCGGCTTGGTGGAAACTGAGCATAAGCACCATAGGCGCGATCAATTCGGGCATCGAAGCCGATGCCTGCGGCCCGCGCCATTGGCCCACGCACCCCAAATTGTTCGGCAGCCTCGCGACTGAGCACGCCAACGCCCACGCAACGCCGCAAAACCCCGCGATGATCGATAAAGCGATCAACGAAGCGATACATCAAGCGTTCGAGGCGGCGAAATTGCAAGGCCATCGATTCTTGTTCGGTGCTGCTGAGATCTTGGCGCACGCCACCTGGCACAATATAGTTGGGCGGCGAACTCGTGCCGCATAAGTGTTGCATTACTTCAAATAAGCCATGATGCAGCTTTTGTACATGGTCAGCATCACGTTGCAAGCCCAAAATCGTCAGCACTTCTTTCATTGTACTGAGATGGACGGTGGCGCGTTCGACTTCGCAGGCAAGCAAGCGCAAGGCAGCAGCTCGCTCCGAAGTATTAATTTTAAGCAATTGCTCGAGTGCCAAGCAAAAACCCAACGAGTGGGAATGGCTATCAGCGGCACAAATATGGCTCACAAGGTGTAATCCCTGAGGAATGGTGGTGCGCGTCAAACGCTCGCTAATGCCGCGATTGGTGTAGCCATCACGAAATTCAACATCAGCAATCTGTTCGCCCTCAACCCGTAAGACCATGCGCATCGGGGTTTGCCAGTCGGGGTGAAACGGGCCAAGCGGTAAAACGTAGCTCAAACTCAATGCCTCACACAGATCACGAACCATCAACCCTGCCGATTATAGCATAGGCTTCTCGATACTGTGGAATTGTTTGGCAAATGGCGCTCCTGCCGCAACAACAGCGCCATTGCAATTAAGCTAAGGGGAAGTTTTTAATCACGAGGAAGATGCCGAGGGCAATCACGAAGAAGGCAAAGCTACGTTGCAGGGTTTGAACTTGAACTTTTTGAGCGAAGCGGGTTCCCAGTAAATTGCCAACTACGCCGCCGCTGATAATCAAGCCAATCAGTGTCCAATCAAAATGGCTGCCCTGCAAATGGCCCAAAATGCCAGCGCTACTATTTAGTGCAATCACAATCAGCGATGAGCTAATGGCGGTGCGCATTGGCATATGCAGCAATAACACTAAAGCTGGCACAATCAAAAATCCGCCGCCAACACCCAAGAATCCGGTCAAAAAGCCAACGCCTAGCCCGCCCATAACCACTGCTGGCCAGGCGATCGCTTGTTCGTCAGTTTTGGCTTGAACTTTGGGTCGCAACATCATACTGCCGATAATCAGCATCAGGCTACCAAACATCGTCAATAGCCAAACCTCTGGAATATATTGCGAAACTCGTGCGCCCAAAAAGGCTGCGCCCAATCCGATGCCACCAAATACAAAGGCATGACGCAACATACACGGGCCACGCCGACAATTCAGCCATGCGCCAAAAGCGGCGTTCAGGCCAACAATCACCAATGAACTGGTGGTTGCGTCGTGAGCGCTTAGCCCAAGCACATAGACCAAGGCTGGTACGGTCAAAATTGAGCCGCCGCCGCCCAACATTCCCAAGGTGAGGCCGATGCTAGCGCCGACCAGCAGCGCTAGCACAATCAAACTTATACTCATGATCTGGTTGGTATCCTCTTGCTAGCGTTCTTCAGGTAAGCCAGCTTTGCTCCAAGCCAGCATGCCGCCACGCGTGTTATAGATGTTGCTCCAGCCATTGCTTGCGAGCCATTGGGCGGCCATGCTGCTGCGTTGGCCTGAGCGACAAACCACCACGACTGGCAGATCATGTGGGATTTGGTTACGATAATTGTTGAGTTGGCTCAAGGGCATCAAAGTGCTGCCTTTGATATGGCCCGTGGCATATTCGGCTGGCTCACGCACATCGATCAAAAAGATCGTTTGTTGGTTGGCCCACACTTGTAGCTCTTGCACGCTTAATTCGTTGATCATACGTGACGCTCCTTTTGCAATTGATACCAACCATTCCAGCCGTCGCTCATCTCAACCATGGCTTGGCTGAAATGTGGTTTGAGCAAACTCATGGCGATTGGCGAACGCCCACCAGCCTGACAATGCACAATCAACGGTTGATCATTGGGAATTTCGGCTATGCGCTTGGGCAATTCATTTAATGGAATGTTGACCGCCTTAGCTCCGTGACCGTTGGCATATTCTTCGGGAGTGCGCACATCGAGCACAAATGCCTGATCAAGTTGTTCGCTCAAATTGGCGGCTGGCACCCGTTGATAGCTTTGAGTTGGATTAGTTTTGAGCCATTTGTTTAGCACATCGGGCGTGATATAGCCTTCAATTTGGTCGATGCCGATCATGCTTAGTTCGGTTTGGGCTGTTTTGGCTGCTTCGGCAGTGCCAATTAACACAACCTTGCTTGTGACAGGTACAAACCAACCAGCCCAGCGATTGAGCATCGCGCCGCTGGTCAGGCTGAGTGCGCCTGGAATGCTGGCTTGAGCAAAATCATTGGCCGAACGTAAATCGACGACTAACCGATTATCAAGATTAATTTCGGCAAGGCTGAGGGCTGGCAAACGTTGCGGGCGTAACTCAGGGCCATCACGGTTGATGCGCTTCATCGCAGCGAAATAGGGTGGTGGCGTTGGCTGACCATCGAGCACAGCGGCCACAAAATCGCCTTCGTTATGATATTTGAAGGCCCAATTAACTTTCTTTTCGTAGCCCAAGGTGCTTTGCGGCACGGCTCCCAATGCTTTGCCACAAGCGCTGCCCGAACCATGGCCTGGCCAAACTTGTAAGAAATCGGGCAAGGCAGCGACCCGCTGCAACGATTTGAACAAATCTTTGGCTCCGGCCTCGCTGGTGCCTTGAATTCCAGCGGCTTTTTCGAGCAAGTCGGGACGGCCAACATCGCCAGCAAACAACAAATCGCCGGTGAAAATGCCCATTGGTTCATCGCCAGCAGGCGTGTCGGTGAGCATAAAAATCATATGTTCTGGCGTATGGCCTGGGGTATGCAAGACCTCGATCTTCAAATTGCCAACCATCCAGCTATCGCCATCGTTGATCAACTGCACATTGGGGCTGCTGCTGGCGAAAGCATATTGCCAAGCCGCTGTACCCGCTGCTGAAAGATACAGTTTTGCGCCTGTAATCTGGGCCAACTCGCGACTGCCCGAGACAAAATCGGCGTGAATATGAGTTTCGGTGATTGCGCTGATGCGCAAACCAGCCGCTTGCGCTGCATTCAAATAGACTGCACTATCACGATGCGGATCAATGACTAAAGCTTCGCCAGTTTTTTGGCAACCGACTAAATAACTTGCTTGGGCTAAACCATCGTGATACAACCGTTGGAAAAACATAGACAACCCTCCATTTTGCTGTTACATATTCTTGATGCGTTTGCTTGTACAATGGTTACATGGATTGGTTTGCAGTTAAGGAAGTGCGATGCAAAAGCCATGGGAAATTGATGCCACCTACTATCAAGAGGAATCAGAGTTGATTCAGGCCTTGCGGCGGCGTGAGCGTATGGCTTGTACTTGCCTGCTAAAACGCCATGCTTCACGTTTATATCATGTGGCCCTCCGCATGGTGGGTGATGCCGATGAAGCCGAAGATGTAATTCAAGAGAGCTTTATTGAAGCGTGCCGTAAAATCGAGCAATATCGTGGTGATGGTGCCTTGGGCGCGTGGCTCCAACGCATTGTGGTCAATGCCTGTTTTATGCGGTTGCGGCGCAAGCGAGCACAAACCGTGCCAATCGACGAGCAGTTTGATTTGGAGAGTGCCAGCCCACGGCCTGAATTATGGGTTTTGGATCGTGAGTTGAGTGCTGAATTACGCAGCGCGATCGAGCAATTGCCCGAAAGCTTGCGGACGGCCTTGATTGCCCGGGATATTGAGCATTACAGCACCGAGGAAGCCGCCAATTTATTGCAGATAACACCCTCGGCATTGAAAGTGCGGTTACATCGAGCACGTGCGGCCTTGCGCGACATTTTGGCTCAAGGCAGCGAAACGGCTGAGCCAGCGATCGATCATCTGACTGATCAGATGTTGGAAACACTATGCACCGCTGAACCCAGCCCGTCAATAGCCCGCCAGTCATCGAAATAGGGGGCTGGGGATCGGTGGTTGGGGATCGGCAGTGAGAACTAATCAGCCTCGTAGTTTAGAGCAATAACCGAATTCACCAGATAGATTTAGGCAATCCTAGGGGTTGCCTTTTGATTTAACGCAGAGGCGCAGAGTGGGGGTAATCAAGGGTGGAAATCTCATTGATCTATCACCTTTGCATCATTGTTGGGGAATGCCTGAGCTACTACAGTGCAGCTAACCCCAATTAATGCTGCGGAGAGATGTTAATTTGATTTCCATTACTTAGAGTTTATATGAAAAACTGGGTTTGAAATAGGGAACAAAATTGGGGCGAATATGCTTGAAGCCTGTTGATGCTCTCAAATCAACAGGCTTCGCAGGCGTTTAGGCGGCGCTATTGGCATCTTGGCGCAGTGGCAAGAGTGGCACAATATCTTCTGGTTCTAACGAAGGGTGAATATACATAATCGCACCACGTGGCGCATGGCGAATCGAGCCACGCGAATTGGCGATCAAAATAATTTCTGCATCGTCGCATTGATCGAGCCAACGAATTAAGCCAGGGGTGCAGATACTTGCATCGACAAAAATCCGCTCGGGAACAAATTGTTGAAAGCATGCATTGATCATGCGTGGCGTTGTCACCATTAATGGCATGGCCAAAACTTCAAAACGGTCGATAAACCGTTGGCGAAGCTCATTACTCTCCGTGATCAAAACGACCATCTGGTGCTCCTAGTTCCTCAGCATGGCTGGGTGAGGTAAAAATGTTTGCCACATAGCCAAAGAGTTCTACGTCGCAAAACATCGTCAACGATGCCCTTCCGAAGAACGTACATGAATATTGGTAAAGAATTAAGTATCAAGTGTTGAATAAATGCATTTGCATTATAGTAGTAGCTTTAGCTGCTTAAGCCACCAAAAAGCTAGCATAAAGGTACTATCTTGATTTAGGTCATGGCTTTTGAAAATGAGGGATACGCCCCCGCGTAAAAGATCCCCCACACAGGTATTTGGCTCATCCTAGGTTTGATCATACTACTACTAGAATAGGGGTTTTAGCTGATTTAACCGTTGAATCATTCGGGTGCATATATGAGCTACTCTTTAGTCGTGTTGGATGCAAGAGGGGATTTTAAGAGAGTAGCCCATTAGTCCTAGATAACACTAGTTCTGTAGCTATGTGATTATTTAATAATTGCTGGTAGGTAGATAGCTTGACGCTCTTGGTGTTGTAATAAGCTGTTGGGATCACCCAAAAGAATCGAGCTTTGCAGGCTATCTTGGCAACAGCCACCATCGCTGAACAAGTGCAATAAGCCTGCTAGTACTCCTGTACCAATGGGTGTTTGGCTAGGATTGCTCCACATGCGTTGCCACCAGCCTTCGTTGAGCAAATCATGACCATGGGCCACACCTAAGCCCGCTGAACCCCAAGTGGCAATTGCGCCACCCTGCGGTTGTAACACCAAACGTTCATCAAGGCTCGTACCACTCCACGCGGGGGTTTGAAAGGCACTCGTCAAACAAGTCATCTCCAAGATCATCGGCAGGGCTGGGCTATTTTGCAAGCGGTCGCTATCGTACAAACTCAACAGATAGGGCTGGCTATTGCTCAAATCGGTAATGGCCCATTGATATTGATGGCTATGGCCAACGTAGGTCACTACTGCCGCCCCTTGATTAAGTTGCTCAAAGGTTTTTTGGCGAGCTTGGTCGGCGCTGGCAATCCGCCAAGGATCAGTTTGTGGCAGACCGTTGTTGGTTTTGCGCCAAGGGTCGTAATAGATGCGCTGAATATCGAGCTGACTTGGTTGATAGCTGAGCATTGCATCGCTCAATGCTGCAAAATCGCCAGCATAATCGGCCTGACCATTGGCTGTTTTGTAATTATCAGCAATATAGACTTGGCGCGAACGCCAGCGCAGATCGGCTGGAGCGTTTTCGTAAGCGTTGATTTTGTTGATTAAGTTACTGACTTCGGTGCTGGTTTTGGCGGGCAAGCGCCCAATTTGTAGGTCGGGCATTGGGTCATCCAAGGGATTCGCGCCATCAAGTTGGACAAAACACGTGTCGCAGGCAACTTCGCCAAGCCATGGATCGCTATAGGCAGGCAATGGTGGAATTATATTTGGATTGTTGCGGCCTAGATAATTCAACGGATCGATCGTGCCATCACCAACTAAAACCAACGATTGAGGTGCTTGCGACCATGTGCTGGCGAGGTAGCGCATAAAATTGCGAATCGCCAACGGATCAACATTGCCGCTGCTCCAACGATCATAAATCGCCTGAACATCGACTAACAAAGGCTGCCAACCCTGCTGCTGACGACGATTGATTAATGGTTGAATAAGGCTATGCCATTGCTTGGGTGCAAGGTAGATTGTTTTGGCGGGTGTAGCCCAATTAACCGTGGCGCTGGCTTGGATGCTGGGCTGTGGAAGGTTGGCGGGATTGACCAACAGATAATCGCCTGGATTGGCGGCCAGCGTATTATTTTGAAATTGCATGCGCTGTGGTTGCCATGGATTGCTCACGTTATAGCTGACTGCTTGGTTGGGCTGGTTGCTAATTTGATAATTGGCTTTACGTAATGCTTGCCATTGAAACGATTGGTAGTTGGCGTTGAGCAGCACAGGCCGCTGCCAAACCAGCCGATCAAGCGAAATCCCATTGATTTGCTGGGTGCTGGCGATTGCCAGTTGCAGGTTTTGGCTTGGCGCAAGTTGAGCCGATTTGGTAAAAATACCACTATTCAAATTAAGATTGATCCGTTGGCTGCTGGTGATTGCTATGCTGGTGGCAGCGCTGGTGTAGACAATACCATTCAAGGTAACTGTGCTTGGGCCAGTCGCGAGTGGCAAGGTGCTGGTGAGCCAAATTTGCTGGGTAATTGGGTTGAGATCTGGGCCAGCCTTTAAATCGGCGCTAAACCAATGGTCACCATCATTGCCAGCCTGCAACGAATCATAGATTTTTGGAGCATACCATGTGCTGGTTTGGTAGGCTTGGGTGCTGGTTGGCAGGCCAGTTGGATCGATGCTGATTTGCTGGATTTTTGGGCTGCTGTGGGCGGCCCCGATTTTGAGCCACACACTGCTGGTTGTATTCCAACGGTCGCCAACACTGGGTTGATAAAACCAAATTGCATCGTTGCGATCAAAGCTGCCGTCGAGCGTGCCTTGCTCCTCAATCGCCAATTGTTGATTTTTATACCACAGTTGCAGGCTATAACGTTCGAGGGTAGCTAAGTTAATGCCTGCTTGCTCCAAGCTTGCACCCGTTAATTGCTGCATGCCTGCTTGATTGACAATGACGCGCCAGCCTTGGCCTAGTTGCGGGCTGGGCACGCTTTTGGGTAATTGAAACGGCTGATCAATCAAGCGATGAGGATCATTCAACAATTGGGCGTTACTAACAGAGACGCTGGCTTGGGTAATAGTTTGTTGATTGAATGTTGTTTGGGGTTGCAGCACGACCAAGCGTTGGCCGCGAAACCGACCTTCGCGCAACACAATCATTGGTACTGGCAAATCGACGAGTTGATTGATGCTTTGGTGATCGAGACTAAGCGCTTGGAGCGTTGGCTGAAATTGCCAAGCATCGGCGACTAAAACGGCAAATGGCCGCACTGCTTTGGCCGCTTGCCATTCGATTTGTAAACCGTTTGGGGTTTCATTGATGGTTGCGCGAGTTTGAATTGCTGGTTGCGCCGAGGCATGCTGTGGTGGATTGAAGGCGAACGAACAAAGAATGCCAAAAAGAGCAAGATAATGCCACATATGCCACAATCCTCAGTGTAAAAATTAAGGGCTGACTAGCATGATGCCAGCCAGCCCTTACCGACGCGATTACCGAGTGGTCATTGGTGCGAAGATTCGATAGCTATTAGCCTGCGTGCCATTGGTGCTGGCTGGGCCATACTCGTTGATTGTGCCATCGAGTTCGGTTTCCACCAACCAATAGGTATAGGTGCTGCTATCATCGACGTTGCTGTCGAGCCAGCGGTAGCTTGCACCACCGCTACGGCCTTGAGCAGCGATCATGCTGCTGGTGACGCGCACTGCATTGGCGCGATTGCCATCGCTGCTGCGATACAAATGGAAGCCAAGGGTTTTTGATTCGCTGACGGTTGTCCATTGAACGACCACATTGCCAGCTTCACGAATTGCGCTGAAATCAGCCAACTCGATCGCGTTTGGTGTGGTTACGCCAGCGTAAATTGTGCCATTGTTATCGCCTGGAACCAAGACAATGATGTCGCTCAAGCCAGTGTTGGGATCAACATCGCTATCGCTGGCATCGTTGCCCATATCATCGTGGGTAAAGACGAAGCCTGGAGGCAAGTTGTCGAAACCAACCAGATAACTGCCTGGAGGCAAGTTGGTGAATTGGTAGCCGCCGTTGGCATCGGTGGTCGTGCTGATGATCGCCGTACCGTTGATGTCATAGAGCGTTACAATCACGCCCGGTACGCCACTATCGCCGGGGGTGTATTGGCCGTTAGCATCGGTATCGTACCAAACGATACTACCAAGGCTGGCTGGGATGAACACGCCGAAGTCGATGCTCAAATTGCTATTGGCGCTGCTATCGCCGTCGTTGGTTGGCTCGCTATTGGCCAAAACGGTGACGACTAAGCTCTTGACTCCGCCGGCGAAGGTGATCCCGTTATCGTCGTCGTTAATGTCGTTATCGGGGTCGCTGGCTGGCTCGAATGGCGTTGGTTGAGCGCCAAAGTTGCCAGTGCTGCTGACATAATTTTCGAGTACTGCGCCTGTAGCAAAGTTGCTGCTTGGCAGAACCACGATGTACTCACCAGGTAGCGCACCAGTAAACAAATAGTTGCCGTTAGCATCGGTGAGGGTATTGGCAACCATTTCGCCAGTGTCTGGTTGATTATTGGCATTGGTATCGCGATAGATATCAACCGCCACGTTTTCAATGCCAGCTTCGCTACCATCGACGATACCATTGTTGTTGATGTCGTTCCAAACCAAGTCGCCTAAGCTGACTGGTGTGTAAACCCCAGCATCCCAGGTCATGTCGTTTTCGCCAGCGGCTAAGTCGATCGCAGGAGTGATTCCCGTATTGGGGTTTACATCGCTATCAACGGTGTCGTCGCCGCCAACGTTTGGTGTGGTAAATTCCATGCCAACTGGTTGTTGGAACTCGATCGTGTAAGTCGCTGGAATCAAGCCTGTGAAGCTATAAACCCCAGTTGGAGCGGTCGTTTGGGTATCGACCAAAGCGTTGCTATTGTCGTAGATGCGGATAATCACACCGCCAACGCCTGGCTCTGTACCGTCTTGAATGCCGTCGCCATCTTGATCTTCCCAAACCAAGTTGCCAACGCTGGCTAATTCATAAATGCCTGCGTCGATGGTTGGGTTGTTCTCAGCCGAAGCCAAGGTAATCAATGTGCTCAAGCCGTTGGCTGGGTTGGCATCGCTATCGATTGCATCGTTTGCCCCAACATTGGCTTGGCTGAAGTTGTAGTTGGTAGGCTTGGTGAACTCAACATAATAGCCAACGCCTGGCATCAAGTCAGTGAATTGGTAGTTGCCATTGACCGTGGTGGTTGTGTCGATTACCACATTGCTGCTATCGAGCAAGTTGACCGTCAAGCCGTTCACGCCAGTTTCGCCACTATCTTGGATGCCGTTGATGTTGGTATCGTACCAAATCGTGTCGCCTAAGCTGGCCAATTGATACAAACCTGCATCGATATTCGGGTTGGAATCGCCGCTGGCAAGCGTAACGGTTGCTGCTTGGCCAGTGGTGGTGTCAGCATCACTATCAATGGTTGGGTCGCTGCCTGCGCCTTGTTGGGTGAAGAAGTAGCCGCTTGGGGCGACAAATTCAACCAAATAGGAGTTTGGTGGCAATTGACCAAAGAAGTAATCGCCCATGGCTCCGGTGAAGGTGCTGCTAATTGCTGCGCCATCAGGTGTGCCATCGGTGTTGTTGTCGATGTACAAGCGCACTGTCACATTGGCAATGCCCTGTTCGCCGCCATCTTGAATCCCATCGATATCGAGATCGTGCCAGACATAGTTGCCTAAGCCAGCTAATTGGTAAATCCCAGCATCGATTGTGTCGTTATACGTGCCGACATTGATTGTGACCAAGCCGCTACAGCCAGTAATTTGGTTGGCATCACTGTCATTTGCCGGGTTGCCGCCCAGATTTGGCTGGGTAAAGACATGGCCTGCTGGCAAGTCGCTGAACTTGACCAAATAGCTGCCTGGTTGCAAATCGCCAAAGCTATAGTTGCCAGTGCCGCTAGTAATTTGGCTGCCGATCACGACATCATCGGCGGTACATGGTTGGTTATCGGGGCCAGGCGTGTAGAGTGTGACAGTTACGCCGCCAACGCCATTTTCAGTGCCATCTTGGATGCCGTTGCCGTTGGTATCGAACCAGACATAATTGCCCAAGCCGCCCAAGGTAAAGACCCCAAAGTCGAGCGAACGATTGGTATTTGGGTCGGTGTCGCCGTCGTTGGTTGGCTCGCTGCCAGCATTCAAGCTGATCGCATTGCTGGCGATGACCCCAGTTGTGCCAAGGGTGCCAATCGTCGTGCCATTATCATCGTTGTTGATGTCGTTGTCGGGGTCGCTGGCAGGTTCGCTGCTGCCGCCAGTTGAGCTAGCCCAACCTTGCAAAATATTGCCAGTTGTAAAGTTGCCCGCTGGCAAGACCACAATATAGTTGCCTGGCAAGAGTTGATCGAAGTTGTACAAGCCGCCAGCGATCGTGGTGGTTTGGCGGATGAAGCTATCGCCAGCATCGAAGCTGCCATCGCCATCATCAGCATACAAGGCCACGGTTACGCCAGCGATGCCGGTTTCGCCACCTGAGACCAAGCCATCATTGTTGGCATCATCCCAGACCAAATCGCCAAGGCTGAGTAATTGATAGAAGCCGAAGTCAACCGTTAAGTTGCTGTTGGCATCGATCGAGCCGCCCGTGCCATTGCTATCAGCTTCGCTGGTTGGCTCGGCACCTGCGGCGAGGCTGAAACATGCGCTTTGAACGCTGCCCGTTGTGCCAAGTGCGCCAACAACTGAGCCGTTGTCGTTATCGTCAGCGTTGTCGCTATCGGGATCGAGGCCTGGCTCGAAGGCTCCCGTTGCGGCGGCTGCGCCCGTGCTGCTGCTGAAACCAACCAAGACCCCAGCTCCGGTGAAGTTGCTGCTTGGAATGGCGACACAGTAGTCACCAGCTAATAAATTGTTGAACAAGTAGTAGCCGCTAGCATTGGTTTGCACGCTGGCGACCGTTGGGGCATCGGCTGCATCGATTGCGCCGCTGCTATCACGATCCATGTACAGATCGACCGTCACGTTGGCAATGCCGGTTTCGCCGTTGTTGCGTAAGCCATCGTTGTTGGCATCGTTCCAAATGCGGTTGCCAAGGCTGAGTGGTTGATACACCCCAAAGTCAACCGTCAAGTTGCTGAAACTATCAGGGGTGGTGTCGCCGCTGCCGTTGGTCTCGCCGGTTGGTTCGCTGTTGTCGGCCAAGGTTACACTGGCGGTTTGAATTACGCCCGTTGTGCCCAGCGTGCCAACGATTGAGCCGTTGTCGTCATTATCAATGTTGTTATCGGGATCGGGAGCAACTTCGTAGGCTCCGGTTGGGCTGCCTGCTGTGCCCGTGCTGCTGGTGTAGCCGACCAACGCGCCTGCACCTGAGAAGTTGCTGGCATCAAGCTCAATCACATAATTGCCTGCGCTGAGCACTGCAAAGTGATAGTAGCCTGTGGCATTGGTGGTAGTGGTCGCCAGAACCGTGCTTGAACCTTCGCGGTACAAGTTGACAGTTACGCCGCTGATTCCAGTTTCGCCTGCGTTGAGAACACCGTTGTTGTTGGCATCGTTCCAAACGTAGTTACCAACCGCCAATGGTTGATATGCGCCAGCATCGACTGAATCGTCGTTTTCGCCAACGCCCAAGGCGATGATGCCAGCACAGCCTGTGGCATTTGCATCGCTATCAATCGTGTCGTCGCCGCCAACATTTGGTTGGGTGAAGACATAGCCTGCGGGCAAGCCACTGAATGAGATGACATAATTGCCTGGCATCAAACCTGCAAAATTGTAAGCGCCTGAGGCTGGAGTGGTTTGGTTACCAATCACGACATCATCGGCGGTACATGGCAGGTTATCAGCACCTGGAGTTGCTAAAGTTACGGTGATATTGCTCAGCCCTTGCTCAGCGTTATCGAAGATGCCGTTATTGTTGGTGTCGTACCAGACCAAATTGCCAATGCTGCCTAATGGGAAGACCCCTAAATCAAGGCTTAGGTTGGTATTTGGGTCGGTGTCGCCGTCGTTGGTTGGCTCGCTGCCAGCATTCAAGCTGATTGCTTGGCTCGCGATAACGCCAGTAGTGCCAAGTGTACCAATCGTCGTGCCATTATCATCATTGTTGGTGTCGTTATCGGGGTCGCTAGCTGGTTCGCTGCCGCCACCCGTTGAACTAACATGATTTTCAAGCACGTTGCCTGTGGTGAAATTGCCAGCAGGCAGCACGACCAAATATTCACCTGGCAACAGATTAGCGAAGCTATAAACTCCCGTTCCGTTGGTGGTAGTTTGGCGGATGAAGCTATCGCCAGCATCGAAGCTGCCGTCGCCATCATCAGCATACAGATCAACATTTACGCCAGCAATGCCGGTTTCACCGTTATTGAACAAGCCATCGTTATCAGCATCGCGCCAAATCAAATTACCAAGGCTGGGCAATTGATAGAAGCCGAAGTCAACCGTTAAGTTGCTGTTGGCATCGTTTGCGCCACCAGTGCCGTTGCTATCAGCTTCGCCAGTTGGCTCTGCGCCTGCGGCAAGGCTGAAACAGGCACTTTGAACGCTGCCCGTTGTGCCAAGTGCGCCAACGACCGAACCGTTATCGTTATCGTCGGCGTTGTCGCTATCGGGATCGAGGCCTGGTTCAAATGCGCCAGTTGCAGCGGCTGCGCCAGTGCTGCTGCTGAAACCAACCAAGACTCCCGCACCCGTGAAGTTGCTGCTTGGAATGGCAACACAATAATCACCAGCTAATAAATTGCTGAACAAATAGTAGCCGCTAGCATTGGTTTGCACGCTGGCGACCGTTGGGGCATCGGCGGCATCGATTGCGCCGCTGTTATCACGATCCATATAGAGATCGACCGTCACGTTGGCAATGCCCGTTTCGCCGTTGTTACGTAAGCCATCGTTGTTGGCATCGTTCCAAATGCGATTGCCAAGGCTGAGTGGTTGATAGACCCCAAAGTCAACCGTCAAGTTGCTGTTGGCATCAATGGTTGCATCGCCGCTGCCGTTGGTTTCACCAGTTGGCTCGGCCCCTGCGGCAAGGCTGATCGCGGCACTCTTGATCACGCCCGTTGTGCCCAGCGTGCCAACAATCGAGCCGTTATCGTCGCTATCAATATTGTTATCGGGATCGGGTGCTGCTTCGTAGGCTCCGGTTGGGCTGCCTGCCGTGCCCGTGCTACTGGTGTAGCCGACCAACGCGCCTGCACCTGAGAAGTTGCTGGCATCAAGTTCAACTTCATAATCGCCAGCGCCAAGGAGGGCAAAGTGATAGTAGCCTGTGGCGTTGGTGGTGGTTGTGCCAAGCACGGTGCTTGAGCCAGCGCGATAGAGTGTGACTGCTACGCCGCTGATTCCGGTTTCGCCACCATTGAAGACACCATTGTTATTCGCATCGTTCCAAACGTAGTTACCGACTGCCAAAGGTTGGAACAAACCAACATCCAACGTGGTATCGTCGGTTGAACCATTGGCATTATTGACAATCGTCGCGCTTTGCGCACCGGCATTACCTGGAGTTAATGTTAATTGGGCGGTGTTGACGATTGCGCCGCTGGTTGAGCCATTATCATCATTATTAATATTGTTGTCGGGATCGGGTGCTGGCTCATAGGTGCCAGTTGGACTGCCAGAAGTGCCAGTGCTGGAAATATAGTTGGCTGGTGGTGTGACCTCGATGTAATAATCGCCAGGTAACAAGCTAGCAAAACTATAGTTACCACCGCCAGTCGTGCTGGTGCTAGCAATCAAGGCATTCGATGAATTGTAGAGGGCAACATTTACCCCATCGATGCCCGATTCGCCAACATCCAACAACCCATTATTGTTAGCATCTTCCCAAATGCGATTGCCGACGCTCAGCTTGAAGAACCCGAAATCAACCGAGAGATTCGTGCTAGTAGCTGGTTCAGCCGGATCGGTGCTACACAAATCAGTTTCGTTGGTTGGTTCATTGCCGCCAAGCGTAATGACATGGCTCAAAACCCCATCGGTTGCGAGAATTGGGCCTTCGATGCCATTATCATCGTTATCGATATCATTATTGGCACTGCCAGACGTAACCATACTGCTACGATAGCCAGCGAGTGGATTGCCAATCGTAAAGTTGCTAGGATTGATTCGAACAACGTAGCTTTCGGGCGCTAAGCCATCGAAGCGATAGCAGCCAGCGCTCGTGGTTGTTTGGGTGGTCAAGGCTGTGCCGCTATCGGGAATCCCGTTAGCATCGCTATCAGCAAAGAGGCTGACGCTGACTCCGCTAATGCCTTGTTCGCCAGCATCGAACGTGCCGTTATTGTTGGTATCGTACCAAACGCGGTTGCCTAGGCTATAGGTGGTAAAACCGATGTCATAGCTGTGGTTGTTATCGCCAGCAACGCCAGTGTTGAAGGTAATAATCGCATCAGCGCCACTGATCGTTGCGTCAGAGTCGCGAACATCGCTATTCGTGCCACTGTTGCTATTTGCCGCCGTCAAGACTTTGTTGGTCAAGGCTGCTTGAACTGAAGCAACCCGAATTGAATAGCCAGTTTGGTTTGGTTGTAAGCCAGCGATGTTGAAGATGGTGCTAGGGGTGCTAGTGCCAGCCAACGACGAGAAACGATAGTTACCATTGGCATCAGTTGTAGCACTACCAAGCACAGTTGTGCCATCAGGCGCATACAAGCGCACAGCTACGTTAGCGAGCGCATTTTCATCAGCATCCTGAACCCCATCACTATCAGTATCATTCCAAATCCGATTACCAATTTCGATTGGCGCGGCATCGCACAAGGCTTCGAGGTCGCCTAAACCACCAGCTTTAGCTAGCGTGTTAGGTTGGGCATTGCTATCGTAAATCCGGTAAGCCCGAGTTCGAGCGCCAGTGCTGTTGTTGAGCCACAAAATCCCGCCATCGAAATATTGGGCTGAGTCGAAGATTGGGTCGTAAATCGTTTGGACAATATCAGGCTTGCCTGGGATTTGCAACAGGCCACCAAGCGAGACTTCGGCGTGTTCTGGGTAATTATCGCGGAAGTAATATTCGCCGCCGCCTGGGCCTTCGTTGGTGCCCGCCCCAGCGGTGCTGATGCTACCACAAGTCCCATTGCTTTCGAGCGTCCAGCCACTACCATTGCTACAAGCTCGCAAAATATCGCCAGCCGAGTCGCCAATGTAGAGGGTAGTGCTGCCCGCAGTTGTATCATTTTGGCGATAGCCCATTTGATCGCTGAAGCGGTCGCGGAGACCCAAAATCATGTTGCCGTTATCAAATTCGATGTCGGTCAACATTGGTTGTGGTTGGATATACTCGCCGCCAAAGTTGGTATTGGTGACGGTGAAGTTGGTGCGCCATGGGTTCCAGTTGGCGCTAGCACAACCAGGCACAACCGCACAACCACGGGTGTGGTTCAATGGAAAGTTCAAAACTTGGGTAAAACTATCGGTGCTTGGATTAAATTGATAAACATAAGCCCGCAGATTGGCGGCGCTAGCAGTTGATTGGGCTGAACAAACCATCCCAATATAAACCATGCCTTCGTTGACAGCCACGGCATAAGGTCGATGATCGTTGGCGGCACAATCGGTTGGATCAGGCACGGCAAAGCGACCAATCGCAGCAGCGCTGGGCGCAGTTGGGGTTAGGCCAATTGGAATTTCATACAGTTGACGATCGGCTAAGTTGATCGTCCAAAGCGTGGTTTGATCTTCGGAAATATCCATATCGCCGAGGGCAATTTTGCCCACTGGGTCCCATGCAGCTGAATCGTGAACCAGATCGGTGCCGTTGGGGTGTGGATCGACCCCAGCAGTACCAGCCCCAAACACGGTATTCAAATCGAGAAACAAACTGACCGTGCGTGGGCTGGGGGTAATGCGGTAAATTGCGCCTGTGCCGCTTGGTCCAAAGCCAACGTGGCGTTTCATGACGGCGCTAGCGAACAAGCTACGTGATGAGCGTTGCCAAGCCAAACCAAAGGTTGGGCCAGTTTCAGCGCCGAAGGCCAAATCGGTTGGGGCTGGGCTATCAACCCCTGGGGCTGGGCTATTGCCAGTGTTGCCAGCAGTGTAGGGGAAACTGACAATCGAGTGAAAGGTTGATGAGGGCGCTTGATCTTGGCGGCCCATGCTAAAACAGTTGGTTACCAAGGTTGGATTATCTTGGCAGTAGTTGGCTGGGTTGTTGAAACCCATATTGGCTGAAGCGGTGCTGCCTGCAACGAACAACACGGTTGAGCCTGAATTGCTACCCATCGGGCCAGATTTAACCGTTGCTGGAGCATCACTAAACTCAACCCGATATGGGCCGGTATAAATTGGATCGCTGTCGGTTAGCGAGTAATTACCAGTTGCATTGGTCGTCGTTGTACCAACGACGGTGTTGCTGGCATTGTAAAGCGTGACGGTTACGCCGCTAATGCCTGGCTCTAAACTATCGATTACGCCATTGGCGTTGTAGTCGCGATAGGCACGTCCGCTGATGGTGGCAGCGGCATAGGCGACCGAGCCAGCACTGGGCAACAAGGTGATTGCGAATGCTACCAATAAGGTGCAACACACAACCAGTGTGCTGAATGAATAACGAGAGGATGCTTGCTTCATACGTTTAAACCTCGTTGGTTAACACTAAGCGGCACGTCGTTGAATGCCAAAGCCGATCAGTCCGACTAATAAACCTAATAAGCCAATAAACCATAAGGCGGCAGTGTCAGCGCTACTGGTGCGTGGCAATGGTGGTTGGTTGCCTGCTGGTGGCGCTGCTGGCTTGGCAGTTGGCTGCGGCATCGCAGTTGCGCTGGGCATGGGCGTTGCGCTTGGTTGTTCAGGAGTTGGCGAAGGGCTGGGAGTTGGGCTAGGAATGCTTTGTTCTGGAGTTGCCGTGGCCGTAATGCCTGGTACCGAGATAATTGGCGTGGCCGTTGGCTCAATGCTTGGGGCTTGAGTTGGTGCTATGCCAGTTGGCTGAGCAATGCTGGTTGGCTCGGGAGTATTGGTGGGCAACACAACTCTAGTAGGCGCAGTGGTTGCCGGTTCAGGTGTATTGGTTGGCAAGGGTGTGTTGGTTGGTGTTGGTGGCTCGGTTGGGGTTAATGCCAATGGTCCAACATCCGCAGCATGCGAAGGTTGGGTCGGTAGAGCCACGAGAGCGATCAGCAGAATTACTAGGCTTCGAATGAACAACGTCATACAAGCTACTCCCACATCAGAGGGCTGGCCTGTTCCACTGATCGCGAATCGTGAAATCGGCATGACCCAAGCAACGAAACATTGAATAAGGACAATTCGCTTGTTTGACCGTGGGAGTGGCGATCTTTTGGTAAGCCAATAACCCTAGACCGCAGCTTACGAAGGATTGAATACTAACTAGGCTAAATGGGCTACTGCCTCATGGTTACTTGTAAGGGGGAGGATTGATAGAAGGGTACGGGTGTAAATGTAAAACGCCCTTGATCAAATGATCAAGGGCGTTTTTGGTAGTTGCAACAACAGCTTATGGCGCGGTATTGATCCAGGTGTTAAAGTTGCTCAAGACGGTTGAGGTGATCCGTGTACCAGAGTTGGTGCTAGTGCCGCCGTTGGTGTGTACGCCAATCGAACAGTTGGTGCAGCTGCCGCTGCTGTTCCAAATTGGCGAGCCACTTTGGCCGCCATAGGTGTCGTTGGCATACGAGAGGCGTAAGCTGGTGTAGCTGCGCACGGTATCAGAGTGGAACCACATCGTGCCTGAAGCTTTATCGCCTGGGTAGCCAGCAATATTGGTTACTTGGCCAACTAAGCCAGTGCTGCTTGGCGCACGCAAGCCGAACCAGCCAGTTTGGTTGCCAACGCTACAATTAATTTTGAATGCACCATAATCGTAGTTGGGGCTGCCACTGGTTTGCCATTGTGAAACCGTAAAGAGTTTGGTGGCGTTACAGCCGCCGTAGGGGTTTGATGTGCCATTACGGCCTGGGTAGAACTTAACGTTGGTGACCCAAGCGTTGTTGCTCCAGAGACAGTGACCAGCGGTTGCCACGGTGTTGGCGCTGATCAACCAACCGGTACAAATATAGTTGCCGCCGCCGCTGCTAAAAGTAATTTGGCCAATCCGACGATAGGGGTCTGAGGTCGTTGCCGTGATCCGCACCCGATTATCAGTCCCAATTACCGAATTTAGGCCTTCTTGGCTGCCACTTTGGGTTGCAGGCAAAGCATTGGGGTCAACGGCTTCGGCTCGATCATCTTCGGCTAAAACACCAGTTCCTGCGTTACCAGCGATATACGCCCCAAATTGATCATAAACAATGCCATCAGTAATAACGTCTACAGGCTTCCCATCACTGGCCACGATAGTATGTGGGTCAACCGTAACTTCGACTTCTTTCTTGGCCAAGGTCACATCGCCTTGGGCCAAGCTCAAGCCTAAAACGCTCAAAACCACCGCGACCCGTGCGTACCGCCGAACAGATAGATGCATTGCTGATCCTCCTAGTTAGGTTGGGTTGATGAGAAATTGTTGGAAGTGGTGTGCCGTTTGATGTGTGGATGTGCATAAGTATATATTAAAACTTTTTAATTGCAAGTTAAAGATTTTAATATTGTTATATGGCGATAGCAGCGTAAATCTTCGCTACTCTTTACCCGATCCCCGCCCACCAACAACCGATCCCCAAACTGGTGACGTAGATTGACAGCCCTGCAGAGGCGTTGCACAATGGCATTAACCAAAAGCTTTTGTGAAGGAGGTCGCTGTGTTACAGCCGTTTGGCGCACGCAAAGGGCCATTTGTAATTGGGCATCGCGGAGCAGCAGGCTATGCTCCTGAAAATACCATGGCGGCTTTTCAACGTGGCTTGGCTTTACGCGCCGATGCCGTGGAATTAGATGTTAATTTGAGCAAAGATGGCGAGTTGATGGTGATTCATGATCCAACGCTCAATCGCACTACCAACGGCTCAGGTCTAGTGTGTCACCACACTGCCGCCGAAATTCAGGCGCTTGATGCTGGCTCATGGTTCGATCCATCGTTCAGCGATTGCCGCGTGCCAACTTTGCGCGAGGTTTTGCAATGGGCCAAGGATCGCACCAAAGTGGTGATTGAACTAAAAAATGGCCCGATTTTCTACCCCGATATCGAAGTGGCCTTGGTACGTTTGCTTGATGAATTGAATGTGCGCGATCAAATCATGGCGATTTCGTTTGATCATGTGGTATTAGGCCAGCTCAAAGCAATTGCGCCTGACGTGGCAACTGGGGTGATTTATGCCTCGCGCGTGCCCGATGCGCCGGCTATGGCTAAATTGGTGAATGCCGATTTGGTGATGCCCTACTGGGCGATGTTGACGCGTGAGGAAGTTGAAGCTTGCCATGCTGCCGATTTGTTCGTTAGCCCATGGGGCGGCCCTGAACAAGATTATCAACATATTTTGAGCTTGGGGGTTGATGCGGTTGGCGCTGATTATCCCGATCGTCCACGCCAATTTATGGTTGATTAAATAGTTGACGGGCTACCAAGCAATGTGGTAGCCCGTCGTTTTTTTAGGCGGCGTGGAGTTGTGGCTCGACTGGTTGGGGCATTAATGCGGCGCTCAGATCACGTCGTAGCGCATCAATATCGCCTAAATCATCATCGCATAACATTGTAACGAGATATTCGCCAAGGGTTTCGACAATCAGCGTGCCTTCATCGGCATGCAGAATTAAGGCACTGGCCCAGCCCAATTCACATGCATAGCCCATTTGGCGATAGACATCTAACAAAGCCTTGGATAAGCCACTAATCCGTTGATGGGTGCTTGATTTGGTGAAACTTAGGGCACAAGTTAGGCCTTCGTGAGTTGCCAAGGCGATGCCCCGCAGCCGATATTGCGACACATTGACCAATTGATTGAGCACTTGTTGCAATTGGGCATGGCGTTGGGCTGTCGATGGGGCTAGCTTAATCGCTTGGCCAATCAGCCGATACAAGGTACTAATTTGCTGAAGTTCACAGCTTGCCACAGTGGCATAGCTCGATGTGCCCAAGGCTTCGCGCAGGGCGTCGCTGCTCAAGGCATTAGGTGCATTGCCACGGGTTGCCGCCACAATCAAGGGCTTGCCCAAGCGAAAAGCCTGTTCTTCAAGTTCATTGACAAAGTAGCCGCTATCCACCGAGGGCTGGCAGCCATCGACAAAGGTAATGGTGGCGATCGCTCGTTCCATCAAGCCACTACCTAATTCCTCGTATAAATCTTTCGGCACCGCCAACAATCGAATGCTGGTGGTGGTAGTTAATCGATATTCACCAATATGCACAGCACCAGTGGTTGGGCTGAGAGGTTTTACTGTATAGCTGCTGCTGATGGTTTTCAGGCAGTGAATGCTGGCTTCACTATCACCAGTCAAAATAATGGTATGCATGCGATGCCTCCGCCGCAGAATAGGTGCTAGCTGCACGCGAATATTGCTCCACACACTACACTATATTTTGGGCTTTTCTGCATGACTTTAAACGGTACTTTAGGCGGATTCGTTTATGGGATTTTGGGTTTGCCAAGCGCGACCTGCGAACTACGGTCGTATAGGCTCCTTGGTTATGGCTCAGCTTGCCAGCTATCAGTTTGCGAGTTGTAACGGTAGCTCAAGGTTGTTTCATTAGGGTTGGTAACCGCAGTTAGGGTGTAATCGAATTGAACGATGCGCACTTGCATGGTGGCATCGCCAAAGCTAATCCGTCGTCCACGCTCATCGCCATGGTAGCCTTGACCACTAAAATCGATCTCTTGACGCGGCTGTCCAGTTGGGTTGCCTCGGTTATCTAAGGCAATCGAGTAGATTTGCGGTTGCCGCGCCAAGGCATAATACAAGCGCTTGCCAGTGTTGCCGTTATACACTCCAATACCAAAGCTATCAACACCATCAAGGACGATGCTGGCTTTATTTGTGGCTAAATCGACGCGAAAAATCCGCCCAAATTGCTGATCTTTGGTCGAGCCAAGCACTGACGAAACATACAAACTATGGGTGTTGCAATCATAGTTGAGCGCCAAAATGCCATATGGATTGGTATTGTTGGCGGGTGCAGCCGTTGGCAAATCGAGCAATTCGCTCAGCTCGGCAGTTCGTGGATCGATCCGATAGACTTTATTGGCTGCCGCTGGGGGATTATACAAAATGCTGACCCACGGCACTGCGCCAACGTAAATCGCTCCATCGCGATCCAAAATTGGTGAACTGAGATAGCCAGCTTTTGACCAAGAAGGGTGTTGATAGGGCACAGGTTGGCTGGCCTCTTGGCCATCGCTGGTCAGATCGTACATCACCATGCCCCGCACGCGCCGCGCTTGAGTATCTAAAACGGCATTGACCCCGAAGCCTTGGGCTTGAGCAAAGGGCGGAATTTGCTTGCACGAGGTTACTTCGCCAACCGGAAAATTACTGGCAGTCGCTGAACTACGATTAACCCACCACAAACCAGCTCCAAATACTGCTAGCACCGCAAGGACGCTGCCCAAGGCCAACAATGAGCGACGATTTTGCGCTTTGGTCGATTTGGGCCTAGCTGGCTGGCTGGCTTTGGCTGTGGGTTGAGCAGAAGTTGGGCGTTTTTTGCGACGACTCATTTATTTGCCTCGCGCTGGCTGAAAGAGCGGCCCCGACCAACATGGATATTCTTCTGGTATGTACACGCCGCGCCGCAACACCGATTCGGCCCAACAATATTGGCTGCCAGGCGTATCATCGTTTTTGAGTTGGGCCACATACCACAAAACAATGGGTTGGTTGCTAATATTTTCGGGCGGATTATCGATAAATTGCTCTGGGCCTTGGTTGGCATCGGTATTACAGCATGGGCCAATTGTCACCATATCGCTTTCGCCTTCGTCGCGTTCAGGATGATCAAGCGTTGCATACACATAGGCTTGGTCGCCCCGTCCGCCATCATCAAATTGGCCACGGCCTGTTGCAATCGTATAGCTTTCGCCATTGGCCAAATCAAGGCGATATTCCGCGCCATCAGGGTTGATTTGGCGGGTGTTGGCTCCTTGCAATTGCTCAGTTTTCCACGCTTGCCACTGCGTGCCATCCCAGGCACTGATCGTGCCAGTTTCGGCTAAACTGATGCGGGTAACAGGCCGATAGGTGCCATCATCGCCGCAACCACGGCCAACACTAGCAATCGCTGGCCGAAAACGTCCATCGAAATAGAAATAAAAGGCCTGTTCATAATAATAATTACATGGCTCAGGCCAAAGCTCCGACCAAAATTCCTGCACCAGTTGAAACCCAACCACTTGATTATTCTCGCGAATTTCGCCGATCATCGGTGGTTCGACCGCAATCACTGCCGCTTGCGAAAAATAAGGGCAGCCGACAGCATCGCTATAGCCAAAGCCATCGCGTTCGCTATAGTTAACATGCCAATCGACCAACTTGGCGCTTTTGAATAAGGGCTTGCCTTGATAGCTCACATCGGAAATCCGCAGGCCATCGGATGAAGTCAGCATATAATCAAAGGCCCAACCATCGCGCTCTAGGCGAGTGGTGTGGTCGCAATACTTCAGCACGGCCTCATTTTGCATGCCCTTTTCGGTGACAGCAGGCCCGGTTGCCCCAACATTTGTCCAGCGCACTCCGACCAAGCGGGTATCGGTCAAATCGACAATTGCCCAGAGTGCGCGTTCGCCTGCAACAAAGGTTGGCGCTACACACAAATGGACTGAACGTTCGCAACGGGTGGCATTCAAGGCAGTTTTGGTATTGGCCATCAGTGCTTGATCCGAGGTTGGTTTGTAGCCGAGCGCTTGCTCAACTTCGATGGCATTGCTGGCAATCTCGCGGGCAACTGCGGTTAGGTGTTCGGGAATATCGGGCTGGCTGTTGGCGAGGCGTTCGACCACGATCACTTTTTGGTTGGAAACATCAACGGTGATGGCGAGGGTCAAATTCAAGGCAAAATTATAGACCTCGACGCGATAACAACTGACTTGCAAACAGGCTGCGGTTGCTTCGATAATATCGCTTTCGCGGACTGGCACAACCCCAAACACCTCATTCCGAAAGGGCGTGCCGATTTGATCAACGAATTGACCTTGTAATTTCGGCTCGTTGAGTGCCACAATCTGCGCCATAGCCTGCTGCGAATCGAGGCTGCTCAAGGTCAAGACTGGTGGTGTGGCGGTTAAAGCCTGGTTGATTGCTTGTTGATAGGCGGTTAATAAAGGATAGTTTTGGGCTTCAGGCGTAATTTCGGCGGCAAGGATCGCTGGAGTTTCCGCAGGAACGCTGATGATGGTTGGATGCTGGGCTGGGGTTGAGCCACAAGCGCTGAGTATCATTAATAACAAAAATCGATATAGAACGCTCCGTTGCATAGAAACTCCTTCAAACCTACCGAGATTGACTAAACATACTAGATTTAGTTAAGCAAATTAAGCGGCAATGATGAAGCAAGAGCGTAATTTTATTATAAAAGATCTTGGCGGTTTTGCTGAGCAGAATTGTGAGTTTAGGAAACCCTACTCTTTATTAGCTCATCCAGGTGGTAGATGAGGGGCTATTTTTAACCTAAGCATGCAAAGTGAGCGTTTATAATGAAGCGGTGGCAACCACAACGAGCGGCCATCGTGCTAGAATGAAGCTAGATTAACCCTAGTTTTGAGGATCGTTCCATGCCACGCTGGCGAGAAATTGTCCAAGTTGATGCGTTCGCTCATGTTCCGTTTACTGGTAATTCAGCGGCGGTGTTGCTCGATACTGCTGGGCTTGATCCGGTGGTGATGCAGCGTTTAGCTCGCGAGATGAATGTTTCTGAGACGGCTTTTGTATTGCCGAGTAGCCAAGCCGATTTGCAATTGCGCTGGTTTACTCCGACAGTCGAAGTGCCCTTATGTGGCCATGCCACGGTTGCTGCTTGCCATGCCTTGGCCGAACGCGGTCATTTGGCCATTCCTGGGCGCTATCAAATTGAAACCGCCTCGGGAATTTTGGCGGTCGAGTTACAAGAGAGCAAGACCTCGGCTTGTAAAGTTTGGTTGGATATTCCAGTGCCCGAATTTGAGCCGTTGGAACTGCAAATTGTGGCGCTTACCGCCGCCCTCGGTTTAGATCAAGCTGATATTCGCAGCGATATTCCACCAACGCGGGGTGGCAATTATGGCTACATTGGTTGTCATAATCTGGCCAATCTTTTGGCGATTAAGCCTAATATGAACGATGTGCGCTTTCTCTGCCAAAGCCATGAACTGACGGCTTTAGTACTTTACTGCCTCGAAGGGCTTGATGCTGAAAGTGCTGTGCATTTGCGCTTCTTCGGTCCCGTGATTGGCATCGATGAAGACCCGGTGACTGGCTCAGCCCAAGGCCCGCTAGGTGCATTATTGGTTGGAGTTGGGGCGATTGCCCAAGCTGATGGTAGCAATTTGGTGCAATATCGGGCTGAACAAGGCGATGCGATGGGCCGACCAGGCCGTTTAGAAGTGGCAGTGCAGTTCGATCAAGAGGCGCAGATTATTAGCTCGCGGATTGGCGGCGAGGCTTTGACGATTCTGCGTGGCCATGTTTTAGCCTAGAGGTGTGTCGGTGGACTATCAATTTCCCTGCGTTAGCGATCGGGTTTCACGCGCCGAAGGGGTATATATTGCGCCTCAAGCTTTGGTTTGTGGCGCAGTCGAGTTGGCCGCCGATGTGAGCGTTTGGCCGATGACTGTGATTCGCGGTGATAAAGGCCTGATTCGGATCGGCGCAGGCTGTAATATTCAAGATGGCTCAATTTTGCATGCTGACCCCGATGCTTGGCTGACGATCGGCACAGGCGTAAGTATTGGTCATGGCGCGATTGTGCATGGCTGTACAGTTGGTGACGACGTGCTAATTGGCATGGGCGCGGTAATTTTGAACCATGCCCAGATTGGGCGTGGCTCGTTGATTGGGGCGAGGGCTTTGGTCACCGAGGGCATGATTGTGCCGCCCCATTCGCTGGTTTTGGGTATTCCAGGCAAAATTCGCCCCTTAGATGATGCACATCTTGAGCGAATTCGCCGTACTGCTGAAAATTATATTGCCCTGAAAAATGCCTACCTTGCGGCAGCTCAGGGTTAGTTTCATGCTCAACAATTCCAGGCTAATGGCAACTCATGTTCACAGACAGCACAGACAAACCATTGATCTTTGATCAAATTAATCATGCCACAGGCTGGGCAGCGCCGAAAATCGTAGCTGGTTGTCCAGCCGCCAGTGTGCGGCAGCCCAAGTTGATCAAGCACTTGCTGAACGACTGACCATGTGCTTGGCTCTGGGCAATAGCCAGTTGATTGATTCGTCAGTTCACAGTTTACGAGTAGCCCTGCCTCAACGATAAACGTGATTTCGCCAGCCGCCAAAACATGGCCACCACGGGCACAAGCCACATGCTCAGAACGCTGATCGGCGATCCAAAGTTGGGCTTTGGGATCCATAATAAAAGTAGCGGTTAGGCTCTGCTCGTGGCGTGATTTTGGTTGGCTTGCATTCCACAGCTCAACATCGGCAATTGTCGAAATTATATGGCGTTGTGAACGCTCATCCCATGTGTGTTGCAATTCGGGCGGCCCAATATAGGGATATAGGTGCTGCATTCGCTTGTTCCTATATGTTGGGTATCGATGAGTTTGAGGTTCGATGATGACCTATACGCTGATTAAAGAATATGTGATCGATCTTCAGCGAAAACTGCCAAGTTTGCATAATATTGTGTTTTCGCATCCCGATTTTATGGCTGCAGCAGACGACAATCATGGAATTGTACGTTTGTCCTAGGGCATTCAGGTTACCAAAAATATCATACTTACCTTGAATCATCCGATAGATGATTACATCATTCTGCGTGATTTGCAGCAGACACTAGGGTTGTTTGCAGTCAATTCAAATACTATATTGATTTGCTATAGCGATACGACCCTTCGACTGGGAATGCTCATCTCAGATCTGATTATGAGTGCACGAGAAATTCGCGATTTACTGACGAACAGTGCTAGTTAATAAGTGTATTCCCTCAGCCTCTAGCCTTTCAATGTTAGGTAGTGGATGCTTACTTGCCACACTTAGCTTGAATGCGCTGGTCGATTGCCTTGGCATAATTTTCCAAGATCGGTGCAGGGTATTTTTTACTCAAAAGGCTCTCAACAACAATGCCGCAGCGTGCTAAAACAAATGACGGAGTGGTAAAATCATCTGATGGATTATGCCCCACGTACAGCAGGTCGCCAATATTTGGAAGCTGAGTCGCAAACTCTGCCCCATTGGCCAATTGGTTGATACCCTCAAGGCCGAGCTTGGCTTGCTTGATGGTGAGATCGTGCGATTCGTAGGTACCGATAGTGACCAAGAAATAGTCCTTGGTGCCTTGGAACCGCGCCTCGGTGATGAAGCGATCCAAATCGCTTCGCATGGTGTAGTCTCCTTCTTCCACCTGTAATCCAGCAATGTCATCTGTCCACACGAGGGCTTTCAGGTCATCACGGTTCAAGGACGCGAGCGAAGGTTCTGATTGACCAGGAGCGGCCTTGTCGCTACATCCAACGATCGGGCTGAAAAGAGTCCTATAATCAGGGTTTTGTGAAGCATGGGCGTTCTCCTACAACAAAGACATTGCTCTATGATAGAGCAAGCCAACGTAGTTACGCCACTTACTTCAGTTGTTCCCGTTGCTCGATGGTTAGTATTCCATAGCGCTCTTCAATATAGCCCTCATAGCCATCGGTACGAATAAAGAGCCAGAAGCCGTTATACCGCATGCTATGGCGAATCACGCGCACAATGGTGCCGGCTGGAAGGCTTGCCAATGGCTGGATATCGGCTGAGTTGGGTGGAATAGTCCAGAGCTTCGTTTCAGACGAAAGCGTTATTGCAATGACTTCTGGTGTTGGATCGGGTGTGGGTGGTGTAGCGCCAGCGCAGCTCCAGAGTGCGAATATGAACACGATGAGAACTAAGCGATTGATCATTATTAATCCTCACAAATGGTTGAGGTGAGTATAGACCATTGGTAAATAGGAGTATGGTCAGGAGTAAATTAGAAGGAGTTGCCAGCGTGAAGTTAGTGAGTTAATTGAATGAGGATGGATTTCTCATAGTGCCAAACTTAAACAGCAACTTCAGGCCGTGCCAAGTGCGCCACCGCGCGTCAATCTTGATCAAGCACGAGCTTTCTTGGATCATTTACCGCACTTACTCGAAACGCTTGGGTTTCCTGAGCAACGCCGGATTATTCAACACCTGCTGCATCGAGCGTGGATTACGGCTGGGAGCATAACAAAGCTCCAACCAACAACAGCATTTCAACCGTTGTTTCCGTTGGAGCTTTGTAGTGTTGTTGGAGCGGGAGACGAGACTCGAACTCGCAACCATCTGCTTGGAAGGCAGATGCGCTACCATTGCGCTACTCCCGCGCTTGATTTGCTAGCGCCAATGATGCCCGAAGTTGTTGAATTTGTCAAGTCTGAATGAAACGAAATAGAGCTGGCCCTTCAGTTCAAACGAAGGGCTAGCTCTAGGTCTTATTCTGGTACGTTGAAATCGAAGTTGGCTTGATATTCTTTGCCATCAAATTCGGCAAAAACGCTCACTGCCCATGCTCCGCCCATGGTGTAAATGCCTTGGGCGCGATAGTTGCCGTTACCCTCGCTTTTGGCTAGTGGTTTGTTTTGGCCCATTGGCATCGAAGGCATATCGATATCCAAATAGACATCGGCATTATCCACCGGTTGACCATTTTGCGTCACATTAATCACCCATGTTTGGTCGGTATTGGGAGTTAATGGGTTTTCCGAGATGAGTTTGAGGGTCACGCCATCAACGGTTTTTTCAACCGGAGCAGGCACTTGAGCCGCATCATTGCCGCCGCAAGCAACGAGGTTGGATAATAGCAATAAGCAAAATAAAAGTCGTTTGAACACGCTGAATACTCCTTATAAAAATAGCAAGCATATTACTGAAACTAAATTAATCATAGTAATTCTGGTGGGGGTGCTAGGGGCGGCGCTGTCGGTTGGCTCTGCCAAATCAGTGGTTGATAGTTAGATTGTTGCCAAAGCCAGTTCAATTCTAATTCGAGGCTATTAAACCCATGCAATTGCGCTACTCCTTGCTGAGTTGGCTCAGGGTTGGAGCTAGGTGCATGGGTGTGGAGACTGCTGGCGGGTGGCTGCGATTCGGCCATCAAGCAAATAAACATTCCAGCATCGCGATTCAGATTTATTTCATTTGCTTGGGTCGATGCACCACAGTGCCATAAGCAACTAAGCGGATTTAGTCCACAAAATAGTACCCACAGCCAAATCAGCCAACGTTGCTGAATGCTTAAATTAATCGAAGAAATCTGCGCCGTTTGCATGCCAATCCACACGTTCAATCACTCAGGTTATCGTATCACAGGTTTTGGGGTTTTAAACATAAATTGCCCATAGTTTAGATAACTATGAGCAATTTATGTTGAAATTTAAGCTTAGCCGCGTGGTTCAACTCCATCGGCCAAGCGCAGGCCAAGCTCACGCAACTGCTTGCTGTCGACCGATGATGGCGCATTCATCATCAGATCTTCGGCACGTTGGGTTTTGGGGAAGGCGATCACATCGCGAATGTTGTCGGTATCGGCCAACAACATCACCAAGCGATCGATGCCTGGAGCCATGCCGCCATGAGGTGGTGCGCCATATTCGAAGGCTTCCAACATATGCCCAAAGCGCTTTTGAATTTCTTCAGGGCTGTAGGGCAAGCGATCAAAAATGTATTGCTGAATGCTGCGATCGTGAATCCGAATTGAGCCAGAAGCCAACTCATAGCCGTTACATACCAAGTCGTATGAGGCGGCTCGCACGCCTTCAAATTCGCCGCGCTGCATTTTTTCAACATCGGCAGGGTTGACCATACAGAATGGATGATGGGCGGCATCCCATTCGCCACTTTCGGCATTGTATTCAAACATTGGGAAGTCGATCACCCATGCAAAATGCATCAGGTCTTTGTCGGCAAGATCGAGCCGCTTGGCCATTTCGCGCCGCACTTTATCTAACGAGGCCGCTACCACTGCTGGTTTGTCGGCAACATAGACAATTAAGTCGCCAGCTTCAGCTGCTGTTGCACTCTTTAATTGATCAAGTTGGGCTTGTTCGAAGAATTTGGCGATCGGCGAGCGCACGCTGCCATCAGCTTCGATCGCCATCCAAGCCATGCCTTTGGCTCCACCAATTTTGGCAACTTCTTGCAGATCGTCGATTTGCTTCCGTGAATAGCTGCCACAGCCGGGCAAGCGAATGGCTTGAACTTTGCCGCCGCTGCTGAGTGCCCCCGTAAACACCCCAAATTGGCTATCTTTGACGATTTCGCCTACGTTGACAAATTTCAAGTCGTAGCGCAAATCGGGCTTGTCGGAGCCGTAATATTCAATCGCATCGGCGTAGGTGAGCCGTGGGAAAGGCGAAACCAAGCGTTTGTGCGGCGTGACATTGGCCACCAATTCAGTCATCAAGCGTTCGACAACATCAAGCACATCGTCTTGCTCGACAAAGCTCATCTCAATGTCGAGTTGGGTGAATTCGGGCTGGCGATCAGCGCGTAAATCTTCATCACGCATACAACGGGCAATTTGGAAATACTTGTCGATGCCCGAAACCATCAACAATTGCTTAAGTTGTTGCGGCGATTGGGGCAAGGCATAAAATTCGCCTGGATGTAAGCGACTTGGCACAAGATAGTCGCGTGCGCCTTCAGGCGTGCTTTTCATCAAAATTGGGGTTTCAATTTCCCAAAAGCCCTCGCGATCCATCCAATCGCGCATAAATTTGATCGTGCGATGGCGTAACCCCAAGATATGCTGTTGGCGTTCGCGGCGCAATTCAATATAGCGATATTTCAAGCGCAGCGCTTCATCCTCGCCACCATCACGATTCACCAAGATTGGCGGAGTTTTGGCAGTGTTGAGAATCTTGGCACTTTGCACTTCGAGTTCGATCGCGCCAGTTGCCAAATTGGCATTTTCTGCGCCTTCAAGCCGTGAGCGCACCCGCCCAGTGACCTGAATCACATACTCATTTTTGATGCTATCGAGCACAGCGCGAGCTTCGGGATTCGACGAAGGATCAACAATCACTTGGGTTAAGCCATAGCGGTCACGCAAATCTAAAAAGAGCACCGTGCCGTGATCACGGCGGCGATGAACCCAACCAGCTAACGTCACGGTTTGGTCGATGTGGTCGCGGCGCAACTCGCCGCAAGTGTGAGTTCGGAGCATACGACTGCTCTCCTCGCGTTTGGATACTAACAAAGCCAAAGCCACGCCTAGAAGCAGCACGTCGGTGTGCAATCAGCGTTGATAACGCGGCTAGAGCCGTTGGGCGACAACACAATGTTGCGTATTTTAACACAAGCATGCCGCTTGTGTCGCATCTGGCTTTTGTGCTATGCTTGTTGTGCCGCTCACAGCAGTTCATCCACTGCAACATTTTAATAATTACCACGTACAGAAGCTACACTAGGATGTGGAGAAAACGCCCATGAAGGTATGGACAACGTGGTACAACTTACCATTTTTAATTAGTCTTGGCCTTGGCTTGGTCTTTGCAGTGTTGCAAATCGTTGGTGGCTTCGGCGACCACGATAGCGATGCTGATATCGATAGCGATGGCCACGATTTTTTTGATGGTGCTCTCGATACCCTTGGGGTTGGCAAAGTGCCCCTAATGTTTATCCTCGTTAGTTTTTTATCGCTGTTTGGGTTGATTGGACTCCTGCTGAATGCAGTAGCGTTTCAATTTGATAGCGTATACCCCAGTTGGTTTTTTGCGGTGGTGTTGGTGCTAAGTTTACCCTTGGCCTTTTTCGGAACCAGCCGTACCAGTCGCTTATTCGCTAAATTAGCTCCTGAAAATAGCCTGATCGTTGGTTTTGAGCAATTGGTTGGGCGGGTTGGGCGAGTTAGTAGCCCAACGATTAGCGTAACCTATGGCCGAGTTGAGGTGCGTGATCCCCATGGCACAGTACACACGGTATTTGCTCAATTAGCGACTGGCGAACCATTACCAACCAATACTGAAGTCGCTTTGGTTGAATACGATCAAGTTAAGCGTTGTTTTATTGCCAAACAATTTGGTCGTTAGTTTTTAGATATTGGGTTGAGTTTGAGGAATGCTCGAATGTGATGCTTATAGCTTTTGAAAGAAGGAACATTTTACGAGGGAACGTCTCTAGGATGGCTGTTTGATTAGTGTATTGCTGCCATCCTGGGTTATAAGGAGTTATTGATAATGGAACAGATTGCAGTGTTAGTCGGGATTACCCTACTGGTCGTGATTCTGTTGGTTGTGGTGTTTTTTGCCTTGGTCAACCATTTTTATGTGAAAGCACCCGCCGACCGTACGTATGTGCGAACTGGTGGCAGCAAACCAAAGGTCGTTTTTAATGGTGGTAGCTGGGTTATTCCAGCCTTTCATGAAATTACATGGGTTGATTTGCGCACGATGGATATTGATGTCGAGCGGACGGAAGCCAATGCTTTGCTGACGATCGACCCACAATATGCCGATATTCGGGCGATTTTCTTTATCAAAGTTAATCCCATTGCCGAAGATATTGAACGCGCTGCTCGTACCATTGGTGGCAAAGAAGTTAATACTGATAGTGTAAAACGTTTGGTTGAAAGTAAATTGGAAGGTGCGCTACGTGATGTGGCTGCAACCTTTACCTTGATGTCGTTGCACCAAGAGCGTGAAAAATTTGTTGAACGAGTGCAAAATTTGGTGCGTAGCGATTTAGCTGAAAATGGTTTGGTGCTCGAAGCGGTTTCAATTACAACCTTAAAGAGTGCTCGTCAAGGGAGTTTCGGTACCGATGATGTGTTCGGGGCCCAAGTGGCACGGGCCAATGCCGAGGTGATTCAGCAAGCACTCAAGCAACGTAACGAAATTGATCAAATGACTCAAACTGAAATTGCTAAGCGTAATGCCACGGCTGAGCAAGAGCGCAACACGATCGAGCGCCAAAAGCAGCTTGAAATTGCTCGGCGCAATGCTTCGACTTCGCAAGAACAAAATGATATTGAACGCTCCAGCGAATTGGAAATTACCCGCCGTAACGCTGATGTTGATCAAGAAAAATTGAATTTAGAGCGAAACTTATCGCAAGCCCGCGCTACCCAACAACGTGAAATCTTAATTCGCGAATCAGAAGAGCGTACTGCGGCTGAACGAGTTGCCTATGAACAACAACAATCGGCTGAATTAAGTCGGGTTGAAAAAGAACGCACGATTGCCGAAGCCGAAAAGCTCAAAGAACAAGCGGTGATGTTGGCCGAACAACGTAAGCAACAAGCGATTCAGTTGGCCGAACAAGAACGCCAGCGCGAAGTTCAACGCAGCCAAGTGTTGCGTGAACAAGCCGTCCAAGTGGCCGACCGCGAACGTCAAGTGGCCTTGGCCCAAGAGCAAGCTAAACTCGAACAAGCTGAAAAAGATCGTTTGGCAATTGCCGCCGAACGTGAAGTTGCTGAGCAAGGCGTGGTCACGGTGCAAGAGCGTGCTGCCGCTGAACGTGAAGCGCAAATTCAAATTATCAATGCTGAACGTGATGCGAAACGCGAAATTATCAATCGTAAAAATGAAGTTGAACTTGAAACCTTTCGCCAAATTAAGCAGGCCGAAGCTGATGCCGAAGCCTTGAACAAAAAGGCAACCGCCGAAGCAACCGCTGCAATCAAGATGGCCGAAGCTCGCCGTACTGAAGCCCAAGCGATGTCCGACGCGGAAATTATGCGGGCCGAAGCAAGCAAAGCAACTGTCGCTTCACAAGGTTTGGCCGAAGCTGAAGTGATTAAGGCCAAAGCTGATGCCGCCCGTGTCGAAGCTGAAGCAATTCGCGAACGTGGTTTGGCTGAAGCTGAAGCAGCTCGTGCCAAAGCCCTTGCCGAAGCCGAAGGCCAAAAAGCCTTGGCCGAAGCTTTAGCCGCTCACGCTGGGGTTGCCCAAGAGCTTGAACTTGAACGGATTCGCATGCACGCCCAAGTTGAAATTGGCGTGGCTCAAGCCAAAGCCATGGGCGAAGCGATGGCCGCAATGGACTTCAAGCTTTATGGTACGCCTGAAACTGCCCAACAAATTCTACGCATGATTGGTTTGGCCGACGGCGTTGGCAGTTTGATCAACACCGCGCCTGCTCCATTAAAAGAACTTGGCAATCGTTTGATCAGTCGGGTGTTGCCAGCCAATGGCAATGGCGATGCTGAAAAATCAGCTAGCAACGACAATGGCTTGAATCTGACCGCTGCTCAACCAGTGTTGCGCGAAGCAGCCTTGATTGCCAGCCAATATTTGAGTGCCGACGAGTTGCAAACCCTGACGGTTGGTGCAGCCCTCGAACAAGTTTTGGGTGTTGCCAACGCAGAACAACAAGCGGTGTTGCACAAAGTCCAGGGTATGCTGCAATTGATGCCTCAATTGGCTGCCCAACCATTGAGCAGTGTCTTGATGTTGGTGCAAAATAGCTAAGCATAGCGTTCAATTGGCTGCTTGTGTTGATTCAGCACAGGCAGCCAATTGCTGTTTAAGCATTGAGTTGATCATGCCAAGCTGTTAGAATCGTGGTAATTGGTGGTACGAAAATCGCAATACCCATAGCAGGATTATGGTTTAGCACCAAAGGAGTTGTTGTATGTCGAAGGCTTTGACCGACCTTTTTGCCGAAATGACCCGCAATTTAGCCGATGAACGTGATTCATTGAATGCCCTTGATGGGGTTGGCGACGGCGATGCTGGCGATAACATGCTCAGCAATTTTGAAACGATCACCAATACATTGCGCCAAAATGAAGGCCAAGGCTCGGTTGATCAAGCCTTACGTGCGGCTAGCAAGGCTTTGCGTACTTCAGGCAAAGGCCCAACCGCTCCGATGTATGCCAACGGCTTAGATCAAGCTGCCAAAGATTTAGAAGGTAAAACATCATTTGGGGTGAATGATATTGTGAAATTGCTCGGTGGCTTGTTGGGCGGGGTGCAAAATACGCCTGGGGTTAAACAACAGGGCGAAGGCGGGATTCTCGATGGGCTTGTGCCCGGCGTGACCACCTTTATGCAAGCCCGTAATAACGGTAAATCGACGCTCGAAGCGCTGATGGATGGCTACAAGGCTTCGCAACGTGGAGCCTATGGCACAACTCAGCAAGGCTCTGGCTTTGGTCAATTCGGCAACAACGATACCTCTGGCAAGGTCGATCCAGGTGCTGCTGGAGCTAGTTCGTTGTTTGGCAGTTTGTTGCAAACCTTGCTTGCCAATGGCCTGAGCGCTGGCCGTGGCGAGCCAAGCAAAACCAGCGGTTTTGAAGAATTATTTGGTGGTGGTCAACCGCAACAATCGCAACAACCCCAGCAACAACAGCCGCAAGGTGGCTATGGCGATGCCCTTGGTGGACTTAGCGATTTGTTTGGGCAATTATTTGGTGGTGGCGGTTTATTTGGCGGCCAACCACAACAACCGCAACAACGCCCTAGCAGCCGTGGCGATGATCCGCAGCCGCGTTTGCGTGACCAAGAAGTTATTTAAATAGTTAAACGATTGGCGGCGCATGAGTAACAGCATGCGCCGCCTTTGTTTTAGGCGATTGAATGACTTAATTCGCTGTGCTCGCCATGTTCCGCCATAGTCGCTGCTGCATCGCGATCGCGAATGAACAACGCTACACAAGCTGAAACGAATGCCAAAATTGCTGCTGCCAAGAAGGCATACTGATAGCTTTGGGCATTTTGATTGATTGTTGTGCCGCTATGATTGAGCGCCAACACGCTGCCCAAAATGGCTACGCCCAAGGCCGAACCAAGTTGTTGTTGCATGCTGAAAATTGCCGAGGCTTGGCCAGTTGAAGCATGGGGAATTTGGGCAAAAACGGCGGCCTCAATTGGCAAAAAGAGGTAGGCCATCCCCACGCCTGTGCCAAACATCAAGGCACGTACCAACCACAAATTGGTTTCAGCATCGATTGTGCTCATCAAGCCCATCATCACAGCAACCCCTAAAACCCCGCCAAAGGTCAAGCGGCGTGGGCCAACTTTGGGGTAAAGTCGCGCTACGATTTGGCTCGATAGCACTACACCAATTGCTTCGGGCGAGGTGGTCAAGCCCGATTCGAGCGCACTGGCTCCAACCACATTTTGCAAAAATTGGGGCATCAGAAACAGAATGCCTGTAAAAGCGGCTGAGCCGAAAATCGCTACTAAATTGCTAATGCGAAACAAGGGAATGGAGAAGAGCCGCAGATCAAGCATTGGCTTGGCTTTGGCTAATTCAACGACCACCAGCGCGGCAAGTGCGCCAACCCCAATCGCGGCACTCACCAAAATGATTGGCGAACCCCAGCCTTTGCTCGCACCTTCGGTCAAGGTGTAGAGCAACGCGGCAAAGCCTGCTCCCGCTAAAATAAAGCCCATCCAATCGAATGCGCCAACTTCTTCTTGGGCTGGCGCTTGCAACCAAATGACCCCGAAGATCAGCGCGGCTAAGCCAATTGGGCCATTGACGAAAAAGACCCAGTGCCATGACAGATGATCGACTAAAAATCCGCCGAGCACTGGCCCAACTGCGGGCGCAATGACCGTCGGGATAATCAGCACCCGCGAAACTTGGATGCGCTGGTGCGGCGGAAAGGTGCGGAAAAGCATGGTCGTACCGACAGGCATCAATGCACCAGCGGCGATGCCTTGAGCAGCCCGAGTTAGCATTAATTGCTCGATATTTTGGGCTAAGCCACAGGCCAGCGAGGCCAAGGTGAACAAACCAAGTGAGGTCAAAAAGACCCATTTGGTGTTCCAACGGTCGCCCAACCAGCCCGAAGCTGGAATTACCACCGCAATACAAATTAAATAGATCACCACGATTGCATTGATTGCGCTGCTGCTCGCGCCAAAATCTTGTTGGATGGTTGCTAGTGCCACGTTGATAATCGTGCCATCCATAATACTCATAAATAACGCCGCTACAAAGACGACGCAAACTGCAATTTTTTGATCGATCACGATCCGTTTCATGAAGCCCTCGTTTGATTGTGCTAATTCATTGCTGGCTCGCACCTGCTGGAATGCGAGCCATCGCTTTATTGTAACGATTGTGGGAGATCGAAGAAATGGAAAAATTTTGAGCAGAACATATCATTTTTTGAAGCTTTGTTCGCGATAACGGCGTGGCGAAATGCCTAGCTCTTGCTTGAAAAATTTGCTGAAATGGAAGGGATCATGAAAGCCGAGGCTTTGGGCTAGTTGTTGAATTGGCATGGTGGTAAATTGCAAATAACGCTGTGCTTCGAGCAAAATTCGTTTGAGAATGATGCGTTTGGGTGGTTGGCCGCTGTGCTGACTGATAATTTGCGCCAATTGGGTTTTGCTCAGATTAAGCTGATCGGCATAATAGTGAATGTCATGATGCTGCTGAAATGCTTGTTCGAGCAGCGCCAAAAATTGGCGATACATGGCATAATTGGCTGATTGTGGTGGTTGATCGGCGGCATGGCTCAGCCGTTGGCTTTGCCAAAGGAGGGTCAGCAGCAAATGGCGTAGGCTGTGATATTTGGCTAAACAATCTTCACGTTGATATTCGTGGGCCAATAATTCAAACAAGCTATCGATAATTTGGCTATCGACAGCACTCAGTTGTAGCCCGCCGTTGGCTCGAAAGCTTGGTTGTTGCTCATCAGCTTGGGTGGGCAGAAACGCCTGATCATAGCGCAGATAATAGCCATCAAGTGCCTCGGCCTGCTCAAAAACATGCACTTGGCCTTGAGCCACTAAAGCTAAAGTGTGGGCTTGTAATGGGTACGATTGCTGATCAACCCAATGTCGCCCAGTACCAGCCCTGATCCATAAAAGCTCGTGGAAGCTATGGCGGTGTGGCAGATTAACCACGTTGGGGATGTGATGTGGCTCTAGTTTGGCGATGAACATTGGCGCTAAGGCATTATGCTCAAGTTGAATATGCTCAATCTGGTGTTTATTTGACATAATTTATTGAACAGCCACCACGACCAAGGTAATATCGTCGTGCGGTTCGATGTTGTGGGTATAACTACGAATTGCTGTGAGAATTGCTTGGACAATTTCATGCGGGTGGTTGCTCTTGATCGTTTTGACTAGATTGATCAAACTTTCGAAGCCCCACATTTCACCCTTAGCATTTTGGGCCTCAACTACGCCATCGGTATAAAACACCAGCAAATCGCCAGATTGCAAACTGACTTGCTCTTGAACATGGGGCATCGTTGGCCCCATTCCTAGCGGCAAACTGCCCTTAATTTCTAGAAACTCTACTTCGTGCTGGCGACGACGCAACGGTGCTAATTGCCCAGCATTGGCCAAGAGCATACTACTGGTTTGGGGGTTGAACAAGGCGACTTGCAAGGCCACAAAATTATTGGTTTGACGCTTGGTGCGCAACCAGCGATCAAGCTCGCTGAGCACAGTCGCTGGCTCTTCATGATCATAAATTTCTGCTTGAAGCACTCCCAGCGTAATGCCCATCAGCATGGCTGCGCTGACGCTTTTGCCCGTTACATCGCCCACACTAAGGCATAAACGGCCATCAGCGGTTAAATCGTAGCTCAGCAAATCGCCGCCAACTTCATGGGCGGGAAAACAACCGCCAGCAATCGCTAAACCATTGATCTCAGGTGGATGATCGGGCAGCAAGCCTTCTTGGATCATACGAGCAAGCCGCAATTCTTCCGAAAGGGCGGCATTGTGGCGCAAGGCTTGGCGGCCTTTGTCGAGTTCATTCAGCACGCGCTCGGCTGTGTAAAATAGACCAGTGGTGCCTGCTGAAAGTAACGAACCAAGGATCGTCCAAAAGATGATGAAGTTGAGGCGTTCGTTGGCGGCAATAAAAAATAGCCCAAAAATCACTGCATAAATAATGGTGGCAATCAGTCCACCCAAAAATGCTGCCAACGACCAAGCCCGAATTGGCGACCAGTTGCGGCGTTGGGCGATTGGCATTGTCCAGCGCAGCAAAAAAAAGACTAGCGATGGCGCTGCAAGCCCAATTGAATAGCTAGAGCCAAAGGTCATAAGCACATTTTCAACATTCAGGCCCGAGGTTGCGACTGGAATAAGGATGATAAAGCCCAAAACGGTTGAGAGTATCATCGACCAGCGCAGTAAGCGGCGAAATGGCATGGGTGTATAGTTGTGGCTGGTGCGGGCGGGTTGCATGGGTTCCTCAAGCCAATCAAGCTTCAACGCGGCAAAATTGCTGGTTGCATTATACGGCACAATCCTATGCTATTATATGCTATCTAGTTATGAGATCGTTCTCAATTGCCGACGAAAGCACTCCCAATTGCATCGCGCTGTAGCAGCAGCTTTCGTCTCAACAACCTTCCTTCATTTACACTGATGTATTGAGACCGATTCCAATGAAGTGAATCATGGAGGCAGCAATGAGCGCTGACCACAGCCGTACCGTGATTGGTATCCGTTCGACGAGGAGCTTTTGGGCACGAGGATTTTTCGTCTTTTGGTTGGTTATTGCGTTAGGCTGCCAACAAGCGATTGTGCCAGCCACCTCACAGATTTATGCTCAACCCCCGCAAACTGTTGGTAATTTGCTGCAAAATGGCGATTTCAGCGCTGGTTTTGCGCCATGGTGGGCCACAAGCTCGGTCGCTACTGATACTGCGAGTGGTGCATTAGTCGCAACCATCAATAATGCTGGTAGTAATCCATGGGATGCAATCGTTGGCCAAAATGGAGTTCCGCTTCAATCAGGCCAAACCTACACTGTCACGTTTCGCATCCGTGCCTCAACCACTGGTACTGTGGTGATGAAACTGCAAAAAGAGGCCTCGCCCTATACCAACTATTTTAGCCAAGATGTTACCTTGACCACGAGCGATCAAGCCCATCAATTTGTTTTTACCTCAGGCTTTGATGATGCTGGGGCTGCTTTTCAATTTCAAATGGGCGGCCAAGGCACGAATGTACTGACAATTGACGATGTGCAAGTGTTGGGCGAAACTGGCCCGGTCGAGCCATCGGGCAATTTGGTGCAAAATGGCGAGTTTGTTGGTGGCCTACCGCCTTGGTGGACTGGCGGCGATGTCAGTGTGAACACCGATGATGGCGCGTGTTTGACGATCAACACTCCTGGCACAAATCCTTGGGATGTGCAGCTTGGTCAACATACCATTGCGATTGAAGCTGGTGTGAGCTATCAGCTTAAATTTGCTGCCAAATCAACTGTGCCAGTCACTTTGCCCGTGCGTTTGCAAAAAAATGCCGAGCCATACACTGGCTATTTTTCGGCTGATCCAGTGCTCAACTCGGCCTGGACAGAATTTGTCTATAATTTTACATCGGCCTATAGCGATGCAGCTTCGTTGTTGTTCCAAATGGGTGGCATCGGAACCCCGACGATCTGTATTGATCAGGTGAGTTTGTATATGTTAGAAACCGGAATTCGGGTCAACCAAGCCAGCTATTTGCCCACGATGAGCAAAGTGGCAAGTTTGGTGCATCCTGCGACTGAGCCATTGGCTTGGCAATTGCATAACACTGCTGATGCAGTGGTGGCAAGCGGCCAAACCACGGTGTATGGCGAAGAATCAGCCTCGGCTGAACATGTGCATTTGATCGATTTTTCAAGCTACCAAACGGTTGGTGAAGGCTATTATCTGAGCATCGGTAGCGAAACGAGCTATCCATTTGCCATCGAGGCAGGCTTGTATTCGCGGATGAAATATGATGCTTTGGCCTATTTCTACCATAATCGCAGCGGGATTGCGATTACCATGCCCTATGCTGGTGGTGAGCAATGGACGCGACCAGCAGGCCACATCGGGGTTGCACCCAACCAAGGCGATACCTCGGTAACCTGTTTTACTGGCACTGACACCCAAGGCCAAAGCTGGCCTGGCTGCGATTATCAACTCAATGTTTCGAAGGGTTGGTACGATGCTGGCGATCATGGCAAATATGTGGTCAACAGTGGCATTTCGGTCTGGACGTTGCTCAATCAATATGAACGAGCGCAGCAACGTGGCCCCGAGAGCCTAGCCCAATTTGCCGATGGCACCATGAATATTCCCGAAAATAACAATGGCGTGCCTGATTTGTTGGATGAAGTGCGCTGGAATATGGAGTTTATGCTAGGAATGCAAATTCCTACGACTGCGCCAGTTTCCAAAACGGGTATGGTGCACCATAAAGTTCACGATGCGAACTGGACTGGTTTGCCAATGGCTCCACACGAAGATAGCCAAATGCGCTATTTGTATCCACCAAGTACCGCCGCAACCTTGAACTTGGCTGCGACCGCTGCCCAATGTTCACGGATTTGGCGTGAGATCGATGAAGCCTTTGCTGACCGTTGTTTGGTGGCGGCTGAACGAGCTTGGCAAGCAGCCTTGGCCTATCCTAACGAAATCGCCCGCGATAACTTCAATGGCGGTGGTGGCTATGGCGATAGCACCTTGAATGATGAATGGTATTGGGCCGCCGCCGAATTGTATATCACAACTGGCTCGGCCACCTATCGCGAAGCAATTGAAGAATCGAGCTATTATTTGCAGCTTGATCTTGGTGGTGGTAGCGCCATGAACTGGGGCGGCGTGGCCAGCCTTGGCACCCTGTCGTTGGCCTTGGTTCCCAATGATTTGAGTAGTGCTGAGCGCCAAACTGCCCGTGCCGCAGTCATTGCAGCGGCTGATCAATTTGTGGCTGCGCAGCAATCCAGTGGCTATGGCATTCCATACGATCCAGGTCTGCAATATCCTTGGGGTTCCAACTCATCAATTCTGAATAATATGATTGTAATGGGTTTGGCAGGCGACTTTACTGGCGATGCCAGCTATGCCGATGCAATTAGCCAAGGCATGGCTTACTTGTTGGGGCGTAATCCACTGAATCGCTCGTATATTTCGGGCTATGGCTCGGTCTCATTGACCAATCCACATCATCGCTTCTGGGCCAAGCAAATTAATCCAGAGTATCCTGGTACGCCGCCAGGTGTGGTGGCTGGTGGGCCAAATTCAAGCATTCAAGACCCCTATGCTCAAGTCGAATTGGCTGGTTGCGCGGCCTTGAAGTGCTATGTTGATCATATCGATTCGTGGTCAACCAATGAAGTGACGATTAACTGGAACTCGCCGCTGGCGTGGGTTGCGGCCTATCTTGATGATTATGATACGAGTTCGGTGCAGTATCTGCCGTTGATCAGTAAGTAAACATATCTAAATAGACTCTCGATTTACGTCCATTTACATCCATAAAGTTTCACCACCCTTCCGTCCCGCCTCAAGGCGGGAAATGCAGGGGGCTTTAATCCCCCTGCACCCCCTAATATTTGTTTTGTGGATTTACTGTATCAGTGCATCTATATACATTAGTAAACATAAAAAATGCTCTGCTTCAATTTCGAAGCAGAGCATTTTAATTTTAACGTTAATCGCGTTGGGCGACGATGAAAATTTGGGTTTCAGGAGTTGCGCCATGGTGGGGAACATAATGTTGCAGGCGGGTTTCGAGAATTTGGAAGCCTGATTTGGTGATCAAGGCTTCAAGTTGGGCTTGAGGGTAGGCCGTCACAAAGACTGGCTGATCGCCGAGCACAATTTGAATATAATCAAAATCGCCTTCGACCATGGAGAGCAGCAACAAGCCAGCAGGTTTGAGCCAATGATGGAATTGCTGTAACGCATGCTCAATATCACTGCGGCGCAGCATCAGCAAGGCAAAAAACGAGACAACTGCATCAAATGAGGCAGGCTCAAAATTAACGTGATTAACGCTGTCGAGCACATATTGGCCATTGGGCACATTTTGCCGCGCCAAATTGAGCATTGAAGCTGAAATTTCGAGACAGGTTACTTCATGGCCAGCTTTGGCCAAGGTTTGGGCGGTGGGAATGCCTGTACCACAGCCGGAATCGAGTACTTTCGAGTTTGGCTCCAACAGATCAGCCAACCATTGACTGAGATCCTGTTGATCTTGATTATTGCCAAACATCACCTCATAATCGGCCCCAATCGCGTTAAACACGGCGGCTTGTTGCTGAATATCATCCGACCACGATTGCATAATGCTCTCCTTAAACCAAGCCTGTTGGTGGGGTGTTATCCTCGTGGGGCTTTGGTTGCTGTTGTGAACGCTTCACAGGACGATCAAAGAACCTGTTTAAGATTGGCGCGGCCAAGTTGCCAACCCGCACCAACCATGAGCTTTGGGCATCGGCGGTGATGATAAAGCGGCGTTTGAGAATGCCACGGACAATCGCTTGGGCAATTCGGTCGGCGTTAATTGGCTGCTGATTGCTCAGGCTGCTATCGCCATTACTGCTGGTTTGCCCAACCTCGGTTTGAATATCGCTTGGATACACCACGCTTGTAGTGATGTTATAAGCTTTTAGTTCTGGGCGCAAGACTTCCATCAGCCCGCGAATCGCGAATTTAGTAGGAGTGTAGGCACTATAGCCAAACGCCCCCACTAAACCAGCCACTGATGAAATCGCGACAATCGAGCCAACCCGGCGATTTTGCATATGTGGCACAACCGCACGAATCGCGTGCAGCGTACCAAAATAATTTAAATCCATCAGATCACGAAAGACTTGATCATCAAGTTGTTGAAATGGCCCAGCTTGAACGCCACCAGCGGCAGCGATCAACACATCACATGGACCAGCCCGTTGAATCAGATCGGCGATGGCTTGACTGACATCATGGCGAACTCGCACATCGGCGGTGGCAATTTCGATCCGCTGCCCAGCCCGATTGATCAAGGGTTGTAAGCGTTCGGCAGCCTCGACCAACCGAATCCGATTGCGAGCGATCAACGAAACCGAGGCTCCGCGGGCCAAAATGCGTTGGGCTGTGGCAAAGCCAATGCCGCTGGAGCCACCAGTGATGATCACATGTTTATTTAGGAGACGCACGATCAAATTCCTCAAACAGGTTGATTGGCATCGGCCAGCCGTTTAATCACCACTAAAGTAAGGTCATCGAAGGCTGGTAAATCGCCAGTATGCGCTGCAAGGCGACTACTAATTGTATGCAACATAGTCGCTGCATCGCAGTGGGCGGTCTGATGAATCGTCTCCATCAAACGTGGCACGCCCCACTCATCCATTGTACTATCAACTGCCTCGGTTACGCCATCGGTATAACAGACCAAAACATCGCCTAATTCAATAATCGTTTCAGCTTCGCCTAAAACTGCATCATCGATTACGCCCAAGGCAATTCCAGGTGTGCGCAATTGCTCAATCTGGCCTGTAGCGGCGCGATACAGCAATGGCGGATTATGCCCAGCACAAGTGTAGCGCAAACGCCCAGTCACTGGATTAATAATTCCGTAGAAAAGCGTTACGAACATATACGATTGGCTGTCGCGCATAATCCAGCGGTTGGCACGTTCGATCGCCTGTGATGGTGGCGAGCCGTCAAGCGCCGCACCACGCACTAACGAGCGCGAAAGTGCCATAAACAAGGCCGCAGGTACGCCCTTATCCGAGACATCGGCAATCACAAAGCCCATCTCGCCTGCTGAAGGCCCGCTGCGAAAACTCCAAAAGTCGTAGAAATCGCCGCCAACTTGGCGGGCCAAATTCCAATGTGCGCCGCTATCCCAGCCTGCGAGTTGCGGCAAGCGTGAGGGCAACAAGCTCATTTGAATTTCACGGGCAACGCTAATTTCCTGTTCAATATGTTGGCGGGCAGCTTCAATTTGCGCCAGTAAGGCACTTTCAATTGCTGCCGCAGCTTGGCCGGCAATTCCGGCGGCGATGGTAATTTGGCGTGGCAGCCACGTTTCGTCGTGGCCGCATTGTTCTAACAACAGCACCCCCAGCGTGGCCCCGCGCGAGTTGAGCGGTTGGGCCAGCACTGCGCCATAGCTGCTGTAGGGCACTAAGCCTGCGCTCGAAAGCTGTTCGAGATCGACCAACTCGGCTGCAAATGATTCGCCTTCGGAGCGCATGCGTTCGAGCCAGGGCACTTGCTCATCGGTGGCACTCGCACCAATTGATTGGCGTTGTTCATTGGTCAAGCCCCAGCCTTCAGCCAAAATCCAGCGATTGCTTTCACGCTGCCAAAGAAGACATAAGGCGCGTTCGCAACCAACCAACAAGGCTGGCAAGCGCACGCTGAGATAGAGCATTTCGCTGATCTCGCTGACCCAGGCAAAATTTTCGGCTGATTGCAACAAGGCGTTGAGCACCCAAGCTTCCTCTTGTTGTGATTGGAAGACCGAGGCGCTATCAATCGCGATGGCAATTTGATCGGCGAGGGTTTGCACCACGAAGAAATCATTTTCATCAAACGCGCCGTAGCTCTCGCTTTGTACATCCAACACGCCGAGCAACTGCTGGCCAACTCGCATGGGTACAGCTAATTCGGCGGCGATGCCATGTTGATCGGGCAAGAAACGCGGCTCTTCGCGTACATCATTGACCAGCATTGGCTCGCCAGTGACGGCGACATGGCCAACGATGCCCAGGCCTAATGGTAAGCGTTTGCCTTGGCGTTGCCAAAATGGGCTATCGCTGGCAGTGCTGGCACGGAAGAAAAGCTGTTGATGCAATTCATCAAAGGTAAAAAGATGTACTTGCGAATAACCAAAGCTGACCCGAATCCGATGGACAACTGAAGGCAACAAACGATCCAAATCGAGAATCGCCGTAACTTGGCGGCTAACTTCGCCGATTGTGGCTAGTTGGGCAGCACGACGACGAGCTGCTGAGTAGGCGCGTGCCTTGTCAATCGCAACCGCAGCTTGGTCGGCAATCAGCGAGAGCAAGCGTAAATCGTCGGTATCAAAGGCGCGAGGTTCGCTGCTTTGGATCGAAATTGTGCCCAAAACCTCGTCACCAGTCATCAACGGAATATAGACCCCTGAACGTGGCGGATATTCGGCTTGGTAGGTTGGCTGAGCTGGCAAGCGATCCATTTCGCTGTCAAAATCTTCGACCAACAACGAGCGACCTGTGCGCCGAATCCAACTGACGATGCCACGATCATTGGGGAGTTCGACGCGCAAGGGTGGCTCATGATGGCCATCTTGCACCCGCACTTTGAGTTCAAAGAAACGGCCTTCAAACAAGCCCAAGCGAAAATTGCTGGTATCGACAACCTTGCTGGCCTCGCCATAGACCAACTGGCACAACGAATCAACATCTAATTCGGCCCGAATGATCGCGCGACTGATCGCATTGATTTGGCCAAGTTCAGCCACGGTGCGGCGCTGCAAACCTAATGATCGACTGGCGCGTTGCACCATCCATGCGCTGCCAACTAAGCCTGCTGCCGAGATTGCCACCAAATTAAAGGGAAAATCTTCGGCCATTTGAGCACCAATTGCTGCTAGCGGCAAAGGCAAAATTTCGATTGAGAAAATGTTGGGAGCGCTGACCTGCCACGTGCCCATGGTGATTTGCTTGCCATCCCAGAGCAAAGCAAAGATCAAGCGTGCGCCTTGAACCACCACAATATAACTGATGATGAGTATGATCAATTTTGACCACAACCCAAAATCGTTGATAAATGGCAGTACGAGCGCGATGCCCAAGGTACGTGCGCCAGACTCAAGGGCGCGGCGGCCCCATTCTTCGTAGCGTGAGCGGGCCAAACGACCCAGCCGAATGCATAAACCTGAGGCGGCGGCTAAAACCAAGGTTGTGCTGGGCGTGCTAATCAACGCCACGGCCAAGAGCACAATGCCGGAGAGGCTAAGCGGTTGGTTCGAACGATCACGCACTGCCAAGCCATCGAGCAACAGCAATAACGCGCCAGCTACTGGCAAGGTAGCCGAGTTGAAAACTGGCAAGCCTTGCCAAATAATGCTGGCACTTGCCAACAAAAAGAGCATGGCAGCCCAACCAAGGGCCACCATGCGATGTTTCGAGAGTCGGGTTCCACGATCAAAACTGGCTAACATGCACCTTACTCAACATCTGCCAACGCTGCAAGCGCTTCATCACGAGTGCGGTGAATGGTAAAGATTTGGGTGAATCCTGTCAGGGTAAAGACCTCGGCTACCGCTGGTTGCAATGAACACAAGCGTAGTTCGCCGTTGGAGCCTTTGAGTTCGCGAGCCAACAACAGCAAAATCCGCAGACCGCTGCTGCTTAAAAAGGTTACGCCCGTAAGATCAAGCAAGATGCGCCGCCCGCCAGTTTCGGCGGCCTCATGGACAATCGTCGCTAAGGCTGGTGCTGCCGTGGCATCAATCCGGCCTTGAACTGGCACAACCCGCACATCTTCGGGCAGTCGTGTCCCAACGATTTTACTCATGTGTAACTCGTTTTCACCAGTTTCAGGATTGTAATTGAATTGCACATCATCCATCATCCTGCCCATCAAATACATTCCGAGGCCGCCAGCCTCGCGAGTTTCGATTGATGAGGTGAGATCTGGAGGAGGAACAGTTTCAGGATCAAAAGGAACCCCGCGATCGAACAGTCGTACTACAAAACGGCTGCCATCGCGTCCGCAGACCAAGCGAACATCACCGGGACGTTCAGCAGAGTAGGCGTGTTGGATGATATTGGTGGCGGCTTCATCAACTGCCAATTCAATTTCCCACGCCGTATGTTCGTTAAGCCCAGCATCAAGTGCTGCCTGATAGGCAAACTTACACAGAGCACCGAGCGAATCGAGCAGCCCTGGCAGTTTAAGTTCAGCGGTTTGCGCCATATCGTCTCACCGAAATTCGTCTAGAAGCTACCAACAGCTTCCACCAAGTCGTCGTAAATTTGGAACAATGGCGTGAAGCCAGTCAAGTCGAATACTTCGCGAATCCGTTGAGGCAGATTGGCAATCCGCACATCACCACGGTCGAGTTCGCTTAATTTCCATTCGCGGGCTTTTTTGCGAGCTTCGATCAACACCCGTAAACCTGGGCTGCTGATATACTCTAAGTTTTCGAGATCGAGGACGATCAAATGGCGATTTTCCTCGAAAATCTGGTTAATCTTATCGTTCAGGGCATCTTTGGTCTCTGCAGCCAAGCGCCCTGACACTGTGATAACATCAACGCGATTATAGGCTTTATGGGTAATATCCATGTATTCCTCCTGCCACCATTGTAAGCGGGTTACATTTTGGCGAATCTGTGGCCTATTATAGCACAGCGATATTAATTTCTTAGGGAACTTTTGGCCGAGTTTTAACGTTTTGGCTTTGTAACAGATACTTTTTTTGGAGGATACCCAATGCGCCGCACGTTTACGATATTTGCTCTCTTAGCTGTTTTGGCTGGCTGTGGTGGTGCGACCACACCAACCGCGATGCCAACCAATGTGCCCACCGTTGATGTCTCACAGCCTGGTGCTACTGGCTTGGCTGGCTCAAGCTGGAATGTTTTGCAAATCAATGGTCAACCAATTAAAGGTACACAAGCCTTACCTTTAACTTTTGAATTGGATGGCCGCGCTTCAGGTCATAGTGGCTGTAATGGCTATTCGGGCGAGGCCAAAGTTGCTGGCGAACAGTTGACCCTTGGCCCATTGATGTCAACCAAGATGGCTTGTGCTGAAAACGAATTGCAACAACAAGAAACCACCTTGTTTCAGGCACTAGAAAAAGTAACTAGCTATAAGATTACTGGCGATAAGCTGAGTTTGCTGGATGCAAGTGGCACAGTGGTGGTCGAATTGGTCCAACAAGCCTAAATTCTCTCACTCCCTAGTGCCGTGAGTGTATCAAGGGTAGGTTTTAATCGCATTCTGTGGCGAATGATTGATTAAAAACCTACCCTTGTAAACGTCGTGATGCTCTTGCAGCATCAAGTAGACCAACCTGAGGCCGTTGTCGCCACCATCGATTAATGCGTTTTCAAGGCTTGATGCAGCCACCAGTGCAGCCCCAACATCAAGCCAATTTCGGCAATCAGCGCTAGCAATAATTCGCCACTGAACAAGATCTCAAGATTGTTGGCACTGAAACGGAGCAAGCCACCAACAATAAACGCCGTAAAAATGGTTTGCAATAGCAAGCGATGTTTGGCCAAATCGCGCACGGCCAGTAGGATGCTCACCCCAAGTGTGCCAAAAACTCCTGCCAAAAAGCGAAAATGGCTATCGTGGACGGTATACCGCAGATTGTTTGGATCGGCGACTTGCGGCGGTGCGCCCTGCCAACCGAGCGTTTCAAAGCCACCTAGCCCAAAATCAAGACTAATATACAAACTCATTGATCCCACCAAGACCAACACGATTTTTAAGCCAACTAAACTTGTTCGTTGCATCTATCAGCTCCTAAACAATGTGAAATTGATGCAAGTACACTACACGTTGACGTAGGGTTAACTGCAAGCCTACGTCATAATTGTTCATTTTTCAGCCTAAAAACTGCCGATTATCCCAACCATAGATTTTCGGCCTGTGGGGTTGTTCAACATCGTGAATTCGGTTTACTTAATCATTTTCAAGCCTGATCAAAGATATTCGATCAGACCTATAATGTGGTTATCATCGAACGAGGGAGTTGTCACTTGAACCGAGAATTGTTCCCCAAGCACTATTATGCAGCGCTCGAAGCTATTGCCGAAACGCATCAGGCCGCGCTTCAAAAACTTATGACCGAGTTTGAAATCTATGCCGCAAACAGTGGTTTCAGCGAGTTGATTGTGGCCTGCAATGAGGCACAAAGTGTCATCCAACGATGTGCAGAACGGGGGATCGCAATTTCTGCCCTTTCGTGGTGGTGTCATGTTACCCCTGCCAATCAAACAGCGTTTGGTTGCCCCCATGGGTTTGGTGGCCCAGCAACGAGGATTGGTCGCTTAAGCGAATGCAACCAATATTCCGAGTTTGAGATTGTGCCACCCACAAATGGCTGGCCCAGCCAAACACAAGCAATTGCGTTGCATTGTGCTCAACAATTAACAAGCTTTATCGCTCAGCAATTGCCACTTGAGCCATTTTATCGACCTTGTTTGCAGATTGGGCTTGCTTTAGCTGTGCCAAATTGGCAACGTAACGAATGAGTATAAACTCAATCCCATAGGCCTTTTGTCCCAAAATCGATCACAATTGTACGAAGTAAATCAGCGTTGATCTGCAAATAGACCTGCTCTGAGGTTTTGAGCCATTGCCCTTGCTCAGGATCGTTGGTTGGATCAAGGCTTATGCGAATTAATCGACGTGCTTGATCAGTTTCAACAACGATTGGGTTTGGGATAAATCGCTCGCCTGATGCAGGGATAGCAAATTGAACTGAACCACGTTTAGCTTTATGCGGGACGATGATTGCATGATTTAAACGCGGCTTGGCAAACACATCGATATTTGCCACCCAACCTTCGGCATCAAGATCAATAGTTAATTGATTATCAATGTTAATCGTATATGCCCATTGCAGTGGCAGCGAATTGTAGATTGAAATGATTTTGCTTGAACGATCATAGGCAGCGAGTAACTTGCTATTGCTATTGGCTGACTGCCTGATTAATGCCTTCAACCCCATGCAGTGCTCCTCGGGTTATTTCGATCCTAGCCATTGATTAGCTGCAACATCATGGCCTTGATTATAGCAAACCTGCTCATTTACGAGGCTAACATGAGTGGTTTGCTTTATAATTAAGGCCATGGTGATGCCAATATTAACGACTAAATGCTATATTCCAGTTCCCCGTTTGAACGGTGTCGTGCGCTCGCAGTTGCTCGAACGCTTGAAAGCGCGTCATGATCGGCGTTTAACGGTGGTGTCGGCTCCGGCTGGCTTTGGCAAAACGATGCTTGTAAGCCAGTGGATTGCGAGTTGCAAGCAGCCTGTTGCTTGGCTGACACTAGATCAAAACGATAATGATCTGGCGCGATTTTTGGTGTATCTTGTCGCAGCCTTACAAACAATTGAGCCAGCATTTGGCTTAGAAATTATTCAGCGGTTACAAGCCCCAGAATTGCCCTCAACTGAAACTATCTTGTTCTTGCTGCTGAATCAACTGGCGACAATTGAGCAACAATCGATTTTAGTGCTTGATGATTATCATTGGCTGACGGCCAAACCAATTGCTGAGGCCATGCGCTTGCTGCTTGAACGCTTGCCTCCCCAATTGCAACTTGTCGTTATTAGCCGTGAGGAGCCAGATCTGCCCTTGGCGCGGCTCCGAGCGCGCCATCAATTAACTGAGCTGCGCGTGGCCGATTTACGCTTCACGGTCGCAGAAGCCCACCAATTTCTCACCCAAACAATGGAATTAGATCTTTTAGCATCAGCAAGCCAAATCCTTGCCGATCAAACTGAGGGCTGGATTGCGGGCTTGCAATTGGCGGCAATTTCAATCCAAGGCCAGCAAGCATCAAGCCCGCTGATCGATGGCTTTACTGGCAATCATCGGTTTGTGCTGGATTATTTGCTTGAAGAGGTATTGCAGCAACAACCTGCCGAGATCCAGACATTTTTGTTGGTTACTTCGCTGCTTGATCGGATGTGTGGCTCGTTGTGTGAGGCAGTTTTGGCTGCTGCTCCTGCTTCGGGCGTGGCAACCTTAGCCTATCTTGAACGTGCCAATCTGTTTATCGTGCCACTTGATCATGAACGGCATTGGTATCGCTATCACCATTTATTTGCCGATTTGCTACGCCAGCGTTTGGCGACTAGCCCATTAGGCCGTGATCTGCCTGAGTTGCATCGACGAGCCAGTCATTGGTACGAGGCTTATGGATTTGGGATTGAGGCTTTTCGCCATGCCGCCGCTGCCAACGATTTTGCCCAAGTAGAACGGCTGATTGATCAGCAGCGGATTTCGTTACACGTTCGCGGTACGGTCACAACCTTGCTCGATTGGTTGGCAACTGTGCCAAAAAGTGTTTTTGAGCAGCAGCCCTCGTTGTGGTGGCGGCATGCGTCGTTGATGTTGATGCTTGGCCAAACCTCCGGTGTTGCCGAAAAACTTGATGCTGCCGAAGCCGCGCTCCAAAGCTCTCCAGATGATCACCAAACGCGCAACTTAATTGGCCAGATTGCAGCATCGCGGGCAATTTTGTTGTTGGCTCAATACCAATTCGCCCCAACGCTGGCGCAATCGCAGCGAGCCTTAGCCTATTTGGCCGCTGATAATGTGTTTTCTCTGACCTCGGCCTACTGGACGTTGGGCTTTGGCTATCTGGCTCATGGCGATCGAGCGGCGGCACGCCAAGCCCTGACCAAATCTGTTAGTTTGGCCCAAGCATCGGGCAGCAGCTTTATCCGAATTTTGGCAACGATTGGTCTGGGCCAGCTGCAAGAATCGGAAAATCAACTGTATCAAGCCGCTGCAACCTATCAGCAAATTCTTGAATTGGCGGGTGAGCAACCACTACAAATTATCTACGAAGCCTACTTAGGCTTGGCGCGGATTTATTATCAATGGAATCAGCTTGATGCCGCTGAACGTTATGCCCAACAAAGCCTTGATTTAGCCCAGCAATACGACCGCCTGATTGATCGTTCGATTATTTGCGAACTTTGGCTGGTGCGCTTGCAACTGGCGCGGGGAGTCAACGATCAGGCTACGACCAAGCTGGGGCAATTGGCCCAAAAGGTGCGCCAACAGAATTTTAGCCAGCGGCTGCCAGAGATTATCACGACCCAGATTGGCGTGCTGTTGGCGCAAACAGAGTTTCAGGCCGCCGCTGAATTAGCCCAAACGATTGATGCCCCATTAATTCAGGCGAAAGTTTTGCTCGCTCAGACAAATGCGGCGGCAGCTATGGAATTACTGCAACCCTTGATCGAGCAATTTCAAGCCAAGGCTTGGCAGGATCAACAGCTGCATGGCTTGATTTTGCAGGCCGTAGCGCAGCAACAACAAGGCCAAAAAGCTCAGGCAACCCGCACATTGCAAGCGGCTTTGGCTATGGCAGAACCAGGTGGCTTGATTCGAATTTTTATTGATGAAGGGCCGCCACTGAAACAGCTATTGCGTGAGTTAATTGGGCGAGGGTTGGGTAATGCCTATGCTCGCCAAATTTTAGCTGCCTTTGCGCAAATGCCGTTGATGCCAAGCACTCAAACTGCGCTGATCGAGCCATTAAGTGAGCGCGAACTTGAGGTGTTGGGGTTGATTGCTGCTGGGCTTTCGAATCAGGCGATTGCTGATCAATTGTATCTTTCGCTGTATACGGTCAAAGCCCATGTGCGCAATATTTATGGCAAACTCAGCGTTAATAATCGCACCTTGGCGGTGGCTAAAGCCCAAGAGCTTGACATATTATAACGATTTGCTGATTAGTCCTTTGTAATAGTTCTTTAGAGCTATGAGTTGCTGTTGCTCCATCGGCTATGCTGGCCCAAGCAATTATCGCTTGATGGAGAATAACAATGAAGCTTCAAACTGGACGAATCAGCCTTCCGCACAGCGCCGAGCAACCTCAACCAGATTTGGCTGGACTACGTTTTAAATCGCGCATGGCTGGCGCAATCTACCTGTTAATTATCATTGGTGGTCTGTTTGCGGTGGGATTTGTACCAGCCGCCCTGATTGTGGTCAATGATGCGGCGGCAACAGCCCTCAATATTCAAACCCAACCGAGCCTTTATCGCATGGGCTTGGCGGTACATTTAATTATTGCCTTGTGCAATATTCCCTTGGCGGCAATTTTCTATGATCTGTTTCGGCTGGCGAAGCCGATCCTAGCGCGAATGGTGTTGTTTTTTATTCTGGTGGCCGTGGCGATCGAGAGTGTCAATTTGCTCAATCACTTTGAGCCATTAATCTTGTTGCAAAGTGCCCGTTATGCCAATGGCATTCCAACGGAACAACTGTATTTGCATGCTGCCAGCGCCCTCGAATTGGAAACAACCGGCTTTAACCTCAGCTTGGCCTTTGTTGGCTGTTATTGCTTAACTGCTGGTATGTTAATTCTGCGCTCGCGGATCTTGCCGCGCTTCGTTGGGGTATTGTTGGCGCTTGGGGGCGCAGCTTATGTGATCAATTGCTTTATCAGCATCCTTGCTCCCCATGTTGCTGCCAGTCTTTTTCCATTCATTCAAATTCCTTCATTTCTGGGCGAAGCCTCAATTTGCCTTTGGCTGCTGATCAAAGGTGTGAAGGTTGATGTTAGCCAGAACGTTGGGTAAATTGAATAGGCAAGGAATTTCGATGAAAGCAATGCTTTTTTATAAATATGGCAGCCCAAACGTACTTCAATTACGTGAGGTTGAACGCCCCTCGCTTCAGGCTAACCAAGTGTTGATCAAAGTCCATTCAGCGTCGATCAACACGCTCGATTGGCATCAAATGACTGGGCCAATCATGATTCGTATGTTGAATGGAGCCTTGCGTAAGCCAAAAATTAACTCGCTTGGCTTAGATCTCGCTGGCTTGGTCGAGGCGGTTGGCCCGCAGGTAACTAAATTTAAGCCTGGCGATGCAGTTTTTGGCACGGCTCAAGGGTCGCTGGCGGAATACGTGTGTGCAACCGAAGATCAACTGGTTTTGAAACCTGCGAATGTTACATTTGAGGCGGCAGCGGCAACTCCTGTGGCAGCATTTACCGCAATCTACGCTCTGAGCGATTTGGGCAAGATTCAAGCTGGGCAGCGGGTGTTGATCAATGGTGCTTCGGGGGCGGTTGGCAGCTTTGCCATCCAAATTGCCAAAGCCGATGGCGCTGAAGTAACTGCGGTCTGTAGTTCGCGCAATGCTGAAATTGCCCAAGCGATCGGAGCTAGCCATTGGATTGATTATAGCCGTGAGGGTTTGCGCCAGCATCGTCAACGTTATGATCTGATTCTTGGAGTCAATGGCTATCAATCGATTTTCAACTATCGTAAAATGCTCACGCCGACTGGTCGATATATTGCAATTGGCGGTGCTTTGCCGCAAATTCTGCAAGCGGTCGCCTTAGGCCGCATACTATCGCTAGGAACTAGCAAGACCTTGCAATTTCTGGGAGTTGCACCGATTCGCCATACGACCTTATTGAAGCTCCAACAGTTGTTAGAGTCAGGCCAACTTAAGCCCGTCATTGATCGCTGTTACCGCTTGTCCGAGGCGGCTGACGCGCTGCACTACCTTGGAACTGGCCATGCCCAGGGTAAAATTGTGATTAATGTGCATTAAATGCTGGGCTGAATTAGAGATTGAGCGGCTTCAAGTTTCTGATTGAAGCCGCTCAACGAATTAAGCCAAGGCCTCAGCCGCTGCCCTGCCGGCGGTGCGCCCAGAAAAAATACAACCACCAAGGAAGGTGCCTTCGAGCGAACGATAGCCATGCATGCCACCGCCGCCAAAGCCTGCTACCTCACCAGCAGCATATAAACCGCTGATCGGCTGCCCGTCTTGGCCGATCACTCGTGCCGAAAGATCGGTTTGTAGGCCACCTAAGCTTTTGCGGGTCAGAATATTCAAACGCACCGCAATCAATGGCCCAGCGCTGCGATCTAAAATTTTGTGCGGTTTGGCAACCCGAATCAATTTATCGCCGATGTAGTTACGAGCACCGCGCAAGGCCGTAATTTGCATATCTTTAGTAAATGGGTTGGTCATTTCGCGGTCGCGTGCCTGAATTTCGCGCTCAATCGCCGCCGCGTCTAGCAATGGCTCTGCGGTCAAGGCATTCATGCCTTTGATCAAATCGGCCAAATTGTCGCGCACAACGAAATCGGCTCCATGGCGTTTGAATGCTTCGACTGGCGGAGTTGCGCCCGGTAAGACCCGACCGAGCACTTGGCGCACGCTTTTGTTGGTCAAATCGGGGTTTTGCTCTGAACCAGAAAGCGCAAATTCTTTTTCGATAATTTTTTGAGTCAGAATAAACCAGCTATAGTCATAGCCAGTGTGCATCAAATGTTTGAGTGTGCCAAGGCTATCGAAGCCCGGGAAAAGCGGCACAGGCAAGCGCTGCCCAATCGCATCGAACCATAACGACGATGGCCCGGGCAAAATCCGAATCCCATGGTTGGTCCAGATTGGCTTCCAATTCTGCAAGCCCTCGGTATAATGCCACATGCGATCAGGGTTGATAATTGTGCCACCAGCAGCCTTGGTAATTGCCAACATGCGCCCATCGACATAATCGGGCACCCCAGCAACCATGGTTTTGGGAGCTTGGCCCAGCCGTTCAGGCCAATTTTTGCGCACCAAATCGTGGTTTGCACCGATGCCACCTGAAGTTACAATCACGGCCTGTGCTTGAAATGTGAAGCTACCAACGACCTTGCGCGAGCTTGCTGCACCGCGTGGCAGGCTGCTTGGCTCCAAAATATCTCCCTCGATGCCTGCGATAGCCCCGCCATTGAGCAATAATTGATTGACCCGATGGCGAAATTTAAGCGTGATCAAGCCTTTTTGGGCGGCGGCTCGCACACGGCGCTCAAATGGTGCAACCACGCCTGGGCCAGTGCCCCACGTAATATGAAAGCGTGGTACCGAATTGCCATGACCAATGGCCCCATAGCCGCCGCGCTCAGCCCAGCCAACCACCGGAAAAAAACGCATTCCTTGATCATAGAGCCATTGGCGTTTTTCGCCAGCAGCAAAGGCCAAATACGCCTCAGCCCACTTGCGCGGCCAATAATCTTCAGGCCGATCAAACGCGGCAGTTCCTAGCCAATCTTGCAATGCTAATTCATAGGAATCTTTGATTTTGAGGCGACGTTGTTCTGGGGAATCGACGAGAAACAAACCACCAAACGACCAAAATGCTTGACCACCAAGATTCTGCTCGGATTCTTGATCAACCAAGATCACCTTTTTGCCGGCATCGGCTAGCTCAGCAGCGGCCACCAGCCCTGCCAAACCTGCTCCAACAATGACCACATCGGCATCATAGTGCATGGGTGCTCCATTCTGCTGCATTAGGTATTTGGTTGATTATACGCGATTTTACTAGCTGTTAGGCTTTAACCTAGCAACGTTTAATGTTTTGGTTGGGCAGCGATCGGCAGGTCGATTGTGACACAAAGTCCACCGCTGGCTCTAGGCTTAAGGGTCAGTCTGCCATCGTGGGCCTCGATGATGCTTTTGACGATTGCCAGACCAAGGCCAACGCCCATGTGGTTGCTATGGATTCGTTCAGTTCCACGGCGAAATGGCTCAACCAGTGTCGCAATGACATCAGAAGCCAGCTTTTCACCAGTATTTTCGACTGTCAGTCGAGCATATGTGGCATGGATACTGGTTGTAATCCAGACGTTGCCTTGTTCTGATATATTATGGACGATGGCATTGTGCACAAGATTTGTTACAACTTGCAAGAGCAACGCGGGTGAGCCAAGTGTGGGAGTCATATCGCCATAGGTTTCGATCCTGAGGTCGCGTTGCTCGGCAAGTGGTAGTAGCGTTTCGCTTGCTTCTTCAGCAATCAGCGATAAATCAAGCTGCTCGCGCTCAAAAGAGCGTTGATTGGCCCGACTCAGCAGCAGTAAGGCTTCGGTGAGGTTGATTGCGCGGCTATTGACGGTGTAGAGCCGATCAATCAAATCGCTAGCAGGGTGTTTTCGGTCGCTACGGGCGACTTCAAGCAGCGTTTGGGTAACTGCCAGAGGTGTGCGTAGTTCATGCGATGCATTGGCAGCAAAGCGTTGCTGTTCAGCTACATGGGCTTCAATTCGCGCCAGCATGGCATCGAAGCTATCAGCAAGTTCGCGAAACTCATCCTGACGGCCTGCCATGGCAATGCGATGCGCGAGTGATCCATTGGCAGCGATGCGAGTGGCGTTGGTGATTTGCGCCAAGGGGGCAAGCATTCGCCCTGCAAGCAGCCAGCCGCCTAGCAGGCCGAATACCAATAATAGCGCTAGCATGGTTAACGATCTCAGAATAGGCTCACGAAAAAGGTCGGGCACAAACCGCCCGATCACAGTAATTGCTGCTTCGGGCACATAATAAAATACCCACATGGTGGCAAGCATCAAGATCCCAGTGAGCATGAGAAATCCTGCGTAGCTAAGGGTCAGTTTAATCCGCACGCTTAGCCCTTGCGACCTATTCACAAATACCTCGTTCGTTTGCACCATCGCTGCCATTATCGATGCGGTAGCCAATTCCAGCCACGGTAGCGATTAGCCAAGGCTCGCCTAGCCGCTTGCGCAAGCCAGAGATTGTGATCCGCACGGCATTGGTGAATGGATCGGCATGCTCATCCCATGCTCGTTCTAGCAATTCCTCGGCACTAACAATCCCACCTTCGGCTGCGATCAGAATTTCGAGTACGGCAAACTGTTTGCGGGTGAGTGCAACGTAGCGCCCATTACGGTAGACCTCGCGCCGAAATGCATCGAGGCGTAGGCCGCTGATTTCGCGCACAGGTGGCCGATTGTGAGCACGCCTGCGATCAAGCGCCCTTAGCCGTAGCACTAATTCTTGCAGGGCAAACGGCTTGGTCAGGTAATCGTCAGCGCCAAGTTCAAATCCTGAGGCCTTATCATCAAGCCGATCAGCAGCAGTCAGCATGAGAATTGGCATGCCACTCTCCGAAGCGACAATTTGTTTGGCAATCTCGTCACCAGAGGGGCCAGGAATATCACGGTCGAGAATGGCGATGTCATAGGAGTTGATCGCTAGTAGTTCTAGTGCCATATTACCGTTGCCTGCGATATCTGCTGCGATCGCAGCCAGCCGCAACCCATCGCGGATGGCATCGGCGAGATAGGGTTCGTCCTCAACAATCAATACTCGCATGCTCAAGTGCTCTCCTTAGCTAGGCCCAGATTATAGCAGTTGGCACATATCGTTGGCATATTGAAAATTTCATACGTTGTGCTAACACCCCGCCAGCTAGACTGCCAGCATGATAAAGCACAAACCAACCCAAACCTATCGGAAACCTCGGCTGCTTGGCGTTTGTTTGCTTGGCATCAGCCTATGCGGCCTGATCGTTGGCTATCGATTTTTGCTGGCATCACCCTCACCAAGTTCGTCGAATAATGCCGTTCATGATGAACAGGCTTGGCTGCCCATGCCGCTAGTTCAAATTGATGAAGCAGCGATCGTACAACCTAGCACTACTGCTCAAGCTGAGCCACCTGCCCAGCGTATTACGCCAGCCGCCATGCCTGATGAATTACCCGTTGAGGAGCGGGTGATGCCACGAATCGATCTTCCGCGTGATGAGGCTCCCACCATGCTTAGCACAGCTGATGGTCTCGTGCCTGATGGCACAACGGTTTTTGATGAGCTGCCTGGCATTACCAAGCTTGAGCCTGCGCTGCTAGATGCTTTGCGCCAAGCAGCGATCGATGCGGCTGACCATGGAATTAGCTTCTATGTCATGAGTGGTTGGCGCTCACCAACCTACCAAAATCTCCTGTTTCGTGAGGCGGTTGTTAGTTATGGCTCGGAAGATGAGGCTTCTCGCTGGGTCGCGACTGCGGAAACATCGCCGCATGTTTCTGGCGCTGCAATCGATCTTGGCGGCTACGAGGCTATAGCATGGCTCGCTGAGCATGGCGCAAGCTATGGATTGTGCCAGATCTATCTGAATGAACCATGGCACTACGAATTACGCCCCGAAGCGCTTGAACAGGGTTGCCCGCCAATGTACGCCGACCCAACCCATGACCCACGCATGCAGCAATAATCCTATTTTTTGGAGATCCAAAGCATGGAAATTCTTAATGTGCACAAGCTTTCGAAGGTTTATGGCAAAGGCGCTACCCAAATCAAAGCGATCGATAATGTTAGTTTCAGCGTAACCAAAGGCGAATTTGTCGCGATCGTTGGTGCTTCTGGCTCAGGTAAATCGACATTGCTCCATATTCTTGGCGGCGTGGATACACCAAGTTCTGGCCAAGTGTTGGTGAATGGCACGGATATCTGTGCTCTCGACCAAACCAGACTGGCGATTTTTCGCCGTCAGCAGATTGGCCTGATTTACCAATTCTATAATCTGATTCCGATTCTCAACGTTGAAGAAAATATTACCCTACCGCTGCTTTTGGATCAGCGCAGTTTAGACCAAGCACGTCTCAAAGAGCTTATGGATACGTTGGGATTGACTGAACGAAGCACCCATCTGCCCAATCAGCTTTCTGGTGGTCAGCAACAGCGGGTTTCGATCGGCAGGGCACTGATTAATACTCCGGCGTTAATGTTGGCCGATGAGCCGACGGGCAATCTTGATAGCACCACATCAAAGGAGATTATCGCGCTGCTCAAACAATCCAACCAGCGTTATCAACAAACCTTGATTATCGTGACCCACGACCGCAAGATTGCCGAACAAGCTGATCGGATTATTACCTTTGGTGATGGACGAATTATGAGCGATGAGGTGCTGCAAGCATGAATATGTTAACCAGTTATACGCTCAGGTATTTACGCCTCAACCGCAAGCGCACAGCCGCAACCATTCTAGGCGTGATCTTATCGTCGGCGCTGATCTGTGGGGTGTTTTTGCTGGGCCTGAGTTTTCAGAAGGTCATGATTGAGCATGAGATATTTATGGCTGGCAATTGGCATGCTCGTTTTCCCGCTGTGCCTTTTGCTAAGGCCAAGACGCTTGCCGAAAATCATTTGGTTCAGACGGCGATGCTCAGCAAGCCGCTGGGCGTGGCAACCTATGGTAGTCATAATAAGGTTCGGCCTTATCTTTATCTGACTGCTTATGATCCAGATTCTTTCCAACATCAATCAATTAGGTTGATCACTGGGCGTTTGCCCCAAAAAGCCGATGAGTTGCTGATTTCGCCGCTTATGATCAAAGATTCTGGCCTCGATTTGCAAGCTGGGGCTACGGTGCAACTCAATTTTGGTCGGCGCAATATCCCCGATTATGCCGAGAAGGTCAAGGCTTGGGGGGGCGAAGCCTATGTAGCGTTAGATGATGGCGAGAATTTTATGCCAACAGTCACTAAAACGTATACAGTGGTTGGCCTGATGGCTCCCTTAGCCGATGAAACGAGCATGCTGGCAGCGTTTCCGGCGTTTACCTATCTTGATCAGGCACAATTGACGGCGACGACTGCTGTGGATGTGGCGATTTTGGCGCATAATCCATCGAGCATTAACAGCGATGCTCCAGCAATTGCCAAAGCTGCCGACCTCAGCATAATTTCGGCTACGCCAAACATTAGCTACAATGAGCGCTTATTGCCTTGGTTGGGCGCTAGTGGACAATCCACGTATGTGCGTTTCTTTGTGATTATTCGGGCTACGCTGATCACATTAATTGTAGGTGGCTCGGCGTTGGTCATTTACAATGCTTTTGCGATTTCGATCGGTGAACGTAAAAGGCAATTTGGTATGTTTGCTAGCATTGGTGCGAGCGCCGCTCAAATTCGCCGAATTGTCTTGACCGAGGCGCTCGTTATTGCTGCAATCGGGATTCCCTTGGGCATTCTGGGAGCTATCGCAGGGGTAGCGGTACTGTTGCAGCTAACTCGTGGCATTGTTTCGCAATTAATTCTTGATGCTGAACAAGGTATGACGCTAGTGCTTTCGCCGCTAGTGCTTGGCTTGACTGGGTTATTTTCAATTGTAACGATTCTGCTTTCGGCTTGGGTTCCTGCGCGGCGAGCCTCGCAGATTTCACCGATTGCTGCTATTCGTCAGAGTGAAGCGATTCAAACGGCTAAACCGCTCAATCTGCGCACTAGCCCGCTGATTCGGCGGGTGTTTGGGATTGAAGCTGAGCTTGCCCTCAAATCGCTGAAGCGTGATCGTAAAAAATACGTTACCACTGTGCTTTCACTGATGATCAGCATTGTGCTATTTGTGGCTTTCAATGCACTCATGCTCTACACCACCACCATCAACAGGAAGGCCAGCCAAGCGATGAATTTCGATTTGATCATCGATCTTGATTATCGCCAAAGCCATGCCAAGAATTTTGCTGATTTGGTGAGCCAGTTACCTGAAGTGCAGCGAGTTACTTATAGACGCTGTACCTATCAGCCGTATATCCCTTCGCGCGAGGTGATTACCGATCAAGCCTATCAAGCCTTAAACGACTTGACCGCGCTTAAATTTGAAAATCTCCCTCGCGCCGTCGATGGTGGTACGTTTCAGTTTGTGCTCGAAGTATGTGCGGTTGGCCCAAGCGAGTTTGCCCATTATCTCGCCCAGCTTGGCCTTGATCCTGCGCAATATTCCGATCCAGCAGCACCACGTGGAATTCTACTCAATCACACCAGTTTGCGCCAAGGCGGTAAGTTGTATGATTTTGATCTATTTAATCTAAAGCCTGGCGATAGCATAACGGTTTCAGCCCAAACAGGGAGCGTAGCACCAACCAGCTTAACATGGACTATTGGCGCAGTGACCCAAGCAACCCCAGTGGGCTTTATGGGGATAACCCTTGTTGCTGATTTATTCGTTTCCGATGCCGTTTTTGATGGTTTGAGTGAGCAATTATTGCAATTAGGGCCAATCAATCCTGGGGCGATGTATGTGCAGAGCGATAATCCAGCAGCAGCACTAGCGGCGATCGAACGGCTCTACACAACGACGATTGGTGGTAATTTTGCATATTATGCAGTTGATCAGCTGAATAATAGCAGCAATTTGCAGCAACTGCTGATCAAGATCGGTTTCTATGGATTTCTAACTCTAATTACGTTGATTGGCGTGATCAATATCATCAACACGCTCGACACCAACATTAAATTGCGGCGGCGCGAGATTGCTATGCTTAAGTCGGTAGGCCTTACCCCAGCTGGATTCCGTCGCATGTTGCGCTATGAAAGTCTATTTTATGGCCTGACTGCACTGATGTATGGACTGCCGTTGGGAATAGCGTTGAGTGGGTTCATTTATTACCAATTTGGCGATGGGGTTGGCACATTTACCTTTACCTTGCCTTGGGCTGCAATTGCAGTTTGTGTGCTGGGTACTCTCGCGCTGGTGTTCGCAACCATGCTGATCTCTGGCGCGATGATCCGCAACGATCCAATTGTCGATACGATCAAAGCCGAAAATATTTAAGTGACGGCTTCCAAGCCGTCACTCGCTGCGGCAAGAACCCTCGATAATCGCAATTTCTAAGCTGTCGCGGCCCAAGCCTTAGCGGTGGCAATTGCGACAGATACGCGGCGTTTGATGATATTGTTCAAGTTGAGCCACTGAGAATTGCTCACTTGGGGTTAGTTTGGCGCTCTTGCAATTATTGCTAGCAAAGCTATCGGGGGTATCAGCATTATCGAACATAAAGCTAAAATTGCTGGCCAGCGTGGGGTTGCAACCAGCCTTGGCGCTGGCCGCAACGTTGGCATAAACATGGCAATTTAAGCAATCTTGCTGTTGAACATAGGTCTCCATGGTGGTGTTGCTGACGTTTTGCGGGCCACTTGAGGTAAATTGGAATTGGCTGATATTAATTGGTGCGGTTGCTCCAGCACCAGGTTGCCCTACCAAACTGGCTTTGGGCCAACGGACATTGACTAATTGATAATATTGCCAAACTGAATCGCTGTTGGTTTGAGCAATCAAGGTTTGAACCGCTTGATTCAGGCTGACCACATCGCTGGGCAGCGGCAAAACTCGCTCAACTTGAACCGGCTCTAAGGTTGGAACACCTGGTGGAGTGGCGGTTGGCAAGGGAGTTGCGTTTGGGCTACATGGGTCGGGCAAGGCACAAACTGGGTTATAAAAACTATAGGCTTGTTGCTCGGGCAAGCTGGATTGAGGCACATTGTCAATTTGCTCGAAAGTTGACCACATCAATTGTTGCATATTCGGGGTGCGCCGAATGATGTGCAAGCCAACTAAACCCATGGTTGTCGGGCCAACACAGGTATTGGTATCAGCATCGTAAAGCATGGCGAGGGTGGTTTTATAGCGATTGGTGATGTTGCTTGGCTGATTATCAAGGATTCGCCAAGCCGCCTTAATTTCGATTGCCCCATCGCTGCCATAGCTGCTCGTACCAACTGGCAGCATAATGCCTTGGGTTTGGGCAACGTTGGCCTGCACATCAGCGTTATACAGCAAGGTTTGAGTAATGTACTCAAATTCATCGCGGTTCATACGTTTTTCGTAATGCACCATATTGCTTTGTTGATCGACCAGAATTTCGCCGCTAGCTTGAAGTGAATCGGGAATCAAATCGTCGAATTTTGAACCCATATTCAATACTTTGATATCTGGTAAATTGCGGCCAGCTAGTTGGGGCTGGCATGGCGATGGGATGAGATCGTTGGCATTCCAAGCGGCGGGAGTTTGGGCTTTCGGCAAAAAGACATCAGTATTAAGTTTGTAGGTTTGCCAAACCGTTGGCGCAAGATCATTTGGCTCGCCAAAACTGCCAGCAGGCTGGTTCTGGTCGGGCTGACCACGCTCGTTGGGGTCGGCATCCCAATTGAGGGCGATGAAATTTTGCCAAGCAAAGCAATTAACGACGCTTTGTTCGCTAATGATGATATCGGCTGGTAGGGTTGCGCTAATGCTTGGTTGATTGAAACTACAGCTAAAAGTTGGTGGTGCTGCTCCAACGAGATTTGGCGCTGGAACAACCGTGGATGTACTTGCGCCACAGCCAACGAGCCACCAAATTAATAGCAAACTGGTTAGGCTTTGTTTGCGGGTTTGCATTGCAATTGCTCCGATCTGAAGCAACAAGCACGGCATGGGCCGTGCTTGCTTGCTGAGTTAATCAATCAATTTTAGGCGTTAGCAACAATATTCAAGAGACCTGGAAGCCATGGTACACCGCCAATTGGCGCTTCTTTATCGAGATTAACCACCCGCAGATTGCGATCACCCAGTGGCGCATTGGCATCGATCTTCAAGGTAAACAGATAGACTTGGGTGCTACCGCCAGAGGTTTGGCCCGGCGAACCAGAGTTATCGTTGATATATTGTTCGATCACGACTGGCTCGATGCCATCAGGCGGTGAAAATTCGATGCTGGCGTTTTCTAAGCCGCCCTGCACAACCAGCGCCATCAAGGTGCTTGAACCTTGGGGCACGCTCGGCGAGAGATCGATCGGGCTGTTGGCTTGGTAGAGATCGTTGGGCAGAAATTGAACTGGCCATGGCTGTAAATTTGGATAGGTACTATCCATCACGACCACACATGGCCGCGGATGTTGTGGTACTGGATTGCTGCCACTGGTTGGCAATGGCGCGGTGCTTGCTCGCAAAGCAATCATAAAGCTGCGGGCAATTTGGCCAGCCCATTGCAATGGCTCTTGCTTACCCGTTTGTGAGTCGGTAATCAAAATATCACTGGCCTGCATACCTTCGGGAACGGTAAAGATGGCATGCAAAATTGAGTCGTTGCCATTGCCTGGGCTAACCCGATTGACCTCGCCTCTCGTCACTTGCCATAAATTTGCCACTGGATAATCGGGCTGATTTTTCACCGCCCATAATTTGGTATTGGGGCTTTGAATATACAAGCCAACTGGATCGGTCAGTGTGATCGCGGTTTGACCATTGACCGCCACTTGATTGGCTAATTGCCCAATGTGTGGGTCGCTATTGCGGCGAGGTCGGCCATATTGGCTACAACAAATCAACGTTTGGGGGTCGGTATTGCCACAGGTGCGGGCAATTGTCGCGGCAGCAGCTAGATACATTTCAGCACTAAGTGTGTTGGGTCCGCTGGTCAAGTGCATTGCACCACCACGATCTGTCAATTGTGTAGTATCGCGATTCCATTTATTGGTTGGATCATAGGCATAATCGTTGGTCAATGGGTCGAATACAGGCTTGCCATTGGAATCGAGCAAATACAAATCTTCGCGCTGAACCGCTGGATTGATTATTTGCTGATAGAGTTTGACCACCAGATCGGGATTAACTCGCCATAAGGTGAACCAATAGGCAGGATTTTCACAGGTGAACATGACGCTACGCAATTGGCCATCGGGATCATAGCGAATGCTCCACTCACAATATTCATCAAGCCAGCCGCGTGAGCCAGTTGGAGTGTAGCCAATTAATGTGCCCTGCCAGTTATTGTTAGGACAAAGCTGTTGTGGTACTTGCAAATTGCCGATCGGAGTTGTTACTCCATTAATCGTAATCGCGCCAGCATCAGCTAGCGCAAAAATTTGGTCGGTGCTCAGTTGCTCGTTGGCAGGTGCTTGAGGATCTTGGAAGAAGTTAAATAATCGATTGGGAAACGGATTCCATGTGATCGGCACAGGATTGCCAGGATTCAACGAGGTGGTTAGTGGATTGACATAATAGTAGCGATTGTCATCATACTGGTTTGACCAAGGATTGCCAACAATCGATTGATTGGTCCAGCGATTGAGATTGTTGTTCCATTGCTCGTTGAACTGGTCAAGGCCATCAAGGTCGTTGCCAAAATCTTTTTCAGCTTGATACCCCGGCGAATGGAAGCGTTCCAAGGTTGCCATTGAGCATACTCCTTTCGGTTAACCGCTCTTCCCAACCACTGTGGCAGGTCGCATGCATACTGAATTAGGGTTATGCTGAAATGGGCATGCCCCTCGTGGTGTAACGCAGGTAATCAATGTTTCCATGGCTGATTGCTTAATTAACGTTGCACTTGATTCAATCTTGAACATGATTAATTAAGTTTTAGCAATTAAAAAATAATCAGCCAAATTGTATACTATAGTGCTATAATAAAAATCTCCAAGGCGCAATTATTTGACATGAGCAATGGCGGGCGTTATACTTCCGCCTGATAAAAACTGTTTTTTCAGAAGAAATAGTTTTTAGCATATGCATAAATACTTGCTAAAACTTGCTCAATGATCGAGCAAGTTGGCTAAGGAGTACTTCGTGAAACTTGTGCGTTCTTTGATGCTGTTGCTCTGTTTGAGCATTGTGATTGCAGCTTGTGGTGGGGAAGCAACCCCAACGGCTGCCCCAGCACCAACCACCGCCGCAGCAACCCCAACTACCGCTAGCGCAGCCGAGGCTACTGCTACTGTCGAAGTGACCGCTGTTGCTGAGGTTTCGCCAACTGTGCCAACCACCACCACCACTGAGCCAGCTGGCGGCAGTCTGGTCGTGTATTCAGGGCGTTCAGAAAGCTTAGTTGCTCCTTTGTTGGAGCTTTTTACCCAAGAAACTGGGATTGCCGTCGAAGTACGCTATGGCGATACTGCTGAAATGGCCGCGCAAATTCTTGAAGAAGGCGATAATAGCCCAGCCGATGTCTTCTTCGGCCAAGATGCCGGAGCCTTAGGCGCATTGAGCGATCGCTTTGTGCAACTTGATCGGTCATTGTTGAACTTGGTTGATCCACGGTTTGTTTCCAGCGAAGGCACATGGGTTGGTGCTTCGGGTCGTGCTCGGGTTTTGGTTTATAACACCGATGTCTTGACCAGCACCGATTTGCCAGCTTCGATTCTTGATTTGACCAAACCAGAGTGGAAAGGTCGGGTCGCTTGGGCTCCAACCAACGGTTCATTGCAAGCCTTTGTTACCGCATTGCGGGTGAGCCAAGGTGAAGATGTGGCCAAACAATGGCTCGAAGGCATGATTGCCAACGACGTTAAAGTCTATGAATCGAACTCAGCGATTGTCAAAGCCGTTGCGAGTGGCGAAGTTGATACTGGCTTGGTCAATCACTACTACTTGTTTGCCTTGAAAAAAGAGCAACCTGATGCCAAGGCTGCCAACCACTACTTCGGTAATGGCGATATTGGCTCGTTGGTGAATGTGGCTGGTGTGGGTGTGCTCAAAACTGCCAAGAACCCTGAAGCCGCTCAAATCTTTGCTAATTATTTGTTGAGCGACGGTGCCCAACTTTATTTCGCCGATAAAACCAATGAATATCCATTGGTAGCTGGAATTATTACCAACCCAGCAATCAAGCCATTGGGCGAAATTATTACCCCAAACATCGATCTGAGCAATTTGAAAGATTTGCAAGGAACCTTAGAATTGTTGCAAGATGTTGGGGCTATCCAATAAGCACGTGATTGCAAGCCTAGCTTGCTAGATTGAGCTATGGTTTTTAAACATTTGCGCTTTCGATCTGGCCGTTGGTCAGCACTGTTCTTAACGATCAGTGCTGGCCTGATTGCGTTAATTATGGTTTTGCCAGTTGGCTATTTGCTGTTACGCACCAGTGAGGCCGGCTCGGCAGCATGGGCTCAATTACAACGCCCTAGCACCTTGCGAGTGTTTACTGGCTCGGCGCTGTTGGCGATCACGGTGACTGCTGGCTCGCTCTTGATCGGTTTGCCCTTAGCTTGGCTTACCACTCGCACCAATTTACCAGGAGCGCGAATTTGGCTAACATTAATTATGCTGCCAATGGCGATTCCTTCGTACATCGGGGCTTGGGCGATTATTGCGGTGCTCGGGCCACGTGGCTTAGTGCAGCAATGGCTCGAACCGTTGGGGATTGAGCGCTTGCCCGAAGTCTATGGCTTTTGGGGCGCTGCCGGAGCATTGATTCTGTTTGGCTATCCTTACATTGTGTTAAATGTGCGGGTTGCCTTGCGCAAACTCGACCCTGCGCTAGAAGAAGCCGCCCGATCACTTGGTCAACGCTCAAGCCATATTTTTTGGCGGATCACGCTGCCACAGTTGCGGCCAGCCTTGGCAGCAGGCAGTTTATTGGTGATCTTATATGCCTTGAGCGATTTCGGGGCAGTTTCGTTGTTGCGTTACAATTCGTTTACGCGAGCGATTTATCTGCAATATCGGGCCTCATTTGATCGAACTGGGGCGGCGGTGTTATCGTTGTTGCTGGTTGGTTTGGCCTGTGGTTTGTTGGCTGCCGAAGCCTTGAGTCGTGGCCGTGCCCGTTATTATCGCTCGTCGGCGGGAGTTAGTCGCCAACCCAAATTGGTCGGATTAGGGGTTTGGCGTTGGCCTGCCTTAATCTTTTGCGCAATTGTGGTGCTGTTTGCCGTCGTTTTGCCAATTGTGGCAATCGTGGCGTGGTTGATTATCGGTCTGCGTGCAGGCCAAAGCTGGAATTTACAACTAACCGATTTAGCCAATTCGTTGCTGGCTGCGAGTTTAGCCGCCTTGGTCACGATTGTTTTGGCCTTTCCAGTGGTGTTCTTGGCCGTGCGCTATCCCAGCCGTTTGACCAGTTTGATCGAGCGGGCAACCTATGTTGGTTATGCGCTGCCTGGAATTGTAGTGGCGCTAGCCTTGGTTTTTTGGGGTGCGAATTATCTGCCTTGGGCCTACCAAACCTTGGGTTTGTTGATTTTGGCCTATGCTGTGCGCTTTTTGCCGCAAGCGATTGGCAGCCTACGCACTAGTTTGTTGCAAATTAATCCGCGTTTAGAAGAAGCTGGGCGTTCGCTGGGGCAGCCAGCTTGGCGAGTGGTGCTGAGTGTCACCCTGCCATTATTACGGCCAGGCATTATTTCTGGTGCAGCTTTGGTATTTCTATCAACCTTGAAAGAATTACCAGCAACCTTGCTATTGGGGCCAACTGGCTTTCATACCTTGGCTACCGATATTTGGAACAACACCGCCGAATTACGGTTTTCCCAGACCGCTTTACCAGCGTTATTGTTGATGGTCGCAGCAGGTGCTTCGTTGGCATTGCTGTTGGCCAATGAACGCAAGACGTGAGATCACAACCATGCAAACAGCCAATTTAGCCATTAACTGTCGGGGAATTAGCAAAACCTTCAATGCTACCACCGTTCTAGATCAGGTTGATTTTCAGTTGCCCCAAGGCAGTTTGGGGGCGTTGCTTGGGCCTTCGGGCTGCGGTAAAACTACCTTACTACGCTTGATTGCTGGTTTTGAAACGCTTGATCAAGGCCAGATTTGGCTTGGCGAGCGCGAAATTGCCAATAGCAAAAGCCAAGTTCCGCCTGAGCAACGCCAGATTGGTATGGTGTTTCAAGAATATGCGTTGTTTCCCCATTTGACAGTTGGCCAAAATATTGGCTATGGCTTGGGTCGTCAAGCTCACAAACCGCAACGGATTGACGAATTACTAGAATTAGTTGGCTTGACGGGTTTGGCTCAGCGCATGCCGCATGAGCTTTCGGGTGGTCAGCAACAGCGGGTCGCTTTAGCTCGTGCTTTAGCGCCCAAACCTCAATTATTGCTACTCGATGAGCCGTTTTCCAACCTCGATGCAGGTCTGCGCGACCAAGTGCGCACGGCTACCAAACAGATTTTGCGCCAAGTTGGGGCGACGGCCCTGTTTGTAACTCATGATCAAGAAGAAGCCTTGAGTTTAGCTGATCAAGTGACCGTGATGCTTGGGGGCAAGGTTTTGCAAAGTGCTACTCCGCATGAACTTTATTTGCGCCCAACCAGCCGAGCCGTGGCCGAATTTGTGGGTGAGGCTAACTTTTTGCCTGGGGTTGCGCGAGAAAATCGGGTTGAGTGCGCTTTAGGTCAATTGCTCTTAACCAAACCAATGCATGGCCCAGTCACCTTGATGATTCGGCCTGAAGCGCTGAATCTTATGCCCGATTCCAATGGGCATGGCCAAATTTTAGGCCAACGTTTTTATGGCCACGATCAACTGCTTGATCTGCAAATTGGCGATTTGATGATTGCGGCACGAACTGGCCCACGGCTTGATCTCGCGCCCAAGATGCAGGTGAGCGTGAGTGTTCAGGGGCCAGTTGTCGCATTTCAAACAGCCTAGTTGCTATTGCTCAAGCTGCCAGAGTGTGCCGACAGTGGTGGATGAAATATCATCACTGGCGATATCGTAGCCGATAATTTGATTGGCTTCGTTAATTGAGGTTGCGATGGTTTGATGTTCGTTTGGGCCTTGGCTAAATGGCCCCATGCGCAGAACTGTGCCGTTGCGCCAAACGGTTGCGGCCAATGGAGTGCTATCATCGCCAGTAAAGCCAACAATGATCCCAGCATCATTAATATCGTTGGCACTGCTATATTGATTCAGGCCTGCACTTAAATCAGTAGTTACGCCGTTTTGCCATAAGAAGGCATGGCGTTGGCCATCGCTCAATTCCATCATGCCGACTACTTGCTCGCTGTTATTGACGGCATAGGCATAACTTTTGACCCCAGGCACACCAAGATCAATCAGCGTACCATTTTTCCACATACAGGCCCGCGTTTCGCCATTGGCATTGGTGCTCCAACCAACAATCACCTTATTGTCGTTGATTTCGTTGGCAGTGCTGTAGTTGCCGCCAAGCGTGCCAAGGTCGCTCATAGTGCCGCGATACCACATAAAAGCATGGGTTGCACCATTGCTGGTGGTGCTACGCCCAACCACCCGTTCACCATTACTCACATCGAGCGCGGTGCTGACGCTGCCACCAAGTGTACCCAGGTCGAGCATTACCCCTTCGCGCCAATAGAAAGCACGACGTTGATTATTACTGGTGGTGCTTTCGCCGACCACATAACCCGTGTCGTTGATGCCATAACCATAGCTTTGATCGCCGCCAAGCGTGCCAAGATCAGTCATGGTGCCCCGCCGCCAAACAAAAGCACGGATTTCCGAGAACTCGGTTTCTGCGGTGCCAGCAATTCGCCCAAAATCATTAATATCGCTGGGGTAGCTATCGTGACCGCCTAGGGTGCCAAGGCTTTGGTAGCTATAGCCTGGGCTTGGGCTTTGTGCTTGAATAGTAGGAGTTTGAAGTTGTAAACCTGCGAATATGCTAATTGTCAATACGCCAAAACTTACGATTTTTCCAAGTGAAGCCATCGATCCATCCTCCGGGAACTCTGCTTGGAAAGATTGTCATGCTAAAATGAAGAGTTTGTTGGTTAATGTCAGTTTGACTAATGGGCTGATTATGCGCCATGACTTACAGATGAGAGTCTGGGAGCATAGAACAGAGAGCATAGAACAGAGAGCATAAGTATGATGGTTTTTTTGGCAAAGGGCTGGAATTGAGGAAATACCAGCATTTGTTGCATGAGCCAGAGAATAATAGGATTAGAAATTCAGGGGTTAGGCATTAGTGCCGACTATCGGCTATGCGACAGCTATGCCCCTCGCCGATTGCTACAGGCGAGGGGCATAGTGAAAAAACTTGCTTATTCAGCTTTGCGGAAATTTTCGTTGTACAGTTGAATCGAGGCTTGAACGCGTTGCTTGGCAGCCTCGGCTCCTTGCCATTCGCCAACTTCTACCGTTTTGTTTTCCAAGGCTTTGTACGAAGCAAAGAATTGGGTCACTTCTTTGATGAAGTGGGGTGGCACATCAGCCAAATCTTTGATATTGGCAAAATAGGGGTCATTGGCTGGCACTGCTAAAATTTTATCGTCGTTTTCGCCGCCGTCGATCATGCCAAACACGCCGATTGGGCGGGCTTCAACCAAACAACCAGGGAAGGTTGGGAAGTTGAGCAACAAAATCACATCCAGCGGATCGCCATCTTCGCAGTAGGTTTGGGGAATCAAGCCATAATCGCCTGGGTAGTAGACGGCTGATGAAAGCACCCGATCAAGCTTGACCAAACCGGTATCTTTATCGATTTCATACTTGTTGCGTGAGCCACGGGGAATTTCAATCACAACGTTAATAACTTCTGGCGCATCGTCGCCAAATGGCACATCATGCCAAATATTCACAGGGAATTCCTCCATAAATGCGTTGTCAAAACGGCGCAACTATACCACGTTTTTAGCCTAATGCAATGCGTTTGACGCACTGCATTGTAGAGAAATCTGCCACAAGGGGCTATAATTCACTACGTTGTGGCTACTAGCATAGCATACAATCACGCAATAGCTTACTAAACATGGAGCAGCCTCATGCGTTTTCCCATTGTAATTCAAGGCGGAATGGGTGTCGCCGTATCTGATTGGCGGCTGGCCAAGGCCGTTGCAAGTGCAGGTCAACTTGGCGTAGTTTCTGGAACAGGGATCAATGTAGTGCTTGCTCGGCGTTTGCAAGAGGGCGATCGCGATGGGGCGATGCGTCGAGCGCTGGCTCAGTTCCCAATTGCTGGCTATGTCGAGCGCATTCTTGATCGCTACTTTATAGAAGGCGGCAAGCCCGCCGATCAGCCATATAAAGCTGTGCCGATGTACACCGCCGTGCCTTCAGCTGAATGGCAAATTTTGAATGTTGTGGCCTCGTTTGTTGAGGTATTTCTGGCCAAGGAAGGCCATACTGGGGTTGTGGGCATCAATTTGCTCGAAAAGGTGCAAATGCCCAATCTATCGGCCTTATATGGGGCAATGTTGGCCAATGTTGATTATGTGCTGATGGGTGCGGGCATTCCGCGCGAAATTCCTGGCGTGCTTGATCAGTTTGCGGTTGGCGAGGCTGCTAGCCTAAATATTTATGTTGAGCAAGCTGGGGCAGACGATAAATTGGCTGTGCATTTTGATCCACGCGAGATGTTCGATAAGCCGCCAGCGACGCTCAAACGCCCAGAATTTTTGGCGATTATTGCCTCGAATACCTTGGCGATTGCCTTGGCCAAAAAAGCTACCGGCAAAGTTAATGGCTTTATTGTGGAAGGCCCGACCGCTGGCGGTCACAATGCTCCGCCACGTGGTCAAGCGGTTTTCAACGAACGCGGCGAGCCTGTTTATGGTCAGCGCGATGTGGTCGATTTGGTCAAATTGCAAGATTTAGGGCTGCCCTTTTGGCTAGCTGGCTCATATGGTTCGCCTGATCGTTTGGCTGAAGCCTTGGCCAGCGGCGCGGTTGGTATCCAAGTTGGTACAGCCTTCGCCTTATCGAATGATTCGGGCTTTAGCCCTGAAATTCGTCAATCGTTATTAAATGATATTGCCAACGATAGTTTGACGATTTTTACTGATGCCTTGGCCTCACCAACTGGTTTTCCATTTAAAGTTGCCGAACTCAACACGACGCTGGCCTTGGAACCAACTTACAAAGAACGGCCACGCATCTGCGATTTAGGCTATTTGCGCGTGGCCTACCCACGTGAAGATGGCACGATGGGCTTTCGTTGTCCGGCTGAGCCAGTTGATCAATATGTCAAAAAAGGCGGCGATATCAACGATACAACTGGGCGAAAATGTTTGTGCAATGCGTTGTTTGCCAACATTGGCATGCCCCAGCAGCGCAAAGAGTATACCGAGCAGCCCTTGGTGACGCTGGGCGATGATATCAAAACCGTTTCGGCCTTGCTCGAATTGCATCCCCAAGGCTTTAGCGCAGTGGATGTGTTGGAATATTTGCTGGCCGCAGTGCCACAGCAATAAACCAAATTCAATTACTTGATAATTAAAGGCAGCAGCAATCATGGTGGTGATTGCTGCTGCTTTTTTGGTTAAACGGCCAACGTTGGTGGCGTTGATGGGGTAAATTGGGCAACCATTTGCTCTAAAACCGTGGTCATTGTTTCATCAAAGGCTGTGTCATTGGTCAAAGTAGCAAATAAAACGTTAGCGCAGGCACAAACTTGGCTATCAACATCGCTTGAGAGATCATCTTGAACCGCGATGGTCATGCTAATTGCGTCGAGTTTCAAAAATAAATCAGCCAACAATCCTTGGATTTGCATGATTAAGCTCCTTTTCTACCGTGATTAAGCACTTTTTACCAAACGGGCTGGGCCAGAAACTTTTGTACTGGCACATAAGGCCTGAATTAAGCGTCGATTGGCGGGGATTTGCTGGCGCAGGGTTAATTGCATAATTTGAATCAACACTTTGGCTTGACGCACGCGCAGGCTTGAAATTGTATGTTGGCTTTGCAATGTCCAAATCATGTGTTCTAGCTCGTGAATTGCGCCTTCTAACGAGGCATAGGGATCGCGAATTTCGGCCAATAATTGATTGAAGCGTTGTTCTTGCTCAGGGGTCATTGCGTTTCCTCCGATAAGCTATCCAATAGTCTCTGCTGTATATAGATGCAGAAACATATTTTTTTTTGCACGCTGCATTCAATTTCATCAAAATTGCTCTAAATTTGGTTTGTTTAGCTTCTCGTTCTCGCATGTTTGGGGCTAACGAACCGTTGATCAATCCTGATTTGCCGTGAAGTTGCAACGATTCTGCAACGATTCTGCAATGCCCTGCTGCCGAAACTTGTTATCGTTTCTAATATACCTAGTTTCATTGGTTGCAACGAATGCAGCAACCAATGAAACTGAATTACGCTTTGGCATTGCTGTGTTGGTCTATGATCAAAACCCCTATTTGAAGAATAAAGTCTATGCTGCATTGACATGGAAACGCTAAAGGAGCTAAACATGCACCATTTAATCAAATTGATATTCATTGTGGTCGTTGGGAGTATGCTAGGAAGTTGTGGGGCAACCACGCCTGCAATCGGCACGGTGATTCCAGTAACCCCAATAATTCAGGTTGATGATCGTTTGTTGAGTTTGGATGACGATTTGTATCACCTTGCCAGTATTGGTGTCATGATTGCCGGAACCCCTAGTGAACAACAATCTATGCTTGGTGTTATTCCACGTGTTTGGAAGCCAAGTGTTTCCACGATTGCGGTTACAAACACACTGATTCTTGGGGTCTTTACAAGTGTCCGAGGAACCAATGGATATGAAGTGACGATTGATGCGGTTGGACTTGATGACACTGTTGTCACGGTACAGGTGATCTATACCACGCCCAAACCAGATCAATTGCTCCAACCAGCAGGGCCGCGAGCCTCCTTCGCGGTGGTTGGGGTTGATCGAAGATTGTTGCCAGCGGCTACCAATCTCACGGTGCGGGTGGTTGATCAAACCAACACCGAAATAGCCAGCCAAACCTATCAAATGCCATAATTCTTCCGAGGAAGGGCTGCATTATCATCGTCTGCTGCTGCCCTTCGATACCAACGCCCTTGCTACCAAGAACTAAGCGCTTGGATGGAGCTGAGTATGCACCATTTAATCAAATTGATATTCATTGTGGTCGTTGGGAGTATGTTGGGAAGTTGTGAGGCAACCACGCCTGCAATCGGCACGGTGATTCCAGTAACTCTAATAACCCAACTTGATGATCGTTTGTTGAGTTTAGATGACGATTTGTATCATCGTATTACATTTGGGGAGCGCATGAAAAAGTCGGGGGCATGAAACGCGATGTCGGACTGCACACACCATGGTGTCGATCATCCCACTGGTTGGGATTTCGAAGCCGAAGTACCCACAGCGGGAGCCATCAGCCCCACCGACCGCTGCCCCCGACATTTTTGCGCTCTCCATATAGCGTTTCATAAAATGAATCTTATATTCAACTCTATTAGACAAATTTCAAAAGAGTAGTATTATAGGGCCAATGAGAGTTATGAGAGATGATAAGGACGTACTATGCTCACTAGTATTACTCCTCTATTAAATTCTCCTCTTGCTCTTCAAGAATGGTATTAAATGTTTTTAAGCAAGATACTACCTTTTGAATTTGAAAAGGTATATAACTTGTTTATGATGTTTTAGTAACTATGGAGCAACAATGAAACTTTTTCGGCCCAAACGTATCTTTTTAATAATCAGTTTGCTATTCGTAGCTTGTGGTCGATTAACATCAGACACGACTACCCATTCATTAAATTCAACTACTATTCCATTAGAAACATCAGTCTTGTCAAATAATGCATATCCATTACCCATCGCATCTATAGAACCAATTTCAAACGATATAACCATACCACTACCCCAAGCAAAAATATGTTCATTTAATTCTTCCGCAGATTCTATTGCAGCATCGAGCCGAGCCTTTAATAGTTGGAACTTTACTCCCCCTCAAACAATTGTTCAATCTCTTAATGAACTTGCGGTTATCCAGTGGCTTCCTGATAATGAACGCTTATTGTATGTACAACGAACACCACAAGAGGAGATGATGGCTACTATTCATAAGATGAGCCGAAACATCGTAAATTATGGTGAACGTTATGGAGGTGGGACTATGCCACCTGTATGGAGTACCTATGAAAACGGAGTACTTTATCTAGAAACAGTGAATCAAAAAAAAGAACTGAAATTACAAAAGGACAGTACTAAATCATCGAAGATAATTGCTCAGTCAATTGATACAATGTTCCTTCCACAAATTAGTCCTACAGGACAATTCGCAGTCTATTCTTTAAGTAACCAACCTATTTCATTTTGGTCTACTGATGATGGAGCAATATTTAAACAATCTCCCTTTTCTTCACCATTGGAAGAGGTCGTTAAAGGATTAATAGCAGAGGGAAACCTACCATCTAATTGGACATGGAATTCCATAGAGAATAGTGCAATTCTCTATGATATGAATAAGCAATATTTGATGGATCTTTCTACTTCATCGATTTGTTCGTTTCAAATAGAAAACCCATATACAGGTCATCACTGGATTTATAATGCACAATGGAATTCCGATGGACGACAACTAGCTTTATTACTTAGTGATGGAACTCATCCCAAGCTGGCCCCGCACTTACGGCTTGCTATATTCGATACACTAACTGGTATGACGCAACATTTTGATCTTCCTTATTATATTAAGGATGTTGAATGGTTAGATACAAATACTATTCTAATGGCTATTGATAGCCCAAATCAATCACAAAGTATGTATCACTTGATGTTATTAAATATTGAAACAGGTGAAGTGAGATCGATCTTTGAGGAACAACTATTCGTCAGTAATCTCTATAAAGAGGATATGGTTTTATCTCCCGATCGTAAGAATTTGGCCGTTGTAACACTTGATCAACGCAACGGACAGTATCAATTACAAATGATTGAAGTGCAATAATGAAAAAATTAACGAAGTTCTGGCTAAATATTCTCACTATTCTAGCACTAGCAGGAATTCTTCAAATTCCTTTGGATGCTCAAGCACAATCAAGTCAACCGCCTACTACGATTACTCTTACAATGTATCCCCTTGATACTCAAGGTGCTAAATTAGGCAATATACCTTGCTCTCAAATGTCTACAACCTTTGATGTATTTGGATGTACCGCAATAGAAGGTGATCCTAATTATATATACCCATATAATAGTTCTACAATCACACTTAATATTGAGAACGAATACTTGCCAAATGTTCTGCCTGGTGAAATGTTTCCGCCTGAATTTATAACAGAAGCGATGCGTGCACAGGCTATTGCAGCACGATCTTATGCATACTATCAAATTAATAATAATGGTTCTAATATCAATAATTCGACACAATTTCAGATGTTTATTCCCTACAGATTTAATATTGCGGGTAATACTCCACCCAATCAATATGTAATAAGCCGTGAAAACCCATGCTCTACAACACGAAGGCTCCTTAATCAATCACAACGCAAGGTTTGTAGTGCATTATATGATCGTCTTTACTTGGCAGAAAAAACATCATTAGCAGCCATAAATGCCGAATTTTTTGCTGATTATCCTCATGGTGCAATTCCTCAAGAGAGGACACAAGCCTTTGTTGATCCAATTAGCAGTACTGCAACACCATGCGCGGCAAATATTAATGGTCATGGACGTGGACTGTCGCAACGAGGAACAAATCGCTGGCTTCTCGGCAACCGCTGTTCTTTAGGAAATCCATCCGTTCCATGGAGCGTTCAATATAATCGCGCAGAACAAGCCCTTTCTCACTACTACCCAGGTGCAGATATTCGATCTGTCCTTTCTTCAAATACTACAGTTCCTGCATTGCGATGGAATCCTTTAAGTATTGATTGGCAAGGAATTGACAGATTTAACTTACAATCAGGTAGTACATATGATATTAATATGAAAATTCAAAATACTGGGAAACAGCTGTGGCTTTGTACACCTTCAACCTCATACGAACTAGGCTTTACCTGGACACATCAGGGAACGGAAGTACAAGGCCCACGTATCCAAATTTGTAATGCAACTAATCCTGGTGACAGTGCAACAGAAATAGTTACGTTGAGCAACCTACCAACCATTTCAGGAAACTATACTCTTGTTTTTGATATGTACAAAGTTGTCAATGGAACAGCAACAAGTTTTAGATCATTAGGAGCATGGACACCACATAGTGTAAATGTCAAGATTCGAGCTAACCCATGTAATTCAGGAACCGCATGTTCTATGAGTACACCTCTTGATTTAGTTTATGTAGTTGATACAACAAACAATAGTGGTGAGCTTGATGGAAGCAATTTATGGAGTCTTCAATCAACAATTGCATCGACGATTAATATTCTAACAGAAAGCGGTGTTGATTATCGCATAGGAATTGTAGAATTTCGTGATTTCCCACAAGATACCGGCAATACCACGGATTTTGCTGCACGGGTAGCACTAGGCTTTACTACAAATAAAATAAATATTATGAATACGATTGAGGGTCTTAGTGCTGATGGTGGTGGGAGTACAGGTGAAGAATCTGTGTATTCAGGTTTAATGACAGCAAGCACAATGCCTTGGCGAACAGATGCAATCAAATCAATAATCCTTTTAACTAATGCATCTCCTCTTAATCCGGAACCTTACACTGGTTATACTGCCCAATCTGTTGTTAGTGCAACCCAAAATAGTAGTTTGCCTATACAGATAAATTCTATTATTACCTATCCCGATGATAATATGGAAATGGTTTATTCAGGAATTTCAGCCACAACTAAGGGAACATATTACCCTATTTACCACGAAATCGACACATTAGATACAATGAGATCGAGTATTAATGGAATACTTTCTGAATCAATTATTGCGAAACTTCCAGAATGGCATTCAGCATCAATTAATTATCCAATAAGTTTTGATGCAAGTGCATCGAGGACTGTTCACGGAACTGTTGCATCGTATGAATGGGATTTTGATAATGATGGTACTATCGATCAAATAACAACAACTCCAGTAGCAAACCATGCATACAGCACTCCATATTTTGGCGGGGTAAAATTAACAATTCGTGATTTTGTTGGTAATTATGCTACAACTTCGACCCATGTTGGAATTCCTTACACGCTCCCTAAACGAGTGTATATTCCCTTTGTTTTAGAATAGGATAAAGAAGCTATGGCAAGGTAAAGTAGCAAAAGTATACCTTCGGTTTGATGCTATGATTGCGGGAACTTCCAGTGAACAACAATCCATGCTTGGTGTTATTCCACGGGATTGGAAACCAAATGTCGCTACGACTGCGATAACTGATACTCTATTAATCGGAGTCTTTACTGGTGTGCGTTGGACAAATGGCTATCAGGTGGTGATTGATGCGGTTGGACTTGATGACACTGTTGTCACGGTACAGGTGATCTATACCACGCCCAAACCAAATCAGTTACTTCAACAGGCTGGTCCGCGATCGTCGTTTGCGGTGGTTGGGGTTGGTCGAACGCTGTTGCCAGCGGCTACCAATCTGACGGTGCGGGTGATTGATCAAACCAACACCGCAATGGCCAGCCAAACCTATCAAATGCCATAGTAGATTATTGCTGAATCACGCTGCGAGTTTTGTTGCCAACAAGCTTGCAGCGTGATTTTTGGGTTAAATGAACTCAAAATAATGATAAAATAAAACATTTGTGCTATACTTGACTTGATAATTTGCAGTTATTTACCCAATAATTGGGATTGGTTGCAGTGGGACATAGGTTTGGATATAGCGCACCAATGCGGTGTTGGCTTGTAAAGATTCCCAGCTTTGTTGGGCCAAAGCGGCGCGGCGCTCTTCGATTGCAGCAACAGCCCGTTGCGGTTGTTGTTGATCAAGGGTTTCTAAGGTTGTGCGAATCGAGCTAAAATCAGCATTAGCTTGACGTAATAGCACGACAATTCGTAAGCGGCGCAATTGGCGTTCATCATAATAGCGGTAGTTGTTGGAGGCTTGGCGAATTGGTTGCAACAGGCCTTGTTGCTCCCAAAAGCGCAAGGCCGAAATTGGCACGCCCACAGCTTTGGCGGCTTCGCCCACCAAGATGCGCTGAGCATGGCGTTGGCTGGGCGGCAGTTGATCAGCCACCGCTTTGAGCAAGGTCAGGGTTTGGTCAAGTTGCTGGTGAATAGTGTCGAGCCTGGCATGATGCTGATTGATCAGATTAAATGCTGTTTGATGATCGGCTTGATGCAATGCTGCCATAATCTGCTGAGCATTCCGCCAACCATACCCCTTGATCAGTTGATGGGCGGTTTTGATCGCATCGATATGCTGCTGGGTATATTGACGGTAGCCGTTGGAGCCGCGTTCGACGTTGGGCAAAAAGCCCTCAGCTTGATAATTGCGCACCTGCTGTACGCTCACATTAATCGCCTTGGCCAGATCAACGGTGCGGAAATAATACCCAACATTCATGTTAAACCCTCATGTAAAAATTGAGACTTTGATCAGCAATTTGAGTGTCGAAAGGATGTTTACCAAGCGAAAACTCCCTACACTTGCATCTATGTTCTAGAATAAATTCGGATCACACATATGGCAAGTTAAGTTGCTGGTGATTCCACGAAGCGACCAGAGATTTGTAGTTATCAAGGAGTCTGATGATGCAGGATCGAGCGTTTATTGAGGTGTATGGCGCACGCGAAAACAACCTCAAAAATATTTCCTTGAATATTCCGAAACAGCGGGTGACAGTTTTTACCGGAGTCTCTGGTTCGGGGAAATCGTCGTTGGTGTTTGATACAATTGCCGCCGAGGCCCAACGCCAACTCAATGAAACCTTTACCTTTTTTGTGCAAGGCTTTTTGCCGCACTATGGTCAGCCTGATGTCGAACGGATCGAGCATCTCAACTCGCCGATTATCATCGATCAAAAACGCGTTGGCGGTGGTTCGCGCTCAACCGTCGGAACTTATACTGATATTGCGGTGTTGCTGCGCTTATTATTCTCGCGGGTTGGTCAGCCCTACGTTGGGCCTGGTTATGCTTTTTCGTTTAACACGCCGCAGGGTATGTGCCCTGAATGTGAAGGGATTGGCAAAACGGTTCAGCTTGATATGGATAAATTGCTTGATCGCAGCAAATCGCTGAACGAGGGTGCGATTTTGCATCCCGAATTCAAGGTCGGCAAATGGATGTGGAAGATGTATCCGCTTTCTGGTTTGTTCGATAACGACAAGCCGATTCGCGATTATAACGAACAGGAATTACAAGCATTTTTGTATGGCGCTGATCTTAAGGTTTCGTGGGGCGAATTTAGCTCGAAATACGAAGGTTTGCTAGAACGTTTCGAGCGTATGTATCTCAAAAAAGATGCAGCGGCCATGTCCGATCGCAATCGGGCGGTGTTTGAGCAATTTACTTCTTCGCAAATCTGCCCAGTTTGTCATGGCCAGCGTTTGACCCAAGCAGCGCTCAATTGTCGGATTGCTGGGCGCAACATTGCCGAATTAGCTGATTTTGAAGCGACTGATTTGATCAGTTTCTTGGCTGATGTTACTGATCCGATTGGCGATCGGGTGGCGGCCAAGTTGTTGGAGCGCATGCAGCAGTTGGTCGATATTGGCTTAGGCTATTTGAGCTTGAGCCGTGAAACCTCGACGCTCTCAGGTGGCGAATCGCAGCGAGTCAAGATGATTCGCCATCTTGGCAATAGCTTAACTGAAATGCTCTATATTCTCGATGAACCAAGCGTAGGTTTGCATGCGCGTGATGTGGCGCGGCTGAATCGGTTGTTGCAACAGTTGCGCGATAAAGGCAATACTGTGCTGGTGGTCGAGCATGATCCCGATGTAATTGCGATTGCCGACCATATTGTCGATATTGGGCCACGCGCGGGTGTGCACGGCGGCGAGGTCGTGTTTGAGGGCAGTTATGCCGATCTCAAGCGTTCAAATACCTTAACTGGCAGCTATTTGCAGCAAACAGTGCCAACCAAACAGCATTCGCGCCAGCCAACTGGCTACTTGCCGATTGTTAATGCAAATTTACATAATCTTAAAAATATTAATGTCAACATTCCAACTGGCGTGCTAACTGTGGTGACAGGCGTGGCAGGTTCAGGCAAAAGCACCTTAATTAATGAAGTCTTTTTGAGCCAACACCCCAACGCCATTGTGATCGATCAATCGCGGGTAACTGCGAATAGCCGTTCGGCTCCGGCCACCTATACTGGAATTATGGATGATATTCGCCAGACCTTTGCCAAAGCCAATGGAGTGAGCGCCTCGTTATTCAGCTTCAACTCAACCGGCAGTTGCGATAATTGTAATGGCTTAGGTTTGGTCTACACCGATTTAGCGTTTATGGAAGGGATTTCCTCAACCTGTGAAATTTGCGAAGGCAAGCGTTTCAAAGCCGAAGTGCTAGAATATCAGCTTCGTGGCAAATCGATCAGTGATGTATTGGATATGACCGCCGAAGAAGCACTGGATTTCTTCAACGAAAAGAAGATCAAGCCAGTGCTCCAAGCTATGAACGATGTTGGTTTGAGCTATTTGAAACTTGGTCAACCACTCAGCACGATCTCTGGTGGCGAAGGCCAGCGGCTCAAATTAGCAACCGAATTGCACAAAAAAGCCAGTGTTTATGTGATGGATGAACCAACTACAGGCCTGCATCGCTCAGATATTGGGCTGCTGATGGGGATTATCGATCGCTTGGTCGATCTCAAGAATACCGTGATTCTGATCGAACATCACTTGGATATTATTCGTCAAGCCGATTGGATTATCGACATCGGGCCTGAGGGCGGTAGCGCTGGTGGCGAGATTATTTTCGAAGGCCCACCCATGGCCTTGAAAGCTTGCCAACGTAGCATCACCGCCAAATTCCTCTAAATTAGTAGTAATGGCCAACGGCAGAGAATTGCTCGCATATGGAATGCTCTATGCAGCTTCTCTGCCGTTGGTTTTGGAGGGTTTAGCGCATGGCAATTGGCAGATAAACCCGATATTCGCTTACGCCTAAGGTTGGTGTTGCACTTGGCGTATTTGTGACCGTTGGACTTGGCGTTACGGTCGCGGTCGCCGTGATTGTCACGGTTGCGGTGACGGTAGGCGTATTCGTGGTGGTTGAACTTGGTGTATGCGTTGCGGTCGCCGTCGCGGTGACGGTTGGACTTGGTGTAACGGTGAGCGTGCTGGTCGTTGTCGCGGTAGCGGTTGCTGTCGTCGTTGGCGTGGCCGTCGCGCTTGGCGTTGGTGTTGGTGTGCTGGTTGCCGTCGCGGTTGGGGTTGGCGTTACCAAATCGAAACGGGCTGATATGGTATGGGCACGATCGATCGTTAACACACAGCTGGCGGTTCCGCTACAATCGCCGCTCCAACCAACAAAGCTGGCATTTGCAAGCGGCGTAGCCGTCAAGGTTACCACGGTTCCGGCACTGAAGAACAGCAAACAGGCTGGGGTTTGGCGGGTACAATTAACCCCATTTGGCAGAATATTGACCGTACCATCACCAGTGCCCGCAAAACTAATGCCCAATGGATAGGTCTTCAAGCTAAAGCTGGCGGTAACGCTCTGCGCTTGGGTCATGGGCACAACACACAGGCTATTGCCACTACACACGCCACTCCAACCACTAAACACTGAATTGCTCGCAGGTGTGGCGGTTAGGGTGATAACGCTACTTTCGGCAAAATAGGCGCTACAAACATCACCACAATTGATGCCTGTTGGTTCGCTGCTAATTGTGCCACTGCCTGTGCCTGCGCGATTGACGATTAATTGGTAGGCTTCGCGCACGCTGAGCGTGGTCGTATCGGTGTAAACCCCGCCGTTGCTGGTCGTCAGAACAGCCGTAATGGTGTAGCTACCACTCGCTTGCGGCTGCCAATTTGTGGTCCAGAGCGTATTGGTAATGCCAACGCCATAGTTGATCGTGCTCAGATTCTGACCATTAATCAACACTGCCACGCTTTGAATCCCAATCGGCGCAAACGCTCCCCCTGTAATGCTGATTGGTGCAGTTCCAGTAATGCTGCCGCTTGGACTGCTAATCAGAATCGCTGGGTTGGTAGTTGGCATTGGCAGATTAAAGGATGCACTGGCTTGATTGCCCGCCAAATCGCGAACAGTTGCGCTGATGCTCCCTTGCTGATGGCCTACAACGCTGCATGTCACAATTAGCGAGCTAACTCCGCCCATTTGGTTGTAGCTCAACGTGCTGTTGGTCGTTTGACATGGCGTGCTCAATGTCGCTGGATCAAGGAACAGATCGCTGGCGGTAATGGTGTAGACCGTTGAGGCAGCTAAGCCACCGCCTTGATGGGTTGCGCTAAGCGAGATGTTGGGCGCAACGCTATCGAGCATGCCACGCCAAATCGTCGCGATGCTTTCGGTGTTGCTGAATGTATCAGTGCCGCGCAAACTCAGCTTATACAAGCCTTGCAAGCCATTAGGAATCTGATAATTCCAGTCGGCGCTCACACTGCTTGCTCCAGTCAGGCTGGCATTCGTCCAGCTCGAAGCCAACAACCCAATATCCTTGGCCGAAAGCGCTCGATCATAGATGCGCACTTGGTCGATCGCGCCTTTGAAATAGGTATCAGCCTTGCCAATCTCCAGCTTGGAGACAGGATAGGGCGTGCGGCCAGCACTAGCAGTCGAGGTATAAACCGCAGTGCCATTGACATAGACGCGGTAGGCTTGACCATCAAAAGTAGTCGCGATGTGATTCCACGCATTGGGCGTTAAGACTGAGCCAGTTTCCAATGATGTGAACACGCTGCCATCGCCAAACCCAGCATGAATCCGCGTTTTCTGGGTAATATAGATGCTTGGTGGGCGGCGCTGATTGAACGATCCTGGCTGATAGCCCATCACTGAATGATAGCCATTATCGGTTGCGGTTGAATAGATCCAGACAGCTTGAGTAAAGTTTGCCAAGCTCAAATTGCTGGTAATCGTGGCGCTCAGGCCATCGTTAACTCCATCAAAGCTCAGTGCCTCAGCATCAGTCCAGCCATTGGTGGCAGTTGGGCAGTTGCTACAGGTTGCTGCATGGCCATTGCCGCTAGCATCGGCGAAACTGGTTGCCCCGCGCACTTCAGCAAAATCGTAGCTGATCAGTGGGCTAGCTGGGAGCATCGTTTCGTCGGGAGCCAGCCAAACTTGGGCCTTGCTCACCCCTGCGACCTTACTTTGTGCTAAGGCATAGACTTCAGCCGCCGATAAATCGCGTTCGTAGATCGTAATCTGATCAAGTTGGCCTGCCCAAAACTGGCTTGTGCCATTTGAACCGATGTGCAGCGGCAAGCCAGTGCTTGAGCCAAACGCTTGCTCGACCGTGCCAATTGCCACCCCATTCAGATAGCCAGTCCAGCGATCGCCTGCTTGCACCAAGGCCACGTGCGACCATTGATTGGCGGCCAAGATGAGTGGCAAGCTGGTGGTTGAGCTGCCATTGGTTAATTGCATGCTGCGGTAATCGGCGCTCATCTGCCAGCGCCAATTGCTATTACTGCCCGCGCTTTGGGCCAAAATCGTTGGCGCATAGCCCAACGTGCCTGAAACCCAACTTGGTTTGACCCACGCGCTGAAACTTGCCACACTCAAATCAAGGGTTGTGGTGCTGGCAATCGTCAAACTATCGTTGTTGCCATCGAAGTTGAGCGCTCGGCCAAAGAGACCACTCACGCCGCTTGGGCAGGCATTTGCGCTACATGTAGCTATCAGCTTGGTATCCGAGTAATCGCTAAAGCTGGTTGCGCCACTGGCCTCGGCAAAGTGGAAGGCCGCGACTTCGCCGCCCCAAGCTGGTTGTTCAACCACCAAGCCATTCAGATTAGGAGTTGTGCTGATAATCCGTGATGTAAGCAGGCTTGGCTCAAGCTGCATGCTGGGCGCACGCCCATCAAGCACGATGCTGCCAACAATTCCCGACCAATTGTTGCCAACCATGTCGGTAGCGCTGAGGCTCAGGTTATAGCGACCAGCTGGACGTTTGTTGGCAAAGCCATAATTGAGGCTCCAGGTATTGCCGCTGACTGTGGCAGTCTGAGCCTGATCAAGCCCAGCCAAGGCTCCGCTGCTATCGAGCAAGCTTAGTTGAACCGAGCTTGGATCGATGCCGCTACCCGTATCACTGACGGTTCCGTTGAGCGCCACCGTCCAAGCAAGCTCATCGGTGCTGCTGGCACTGAGTTGTTGCCAAGTTTCGCTATAATTGCTGGCGACAGTTGGGGCCGTCGTATCGATATTAATTGTATAGACGGATGAGATTGTTTGGTTGCCAACTGCATCGACAGCGCGGAATTGCAAACTATAGTTGCCAGCCCCGCCCAAACTCGTTGGATCAAAGCTGTAGCACCAAGCTGCATTGCTCGCGACGCTGAGCGATTCGGCACACAGGCCAGCGCTCGACCAAGTATAGCTGCTAGCGTTAGGCCGTTTTAGGCCAACATCAAGCAAGCGCACGCCGGAAGTAGCATCGATCGTCGATACCACCAAGGTTGTTGGTTGATTTGCCAGATAATCGGCAGTGCTAAGCAACGTGATCGCTGGTGCATCGGTATCAATCTGAAGTTCAACGGTGCTCCGAGCGCTATACCAGCGTAAATCGCGCAAATAAATGCTATAGATTTCGCCGGTGGTCATTTGGCGATCGTAAATTGCTAGCTGATCGAGTTGGCCACGGAAAAAGCCTTGCAATACACCAATTGGGCTGGCGCTGCCACCGATATAAGTTGGATCGTCGGTATTGGCTTTGGCGACCGCAGAGCCGTCGATCGTTTGTTGCAAGGTGCCGTTGACATAGAATAAGGCATCGTAGTTGCTATCAAAGACCAAGGCCACATGCTGCCAAACTTCGGCTCGCACACTGGCAGTGCTGGCGTAGGTTTTGACCCCCAAGGTACGGAACTGCAACAGGTCGTCGTTCAACTCAAGGCTAAACCCATTGTTGCTCGTGGCATCTGTGCCGCTGGCGATTAGCTGCTGGAAGCCTGCAACATCGTCAGGATTGATCCAGCCCATCAGGGTGAATGTGCTGGTGAGTGCGGAAACAGCGGTTGGACTTTGGACTTCGATCGCGCCTGCCCCGCCAAAGGTCATGTTCTGGCCAATTTTGCCATCGGTCAGGCTGGGGGCGCTGCTGCTGGTTGGCGTGGCGTAACTATAATTCAGCACAATATGGTCAAATGGATATAAGCCAACATTGACATCAGTGGTTGTACCCGAATTTGCCGCATTCAGGCTAACCGCGCCATAGCTCGAAGTTGTGCCATTGCTCGCAATTTGTTCAAAGATTAGGCTATCGATGCCACAAATTGGCACGCTAAGATTCAGTTGATGCAGCGCAGTCGTGATCAGCGGCATACTCAAAATAAGTTGATCGGTACTCTCCAAACGAATATTAATCCCATCAGCGCCAAAATTGCCAAAATCGGCTGAATTCAGGGTGACGGTGTTACAGACTGAGCCGCGCAACACGCCAGCATAGCGATTAGCTGAAGTATCAATCACAGTGCTGGCACTGCTAGCGTCAGCATCAAACGTAAAGGCCATGGCCGGAGCCGATTCGCTGTAGAGTTGTTTGATTTGGCTAGCCGAGAGCGTTACGGTGTAGCCGCGCAGATCGTCCATCGAGCCATGGAAGAAATCGCCATCGGCTCCAAGGTTGCCAAAGGTTCCTGCTCGATTTGCGCCAATCGATGGGAAACTACCGCTGTATGTGCCAGTGCTGCCAAGGCTGGTCGAGCCATACAGCGCTCCATTGACATAAACTTTGGCGATTCGACTGGTCATATCAACCGTAGCCGCAACATGCACCCATTCATTTTCAGGCAGGTCGATTGCAATTCGATAGGTTGTACTATTGATAGTCACCTTGAAACTATTGAAATCTAGCTCGATTCCGTTGGCTCCGATTGAGCCACGAAAATCGGCAATCGTGCCGCGATCAGCTTTGACCCACGCGGCCACCGTGCGAATATTAACTTCGTTCCAAGCACAGGGCAAGCCCAAAACCCCTGAATAGGTACAGCTCAGCCAATCGCCGCTACCATTGAAGTAGGCGGCGCGGCCATCTACCCCAGGTAAACCAGCGGTCGGGCAGCCAATTGAGGTGTAGCAGGTGGGCGATTTCATCTCGTTGTTTTGGCTATAGCCTGTGACTGTGCCATAGTTGCTAAAGTTGGTTTCGCCTGGAACTTCCTCGAACGGCAACAAGATTGGCAAGCTGGCAGCATTGCTATCAGTCACTGGATAATCAATCGCCGATTGCAAATCGATCGCCGCCTCAACTTCTTGGGTAAAGCTATGGCGGCTCGTGACAGCATTACTGCTGACGTTGGCGATGGCACTGATGCTGCTGGCCGAAAGTGCATTCAGCTGGAAGGTTGTAACAGCTTCGGCAATATCGATGATTGGATAGGTGGTTTGCATCAGCAATTGAGCACCAGCCAGATCGACCGCTGCTGGCACAATCACAATTTCGTCGAGCAAGCCAGCATAGGCGTTATAGCCAGTTTGGATCATACCGATGCGCAGATAAGGCGGTGCACTCAAACTAGCCGTATTGCCTGTGCCACTAGCGACGAGCACGCCATCAACATACAAACGCATCGCGCCAGTTTGCTTGACGCGGGTCGCCACCACATGATGCCAAGCTCCATCAGCGACACTCCCACCTTTGAGGGTTGTATCACTGGCCGCAGGATTCCCAACCCCAAACAGCACTTTGCCACCATCACCGAGGCTAATGCCAAAGTCGTTGGCATTACCAGCAACTTCGCCATCGATCAAGCCATTGCCCTGCCACCAAGCGCTAGCACTGCCCGTAGTTTGGCTCGATTGCATCCAAAAGGCAATTGTAAAATCATCGGCAACCGTATGATCAAGCAGCAAATAATCGTCGTTGCCATCGAAGCTGAGCGCTGCCCCAAATTTGCCAGCGCTGCTTGATGTGGGGCAATTGTAGAAGGCGGCACAAGCTGCGACCCGCCCATCATTAACCCGATTGATTTGCTCAACATTAAAGCTTGGTTGGTCAAAACTTAGGTTATAGCTAGTTGCCACCAGATCATCGAGTGCACCTTTGAGCGCCAGCGAACCACCAACGCGGCGACCAAACCGCGCATTACTATCGGTGGTGATCAACGGCCAGTAGGTGCTGGTGCCACTGCTGGTGGCGGTGGTAGTTGAGCCATTGTGGGTTGTGGCAATTGAAAAATTGCTGGTTGAGCCAGCGGCTGCCGCCAAACTCCAGCTGATTGTCACGGTGACCCAACTGCCGAGCTTGCCACTAAACCCGCCAGCGGCAGTCGTCGAGAATGGGCCAAACGCCACGCTGCTCGAAGTACGGTTGATTAATCCAAGCGTGACCAAGCCTGCTGAGTCGATATAGGCGCGTAAACAGTAGCCTGCTCCGGCTGAGCTAGAACAAGCATTATCAAGCAAATAATAGTAGGAGCCGCTGGTTGGCAGGGCGCTCAATTTCAGTTTGAAGCTGAACGAACCGCTAGCGCCCGCCGCGCTGCTGACCGCTGCGGGTAATGGCAAATAATCGTCGCTGCCATCAAAAAGCAGGCCTTCGTTGGTTGCACCTGCGGTTAAGCCTGGGCAGGTCGCGGTTGAGGCACAGCTGACGATGCTGCCACCGCTGGCGGTGTTGGCAAAACTGGTGCGCGAGCTGCTGGTGTTATGTTCATCAAAACCAAGCGCAAATACGGTTTCAGCATTATTGTTGATGATGCTGATATCGTTGAGATTGCCATGCAGCGGGCTAGCGCCGTCGATGCTATTGCCCAACATGCCAGCGCCAACCACCAAGCGCAAGCGCACATTGTTGTTCAAGCCACTATCAAGTGTACCATTTTGATAAACCCGTAGCTGCTTATCATTAACATTAATCGTGATTGTGATCCAGGTATTGGTGGCGATCGTGATGCCACCAGTTAATGTTGGGCTAACATCATTTAATCCAACAACCAACTTGCCGCTGCTATTGACCGAAACATTCAGCCCATAGGCTTGAGTCGATTCGGTTGCGATCAAGCTCATAGTTTTGCCAGCACTAGGCAGGGCGTTCAATTTGACTTTGAACGAGAAGGTTGAGGCTTGAAAGGCATTTTCATAGGCCAGCGTGCCAATCGCAAGCTGATCATCAACGCCATCGAAGGCCACTGAGCGATCAGTGCCGCTCACCAAGTCGCTGGCGGGGCAACTTGCGCCAACACAGGTCGCGGCTTCGCTCTCACCCGAAGCTGGGCTAAAACCACTCTTGCGATCACTTTCTTCAAAGCGCAAGGCAATTTTTGGTTGGGCGACGATTGGATCACTAGCGCTGGTCGTGCCAAGCAAATTGCCATGGATGCCTTGGGCTGCCAGCGTATTGGTAACGCTGGTTGAATAGCTCAAGGCCGCGCCTGGCTGCACAACCAGATCATTTGGATTGTAGCGGCCATCTTTAAGTGCTACAACTTCACTAGCCGAGAGTGCCCGATCAAACAGGCTTAATTCGTCGATTGAACCTTTAAAATAGTTGTCGATGCGTCCAACCCGCAAAGTGCTGATTGGATAGGGTACTTTGCCAGCGGCAGCCGCCGAATTGGCTTGCTCAACGCCGTTGATGTACAACCGCATGGTCGTGCCATCAAACGTTGTGGCGATGTGGCTCCATGTGTTGCTGCTCAGCACAACCCCGCTGGTTGATAAACTGTTCCAATTTGTGCCATCGCCAAAGCCAATTTGCACCCGTCCAGCCTGAAACATGTAGATGCTGGGTGCTCGTTGCGCCAAAATCCCGCCATCATAGCCCACAATTCCATGGAAATTGCTATCAGTGCTGGTCGGATAGACCCAGACGGCTTGGGTATAGGCGGTTGGCGCGAGGCTCACACTGGTTTGCAGATAATCGTTTAGGCCATCGAAGGTGGCAGCATTGCCATACCGCCCAGTTTGCGCTGCGATTGGGCAGGTTGGCGTGCTAGCACAACTAAAATTGTTGGTGCTCGCACTATTGGCAAATACGCTTGCATCGGCACTTTCTTCAAAGCGTAGCAACACCGCAGCGGCATCGCGCTCGCTCACATCCATGGCGGCAAATTGCACCAAGTTATCAATTAATGAGGCATCGGTAGCGACCCACGGGTTGAAGCCATAGACGAATTCTTGCAAATCGTTCAAGCCGTCGTCGTCAATATCGCCAACATTGGGGTTTGACCAAACGCGGGTATAACTGCGATTACCCGCATCATCGCTGTAGCTAATCAACCAACCAGTTGTGCTTTCAGTTCCATCATCAAGCCCATCGCCATCGCTATCGTTGAGCAATGGATTGGTGCCAAGGCTCAATTCGCGGGCATCATCAAGCCCATCACCATCAGTATCGATTGCTTCAGGATCAGTGCCCTGCGCCAATTCGTAGGTATCGAGCAACAAATCTTGATCAGCATCGCGGGTCAAATCATCGGGGTCAACTCCGCCTGCCTCAACACTGAACAAACCATCGCCATCGTGATCGCGCTGGCTGGGGAAGCTCAACTGGCCGCGATCATTCCACTCCATTGCATAGAATTCGCTCAGGGTTGCGGGCAAAATATCTAGCGTTTCACTTGCGCCAATATTCAATTCGCTGGAGCCACCAAAGGTTTCGGTGCTACAACTAAAGGCATCAAGCCAGCAACCAGTGTAGGGCAATTGATAGGCTTCATTCAAATAAAGCAAGCCATCGAACGAGCGATTGATCCCTGTGCCAACTCGATCCAAATCTAAGGCATCGACCGAAACGATCGTTCTGCTCAAGCGAATTTTGCGCCCGCCAATCGCATCCCAATCGCCGCGCATATCGCCTTTGCTAATTTGATCGTGATAATCAACTGGTTCATCGTCGAGGGTATACAGGAACGAGGCTTTATTGGCATCGGACGCTGAATATTGCGTGCCGTACAGCAATGTATTGGTGACGAGCATCGTGTAGGTGATGCTGTTGGAGACCACAAAGCCATCTTCAGGCTCAGCCAAACTGCGATCCACAATATCGATCGCCAAGCGATCCGAGGAATCCATATTTTTAATGATAATATCAACGTCGTAGAGCAATTTGGCAATCGCTTCCGTCATACGATCTTGCACGGTGCGCACGCCGAAAATCGCCAAAATTCCATCGACAAAATAGACCATGAGGAAGAGGAACGAGAAAACTTGGCCGATCCCAGGCACAAATTCTAAGGCAAACATCAAAACCGTGATGATTGTGCTGGCGAGAGTGTAGGCCACATAGACGGTGAGCGCGATACTACCGCCCTCGCCAGTTGTAATCATTTTCCACAGCACACCGCTCGATGTCGAGAGGAAAATGATCCAAGGTACGATTGCACCAAGCACCAAGCCTAATTTACCCACAGCCTTAAAATTGGCCATCGTGGTCGATTTAAGAATCGCGGTTACACCCATACCACTCTGGTAGAGCGTATAAAATTTGTGCATCATATTGGCGATATACAAACCAACCCCAACAATCGTGGCCGCATTCAGAATGTAAATGCCAGCTTGGAAGGTTGTATCATCGCCAGTCAGGTAGCCAACCGCAAACAAGGTTGCGCCAACTGCCAAGCCAATCGTGGTTATGCCGATCAAGCCATGCAAGGCCATGCTCTTTTTGTTTTGCAGCAAGCGCTCAAAGGAAAAGGTATATTGGGTAAAGCCCTTTTTATAGGCATGGTTGATCACGCTCCAGAAGCTATAGCCGCTGTAGCTCATAGATTTGTATTTGGCAAATTTGCTCACCGATTCGATGATTGTATTGAGGTAGGCCGAACCAATAAAGGTAAAGCCTTTGGGCGTTGATGAAGGCCAAGCTGGGGTATAGGCACTTTCGGGAACTTCGGTACTTTGCGTCCAAAGCAAATCACCGTCACTCTCGATGCTCTCTGAGAGGCCTTGCAACAAAGCGGCATAGTAGCTTTGACCCCAAATTTGCTTGCCGCTGATTTCATCGAGGCTTGTGCTTGAGCCGTCACCTTGAAAAAATTCATCGCTGGTCAACAGGGTATTCAGCAGCAGCAAATATTGCTCGGGATCGTAATTGCCCCAAACGCCATTAGTATATTGATATGGTGCCCAACTCATGCTGGCTGCGGTCACCAATGGCACTGTATCAGCATCAAAATCTAAGCTAACTGCGGCGCTCGTGATCGTTGTGTCATCAACATTGACCGAGCGGCTACGATGTTCGCTGGCAAACAGCAAGGTCGGATTAGTTTGGTTGGCATAGGGTGTGAACACGCTATCAAGTAATTCGGCAGTGCGGGTGATCGTCAAATCTTCAACGTAATCATCATTATGGCTATAGCTAAAACTTTGGACTGCCAAGCCATGATTGGCCGCGCCGCCCGCCCAACCATCAATGCTACTCGCCAAATTGCTGATTGTCACATCGCGGCTGCCGTTGCTGGTGCATGTGCCACTGCCATTGATGCTTGAGCAATCGCGACCACGCAAAAAGCTGTTGCTCATGTTCCAGCTGGCAACCCACAAATCGCTATCCAGCGCGAGGTTGGTATCCTCAGTCGGATTTTCATAGACAATCGCGGTATCGGTGCCATGCTCCTCGGTTACGGTCAGGCCAGCTAATTTCCACTCATCGTAATAGGTTTGGATGATTGCATAGCTGTCTTCGCAAGTGCTGAGGTCGGTGTCATCTGTGCAGCTATCGGTCAACATTTCGACCAACCAAACCAGCCGAATTTCATGGGCTGCGCCCCATGTTGCTAGGCCGTTGCTACCTTGGCTCGGTTGATAGAACATCCGCGCCGCAAAGCCAACCACCCCACCATCGCTTTCATCGGATACATAACTGATTGGCAGATAGGCCAAGAGTTCGCCATCGCCGCTGTTTGAATCGTAAACACTCAGATCATAACGCTCAATCGTGCTGCTATTGAGCCAGCTATCAACCGCTACATCCAAACTGCGATCGATCCCGCTGTAGCTGGCATTGACTGGCAAATTAGCATAGTGACCGCTGGTGTAGGGCATGCGAATTTGTAACATTGGCACAAGCCGAATATCGCCATTGGCGGCGTTGGTATCGCTGCTGCGCAAGGTCAGATTTTCGGTGTTTGCAAAGTTGGTTTCCAAGTGGCGCTGAATTTGGCCAGCACTATCGCCAGTTGGCCAATCGAGCACTGTGCCAAAATAATCAAGATGGTCAGCGTTGGTTGGGGTAATTTGAAAATCAACATAGATGGGCTTGTCGGTTTCAAGCTGATTGATGCTGAGTTCAAGTGGCGTATCGCCGTTGAAAGTTTGGGCAATCACGCCATTGGGCGAATTATCAACCGCATCATTCACCCCATCATTATCGTTATCAAGGTCAAACACATCGGGCGTGCCATCAGCATCAGTATCGGGGCAGGCTGCGCTTGGATCATAATCGCTGGAAATTTCAACCCATACTTGACACTCCATGCCATCGGTCAAGCCATCGCTGTTGCTATCGCTGGCATAGGGATCGAGATACCATTGTGTGCCACCAAAGCTAAATCCCGCAACTTCCAATTGATCATCTATTAAATCACCGTCGCTATCGGCTTCGTCGGGCAAAGTGCCAAGTTGATTAACTTCAATGCCATCGCTCAACCCATCGCCATCACTATCGGTCGAGTCGGCGACCCCAATACAATCATCACTGCTTGAGCTGGCACTTGGGCAAGCACCCCAAATTGCTTCATCGTAGTCGGTTAATCCATCGCCATCAGTATCGGTCGTATCGCTTGAGGCCAGCATGCTTGGCAACGCCAATTCTGGCCGTGCTTGCAACAATGCAGTTAAATCGGCATCGGGCAGCGCTGCTTGTGGCTGTGTGCTACGCGGATTTTGGTGGGGGTTCCAATTGCTGGTTTGCTGGGCAGCGACGGCCTCGCTCAAAGCTTCATGCTGCGCACGTTGTTGGTCGTATTCAGCTTGCTCAGTTTGTTGCTCAGCAGCAAAGGCAGCCGTAAGATCAGCACGAAATAAAGGCATTGTCAGCAGTGAAATAATCACCAAGGCCACCGTGAAGGCATGAATTTTGCGGTTATGCAAGCGCCGCATCCACCAGCCAATCAGCGCCAGCACCAGCCAAATACTCACGATTTGCAACACCAACAAGCGCAAAGCTGGCAATTGTTCAGTTAATCGAAAGCTGAGCCAATTGATTGGGTCGGCGCTAAAAGGCGTGGTTGCCAAGGCTAAACGGCTCTGATCGAAACCGCTGTAATCGCCAACAATCATAGCAGTCGAGCGACCTTGGCCTTGTTGGGCTGGAAATTCGAGGGTTAACGCGATGCGACGGGGCAGTCCAGTCTGATCGATCCAAATTTCGCCATGGCCCTGCATATCGCGATAGGCTCGCCCAGCATCGAGCACCACATGGGCCGGAACATTGCGGCTGGCGCGAATTTGGGCTTCGAGCATCGGCCCAAGTTTTTCAGCCAACGCTGTTCCATCAAGCTTAAAGCCATAATGTTCGTAGGTTAGGGTTAAATCGAGGGCTGCTCCAGCGGCTGTATCAAACGAGCGAGTTGCTTGGTCAAGCAATTGCACATCGTCAGCCCCGATCAAAAAGCTCAGCAAATTGCCACTAGGGGCAATACCGTTGAGATCTTGCAGATCGCCTGCTTGCCATGGCCCGAGTCCTTGGCGTTGCTCAACCTTACCATCGAGTAGTCGCAACGAATGGGCTTTGGCTGGATTACGATCGGCACTATTCCAAAGCTGCATTTCAAGATAATTCGTGGTTGCATCAACCTGACCTTCGAGCGCCAAGCGATCGAGTTGCGGTTCGCGGCCAGCGCTGGTAATCGCAGCAACTGGATAGGTCGTTTGCTCGATATTCGCTTGGTAGCGATAACTGCCACTGGCTCCAGCCAACTCCCATGCGCGTTCGATCGCCGTTTGCGGCGTTGCAGCCTGATCAAGCCAGCCAAGCAGAAACGGACTGAGCAGCAGCGCCAACAGGGCTAGCCAAGTTGCTCGGACAATCAACGAGCGCGATGATCGAATATGCATGGAACCTCCAGAGCCGTGATAGAGACGCAACACAACCAACAGCCACCTAGCTGAATATGGCAGAACTAGCCCATGGTGGGCAGTACGATCGTGTAAGAGTGATAACGTTTGGCGAGTATACAGCTTCACTGATTAATTTTTGAGTGCAAAATGTCATTATTTGGCGAAAGTAGAGGGATGACATTTGTCATTGTTTGGGGTATGCGGATGGTGACATTTGGCACTGCTAGGGCACAAACGGCCATGCTATAATGCCCTGAGGGCTGCTAACCCGCCACCACTGCAAGGAACGCCTATGTTATTCCAAGATTTAGCTAAACGCCTGCAACCAGAAACCCACTCGATATCCAATTCCAATCACACTCATGAAGCTGAGCAATTCAGCGGTGGCCTATCGATCAAACGCATCCTGCAAAGTGTGGCCTTGCTCTGGATTAGCTATTTTTTGATTTTAACGGGCCTAGATTGGGTTTCGTTGATGTCGCGACCTGATACTAGCCCCTTGCCATGGTTCTACTATGCGATTCATATCACCTTGGCGGGAGTTGTGTTTGGCTTGGCAAGCTGGGATGCGGCTCAACAGCGTTTGGGGCGGGTGTTTATGCCCTTGATTATTGGGCTGATTTCGGTTGTGCCAATTCTGCTAACCCCATTAATTACTAGCGGGCCTGGCCCAATTACAGCCGAGCCAGGGCTAGTCGTGATGCGCTTGTGCCCAATGCTGTGTGTGGCAGTTGTGATTGTGGCGTGGCAATATACATGGCGGCAGGTGGTTTGGTTTTGTCTGGTAACTGGGGCATTAATTTTGCTGCCAATTTTGCTACGTGCCCCCCGTTTTAGCTCGGCTGTTGCGATCACAATTGTCCAAACCAGCACGTTTTTGGTGTTTGGCTATGCGCTATCAGCTTTGGTACAACGTTTGCGGCTGCAAAATGCGGCCTTGATTCAAGCCCATGAGCAATTGCGCGATTATGCTGGCACGCAAGAACGTTTAACAATTAGCCGTGAGCGCAACCGCGTCGCCCGCGAGTTGCACGACACCTTGGCCCATGCCCTGAGCGGCTTGATTGTGCAACTTGAGGCCGCCAAACTTTACCGTGAAATTGAGCCGACCACCAGCCATAAGCTGCAAGATTCGGCGCTTGATGCCGCCCGCCATGGCTTGCAAGAAACCCGCTTGGCGCTCAAAGCCCTGCGTGCCCGCCCTTTGGATGATTTGGGCTTAGTGTTGGCGCTCCAGCAGTTGGCTGAACAATTGGCGAGTACAACGCAGATTAAACTTGAGCTGAATATTACGCCGAAGCTGCCGCCACTCGCCCTTGAACTTGAAACCTGCATCTATCGCGTCGCCCAAGAAGCGATTCGCAACGCGATTCGCCATGCCAATGCGCAACACTTGAACATTCAATTAAGCAGCGTTGGGGCTGAATTAAGTTTAGCAGTGCGCGATGATGGTTGTGGCTTTGAGCCACACTTGATCGTGGGTGCTGATCATTTTGGCATCGCAGGCATGTATGAACGAGCTGCGGAGTTGGGCGGCCAGCTCAGCATTAATAGCGAGCCTGGGCTGGGTACTTGGGTCGAATTACGCTTTACAACAAAGGGTTGAGCAATGATCAAACTATTAATTTGTGATGATCAGGCGGTTGTGCGCGATGGCTTGTCGATCATGCTGAATCTTGCGCCTGATCTTGAGGTGATTGCGGTCGCTAGCAATGGCCGCGAGGCGGTGCAGCTTAGTGCAGAATGGCAGCCAGATCTGATTTTGATGGATCTGAAAATGCCGATTATGAATGGAATCGAGGCTACTCGCCAAATTAGCGCAGCCCAGCCATTGGTTAAAATCTTAGTATTAACGACCTATGATGATGATGAATGGTTGTTTGAGGCGATTCGAGCGGGCGCGGCAGGTTATTTGCTCAAGGATATGGCGCATAGCGATTTGGTTAGCGCGATTCGCGGCACAGTTTCTGGCAAAGCCTATGTTGACCCCAACGTGACTGCTCGCCTGCTCAGCCAAGTTGCCAACTCGCGCAATCAACCACCAGCCAGCCAATTAACTGGCCGTTTGACTGAGCGCGAGCTAGCAGTGCTCAATTTAATTGCGACAGGCCACACCAACGCCAGCATTGCCGAGCAACTACGGCTTTCCGAAGGCACGGTTCGTAACCACGTCAGCACCATTTTATCCAAGCTCGATGTCGTTGATCGCACTCAAGCAGCCTTATTGGCAGTTGAGCATGGCCTGCATCAGCGCGAGAGTTATTAAGCCTTATTGATCTAGCCCATGCCCACCACAAACGCGATTGCTTGATCGCCGCTATGTGAAAGGCTGACTGACCAATGGCGAATGCCTAGTTCGTTGGCTCGTTGTTGGGCTGCGCCGTGGAGCCGCAACAATGGCTTACCTTGGGTGTCGTTAGCAACTTCGATTTCACGCCATGCGACGGCACATGCGGGGTGGCCAATGCCTTTGAGGCCAACACCGAGGGCTTTCGCGGCGGCTTCCTTGGCCGCCCAACGTGCCGCTAACGACTGAGCACTATCACGACAGCGCAACCATTCTGCTTCAGTCCAAACCCGACGGGCAAACCGTTGGCCCCAACGTGATACTGCTTGATTGATCCGGTCGATCTCGATTAAATCAACACCTGTTACCAGCATAAAGTATTCACTTCCTCGCTACCACGAACATGGTGGTTATTTGTATTGTATGCTGATTTATTAAAATGGCCAAATTAATGATTAAATTCGTGGCAAGGTCACGCCAGTTTGGCCTTGATATTTGCCCGAACGATCGTCATAAGCCACTTCTGGCAACTCATCACCCTCGAAAAACAGCACTTGGGCAATGCCTTCGTTGGCATAGATTTTGGCAGGCAATGGCGTTGTATTGCTAATTTCGATTGTCACATAGCCTTCCCAACCTGGCTCGAAGGGCGTTACATTCGCGATCAGACCACAATTTGAAACAAAAACCCCTGCATCAAGCGCAAAATTGCCAGCCTCAGGCACTGATAAACAATAAACATCATGCGTTCCAGCCAATTCCTTGATTGCCGTGATTTTGTGGTTGACTGGTTGCTGCGTATTTTGCACAGGGAGCGCTTGGCGATAATGCTGTTGATTGGTCTGGTTGCGCTGATCATTTAACGAAAGGATTGATTGGGAAGTTGCGGGTTGGCGCACTTGGCGATATTCAGCATCCATCCGCATGATGTTCCAAGGCTGATTATTGAGCCGATCATGGTCGATATGATAACGATGGGTATTGGCTTGATCAGCGTAAATATTGTGGCGAATATTCCACTCATCAGCTAAGCGATGGGTTGGAAAATAATGGCCATTAATCAATTGATAGACCATTTCATAGCCACGAAAAAGCTGGCGATACAATGGCATCAACGAATCATTTGGGCGTAGATTTGCGGCCTGCACCATTGTGCCATCGCGGCGCATAAACTCATGGTCAGGGGTACATTGAATAGTTTGACCATTATCGAGCGTGATTTCTAACAAGCTATCGCGCCCAATATAGCGTGGTTGCTCCAGTAACGTCACGATGATTCGGCCATTTGGCCCAATGCTATAACCCCAAAATAGTTCGCCTTGCTCTGAACGCTTGGCCATTTCTGCTAAGGTTGGGTTTGTGCCATCAACCAGTGCAACCCGCGTGTCGCCACTAAAACAGCGTGCATAGGTCGATTTGCCAACACAAACACAGAGCACATTGCGCGGAATGCGGAAGTATTCGATCGTGCGGCATAGTACAAACGAGTTTGGTGGAATGATACAAACATCAGCTTTGACATCGACAAACGAGCGTGGGTCGAAGTTTTTGGGGTCGATAATTGCCGAATTGACATTGGTGAAAATTTTAAATTCATCAGCAATCCGAATATCGTAGCCATACGACGATAAGCCATACGAAACGACTCCGCCGCGCACTTGACCATCAACAAATGGCTCGATCATGCCGTGCTCTTGGGCCATGCGCTTAATCCAGCGATCAGCTTTAATTGACATACAAACTCCTTATGGTGTCGCCGTGGGCGCATTCGGGTCAAGGGTTGGGCTTGGTTCGGGCGTTAATGTTGGCGTAGGGCTAGGCGTAGCAGTCGGCGTTAATGTTGGCGTAGGGCTAGGCGTAGCGGTGGGGGTTGGCGTGAGCGTTGGAGTAGCAGTTGGGTCGCTGAACATCGCCCGCACATTGGTTGTAACATTGCGGGTTTCTTCAGGGAAAATCAAGGCAATTGCGCCAGAGGCTAGCCCACAGGTTAGCAACGCAACCAAGCTCAATATCAACGGCCACGACACGCGCCGTCGATAGCGCACGGGCTGACCACCCAAATTGCGCAGGGTTTCAACATCGCTATGGTGCAAACGCCGAAATTCGGCCAACGCCTGATCGGGATCTTCGCTCAAAAATTGGGCATAGCGTTGCACAATCTCTTCGGCGGCAGTGCCACGCGGCAGCAAGGCATATTTCTCTTCTTCGATCGCCTGAATATAGTACATTTGGATTTTGGTATCCAAATTGGCTTGAACCAGCGAGATATTACGCAATTTGCGAGCTTGGCGCAGGCGTTGCCCAAGCGGAATATTCAGGGTTGGGGTTTCGGCCTCAACCGCTGGTGCAGCTACAGGAGTTTCGATGACTGGCTCGGCCAGTTTGGGTGTGCGCGTATCGGCGCGTTGCAAGGCGGGTGGTGGCGCTTGGCGCAAGCGAATCGCAATCCGTGCCAGCAATTCTTCGGTGCGGTAGGGCTTGGTAATATAATCGGTCGCGCCAGCACGTAGACCACGGGCAATATCTTCGGCGCTGCTGCGATGCGACATTACCATGACCCGCAGGCCTAAGCTCACCAATTCATCGAGTAAGGCCCAGCCTTGCTCGCGGCCCAGTTCAAGATCGAGCAAAATGAGATCGGGCTGTTGGGTACGAGCAACCTCGCGAGCACTGGTTTCAGTCCATTCGCGCATCACCCGATAACTGGCCATCTCTAAAGTACGAGCGAGCGTGGCCGAAAACGCCCGATCCTCATCAAGCAACAGAATGAAGCTCAAAACCAGAATTCCTATCCACAAAGGCTACGTTAGGGCGTAACCAACTTGACCATGCCTAATGCAGCGATTATAGCATGTTAGATCGACTCGATCGTCAAGTTTTGGCGTTCGAGCGCGGCCATTAAGCCGCTTTGCAAATCGGCGCGAGTGGCGATTGTATCCAAGCGAATGCCCAATTGCACGATAGTTTGAGCAATTTCGTTGCTAATGCCGACTACAATTGTTTCAGTACCAAGCAATTTAAGCGCGTTGATCGCCTGCAAAATATAGTTTGCCACCGCCGTATCGACCACCGGCACGCCAGTTAAATCCAAGATCACGGTATCGGCGTTGCTGCGTGAGCTGGCTTGCAACAAGGCGGTAATAATTTGGTCGGCTTGCATTGGGTCGATGCCACCGACCAAGGGCAATACTAAAATTCCTGGCAGAATTGGCACAACTGGCACGGCGCGGGCGGCAATTTCGGCCTTGAGCAATGAATCTTGCTGGCTCATACGTTCGATTTCGTCACGCCGAGCGCTAATTTGGGCTTCTAACTCGAGCGATTCGCTGACATCGTGGAAATAACCCACGACATATTCTGGTGGTGTAGCATCGCCCACAGGCTTGAGCAAAAAGCGTGCAGCTAAATGGCGGTTGCTCGGCTGGCCATGGGCATCAACAATCACATAATCTAAAATTGGCAAAAAAACTTCTTCGCCAGCAAATGCCCGTTTCAGATCGGCTTGTAATTCAGGGGTTGCCAAGGAAGGATCATCAAATAAATTGTAATTTTCTTGGAGTTCCAGCATTTCGGCTGGGCTGAGATTGAAAATCCGCCGCAAGGCAGTGTTGGTATAAATCGCCTTGCCCGTTTTGTCGTAAATGGCTGAACCGATTGACATAACCGACCAAGCGCTGCTGCGAATGAGTGTATTTAAGCTAGGAGCCATGGGCGCACCTCACGAACGAGCACGAATCATTTGGCCTTGGCGACGAAGGGCGGTTTGCAAGCCACTTTGCAAATCGGCGCGAGTGGTAATATCTTCCAGCCGCAGGCCCAGTTGCACCAAGGTTTGAGCAATTTCAGGGCTGATGCCAACCACAATTGTATCGGTGCCAAGCAATTTGAGCGCTTTGATGGCTTGCAGCAGATAATTGGCCACAGCCGTATCGACCACCGGAATGCCCGTAACATCGAGCAATAGCGTATCGGCGCTATGCTCGGACGCTGCTTCGAGCAAACAATTCAAGACATATTCGGCCCGCCGTGAATCGACTGCGCCAACCAAGGGCAAGACCAAAATGCCTGGCAAAACTGGTACGACTGGCGCTGAACGGGCTTCGATTTCGGCTCGCAGCGCTTCCTGTTGCTGTTCAGCCTGTTGAATTTCGTGCTTGCGGCTATCGAGTTCGCGGCGCATGGTTACTTGGGGCGTGATATCGGTAAAAAATGCCACAATATACTCGCCAGTTTTGGCTTCGACTCGCAGCGGAGCCAGATTGAGTCGCGCCACAATATGTTTGCCAGAAGGCCGCGCATGTACATTCAGCAACTCATAATCCAACTCACCAATGCGAGTTTTTTTGCCTTCAAAAGCTGAGGCAATGGCACTTTTGGTTAGCGGCGCTTGGAGTGAAGGGTCACGATGCAGATTATAATGTTGTTGAGCTAGGGCAGCCTCTTCTGGCTGATATTGCAATAACTCCATTCCGGCGAGGTTGAGCAATTCGGCGCGGCCACTGCGATGGTAAATCAGCGAGGCAATCGGGGCGTGAACCCAGCCATGGCTCATCTGTTGGATAAGTGTTTCTGGCAACATATGCGACCCTCAATCACTGGCATTGTTTGTAGATTATAAGCGAGGTTGGCAATGGATGAACAGCGGATGTGGTGGGAAGAATTATTTCAAATTCACGAGTTTGCGACCTATTCCGACGTTGCCGCAAGCCTTACTAGCAATGAAGTTGATTTTCTAGAAATGATTTTGAATTTAACCCCCGATATGCGCGTTTTGGATTTGGCGTGTGGCAATGGGCGGCATTTGCTGGGCTTGGCGCGGCGTGGCTATCACGTTGATGGGGTTGAATTAGCAACGCCGTTGGTTAATCAGCTTAGCGCCCAAATCGCTGCTGAGCAACTGCCTGCCCGGGTGATTGCTGGCGATATGCGCAAACTTGATGATTTAGGTATGTACGATGTGGTGCTGATTATGAATAGCTCGTTGGGCTTTTTCAGCGATTTTGAGCATCAGCAATTACTGAATGATTTGGCTGATCATCTTGTGCCACAGGGACGGCTGGTGTTGCAATGTATTAATCCCTATCAAATTGGCAGTTATATGCAGCACTATCGGCGTGGTTGGCATCAAGTTGGGCCGGGCTATGTGCTGCGCGAATCGCATTTTAGCCCAACCACAGGCACAATCGAAACTGCCTATCGCTATATCGAGCCAAATGGCGGCGAGGCGGTGCACCCAGGTGAGCGCATTCGTTTGTATACCTTCCCCGAATGGCAGCAACAGGTGCAACGGGCTGGGTTGCGCTTGCAAGCAGTGTTTGGCGATGCGGTCTTGCCAATTGTGCCATTCGATGAAACTAGCCAATGGCAAATTTTGATGGCGATGAAGTAATATTGGTGATCGGTTGTTGGGGGTTGGGGATCGGAATCTACGTTTTAACCATCAATGATCAGGCTCTTGGCGTTAGGCTAGCGGAACAGGGTTAGCCTTTCCAATTGATCTTTGCTGACCAATAGCCCAAAGCTACTGCTCCGCTCTGCACCTCTGCGTTAAATCCCGATCCCCAATCCCCAGCCGCTAACCCCCGATCCCCAGAATTCGATTAAAATACCAACCATTGAAGCATTCATTCTTCGCAGCAAAGGAGCAGCGATGATCGCCCTGATTGTCCATGGTGGGGCTTGGAATATGCCCGATGATCAAGTTGAGGCCCACAAACAAGGCTGTTTAGCGGCACTAGCGGCTGGTTGGGCTGTGTTGGCGCAAGGGGGAACTGCGCTCGATGCAGTTGAGGCAGCGGTGCGGGTGCTCGAAGATGACCCGACATTTGATGCTGGGGTGGGTTCGTTTCTCAATGCGATTGGCGAAGTTGAATTGGATGCAGGGATTATGGATGGCGCAAGTATGCGGGCTGGCTCGGTCGCCGCAGTCCAACGGGTGCGCCATCCGATTAGTGTTGCTCGTCAAGTGCTGGAAAGCGATTATGTGTTGATTGTTGGCAATGGCGCTGAACAATTTGCAATCGAGCATGGCGCGGAGTTGTGCGATCCAGCGGAGTTGGTGGTGGAGCGCGAACGCCAGCGATGGCAGGAGCAACAAGCTAACCCGCAATATAAAGGCCGTGATGCGTTTCATTCGGCCCATGATACGGTTGGGGCAGTGGCGCTCGACAGTTTTGGCACAATTGCCGCAGCTACTTCGACCGGTGGGATTCCCAATAAATTGCCGGGGCGGGTTGGCGATTCGCCTTTGGTTGGCAGTGGTTTATATGCCGATAACGAAACTGGCGGCTGCTCAACAACTGGTTGGGGTGAATCGATTATGAAGGTTTGCCTTGCCAAAAGCGTAGCTGATCAGCTACGAACTGCTACCCCGCATGAGGCGGCTAAGGCCAATATAGCCTTTTTGGAGCGACGGGTGCAAGGCTTAGCGGGCTGTATCGTGTTGAATGCCCAAGGTGAATTTGGCTGGGCGCATAATACACCGCGCATGGCGTTTGCCTATCAACGTGGCGATGAGCCAGCCGTGGCAGCGGTGCACGCCGATGAGCCATTGTTGAACGATTAATCCAATTTGGCTGGTTGAAAGCCACGTTCAACCAGCCAAACGGCTTATTCAACGCTGCCGTTGACCCAATCTTCAAGCCATGGCTGAAATTTAACCGGATTAAACTCAACAAAACGATAATCAGCAAAATTGGCAATCTGATATGGATCGTTAGCAAACAAGGCTTGCAAGGCTTTAAGGGATGGTGCACGGGCAATCACAATTCCGCCGATGCGTGGATTTTGTGGGCCAGAACAGAGCAACCAACCTTGATCGTAGCCTGTTTGCAAAAATGCGCGATGCTCGGCCAATTTGGTTTCAATTTGCTCAAGCGGCACGGTATAGGTAATTTCTAACATAAAATGGGCCATGGTATTGCTCCTAAAAAAACGCCAACCACCACAGTATACTACTATGGTGGTTGATTGAAATAGAGATAGAGGTTTTGGTTCTCGCGAGATCGATTGGCACCGTTACGTTTGCTCAGAATCTATCGGTTTTATTAGGCTTCGGCGGTTTCGGTGCCAATTTCGATGCCAGGCCGTAGCACTTTTTGATAGCGGTCGAACTGGCGCACAGGCTTCATGCCAACGTCGGCGTAAACTTTGGTTGCGCCGGTTAGGCTTGAGGCATCGACCCCTAAACCAACTCGCGCTTGACCACGGCTGCTAAATTCGTTGAAGGCGTGGTAGAGCAAGGCTTTGGCTAAGCCCTTGCGCCGCCATGGCCGACAAACTCCCAATGTGCCAACCCAACCCATCGTGGAATCTTCGGTAATGTGCTTCCAACATAGTGCGATTGCAGCAATTTGGTCGCCATCACAAATCACATAGAACAGCGCTGGATCATAATTTGGCTCACGGGCGATCATCTCTTGCCATTGTTTGAGTTCTTGTTCAAATGGCGATTCGACATAACCCCAGTGATCGCGGAACGAATCGCGGACTGCATGGACTACTGCTGGCAATTCGGTTGCTGGATCGTATGGCCGAATAATCAAACCTTCGGGTAATTGTACGGGCTGCGGTGTGTAATCAGCCAATTCAATAACCATGCGCCAGAAATGGCGTACCAAACTATAGCCATGGTCGTTCAGGCTCTTGGCGACTTCGTGATTGGTGCTGAGCACGCCGTGATATAAACTAACCGCAGCATCACTTGGTGCCTTGGCAATATCTTGGCTGACGCGCTCATCGAGCCAATCCAACAATTGTTGTTGAATATTGTCGGCGGCATAATCGCTATGAACCCGTGTCCAGCCATAGCCATGGACATATGGTTCTTCGCTGAACACCCCAGTCACGCCGATTAATGTTTCGCCATCCCAGATTGTTAGGCTATCAGTGGCAATGTTGAAATTTGAACTCTGCCATTCTACTCCTAGTTCAGCTTCATCAATTTCGATCACGTTGGCTTCTTCCATTGAGCAACGATTAATTAATGCGGTTGCTGCTGGAATATCGTCCAAGGTTGCTGGACGTTTAAGATATTGGGCTACTGCTTGCATATACTCCTCAAGGTGATGTTTTTACTTGCTGAGCGCAGTATCGGCGAATAGCCCAATGCTAGGTAGCGGCATGAGGCTGATTGTTAACTCATCCTTTGGCCCGATTACAGCATTTTAGCGTTGAGCAATCGGTAAAAACGTTCCATAACTATTGAATGCAGTTGCTGGGACATTGAGGGTGGCATCATTGCGAGCAACCGAAATCCACACGCCGGCGGCAACTTCGTCGCCTGCGCTGATTTGTAGCACACTTGGCGTACAACCCAATGGATTGAGAAATTGCTCGGCAACATTAGTTTGCTCGGTATCGCTGCGATAGCTGACGACTTGGGTGGTGCAGCCGTTGCTGCCAAAGCTATCAGCTTGCCAGGCAACCAGATCGAGCGCATGAAAACGGCTGCTCGTCAGGTTGTTTTCATATTGATTTGGCGTGTTGCTCAGGTTAATTCCGGCGCTGGCTTGGGCATCGTATTGCCAAATATCAAAGGCAAAGGCATCAGTGAAGGTATTGTTGGTGCCGGCAAAATAGACAGTTGGTTGGCCTGAACCACTGTTAACCGTACTAATTTCGCCAATATTCCATGGCTCAAGCACCGATGGCAGCACCAAATCGGTGGTGAGATTATCGGTGGCATTGTGGCTGCGCAGGCTATCGGTGGGAATGCCACGCGGCGTAGCACTTGGATGTTTGATATACGTCACGTAGGCTTTATCGGTCAGCGTCAAATCATACACAAATGGAATACTGGCTGAGGAACTGGTATAACTATCGACGGTGCGGGCGGTCATGCCAATCAGCGTTCCATGAGCATAACGAATTTCATCGAGCGTTGGATCACCGCCCTGCTTGTTGAGCGGTGACACAATTGCCGAGCGCTTGCCATAAACCACATGGATCGTATTATTAGCATCGATGCTGATCCGTGGTTGGGTCAGGATGATATTGCTGGCAACCGTTTCGATTGCCACTGGTTGGCTCAGGCTGGGCATAATTTGGCGATAGACTAAAGTTTGTTGATTACTGTCAAGCATTGTATAAATCACACCAACATGTGAGCCGTCGTTGTTGCGCACCGCGATGGGGCTGATCAAACTACTATTAATACTTTCGCCTTGCAAATTAACAGGTTGGCTGATGGTTGCGCCATCGGGGCTGATGCTGACGGCATAATAGCGGTAAGTTGCATCACCTCTGGCAGGCACTGCTTGATTGCTGAGGTAGGCCAAATGAATTGTATTAGTGTTATCGGCAGTTAGGCTTGGGTAGACCAGTGAGGCGGTCGAATTGGTGATCGTAATTGTTTGCCGCAACAATTCACTTGAGCCACGCATCCGCGTATAAATTAAATCGCAGCCATTGCCTGCTTGACATTCGGCCCAAGCATAGTGTCGTAGATCGTTGTTATCAACATAGATTGCTGGGTAGTAAGCACCTGAGTCGGCATTAGGATTAATCGTGAGTTTGGTGGCTGGGGCGATATATTCACCACAACCCCACAGTGCTAGTACCAAACTAGCCACAATTCCACTTCGGCGTATCCAGGTTTGTCGAGCCATTACGCTCCCCCTTGCTATGAATGATCCTTACTATCGATCATAGCACACCCTAGGAGCGCCAAACAACCCGTAGGATTTAATGTCCTACGGGTTGTTGTATGAAACAAGCTATCGAACTTAGCGCCGCATGCCGGGGAAGGTTGCGCCGAAGATTGATGGAGGCAATTTGAAGCCCTTGGCTTCGAGCACTGGGGTAAAGCGTGGGCGCGTCCCAGTTGGCCGCAGCACACCCATCACTTTGCCATCTGGCGCAGTACCTTGATCTTCAAAGATGAAGATATCTTGCAATACGACCTGACCGCTTTCCATGCCTTGAACCTCGGTTACTGCTACGACTTTCCGTGAGCCATCGCGCAAACGGGCTTGCTGCACAATCACGTGTACTGCCGAGGCAATTTGTTCGCGAATAACCGCAACTGGTAAATCAAGCCCCGACATCAATGCCAAGGTTTCCAAACGGCGAATTGCGTCGCGTGGGGTGTTGGCGTGAACGGTAGACATTGAGCCGTCGTGGCCAGTGTTCATCGCTTGGAGCAAGTCGAGCGCCGCGCCGTCACGAATTTCCCCTACCACAATGCGGTCAGGGCGCATCCGCAGCGAGTTCTTCACAAGGTCGCGAATCGTGACCAAACCCGAACCATCAACATCGGCAGGCTTGGATTCAAGCCGAATCACGTGATCTTTGCCAAGTTGTAGTTCGGCTGAGTCTTCGATTGTACAAATCCGGTAGTGATCAGGAATGAAGTTGGAAAGCACGTTGAGGAGCGTCGTTTTCCCTGAGCCAGTACCACCCGAGACGATCAAGTTCATGGCGCTGACCACACAGGCATTCAGGAAGTCGGCCATTTCCTTGGTCATCGAGCCATAATTGATCAAATCGCTGACTTGGAGTTTCTTCTTGGAGAATTTACGAATACTCAGCGAAGAGCCATCAATTGCACAAGGTGGGATGATGGCGTTGACCCGCGAACCATCGGGCAAACGCGCATCGACCATGGGCCATTTGCGGTCAACCCGTCGCCCGAGTGGCCGAATAATTCGGTCAATCACTTTGAGCACATGATCTTCCGAGGCAAAAATGACTGGCGAAAGGGTTAATTTACCTTTTTGTTCAACATACACCACTGTGGCGCTGTTGACCATAATTTCAGTAATGGTATCGTCGCGAATCAATTGCTCAAGTGGTCCGAAGCCAAATAATTCATCGAGCACCATTTGATAGAGCAATTTGGTGCCATCTTGGTCGAGATTGGTGGTGGATTGACGCACAAAGGTAGTAAAGCGCTCTTGAATCAGGCGCTCAGAATCTTCGTTGCGTTGTAGTTGGGTTTGCGAACCGACCGAAGCCTGAATTTTATCGACAATCCAGAGCGAAAGCTCAAGCAATTTGCGGTGGGCATCGCGATCGGCCAAGACCAAAAAGCCGCTGGTGTTGATCGTACCGCCACTTAGCCCAGAGCTAGAGCCTGCCAAAGCACTGAGGTTACCGCCAGGCATGGGTGGCGATGATGGTGCTGGTGGTGGTGGCGGGCTCAGTGGAGTCAACGATGATGAGCGATATTCAGGCATTGATTGTTCGCCAGCCATCGGTTGAACTGGCTGAGCAGGAGGAGTTGGCTCTGGGCTTGTTGGCGTGCTTCCAAGACGTTTGAGAAGTGACATAACTTGACCTCGCTACATTTTGACAAAATAGGCTTCGCAAGCCCGATCCAAAAGTTCTTTGTTCATTTGGGGCTGTTGACCACGATATTTCGCTTCATCAAGCACTTGATCAAGCAAATCGCGTGGGTGACAGCAGCGCAACTCACGGTTAACTTTGAAATAATGTTCCTGAATCAAATAGCGCAAGCCATCATCGCTGTAGGGCACGCCCTTGGCTTTGCAAACGATTCGGAAAATATCGCGATATTCGTTGGGGGTTGGGTTGGCAACCTCGATTTTATGCCGAATCCGTCGCAAGAAGGCATCATCGACCAAGCCCTTGGGGTCAAGGTTGGTCGAAAAGACGATCAACACATCGAAGGGAATTTCGATCTTTTTGCCAGTTTGCAGCGCCAAAAAGTCGATTTTCTTTTCGAGTGGCACAATCCAACGGTTCAACAACTCTTCAGGCCGACAGCGTTGCCGCCCAAAGTCGTCGATCAGGAATAAACCACCATTGGCCTTCATTTGGTAGGGTGCTTCATAGACTTTGGAAATGGGATCGAAGATTAATTCTAATTGTTCCAAAATCAGTTCGCCGCCAACCATCACGCGGGGGCGCTTGCAGTGCAGCCAACGTCGGTCGGGAGCAGGCGGCATGGTGGTGGCAACCGCGCCGAATGGGGCAGGTGTATCATCTTGGCGCATTTCGGGCTTGGTTAAAATGCTATGGTTAAGTGGATCATAGAGCTTGATCACTTGACCATCGATTTCAACTGCGTAGGGCAGCATTACTGAGCCACCCATAATGCGCGAGATACCTTCGGCGATTGTGGTTTTGCCATTGCCTGGTGGGCCATACAGGAACAACGAGCGGGCTGAGTTGGCGGCAGGGCCAATTTTATCCAGCATCTCGTCGTTGATCACCAGATCCTTGAAGGCTTCGCGGATGCGTTGTTGATTGATGGTCATGCCGCCGATTGACTGGCGATTGACCATCTCGATGTAGGAAGCGAGCGGCACAGGGGCTGGGCCAGCATACTGTGAGCGCTCTAATACTTCGTTGACTTTGCGCGAGCCTTGAAGGGTCGTGACATATTGATAGGCGCGTTCACCAAAGCCTTGTTCAGCCCCAACGATATCGACATATTCGCTCATTTTGAGAAATTGCAAAACTTTGTCGATCACGTTGAGGTAGGGCAAGCAGGTTTGTTCAGAAATCCGTTGGGCGCTAATGGTGCCATTGAAATAAATAACTTTAAGAACAAGATCGGCAATAAAACCCATCCCAAGCCCAGTTTCGTCAATTGACGTTGGTTCGTTGGGAAATTGTGGCCCACTATCAACGGATGCTTGAACAGTCGAAGCAAATTCACGTAAAGGAAACGCAGACATAGTGTGATCTCCTGAGCTTCAACAATTAAGATCGGCGGGGATTGGCAGATCTCCCCTATCTGCGCACACCGAATGAACAATAATCAATATTATACTTGAGGCTGCAAGCACAGGCAACCAAGAGTTGTGGTACAATGCACGACGAGGCGTAGCGCGGGCTTGAGGTTGTCGAGCCCGAGGGAAGCGGGGGGAAGTGGCCCCGCCCAATTAGCTCCGTTGCCGCATTCCACACCCAATTAAAATTCCCCCAACCAATGCAATTAACCCAAAACTAGTAGCCCAAATAATTGTTCCGATGCTTGCCCATGGTACGCTCAGGTTATCCGGTCCAAAATCGACGATGGCCAAGGCGGCAATTACGCCTAAGCCTAGTACGACCTGGCTCCAACCGAGGGTCAGCAGTTCATAGCGATTGCCACCACCTGCCACAATCCATGCACCGATTGCTCCAGTCATAAACAAAGCGCTATAAATTTGGGCATGAAACGCATCAATCTTCCATGGCCAAAACGCTGTGGCCCAATCGGGGGCAATAATACTGGCTAGACCATAGCCCGCTAAAACAGCTGCCTCAATTAATAAGATGTTGCGTAATCGGCCTAATGGCTGCGGGTTGACTGCTGGCCAAGCGCGATATTGCCACCAAAACCAACCTAAGGCCAAGGTAGGTAGGGTGTAGATGATAAACCATAGCCAAACGATTACCCGCGAAAAATCAAAATTATTGATCCATACCAGCGATGCGCCTGTGACAACTGTAGTGAAGGTGACGGCTTGCGGAATGGTGAGCCGCGCTACCGACCAATCGTTGATCACAAGCGTAAAGAGCACCGCCACCATTTCGGCAGCATAGACTGCGCCTAAAAAACGGGTTGCAAATGGCCGTAAGGCCCATGGCCAACGCGGCCCGACTAAACTTGGGGCGATCAACAGTGAAACGCCAGCGACCAATACCAAGGCAACAACGACAAACATGATGCGAACAAGGGGTGATAATTGGGGTTTGGATGTAGCCATAGCAATGCTCCTGTTGGCAAAACTGTTGTCAGTCTAGCATGCTGAGCTTGGCTCTGGCAATGATGGCTTGATGAGAGTTAGGGATCAGCGCCGAGTAACCGCGAAGGACGCGAAGGGAATGGCGGGGTTTGGTTATTGGGGGCTGGGGATCGGGAGTGAATACCCGTAATTGCCGATCCCCATGTTCATCATAAAACTATTACTAACCACTTATTGGAAAGGCTGCCAATCTCCTGCGTTGCCCTCCGACAGGGTAGCAATAACATTAAGTGGTGCTAATTTGCTGAGTAACTAGGCTAATCAATGCCAGCATTACTCCACTGGCCATCAACCAAGCGCCAAATCGCCTGAGGATTAGCGTTTTGCAGAATGCTTGGCAAGCGTGATTCGCGCACATTGTCGTAGCAGTGCAGTGCGGCAAAACGCCGAATCGTTGCGGGAAAGCCAACCGCCGTCCAGCCTGCATGGCCTGTCGCGGGATACGGTCCGCCATGGTTCATGGCTGAGCTGACGGCCACGCCGGTGGGCATTTTATCGTTGAGCAAACGCCCAACTTTGGAGCGTAAGTGCTCGGCAACAATTTGATAAAAGGCTTCATCTGTCCCGTTGCTGCTGCTGTAGATGCTGCCCGTCAAATTGCCCTCAAGACAATCGAGTACTCGCAATACTTCGGCTTGGTCGGCGCATTCGACAATCAAGCTGACTGGCCCAAAGACTTCGTGGCTGAGCGCTTGGGGATTGGCCAAAAAGCTATTGCCCGCAACGTACAGCAAACTATTGGCATAGCGATACCCATCATCCAACACATGCCCACCAACCAAAACCTGTGCCCCAGCATCTTGTAAATGCTCAATACCCTGTTCAAGCCCAGCCAAAACCCCATGGTTGAGCAGGGTCAGGCTAGGGTGTTGGCTAAAGTGCGCTTTGGTAGCTGCAATAAAATCAGCACTGGCCGCTGAATGCTCCAACATTAATAAGCCAGGGTTGGTGCAGAATTGGCCAGCGCCCAAGGTACACGAGCCAGCAAATTCGGCGGCAAGCGCTTCGGCCCGCTCAGTCACGGCCCCAGCTAACATCACCACCGGGTTGATGCTCGACATTTCAAGGTAAATTGCCTTGCCCGCTTGATCGGCGGCAGCCTTGAGCGCCAACCCCGCTCGGCGCGAGCCAGTAAAACCAATCGCCCCAATTAAAGGATGACTGACCAATGCCAAGCCCAATTCATCGGGCAAACCATACAGCAATTGCACACTCGCCGCAGGCAAACCAGCTGCGATCACAGCTTGATGGGCTAATTCGGCCAGTAATTCGGTGGTGGCGGGGTGGCTTGGGTGGCCTTTGGCGATTACGGCATTCCCAGCAGCAATCGCCGAGGCAAAATCGCTGCCAGCAATCGTATTATAGGCAAATGGGAAGTTATTTGGTCCAAAAATAGCCACGGGCGCAGCTAAACTACCATACAGCGAGCGAATATTAGCTTTGCTGTCGATCGTTGCCAGTTCCCATGTGTGGTTGCGCACAGCTTGCGCCGCTTGGCGTAGTTGATTGACGGTGCGTGACAGTTCAACACTGTTCAAGCGGGGTTCGATCGGCAGGCCAGTTTCGCTATGGGCGATTGTGCTCAGTTCTTGGCGCTTGGCCTCGATCAAATCGGCATAGCCTTCGAGAAATTTGGCACGTTGCTCAGGGCTGCTTTGGGCTAACGCACGCGAAGCCGCAACCCCCGCACTCAACGCTAATTCTAAATCGCCGCGCCCCGAAATCGGATATTCAGTGGTGAATGCTTGGGTTGTGGTTGGGTTGGTCGCATGAAAACTACCAACGTAATCGCCAATTTGCCATTCGCCGTTGATCAAAATTGGTTTCATGGCCATAACTCCTGTCGCCGCGCCAAAGCTTGTTCAATCACGCTGACGGCGGCTTCACGCTCGACTCCAACTAATTCCAGCCGTGGTGCTCGCACAGTTTCGCTGCCCATGCCGACCATCGCTTGGGTGAGTTTAATCAATTGGACAAATTTTGGCACGGTGTCGAGCCGCAATAATGGCAAGAACCAAGCATAGATCTCGTCGAGTCGGGCACGATCGCCATGGCCTGCGGCGACAGCTTGAGCTAGTTGAAATAGCTCAACCGATTCGTGTGGAAAAGCATTGACCAAGCCTGCGATCCAGCCAACCGCCCCAGCCGCGATGCCCTCAACAATTGCATCATCAACCCCAACCAGAATTTCGAGGCGTTGGCCAAGCTCGGCCCGAATCGCCGTCACCCGTCGCACATCGGTGCTCGATTCTTTGACCGCTTGCACATTGGCATGGCGTTGCGCTAATTCGGCAATTTGGCTGGGCACAAAATCGGTGCGATAGGCCACTGGGTTGTTGTAGATCATCACTGGTAGTTCGGTGGCGCTGATCACGGCGCTCATATGGGCTTGCATTTCGCGCCAATCGGTCGAGTAGAGATAAGGTGGCAGTACCATTAGGCCTGCGCAGCCTTCGGCAGCGGCGATTTGGGCTAGCTGACAGGATTCGGCAGTTGAAAGCGCCGCAATGCCTGGGATTACTGAGTTCGAGCCAGCCACTTTGACGCAGGTTTGTAAAATTGCCCGTTTTTCGGCGGCGCTAAGCGTTGCGCCCTCGCCCAGCGAGCCAAGCGGCACGATCCCAACACAGCCAGCATCCAACATCCAAGCACAGTGCTCGGCCAAAAATCCATGATCAACGCTACCATCGTGATTAAAACGGGTGGTGATTGCTGGAATAACTCCATGCCACATGCTCATACTGACTCCATAACTAAATCGGCGACGCTGACCGAATGAATTGGAAAGCGCACGCTATCTTGACTCCAACCGAATAAATACTGCGTTGCCCCGCCACACACCCGCCCTTGACAAATGCCCATGCCGCAGCGAGTTTGTAGTTTGGCGCTGCGCCAGCTTGGTTGGCTTTGCAATTGCCCAAATGTCACGTCTTCGCAACGACAAACAATGGTATTGGCTTGGGCAAGTTGACGCAATTCGGGGCGTAGGGCGAAACTTGCGGCTAATTGTTGACTAAATTGCCAAGCTTGGGCTTGCTGCTGCGCTAATTGACTGGCTGCTTGATAATTGCCAGTTGCCACAAACCCAGCAATTTGGCCTTCGATCACGGCTTTATCTTCGCCACCAATCCCCGTTAATTCGCCAACTGCATATACCTGGTCGCGGCTGGTGTGTTGGCTGCGATCAACGACGACAAAACCTTGTTCAAGGCGACAACCAAGTTGCTGAGCTAGCTCGGTGTTGGCGATTAATCCCCAACTACAGGCCAAATAATCGCATTCGATCCGTTGACCGTTGCTTAATTGGACTTGCTGCACTTCTCCTTCACCCTCAGCCGCTATGATCCATGTATTGACATAAAACGGTGTATTCGCTAAGGCTTGCGCACTTTGAGCGGCTTGCAGCATTTTTGTAGGATGACCAACCAAGCTCCGCCCAAAGCGTAAAAGCTGGGCGATAGGTGCTTGTTCAACCACGGCTTTGATGATTGCGCCACGCTGCTTTAATTGGCTGGCAACTGCAATTAGCAATGGCCCGCTGCCAGCAATTACCACTCGTTTGCCAACGATTGGCAAGCCACCCTTGACCAACGCTTGCAAGCCACCTACGCCCACCACTTTGGGCAACGTCCAGCCTGGAAATGGCAAGAACAATTCGCGTGCGCCGTTGGCCAAAATCAGCCGATCGTAGCGCAGTTGTTGCGGCCCTTGGGGCGTGGCTAAATACAATTGTTGCTCGCTTGCCCCAAGCACGTGGGTTTGTTTGCGATATTGCAGTGCGGTATGTTGAAAAAACAAATGTTGATAACGCTTGGGCGCATAACCTTGGCCACCGCGCCAAATCTGGCCCCCAGCCTGATCGGCTTGATCAATCAGGGTGACGTTGGCGTTGCTTTGGCTGGCGCTCCAAGCTGCGGCCAATCCGGCTGGCCCAGCGCCAACGATCACGACATTAAGGCTCACAATTCACCTCCATGCCCTCGCAACATTGCTGCAAACAGGCCAATTGATGAGCTTGCTGATTGATGGTCACGCGGCACTCGCCACAACTGCCCATCCCACAAACCGCCATGCGTGGCTCGCCTGTGACCGAACGTCGATTGGCGATGGCTTTATCCATCAGCACCGCCGCTAGATTGCTATGCTCAGCTACGTGATACTCTGTACCATTGATTGAAATGCGAATTTGCTTCATTGCGGCTGCTCCTGCTGCAAGCTGCGTGGCAAATAGGGCTGGATCGCAAGGTGTGATGGGCGCTGAAGCATTTGGTCGGCCAATAAGCGGGCGCTGCTCAAGGCAGTGGTTATGCCCAAGCCTTCGTGGCCAACATTCAACCATAGGCCTGCACGCTCTGGATGCTGGCCGATCATCGGCAAACCATCAGGCGAGGCCGCCCGCACGCCTGTCCATGTGCGCAGACAACGCACATCGGCGAGGGCTGGGACATAGTCAATCGCCTTGCGCAACATCTGGCTTAACAATTGCTGATCGATCTGGCGATCAGTGCGATCAAATTGGCGTGAGGAGCCGATTAACAATTGGCCGTTGGGTCGGGGCTGAAGATTGAAGGCCACCGAATCGCCGCTGCTGGCATGCGCATTTTTGATGTAGCTCAATTCGACTAATTGATGCTTGATCAGCGCGGGATAACGTTCGGTAATCACCAACTGGCCGCGTTTGGCGCGAATTGGCAATTCGGGCAAGAGGTCGATGCAGCGCTGGCCATTAGCAACCACAATCGCATCGGCGCTGAGTTGGCGACCATCATTTAATTGAACATAATTGGTTTGAATTGTGGTAACTTCACCATAAACCAACGTGGCTCCGTGCTTTTCAGCTTGTTGCCATAAATAAACTGCACTTTTTGGTGGATAAACAACGCTATCGTTAGGAACCAATAAACCACCGACCAAGCCTGCTCGTAGAGCTGGTTCATGGGCATACAGCGCCGCCGCATCCAAAATTTCACAGGCAATCTGATATTGCTGATAAACTGCGGCTTTTTCAGCCACCAAATCCCACTCTTCGGCATCGGTGGCAACCCATAACGTACCGCAAGCATGATATTCGTGTTGTTGCGGATGGTCGGCGGTGAGCGCTTGCCAAAGCTGTTGGCCAAATAAGGTCAGCTTTAATTGAGCCTCGCCCTCATCCATCACCACAATATGGCCCATGCCAGCAGCGGTCGCGCCACTGCCAAGGCAATCGCGTTCGATCAGCGTGACTTGCCAGCCTGCTTGCGCCAACTCCAGTGCCACTGCACAGCCAACAATCCCGCCGCCAACAATGATCACGCTGCTCATTGAATACCCCAGCGAAATGGATCAGCTTCGTGCAAAATCAACTGGCCTTCGATCGTGACAAAGGCCGAGCCAGTAATTTTAGGAATAATCGCCTGTTCGTGTTGGCGATATTCGGCTTGAAAGCGACTGCCGATGATACTTTCTTGGACCCAAGGCGTATTGGGATCTAATTTGCCATCGGCGGCGAGGCAGGCCAATTTGGCGCTTGTGCCCGTGCCACAGGGCGAACGGTCGTAGGCCTTGCCTGGGCAGAGCACAAAACTACGGCTGTTGGCTCCCTCAGCGGCTACCCCGAATAATTCAATATGATCAATCAGCCCATTGTCCGCGCCAGTGATGCCTGCAGCTTCGAGCGCTTGGCGAATCTGCCAGCTAAATGCAGTTAGTTGCTCAACATTGGTCAATTGCAAATCCTGGCCATGGTCATTGACCAAGAAAAACCAATTGCCGCCCCAAGCAATATCACCATGAATTCGCCTATGATTTGGCAGATCGACTGGAACATTGGCGCGATAACGATAGCTTGGCACATTTTCGATCGTTGCTTGGCCGTCGGCGTGTAATGTGGCACTAACAATCCCAACGGGCGTTTCAATCAGATGCTCGCCAAGCTCAATTTTGCCAAGATAGGCGAGGGTTGCGACTAAGCCAATTGTGCCATGGCCGCACATGCCCAAATAGCCAACATTATTAAAGAAGATCACCCCAGTGCAGCAACGTTGATCGCTTGGTGGGCATAACAGCGCACCAACCAACACATCCGAGCCGCGTGGTTCGTTGACAACCGCTGAGCGCAGCCAATCGTGGTGTTGGGCTAGTACGTCGCGTTGTTGGGCAACGGTTCCGCCGCCAAGATCGGGGCCACCAGCAATCACGATGCGGGTTGGTTCGCCAGCAGTATGCGAATCGACAATAGCAAGGCGCATTGTTGCTCCTTCTGGTTTTTCAATAATCATTGGTGGTTACCACCCTTCCGTCCCGCCTCAAGGCGGGAAACGCAGGGGTTTTCATCCCCTGCACCCCTACTATTTAGGCTATGGGATGTTGTTACGCTTTTTTGCCATAATCATTGAGATAGCAGAATCATTGGTGGTCACCACCCTTCCGTCCCGCCTCAAGGCGGGAAACGCAGGGGTTTTCATCCCCTGCACCCCTACTATCTAGGCTATGGGATGTTGTTACGCTTCTTTGACGAGGCTATTTGTTGAAATGCCGTTGAAATGCCACTGTATGTTCCGATAGCCAATAGCCTGAAGCCTAATTCTCTGCGCCTCTGTGTTAAACCTTCCTGACCTCTGATCCCTAGCCTCTGACTCCTAGCCCCTAACCCCTGATATTTACAATAGCGCGTTTGTGGCGATTTGTCTTGTACAATTGGGCTATGCAGCATGCGGATTTTTGCACAATTGAATATCCAGATGTAACCCAACTCGTGTCGTTGTTTGATCTTTTGCCTGATGTAGTGTTTTTCTGCAAGGATCGTTCGGGGCGTTATCAGGTGGTCAATGAAACCTTGCGGGCACGTTGTGGTTGTCGTAGTAAGCAGGAATTAATTGGGCGTTTGCCCGAAGAAGTGTTTCCATTGGAGTTGGGCGCTAGCTATGCCAGCCAAGATCAGCAGGTGATTCGCTCTGGGGTTGCGTTGCATCATCGTTTAGAAGTGCATATTTACCCTGATTTGCGGATAGGTTGGTGTGTGACTCACAAGCGCCCGTTGCGCGACCGTAACGGCGTTGTTACGGGCTTGGTTGGTATTTCGCGCGATTTACGCAGCCCCAATCGCAATGCCCCAACTTGGCGGCGCGTTGCTAGCTCAGTCGAATATTTAGCCGAGCATTTTGGTGAAATTGCCACAATTCAACAATTGGCAACCATTGCGCAGCTTTCGTTGAGCCAATACGAACGGGCAATTCAACAGATTTTTGAATTAACCCCCAAGCAACTGCTGATTAAAACCCGAATTGATGCCAGTATTAATCTACTGGCGGGAAATAGCTCGATTGCGGCGATTGCGTCCGCCTGTGGCTATGCTGATCATAGTGCTTTTTCGCGCCAATTTCGGCTAATTACCGGCCTGACCCCTCGCCAATATCGCCAACTGCTAGGCCGTGATGCTTGAACGATAGTAATTTAGCGTCTTGACGCACTCCAAAAGCTCGTTGATTGGTACTTGCTGCTCAAGGCCTTGGGGCACAAATCGAAAGACGGCAGTGATTGAGCGTGGTGGTAAGACCAAAATCCCACCTTGAAATTCGAGTTGCTCGCTGGCGTTGCTATAGGCGCGAAAAACATCGCCTGAGGGGTCGCTGAGCATGGGGTATTGTGGGCGGAAGTGTTGAATAAAGCCTGCTAAACTGGCGGGGTTGGTTTTGGCTAAAACCACTGGCTGAGCCTGAAATTGGCGAAATTGATCCTGGTAGCCTTCGAGGACACGCAGCATTCCTTGGCACATCGTGCAGGCTAAATTTCGAAAGAAAATCGCCACAATTGGCTGGGTTTGGTTCAATTTATGCCACAAGGTTGGCCGATAATCATGGGTAAACAACTTCAAGTCACTCATTCAGGGCTATGACCTCAGTACTATAATCAATTGCTAGCGTCACTCTAGATCTGCAACCTTACGAAAAAGTTTGCGAAAACGATACCGGTGGTAATTTTGGTCAATTTTGAGCAATTTTGGGCAGGCCTGTCCACTTTTGGGCAGGCTGTTCGTCATTAATTGCAGACAGCATGCTACGGCCGGGGCAAGCAGCCTATGATTATTCCATATGTGCACACAACAGAACGTGAAACGGCGGTTACCCAAGTAATTAGCCAATGGTTTGATGACCATCACGATGCCATGTTTCGCTACTTGACGCGAATTGTGGGTCAGCCGGAACAAGCAGCCGATTTGGTGCAAGAAACCTTCCTCCGCGCTATGAAGGTGCTTGACCCAGCGCTCTTGCCTGCCATTCCCCAAGCGTGGCTCTTTCGGATCGCCAGTAATCTTGCATTAGATCATCTGCGTCGGCAGCGGCGTTGGAGTTGGTTTATGCGCAGCTGGCAGCCCGAAACCACCAACTTCGATCAAGCTGTCGAGACGACCCAATCGATCCGTGGCTGCTTAGCCAAACTCAAGCCGCAAGATGCTGAAGTTCTGTTGATGGTGCACTATGCTGGCTGTAGCCCAGCCGAAGTCGCCAAATTAAATGGTGAAGAATTAGGCGCAGTCCGCAAACGATTATCACGGGCCCGTGATCGTTTTCGGAATTTATACGAGGAGGAACGTGGCCATGAAGTGTCATGATCTTCAGCCGCTCCTCAGCGATTGGCAACATCTGACTGAGGATGAATGGCAATTGGTGAACACTCACGTTGCTGAATGTGCTACTTGTCGCCAAGTGTTGCTGCGGCAACAAACAACCAGTCAGTTGTTGGAACAGTTGCCAATCGCCACACTGCAACTTACGACCGAACAGGTGCGATCTATCCGCACCAAACTTGGAGTAACCACCATGATTCGAACAAAAACCATGGTTATGTGGTCTTTTGCCTTGGGCCTGATGATCTTAATTGCCGGAGGAGTCTGGGCGGTCAAACCCGTCGAGACTGGTAATAATGGCGAAGTAGCGGCATTAACCACGCGGACACCTCAGCCAACTCAGGCTGCTACGGTTCGCCCAACCTGCCAACCAAGCACGACCAATCCGTGCGATCCAAGTGTGCCACCAACCGCACGGCCAACCTGTATTCCAGGCTCGGCTAATAATAATTGTGATCCAAGTGTGCCGCCAACCCGCGTGGCGACCCAAGTGCCGCCAACCTGTGTGCCAAGCACGACCAACAATTGTGATCCAAGTGTGCCGCCAACCCCACGACCAACCTGTGAACCAGGTTCAGCCAACAATCCTTGTAACCCAAGTATTACGGCAACCCCACGACCAACTTGTGTGCCAAGCACAACCAATCCATGTGGGCCAAGCGTGCCGCCAACTCGCGTGCCAACCCAAGTGCCGCCAACCTGTGTGCCAAACAGCACTGGCGGCTGTGGGCCAAGCGTGCCGCCAACTCGCGTGCCAACCCAAGGCCCACCAACGGCTGTGCCAACCTGTGAGCCAAGCACCACCAATCCATGTAATCCAACTTGGCCAACTCGTGTGCCAACCCAAGGCCCACCAACGGCTGTGCCAACCTGTGAGCCAAGCACCACCAATCCATGTAATCCAACTTGGCCAACGGCTACGCCGCTTATTCCAGAGCCAACCGTGGTAGCGCCATACCCAACTCCAGCGCCAACCCAGCCGTCGGTACCCACCAATACGCCACGGCCATGCAATGGTGCTGTGTGTCCAACGCCACCACCAACGAGCACACCAAATCCATGCAATAGCACGGTGTGCCCAACGCCACCACCAACGAGCACACCAAATCCATGCAATAGCACAGTGTGCCCAACCCTACCACCAGCTCCAACCGCAACGCCATTCCCATGTGGCACGGTTGTGTGCCCAACGCCACCACCAACGGGCGAACCATTGCCAACGGCGTTGCCACCAACCCCAACCTGTGTGCCAAATGGCTACCCATGTAATCCGGTGGAACCAACTATTCCACCACCAGCAACGCCAAGCCCATGTAATAATCCAGTGTGTGCAACACCACCGCCAACGCGGACACCACCGCCAAGTCATTCAACGCCAACGCCGTTGCCAACCCGCACACCACATATAACGACGGTCACGCCGCTGCCAACCAGCACGCCGCTGCCAACCCCGCCGCCAAGCAATTCGACGGCAACCCCAACAATTCGGCCTAACTAGATTAACGCTATCGTTTGACACAGCAGCAAACCACTCTCGCGAAGGCCTAGCGCGAGAGTGGTTTTTTTGGTGCTAAAAAGCCAATCCCCACTTGCGATGGCCTAGATCGCAGGTGGGGGTGGTTGAACAATGGCGAAACCTAGTTGGCTCGCCAGAGCGCTGGAACATTGCTTGGCTCCCAGCCTGGCAATGAAGTATGTGGTTGCAGACAGGTATAGGTTACGCCGTTATAACTGACTTTCGCGCCAGCAGCGTAGCTAACATAGGCTGCCCATGGTTGCACTCCAGTCGTATTGGTTGGCGTTGCGCTTGGCTGAACTGGCGTGTTGGTCGGTGGGACCACTGGTGTGTTGGTTGGCCGTGGCGTGTTGGTTGGTGGAACCACTGGTGTATTGGTTGGGTTGCCACCGCCACAAAGGCCTTGATCAAGCCAAACTTGGGCGTTGCCAGGTGTTTCATTTTGCGTCCACCATTGGGCAAACCAGTGATGGTTGTTGTATGAAACAACATCGCCACGCAGATAGATTTTGTTGCTTTCCCACGCTGGCGCAGTACATGTGCCTGGTTGGGTTGGGGTGGCACTTGGTGCAGGCGTGTTGGTGGCAGTCGCGATCGGCGTGCGAGTTGGGGTCGAAGTTGGACCAACTGGGGTGTTGGTCGGGCGTGGCGTGCTGGTTGGTGGAACCGCAGTATTGGTTGGGTTGCCCACAGTTGGCGTTGGCACAACTACATTGCCGCGTGGGTAATCGCTAATCAAGCCATAGGTCGTGCCACCAAAGTTGACCGTCCAGTTGGATGGAGTGCTCATTGGCAAGTAGTAGACGAAATCAATCGTTACGCTTGCCCCTGGAGCCAAGCTTTGCCAGCCTGGGAATTTGAATTGAATATGGTTGAAATCGCCACGTAAGCCACCGACGTTGTTGCCAGTGTGGCCGCTGCTGGTGACGGTAAAGCCGAAGCCCGATTGATCTTTGGCATTGTTAGGAGCTGATGTACCATAATCGAATTCAAAGGTTGCCCCACCTGGGATAGTCACATTTGAGTTGTTGGTAATCACCATTTTGGGGCTGATTGGATAATTGTTATCGCCAATTGGCCAGTTGGTGAAATCAACCTTGATATCGAGCAAGTTGCTGGGCAATGTGCGGTTTGATTTATTGGCTCCATAGGCTGGGGCATTGCGGAACTTGTCGTAGAGCAAACTGGTCATGGTGTCGCCCATGAAATATTCGCCTTGGCCATTGTTGCGGTCGGCGTGCCAGTCGTAGTCGCCCGAAAGCTCCCAGAACATAATCCCGCCTAAGCCTTTGTTGACCACATAATCAGCTTTGGCTCCCAACGATTGCTCATCTTCAGTTGAGATAAACACGCGTTTTTGGCTATTCCAAAGCCATGGGGCAACCAGTGAGCTACTGTAATGACGGACATACGTACCAGTCAAGCGATCTTCGGGGTCGGTGGCTGGATTCAGGCCAAATTGACTGATATAACTGCCAGCAAGGCCTTGTTCGAGGTTTTTGGCGTGCCACATTGGGTTTGCGCCAGCCCCGACTTCTTGGCCATTTTCAATATCGTGCCAAATATTGTCGATGCCACGTGCACCATCGCCACACTTGGTCAAGCCAATTGGACAATTTGAGCCAACTGCTTTGCCCCACAAACCATTTGTACCCCCAGTGACATTTTTAAAGCCACGGGTGTAATACGGCACGCCGATGTTGATCCGGCCAGCGGGCATGCTGCCACGGAAGTAGTGATACGACCAGTCGGTGTTGAGATAACCAATCCCGCCATATTGCGCGGTGGTGTAGACCCCAGCCGCCGCTAATTCAGCGTCTGTGCCATCATCGTACAACGCAGCATTTGGCCCAACATACTCGTTCCAAGCACCATGTAAGTCATACGACATAACATTGACATAATCGAGGTATTGAGTTACTTGGTAGGTTTCCATACCGCGCAGCAAGTAGCCTGATGAGGGCGAGGCAATCGTCAACATGTAATATTTGCCGTCGGCGGCCCCAGCAACGTCAAGTTTCTCGCGCAGGGTTTTCATCAACACCACATAGCCTTTCATCAGGCTAGCACGGCGTGGGTTAGCATATACCCAATCGAGCGGATGGCCTGCGTCTTTCATCGAGGTTGGATATTCATAGTCGATATCGACCCCATTGAAATTGTAGCCACGCAAGAAGCCCACGACTGAATCGGCAAAGGTATTGATGCCAGCCGTATTGACGCTGTTATCGGCATTGACGGTTAGGCTGAAAAAGCCACCATCGCTAATCCGATCGCCGTTATCGCCAAAATAGCCACCAGTTTCCGCCCAACCGCCAACCGAAATCAAGGTTTTGACGTTGGGATTTTGGCGTTTGTATTGGGTCAAAAGGTTGAAGTGGCCTTTATAAGGTAGGGCTGGGTCCATTTCAGCGCCCGCTACACCTGGCCAAATCATGCCAATTGAGGGATTGGTGGCGGTGTTGCTGCCCACCGAGATGCGATTATTTTGAATGTGGGCAAAAGCGTAGTTGATGTGAGTGATTTTGTTCCAAGGAATATTGTTGACGAGGTAGGCTGGCTGTCCATTGGTGCCAGTGCGCCAACTGGGAAAATAACCGATGATCCGACGGGGATGATCGCTGCCCATTTTCTCGCGGCCAGCAGTATCGTAGATGGTACAGTAGGGCGTATCGACTCCAGCGGTTGGAGCCATCCCATCAGGCCGACAGTCTGCATTGCCTGCCGCTTGCGTTGGTGTGCCGCGTGTGAGCAACATGCCCGCCAGGAGCGCGAGGGTGATCGTTAGCGAAAATGCTCCTCGGAGCTTGGCCGTCCTTCGGTACGCAACATTCATGACATTCCTCCATTGATTGTCACTTCTTGGCCTATGGACTTGAACCTTACTTATTTCATTGAAATTATAAAGATTTTATAGAAATTTAATGAATTTGTCAAGTATTTGTTAAAATTACTATTTATAGATAAAAAACCCGCGCTTAAATCTGCTGGCGCAGCCTAGCAACAGTCAGCGGCCCTGCCTCATCCACGCCTCGCATAGTGCCTGCAAAAGAACCATGATTGACGATTCGTGGAACACGATGTGCTTTATAGCTCAAGCAGCAACTCGCATGAGCACTCGAAAGGAGCCGGATCTATGCCAACTATCAATAGCCTTTTTGGAAAATCCGTCATTGCCCAAGCTACGGGGGAACGTATGGCCACCGTGCAAGATGTCGTCCTTGATCAACCACCAACCCGCGTGGTGGCGATCCTAACTGATCGCGGCGGTTTGTTGCGTTCCGCCCAGGCAATTCGCTGGGAACAGGTTGTGAGCCTTGGTGATGTCGTGCTTGTTGGTGGCGATCCTATCACCACGCCGATTAGCGAGAATGCCGATTTGGCAGCCCTAATCAAACAGGCCCACCAAATTACCGGAACCACCGTCCTCACGGCGGATGGAACTCAACTAGGAACCGTTGCCGATGTGGAGATTGATGAGCGTGGCCATATTCTTGGCTATCAACTCAAACAAGGATTGTTACAGGATTTGCGTGGTCGCACGTTGTTGTCCACAGAGCAGATTCGGTCGATCGGTACTGATGCCCTCATTGTCGATCTGCCAGTAGCGGGATAGACAAGTAGAGAACGACTGCCATCTAGGTTCCACACAGGATACATTCCCCGATCCTTCTATAGTTGCCCAAAAGCCCTACGATAAGTTTTGCTATCGTGGGGCTTTTGTGTGTCTAGCACCCCATCTAGGGTGAACAAAATTGCCTCTAGAGGATTATTTCACTAGTTTGGCCTATAAGCTGCTTGAGGCATTCCTCTTGACAGCGGCAAAAAGCCGTTTATACTTAATAATATACCGACTGGTCAGTCAATTATTATTGAGGATAGAACAATGCAGCACAAACGCCGAATTTTGATTGTAGGTGGGGGCATTGCAGGCTTGACCCTTGGCTATTGGCTCAAGCATCATGGCGAACAACCCACGATTATCGAGCAAGCAGCCCAGCGCCGCGACGAGGGCTATGGCATCGATTTTAGTGGCAGTGGCTGGGATGTGGCTCAGCGTATGGGCATTTTGGCCGAACTCGAAGGCCGTCAAATTCAGGTTGAATCAATGGTGCTCAAAAATAGCCAAGGCCAAACGATCGTCAAACAACCTTTAGCTCCTTTGCGCGAAGCCTTGCCGCACCCAATGTTGCACCTGATGCGGCCTGAATTAGAGGCAGTTTTGGCTGATGCCTTGCCTAGCGATCTACCAGTGCATTATGCCACCACAATTGTGCGCTTAGAGCAGTATGCTGAGTATGTTGAAGTGCGCTTCAACGATGGTCGGGTTGAGCAATTCGATTTGGTGATTGGCGCTGATGGGATTCATTCGCAGGTGCGCCAAATGCTGTTTGGCCCTGAAAGCCAGTTTGCCCACTCCTTGGGCTATACGTTTGCGACCTTCAAAGTGCCCCAACTTGAGAATTATGGCGCGAATGCCACGATGTTGATCGAGCCACAACGCCAAGCAACAATTTACCCCGATCGGCGTGGCGGTTTTTTGATGATGCTAGCTTATCGGAGACAGCAAACCCAATTGCCAGCGCCTGATCAACGCAAAGCCATGCTTCAAACTGAATATCGCAAGGCAGGCTGGCTCGTGCCCCAATTGATTGATTCGATTAATCAGCAAAGTGCTTTTTATTGCGATGTGATTAGCCAAATTCGTATGCCGCGTTGGTCGCAAGGGCGGGTAGCTTTGGTGGCCGATGCTGCCCATTGTTTGACATTAATTTCTGGCCAAGGCGCGGCGACTGCCATGGGCGGAGCGTATGTGCTAGCCGAAGAATTAGCCAAAACTGCCGATCATCAAGCCGCTTTCCAGGCCTATGAGCAACGCATGCGGCCCTTTGTTGAGCGCAAACAAGCTGGCGCACGGCGAGTTGCCTTAACCTTTGTGCCACGGACGTGGTTGGGCGTGCAATTTAGTCGCTTAGTAGTACGGGCGGCCTTTACTCCAAGCTTGGCTCGCTCGATTGGCAAACGGATTGGCTTTGATAGTGTTTTAGCGCTGGCTTAATCGTTCGTAGGGCTGAATCATTTTCAAAAACGTTTCAGTATGCTAAAATTTAAACAATGTCGTTATTGAGGATGAGCATCAATGAGCAAAACTGAACGTGAGAAAATGTTGGCGGGCGAATTATATTCAGCCTTTGATCCTGAATTACAGGCGCTTTCGCTGCGAAGCCGTCGCTTGAGTCGCCAATTCCATGCAATTGAGCCAGGTCAGCCAGCGCAATCGCGAGCGTTGTTGGGTGAGTGGTTTGGGCAAATTGGCGAAAATGTTTGGATTGAGCCGCCATTTTTCTGTGATTACGGGGCGCACATTCGTTTGGGTAATAACGTCTTTTTTAACGCCAATTGTGTGATTCTCGATTGTAACTACATTACGATTGGCGACAATACGATGTGCGGGCCTGCGGTGCAAATTTATGCCGCCAGCCATCCGCTGATCGCGAGTGAACGGATCAAAGGGCCAGAATTAGGCTTTCCGGTGACGATTGGCAAAAATGTTTGGATCGGCGGCGGCTCGATCATCTGCCCAGGCGTGACGATTGGCGATAACAGCACGATTGGCGCTGGCAGTGTGGTGACCAAAGATATTCCGGCAAATGTCTTTGCAGCGGGCAATCCATGTCGGGTCATTCGCGAATTGGCTGATCCTAGTCTTAGCGAATAGGCGTATAATACAAAAAACGGCTTTTTCAATGCCAGCGTCAGGTTGATGCTGGCGTTGTTGTCATATTAACGCAATTACATGGATGCAGCTTATGCCTGATACTCTGACCCAAGCATTGCCCGAATCATTTCAACTTGGCTCAATGCGCATTTTTCCAAACATGGTGCTGGCCCCGATGGCTGGCGTAACCGATTCAGTCTTTCGGCGGTTGGTGTTGTCGTTGGGTGGCTGTGGCTTGGTTGTTTCTGAGATGACCAATGCTGCCAGTGTTTCGCCCAAGGCCATGAAACGCCATCGTTTGCTGGATTATCTGCCCGAAGAACGGCCAATTTCGATTCAGCTTTCGGGCAACGACCCTGATTTAGTGGCAACCGCCGCCCGCTTTGTTGAAGAACTTGGCCCCGATGTAATTGACATAAATTGTGGCTGTCCTTCGCCCAAAGTTACCGGTGGCGGCCATGGCTCAGCTTTGCTCAAAGATTTACCCAAAATGCAGCAAATGCTCAAAGCGGTGTATGCAGCGATCAACATTCCGTTTACGCTCAAATTTCGGGCTGGCTGGGATGAGCAATCGCTAAATTATATTGATACCGCTAAAATTGCTGAAGATGCTGGTTGTGCGGCAATTACCTTGCATCCACGCACCAAAGTGCAGGGCTACAGCGGCGATGCCGATTGGTCGCGGGTTGCTGAGGTGGTTCAGGCCGTCTCAATTCCAGTAATTGGCTCAGGCGATGTGCGCACCCCAGCTGATGCTTTGGCGCGTTTGGAGCAAACTGGGGTTGCAGCAGTAATGATTGGTCGGGCTGCTATGGCTAATCCATGGATTTTTCGCCAAATTGCTCAATTGCGGGCAGGCGAACCCATGTTTGTGCCAACGCCAAGCGATAAGCGCGATTTGCTGGTGCGCTATGTTGATATGTGTGCCGAAACCATGGTTGAGCGCCAAGCGCTGGGTAAACTTAAACAATTGATCGGCCAATTCAGCATCGGCTTGTATGCTAGCAACCAATTACGCCGCGATGTACAACGCGCCAACGAAATTGAAGCCGCTAAAGCGATTATTGCCAACTTTTTTGAGCCATTTATCAGCGGCGCGGTTGAGGCGGTCGAAGTGCCCGACGAAATCGCTGTGATCAAAGAAGGCTGTGAGAACGGCGCAAATAATTAGCTGAGGTGCAGGAGTCAGGTTTGGCTAAGCGGAAGCCAATTAAACTAGAATGCGGGCTATGGTCGAAACCATAGCCCGCATTTGGTTGAGTAATTTAGGCTTTAGCGCCTTGGGGCATGCGCAACCAAACGGCAACCAACGCTACGAACAAAACCAACGCAATGATAAATTCCATGGTGTAACTCCTTATCAATAACGATGACTAAATTCCCATCCGATAGGCCACTTCGCCATGTTGACTGCTATCCAAGCCTTGTTCTTCTTCGGCTTCACTAACCCGAATGCCAAACAAGAGATCGACGACTTTGAGAATGCCCCAGGTCATGCCTGCTGCATAGATTGCTACAATCCCAACCGTGAGCGCTTGTACGCCAAGTTGGCTGAAATTACCCGAGAGTACGCCATCAGCACCAGCAGGATTGATGCTCTTGGTGGCGAATACGCCAACCAAAATTGCCCCCAACACCCCGCCTACACCGTGTACGCCGAAGACATCAAGCGCATCGTCAACTCGACCACGCACCAAGTTTTCGACCACGAAGTAGCAGATACCACCAGCTAAGAAGCCGATAATCAGTGAGGCCATTGGAGTAACAAAGCCAGCGGCAGGCGTGATTGCTACCAAACCAGCGACTGCACCAGCCGAAGCGCCAAGCACGCTTGGGCGTTTGTGTTGAATCCAGCCAGCGGTCATCCAAGCCAGCATCGCCATGGCGGCGGCTGAGTTGGTGTTGACAAAGGCTGAAACGGCCAAGCCACCAGCACCCAGCGAGCTACCTGCATTGAAGCCAAACCAGCCAAACCATAATAAGGCTGTGCCAATCACGGTCATGGTCGTGTCGTGTGGCTCCATCGCTTCTTTGCCATAGCCTGAGCGACGGCCAAGCACCAAGGCACAAACCAGCGCCGAAACCCCTGAGGTGATGTGTACGACCGTGCCACCAGCAAAGTCCAAGGCTCCCAGCGAGCGCAACCAACCGCCATCAGCCCAAACCCAGTGAGCTACTGGAGCATAAATTAGGGTTGACCAAGCCAGCGAGAAAATCACAAAGGATTTGAAGCGCTTGCGTTCAGCGAAAGCACCTGAAATCAAAGCTGGGGTGATCACGGCAAACATCATTTGATAAACCATGAATGCTTGATGGGGAATCGTTGCCGCATAGGTTGGGTTTGGCTCGATGCCAACATTGCGCAAGCCAGCCCATTCGAGGCTGCCGATTACCCCGCCAACATCAGGGCCAAACGCCAAACTATAGCCAAACAGCACCCATTGCACACTAATTAGGGCCAACATAAAAAAGCTGTGCATCAAGGTTGAAAGCACATTTTTCTGGCGAACCATCCCACCATAAAAGAGGCCTAAGGCTGGGGTCATCAACATAACCAAAGCGGCTGAGAGAAGCACCCAAACGGTATCTGCCCCGTTAATCATATCCATGCTGCGCGGTCTCCCTAACTTGTGCTGAATGTCGGACGCTGAACTGCTTGAACGCTCGTGATCCGCAGCGCTGGGGATCGTTTGGTTGTGCTCGGTTGGTTGTGGGTGTTGAATGGTTGAAGTTGGTTTTTGCTGGACACTTGTACAAAACGTACAATCAAAAACCGTTTTTTGCTAACTGGGTGTTAACACGATGCTAAGAATTTATCTAGCTCCAAGCATACCTGATCCAAATATAGGCTTGAATCAACAAATTGCACGATCTTAAAGGAGTATGATTTGTGCAGATTGCATAAATAAGCTGCCTAATTGCTATTTAGTAAAATTGCCCAAACGCGTCGCTAAAATTGGTAAGTTTTGGCTCGTTTCAACCGAAGAATTTGGCAGATTTACCTAGATAGCTTTGGTTAAAGTGCTTAATCTTGGCTAAAAAGCCAATTTACTGAAAGCTTGGTTGAATAGTTTTTATAGTAGTTATTTCATTTGACATAATCAATCGATCGCTACTTTTATGTCCGCCTAGCAATTAGGGCTTGACAAATTTATAATCCCTTTGTATTCTCATTGTATTCCAATTGGAATATAAACGGAGGATATATGGCAGATATTGAAAAAGTATCCATGAATCTAAGCGTGGTCGATCTTGGTCAAATCGATTTATTGGTTGATCAGGGGTTTTACTCGAGCCGAACTGATTTTTTTCGCGCGGCGATTCGGACCCAACTCACTGGTCATGATGAGGCGATTAAGCAAGCGGTTGTGCGCACCTCATCGGTGATTGGGGTGATTATATTTGACCGTGAGCGCTTGGAGCGCATGCAGCACAATAATGAGCAAGCGCGAATTGTGGTAGTAGGGTTGCTGATTTTGAGTAATGATATCTCACCAGAGTTAGCCCAAGCCACGATCAAATCAATTAAAGTCTATGGCTCGTTGCGAGCAAGCGCAGCAGTCAAAGAGGCCTTAGCCGATCGGATTAATTAGTTCAGGCACACGATTCTAAACTCTGGGGCGAAAACGTTGCTTAGTAATAAGGAGAACCCATATGTTCATCCGCACGATCGTGATCACAGTATAGGGTATTGGTTGAAGGTGGTAATGGGTGATGACGGCTAGCATCCAGTGGCCATGATCGGGTGAAAGTCCTTGATCATGGCCACGTTGCGCCACAACTATTTGGGATAAGAGGATGCGCCTAGGCTTTGATAAATGGTTGTTGGCCGATAATCTGCTGTTGCCAAGCTTGGTTGCGATGCAGGGTAATCACCTTATACCCACCAAGCTCTTCTAAATCCCAACGCAAGCCATCAAGCGATTCGCCTGCCTCGGTACATAGCACGCAGGTGCTTGGGCTATCAGCGCTGGCCGCGTAAAATAAATGCGGACGACCACCTTGCAGCTCAGGTTCAATGGCATCAGGTAAGCGCTGGCCGTTTTGCTCAAGCCATTCCAATACTTCGCGCACGAATCGAGATTGCGTTTGGGCTAATAAGTGCTCAAGGCTTGTTTCATCCAAACCTCCTTCGTGCTCAACCTGATCATGGGTCAATTGCAGCAGCATATCACGAATTGCATGGCGGTTTAGATAGGCATGCTCTGGCTGGTTGCTATAGGAGAGCAGGCAGTGGTAGCACGCTCGGACACATTCACCCGCCTGATCTATTTGTTCTGCCCCAGTGTTGGGGTCAAAATGGCAAATTTCTAGGGCTGCTCGGGCAACTCGGGCCAAGGCCTGTGGATCTTCCACGAGCTGGCGTAGCACACCAGCGCCACCTTCGGATGCTTCCCATAACAACATTCGACGATCGGCTTGATAACCCAGCACTTGCGCTTCTAACTCCTGTGCTTCTAGCTGGAATATTGCAAGAATGCCCCGTACCAAGGCCGCTTGAAGGCTAAATAGTGCTTCGGAATTGTCGGCTAGCTCGGGTGTTGGCTGTACCAACAACATATTACGAGTATCATTAACGACTAACCGCACATTCTGCCGAGTCTCATTGATTGGGTCAAACGTGGTGCTATCTTCTTCGGGATTTTTGGCCCACAGCCCCGACTGCAAATCGATCCTGAAGCCTTTGATTTTGGCCCGTCGCCAGCCATGGTTAACCCGCCAAAGGGTTGCGGCATGGCCATAGTCAAGGCTAAGTGCGGTTGTCTTGGTGCGGGCCGCGATCCGGCGAAGTCCTACGTGATCGCGCGAAAACTGGTAATGAGCTGAGATCGTAAATCCGAAGCGCATTCGTTCCTCTTCCTCGCTGGTAATGCGTTGGATCGACTGGGCGGTTACCGTGCTCATCGGCAACAGATCGGGCAGTAATTCGCTGGTTTTTTCATCGAATCGTGCGCCACAGTTTGAACATACATCGAGCTGAACAGCTGAATCGTTGTGGAAATAGCCACAGATAAGGCAAACTTTGGCTTGGATAAAACGCTGCTGGGCATTGGTGGCTGGGAGCGCTGAGCGAATGATCCGATATTGTTTGCCCTCATGATAAATAATATTGCGTGGGCCAAACTCGGTTAGGGCCAGAAACCGTGGCCGCGATAAATACTCGCCATCGCCGGTATGATCGCAGAGGAAGGCGCGAACTGGGAGCCGTGGAAAGTTGTAGCCTGGCAAAAATCCTTCACTAGCAAAATAGCGATAGGGATAAAAATCTGCGTCGCTGCCTGATTCACTGCGCGATTGATTGCATAAGATATCTTTTTGCCGTAAGGCCTCACCGTGACGGCGACGGGCTTGATCGGCCTCTGGGCTACGACCTGAGCGTTGATGCCCACGATCCATGAGGTTGCGGGCTTCGCGCACTTGCTCGTCGGCAGCCCGATATAGCTCGCGCCAGCGCTCACAGGCTGCATCGAACTGTGTCGGAGCTTCAGCCAAGGTGCGCTCGACATACTGTGGGCCAAAGCTTTGCAAGGTTGCCAGATCAATCTGGCACTGATCGATAATGCGCTGGCATGCCTCAATGCATTGAGCTTGTTGGGGCGGCGAAAGATGAATTTGGGCTTGAATCGCTGGCCAAAGTGGATACCCAACTTGGCTAGTATCAACCAGATCCAACATTGAATGTTGCATACCAAGGCCAGTTTTACTCAACCAGACTGCATGAATGTGTGCCCGCAGCAAATCTTCGTTGACCAAATCGATCTGTGGTGGGGCAACTACCCCGGCCACCATCGCTGGCTGACGATCAAAGAAGTATTGGTCGTGACCGCTGCCAACCGAGCAGTAGGTTTCGATCAGCGCTGGTTGCCCTGAGCGTCCGGCGCGGCCTGAGCGTTGGGCATAATTGGCGGGAGTTGGGGGCACATTGCGCATATGCACCACATTCAAATCCCCAATATCGATGCCTAACTCCATCGTTGGCGAGCAAAACAAGACAGGCAAGGTGCCAGCACTAAAGCGTTGCTCGCGGTCTTGGCGTTTTGCTTGAGCAACTTGCCCGGTATGTTCGCGGCTTTCCATGGCTTGCAGATTGTGGGCCATATGCTGATACAGATTTTGGAAAAAGCGATTGATTGGCCGTGGTGCTGGGGTAAAGCCCTTGAGCATCCGCGAACGAGCGAGATTGGGCGGCGGAGGTGTGCCATCGCCCGCTCGCCAGAGCAAGGCATCGCGGCTAATTTGCAGCTCGCGCGAGGCTCCCGTGCCAACATCGGTCAAGATATTGCCAACTAAGGCTTCGACTAGCGCTTCGAGCAGCGGCCAATATTCCTTTTCGCTGAGGGTTTTGGTGAGGCTTGGCCAGGTTTGTTCCGCCCGTAAAAATCGACCTAAAGCTGAGCTAGCGCCTAAGCTCTGGCCGCCGCCCGAACCTCTACCGTCGGAAGTTGGCACAATAAAGCGTTTGGCTGAGGTGAATTCGTGTTCATTCATCTGCCACGATTCTTGGAGCAGGTTTTCGATGCTGGTGGCCATGCGTTTTTGCTCCTGCTCTTGCAAACATGGAGCATTGATCGCTAAGCCATTACGCATATAATTAAGGATTGTCCGCAGAATTTGTTCCCGTTGGTGGGAGGGGGTTGCGGCAAGTAGCTCGTGTTTGGCCCAGAGGTCGGTTTGCTGGGCCAAATCGCCAAGCCCATCGTAATCAATCTGTAGCAAGCCAACTTGTTCGAGGTTGGGCTGGGTTACACGCCAACTTCGGCGTAAATCTTCGTAGATCCGATATTCAATCAAGCGAATCAAGGCATCGTCGATTTTTGCCCGCTTATTTGGCAGTGTAGTTTCTTCTTTGGCATAGGCTGTTTGAGGCAAATTAAGCGCCTCAAACACCGCTTGGGCAATCGTGGTGTAGTCGAGGGCGCGACCAGCAAGCTGTTGGCGAACCGCGCTATAAATCGCTGCCCGCAGTTGGGCCACACCCACAAAATCATTGAAATGGCCCGCTTGGAGTGATGCATCTTGGCGGTTATCGGTAAAACTGAGCATTTTTTGGGCCGCAGGCTGCTCGGGCAAGGCCTGGCGTAGCTGCTGGACTGTGGCCAAGGCGAGGACCGTCGTGGCGGTGGAACGGCCTTCGCTGCTGAGCCGCGCTAATTTACTAAAATCGCTCTCACGTTTGGTATAGAGCGTGCCGCAGTTTAAACAACTCAGAAACGGGCTTGGAATAAACCATGCCGTTGGATCATGCTCGTTGCCAAGGCTGCCATTCGTCCGAACCGTAAGTCGTTGGGGGATAAACTGCTTAAAATCTTTTTTGACTGTTCCACGGCCATTGGTGCTTTTGTTAAACCAGCTATCTGGCAACATCTCAATTGCGTCGTCGCTCCAAATATCTTCGCCGAGCAAGGCATAGCCAGGCATGCTGGTGCTCTGCTCGTGGCTTTGGGCAAAGGGCTGACGTGGTAGGAGCGTTTGCCAATGGGCATCGTAATTGCATTGATAATAGTGTTGACCACAGTTACGACAAAAGACCAGTGGAAATAACAGCTGTGGGTTATCACGGTCGCCAATGGTATGTTGGCCTTCTGAGGTGAGTTTGCGCTCAGGCGGATGGGCTAGGGTTGCATAGATCGTGCCGCCCTGCGAGATGAACTGATGCAGTTTAAAGGTAAAGGCCTGCCGACCATTGAGCGCATCTTCAACGGTGCTACCAAGTTGCAACATTGCCTGAAGCTGGTGTAAACAGTGTGCCTGATCAACTCCGGTCTCGTCAGCAAGCGCTTGTGCGCCTTGGGCAAGGGTTTTGGGTTTGGCGCGGCTCAGGGTATTGGTCTGATCGGTGGTGATACCAAAGGTTTGTTCGATCCACGCGGCTAACGGATGATATTTGAAGGTATCCCATTCCATTGTGGCCGGAATTGGCTGGAGCAACGTTTCGCGGAGTTGGCTCGCCGAGGGTTGGCCGAAAAATATCACCGATTTAATCAATTGCTCTTCGATAATCTGCGAAGCAGGAATGTTAACGCCAAAAATGGTGCTAGCAATTGCCGCAACTGCGCTTTTGCGATCATCAGCGACGGTGCTGCTGGCCATGGTTGCGCTGGTTCCGATACAAATCAATTCTGGATTGCCGCTGCGTTCGCGTAAACGACGCACCAACAGCGCGACATCGCCACCTTGACGGCCTCGGTAGGTATGCAGCTCATCGAGCACTAGAAATTGTAAATTTGCCGTCTGCTGATCAACAAATGGCGCTTCGTCGGGCCGGGTGAGCATCAATTCGAGCATGACATAATTGGTGAGCAAAATATGCGGTGGGTTGGCTTGAATTGCTCGTTTGGTTGCTTCTTTATCTTGCCCGGTATAGCTTTCGACCCGAATTGGACAAGCATCGCCTAGATGGCCTAAAAATTCCTTAATTGCTGCCATTTGCGAGTTGATCAAGGCATTCATTGGGTAGACGATAATTGCCCGAACTTTGCCTTGTTCTGGTTGATGTTTAAGCACATGATCGAAAATAGGCAGGATGTAGGTGAGACTTTTGCCCGAGCCAGTGCCAGTTGTCACGACATAATGGCGTTTTTCTTGCGCCAAGCCTAAAGCGGTGATTTGGTGGCTGTATAACTTGAGTGAACGCAGTTGTTGCTGGCGATCACGCTTTTGAAAAATATATTGACATAATGGATGAAGTTTCTGAGCGTTAACCAACTCCTCAACTGTGCCCCCTTGTTGGTAGGCCGGCGACAATTGAATTAAGGCATCGGGCCAGAGCGAACCACCCTGAATTTTGCTGGTTACAAACTGCTGAATATCGGGATCAAGGATGCTAAGAAACCCTTGGGTATATTGACTGTATTGATCAATAATCTGGTTGCGAAGCTGAAAAATATCCATATCTTGCCCTCTAAATGCTAGTGCTGCCTTGTGGAAGTTTATATCGAAACCATGCCCTCATCCCTAGCCCCCTCTCCCGCAGGCGAGCGGGGGGGAATGATCATTGGCCCACTGCCGTGGGAGAGGGGGCGGGGTGAGGGAACACTATCCTTGCCACGCAAGTAACAACACATCAAGCAACCCACGCCCAAGCGGACTCATTTGGCAAACGAGGTCTTGCATCGCACCATAGGCAGTCCGCGAAACAGGTTCCACGTGGGCGGCATTGTTGCGAGCATCTTTAACCCGATTGAGCAACTGAATAAATTTAATGAAATTGAAGCTATAGTCCATTTCGTTAAATGTTACTTCAGGCTGCCAATGGCGCTTCACATGCTTCATAATCAAGTCCCAATTGGCTTGATCGGCCCATGGTTTGTATTCTAAAAAGGTCAGTTTGCCCATAGTCTGGTTATGTGGTCTGGCCAAATCGCCTAGCAGCCTGACCCCTGTGAAAACTCGTTCTTTGAGCATACGCTCCATCACGCTGCCAATGTGAATCGCCGGAGCCGAAAAATCGGGCGCATTGATGCTATCAAGCTGATCGGTCAGGAAGATCGCGAGCGCCAACGACTCTTTGGCATAGGTATCAAGCCGATCAAAGGTTTGGCGCATCCCTAGATCACGCACTCGATTGAAGTAGTATTCCCATTGGATGTTGTTGATGCTGGCAAACTGACGAGTCAGCGATTCGACCTCTTTCACGATGCGAGCCAGGGTTTGCTCATCGAGTTCATCGGTGGTGGCGAGAATATGTTTGAGTTCGTTGAGCAGATCGGCAGCGGTGCGCAAGGGGCGAATTGGCTTGCGGCGATTGGGCCAGCCGATAATCTGACAAACATGGGGATCTTCACAACATTGCCGCCCACGATGCACTAGATCAATGCGCCACTCACCAATATGGGGTTTGGGGCAGAGCACAACTTCATCAAGCTCGTTGCCAGCAATGCCATACCTTGCCAGCAACGGCAAGCGATCGGTGGTGCTGAGGGTATCGAGAAACATCCCATGACAGGCGATCTGGCGCGGTTGGCTCAGCTGCTTGTGGGCAGTTTCTAGCAGCTCGATCAGAGTTTGCTGGATGTTGGTTAATTGATTGCTGCTTTGCGGCTGAAGTTGGTGTAAATGCACCGCTTGGTTTGGCATCACATTGTGGGCTAAGCCTGGTGCTGGATTAATCATATAGTTTGCGGTTGATGGGCCGCTGTTGGCAGCTTGCTCGCTGTGATCATTCGCATTGGGCCGTAAAAAAGCAAACAATAGGGTGCCATGCTCCTCACCCAACAGCGCCATATCGGCAATCATGCGCTTGATCGGCTCAGCTGGAACTTTGTGCGGCTGATCAAGATCAAATGGTCGGTAGTATTTGGCATCCCAGATGATGCCTGGCTCGCGCCAAAATTGTTGCCCCTCATGGACTATTTTGAGCATGGGGGGATTGATACGGGTCAGATAAAAGTCGGGCCGCACCTTCGGCACTTGGTCGCGAGCTGCACTGGTGGTCCAGTTGGCGCTTGGATTAGGCACAGCTTGATCGTGGCGCAATTCGTAGCGCACCTCGTCGTCACCCGAACCCCAGCGAAATTGGAGTCGCACGCTGGCCTTCACTTTTGGGTAAACAATCAGCTCAAGTTTTTGCTGTTCAGTTAATAAATCGGCTAGTTCGTAGAAAATCCAGAGCTGATAGAGATAATTGTCGCGATCGGGGTTGCTGCCCAATAGCTCTTGATCGGGGCTGGTTGGGAGTCGCCGCAGCAACTGGAGGTTATGCAGCCGCTGATACCACTCGATCAGATCTTGGTAGGCGCTGTTGCTGCCAGGAATTAAATTATTGCTGACGTGTAGCACCAAATTTGAGCCATCGGGATACTCGCTATGCAGCCCAGCGATAATCTGGGTGGCTTGGCTGCGCAAGCTGGCAAATTGTGGAAATGCCAACTCACGCTCGCAGCGTTCTACAATCTCGGTTAGTGGGTGACGCAAGGCCGCCGCCCCAACTGCGAGATTTTCATCCCAAAGCAGCGCTTCGCCCAATTGATGATATTCCAACAGGGCCACAACAGTCAGCAAATTCTCGGGAATTGCAAAATCGCGGCGTTGTTGGCGAGTGACCATGGCCAACGGCGGCTCGCCTGGCCGTTCATCCCAGGTTGCTGCTAGCGTGCGATCCCAGTCGATCTGGCCGCGGGCTGGTGGTTCTTCAATCACCAAACTGCGCGGCGCGGCGAAACTAAGGCGGCGCACGATGCGCGGCAGAATATGCTCAAACAGCTCATCGCGTAGATGAAACATGGTGGCCAAATCGCGATAGCGGGTCAGCGTTGGGTCATCTTCAATCGCAAAGCCTGCGAATGCTGCAACAAACTGCTGAAAATTGGCTTGGTTGTGGCGTAGCAATAGCTCGATCAGGCGGGCTTGCATGTTGGCGAAGGTGCTTTGCTCAATTGGTGTTGGGCTATATACCATCACAGGCCTCGTTCGCTGCTGAACGTGCGCAAGCGTTGGGCAAATTGACTGGTTTGATCGAGCAGTAGTTCGGTGCCGAGATCAAAAATTTGGCTAATGTGCGTCATCATTAGCTCATCAATGTTGGCTGTATTGATCGAGCCACTAGCATGCTTGGGGCTAGCTGCTTGGAGTTGGGTTAAATGGCTGGCTTGGCGCGGTAACGGCAGGCTCTTGATGATCGTTTTGAGCTGCTCACTAAATTCTTTGGGATTGTGAGCATAGGCCAGATAGGCCAACAAGGCCCGTTGCTCATCGCGATTGAGCACTTGCAATTGGTCGGCCAAGGTATCGGCAAGCGCATAATCGAGCGCATCGTGCCAACTTAAGCCGATAGCATGACCAGCAAAGGTTGCGGCATACACTGCCTCGGCCTGGGCAGTGCCAAGCTGGCGATAGACCCGAATTGCGCTGAAGATGCGCCAGAAACTATCCAATACATCTTTGGCATCCTGATTTTCGACCTCTAGCCGATAGTTGACCCGTGAGCCGTCACCATCACGATTGATCTCGCGATTAACATTGAGCACACCGCGCCACGTGGCTCGTCCGGCTGCATCGTTGCTGGCGATGGTATCGAGTTTTTGGTCGCTCAGGCGTAAAAGGGCACGATAGGCCGCGATGCCTTGCTCTTCATCGGCATCGTCGCTGCTTGGTGGCAACAGATCAATAAAGACAAAACGCCGTTTCATGGCTTCGCTCATTTGGTTGAGAAAGTGACGATCAAACGAGTTGAGCGTGCCGATGATGCGGAAATCGCGTGGCAAAGGCACTTGCACTGCAACGCCATCGTCGGTTGGGATGCTGAGTGGGGCGTTGCGTTGGCCGCCAAGGGTCGTGAGCAAGCTGCCAAAAGCGGCATCAATATGCGCTCGGGTAAATTCATCAATGACCAGCCAGCGACCACGGTAGCGTTGCTGTTTAACCATCACCTCAGTGCGTTGCAGGGTTTCGGGGTTGGGCACGTTTTCGCCATCGTAGCCCGCATAGTTCGAAAGCACTGCGCTGGTGAGGCAGCCATGGCGCACTCCATATACCAAGGTTTTGCCGCCAGCACTGCGCTGAAGCTGGGGCACGATGCCGCCAATAATATCGCGGCTGCTCCAGGTTTCGGTGGCAGTTTCAATTTGAACGGCATAGCCATGGCGGGTATGGCGCTCTTCAATTGGTGGCTCGGTCGGTGGTAAGGCAGGCGAGGTTGGCATCCGCAAGCTGATACTGGCATCAGTATCGCGCCAGAAGATCTCGGGCAAGCGTTGGGCTAAGTGGGTTTTGCCAGTGCCTGGCGGGCCACTCAAAATCACATGTTGGCCAGCGATCAGGGCGCGGTAGATTCGCAGTAGGGTGATGCGGTTGACCAACAGTTCGCGTTGCAGTTCGGCGATGCGCTCGTTGAGCACGGCGGTGGTCAGTTGCGGCAGCGGTTGATCTTGCAAGGCGCTATCCATGGTGCTGCGTTGGCTGCGTTGCACGCGTTCGATATGCTCAAGAAAGCTATTGATCGCATGGGCAGTTGGGGTGGTTGGGTTGGCTATGGGTTGTAAGGCAGCGGGGCGACTGCGCAGCCAACTATGCTCGCCCTGCTCAATCAAGCCAGCCTCGCGATACCAATCACGCAACAAGGCCGGGCCAGGCCATGCTTCGGCAGGGCGGGCCACCCCATCGAAGGGCATCGCCGTAATTGGTAGCCAATAATCGTCGTTGGCTTCGCTATCGGGCAGCACGAGGGTTAGCGCACTATAGCGCAGCATGGTTTCCTCATGCAGATCATTGAGGTGCGGCCAGCGCCGATAGCGGTCGTCGGGCAGTTGCTCAACTAAACGTAACAGTTGCAATACATCAAGCAGATCATCGGCATTGGGGCGGGCCGTGAGTTGTACTAAGGGTGGGTTGGCCTGCCCGAGCACATCAACGATTTGCTCGGCACTGTAACTGTTGGTGGAGAGCATGGCTACCAGCTGAATATAGGGGCGTAGTTTTGGCCCCAATGGCAGGGGCACAGGGAAATCAGGCCGCTGAGTTTCATCATGTTGAATGGCATAGAAGCTGAAGTTTGCCCCATACTGTGGGGTCAAGGCGCGGCGAATCTCCCACAACTGGCGATCAATATCGTTGCTGGTGGTTTGTTTATGATGGGCATATTGGCGAGCATAATTAGCTTTATGATCACGCGACACGATCGATTCAAAGCTATCGGGGTGTACCAAATGCAGCAGCATTTCGCGGGCAGCATAGGCGGTTTTGATTGGCAGTGAGAATAAAATCTGCTTAAATTCCCATGGATCAGCCAATGCTGTTGTACGAGCTGCCTGCGATAGCCCTTTCCAGTGTTGCATAAATTCGATGATAAAGCTTAGTTGGTAAAATTTGTAGGTCTGATAGGCTGTGCCGGTGTTGGCGATGCCTTGATCAAGCGCTCCGTCAAGCTCATGGGGAATGCTGACTGGCTCGGGTGACCATTTGAGGATGGTATTAATCTGGTCGCGCTTGGCGCGTCCGGTGATTTTGCGTGAAATCAGATAGTAGACAAACTGGAGTTCGGCAGCAAGCTGAATGATGGTTGGTTGCGCTTCATGCAGTTGGCGTTGGAATTTGATCATGAAGCTATCAGCTGATTCGTCGGGTTGGCCGACGAAGCGTTGGTAGAGATCGTCAAGGTTGGCCGCAGTCCAAACAGCAACGCCAGGCGTAAATAGCGAATCGTCAGCCCGCAGTGCTCGATCAACAAAGCTCTGAGCGGCGGCGTAGAACAGCGGACGATCATCGACTCGGGCCATGATGTCAACTCCTTTGGTGCTCGCGAGGTTGTAGGTTGCCTCTAGGTTGCTGGGCCTCAGTATACCATTAGCATGCGGTTCGGTGAAATTTTTTGGTATACTGGGCTGAGATGCCCTCACCCCCTAGCTCCTGCTTTACAAGGATAGGTTTTTAACAATGATTGGGTGGGATTTGCGGTCGATGGTCATGCCCTCACTCCCTCGCCCCCTCGCCCGCAGACGAGCGAGGGGGAACTACTAAACCAAAAGCACGCCTCGCCCGCCGCAGTGGGAGCGGGGTTGGGGGTGAGGGGCTTAAAACCTTGAGGTGAATTGAATGGCGCAGTTTCGGGTTGGCTCGATTGTTCGCTGTCGGAATCGTGAGTGGGTCGTGCAACCATCAACCCATCCTGATATTTTGCAGCTGCGACCACTTGGTGGGATTGATGGCGAAAGCTGTGGAATTTATCTGCCAATCGAGGGCGATACGGTTACAACCGCCCAGTTTCCGCCACCTGATCCGGCCATGGCTGGCGATTTTGTGGCTGGGCAGTTGTTGCGTAACGCCGCCCGCCTGAGTTTGCGCAATGGGGCTGGGCCGTTTCGTTCGTTGGGCCGCTTGGGTGCACGCCCACGGCCATACCAGCTTGTGCCGTTGTTGATGGCGCTGCGCCTCGACCCAGTGCGCTTGCTGATTGCCGATGATGTTGGGGTTGGTAAAACGGTTGAGGCGGCCCTGATTGTGCGCGAATTGCTCGATCGCGGTGAAATTAAGCGCTTTACGGTGCTGTGCCCGCCGCATCTCTGCGACCAGTGGAGCCGTGAGTTGGAGCAGAAATTTGGTATCGAGGCAACCGTCGTGCGTTCGAGCACTGCCGCCGCCCTTGATCGCACGCTGCCCAACAGCGATATTAGTGTCTTCGAGTATTATCCTTTTACGGTTGCTAGCATTGATTACGTTAAACATGATCGGCATCGGGCGAACTTTTTGCGAGCTTGCCCCGAATTGGTGATTGTTGATGAGGTGCATACGGCGGCGCGGCCAAGCGGCCCTGGCTCCGGTCAACAACAACGCTATGATCTGATTCGGGCGGTAGCCGACGATCAGGAACGGCATTTGTTGTTGTTGTCGGCCACGCCTCACAGTGGAATTGAGGATGCCTTTGTGTCGTTGTTGGGTTTGCTGCGCCCTGAATTTGAAACCTATTCGATGACCAACCTCAGCTCCAAGCAGCGCGATCTGCTGGCTCAACATTTTGTGCAGCGCCGCCGTGGCGATGTTGTGCGTTGGTTGGATGAAGAAACGCCGTTTCCAAAGCGTGAACATATGCTGCGTGATGCCACTGGCAATCGTGATATTACCTATCGCCTCGCTCAATCATCGGCTTATCGTAGTTTGTTTAATGAGGTGTTTGAGTTTGCCCGCGAGTTGGTGCACGAAAGCTTGCGCGAGGCTAATGCACCACGGGTTGCGGCTCGCACACGGGTGCGCTATTGGGCGGCGCTGGCCTTGTTGCGCTGTGTAATGAGCAGCCCCGCCGCTGCTGAAAAAGCCTTGATGACTCGCGCTCGTAAAGATCCAACGACCCAAGCTGATGATCTGAGTTTAACGTTTGATGATGAGTTGTTTAGTAGTGCGATTCACGACCGCAGCACACCCGCTGCTGATGATGATGTTGAGCCGACCCATGTGATCGAGGAAGGCAGCACTGCTAGCGAGGCCGCCCGCTTACAAAAATTTGCTGAAAAGGCGCGACAATTGCGCGGCGCAAACGACCCCAAGTTGCAAAGTATTGTGCCAGTCGTGGCGCGTTTGCTGAAGGATGATTTTCAGCCAATTATTTATTGTCGCTATATCGCAACAGCTAGGTATGTGGCCGAGGAGTTGACTCGTGCCCTGAAGCCTGGCAACGATACGCGCATTTTGGCGGTAACTGGCGATCATAGCGAGGAAGAACGCGAAAGTTTAATTGCTGAATTGAGCGCTAGCCCCCGCCGCCTGTTGGTGGCAACCGATTGTTTGAGCGAGGGCATCAATTTGCAAGAGGCTTTCAATGCAGTGATTCACTACGATTTGCCCTGGAATCCCAATCGCTTGGAGCAACGGGAGGGGCGGGTTGATCGCTATGGTCAGCCAGCGCCAGTTGTGCGTATGGCTTTGGTGCGCGGCGAGGATAACCCTATCGACGAGGCGGTGATGCGGGTGTTGTTGCGCAAAGCGGTCACCATCCATCGCACGCTTGGCATTAGCGTGCCCTTGCCAGTCAGTAATGAAACGGTTGTCGATGCGCTGATTGCAACCTTGTTTAAGCCGCCAGCAACTCAGTTGACCATGTTTGAGGCAATCGATCCGGCGACCTTTGCGGCGGCTGAACAAACCTTGGCCGAGGTCGAGTTGCAGTGGGCACAAGCTGAACACCAAGCTGAGCAGAGCCGCACTCGTTTTGCCCAACATCGGATTCAGCCCCAAGAGGTGGCGCGTGAGCTTGAGGAAAGTGATGCGGTGCTGGGCGATGCTGATACGGTGCGCTCATTTGTGCGTGCTAGTTGCGAGCGAATTGGTGCGCCATTGGTGGCGCTGGGTGCGCATGCTCCCGACCATTGGCGCGTGCCGATTATTCAATTGCCGCTGCCTGTGCGCGAACGGGTCGAGCCGTTGTTGCGCAATAAGGCGACTGAGCTACTGATCACGTTCACAGGGGTTGCTGCTGAGGGCGTGCTATTGGTTGGGCGTAATCATCCGCTGACAATGGCTTTGGCTGATTATGCCTTGGAAACTGCCTTGACTCCCGAGGATGGTTTGCCCGTTCCGGCGGCGCGATCAGGGGTGTTGCGTACAAAAGCGGTCGAACGGCGCACCTTTTTGGCCTTGTTGCGGGTGCGGATGCTGATTGCGACCAAACGCAATGAGCCGCTGTTGGCCGAGGAGTTGGTGGTGGCGGGGTTTGTGCGCGAGCCAGGTGGTTTTCGTAGCCTTGAGCCAGCAACGGCCCTTGATCTATTAACCAATGCCTTGCCTGATGCTAATATTGCCCACGCTGATCGCGAACACCAATTGCATGCGGCGCTTGATCTATTGCCGCAGCTCGCTGCCGATCTCACCAGTTTGGCTCATGCTCGCGCCGAACGCTTGGCTGAATCGCACTCGCGGGTGCGCACGGCTACGCGCATGGCAGGCAAAGTTAGCGTCGAGCCGCATTTACCGCCCGATGTGTTGGGCTTGTATGTGTTGTTGCCTTTGGCATAGAGCATAGAGCATAGAGCATAGAGCATAGAGCATAGAACATAGAACATAGAGCATAGAACATAGAGCATAGAGCATAGAACATAGAGCGAGGGGGAAGCAAGCATGCAGGGTGGAACACAGCCTTCGCGTCCTTCGCGTTCTTCGCGGTTTCGCCCTTTGTGGCCTTCGTGCACTTCGTGGATCAGCAATAGCCATATTCTAAGTTTGGGGGAATTTGATGAAATATACGGCGATTATCACCGAGGGCGGGTTGCTGCCTGCCGATATGCTTCAAGCGATTGCCGAGGGTGAGCAGGGCAGCCTTGCTGGTCAGCGCCCAGCCGATTTTGGCTTGCCTGCTAATCGCCGGATGAGCGATGATATTGCTGCTGCTTGGGGCCAAGTGCGGGCGCAATGGCAGATTTTTCAGGCGGCAATCGAGCGTCGCCCCCAAGATTCGCACACAACCTTGACCCGCCGTTATTGGGTCGAGCCGTTTTTGCAATTGATCGGCTATGAGCCAACCAGCACCAAAAGCGCTCGCCGCGTTGATAATCGCACCTATGCTATCAGTCATTCCGCTGATGAGCACGATGATTCGCCGCCTATTCATATCGAAGGGATTAAGACTGATATCGACCGCCGCCCCGAAAGTGGTCGCCCACGGATTTCGCCCCACGCTTTGATGCAGGAATATCTCAATAGCACTGAGCACACTTGGGGGATTGTGACCAATGGCAGGCGTTTGCGCTTGCTGCGTGATTCGTCGCAAACCACTCGCCCAAGTTTTGTCGAGTTCGATTTGGAGTCGCTGGTGACTGGCCAGTTGTTCAATGAGTTTGCGCTGCTTTATCGGATTTTGCATCGCACGCGCTTGCCAATTACCAGCGCCGATACCACCCAATCGTTGCTCGAACAATACCATCAGCAGGCGCGTGAGGCTGGCGGTCGGGTGCGCGAGGGCTTGCGCGAAGGGGTTGAAAAGGCACTCAAGTTGCTGGGCCAAGGCTTGTTGCGCCATCCACGTAACAGCGATTTGCGCCAGCGCTTTGCCACCAATCAATTAACTCCGCTGGAATATTATCGCCAGTTGCTCAAGTTGGTCTATCGTTTGCTGTTTTTGATGGTCGCTGAGGATCGCGGGTTGATCGAGGCGGAAACTGCCAGCGATGAATTATCGGAATTGGCGCAGCGTGGCACGCCCAGCGAACGGTTGAAATTGTATTATGAGCATTATAGCGTTGGCCGTTTGCGCCGTTTGGCCGAGGTGCGCGGCGCTGGTCGCGGCCCTTACGATGATATTTGGCTGGCGCTGCAACAGACGTTTCGGATTTTTGAGGGCACTGATCTTAAAGCCAATCGCTTGGGCATCGCGGCGCTTGATGGCGATTTGTTTGGCGAAGGCGCAATTGGGGCGCTCGAAACTGCCCATTTGCGCAATGCCGATGTTTTAGCGGCGCTGCGGGCGCTCTCGATCTATGCCGATCCGCAGTCGCGGGCTTTGCGGCGGGTCAATTATGCGGCGCTCGATGTCGAGGAGCTTGGTAGTGTCTATGAGTCGTTGCTCGATTATCGTCCGGTGGTCGTTGGCACAAGCTTCGATTTGGTTGCTGGCACCGAGCGCAAAACCACCGGTTCGTATTACACTCGCCCCGAATTGGTGCAGGAGCTGATCAAGAGTGCGCTTGAGCCAATTATTGCCGAGCGCTTGCGCGATAAAAATCCGGAACAAGCTTTGCTTTCAATTACGGTCTGCGACCCCGCTTGTGGTTCGGGCCACTTTTTGCTGGCCGCCGCTCGCCGCATCGGGCGCGAACTGGCACGGGTGCGCTCCGGCGAGGATCAGCCAACCCCCGATCAGTTTCGCCATGCGGTGCGCGATGTGATTACCCACTGTATTTATGGAGTCGATTTCAATCCGTTGGCGGTCGATTTGTGTAAATTGGCGCTGTGGATCGAGGGCCATTGCGCGGGCATGCCGCTTTCGTTTATCGATGCCCATATTCGTTGGGGCAATAGTTTGGTTGGCGCAACTGAAGAACTGGTTAATCAAGGGATTCCCGATGATGCGTTTAAGCCAGTGACTGGCGACGATAAAACCATCGCGAGCAATTTGCGCAAACGCAACAAGCGCGAACGCGAGGATATTGCCAGCGGCCAAATTACCATGAATCTTGCGCCCAGCCAGCTTGATTATGCGACGCTCGGTCGAGCTACGCGCCAACTTGAGGCGCTGCCCGATGATAGCGTGGCGGCAGTGCGGGCCAAAGCGGCTGGCTATGCGCGCATGCGCGAGCAAGAACGCCCAAACTGGACGCGCTACAATCTTTGGACGGCGGCTTTTTTCCAGCCGATCACCAAGGATAGCGAGCGGCTGATTCCAACTAGCGCTACCTTGCACGCCTTTGATACGGCCCGCCAAAGTGTCAGCGCTGGCCTGTTGGCTTGGGTCGATGGCCTTGCCGACCAGCCTGAAATGCGCTTTTTCCATTGGGAGCTGGAGTTTCCGCATATTTGTGGCGAAGGTAGCCCGCGTGGTTTCGATGTGATTTTGGGCAACCCGCCGTGGGAGCGGATCAAGCTGCAAGAGCAGGAGCATTGGGTCGATGTGGCCGAGATTCGCGAGGCGGCCAATAAAGCAGCACGTGAGAAGTTGCTCAAGGCGTGGGCCAGCAGCAACGAACCAAGCAAGCAACAGCGCTATGCCAAATTTGAGCATGCCAAATATATTGCCGAGGCTGCTAGCCGCTTTATTCGGGTTTCGCAGCGCTACCCACTGACGGCAGTTGGCGATGTCAATACCTATGCCTTGTTTTCCGAGCTTGATCGCGATTTGATCAATCGTAAAGGCCGCGCAGGCATTATTGTGCCAACTGGCATCGCCACCGATGATACAACTAAAGCCTTTTTTGGCGATTTAATCAAGAAACAATCATTAGAAAGGTTGATTGGTTTTGAAAATGAAGCATTTATTTTTCCTGAAGTACATAACGCTTTCAAATTCTGTGCACTTACAATGGTAGGAAATGGTATTTCTAGCGAAACCCCTGACTTCATTTTCTTATGTAGGTATTTTAGTGATATAGAACAGGATGCTAGACATTTTAATATGACTAGCGATGAATTCGCCTTAATTAATCCCAATACTCTGAATTGCCCTATATTTCGTACTAAAACTGATGCACAGTTAACGAAAAAAATTTATCGGATTGCCCCAATCTTAGATAACCAAAAAACAAAACAAAATCCTTGGAATATATCGTTTGGTACAATGTTTCATATGGCAAATGATAGTGGTTTATTTAAAAACGAATCCTCACGCGATAGAATGCCTTTATATGAAGCAAAAATGATATGGCAATTTGATCATAGATTTGCATCACTCATAGGCAAAGAAAATGCTGGCAACAGATTATCCAGAAAATATGAAGGCTGGTATGGTGCAGATTATGGCAACCCAGAAGATCTTCCAATTCCCACATACTGGATTGATAGAGAGAGTATAGAGGATCGTATTCCAAGTAAGCATCAAAATAAGTGGTTATTGGTATTTCGTGATATTACTAGCAGTGTTGTTGAACGAACGGCGATTTTTAGCCTGATTCCACGAGTGGCGGTAGGCCATACCGCACCTTTGATTTTCCTAACAGATATTAATTCTAGCTTGTTTTCCTGCTTCTTAAGCATAGTTAATAGCCTTTGCTTTGACTACATAGTACGACAGAAGATTGGTGGCACACATTTAACCTTTAGCTATGTCAAACAACTACCCGTGCTGCCACCCGAACGCTTTGATGCAGCCCAGCTAGCCTTCATCGTGCCGCGAGTTTTAGAGCTGGTCTATACCGCGTGGGATCTGCAACCGTTCGCCGCAGATGTATGGGCCGAGCTTGACGAAGCGGGGCGGCAGGCCATTTTAGCCCAAAATGCCGAGTGCAACCGAGGTGCGCCGCCAGAGTGGTTCAGCCCACGTGCTGGTTTTGCTTTGCCACCCTTCCGCTGGAGCGACGAACGGCGGGCGGTATTGCGGGCCGAGCTTGATGCGCGGATTGCGCGATTGTATGGGCTAAGCCGCGACGAACTGCGCTACATCCTCGATCCGGCTGAGGTCTATGGCCCCGACTTCCCGGGCGAAACCTTCCGAGTGCTGAAAGAAAAAGAGCTGAAGCAGTATGGCGAGTATCGCACGCGGCGCTTAGTGCTCGAAGCGTGGGATGGGGAGGATAGAGCATAGAACATAGAACATAGAACATAGAACATAGAGCATAGAGCATAGAGCATGAGCATAGAACATAGAACATAGAACATAGAGCATAGAGCATAGAACATAGAACATAATATGGGGTTTAACGCAGAGGCGCAGAGGGTCAGGAGCTATGGGCTTTTGGCTATCGGTGATTAGTTGGAAATTCTACTTCGTGCAATTCGTGGCTCCAAAAACTGAACCTTCGTGTCCTTCGTGTCCTTCGTGGATCAATAGCCCATAGCCCGCTTCGTGCAATTTGTGGAATTCGTGGCTCCAAAAACTGAACCTTCGTGTCCTTCGTGTCCTTCGTGGATCAATAACCCCTATGCTGGTGAGCACAAAGGGGAAACTGATTTTTCATATCTTTGGGGCACTGGCGGAATTTGAACGGACGCTCATTTTTGTGCTCTCGTGCAATTCAGCCCTGGTTGTGTCTGTAACGAGGGCTGAATTGTGTTTGCGCATAATCAAGCTGATTAATCACCTGTTGAAAGGTACTATTGGTACTTGACCTCCAAAAACAACAGCGTATAATGGCCCTATTCAGCGAGAGAATTTGCTATTTCCCAACCAATAGTTGCGTTATTGTTTGAGCCTCTGCTGTCGCCATCAAGCGACGTTTGGCTTATTCTCTTTGTTGCGATCCCGCGATCAAGCACGTATGAGCATCTATTGTGAGGAGATGAGGAGCGATGCTTCAACCACAACCACGCTTTCGACCAGCCCTGCTTTGGTGGATTATCGGCCTCGTGCTGCTGATTATGGTTTTTCCAAAAGCCAACCCGTCAGTGACGGCCGCCCCCTTGAGTGATAATTATGTGCGGGTAAGTGCAGGGGGCAGACATACCTGTGCGATCAAGGGCGTCCGAACCCTTCAATGCTGGGGATATGATCAATCGTATGAGACAAGCCCACCCGTTGGCGAATATAGTGAGGTGAGTTCAGGTACCTATTTCAGTTGTGCGATTCGCTATTCTGCCCGAACGCTTGCCTGTTGGGGGTCCAATACCAATGGGCAAACCAATGCACCAAGTGGAACCTTTGACCTTCTTGATTCGGGTGAATGGCATAGCTGTGGCATTAAGACGGATCAACGGCTGCAGTGCTGGGGTTTTAATATAGATGGTGCACTAAATGCCCCAGCAGGAACCTATACAAAGCTGAGTGTTGGGGGTGGCTATGCTTGTGCGATTGATACAAGCCAAGCGCTCGCATGTTGGGGCCAAGAATCACGAACAATTCCAGCACCGCCAATTGGTAGTTATCGTGATATTGATGTTGGCTATGATACGGCTTGTGCGCTGGCCGTCGATAACAGTGTGACCTGTTGGGACCATTCAGGCTACCAACAAATGCTAAATCCACCGTCAAATGCTACCTATAGCCAAGTTAGTATTGGCGGGAGCCATGGTTGTGGACTCATTATTAATACGACAACCGTGACTTGTTGGGGGCAAGGTTTAGCATCTGTTGCGCCAGCAGGCAGTTTTAGAAGTGTTAGTTCTGGATACGATTTTACATGTGCGATTAAGTTTGATCGCCGGATTTTGTGTTGGGGTGAGAATAATTATGGGCAACTCAATGTGCCAATTGAAAGCACCCCAACCAGAACCCCGACCAGAACCTCAACAGCAACTCGAACTGCAACCCCAACCAATACCGCTACCGCGACCGATGTGCCAACGGCAACCGCGACTGACGAACCAACCGTAACGGCCACGGCAACCGATGCTCCAACGGCAACGGCGACCGATATACCAAGCCCAACCGCGACTGACGAACCAACCGCAACGGCGACGGCAACCGCGACCGCAACGGCCACTGATATTCCAACGGCAACGGCGACCGATGTACCAAGCCCAACCGCAACTGATGTACCAACGGCGACCGCAACTGATGTACCGACGGCGACGGCAATGGCGACCGCGACCGCTGAGCCAACGGCCACTGATATTCCAACGGCAACGGCGACCGCCACGGCAACGGCGACCGATGTACCAAGCCCAACCGCAACTGATGTACCGACCGCGACCGCCACGGCGACGGCGACCGATATACCAAGCCCAACCGCAACTGATGTACCAAGCCCAACCGCAACTGCTGTACCGACGGCGACCGATGTACCAACGGCGACCGCCACGGCGACGGCGACCGATGTACCAAGCCCAACGGCAACAACATCGATTATGCGCTGTTATATTCCTTGGGTATCCAACAATAATTAGGTTTGTGGAGGTGGCAGCATTGCGCGAATAATCCTTAATAGCCCGTTTGCTCCGTTGTCATCTGTTTCACCGTGCTTGACACATTCCGTGGGGAATTTACAGTTAAGCCCAAATAGCGGTTGGCGCTTGGATCGAAGACCGTTTCGGTCTGGAGATCTCCATAGGCGTAGGGGATCTGAGTCAAGGCACTGAGCACCTGTTCAATGATTGACTGGTAGGACATTAAGGTAGTCATTGCACAATTTCCTCCGTGTGAGGGTCAAAAACAAGCAAGCGAATGCGCTAATTTGCGAGGAGCACATCGCCAACCGGTTCGGCAAAGAGCGAATGGAACACTGCGACATGAATGGCGAGTTAGAGCACGCGATCTGGTTCGATTCGAAAGCGCCCTCGCCCGCCGCAGTGGGAGAGGGGTTTGGGGGTGAGGGATCTCCACTTGGTAGGAAATGTCAAGTTTTTTGGGCTGCGTTCAATTAGAGTAGCTGCATCTGAGATTCGTTCAAGGAGGCAGCTCTATGCGTTGGCGCAAATTCTATCTCGTGATGATCGTTATTTTGTGGCTTGGCTGGCTCGTGCCGCCGCGTTCCACGCAAATTTCAGCTGTTCAGGCGGCTGAAGCTCAACTCCAAACCAGCCAAGCCAGCAGTAGCGATGCTGGCCAAGCCGCCGGATTCAGCAACAGCTATGCGGCTGTGCCACTAGCAGCAACCCCTAATTTTGCTGGCAATTGGTCGCTTGAAGCTTGGATTTACCCAACTACAACCTCAGGCTGTCGCAATATTTTGGGTATGAATTATAACAATGGCCTGTGGTTTGGTCTGTGTGGCGGCTTGTTGCGGGCGCATCGTGGCACGGCCAGCTTTGCCCAAAGTGCCACCGCTGTGCCAGCCAATCAATGGTCGCATGTGGCGGTCAGCACCTATTATGATAACGATGGCGAACAGTATATCGCTGAATTTTTTATCAATGGCGAGCGCGAAGGCTTTTATCCGCTCGATGGGGATGGCACGGTTTCAACCGCCCGCGAACTGCGAATTGGCAACGATGCAGGCGATTTTTGGCTGGGTCAATTGGCCGAAATTCGGGTGTGGAATTATAGCCGGGGTGAATACAACATTCGCCGCGATATGCACTCGACGCTTGATCAAGCTCCAGCTGGCTTGCTGGCGCAATGGCATTTAACCAATGGCTCGTTGCGCGATAGCATCAGCGATGTGGCGGCAGTGGCGCAAGGCACAATCAGTTTTTCGGGCTTTGTCTCGCCTGCCTTGCCCGCAACCACGCCAGTTGATCAATATTTTAATAGCTTGGAGCTACGCAGCTATGGTGCGACCAGCGTTTATCTGCCTAGTAGCGACGAGGCTTTGTTGATTGGTGGCTATCGTGAAGGCTCAGTGAGCGCCACAATTCATGCGATTAACGCTGGCGATGGCAGTAGCCAAATTCGCGGCAACTTGCCAGTGCCGTTGGCCTTGGCTAGCGCGGCCTATGCCGAATCCAACAATACGGTCTATGTTTTTGGTGGTAGCCTCGACAACCAACATACCACCGTCGATACAATTTATGCGCTCAATCCACAAACTGGTGAGGTGCGCACCCTCGCTGCCCGCTTGCCGCAGGCGCTTGATCTCGCGGCGGTCGTCTATCATCCAGTTCTCAACAAAATTGTTATTTTAGGTGGTTATACCCCAGCACTTGGCCCGCTCGATCAGATTGTGGTATTTGATGTAGCTACTGAATCAATTTCTCTATCAGCTAGTATTCTGCCAGACAGAATTTATGCTACAAATGCCGTTTATTCTAGCGCAACCCAAAACATCTATTTAATTGGCGGAACTAACGCAAGCACTAACTTTGCCACAATTACTGAATTGGTGCTTAATGCTGATTCAAGCGTTAGCGCGACGGCGCTTGCTGCCCAATTGCCCAAGCCTGATACGGCGCTCGTCAGTTTTGAAGACCCAAGCAGCAAATTGATTTATGTGATGAACGGGCGGGCAACCAACCGCGTTGTGGCGTTTGATCCCCAAACTGCGCAAGTTTGGCGCACGCCCTTGGAATTACCGACCAATAGTGTCAACACGGCAGCCGCCTACCTGCCAGCAGGTTCAAAAATCCAACCATTTGCCAGCGCAATCTATTCGCCACGCCAGCGCCATGCCCTAATTCTAGGCGGCGGCGAGTTTGGCGGCTTTGGCACCAATAGCATTTGGCGCATTTATTTGGGCGATGGGCCGTTGGTGCAGCTTGGGCGTTGGGATTTCCAAGGCTTTGCTGGCGGCACGGTTCAATCGATTGATGGTGATGGTGCCAATTTGTTGGTTGGCAATAGCGATGGCATGTGGCATTTCAGCGAATCAGCCAGCATCCCAACCAATGCCCCAACCCAGCAATTTTACCCAACCACTACCGCCGTTGGTAGCGTTAACTGGGATACATTCAACAGTGTGGCCTATTTTGGCGCTGGCAAAAACGTCTATCGCGGCCAAAATGGCGGTTCTACGCTGATCTACGATGGAAGTTGGATGGCCGATGGCACAGTGAAGGCGCTGCATACCTTGGCGAATGGCTTACCTGCGATTGGCCGCGACACGATTGGTAGCACAGCAATTGCCTCGTATCAAGTGCCCAATGGCTCGTTGGGTAACTACACCTACCAGAATGTTGGGCCTGGCTGTTCGCAAACTACCTCAATTCGCACTAGCCCGCGTTCAACCCCAATCTTTCTAGAATATTGGGCGATTAACCAGTTGGTCAATAATTGTGGCCCACATCGCCAGAATTTTGGCGCACAGCTGCCACCCGAAGATTATTACCCACGGCTGTATCGCGTGCGTAAGCTTGCCGCTGCCAACACAAATTGGGCGGTGGTCGATTTTGGGGTCTTGTGTAATGCCTTGCCGTTTCAGGCTCGCACCATGGCAATTGGCCAAAATGGCGATTTATGGGTTGCTGGCGATACGGGCGTTTGCCGCTATCCAGCCGCCAATTTGCCTGATAGTGCCAACCCAGTTTTTAATATTTTCGATCTGCCCTATGCCAACAACGCCCATCAGGTCGATGTTGATGCTGATGGCCGCATTTGGTTTAGCAGCGACAATGGCCTAAGTGCTTTTGAAGTGCGCCGCGATGGACAAGCCCCGGTCGCCAGCCTACGCGCCAGCGATTTTACCCATGTCAATGCACCGATTGGCGCAAAAACAGGCTTGAGTGGATTAGTTGCGCTGAGTGCAGTTGGCGAAAAAGTTTATACGGCCCGCAACAATATGCTCTATAGCAATGCTCCACGTTGGAACCAATTTGATGTGGGTGCTGAAATCGAGCGATTATGGACGGTGCGTGGGCGCTTGTTTGCCGCAACTGCCACGATGCTGCATGTGCTTGAGCCAGATGGCCTGACGTGGCGACATTATGCCGTGACTGCTTATGATGTTGAAGCCGACCACCAAGGCCGAATTTGGGTCGCGCATAGCAACGGCGTTCAGCTTTGGCAGCCAACCGCAGCCTGGCAAGATGTCGCAAATCTCAGCCTGAGCGAACCAGTTTATAGCCTTGCCGCTGATGCTGCTGGCCGCATGTGGCTGGGCTTGGGCGATGGCGTAGGCTTGTATGATCGTGGGCGGTTGGTAACTCGCGTGGCTTTGCCATTGGTTGGAACTCACGCAACCACGTTGTTGGTTGGCATTGATAACGCCTTGTGGGCAGGAACGAGCAATGGGATAGCCCGTTTCGATGCAGTTACGGCCACATGGCAGGAGTTTAGCGTAGCCAATGGTGGCTTACCAGCCAGCGATACAATTACTGATCTGTTGGAACGCCCTGATGGCAGCATTATTGCCAGCACAACCACTGGCTTAGTGCGTAAATCGCTGACCGCCAATAGTTTTGTAGCGGTTGCGGGGAGCACTCGCCCTGCACGATTAGCCAACGACGAACGCGGGCGTTTGTGGGCAGGAGCCAGCGTCGAAACCCAAGCCAACGTTTGGCAATGGTTTTATTGGGCCAACAGCGGCATTCGTTCGAACAACGTGCGAGCAATCGCCGCCGATCAGAGCGATCGGGTTTGGTTTGCCCATCCTGATGGTGGCATTAGTGTGCGCGGGGCGTTTTTGCCGCCGCTGGCCGAAGAAATTCCAGTCATCAGCCAGATTACGCCAACCAGTGCGGCCTATGGTCAGGTGGTCGAGATTATTGGCTCGGGCTTTGGCAACGACCTGAATTTAGATGTTCAGATTGGTGGCGCCACTCCATCGCTCATTTCAGTCTCGCCGACGCTGATTCGCGTGGCGATTACTAAACATAATCTTAGTGGTACGGTGAATGTGCGGCGTGGCTTGCGACGAGCCAGCCTTGGCACGAGCAGTAATCCAGCCTTTTGTGCGATTCCAACAATTAAACATATTTCCCCAACGGGTACAAATGTTGGTGGCATTATCACAATCAACGGCTCTAATTTTGATCCCAATGCGATGATTAGTATGGGAACTGGCACGCCGCGCCGTGGGGTGCAAAGCTCGATCGACGCACGGCATCAAGTTAGTAGCGGTGATACATCGGGCAATTTATTAGTGCAAAATAGCTGTGCTGGTATGCAAGCTCAGGTTGGTGATGTGCGCCGAATTAACGTCGGAATTAATCAGGTGCAATTAAATCAAGGCTATATCGGCTTTGCCCCGCTGGACAGTAATAACCCTCAACGCCAAAAATTATGGTCGAATAACGCCACCATGGCCTCGGTATTTGTGCATACCAGTCAAGCTTTGCGCCCAACCGATCGCTTGATGCTTGATCAAGTACTGGTGCGCATGGGACAGACTGGCCAGCCCAATCGGCGCGATTATGCTGTGCCAGTTTCGTATAGCGCCTTGCCAACTACGGTTGGACTACCGCCAGCTGCCACGTATCGCGATGTGGCGAATGCGCTGAATGTGCCAAATATTATTTATCCCGCTGATGGCCCGACCACAGTTGATGTGTTGCTCAAGAATGGTAGTGCCATTGCGACGAGTACCAGTTTTGAGGTCGATGTTACCCCAACTGATCCAATTCGCTTGCTGCTCGTGCCGGTTGTGCCCGACGCAATGAGTGCTAGCGCGATTAAGCAATGGCTCGATGCAATCGAACCAAACATGGCGGATTTTCGCTGGCGGGTGTTTCCTGGTGGAATTGCTCCAATCCGATCGAGTATTATCATTCCGTCAACTGCGATTAGTGAATCGGGCATGTTTAAGGTTGAAGATGGCGATGCCTTTGACGAATTTGGTATGCAGCTTGAAAATACTCGTTTGCGCTATAACGCATTAAACAAAGACCGAATTATGGTCGCGATGGGCGTGATCCATCCAAGCGTGGTTGATCCTGCGAGCAAAGCCGCTGGGATGGCAAGGCTCGGTCAAAGTAGCGATTGGTCGCCAGACCCCGAGTGCGAAAACGCTGGTTACTATCTCAGCCAAGCTGGGCAAGACGATTGTAATGATGAAGATCCACGCTTTGTGGGCTGGGGGATTGGCGATGGCAACATTGGCAAAACGCTAGCCCATGAGTTAGGCCACATGATGGGAATGGTTGAGGAAGATCAGCCTACCTATATCGATTATGGCATGCCCGGCGGTGATAATCACTCCACGACGAGCGAACTACGCTACATCACCAGTCTTTTGCCATCAAATTGTGGCGGGGTTGATCCGGCGATCTTTTCAGCGGATTTGACCTTGGTGCGCCAACCAGGTGTCAGTGAGCCGATGGTCAATCCAATTACTGGACTACAATTGCCTAATGTTTTGGACGGAACTAGCGAATCATCGGCGAATCGGCCCAAGGCTATTTTGAGTTATGCCTGTGATCGTGGCAATGCTAATAGCTTTTTTGAGCCAAGCGATGTTAGTTTTATGCGCCGCGAACGGTTCGGTGTGCTCCGCCCACTGTATGAATTTGCCCCTGAGCGTGAACGATTGGCAACTCCCAGCGATGAGCCAGAACGTTTACATATCGCAGGCAGTATTTCACCAATTGCTGGAGCAATCGCAGGCACAATTGATCGTGTTGAATTAAAGCCCGCTACCAGTGCCAAAAGCCTCGATTATCAAACCAATTATCAGTTGGTGCAATATGATGCTGAGGGCAACGAGCTTGCGCGACGCGGTGTATTGGCGACCTTCCATGTGCCGCCGCATAACCACGAGCCTGGCACGCCAATTATTCACGATCATCCAAATCAACTCAACGGCTTGTTTTCAGCCACGATTCCCAAGGCCGAGGGCGTGGTGCGGGTCGATTTAGTCCATCAACAAAGCCAATTAGCCACTTGGAGCGCCGGCCCGACTATTCCTAGCGTCAGCATTAGCAGCAATTTGGCTCAGCGCTATGCAGCTAATCAACAAATTAGCTTTGCATGGCAAGTTGCCGATGCCGATGGCGATCCGTTGGCAGTTTCGATTGAATGGAGTGCTGATGATGGCGCAACCTGGCAAGCGATCGCCAGTGCCACAGCCAGCGGTAGCCGCGAGATCGATCTGGCCCAGTTGGCTGGTACAAGCAGTGGGCGTTTGCGGGTCTGGGTCAGCGATGGCTTGCATGCTAATAGTGCTACCAGCGAATTGTTGAGCATCGCCGATCAAGCGCCAAGTGCGGCGATTATTGCGCCGAGTGCGAACGCCCAGTTGCTTGAAAACCAAGCAATCAGCTTCTTGGGTTTGTCCAATGATCCGCAAACTGGCGTATTGAGCACGAGTGCTAGTTTACATTGGTTTAGCGACCGCGACGGCGATCTTGGCAGTGGCGCGGAATTGTATCGCCAACTCAGTGTTGGTCAGCATACAATTAGCCTGACCGCGATCAATCCAGCTGGCCTGCAAACCGTTAGCACTACCATGATCGAAGTGCTGGCCGATTACGATGGTGATGGCTTGCGCGATCAGCAAGAGCTTGATCTAGGCCTAAATCTTCTGACTGATCACGATGCCTTGGGTGATGCTGATGGTGATGGCTTGAGCTATCGAGTCGAACTAGTGCGCCAAACTGATCCGAACAATCCTGATACTGATGGCGATGGTCGCTCTGATGCTAGCGAAGTTGAGGATGGTGGCGATCCCTTGACGAGCGATGTAGCGCCTGTTGATCAATTGCATATTTGGCCGCCAAGCCTTGAATTTGAGGTTGATTTGGCGCAGGATATTCAATTGCCCCAACGCGCCTTAACCTTGCTGAGTCGAGCGGGAACCGATGTAACCCTCTCCAGCAATGCTACTTGGCTGGATCTCAGTGGGGTCAGTGGCACAACACCGCTAGCAATCACAGCAGTGTTGAACCCAAGTTTATTGCGCAATGGCAGCCAAACCGCCACGGTTAGCATTAGTTCAAGCCTTGGCAATTTCAGCATTCCAGTTACGGTTAATGCGAGCAACAAAGCCGATTTCTGCGATGCTAACGGCTCTGGTAGCCTGACGGCAGCAGATGTGGCGGCAGTGCAAGCCTTGGTTGGGGCTAGTGTTGGCGATGAATTATATGATTATCATGCTGATATTAACCGCGATGGCACGATTGACCAAAGCGATGTCAATCTGCTTAACAGCTGTATTCAAGAACTGAGCAACACAACGCCACATATCATCTATCTGCCAGCGATTCAACGTCACTGGTAAGTAATGGCATTTGACCGCAACAGCTCCATGAATAACATTTTCATGGAGCTGTTGATATTTAAAAATGTGTTACCTTAAAGCAACGCCAAGGCCTGCCCGAGGCTTTGGCTAGTTGTGGGGTGCTAGTGTGAAGAATCCGATCTATACCATTTCACGAACCGACCTCCAGATGACCCCGATTGGCTATGGTTGTATGACGATTGGTGGCAATTGGAGTACTGATCCATGGACGAGTAGTGAATATGCAACTGGGCGCAAGGCTTTGGCTGCTGCGCTTGAGCAAGATATTACGCTGTTTGATCATGCCGATATCTACACGCGTGGTAAATCTGAGCGCCTGTTTGGCGAACTTTTGGCCGAACAGCCTAGCCTACGCCAACGGATCGTTTTACAATCGAAGTGTGGCATTCGCTTTGCCGACGAGCCTGCTGGCTCGCCGCAACGCTACGATTTTAGCTACGACCATATTGTTGCTTCAGTCGAAGGTAGCCTCAAACGTCTCAACACCGATCATCTTGATTTGTTGCTCTTGCATCGCCCCGATATGTTGGTGGAGCCAGAAGATATTGCGCGAGCGTTTGATCAATTGCAACAAAGTGGCAAAGTGCGCTATTTTGGGGTGAGCAATCACTCGCCCGCTCAAATTGCCCTAACCCAAGCCGCGCTTGACCAGCCGTTGGTTGTCAACCAAGTGCAATTAAGCTTATTGCACCATCAGCTGATCAGCGAAGGGATCGATACCAATCGCAGCAATTTGCCGTTTAATGCCGCCTTTGGCTTGTTGGATTACTGTCGTTTGCACAAGATTCAGCTACAAGCCTGGGGGCCATTATCTGGGGGCCAACTGGTTAATTTCAAGGATGATGCTGCGGCGAATGTTAAAGCCACCGCAGCCTTGGTCAACCAATTGGCCGAGCAGTATGGCGTAAGCTCCGAAGCGATTCAATTGGCATGGCTGTTGCGTCACCCAGCCCAAATTATGCCAATTATTGGCACAACCAATCCCAGCCGAATTGCGGCAACCAAAGAAGCGCTCCGTGTCGAACTCAATCGGGAAGAATGGTATCATCTGCTGACGGCAGCACGTACCGCCAACGTTCCATAGGGCATATTAATCAGGGCTGTACGTGTTTGATTGGCACGTACAGCGTTCTTATTTAAACGTTTTAGAACTATTGAGGGACCCAACCGATGAGCCAACAACCAACGATTAATTGGCGTAGAATTGCTTGGATTAGTTCTAGCATTATGGTGCTCTTTTATATTGGGATATCGTTTTTTGTCGATTATGGTGGTGATTTATATTTGTATTATATGCCTTTTGCCAAAGGCTGTGCTGATTGTGGCTTTAACCCTTATTATGCCCGCTGGTTTTTTGCCCCATTAATGCTTTTGCCCAATACGTTTATCGCTTGGCCAATTTGGAATATTGTGGTTTTTGCAATCCTCTTTTGGTTAATCTACACGATGGATGTTAATCCATTAATTGTAGCCTCATTTGCAGTTATTGGTCAATTTTGGCTCGGTCAAGTCGATATTTATCTTTGCATCGGCATCTATTTAGTATTGAAGCACGAAAATCCATTGATTAATGGAATTGGCTTATGCTTTTTGGCAATTAAACCCCAAGTGATGGCGTTGGCGATGCTTTATCTATTAATTGGCCAGCCTTGGCCAGTTTTAGCGCGAATGTTGGTCGCCCCAATCATTATGGCCCTGTTGAGTTTTGCCGTATTTGGCATCGATTGGCCAGTGCGTTGGCTGAGCAATACGCAAGAGCTTCCAGTGCACATGTGGCGCTATTCGGCTTTAGATACGTGGCGTTTTGCCCTCCCCTTTATTTGGATTCCGTTGCTATTTAAACAACGTGATTTACGGATTGTGCTGAGTATTGCCGTGATGGCGCTAGCTTCGCCATTTTTCGGCATTTACACCTACATTGTTTTAGTCTTGTTTTACCCCAAATGGTGGACGATTCCGCTATCGTATGTATGGGTTTTGTTTATTCCATTGGCTGGCCCGATGGCCATGCGCTTTGCTTGGATTTTGCCTTTGGCGATTATCGCGCACATTTGTTATACCAATTGGCCGCAAAGTTGGTGGGCGCAACGTCAACAACGACTGGCGAACTAAATTTTTCTAGTTCTTAGGCAATTGACCCCTGCCAATCCGCACAAAAACGTGGATTGGTAGGGGTTTTGTCTAAATTTTTGTTATTTAAATTTAGATTGAAACCTCGGCTTCGCCCGAACGTTTAGTCAATACGAATGATTAAACGTTCAGTGGAGGATGGTATGCAGCGTTGGTTTGGTCAAGCCGTAATCTTAATTGCCCTAGTAGCAGTAGGTTTTGGCGCTTGGGTATTGCTCAAATCGCAACGTGATTGCCAACAAGTCAGCCTACTTTTTATTGGGAATAGCTATACATTTGGCCATGATATGCCCGATCTCTTGGCCGATTTGGCTGATGCTGGTGAGCCAGGCTATTGCCTTGAGCTTGAAAGCGTTGTGGCCGGCAGTGCAACCCTTGAGTATCATTGGCAGTCTGGCGAGGCTTTGCAAAAACTCCAAAGCAAATCCTGGAATTATGTGGTACTCCAAGAGCAAAGCATGGGCACGATTGAATTTCCCCAGCGCTTTCAACAAGCAGCCAGCCGTTGGATTCAAGCTATTCGCCAAACGGGCGCAACTCCAGTTTTATTTGTGACTTGGGCACGTGAACACTCACCGCAACAGCAAGCGACAATTAATGCTGCCTACAATCAGGCAGCGGGACAACAGGCCATTTTAGTTCAAGCTGGCTCGGCTTGGCAATACGTGCGCCAACACGATCGTTCGATTGCCCTGTATGAGCCAGATCAAAGTCACCCAACATTAAATGGAGCCTACTTAACTGCTTGTGTCTTTTACACCACCCTGTTTAATCCGCCAACCCAACCACTACCTAATTTAACAGATTTGTCGGATGCACAGGCCGCCTATTTGCAGCAGGTTGCTTGGCAAATGCGCCGCTAAATGCAGCTTGACTGCGGTTTGGAATATCGCACAGGCCAAGATTAATTCTTCGGGAATTAATCTTGGCCTGTGGTTTGTCTAAGTTAATCGGCCTCGTGGTTGCCTAGACGTGGTTTAAATTGAGAATATGGGGATATTGATTACAGCACCCGCGCTGCTGGTAATGAGCAATAAAAGGTTGTGCCATGGTTGAGTTTTGATTCAACCCACATTTTGCCACCATGCTGGGCCATAATCGCGGCGCTGATGTACAATCCTAAACCTGAACCGCTAGCCACCGTCGAGCCTTGGCCACGATAAAAGCGCTCGAAAATGTAGGGCAGTTCATGCTCAGGAATGCCAATGCCCTGATCGCTGACGCTGATCACCACTGCTTGGTCTAGCTCGCTTTCGCTGCTAATGCTGGCGTTGCTCGGCACTGGCGCGTGATCAGCATCCATTATCCGCACTGAAATTGTACCGCCATCGGGCGAATAGCGAATTGCGTTGATCAATAAATTGGCCAGCACTTGGCGTAAGCGTTGTTGATCGGCGGCTAATTCGTAGTGTTCAAGACTACTAGCAAATTGAATTGTATGCCGTTGCGATAAAACGCGAGCAGCTTCGGCTTCATCAGCAACCAGTTGCACCAGATCAATACTTTGAATAAATAAACGGAATGTGCCTTGCTCCAAGCGGCTCACATCAACCATGTCTTCGATCAATTGGAGTGCCTGTTGCGATTTGGTAGCGATTGTCGTAAGCGCCTTTTCATTATAGCTTTGGTCGCCACGACGGAGCTTGCGCATGCCCAGTTGAGTTGTACCAATCACGGTGGTTAGGGCATTTTTGAGATCATGGGCCACCGATGCAATAAAGTTGCTGCGTTCGTCTTCATTGATGCGGCGACGTTCAGCTTGCACAACCTCTTCGAGCAAATTCTCGTTTTTCAGCGCATAGCCGAGCCGTACTCCAATAAAATTGAGAAAATTCAGCGCATCGTCATCGAAACGGGTATCTTGCAAACTGGCCAATACAATTACGCCCAAACGCTCGTGGGTATCGTGAATTGGCACAATCAAGAGTTGTTGCACGCCAAGTTGGGCCAATTCGGGCCACTGTTCGTTGGTTAAGGCGAGGCGTTGGGCTTGGCCTGTTTGGTAGCATTCATGCAACAAGGCATTGCTAGCCAACGGAATATGATCAAGCCCAAGTTCGCGAATTTGCAAGGCCAAGGGTGTATCGCTCAGCCCAAGAGTCACAAATTCTTCGGTTTCAGGGCTAGGAATATACATCAACGCCAAATCGGCATTGCCAATTTTACATAATTGTTGGGCGATGGTATGCGCCAAATCGCCCAATGGTTGCTGTTGGGAGAGGCTTGAAATCGTGCGCAACAAAGCGATAAACTGTGAACGGCGTTGATGGCGCAGCCAAAACTGGCCGCGTTCTAAGGCCAGTGCCGCCAAATCGGCCAAGACCGTCATAAAGCGCAGAGCTTCGCGCAATGGCTCTTCGGGCGTTGGCTCGGCAAAGGCGGCTAAAGCGCCAACGGTGTGGCCATTTAAGCGAATTGGCGCACTGATCCAGCCGCGGGTATCTGTTTTGATTGCAAATTCGAGTGTGCGCCACAGCGGCAAGGCTTGAATTGGCTCCAAAGCAACTGCCCGACCCATCGCCACAACTCGCGCTTCGGCGCTGGTTGGTGCTAAAACACGGGTTGGTAGATCATTGGTATTAGCCTTGAGCCACAACTGCTCGGCCTCGTATAACACAATATACACATGCTGTAAATCCAGCAATACTTGGCTATTTGTAACGATCAACTGCAAAATATCGTCGAGTTCCCAGCCAGCCTCAATTGCCTCAACTACTGAATCAAACTCATTCAACGCACTACTCCTAGCCCACGTGCCAGCGGCAGGGGACAGCAGATTTCAGTCAAACATTCAGATTATACGGGCTTCGCCCAACAAAATAATTAACAATCTACTTGATTCAGTGGTGATTAATCTCGCCTTCGCTGATGGTAGGGTCGAGATAGATTGTCACATCGCTTTCGCCGTGTGAGGTATGCATATGATAGGGGAAGCCTGAACGCCGAATCAATCGCAGCATGGCCGTATTTTCTGCCAACACCGAGGCCTTAAGATAACGCAAGCCACGAACCAAGGCGACTTGAAACAACAAATCGAGCATATAACTGCCCACGCCATGGCCTTGAAAATCGTCGCGAACTAAGAGCGCAAACTCAGCCTGAATATGATCAGCGCCTGCCAAGCGAGCTACTGCCACGATCCGTTGCTCGCCATCCTCGTTGAGCAAGGCAATCAAGGCATCGGCGTGGTTGTGATTGAGCGTGGCTAACCGCGCAGATTCTTCGATCACGCGCTCGATTGGAATGTTGATCATAATCGTGGCGAAGCGCAACTCAAGCGTGCGCGGCGATAAACGGCCATACAATTCGACCAACAATTTGGCATCATCAGGCGTAATATGGCGAACAGCAAGCTCAACGCCTAACTTGCTCGTCCAATGAACGAGGCCTGTTTGCGGAAACGGAGTCAGGTCGGGCAGGGTGGGTTCTTCAATTGTGAGATTTAATGGTAGCATAATCGGCATTGGTTGGTGGGGTACGTGCAGCAAACATGGCTGCCATACCTAGGCAAAGGGCCGAGAATAAAAAGGGTGCGGCGATCCACTGGCTATACAAGCGTGCGCCCAAGGGTGCTGCCACCGTTGCGGTCAAGGCTCCTGACGCTCCATAGATCGCCAAGGCTGTGCCGCGTTGTTGTGGTATCACACTTTCCGCAAGTAAGGCTTCCAAAGCTGGTACATAAAAACTCCATGCCAGCGCTTCACAAGCCCAAAATATTGCGGTGATTGTAAGTTGTGGGCTGATAGGTATTGCTAGGTAAACTAACATACTTGCGCCAAGCCCAAGCTTGGCAGCCCGTCGATAGCCAATGCGATCAGCGACGCGCCCAAGGCGTGCCGGAAACAGCGCATAAATAATGCCTGGCACAATATAGGCCACAGCGACCGCCGCCACGCTTGCCCCAAAACGATCAGTCAATAACGGCACGGTCATTGGAATCGAGGCACTATAGCCCGCGCTGATGCAGCTTTGCACAAGCAACAGACTGCGGATTGCTGGCTGACGTAACACACTGCGCCATATTGCTTGTATTGTACCGCGTTTTACCGGAATTGCATGGGGCCATGAACGTAAACTGAAGATTCCTGCTATGACGACGCTACTACTAAACACGATGTAAATGCCATGAAATAGCTTGACACGGGCAATTGGATTGGGTAAATAATTAAGGCTAGCTTGCAGCCAAGTGAATTGTTGTAGTTGTTGGCGAGTTTCTGCATCCCAGCCGATAAAGCCAATGCCAGCGATGATCGCCCCGACAATTGTTGCCAACGAACTGGCCATAGTCAGTCGCCCATAACCTGAGCCACGTTGACCTTGGTTGGTTAATTGGGCAATCAACAAGCTTAAACAGATAGTCGAGCCTGCTCGCCCGATCGCGAGCAATGCTTGACCAGGCATTAACCATGCGCTGCTATCAGCAAAGCTCCAAATTGCAAAGCCACTGGCTAAGGCCGCCAAACTCAAACGCAGCAAAATTCCGATGATGCCTCGATCGGCGAGCCAACTCAGGCTGAGCCGCGCAAATACACCAAAGGCCGCACCCAAACCCACCAAATTACCAATAACCTGGGGCGAACCACCAAGCGCTTGCACATACAAGGGCAACAAAAAATCGCCAACCCCAACATGCAATGAGATCAGCAGTTTAATCACCAACGTCCAACCTAATGAACGCGCAAGCTTGGTTGAGGCCTGCGCGTCATTGTTTATATCAAGTTTGTTCATCAGAATCGGTTGAAGGAGCAGGCTCATCAGGTTGGAAGGCCCACCAGATCTGCATCGCTAAATATGAGGTTGTCATTAAGAGGATTCCGCTGCCAAGGGTTACCCCAATCGCTAAACTGCCAAGTTCTTGGATTGGCCAAGGCAGAAACCACACCAACAACAGGGTTAGGCTCAGTAGCAAACTGGGAATCAGCAACATCAACCCCAATTGCCAGACTGGCCGCAGGGTTTGCCACCAGCGATAGCCCCCAAAAAAACCAATAATTGTTAGCAGACAGATCGCAATTGCTGCCCCGATACCAATAACAAACCAATTCATGGTCGGCCTCGCTTAGGTTTGCTTCTGAGTTGTGGTCGAAATGCGCAACAGCAAGCCAACAATTACAAAGTTCATAACGACCGATGAACCACCATACGAGATAAAGGGCAAGGTAATCCCGGTCAATGGAATCACCCGTAAATTACCACCGACGATGATTAAGGCTTGGACTGCCAAAATCGTGGTTAAGCCCACTGCCAACAATTGCTCAAAGCCGCGAAAACGTCCTGGAATTGAGAGTGCAATATGATAGCCGCGATAAATCATCAACACATAGACAATTAAGATCCCAATTGTGCCCATCAAGCCTAATTCTTCGGCGATTCCGGTATAGGCAAAGTCGGTGTGCACCGCTGGAACATAATGGGGCGCACCCAAACCAAGCCCGCTGCCCGTCACTCCGCCTGCTGAGAGCGCATATTGCGATTGCACAATCTGATAGCCTAAGTTTGCTGCGTCTGACCATGGATCAAGCCAAATCGCTACCCGCTCTTGCACTTTGCCGATGTATTGGTACATCACATAGGAGCCAATGCCGAATGCGCCAAAGCTGGCTCCAACATACCAGCCATTACCTGTAGCAACATACAACATCGCAATGAAGATGCCAAATAGCAACAAGGCTGCACCCAAATCGCTTTGCTTAACGATCAAGGCCATACACAAAGCCCAAATCCCGCCCATTGGCACGAGATAGGGCAAGGGTGGCAGGGTGATGCGCCCTAAGCGATAGCCATGATTAACGACTTCACGGTGTTCGATCAGATATGAGGCTAAAAAGACCACCAAGATAATTTTAAGCAACTCGGCGGGCTGGAACAGAAAGCCACCAGGCAGGCGAAACCAAACTTTAACGCCGCTATTATTCGGATCAACCCCGATGATGAAGGTTAAAATCATCAGGCCAACCCCAAGCAGCATCCATGTCCAGCGATGGTTTTTGAGCCATTCCATCATACCAGTGCGAAAAAGCCGAATAAAGATCCAACGATCCCAATCGACAAACACCATCAGCACCAGCAAAATGACTCCAACCGTCACAAAGGCCGATTGTTTGGCGGCAACATCACCATAAATGTCTTTATCGAGGGTTGGCGCAACCCGTGCCGTAAATAGCAGGCCCAAACCAGAAAGCACCGCCACCAAGGGCAGCAAAATTTGGTCGGCATTGGGGTTGCGATACGAAAGCCCAGCACTCACTACCAGATAGAGCAAAAGCGGCAGCGACGATGGCCAGAGCACGCTGAACAACGATTGCAACGAGCCAACATCAGCTTCCAAACGGCGTTGGCCAGTGGCAAACACCATCATGTAGCCAGCGGCAAACAGCAGCAACACGGTTATCAGCAACTGGACTTCAACTAAGCGCACGCGCCGCAAGTTGTGCAGCATATCACGCACCATATCAGACCCTCCAAATGCACCAAACTTGGGCTATTGTAGCATACTGCCCTAAGCCATCGTAACCCGATCACGTCCGGTTTCTTTGGCAATGTACAAGCCTCGATCAGCCCGATCAAGCAGGCTGACAACTGAGTTATCATCTTTGCTCAACCCTGTCACTCCAATGCTCACCGTCAGGTTGATACTGGCTTGCTCATGCTGAATCGGGTGGTTGGCGATTGCGATCCGTAAGCGTTCAGCAATGATCAAGGCTGCCGAAACATCGGTATCAGGCAGCAAAATCGCAAATTCTTCGCCACCATAGCGCCCAAGCAGATCCGAAGGCCGTAAATTGGCGCGGCAAATATCGGCAACCGTGCGCAGCACTAAATCGCCAACCGAGTGGCCGTAGCTATCGTTGACTCGCTTGAAATGATCAACATCGAGCATCATCGCTGAAAGTGGATGATCGCTGCTGCAAGTTAATATCCATTGGCGTTCGGCCAACTCGAAGAAATGGCGGCGATTGCTGACTTGGGTCAATGAATCGGTGATCGCGAGGCGCTGCACTTGGCCAAATAATTGGGCATTAGCAATCGCAATTGCTGCTTGTGAGGCAAATACCATGCCCAATTCGGCCTCATGCTCAGAAATTGCATGGGGTTCATCGCGATCGATCGCCAAAAAGCCCACGATTTCGCCGCGCACCAATAAGGGCAGTCCTAGCCATGAACGGGCTGGATGCTCACCATAACCTTTGAAGCGTGGGTCTTGGGTGATATCATTGATAATTAATGGTTGGCGCAGCGTCGCAAGTTGCTTGAACAGCGGGTCATCATTAATTGAGATTTTTGTGCCGCGGATCCATAGCGTTGGGCTTGGGCTTTCAACTTGCTCAAATTTAAGCTCGTTTTCCTCGCGCAGGGCGATGCAGGCTCCATAGTAGGGCAACAACGAGTTGAGCTGAATCAGCACATATCTGAGCACATCGGCTAAATCAAGCGTCGCATTCAACACAGTTGAAAGTACGCGCAGGCGTTCGGCCAAACGACGTTGTTCGCGTTCAGCATTGATGTGAATTTCGAGCTGAGTAGTGCGCGATTTTTCTAAGCCTAGGGCAATATGGGTGGTGATCGCCCGCAGAATAACTTCATCTTCTTTGGAGAAAAAGCCCCATGCCAGTCGATTATCAAGGTAGACCACGCCTAAAAATCGCCCATCAAGCATCAAGGGTGCGGCCAAAACGCTGCGCAGGTTGTGAGCGGTGACGCTTTCGCTGCTGGTAATTAATGCATCATCGGCTCCAGTCACAATCACTGGTTTTTGAGTGATGCGTACCCGCTCTAGTACCGTGCGGCTATAGCCTTGCAAGGTCTCGGTCACTGGATTGTTTGAGGCATCACGCGCCGCGCGAAGCTGTAAATCATCGTTTTCGAGCAGGAATAGAAATGCCCGTTCTGCCCCCAAAATCCGAATCACTGAATCGAGCGCAGTTTGGGCTTGCTCATCGAGGTCGTAGCTTTGGGCCCACGCCAAGCTGACCGAAAGCAGCGCATCTAACAATCGTTGCATGCGGCTATCATCGGGGCGTAGCGTATCGTCGCTAATAATGCTGGTCGTCGAATTGAGCCGTTCTGGGTCGTCAAGCTGAAAAGCTACGGCGATATTGCGCATACGCAAAACCCATTGATGATCAAAGGCAATTGTGTAAGCGCGACTGGCTTCGCGTTTGGCAGCGGCCATTTGTTGTTGCATACCAAAAAGATGCGCCCGAATCCGATGGGCTTCATATAAAATCCATGGAGCATCGTGCAAGTGGGCTAATTGCTCAGCCTGCCCCAACAACTCTAGGGCTTGAGCAAAGCGACCATCAAAGCCGTGCGCCGCCGCAAAAATAACTAAAGCATGGCCGCGCAAAATTGGGGTTGTCGCAACCAACAAGGCTTGGCGTGCGGCAATCCGTAAGCGGCGAGCGGTTACCCGTTTGCGCTGCTGTAAAAACTGAGCGATACGAATATAGCCCTGCAAAATGTACATATAGCGCGAATGAAACGGCATAAACCGCGGATTATTGCGATGTTGCTGATTAAAATGGCGCAATAATTGATCGTTTTGTTGGCCTGGATCACCCTGCTCAAGGTTAACGATCATCTGCGAGGCATCGGCTAGATTTTTCCAGGCCAAGAGCCATTGTTGGCGCTCTTTGATGTCGGGTACAGGGTAGCGTTGGGCTTCAGCAGTCGAACCAAGCGTAATCAGCAGGGGCGCAGCCCATAATTCTAAAAACCAGGTTTGTTCATTGCGATGATTATGTTGCTCAAAACGCTCAAAGGTTTCTTGCACCAATTGCCATGCTTCCAGCACATGGCCGCGCAAAAAGAGCAAGAGCACACTATCAGCCGTGGCATGGCCATAGGCTAGCGAATCGATTGTTGTTGCATGTTGACGTAATGTTGTGCGCAAGAGCCGTTCAGCCTGCACTTCATCGCCAATGATATGGCTAATAAAGCCTTCGTACAAGGCAACCCGCGCTTGCAACATGCGATCAGCAGTCGGAGTTGTGGCGATGGTTTTAGCTTTATTCAAGGCGCGTTTGGCTAAATGGCGCTGACCAACCATTGCCCACATACTGGCATAGTTGCTCAATGCTCGCACGCGGGCCGGACGGGTGCGCCCACGGCGTGCCCAAACCAACGAGCGCAAAAAGAGGCTGACTAACAACAACATTTGGCTATTCAGGTAGGCATACATACCCACCGTATCATAAATTTCTAGCAAAATGATGATGCGTTGCTGCTGCTGGGGCGAGCTTGGTTGTAACCATGGCACACTACTTTTGAGCAAGCGTCCAAGTGAGCGCCCAATATCACTGAGCAAGCCAATCAACGAGCGTTCTAAGGCAGGTTCGTTTAATGCCTCAAATGCTTGATCAAAGTAGCGCCAAATGTCACGTGGTTGTTGTTGCCAAGCGTGAATATGGGCAATCGCCGTGAGCAACCGCGCCTGATGATCCGGTTCGCTGGTTTGTTCGAGCGCTGCTTGCAAATGCGCCAAGGCCGTTTGATTTTGGCCTAAGCGTAGGCAGAGTTGGGCAAATTGAGCATGTTGTTGCGATTGAAATGGTAATGATTGGCCTTGCGCAATGTGGTAGGCCTGCTCGAAAAAATGATAGGCCTCATCGTAGGCATAATTTTCCAGCGCCACCTGCCCAGCATTGCTCAAAATCGTGAAGCCGCGAGCCAAAAATGTTGGGTCACTGCTTTTAGCGCGGGCATAATGATAGGCCAATTGATACATGGCTTCTGGCTCAAGTTGCTCGTGATCGAGATTTTTGGCAATTTGGGCATGGAGTTGTTGCTGTTGCTCAGGCGTAATGCCTTCGAGAAAAACTTGATAGATATTTTGGTGGGCAAAATGATAGTGACCAGAAGCACTGCGCTCGATTAAATGGCTGCGTCCGCCAATGGTTAAGGCCTCATAGACTTCGCTTGGCTCGCCTTGCCATAGCTCAAGCAAGCTATTTCGCCGAAATTGAAAGCCCAGCACTGCCGCTAATTCGAGAATTGCCCGCACTTTGGGGCTTAGTTCATCGATTCGGCTGAGTACCAAGCGCACCACATGCGAAGGCAAGGCCAATTTTGTCAAACTTTGGTCGTCGATCATCCAGCACGTGTTGACCAAACGCAGCATGCCAGTATCCAACAAGGTTTGGATATATTCACGCAAGGCAAAGGGGCTGCCAACGCTGCGAGCAACAATCTCGTTGATAATTTGCTGATCGACGTTATAGCCACCCAAATAGCTGGTGATAAATTGGGTGGCAGCCTGATCGGTCAGGGGATGCAGCAAAATCTCTTGGATGGGAATTGGCTGATTAAGCGTGAGCCGCTCGTAGATTTGCTGGCTATCAACGCTATCGTTTAAAGAAATAATTAAAAATAGCGGAACTTGCTGAATGCGCCCGATGATTCGGCGGATGACGCTAAAACTAGCATCATCGATTGCTTGCAGATCGTCGATAAACCAGACAGCGGCGGGATGCACGCGGGTCATCCAAAGCAGCAGATCAGCCAAAATCGTATTAAATCGCTCGTAATCGGTCACCAATTCAGGTTGTTTGGTGTGAGGCAGAATTGGCTGCAAACATGGAAATGTACGCAACATCAGCTCTTGGTAGCCTTGTACGAATTGGCGTAGTTGCTCCTCGGCATGGCGGCGCTGGCTTTCGGGCATCAATTCCAAATAATGGACATATTGCTCAAATGGGCTGCGCAAGGCACTGTAGGGTAGGGCTGAATCTTTGACGCAGGTTGAGCCAAAGGTCAAACCACCAAGCGACCGTGCTCGATGCAGCATTTCGCGGCCTAATTGGCTTTTGCCTAAACCCATCGCGCCTTTGATGGCGATGACGCTGCCATGACCTTGGCGAGCGCTATTCCAGCCTTGGCGTAAGATTGCCAACTCGGCATCACGCCCAATTAAATCATTATCGTAGAGCGCTCCAGTCCAGAGGTCATCGGCTCCAAGCCGAATTGGGCGACCAGCGGCCAACATGAGATTTAAGCTATCAATTTGATTAATATCCGAGAGCAAGCCCTCAGCGGTTTGATAACGATCGTCAGGATCTTTGGCCAGCAGGCGAGCGACGATTTCGGCGAGGGCTGGCGAGACATGCGGAGCCATCGAACGCACATCGGGGGCGAGCACGACGGCATGTTGGCGGATCAAATCGGTAATATTGGAAGCATTGAAAGGCGGTACGCCAACCAAACATTCAAACAAGACTGCACCAAAAGCGTACAAATCGGAGCGGGCATCGACATTGCGTTTGAGATAGCCAGTTTGTTCGGGCGAACTATAGCGCAGCGTGCCCAGCACATGAGTTTGCTCAGGGTCAAGGCTATTGTGGCTGGCAAAACCAAAATCAATTAATTTAATGTTGCCTGAGGGCTGCATCAACATATTGCGCGGCTGAATATCGCGGTGGGTAATTCCTTGGCGATGCACGGCGGCCAAGGCACTAGCTAAATCTTTGATCAGCCGAATGACTAAACTTTCAGGTAACGGCCCAAGCGCCACCAAATCAAGCAGCGTTTGGCCTTGAACCAACTCCATAATGATATAGGGCATTTCGTTGTAGTGATCAACCTCGATTACCTCGGGCAAACTGGGGTGGCGCACCAAGGCGAGGGCGCTAGCTTCGCGCCGAAATGCTGCCGCTGCCATAGTTGGCGATTGATTGCCATTGAGCCGCGGGATTTTTAAGGCATAGGTTTGCCCATCGCGCACACAACGATAGACAGTGCTATGTAAGCCCCGTCCGATTTCGCCCAAGATTCGCACCTTGGGGATAGCAGGTAATTCTGATGTTGCTGGCCATGTTGATTGTGTCATATACGTTCTAGAATGCCAAACAGTGGATCATCCCACGCCACATCTACCTACCATTTCGTGTTACCGTCGGTTGAGATGAAGTGTACCATGAAGCTGAATTAATTCTTAGGTATAGTCTCTAAATATGGGGATAGCTGGCGATCAGTCTTACCTGATCGCCAGCGGCAGCCCAATTAGGCTTGTAATTTAGCAATAATGGCATCGGCCATTTCGGCAGTCCCAACCGCACTTGGGTCGTTGCGATCATCCTTCAGGTCGTAGGTTACATCCTTACCTTCAGCAATCACGGTTGCCACCGCTGCATTGAGCCGATCAGCGGCTTCGATTTCGCCCAAGTGACGCAACATCAACTCGCCTGAGAGGATCAAGGCAGTTGGGTTGACTTTGTTGAGATTTTTATATTTTGGCGCTGAGCCGTGGGTCGCTTCAAAAACTGCGCCATGTTCGCCGATGTTGCCGCCTGGGGCAACCCCAAGGCCGCCAACCATGCCAGCACACAAATCGCTCAAAATATCGCCATACAAATTGGGCAATACCATCACATCATAGAGCTCTGGTTTTTGCACCAACTGCATACACATATTATCGACAATCCGATCATCGAACTCGATATCGGGATAATCTTTGGCGACTTCACGGGCAACTTCTAAGAACAGCCCATCGCTGAATTTCATAATATTGGCTTTGTGGACTGCCGTAACTTTTTTGCGTTTGTTAGCGCGGGCATATTCAAAGGCAAAGCGCACAATTCGCTCTGAGCCAGGCACCGACATAGGCTTAATCGAGATACCACCTGGCTCTTTGATCATGGCATTTGGGCGTTTTTGCAGCAACCAGTTGCGCAATTCGGCTACTTCATCAGTGCCACGCTCAAACTCAATCCCAGCGTAGAGATCTTCGGTGTTTTCACGCACAACCACTAAATCGATGTCTTCAAAGCGTGAACGCACGCCAGGGTAGGAACGACATGGCCGAACACAGGCATAGAGGTCGAGTTCTTTACGAATCGCCACATTGACTGAGCGAAAACCTGTGCCAACGGGGGTGGTAATCGGCGCTTTTAACGCCACTTTGGTTGAACGAATTGATTCGAGCACGGAATCGGGCAATGGAGTCCCTAATTGCTCCATCACATCGACTCCAGCATCCTGAATATCCCAATCAAAAGCCACGCCTGTAGCTTCTAAGACCCGGCGTGTAGCTTCGGCAAGTTCTGGTCCTGTTCCGTCACCACGAATCAAGGTAACCCGATGAGCCATTGATTGATCCTTTCGATTCAAAAGCCCCTGCATTTGTACGGTCGAACCGTAGCAGCATTATAGCATCCTGCGGGCTGAAGCGACAAAAAAGGGATACGCGATTGCGCATCCCTTTTAATCAAGCTTGGTTTGTTAACTATTTCTGGAAGAAATCGATATTGCCTTCGCTGGCTAGCCCATCGCCACGATTCAAGGAACCGCTGGTGGTGCGTGCTTGACGCATGCTTAAGGTTGATACACTGGTCACGCTATTGCTGCGCATACGCAAGTAGCCATATGCCTCACGCCCACTTTCGCTGGCTGAATAGATTCGATAGATGCCGGGATCGAAGGAATTATTTGGCATAAAACGAATATTGGCATAATCAATTGATCCATTGCCATCAGCATAAACGCCAATAACTTCGGTTACGAGTTCGTCATATTCGTTGAGTACACCAACCGCAACTACTTCGCCTGGAACGAACCCGCCTGCGTAGAAGTTGTAAATCGTATCCTGCCGACCTTCACGAGGGTCAACCCGTGCATTATAGTCGGCGGGGAGTGGCTGTTCAGGTGCTCGAGTAACTTCAAAATAGCCAATGCTGGCATGGCCACTGAGCCGACCTTGGGCAGTAATTGCCCAAACCCCAACCCCTTGGTTGATCGTGACGTAAATATCCGATGAGGTTAAGGAACCATCACCATCAGCGTAGGTTGTGGAGTTGGCTGGATAGACCGTCCCATCAGGTGAGGTCAACCACAAAACCACTTCTTCACCGGCAACAAAGCCAAAACCATTGAAACTAAAAGTTGTGCCTTCTGGGCCGGAGCCTGGGGTAACAATTGCATCTTTGTTTGGTGGTAGGCCAGGTGCACCTGGAGGGGTACTGCCTGGAGGGCTACCTGGTGGCAATGGTGCTGTCAACTCGCGAGGGGCTAAGCGCCGACCTAAATCGCTGACTACAACCCGTTGTCCAGCTGGGTAATCGGGCCAAAATTCGAAGCGAGCACGCTCAAAATATTGAACAGTGTGCCATTTATTATCCGAAGCGAGGATTTCATCCATCTCTTCGCTAATTGGGTAGCCAAATACGCCTAAACCACCTTTGGTTTCCCAAATGGTTTTGAAACCCCACATAATCATGTGGCTGGTTTCGGGAAAGTAGCGATGGTTGGCATCGTTGGCTTGGGGTGGAATTTGCGGAAACACCCGATTAACGGTTGCTTCGCGCCCCAAAAGGCCTAGCTCAATCGAGCCATCGCTGGCTAACTCAAAGCGAGCACGTTCAAACCATTGGATGGTTTTGCCCTGTGCGTTGCGATATTCTTCAGTAATTGGGTAGCCAAAAATTTGTAAGCTGCCATTAGCCTTCCAGTAGTCGCGGAAACCACCGCCAAGGTAGTGACCGGTTTCAGGATAGTAGGTTGGTGGATCGGCAGCATTAGAAGCTTGAGGTCGGACAGCAATGAGCGTTAAAAGTATCATTACAATGATTAACGCCATGCTGCGCCGCACGGTCGAACGTGGGAGCATACCTCCTCCTTAGGATTAATCTAAAATGAGAACTCAAATCTGAGTATACCGATAGTTAGGGCTTTTGGCAAGTCTCGATCCAGCGGTTTAGTGCTTGGGTTGTGGGATTAACCCGCTTTTGCGATCTTCTTTTAATTGCTTAAAAATCGGGCTTAGCCAGATCTTGTATGATAAAGCTTGTTTTGTTGGCTAGCCCGCTTGCATGCGACCTAGCATAGTTGCCAAGGAGTTACCATGACGGTCGATTTAGCGCCATTTCGTAGTCACTTTCCAGCGTTAACCCAGACTCACGCGGGGAAACCCTTAGTTTTTTTTGATAATCCTGGCGGAACCCAAGTGCCACAACAGGTGATTGGTCAGATGACCGATTATTTGCGGCGTTCGGTTGCCAATACCCATGGTGCGTTTATTACTAGTCAACGCACCGATGCCGTAATTGATGAATGTCATGCAGGTTTGGCGGCCTTGCTTGGCGGCGAGCCAGATGAAATTGTGCTGGGAGCCAACATGACTTCATTGACATTTGCACTCAGCCGTTCGCTAGCCCGCGAATGGCAAGCTGGCGATGAAATTATTCTGACCACGCTTGACCACGATGCCAACGTTACGCCATGGCTCTTGGCCGCCGAGGAGCGTGGGGTTATCGTGCACTTTGTGGATATTAATCCTGTTGACTGTACCCTGTTGATGAGTGATTTTGAGCGCTATCTTTCGCCGCGCACTAAATTCGTTGCGGTTGGTTGGGCCTCAAATGCCTTTGGCACAATTAATGATGTTCAAACGATTGTCAAACAAGCTCATGCCGTGGGAGCTTTGTGTTTTGTTGATGCAGTCCAGAGCGTGCCCCACATTCCATGCGATGTCAAAGCGCTTGATGCTGATTTTGTGGCATGTTCGGCCTATAAATTTTTTGGGCCACATGTTGGGGTGCTCTGGGCCAAACGTGAACATCTTGAGCGCTTAGTTGCCTATAAAGTGCGACCTGCCCCCGAAACCTTGCCCAGCCGCTGGGAAACTGGCACGCAAAATTTTGAGGGCCAAGCAGGCATCAACGGAGCCTTGGAATATCTCGGTGGCTTAGGCGTGGGCTATATGGAACGCTACGATCAACAACTTGGCGAGATATTTGGTCAACGGGCTGTCTTGTTGGCTGCGATGCATGCGATTGCCGAAGCCGAGCAGAGCCTTGGTCAATACTTGATTCAAGCCTTGCAAACGCTCAAAGGTGTGCAATTGTATGGCATTTTGGAGCCTGAGCGCGGCCGTTTGCGCGTGCCAACTGTGGCATTTCGTAAGGAGGGTGTTACGCCCCAAGCAATTGCCAAAACCCTGGGTAATGAAGGCATTTGTGTTTGGGATGGTCATTATTATGCGCTGCGAGCAGTCGAACGCTTAGGCTTGCTTGATCAAGGTGGTATGGTGCGGGTTGGTTTGGCCCATTACAACACACGTACTGAGATCGATCGCATGGTCGCTGTGCTTGAGTCAATCTAGCACAGATCAATCAGCATTGCTCTGGCGCAAGATCAATCTACATAGCTCTTGACATGCATGACGCGGTGTGTTATATTCTCAATAACGCAACGCGTCATGACATCGAAACAACAACCTGTGCTATAGACAACTGCCAACTGGTGGTTGGATCATCCAAAAGGAGCGATCTATGACGATCATTCGCCAAATTGCTGATACGACTGAAAAGCAAGTTAAAAGTGCCCAAAAAGTGGCTCGCCGCTCATGGCTGGCAGGCTTAGGGGTTGCTGGCTTGGCCATTGATAGTGGTGAAAAAACCTTCAAAAAATTAATCAAGCGTGGTGAAAAAGTTGCCGCCGGGGTTCGTGGCGATTTGAAAGATTTGAACGAACGTTTGCGCCGCGAACAAAAAAGCTTGAATGAAGATGTGCAAGATGCTAGCCAAACGGTTGAACGCGGGGTTAGTGATGTCTTGGAAGGCTTGAATATTCCTTCACGCAAGACCTTGCGCGTGCTCGATGCCCGCATTGCTCAACTTAACGCTCAATTGCGCGAGCTTGGCAGCGATGGCAGCATTGCGCCAGTTGCCAACTACGATAGCCTGACCGCTGAAGAAATTATTGTTTTGATGCCAACTTTGAGCCTCGATGAACTGTTTGCTTTGGAAGCCTACGAAAGCAACCATGCCAAACGAGTGACCGTTCAACGCGAAATCGAACAAGCAATTGCCAAACATCTGACGGTTGATGGTGAAATTCGCGAACCATTTGCTGGCTACGAAGCCTTACGCGCTGAAGAAGCCATTGCCAAGCTCGAAGGCTTGGGCATCGCCGAATTGCATCACGTCAAATTGTTCGAGGCCAGCCACGCCAAACGTGTGACTGTCCAACGCGAAGTTGAACGCCGACTCGAAGCGCTTCGCGGCTAATTTGGCGCGGTGCTATACTGGAACCACTGGTGAGCGATAGGTCAATCCAAAGGAGTATCTGTAATGGCTGATGAAATCGAAGTAAGCTTGAATGAAATCAAGGATGAAGCGAGCGATCGCGCTGTACCATTTGTCGATGGTGTGCGCAAGCTCATGTTGGCCGCTGTTGGCGCTGTTGCCATGACCCGCGACGAAATGGAACAATTTGTTGGTCGCTTGGTTGATCGTGGTGAAGTTGCCGAACGCGAAGCCAAAACCTTGTTGAATGATGTGCTTTCACGCCGCAAACGTGAAGTTGAACACGTGGCCGATGAAGCCGAATCACGGGTTGAAACTCGGCTCGAACAAGTGCTCAACCGCATGAATATTCCCTCAAAGCGCGATATCGACGAGTTGAGCGACAAAATTGCCCAACTTTCAGCTCGCGTCGAAGAATTGAAGAAAAGCCGCAACGCCTAACCCCTAGGCATTGCTGCTTAGCAACGTGCAATCCACCTGTTATGGTTTTTCGCCATAACAGGTGTTTTTTTGTGGCGCAATTCTAGCCTATCTGGTGTTATGATTGGCGCTAGTACGCTTTTTGCAGTGTTGCTATTTAAATGCAAGCGCATCCTAGCAATCCATGGGGGTTGGCATGATTGAGCAAATTCAACGCTTATTGCGTTATCCTGAGTTGATCCATGGTATTTCAACCCGCCAAGGTGGGGTGAGCATCCCACCGCATGCGACCCTCAACCTTGGTTTTTCGCGGCCCGATGACCCTGCCGCAGTTTTGGCGAATCGTCGGCGCTTTGCCGACCGAGTGGGCTTTCGTTTGGATGATGCCATTTTAGCAGGCCAAGTTCATGGCACAACTGTCGCCGTCGTTGGCGAGTTGCAGCGTGGGCGGGGTGCGATCGATCGTGAAACAACTCTGCCGCCTGCTGATGGCCTTGTGACCAATCAACCAGGGCTAGTGCTCTGGGCTAATTTTGCCGATTGCACCCCATTGCTATTTTTTGACCCGGTTGCTCAAGCGGTTGGGGTCGCTCATGCTGGTTGGCAAGGCACAGTTAATAACATTGTGCAGGCGATGATCACCACCATGCAAGCCCAGTTTGGCTCCGAGCCAGCCAATATTTTGGCAGCGATTGGCCCAGCGATCGGCCCATGCTGCTATGAAGTTGATCAGCCTGTGATCGGTGCGGTGGAGCAGGCTTTTGCCGCGCATTCGTCGCAGGTCTTGTTGCGCCAGCTTGGTAAGCAGCGACCGCATTTTGATTTATGGGCGGCTAATGCGCATTGGTTAGAGCAAGCAGGCATTCAATCAGCTAACCTTATTCGGATGAATATGTGTACTGCTTGTCATCATGATCGCTTCTTCTCGCATCGCCATGAACGAGGAGCCACTGGTCGATTCGCCGCTGTGATTGGTCTACGCGAGGTACACCATGCCGTTTGATCATGCCCGATTATTGGAACAAGTCGCCCAGATTCAGCAGCGAATCAGCCAAGCCGCCCAGCGTAGCCAACGTGATCCAGCTAGCGTGCGCTTGATTGCGGTCACCAAAACCCATCCCATGCTGCGAATCAATGCGGTCTTGGCGGCGGGCATTCACGATCTTGGTGAAAATCGGGTGCAAGAAGCCGAAGAAAAAATTGCCCTGCAAACGCCCGATGCATTGGCCCAAACCCGTTGGCATTTAATTGGTCATTTACAACGCAATAAGGCTCGCCGCGCTGCCAAGCTTTTTTCATTAATTCACTCGATCGATAGTGTCAAACTGGCCGAAATTCTCAACCGAATTGTTGATGAAGAAGCCAGCGTGATTCCGCAACCCTTACCAATTTTGCTGCAAGTCAATGTTTCGGGCGAACGCTCCAAAGATGGGTTTGAGCTAGCTGGGGGAGTGCATAACCCTGCATGGCTCAATTTTGTGGCCGAAGTTCGAGCAATTGTTCAATTGCCATTGATCGATTTACGCGGCTTGATGACGATTGCGCCCTATTCTGATGATGTCGAGGGTGTGGTGCGGCCATGCTTTCGAGCTTTGCGCGAGGTGCGCGACCAACTTGAGCAGCGGCTTGATCGCCCGTTGCCAGAGCTTTCGATGGGCATGAGCGGCGATTTTGAGGTTGCCATCGAAGAAGGCTCAACGATTGTGCGGGTGGGCACGGCGCTCTTTGGTGCTCGCTAAATAACGCCTTACTACGAGCTATGCTAAAATTAGGATATTGTAATACGATTGATTGTTTGAGCGATTGCTCCTAGTTGTCGAGATGGTTATGCGTTCGATCCAGCAAGCGTTTGAAGTACGCTATTCCTATCCGGTGCATTGTACGCACCGATTATTTGGCTTGGATAACCCAATTCTCCATGAATTATTTGCGCCAAGCGTTAGTCTACCGAAGCTTTGGGTTGTGCTTGATCAGGCGGTGGCTGAGCATCACCCGAATCTATTAACTGAAATTGCAGCCTATGCCTACGCCAGCCAAGCCTTTAGATTGGTTGAGCCAAGCCTAATTTTGGCTGGTGGCGAAACGATTAAGCGTACCACGGAGCCATTACAAGCAGTTTATGATGGAATTAATCGCTATGCGATCGATCGCCATTCGTATCTGATGGCAATTGGTGGCGGTGCGTTGATCGATATGGTTGGCTATGCAGCGGCGACGGCGCATCGTGGGGTTCGCTTAATTCGCGTGCCAACCACAGTTTTGGCCCAAAACGATGCAGCAGTTGGGGTTAAAAATAGCATCAATGCCTTTGGCAAAAAGAATTTCTTGGGCACATTTGCCCCGCCTTATGCTGTACTCAACGATAGCCATTTTCTCACGACGCTGAGCGAGCGCGATTGGCGTAGTGGCATCGCCGAGGCAATTAAGGTGGCTTTGCTCAAAGATTCTGCCTTTTTTGCCACGATTGAGCGGACTGCTGCGGCCCTGTGTCAGCGTGATTTAGCGGTAATGGAAGATCAGGTTTTTCGCTGTGCTGAGTTGCATCTGGCCCATATTGCTGGTGGCGACCCGTTTGAGCGTGGTTCGGCGCGGCCCTTGGATTTTGGCCATTGGGCGGCGCATAAACTTGAACACCTCAGCGCTTATAGCTTGCGCCATGGCGAGGCAGTAGCAATTGGCATCGCCTTGGATTGCACCTACAGCTACTTAAAAGGTGATTTAGCTGAGGCCGATTGGCAAAGGGTCTTAAATTGTTTAACTGCGGTTGGCTTCGAGTTGTATCATCCAGCCCTGAACAGCCAGCTTGAACAGCCCGAACATCCCCAAAGTTTGCTGAGCGGCTTGGCCGAATTTCGCGAGCACCTTGGTGGCCAATTAACCATCACCTTAATTCGCGGCATCGGCCAACCTTATGATGTTCACACGATTGATCTACCGATGATGCAACAAACGATTCGATATTTAGCCGAACGGGCTTAAAGCGAGGATTTTATGCAGATTGAAGGCTCTTGCCCACGCACTCAGCGTGAGTTGATTGAACTGGAATTTATTGAGCATCGCACCAAAATTTTAGATATCGCGGCCTTTTTGGATCGCTTTGATCGTTCAGTTGAGCATAACGCCAATGATGATTTTCGAATCAAAGCCTTTCGTGAAGCGCTCAAGGCCTTGAATAGCCACGAATTTGGCCGAGTTGAACGGATTCAAATGTTGTTGAGCGATATGAGCAGCGAATTACGCGTCGAACGCGACGGCCAAAGTGCCTATGGTGCTGCCAAGGAGAGCGAGCAATGATCAATTACATCGATTTGCATGCGCATATGGTTTCGCGCACCACCGACGATTATCATGCCATGGCCTTGACTGGCTGTGTTGCGGTGACTGAGCCAGCATTTTGGGCAGGTTATGATCGGGTTTCTGCTAGCGCTTTTGCTGATTATTTTAAACATTTGACTGAGTTTGAGCCTCAACGCGCCGCTAAATATGACATTCAGCATTACACATGGCTCTGTTTAAACCCCAAAGAAGGCGAAGATCGTGGGTTGGCTCGCGAAGTTTTGGCAATTATTCCGCAATTTTTAGATCGACCAAGCGTGCTAGGCATTGGCGAAATTGGCCTCAACCGCGTGACCCGCAATGAACTTGCCACCTTTATTGATCATGTAGAATTAGCGCTTGAACACAACCAATTAATCCACATCCACACCCCGCACCTTGAAGATAAATATAAAGGCACTAAGGCGATTGTCGAAACCTTGGCTAGCAACAGCCGAATCGATCCCAGTCGTGTGATGGTTGACCATGTTGAGGAACATACGATTCGTATGGTGCTTGAGCATGGGTTTTGGGCGGGCTTGACGCTCTATCCGATGACCAAAGTTTCGCCAGGCCGCGCGATTGATATGCTCGAAATCTATGGCACTGAGCGTTTGTGTGTGGCTTCGGCCTGCGATTGGGGTCCAAGTCAGCCGCTGGCCATCCCCAATTGTATGTTTGAAATGCGCCGTCGTGGTCATTCCAACCAATGGATTCACGAGGTGGTCTATAACAATCCTTGCCGCTTCCTAAGCCAAAGCCCTAAATTTAAGTTTGCGCCGCTTGAGCAGCCTGCGCTTGTGCACTAGAAATGGAAGCCTATGCAGCTTAATCAAGCGCCCCAACTCGATTTAACCTATTGCACCAATATTCATCCAGCCAACGGCTGGCCAGCAGTTTTGGCTGGTTTGCAACAGCATGTGCTCGATCTCAAGCAGCGCCTCGCTCCCAACCAAGCCTTTGGAATTGGCCTGCGGCTTTCGGGGCAAGAAAGCCACGAATTGCTGGATCCAAGCGTGCTTGCTGATTTTCAAGCATGGTTAACTGAACATAATCTATATGTATTTACCTTGAATGGCTTTCCCTATCATCCCTTCCACCAACAACCAGTCAAGGATCAGGTGCATGCTCCCGATTGGCGTGAGCCTGAACGCGTGGCCTATACCTTGCGCCTGATCGAGATTTTGGCGGCACTATTGCCCAACGGCATGGTTGGCTCAATCTCGACCAGCCCTTTGAGCTATAAGCCATGGTTTGCCGATTTGGCCGCTGTGCCGTGGGAATTGCTGAATCACCATGTCTTAGAGGTGGTTGCTGCGTTGGTCCAGCTTGAGCGCCAACGTGGAATTGTGATTCAATTAGCCTTTGAGCCAGAGCCAGATGGTTTGCTCGAAACCAGCAGTGAATTAATCGGCTATGTTGAGCAATTGTTGGATGTTGGTGCTGTTGAATTAGCAACTCAACTCAATTGCTCGTTACGCGAAGCCCAAAATGCGCTTCGTCGTCATGTCGGAGCCTGTTTGGATACCTGTCATTGCGCCGTGGCCTACGAAGCGCCGCGCCAAGTGATCGCCGCTTATCAAACAGCAGGCATTAGCATCGCCAAAGTGCAACTCAGCTCGGCTTTGCAAGTGCTGCTTGGTGCTAATCGCCAAGCCGTGGCAGCCGCATTAGCACCATTTAGCGAAGCAATTTATTTGCACCAAGTGATTCAGCGCAACCACGATGGCTCGTTGCTGCAATATCGCGATTTGCCTCAAGCCTTGGAAAAGATCGATGATCCTGCGGCTTGCGAATGGCGGATTCATTTTCATGTGCCGATTTTTACTGCCAGTTTTGGCCTGCTCAACGCCACCCAACCAGCCTTGCTCGAAAGTTTGCAAGCCTTGAACGAGCAGCCCTACAGCCAGCATTTGGAGATTGAAACCTACACTTGGGATGTGCTACCAAGCCAATTAAAGCTCGATCTGACGGAATCGATCGCGCGGGAGTATGCGTGGGTGTTGCATGAACTCAAACGCTAAATCTGGCTGGTTGGCCTATCTCGAACTGATGCGCATCTCCAATAATCCGACCGTGATCAGCAATACGCTTGCGGGCGTGGCTTTGGCGGGCGTGAGCCTTGGCGATTGGCGAGTGTGGCTGTTGGCCTTGGCCTTCAGTTTGTTTTATAGCGCTGGCATGGTTTTTAACGATTGGTGCGATTATGCGATTGACCAGCGCGAACGCCCAGAACGACCCTTGCCAAGCGGACGGGTGAGCCGCAACGCTGCGTTATTGTTGACAATCGGCTTATTCGGCATTGGCTTGGCTTGTGTGGCCTTAGTTAGTTGGCAAGGCCTGCTGTGGGCGGGTGGCTTGGTTGGGCTGATCGTGCTCTACGATCTGTGGCACAAAACCAACCCAATCAGCCCAATTTTGATGGCTGGCACGCGAATTTTAGTCTATCTCAGTACAATTGCCGCCTTGGATGCAGCGTTTTCGTGGCAGGTTTGGCTGGCGGTTGGCTTGTTGTTTAGCTATGTGATGGGCTTTACCTTTATTGCCAAATCGGAGTTACGTCCGCAATTGAAGGCGCTTTGGCCAGCGATTTGTGTGCTGTTGCCAATTGGCTATGCCCTGATTACCCCCGATTTTAGCCCAATTCTGGTGAGCGTAGCCTTGCTAAGTTGGTCATTGCACAGTATGGGTTTGGTCTATCGCCAGCGCCAAATTGGCCCAGCGATTGGCCGTCTGATTGCGGGCATTAGCTTGTTTGATGCCTTGGTGTGCATTGTGGCAGGCAATTTGTGGGCATGTGCATTTGCCATCGCCGCCTTTGGGCTGACCCGTTTGGCGCAGCGCTCGATTCAAGGAACTTAAGATGCATAAAACCGTTGTGATTAATGTGGTTGGGCTGACTCCAGCCTTGATTGGCCAATACACGCCACGTTTACACGCATGGCAACAAAAAACGGCTCAAGCTTCGATCAAACCGATCATTCCAGCAGTAACCTGTAGCATGCAAGCAACCTATCTTACGGGCAAAATGCCTAGCGAGCATGGAATTGTTGGCAATGGCTGGTATTTTCGTGATGAATGTGAAATTAAATTTTGGCGGCAATCGAATAAATTAGTCCAAGCACCAAAAATTTGGGAAGCGGCCAAAGCGCTTGATCCTAGTTTTACTTGTGCTAATTTGTTCTGGTGGTACAACATGTATTCATCGGTTGATGTTGCGGTTACACCACGCCCGATGTACCCCGCCGATGGCCGTAAATTACCTGATATTTATAGTCAGCCAGCCGAATTACGCGATGATTTGCAACGTGATTTGGGCCAGTTTCCTTTATTTAATTTTTGGGGGCCAAATTCTTCAATTGCCTCATCACGCTGGATTGCCAACTCAGCCAAAGCCGTTGAGCAACGCTATAATCCAACGTTGAGTTTAATTTATCTACCGCACTTAGATTATTGTTTTCAGCAATATGGTGCAGATATTAAGCGTTGCACCAGTCAATTGGCTGAAATCGATCAAGTCGTTGGTGATTTGCTGGATTTTTATGAGCAACGTAATGCGCGGATCGTGATTTTATCGGAATATGGCATTACCAGCGTTAATCGACCTGTCGCAATTAATCGATTGTTGCGGGCAGCAGGCTTGATTGCAGTGCGCGGGGAGCTGGGCCGCGAATTACTGGATGCAGGTGTAAGCAAAGCCTTTGCGGTGGCCGATCATCAAATTGCTCATGTGTATATCAACGATTTAAGCTATTTGGAGCGGCTCAAAGCCTTGCTTGAGGCTACGCCTGGGATTGCCAAAGTGCTTGATGCCGAGGGCAAACGCGAGTATGGTTTAGATCATGAGCGTTCGGGCGAGTTGGTGGCGATTGCCGAGGCCGATGCATGGTTTAGCTACTATTACTGGCTCGATGATCAGCGTGCGCCGGATTTTGCGCGGGCGGTCGATATTCACCGCAAGCCTGGCTATGACCCAGCTGAACTCTTTGTTGACCCGCATTTGCGCTTGCCGATGGCCAAAATTGGCCTGACGTTGGCCAAGAAAAAGCTTGGATTCCGTTATGTGATGGATGTGATTGGGCTTGATCCGCAGGTAGTGCGTGGCTCGCATGGCATTATCAGCAGCGATCCGGCGCATGCGCCGCTATTGCTGACCAACCAACCAAGCCTGTTGCCTGAGGCGGCCTTGCATGCAACCGATGTCTATCAGATTTTGTGGCGACACTTGATCGAAGGATGATGCATGGGAGAGAACATAGAGCATCGAACATAGAACATCAAGAAAATCAAAAGGTAGAAGATAAAATTGGGAAGAGGGATCAGGGGTCAGGCGATGGAATTAGGCAATAAAAGCATATTTCGTGGAATTCGTGCAATTCGTGGCTAAAAATAAATCTTCGTGGATCAAATTAGCGCGGCTAAAACAAACTTCGGACAACAATCGTCCTAGCACCAGCCTAGATCAGGCGCTGTCAAAGGAGATGTCGATGGAAAAACCCTTAAATTATGTTATTTCGTTGCCAGAACGCACGCTACGAGCGGGCGCTGCCTTGGTTGGCGGCTTGGTCAACGAGGCTAGCAATGTGATCGTTCCCAAGAGTTTGCGCAATACGCGACTCTATCAAGTGACCTTCGATCGCTTGCTGCGGATCACAATTGAGTTGATTGGCGATGTGCCAAATGTTTACGCTGACCAAAAAATGAGCATCGAAGAACTGACCAAGCGCAAAGTAGCTGGCAACGCGGTTGAATTGGTCGGCTTTTTGAGCCTTGGCTGGTCGCCGTTATGGCTTTTAGCTGCCGCCTCAGATGTAACGAGCGGCACGCGCACCTATTTAGCAGCTTTGGTGAGCGAGTTGCAGCAACGCCAATTATTGCCAGCTGAAGCCAATATCAATTCGGTTGATGCCTTGCTCGAAAGCTTGGAAGGCACCTCAGGCATTGCTGCCGATGCGGTTGATCTGCCGCCGCTCGATGTTTCAGCCTTACGCACTTCATGGGAAACGATCAAGGCCAATGCGAGTAATTTGCCCGAACCAACTGCCTTGGCCGATACCTTTGACCAATTACGCGAGACCGCTCGCACTGAAGGCCAATCGTTATTGGATGTTTCGGCAGTAGTGGCAACTGGTGCGTTGCAAGCGGGCTGGAGTTTGGGCAATACTCATATTTTTGAATATTACCGCGAAGCCTTGACTTCGATTCAAAAAGAGGGCTTGCTCGAGTTTGCGCGACGTGTGACCACACCCTATTTTTCCCGTGCGGCTAAGCATTTTGACCCCAACGAAACAACCTATACCGACCGCTTTTTGAATCAATTGGATTCACCACAAGCGCCTGAATAAGCTTTTGTTGGCTTTTCGTTCGCTGGAGAGGCAGGTGATTGCAATCACCTGCCTCTCTTTATTTGACGTGCTTATTTAACTAAGCCGCGTTGCAGGGCCACTGCTACAGCCTCAGCCCTGCTGCGCACATCGAGCTTGCTGAAAATGTGGCTAACATGCGATTTGATTGTATTTTCGGAGATGTTGAGATTGAGGGCAATGGCTTTGTTGCTTTCGCCCCGTACCAGTAATTGCAACACATCAAGTTCACGCTGCGAAAGCTCATCTTCAGCTGGCTCGGTGGCCAGTCGTTTGAGCACTCGCGCCGCAATACCCGATTGCAGGGCTGCACCACCCTCATAAATTGAACGAATCGCCCGAAAAACTTCCTCAGGACTCGCATCTTTGAGCAAATATCCGGCGGCCCCAGCGTTCAAGGCTGGCCCAATATACTCGTCGGTATCATAGGTTGTGAGCACCAAAAAACGGGTATTGGGGGCGCTAGACCGCGTGTGGCGCATCACTTCGATGCCACTCAGTTGCGGCAAACGCAAATCGAGTAACACCACATCAGGTTGTTGTTGCTCGATCAAGTTAACTGCTTGTTGACCGTCAGCAGCATCGCCAACTGGCTCGAAATCCTGTTCCCAGCCGAGCATCGCCATCAAGCCGTGGCGCACAACTGGATGATCATCAACAACTAAAACACGAATCATAGAGTTACTCCATTTCAACCAAGGCGGTTTGGGGTGGATTGTAGGGAATTTGCACATGAACCAATGCGCCATGCTGATTGCTCAATTGTAGGCTACCACCGATTTGGGCGACTCGTTCGCGCATGCCAATCAAACCAAAATGGTTGGTCATCTGCATTTGGTCGGTTAAAATTGCCTGATCGAAGCCTGTGCCATTGTCGTGAATTAATAACTCCACGCTGCTATTCCCATAGATCAATTGAATGCTGACATGTTCAGCTTTGGAATGTTTGACCACATTTGCCAAGGCTTCTTGAGTAATCCGCAACAGCGCAGTTTCGTCGTGCAAATCAAGTCGCAGGGCTTGGCCATGAATCTGCACATCAACCTGTAAATCAGGGCGCATGGGATGGGCCGCGAGTTCCTGAATGGCCTTGGTTAAGCTATTGGCATCCAGCAACGGTGCACGTAAATTCCAAACCGAGGCGCGAGCTTCGGCCAAAGCTTCGCGGGCCATGCGACTGGCTAAGGCCAGGTGGGTGCTACTCTCGCTGGGGCTATAAACTAAAGCCCGTTGGGTTGCCCCAAGCTGAATCACAATGCCAGTTAAGCCTTGGGCGAGAGTATCGTGAATATCGCGGGCTAAACGGGTGCGTTCTTCGAGCATGGCTTTATCACGCACTTGGGCTAATAAACGTTGGTTGTTCAAGGCCAACACTGCTTGATCGCGCAAACCCTCGGCGAGGGCACGATCATCGGGGTTGGCTTGGGTGATTGCTGTACCAGCTAAAATTAATTGCACTTGATCGTTTTCAAGTTGAAATGGCAGCACCAAGGCGGTATGCTCACCAAATTTGCTGGATATAGACATAACTGTTGTAGTTGAGGCTGGCTCAAATTGCAAGTTTGGCTCGTCAGCAGCCGCTTCAGGATAGGCCGCCAGACAGTGTTGATTGAGCATAATCCACGAGTAATCGACATGCAGCAATTGATGGGCTTGCTCGGCAATCAACGGTAATATTTGGGTAATATCTGCTGGTAGGGCTAGGGCACTACTGATGTTATACAATGCTTCTGCGCGATGGGTACGTTGGGCAAGCTCGGCAGTTTGGGCTTGCACCCGCTGCTCCAATTGGCTGCGCAACTGCTCCAAATCTTGGGCATGAGCACGACTTTGCTGCAAGGCTCGTTGTAAATTCCCCGCTAAGAGCCAAGTCATGCTTGCGACCATCCAAAAGAGCGTAATCCAAAAGACGGTTGAAACCAGCCAAGGATAGCGAGTGAATACCGAGGGCGGCGCTTGGCGTGCTAAATCGTAGCCCTGAAGTTTGGCCCAAGCGAGGCTGATTACCAACAAACTGGCTAAGACCGCCAAACCAATGCTGGCACTCCGATCAATTAACAAACCTGCGGCGCAAATTGGCAAGACCAACAGTGCTGGAAAAAAGCTGGTGATCCCGCTGCGTACCGCCAAACTGGTGGTGATCAGCGTCCAAAAGCCCACTAAGGCAAAGGCTGAAATGGTTGGTCGGCCTAAACGCACAAAGATGATCAGAGCCGATACAAACATAATGATCACCACGATTGCGGTAATTGGTGTGCCATCACGTTGCGGTTGTTGATTGAATTGCTCGGCGGGAAACCGCATGCGTAGCCAGAGCAAGCTAATAATTGCCACGGCAATCGGAATTAACATAATCGGCAGCGAGCGCAAAATTGTGCTGCTGCGCCATTGGGTTTGTTCGCGGTCGATTTTGAGTTTGTTGCTCATCGCTAGCGCCTTTGATCACAAGCCAATACTTAACTATTGACCAAGTTTGGGCTGTCGGCATCACCCAAATGGATGATCGCCGCTTCACCAAAACGTGCGAATGAATGATCGAAATAAAGATCGATGCTGATCGCGCCGGAATTCACTACAGTATAGCTAGAAATTGTCGTATAAGGAGATTTCCGATGGCTGAAAGCTCAGTACAGCCCAAAAAACGTGGCTATAAATGGTTTGTTATTGGCGGCGCGGTTTTATTAGCACTGGTTTTAATGCCGTTTGTTTTTGGTGGCGATGACCCTTCAACCGTTTCGGCCAGCACCACCACGACGATTCAGCGTGGTCGTTTGGTTTCGTCGGTGCTTGGCAGCGGAACGATTAATCCCAAGCAAAGCCTTGATCTTACCTTTCAAACGACTGGAATTGTCAGTACCGTCTTGGTCAGCGAAGGCCAACAGGTGGTAGCAGGCCAGATTTTGGCTGAGCTTGATGATCGTAATTTGGCATTAAGTGTGCTTTCTGCCGAAGCCAATTTGCAAAGTGCCCAAGCTCGTTTGCGCCAAACCCAAGAGGGCAATGCTCGCCCAGAGGATTTGGCCGCTTCGCAAGCTAGCGTTGATAATGCGAAGGCTAATTTGCAAAAGACCGTAACTGGCAATGCTACCGCCGCTGATATTGCTTCGGCTCAAGCCAGTGTTGCGAACGCCGAAGCCCAATTGCGCAAAGCCAAAAATGGCACCGCTACGCCAGCTGATTTGGCCAATGCCGAAGCCTCAGTTCGTTCAGCCCAAGCCAAACTTGATGATCTGCGGGCTGGCCCCAAACCTGAAAAGGTTTCCAGCGCCCAAGCCACGCTTGATCAAGCTAAATCAAGCTTAGAGCAAGTGAAATCTGATGCTTCGAAGGCCAAAAATCAAGCCGCTCTTGATCGCGATACTGCGGCCAATGCGGTGCGTAACGCCCAAACCAGCCTGAGCCAAGTGTATTGGGAAACCCACGATGCTGATGGTAATTGGAAGAAAAAGCCCGATGATTTTGGTTATCAAACCGATGTTGATCGCTATAACAATGCCGTGCGCGATGAGCAAGATGCCCAAACCAAGCTCGACGCGGCTCAATTGGCCTATGACAATGCCGTAACCCAAGAAGGCTTGGATATTGCCAATGCTGAGGCCAAAGTGCGTGATGCTGAGGTGCAATTGCAAACTGTGCTCAAAGGTGCGACCGCGCTCGAAATTACCCAAGCTGAGGCCTCGCTCGACCAAGCCAAAGCTAACCTTGATAAACTCAAACAAGGCGGAACCGCTGATGATGTCGCGGCAGCCCAAGCCAACCTCGACCAAGCCAAAGCCAATTTGCGCAAATTGACCCAAGGTGGTACTTCGGCTGATGTCGCGGCAGCTCAAGCCAATGTTGATCAAGCTAATGCCAACCTTGATAAACTGACCGCACCACCAACTGATACTGATTTGGCGATTCAAGAAGCCGCCGTTTCGCAAAGCGAGCAATCGTTGAAACAAGCGCAATTGCAACATGAAAATGCAACCTTGCGTGCTCCATTTGCTGGCGTGATCACCTCAGTTGCGATTGTGCCTGGTGGCCCTTCGAGCGGCGTGGTGATGCATATTCTTGATCGTAGTGGTTTGTATGTAGAGCTGAATTTGAGCGAAACTGATGTGGCGTTAGTGACGTTGAATCAAAAAGTTGAATTAACAATTGATGCACTTGATGCTTGGAGTGCCGAGGGTACGGTCAGTTATATCTCGCCTGTGGCCGAAGTATCGAACGGCGTGGTGATTTATCGGGTCAAAATTAGCGTGCCTAGCAACGATCCAATGGTTAAAGTTGGCATGACCGTCAATACCAATATTATTCTGATCGAGAAAAGTGATGTACTGCTCGTACCAAATTCAGCCTTATTGCCCAAAGGTAGCGGGCGGGTGGTGCAAGTACCCGATGGTGCTGGCGTGCGTGAAGTCGATGTGGTAACTGGTATTAGTGATGGCTCGTTTACTGAAGTGCTGAGCGGCTTGAACGAAGGCGATACGATCATTGCTGTGCCAACTGCCGCCTCGGATAGTGGCAATGGTGGGTTATTCGGCGGAGGCCGCTAATGATCAACTTGAGCGATATTCACAAAACCTACCAAATGGGTGATGTGCTGGTAGCAGCGCTGCAAGGCGTGAGTTTCAGCATCGACAAGGGCGATTTTGTAGCGATTATGGGGCCAAGCGGGAGCGGCAAAAGCACAGTTATGAACTTGATCGGCTGTTTGGATACGCCAACTTCAGGAACCTATGTGCTTGATGGCGTGGCGGTTGATCAGCTTTCGAGCAACGATTTGGCGCTAGTGCGTGGGCAAAAATTGGGTTTTATTTTTCAACAATACAATTTATTGCCGCGCCAATCGGCCTTGCGCAACGTCGAAATGCCGATGATCTATCGTGGGGTTGCGGGCGCTGAACGCCAACGCCGCGCCATGGCCGCTCTGAATTTGGTAGGCATGGGCCAGCGGGTTGATCACCGCCCCAACGAATTGAGCGGCGGCCAACAACAACGGGTGGCGATTGCACGAGCCTTGGCTGGTAGCCCTTCGGTGATTTTGGCCGATGAGCCAACCGGGGCGTTGGATAGCAAAACTAGCATCGAAATTATGGAATTGCTGCGGCGCTTGAATCGTGAGCAAGGCATTACGGTGGTGCTGGTGACCCACGAACATGATGTAGCGGCCTATGCGGCGCGAGTGCTGACCATGCGCGATGGGCAGTTGATTGGCGATCAGCGTAATTAAAGGATGCAATAATGACAACGCTTGATGTGCAAACTGTTCCCACGCCCGCTCCCGCCGCCAGCGACGACATTCTATTTCAGCCGATTGAAGCTAGCTCAAGTGGCTTTGGCAGCCTATGGGAAGTAGTGCGCATTTCGTTTGGCAGCCTATTGGCCAACAAAGTGCGCTCGTTGCTGACAATGTTGGGGGTGATTATCGGGGTAGCCTCGGTGGTTTCGCTGCTAGCGCTTGGCAACGGGGCAAGTGCTTCGATTACTGGCGAAATTGAGGCAATTGGCACGAACGTCCTGACGATTTCGGCGGGTTCGCAAAATCGTGGGCCGGGCAATGCGACTGCTGCCCAAAACTTGACGATGGACGATGCGCGGGCGATTGAAGCTTTACAACTGCCAGTGATTGGGGTGGCTCCTCAGCTCAATTCGAATGCCCAAATTGTCGCTAAATCGGCGGATAAAAGCGCCCAAATCGTTGGTATAACTCCGTCGTTTCAAGTGGTCAACAACTTGACCATGCAACAAGGCAGTTTTATCACTGAGGAGCATTTGCAAGGCGCGAATACGGTGATCGTGTTGGGTTCGACCTTGGCCAAAGATTTATTTGGCAATGGTCAAGCGGTTGGCCAAACCGTGCGGATCAACAACCAAAGTTTGCGCGTGGTGGGGGTGCTTACGCCGCAAGGTGGTAGCGCCTTTGGCTCGGAAGATGATCGGGCTTATATTCCGATTACTACCGCTCAGAAACGCCTGTTTAACGCCCGCACGCCTGATGGCAATGGCTATCGGGTTGGCTCGATTACACTTTCGGCGATTAATGCTAGCGATCTTGATGCATTGCAATCGCGGGTAAGCATGCTGCTACGTGAGCGCCATCATCTTAAACTTGACGGCAGTGCTGATGATTTTAATGTGATCAATCAAGCCGAAATTTTGGGAACGCTCACCACGATCACTTCGATGATGACCCTCTTTTTGGCGGCGGTAGCGGGGATTTCGCTGCTGGTCGGCGGGATTGGGATTATGAATATTATGTTGGTGAGTGTGACCGAGCGTACCCGCGAAATCGGTTTGCGCAAGGCTGTCGGCGCACGCAGCCATCATATTTTGATGCAATTTGTGGTTGAGGCGGCGGTGCTAAGTATGACCGGCGGTATGATTGGCTTGATGCTTGGCAGCATTATTCCAATTGTCGTAACCCAAATGGGCTTACTCGATGCGCCAATTGATTTGCAAACTGTTGGAGTCGCGATCGGCTTCTCGTTGGGGGTTGGCTTGTTCTTTGGAATTTACCCTGCTCAACGGGCGGCCAAATTGAACCCAATTGATGCCTTGCGCCACGAGTAACTATTAAATTGCCCCTCGCCAACGCTTTTAGCGCAGCTGGCGAGGGGCAATTGCCGATTGCAGGCTTAATTTGCCGTTTCTTGGACTAGGCTTGAATTTGCCTCTTTGAGCTTGCGCATATGGTTCAGACAGATTACCAACAGGCTATAGCAGGCTACTCCGATATAAAAGTTGACTGAAATCGCGAAATAAATCGAGATCAAGACCGCTAACGCAGAGCAGAGCACACCAAAGATCCCATTGAGCGCCCAATACCAAGGCGTTTCAGTCGCACCACTGGCCCGAACCAGTTGCATCCCCGTTGGAAAGAACAGGCCAAGCAGCAGGCCCAAAGGAAACATCAGCAAGATCGAGACGGTAATCTTGGTGGCCATTGGGGCGGTAATCATTGCTGCGATCACCTCTGAGAGCACAAAACGAATAATCAGAATTGCCAACGCTGTGACGATTGGCATGACGAAGATCCAAGGTTTGCGGGTTAGGGGCAAGCGTTCGCTGAAAAAACTACCTACGCCAGTGCTGGCAATGATTGTGAAGAGCAGAATACCCAAGGCATACACGGGATGGCCCAAAAACACCGAGAGCCGCTGCATGAGTGCGATTTCAACGCACATAAACCCTGAACCAATCAGCGAAAAATAGGCTGCCGCTGACCAAACAATTTTGCCAGAATCAACATTTTTGGCACGGCTCTTTAGGATGAGCGGCATGACGATTGTGAGCGCGGCGAAGATTAAGAGACAAACGATTAGGCCAACCAAGGTGAGGGTTGCAGTTAGATTCCCGTCGATAACCCCATTATCGACCGAGGTTTTATTCAACGCCACATCCATGCGATCTAAGCGCAACATGTTGAAAAAGTAGGGGTTTTCGTCGGTCGTTGGCGTGTAATTTAATGGCTGATCGCGTACAGCCTCGATCAGTGCCGCAGGCGAAGTGACCCCGACAATGCTGCGCAAAACCGCATTTTCTGGCGGCGTGCCTGGTATAATCAACAGCCGATACTGTAAATCGGTGGTTACTTGTTGTAATTGAGCAATATCTTGTTCGCTAAATGGCTGGCGGCTCAAGAGCAAGGTTGAAACTTTGCCCGAACCGATTAAGGCAATATGCCGTGATGGATCGGTGATTCCGGCCTGTTGCAAGGTGGCCACCGCCAAACTGACAATCCGGCCTGTCTCATCAACATTATCCGAGGAATACCAGCGTGAGACGGTAAAAATACCATCATCGGTCAGGCGATCTAGGAAGACCTGCCAGGCCTCAATCGTATAAAGCCCATTTTCGGAGAGTGAATAAGCTCCAGCTCCGGTTGAGGCCCACGTATCGATCAATGACATTTGAATGGTTGTATAGCGCTGGTCAGTCCGCGAAAGATAGCTACGGGCCTCATCCACCACAAAGGAAACACCTGGCCGATTGGCGAGTCCAGCGAATTCTTTAAACCTATTTTGCAACAAGTCAACAAAGATCGGGTTGAGTTCGATGCCAGTGACTTGCTCGTGACCAAACACGATCGCACTTTGCATATCACGACCACCCCCGACCCCGATTACCGCAGCCGAGCCTTGTGGGCGCAAGTAATAAACCATATTGGTCACATCATATTTCAGGTGCTCAATATCGGCGAGTGATGAAAATTGGCGAACTGAGGTGCCCGCAGCTCCATCAATATTCATCAGATATTGGGGTAATAGATTTTGGGGTGCGACTGGACTGGCTCCCCAATATTCGAGGTGGGCGTTTTGTTGATTAAAGACGACAACCCGCGAGAATGAATTCCATTCTTCTAAAAGCAAGTTGCTTGAATCTTCAGCCATGCCCTTAACATAGAGTGGGCGAATGAGTGCGCCGGTTGCTTGATTGAATCCTGCGGCGAGGATGAGAAGAGCACCAATCCCATAGCAGAACTTACGTAACTGTGATGAGGCACTGTTCCAGGCAAAACTTAATGCCGCTACCGCACCAATTGCGCCACAGAGCAAAATGAAACTAGGGGCATCTAAGAAGGCTAAGCCCCCCAAAACGAACAAACATCCCAAGGCAGCCCCGATGAGATCGCTGCCATAGAGTCGTCCGATTGGCAATGGCGATTTCGTCAAGATCGCACTAATCACAATCCCTGAAAAGTAAAATGGCAAGGAACAGGCAAAGGTTGCGAGCACCATCTGCAACAGCCGTTGGATTGTTGAACCCGTATCAAATGGGATTCGACAAAGAATCAGCAACATAATTGGCGTGGCGCATGCATAGGCTAATGAGGCTTTGGCAGAGGAGTCAGCCAAACGTTCGCGGCTAAATCGACTTGGTTGCAGATAGACAGTGGTTGCTCCAGCAGTCATGCCGAGCATCGCTGTCGAAACCGCGAAAAAGGCCAAATGATACCATGTCATAACGCTTAGCAGCCGTGAGAGCGAAATTTCTACGCTCAGGGTTGCAAAGGCGATCAGAAAAAGTCCAACATAGATCGGCATACCTGATACCTCGATAAGGCTGATAAAGAATTAATGAGGGAGTAGTTGAGGATGAGCAATCTAATTTGCTCTAAATAATCCGTGCCTAGTTGTAACTGACCCGTATTATAGGCTAAATTGGGTAAATCACAACTAGCGCTGTAAGTTTCTCGTAGCAGTATATCAATTGACAAAAGAAGCGTTACTTCAAGCCTGATCTGGTTTGACAAAACAGCGGTAAGTAGGCTGCTGGAGCCGAAGAAATATTAAAAAACGAGCCAGTTTAGCGCTAAATTAAGTTAATGAGATTTTACCTCACATGAATTTTGCCCTATAATACGATAACCGCACCGCTCTGTATCAGTGGAGATGACGAGAGTAAGACTATCTTAGGAACGCATAGCTTAAGGAGGTCTCATGTCTTTCCGTAAACCAGGTAAGCGTTCGATTGGCTGGCTATTGCTCTTGGTATTGATGATACCGTTGATAGCTGCCTGTGGCGAAACCGCCGTTCCAACCGCAACTGTTGGCTCAACTCCCGCTACTGGTGGCGAACCCACTGCTGCCCCAACTACTGCTCCTACAGATGACACCGCCGCAGCCACACCAACCGAAGCCGCTGCTGCAACCGAAGAACCAACCATGGGCGATGCTGATAAGTATCTGGTGTTTGGTGGTTCGGGCGAGCCCGATTCACTCGATTCGATGGATACAACCACGGGTACGGCTTTGATTGTAACCCGCCAAATCCAAGAATCGTTGTTGGGCTTCAAAGCTGGTACGTTGGAAGTTGTGCCCGAATTGGCAACCAAGTGGGAACCAAACGCCGACGCAACCGAGTGGACGTTTACCCTGCGCGAAGGGGTTAAATTCTCTGATGGCACCGACTTTAACGCTGATGCAGTTGTGTTCAACTTCCAGCGCTTGTTTGTGCCCGATTTTGAGTTTGGCTTCCGCGCCGAAGGCAAGCAATACAACATCGTGCCCGACATTTTTGGGGGCTATGCTGGCGACCCCAACAGTGCCTTCAAAGAAGTTGTGGCAGTTGACCCAACCACGGTTAAGTTTGTGTTGACACGGCCTGTGCCGTTGTTGCCAAGCTATTTGGCCGCTTCCTACTTCGGAATTTCATCGCCCGAAGCAGTCAAGGCTGCCAAAGAAAAATATGGCTCACCAGAAGTTGGTGGCGTTGGGACTGGCCCATTCAAGTTTGAGCGCTGGGATGCTGGCCAAAGCATCACCTTGGTGCGCAACGAAGATTATTGGGGCGACAAGGCCAAAATGCCAGGTGTGGTTGTGCGCTTTATCGCTGAAGCACCGCAACGTTTGGCCGAGCTTGAAGCTGGCACAATTGATTTCACCATCAACTTGAGCGCTGATAGCCGCAATAAGATTGCTTCAAGCGCCGATTTGCAAGTGGTCGATTTAACTCCATTCAACATTGCCTACTTGTCGTTGAACATGAACAACAAGCCTTTTGACGATGTGCGGGTTCGTCAGGCGGTTGCTTATGCCATCAACAAACAAGAAATTCTTGATGCCTCGTATGGTGGCGTTGGCTCAATTGCCGACGACTTCTTGCCCGATGGCTTGGCTGAATATCGGGCGACTGACCTCGAACCATATGCTTATGACCCTGAAAAAGCCAAAGCCTTGTTGGCCGAAGCTGGCTATGCCGATGGCTTTAGCACCATGGTCTTGACCGATGGAACCGAATTGCCCTTGGAATTGTGGTACATGCCGGTTTCACGGCCTTACTACCCCGATGCTAAGTCAGTAGCCGAACTCTACGCCGCCCAACTTTCTGACGTTGGGATCAAGGTTGAACTCAAAACCGAAGATTGGGGTGTGTATCTCGATAACTGGGATGCTGGCCTGAAAAACGGCATGGTGATGTTGGGTTGGACGGGCGACTACGGCGACCCCAACAACTTCTTGTTCACCCACTTTGGCCCAGGCAACGCCGACGAAGCTGGTTATAGTAACGAACAAGTTTGGCAATTGCTGGCCGATGCTGGTGGTGCTTCCTCGCCCGCCGAGTCGATTCGGCTGTTCCAAGAAGCTGGCAAGTTGATTAACACCGATTTGCCTCGGATTCCGATCGTGCATGCTCCGCCAGTGTTGGCAGCTAAAAAAGCCTTGCAAGGCTGGGTGCCAAATCCAACTGGTGGCGAATCATTCGCGCCGATCTCAATCACGAAATAACCAATAGCCGAGCCTACGCCGCTTGTTAGCACCTAACAAGCGGCGTATAGTAAGGAAGAATGCATGGTTGGGTATATTTTTCGTCGGCTGCTTGGCATTATTCCCGTCCTGCTTGGAATTTCGCTCTTGGTTTTTACCCTGCTGCGAACAATCCCCGGTGATCCAGCGATTATCATTCTCGGTGAACGCTCAACCCCCGAACAACGCGCTGCCCTGCGCACCAAACTCAAACTTGATCGCCCCTTGTTTCTCAATTTTGAGAGCGGCAATATCTTTGAAAGCCAATATGTGACCTATATCACCAATTTTGCTACTGGCGATTTTGGCGATTCGATCAAAACGCGCCAAGCGATCTCCAAAGAATTAAAGGAGCGTTTTCCGGCAACGATCGAGTTAGCCCTCAGTGCTTTGTTGATTGCGGTGGTGGTTGGGGTGACCACAGGCGTGGTTGCCGCGACCAAACGTGGCTCATGGATCGATGCTAGCAGTATGATTGTGGCCTTGCTCGGTGTTTCAATCCCGATCTTCTGGTTGGGTTTGATGATGCAATACCTCTTTTCAGTCAAGCTCAAATGGCTTGACCCAAGTTTGCGGCTTGATACCAGTTTGCAAGGCTCGTTCGAGCCAATTACTGGCCTGTATTTGCTTGATGGCCTTTTGCTTGGACGCTTCGACATTACCATGAACGCCTTTAAACATTTAATTATGCCCAGCCTCGCTTTGGCGACTGTGCCGCTTGCCAGCATCGCCCGCATGACCCGTTCGGCCATGCTTGAGGTGCTGTATCAAGATTACATTCGTACTGCTCGCGCCAAGGGCTTATCGGCGCGGATTACGATTTTGCGCCACGGCTTGCGTAATGCCTTGATTCCGGTGATTACGGTGATCGGGCTGCAATTGGGCTTTTTGTTGGGCGGCGCTGTGTTGACTGAAACAGTGTTTTCATGGCCAGGCATTGGGCGCTGGCTGCTTGATGGCATTTTGGCCCGCGATTATCCAGTGGTGCAAAGCGGCGTGATGTTTGTCTCATTGGTGTTTGTGTTGATCAATACCTTGGTCGATATTTCCTACCGCTTCTTTGACCCCCGAATTCAATATAAGTAACGCTGCTCGGCGTTGTGAATGCAACTTGTTTGTAAAGGTTGATTATGGCGACAACTGAACCAACTATCACCAATAAACCAACGAGCGATCAAGCGTTACTTTCGCGCAAGCCACGTTCGCTCTGGAGTGATGCGCGGCGGCGGCTGTTTAGTAGCACGGTTGGCCGCTTGGGGATGCTGATTTGTGCTTTTCTGTTTGCAATTGCGATTATCACGCCCTTGGTGCAACCACTTGATCAGACGCTTAACCGCGATACCGCTAACAAACTTCAACCGCCATCATGGTTGATGACCGCCGAAGAACGAGCGGATGCTGCTAGCAAAAGCATTGACAAAGCCCGCAAAGATATTCCGTGGGGCAGATTTGAACGGCCATTCGGCACCGATCAATTAGGCCGCGATATCTTTATTCGGGTCTTGCATGGTGCGCCGATTTCGCTAACGGTGGGCACATTTGCGGTGATATTGGCGGTAATTTTTGGCTCGTTGTTGGGCTTAATTTCGGGCTTTTTCGGCGGCATTATTGATACCGTTGCCACTTGGCTGATGGATATTTTGCTGGCGTTTCCCTCGATTCTCTTAGCGATTGCTTTGACCGCGATTAGCAATAACCGTGAATCGTTTTCGTATAAATTCAGCCAACAAATTACTGAACTGCCAATTTTGCAAACGATTTTTGATCCGCCGTTGTTCAATGCGATGTTGGCGGTGGCAGTCGTCGAAATTCCAATTTTTGGGCGAATTGCCCGAGCTGCGGTGTTGAGTGTGCGCAATCAAGAGTATATTCATGCTGCCGAAGCGGTTGGGGTCAGCCGAATGCGTATGTTGATGCGGCATATTTTGCCCAACAGCTTAACTCCAATTTTGGTGCAAATGACCTTGAGTGTGGCCTCATCGATTACCAGTGTGGCAGCCTTGGGCTTTTTGGGGCTAGGCGCACAACCGCCACGGCCTGAATGGGGTTCGATGCTTTCGACCGCCCGCGAATATGTGGGCACTGGCCAATGGTGGTATGCCTTGTTTCCTGGGATTGCGATTATGCTGACGGTGCTGGGCTTTAATTTGCTTGGCGATGGTTTGCGCGATGCCCTCGATCCACGGCTTAAACATTGATCGAGGATGAGATAAGTTGCTTAATCCGGTGGTGTAGAGAGGAAGGCTTTAGGCTGAAGGCTATAGGGCACAGGATCAAACATTGTTCCGATAGCCCATAGCCTCTTCCCTTCGTGTTCTTCGCCTGCTTCGTGGTTAAAAATAAACATTCTGACCCCTTCTTGGTTTTCAGGTTAGCTGACTTGGTAGCGTGGCGGCCCATGCCTCAATCGCCGGCCAGTTGCGATAATCGCCCTCGCGCCAGCGGCGCACCAGCATTGCGCCGCGAAACAACATTCGATAACCCAAACTAATTTTGCTTAAATCGAGCACGCCCGCAAATAAACCTTCGCTGCGTGGCTGCACCAAATTGCGCACAGGTTGCAGCCATTGGGTCACATCGGTGCGGGTTTTTTCAGGCTGTTTGGTCATTGCCAAGGCCAAGCAGGTCAAAAAAGCCGCAAATGGTTTGGTTTGCAACGCCGATTGATGGTCTTTGACAAAGGCTAGCGCCTCAGGCAGCCAATTATTTTTGTGGATGGCGCTGCCTGCGACAACCGCCTGATAGTTGCTCAGATCGGGAACTTGTTGCATTGGCAGGAGCGTCACCCGCGATCCCTGCATCGTCAGTACCTTGGCGATTGCTTGGGCCACGCCGATTGTTGCCCCGCCGCGACTCGCATAAGTGACCAGAATCGATTGATGAGCCATAGCAAACTCCTTAAAAAGCCCTCGCCTGCTTTTAAAGGAAGCGAGGGATTGGCCTGAATAGTAGCTAGCGAGTGATACTGGTGAGCTGCCAAACGCCACGGGCTGCGGCCTCACGGGCAAAGTTGCTGAAATCGTTGGGCTGGCGACCTAAGGCGCGTTCGACTCCATCGGTTGTGTAGGCATTACGACCATCAAGCACTTGGCTAAACAAATATTCGACTAACCACAGCATGTCGGCGGGCCATTGTTGTTCGCGCAAAGCTCCCAAATAGGCTTCGATCGGAATTGGCTGATAATCGATTGGGCGGCCATTAGCCTCGGCAATTTCGCTGATCGCTTCGGCAAAAGTCATTAAGCGCGGCCCAGTAATTTCATAAACTTGGCCTTGATGCTTTTCAACGTTGGTCAGGGCCGCTACCGCTACATCGGCAATATCATCGGCATCAATAAATGGCTCTTTGACATCGCTGGCAGGCAAGAAGATTTGGCCATTGAGCAGTGGTTCGTGAAAAAACGATTCGCTGAAATTTTGCATAAACCAGCCAGCCCGCACAATCGTCCAAGCTACACCTGCTGTTTGCACGACTTGTTCACAGGCTTGGGCTTCTGGTTCGCCGCGCCCCGATAGCAGCACCAAGTGTTTAACTCCGCTGGCTACCGCCAACTGGCAAAATGCCCGAATTGTGTCGTTGGCCGCAGGAATAGCGAGATCAGGTTGGTAGCAGATGTAGATACTTTGCACATCGGCTAAGGCGGCGGGCCAAGTTTGTTGATCATTCCAATCGAAACTAGGCTTAGCTGAACGCGAGCCAATGCGTAGCTTGATGCCTTGCGCTTGCAAGCGAGCCACAATTCGCTGGCCTGTTTTGCCCGTGCCACCTGTGACCAAAACCAGATTTTGAGCTGTCATGGATGGTTTCCTCGATAAAAATCAAATCCATGAGTAGTCTAAATCTTCACGTAACGTTAACTGCAAGCCCTATTTTGAGCTTCTCATTGGTTTCTCATTTAATTGGCTCGATCGGAAATTGCACCTCGGTCAGCAAATCGCTGGCATCGTTGGTTTGCGGCAGTTGCAACGAAATTTCGCGTGGCATGCCGATTGGGCGATAGCCATTGAGTTCGGCCCAACGGCCAATTTGCTCGTAGCTGGTCAAAATTCGCTCAAGTGGGCCTTGTACCACGCTGGTGGCCATCAGTTCGCTGGCGGAATGTTGATTGAACTGCAATTCAAGCTGTGGCGAAATTTTGATTGGGGCATGCTTAGTTTGCTCAATAAAACAGCCAATTTCCAAATCCATATCATAGATTGAGATATTGCTATCTTGGCAAATGCAAAAGCACAAGCCATAGCGTTTGCTGGTTGGCAGGTGTTGGCGAATTTGTTGAATTGCCTGCAAGCCTGATTCAAAATTTTCGGCGACGATGCGGGTGCTGAGCACATTTTGACTGGGCATTGGCTTGAGCACCACATTCAGCGGCTTGTCGAAATCGTTGAGTGCATTCAAGCGTGATTCAATTCGATGGATACGTTGGGTTTCTTCGCGCAAATGAGCTTCGATTTCAGCTTTTTTCTGGCGTAAGAGCTGTTGCATATGGTCGGCAGAGATCTGATCGTGGGCAAGATCTTTAATTTGATCGAGCGAAAAGCCCAAATCTTTGAGCACTAAAATTCGATTCAAGGCTGGTAATTGTTCAGCACTGTAGTAGCGGCGGCCATTGGCGTGGTCGATACTTGCTGGCGGAAACAGGCCTAATTCATCGTAGTAGCGCAAAAAACGCTTGGAAACCTGGGCAATGCGGGCAAATTCGCCGACCGTAAACATACACAATACCTCAATCTAGTGGTTAAAATACCATACTTGCAACTAGCTATGCCTCATTAGTCCACGCTTCATTATAGTGCTGTTCCATTCCAAGGGGGATAAATCGTTCGACAGGACGAATAGCCTATAGGCAGGTCTAGGGCTTGGGCTTATCGTGTAGCTTGCTTCCACTACTATTTGGTTGTTTCTTCAGTGCCAGCTTCAAGGCTTGCTGGGTAGTTTAGTGCGCCTTTTTTAGCGAGTGTGCTTGGTAATTGTATAAAGGGGTTGCTATGATTCGCGAAACTAGTAAACTTGCCCGGGTCGTGAGCATGAGTTTGATTCTGCTGCTAGCCTGCCAAATGCTGGTTTATCCGCATGCATCGTCTGCTGCCCCGAGCGATCAAGCAACTTCCCAACAATCACCAGCAACGAGTTTAATTCGTGACCGTAATGAGCAACTTGATCCCTATTTGCAACGGGTTGCTGCTGCTGATCCCGATTTGTTCCAATCCGCTGCCTTGTTAGCGGTGCAAGATGTGTTTAATGGCAATTTGCCCGAAATCGCAGGCGATCAAGCGATCGAGGAGCAAATTAGCTATTATTTGAATCGCGCAGCTTTAGGCTTGCCGATGCAGCCAAGCAGCCTTGATCCGGCGCAGAGTTCGGCAATTCAGGATGATGCCTATTTGTGGCAGAGCAACCAAGCAGCGATCGGCGCAACGTGGCAAATGACCGCCCGCCCTGATGGCGACCCACGCTTGTTTGCCCAAGAATTTGATGCCTTGGCGGCAGCCCAAATGCCTATTGTGGCTCCAGATTCAGCGCTTGCTCCAAGTGCTGCTGTGGTTGAAGTAGCCGCCCAACCAGCGCTTGACCCAGCTGAAATGGTGGTTGTGCCAGCGCTCCCCAGTAGCCCAGTTAAGCTTAAATCGCCAACCTTTATTCCAAGTCACCCTGCTACCAGCCAATTTTTGGCCAACTTGCCCAGTCAACAAGCTGAAGCTGAATTTAGTGACTTGCGAATTCAGCCCCAAGTGGCTTTGAATAACCCAGTGCAAACGCCACATGCCAAGTTGGTGGTTACCGCGACTGCACCACTGCAAACCAGTTTTGATGAAATCATTACCTATACTGTGACTGTTAGCAACACTGGCGGTCAAGCGGCTTCCTTGGTTGAGCTGAGCCAGCGTTTGCCAGCCAACGGCATGTTGCAAGGCTCAGTTAATGATTGTGTATTAAAAGATGGCGAACAACTGGTGTGTGCGGTAGGGAATTTGAATGTCAACCAAAGCAAAACCTATCGAGTGCCGGTGCAGATGAAAGGCAATGGGGTTTTGGTTAGTACACTGACGGTCAAAGATACTTTTATCGTCAACCCCGATACCAAACCTGCCACCGCTAAAATTAGTACCAACGTTACTTCAAGCAATCGTACCCAACAAGATGTTGGCAAGATTGTGATTGCCGCCGAGGAATTTACAACAATCTTTGGTCAGACCGAGGCCAGTGGCGCGGTTGAAATAGGCTTTAAAAAAGATGGCAAATATACCTATCATCTTCGGCTTGGCCCCAACGATAAAATTAAATGGGATGCTGTGGGCACGCCAACCATTATTGAAACCTATGGTAACGTTGCCCAAATTCAAGAAAATTTTCCTTTGTTCAAGGGGGATTTTACGATTGACGTAACTAAAGATAAGCCATTCATCAAGCCAAGCCCCACGATTACCCCAACCATTAAGCAGTTGGCGGGCTTCCAGCTTTTAGGCAGCGCCGTGATCAGCGATGTGGCGATTTTATCGGGCGAAGCGGGCTTTATGACTGAACTCAAAGTTTCGTTGCCTGCGATTACCACTACCTCAACCTTGACTCCAACTGCAAATATGACCACTACCAATTTGTTGCAGCCAAGCAGCATTTTGACGGGTACGAACCCGATTACTGGAACGAATCCTGTTTCTGGGACGGTCAAGAAAAATACCTTGCGCGTGACGGGAGTGATCAAGCCTGGAGGGAAGGGTGAAGCCAAAATCAACGAATTTGAAATGTATTTTGCAGGCTTGAAGGTTAAAGTTAAAAATGCAACCTTCAGCGGCGATAAAATTAAAGTTAAGCAAGCTCTTTTGACTATGCCTAAGGAACTTGGTGAGCTAACTGGAATTATTTCGGAGATCGAAGTAACCTCGAACTCGATCAACTTTGGTGGGGTTGGGGTCAAAATTCCGCTGCCCAATATTTATCCCTTGGGCAAGCCAATTACGGCCACAAACCCGCTTACGCCGACCAGTTTATTGGCGCAATCAGTGGCGCTGAGCGAAACTGGAGCTTATACACCAGCAATTTCGTTTATCAAAAACTCGGCCACGATTATGTACGACAGCAAAGATGGCTTTAGCCTGCAAATTGATAGTACCCTCGATTTGCATGTTGCCGATAATCATCGCAAAATTCCGGTCGAATTGAAAATCGACTGGAAAGGTAATGTTAAAGGCACAATCAAAGAGCTAAAGTTGAAAATTGCCGGCCACGATTTAGAAATGAAAGAAGTTGAGATTAGCAATGCTGGCTTGAAAGTCAGCGAAGCGAGCTTTACGATCACCTTCCCATCTGAGAAAAAGGATGCGCCCCCCGACCCTGGGGCAAATCCACCAACCGCGCCTAAGGAAGGCGATAAGAATAAAGAAGATAAAAAACTAACGATCACGGTCAAAAAAGTTTCAATTACCAAGCAAGGCTTTGCGATTGGCGAAGGCGCAATTGCCACCGATTTGCCTGATTTTGGGCTTGGCGAGAGTATTCGTTTCACCAAAAATAAAGTTAAATTTGTCGTAACCAACCCAATTACCAGCCCAGCCATGGAGCTAGAGATTGAAGGCACGCTCAAGGTGCTGATCAAAAGCAGCGAAATGGAAACTAAATTTGCCGCCAAATGGGATAAAAAGGGCAAATTCTCGGGCAAACTCAAAGAATTAACCCTGACGGTTGCTAGCTCTAAGCTTGAATTGAAAAATGTTGAGTTCAATACCCAACGCTTTTCAACCAACTCGGCCAGTTTGACCTTGCCGCCAATTCTTGGGCGCACCCAAATTGCATTAACTAAAGTAGTAATTGACGAAAATGGCCTCTCGTTTGGCGATGCTGCGGTCAAAATTCCGGTTAAATTTACGATTGGTAAAGAGAATGGCGAGCCTAGTCCAACCAATTCGGTCACAATTTCTGGCACGCTCGGCCTCGATTTCAAGCAGGATAAATCGTATAGTTTTGTGTTTGCTGGCAAAGTTTCAATTACCCTCGCCTCGCAAACTGCCGAAGCTGAAGGCCTTGTGCGGATCGATAAAGATGGCAAGGTTACTGGCGATGTTGATAGTTTCGAGTTGACGATTGCTGGCATGAAGTTGGCGATCAAAGAGGCTAGCATCGAAAATGGCACGCTTAAGGCGCGTGAGGCGACGTTTGCGATTCCCAAAGAATGGGGCGGGCTATCAGTTTCGGTCTATAACATCGAAATATCCAAAGAAGGTTTTTCGATCGGTGGTGGCTCGTTCAAATTGCCCGAAATTAAAGTTGGCGATATGTCGCTAACCCTCGAAGGCACGCTCAAGAAGGAAGGCAACGGCTGGATCATCGCTGCTGGTGGTGAGTTGAAGTTGCCCAATTCGGGTGGCGCTGGCTGTAGCGGCTTAGGTGTGAGCGTCGAAATTTTTGCTGGCAGCAATCAAACTGTCGCAATGCGGATCGCGCCTGCTTCGGCGGATGCGCTGAACGAATTCCAATTGCGCAAAGTTGGGGTTGTGCTCAAATGTACGATTCCTTTGGGCGCAAGCGGCTTTGATCTCACGCGGATTTCGGGCACGGTTACTCTAACCAGCAATGTGACCAAAATCGAAATGAGCGCCACCATTGAGAGCAAAATGGGGATTGGCAGCTTCCGCGCCGTGACTGCTGATGGCAATATGTCTATGGAATATGTCAAAAATCCCTATAAATTTGAGATTGGCATCGGCGCATCGATGAAAATTTTCTCGATGTTCGAGGCAGCACGGGCCAGTGCCAAGATGCGCTTTACCGATGGCGCGGTGCCCTTCCTGTTTACCGCCGAAATGAATATCAACGCCGTGATTGCCCGTGGCAATATGAAATTGACCGCTTGGACCAAAGATGGTGCGTTCAACTTGGTTGGGCGGATCTATGGCGAGGTTGGGGTTAAACGCGGCGCATTGGTTGATCGTTGCTGGCGGATCTGGATGCCATGGCCCTTTGATGATCAAGATGTGTGTTTGACGCTTCCAGGCAGCGACCTATTTTTTGGCGCAGGTATGGAGTTTGGCAAGTTCAAGCGTGGCAATGGTGATGCTTGGGGCTTCAAAGCCAGCGTTAATATTGCCGGAGCCAACTATGGAATTTACGTCGATACCAGTGGCCGATTTAGCGTGGGCAATGTTGATGATTATCGTTTGATCGATGCGCCATCGCTGCGCCGCGCCAAATATTTGCATGATCTGAATGCTCAACAGCAACTCAATCGTGCTAGTTTGAATGCTGAAGATCTAGCGTTGTTCAACGATTATAGTTTCAACAACCAAGAAATTATTATCAGTACCGTCGAAATGACCCGCCCCGGCGACTTGATGATCAATATGTTGCGCTTGAGCTATGATACCGATATTCAAGTGAGCTTAGTGCGCCCCGATGGCTTGCGAATGACTGGCAGCAACGCAGCTGGTAATCTGAATTTCAGCGAGACCTTGGTTGACCCACGCGATATTCGCGACCCAATTACCCATCAAGGTAACGCTGCTGCACCACCAATGCTGCAAACTAGCCTGAATGTGACTAATGCTGCACTTGGTGAATGGAAGTTGGTGTTGAATCGCGCTCCTGCCTATGATTTTATTATCAATGTCAGCGGCACGATTTATGGCCCGCCGATTAGTAATTTGGCCGTAACCAACCAGAACGATGGCAATAATCTCGTCGATTTGGCTTGGACGCAGAGCACGCCATTTACTTCGACGGCGACGATTTATGCCAGCCAAGATACGATTACTGACACCGCTAGCTATACCAAAACCAACAATTTTATGCGCCCCGATGGGATTATGGCGACCGAAACGATTACGGTCGATGTTGGTACGGTGACCAAGTTTAGTGGTTATCCCTTGGTCAGCTTCGATTATGCCGAAGGCTTGCAAAATGCTGACGAAACGCTCGATCTTTCCTCGCTCAAGAGTGGGGTTTACAATCTGTGGCTCGAAGTCAACGACGGCCAGAATCCACCAAGCCGCCACTATTTCCCGAACACGGTAAGCGTGTTGCACGCTTGGGAACCAACATGGACAACCACCAGCGTGATTACCCCAAGTTATGGCAGTTTGGATGTGGCTTGGACGAAGCACCCTGATCCTGACGTTGATGGCTATGAAATTCACGTGCGCAATGAAGCTGATCAATTTGATGAAGATAGCTACATTGTTGATGTTGGCGATGCTTTATCACAAACGATTACTGGCTTGAATGCGGGTGAAAACTATGAACTAACGATAATTGGCTACGATTCGGGTACTGGCCGAACTTCGAAGGCTGCGCCCGTTACGGCTACCCCATTGGTTGCACCATTCAGCATCACGGCCAACCCAACCGAATTAACCTTGGATGCGGGGGTAGCGGGTACAAGCAACTTAACGATCGCTTCGAACATCAATCCATATCCAGAGCAAGTATTTATTGAAGTCGCTAATTTGCCTGAAGGTTTCGCGGCCCATATCACCACGCCAATCGTAACTCCAACCTTGGCTGGCGTGCAATCGAGTGTGGTACTCACGCCTGCCGCTAGTTTGCTTGGCGACACCTACACCGTCACCTTGGTGGCGCTATCGAATGGAACCGAGCACTATCTCGATATTCCGGTGGTGTTGAATGAGCCAAACTTTACGCTGCGCACCAGCGTTGATGCTTTGACCTTGACCAACTTCAATAGCACCAGCGTTGCGATTGATGCGACCTATCAATTCAGCGAACAGGATGAAATTTTCGTTGATGTACTGGATATGCCGTTTGGAGTCGATTGGTCATTTACCCGACCCAGCTTTATGCCAGGCGAACAAACCCGCCTGATCTTGACTGATACGATCGATCTGGAGTATGGCGACTATCCAATCACCTTGTTGGCCTTTGATAACGAGCATGCCTACACCAAAACCCTGACCTTGGCGGTCACTGGCTTCTATATCGAAGTCGCTGAGGATCAAGCCGCCCGACCGCATGAAGTTGGCGCACCCTACGTTTTGACCATTGATGGCAACGAATGGGATTCGCCAATCGAATTCAGCATCGAAGAACCTGCCGACGAAGCATTGTTCTTTGTCAGTTTGTCGAGTGCCACGGCTGAAGTTGGCCAATTGGTCAACCTTGAACTGAGCGCATTAATTGATACAGCACCTGGCACCTATGAAGTGTTGCTGCATGCCAGCAGCGAGGGCTATACCCAAACCTTGCCGTTGTATGTCACGGTTGAAGCGAATGCCATGGCTACCGATTTGGTGATGGGCTACGAAGGCTTGATTGGTGGCTATATCGTGGCGGGCGAAAGCTATAGTTATACGCTTGCTCCCAAGAATATTAGCTTGAATCCAGCGCTTGATGTTGCCGTGATCGATCGAATGTTGGCCAACAGCCTCGTCACGTTGGATGACCCTGATGGCTGTGGGGTTGCGACGAATGGCGCTACGACAACCCTCAATTGTAGCCTTGGTGATATGGCGGCTGGCAGCCAAAATAGCGCCACAACCCTGACTTGGCAGGTCGAGCCTGAGGTTGCCGAAGGCACGCTCATCTCGCATACCAGCGAGTTGCTGATTTACGATACAGCGATTCATAGCGAAACCTCGGCGATCGATAATTTTGGTGAGTTGGCTTTTACCGTCGAACGTTTATCGGATTTAGCCTTGACTGTAGATTATGATCAAGTGGTGAATGCTGGCGAATTGACTACCTTGACCGCGACAATCACTAATACTGGCCCTTCGGATGCAGCAAATGTGGTGGTCGAGTTCTACTTGCCAGCCGGAACCAGCCTTACATCAGCGGCAGTTGGCTGTATCCAAGAGGCTGAGTTGGTGCGCTGCGAGGTTGGCGTGATGAGCGTTGATCAGGTTGAAACCTTCGCGATTCAGCTGGCGGTTGGGGCAAATCAACGTGACTACCTCGAAACCTTGGTGGCAGTTGATAGCGATTCATATGACCAAGATTTGATCAATAACTCGGTGTATAGTTTCGCCGAAGTTGTGGCGGTCGCTGATTTGAGCATGACAATTGCGCCAAATCGCACAGCCATCAACGAAGGTGAAGTTGTTGAATATCTCTTGACGATTGTCAATCAAGGCTCAGCAACCGCCAATAATCTGCAGATTGAGCTTGATTTGCCCGATGAGGCCGATATTGTTGATCTGCGGATTGGCAATGTGTTGGATGTGCCCGAAGCATTGACGCTTGAGCCAGGTGCAACATTAACTGCAACGGTTGGCATTCTCTACCCTGAGGATGATGCTGGTACGCCAATTAGTGTTGAGGCCTTTGTGATTGCCGATGAAGCCAATGAGGTAACGGCAACCAGTGTCGATGTAGCTGTGACGAATCTGGCTCCAAGCGGCATCTTTACTAACACGCTGGTAGTCAACGAAGGCGAATTCGGGATTTTGGCACTGATGATCGACGATGCTGGCAATGAGTATGATCCATTGACCGTTGCTTGGGATCTCGATAATGATGGCGCATTTGACGATTCGACCACTGCGATCACCCGTTTCGATGCTCGCTCGTTTGACGGAACCACCACTCGCCCAGTCGCGGTCAAGATTCTTGATGATGATGGCGCTGAAACGATTGTCAATGGCACAGTGCTAATCCTCAACGTTGCGCCAACCGTCGCAGCTGGACCTGATCAGTTCCAACGCTACGATCAACAATTTACCCTCGATTTGGCTTTGACCGACCCATTTGCCAATGACACCAAAACCGCCAGCATCGATTGGGGCGACGGATCGATCGATACGATTCCGTTGGCGGCTCAAGTGACTAGTACCAGTGCTAGCCATGGCTTTAGCGCAATTGGCAACTACACGACCAAGGTTTGCGTGACCGACGATAATCAAGGCCAAGGCTGCGATGAAGTTGTATTGTATGCAATGTGTCGCGATAATGGTTTGTTGGTGCGGGTTGGGCAGCAAAACCAGCAAATCAGTATTATTTTGGAGAATGCTAGCGGCAACCTCGCAATTCCAACTGGTATGCCATTGAGCTTGTATCACGGCAATACAGTGCTGCAAACCTTTGTGCTTGATCAGCCGTTGGCAGTGGGGACTTCACGCACGCTCAACTATACTTGGGCCAATGCGCCGTTGAGCGCTAACTTACGAGTTGCTACCGATGATGATGGCACAGGCTCGAAATCGACCGATCTCTGTTCAGGTAGTGTTTACAAGTGGGCAATTAACACCACAATCTATGCTCCGGTGATTATGGTCAATCGCTAAAATTTAGGGTCCAGTTGTTAGGGGTCAGGGATCAGGTTTAAGCAAAGCCTGCATTCCTGACCCCTTGCTTGTTTCTACAAAGCGATATTCTAGGCTGTGAGCTATCGGAAGAATAATTCGTGCAATTCGTGGCTAAAAACAGCCTTCGTGCTCTTCGTGGTTTCGTCCTTCGGCTGCTTCGTGGATCAAATATGGAAGCGACATCTCGCTAAGGAACCCAAATGAGCCAAATGGGACTACTGCCAACCAGCGATCCATAGACATCGCGAAAGGCAATTTCAAGCGGTTGACCTACCCACGTTTCAAGCGTCGCACGGGGAATTTCCACGATTACTGGCGTTGTAGCGATCTGGCTAAATTGCACTTGGCCGTTGATTCGCACCACCAGTTCATCATCAACCTGGATTGGCTGAATGCTCTGTGGTGATGATGAAAAATAGAATTTGCCGCCTGGTGGTAGGCTTGTGGCAAGCTGAATCGTGGTTGTATAGTAGGTTTCGCCTTGGACAGTGATTGGGCGAATCGGAATCGCTTGATCATTGAGCGTTGCCAAAACGCTGATTTGACGTAGCGAGACTAGGGGCAGATAGGCCGATCGTTGACTGCTGGCGCTCGGTGTTGGGGTTATGCTGGGGGTTGGGGTTGGTGGTGGCGCAGCTGGACAACTATTCAACAGCACGACCAAGGTGTTCGAGAGATAATTAGCTCCCGCCAGATCGATCTTGCCATCGTGATTAAAGTCGCCAGCACTTAAGCCGCGGTTGGCAACCCGTGGGCCAAAACCACTGAGCGCAGCAAAGGTTCCATCGCCATTGCCACGGGCAATCGTGACACTTGATTCTGAGGTATACGATACCGCTAAATCGAGCCGCCCATCAAGATTGAAATCGTGGCTCAAGACATCCATCGGCAACAGATTACTGGGCATGGTGGCGGTAACGCTGAATGCTCCTGTGCCTGTGCCGCGCAAAATCGAAAGTGTGTGGGCGCTACGATTGGTGACCGCTGCATCGGCAATGCCATCACGATTCCAATCGCCAAAGCTCACCGAGGTTGGGCCAACCCCAACCGCCGTGTTGATGGTTGGGTCAAACGTGCCATTGCCATTGTTCAAGCGAACGCTCAGGGTATTCGCCACATAATTAACCCACGCCAGATCGATCGCGCCATCGCGATCAAGGTCAACACTGGTGAGTTTGAAGGGATGCGCGTCGCTTGCATAATCAGTTGCCGCACCAAAAGCACCGCTGCCATTGCCCATGCGCACGCTAATCGAATTGGCATTGTAGTTGGCGCTGGCAAAATCAGGGCTGCCATCGTTATTGAAATCGGCAATTGTTATTTCCACTGGATTAAAGGGCGTTGGATAGCTGGTGGTGGTGAAATTTCCAGCGCCATTATTCAGCAGCACAAGCGCTTGATTGGCCAAAAAGGCGGCCACAATCAAATCGTTGCGGCCATCGCGGTTGATATCACCCACCGCTACATCGGATGGTTGCAGCCCAAGGCTGATACTGATGGCGCTGCTAAACGAGCCAGTGCCATTATCATAGCGAATAATGATGCTGTTGGTGCTTGGGTTGGCGATTACCAAATCGAGATCACCATCGTTATTCATATCGCTGGTGGTGCTGCCAACTAAGGTTTCGGCTCCAATCGCTGTGGTCGTTGCGCTAAAGCCAACGCCACCACATTGGCTATCGCTGCGGTTCAGCAAAACCCCAACGATTGCACCTTCGTTGCTGGTGACTACATCGTTGCGGCCATCGCGGTTGAAATCGGCAGCGGCAACCGCCCGTGGCACAAATGCCCCGCTAAATGAGCCTGCGTCATGAAATATGCCGTTACTGCTGCCTTGCAAGACCCACACATTGCCGCTGATCGTCGCCACCGCGAGATCGAGGTTGCCATCGTTATCAAGATCGCTGGCGGTGAGCCATTCGGGGGTTGGGCCAACTGGATAGTAGGTTGGTGTGCCGAAACTACCAGTGGCACTGCCAAATACTACCGCGACCTGATTGGTTGGCGGGCGGATCACGATTGCCAAATCGCGGTTGCCATCGTGGTTCCAATCGCCATGCACGATGCCATAGGGAAGATCGCTCAATGGATAATTGATTGCGCCAGTGAATCCGCCTGCGCCATTGCCGAAACCAACGGTAAAAGCTTTGTCGGTATAGATCGTTTTGGCTACATCCATCCGATTGTCGTGGTTAAAATCGGCCACGGTTAGGCCATAGCCCCCGCCGCCAACTGTGCTCAGCAAGGGACTGGCGAACCCGCCACTACCATTGCCAAGCGCAACCCCAACATTATTGGTTGCTGTTAATCCGCCAACAACTAGGTCGGGGTGACCATCACGATTCAGATCGGCAATTTGAATTGATTCTGGTGCGCCAACCGTTGGCAGATTAACTGCCGCGTTGAAACTGCCTGTGCCTGTTCCAAGCAACAACGAGACCGAAGCTGAGCCAAAATTAACCACCGCCAAATCGTCGTTGCCATCGTGGTTGACATCGCTTACGGCGACTGAGATTGGAAAATTGCCAGTTGCATAAGCTACGGTTGCGGCAAATGTGCCATCACTATTGCCAAGTAACACATTAATTTCATTGGTGGCTCGTGAGGTTGCCGCGAGATCAGCCACGCCATCGCGATTGAAATCGCCAGTTGCCACAAATGCCCCGCTGCCGGTTGTGGGATAAGTTACCACCGGATCAAACTCAATTGTGGCGGCTGGAACTGCTTGAGCTTTGGGATGCTGCATGATGGTGATCAACAGCGCTGCCATGAGCAAACCGCTAAGTATTTTGAGCGAAATAGCCATTAATTTTCCTCCAAAGGTTTCACTGCGGTAAGCATAGGGTGTGAGCGTAATCAAACCGTATCCAGCGCATCAATATCGGAGTAGAGCCGCAGGGTTTGGGTTTGCTCACCAATCAATGCTGCGAAGGCAAACCAAAAATGGTTGCCATGAATAATTGGGCTAAGTTGTCGCCCTTGCAGTGGGCCTGCTAGCGCTCGCCCGCTAATATCCCAACGACTGTTGGTTTGGTGGTCGTAAATCGCTTGCTCACGCCATTCAAAGCTCAGCAGCATGCCATCTAATTGGCGCAGCCAAGCCGTGCCCATTCCAGTTGCATGCGATTGGGCGATGGTGGCAGCATCGACCGCCGAAGCCATGCCTGCTTGATAGAAAATTGCGATCGAAGTATCCAGATAGTGATCGTTAATCACCAGCCGACGTGCTAAAATACTGAAGGGATAAGCGAGCGCAGCGTTACCAAGCACCAAACCAACCACCCGTTCCAGCGCTGGTAGTTGAGGATTGGGGCGTTGTTGTAGTAGCCATGGAGTGGTTTGTTGATCGTAGGCAATATAAGGATTTTGGCCATAGCTGCGCCGAAAGCCAGTTTGACGCGATAGCACACGGCTGGTCGGGGTTTGCTCACGGGCAATCTGCCATGCAACCAAGAGGCTTGGCAGCATTTGGAGTTGGCTTCCGGCAAAATGGCCAACCAAACCCAAGCCCGTTGCTTGTTGCCACAACGATTCGGTTTGCCGGTCCCACATTACTAAATCACTTTTGCGTAGCAAACCTGAAACGCCAAAGGTTAATCGTTGGTCGGCAATTTGGCGCTCGAACACAACACCAATATTGCATAATGGGCAAAAGGTCACGGCAATTGGCAGCTGGCCAAGCCAATCGTTCACAATTTCATGCCACATCAAGATTTGCAGCGGGTAGATTGTGATGTGCTGCTGGTTGGATACGACTAAAACAGGATCATCAGGGCTGAGCCAACCATTGGCTTGATCAATCGACTCAAATTGCGGCTGATCGATCGGTGGAATACCATCGCGTCGTGGATTGCCCAGCGTGAACTCGCGATAATCAACCAGCTGACGGCTAAAATCGGTCTGCCAATCGTGGCCAAATGTGCGCGTGTTTGGTTCATGGGCGCTTGATTGCGGGGCTTGTGGTCGTGTGTTCATCAGGGGTATCCTCCAGTGTTCAAGAATCGGTTTTGAATAAATTCGGGGTGAGGGCATGCACCCAAATTTTTTAAGAATGCAGCTTAGCGTCCGAGCGTAGTCAATCCGTAATCACCGAAGGACATGGATCATGCAGTTTTGCTTTTTTGGCCTTGTGCGTGCCACATTCAACGATCAACCGCTGCAATTTCGCTCGAATAAAGTTCGCGCACTTTTGGCGATTATCTGGCTTGATCCGCGTCGCCAGTGGGCGCGTGATGAGCTGGCAAGCTTGCTTTGGGAAGATTATTCGAGTAGCAAAGCTCGCACCAATTTGCGCGTAACCTTCTCGCAATTACAACAAAGCCTGCATCCGTTGTATCAGGCCTTGCCTGAGCGTGCACCGTTGTTGGTGGCAGATCGGGCGCGAATTGTGCTGCAAGCCCAAGCATGGCCCGAATTGAAGGTTGATGTCTGGCGGTTTGATCAAGCAATCGCTGCCTATCACACCCATAACCATGAGCATGAGGTGATTTGCGTTGCTTGTATTGAACAATTAACGAGCGCGGTTGGGTTGTATCAGGGCGATTTGTTGACTCCCTTTGCGATTGAGGCGAGTAGTGGCTTTGATGCTTGGCTGGAACGTCAGCGCGAGGCGCGACATCAACAACTGCTGCTGGCCTACGATGTTTTAGCCGAGCATGCCCTGCGAATGCGCGATTTTCATGAGGTTCAGCGGCTTTCAACCGCCCAATTGCTGCATTTACCTTGGCATGAGCAGGCTCATCGGCGCTTAATGATTAGTTTTGCCGAGTTGGGCCATCAGAGTATGCTACGCGAACAGTATTTGCTCTGCCAACGAACGCTTGAGCGCGAGCTGGGGATTGGCCCTGATTCGGAGACCCAAGCGCTTTATCAGCGTTTAATCACAACTTCGACCGCTCTGCCTCAGCCTAATCCAACCCTAAAAACCTTGCCTGAACGAAGCAAACCATTGATTGGCCGAACTCATGAATTAGCGCTCTTGCACAGCTTGATTGAGCAAAAACAGCAACGTTTGGTGACATTGCTCGGCTTGGGGGGCATCGGCAAAACGACGCTAGCCTTGGCCTATGCTCATGCTGCCCAAGCGGCCTTCGATGCTGTATGGTTTGTGAGTTTTGCGGGTAGTGCTGGCGAAGCGCTCGCTTCCGATCACCATCGGATCAGCGCAACCATCGCGACGACGCTGGGCTTATCGCAACAATTGCACACGCCCCAAGCAGCCTTGCTGCATTACCTTGGTCAGCGCTCGGTCTTATTGGTGTTGGATAATCTTGAGCATTTGGTGCACGAGGCGCTGCATGTACAAGCAATTCTGGATGCTTGCCCGCATGTGGTGGTGCTGGTAACTTCACGCGAACCACTCAATATTCAAGCTGAGCAGCGGGTGCAACTGCATGGCTTGGCGTTGGCACATGCTGATCAAACATTCGCAGCCAGTGCCCAATTATTTCTGGCACATGGAACCAACGCTACCAGTCAAACCTTGGTCGATGCTGCCAGCTTGGAATGGATCGATCGAATTTGTCGCATGCTTGATGGTAATCCATTGGCAATTGAACTGGCCGCTCGTTGGGTGCACTATCTTGGGTTGGATGAAATCGCCACGGCGATTGAGCAGGATATGGATTTTCTGCAAACCAGCGTGCGTGATTTGCCTGACCGTCATCGCAGCATGCGAGCAGTATTTGATGGCTCGTGGCGCTTGCTTTCGCGCCACGAACAGCGCGTGCTCAGTCAGGCTAGTTTGTTTCGGGGCAGTTGGTCGCTCACGGCGATGCGCAGTATTTGCGCAGTTTCGCGGCTGACCATTCGCGAGCTGATCGATAAAAGTTGGCTAACCCAGCATACAGGCCGCGCGATGATCCATCGTTTGATTCAACGCTATGCCCATGAACAATTGCAACGGATGCCGACTACCGCTGTAACGACTGCAAAACGCCATAGTATTTACTACTTGGCCATGCTTCGGCGGCATACTTCGGCGCTCAGTGGCTCGCAACCACAAGCGAGCGTTCGGCTGTTACGCGACGATCTTGATAATATTCGTCAGGCTTGGCTTTGGGCGGTTGAACATAGCGCAACCCATTTGGTGCATGCAAGTCTGGCAGGTTTATCGCAACTCTATGATCTTTTAGGCTTGTATCACGAGGCGATTCGCGTGCTGCAAACCAGCATCACCCAGATTCAACGTCAACCAACCAGCCTCCAGCAACAACGCCTGCTGATGCGCTTGACGATTGCGCTCGCCAGCCATTTCAATGCAGCAGCGGATTATCGGACTGCTGAGCAGGTTGGGCAACAGGCCTTGGATTTAGCTCAGACGCTTGATATTCCACAGCAGATAGCCGCCTGTTTGTTGCAAATTGGCATCGCCCAACGTAATTATGGGTTGTTTGCTGCCGCCGAACAAAGCCTTCAGCGCTCGATCGCGATTGCCAAACCGTTGCCGTTGAAGCAGGTCTATGCCCATGCGCTGCGTAGTTTGGGCTTTTTGGCCTATCTCCAAGGCAATTATTCCGTGGCGTTGCGCTACCACGAGCAGGCGTTGGCGTTTTATCGGTTGCTTCACGATCAACGGAGTATTAATTTGGCCCAAAATACCTTGGCCTTAATTGCGCTTGCTAAGGGTGATCATCAACCTGCTTGGGAGCAATTGGCGGCGGTGTTGACGCCTTGTCAAGCGATTGAGGATGGTTGGGGTGAGGCTTTGACCCTGAATAATCTGGGAGCTGTGGTGCATGCTCAGGGTGATTCAGTTCGTGCAATCGATTATTATCAAAAGGCATTAAGCATTCGCCAACGGATTGGCGATCGTTGGGGTGAGGGCATTAGCTTGAGTAATCTGGCGGCGGCGTGGCACGAACAAGCAGATTACCAAACTGCCTATCAAATTGCAATTCAAGCCATTCAGCATACCACTGCAATTCATGATTTGCCGACCAAAGCCTATGCCCTGACTACCCTTAGCCAGATTCTGCGGGTACTGGGCGATCAGGCTGGGTCAATCACCGCCCGATCAGAGGCCGCAACGTTGCGCACCCAGCTTGGGCAAGCTCATCTATTAGCGTAATTGAACCCTGCAATCAGCCCGTAATCGTGTTTACGATCCGATTACGGGCGCGAGTTAGACTGGCGCGAGTTAGCTGGCTCCATGATTAAAGGAATCATTTATGAGCACACCAAAACCAATCATCTATACCCGCATGCTGCTTGGATTATTGTTGATCAGCATCAGTTTTGGCCTTGGATTGCCGCGAATCGCCGCCCAAGCTCCACGTGCCGAGGGAACGGAGCGCTTAACTTCAGCCGATTGGGCGGCAATTCAAGGCCTGCTTGCACCAACCACGGCGATCACTGGCTCCAAATTTCAAGCAGCATATTTGAAGGCCGCCCAAGTTTCGGCTGGCGATAGCTTTGGCGCGAGTGTGGCAATCTCCGGCGATACGGTGGTGGTTGGCGTTCCAGCCGAGTCAAGCAGTTTAGCGGGCGTGCAAAATAGTGCTACGCCGACCATCAATGCTTTGGCTGCACAAGCAGGTGCCGCCTATGTGTTTGTGCGCGGGAGTGCTGGCTGGCAGCAACAGGCTTACCTCAAAGCCTCTGAGGTAACCGCCAATGATCAATTTGGTTGGAGCGTGGCGATCGCTGGCGATACGATTGTGGTTGGCTCACCGAGAGAGAGCAGCAGTACGGTTGGCGTGCAAAATAGTGCGACACCGACCGTCAATAATGATCTTGGTGGGGCTGGCGCAGCCTATATATTTGTGCGCACTGGCTCCACTTGGAGCCAACAAGCGTACTTCAAAGCCTCACAAGTTACGGCTGGTGATTGGTTTGGCTGGAGCGTGGGTTTGGCTTCAAACACGATTGTGGTTGGAGCTTATGGCGAGGATAGCAATATCGTTGGCGTGCAAAATAGTGCTACGCCGACCGTCAATGAAGCGGCTACCGCTGCAGGTGCGGCCTATGTGTTTGTGCGCACTGGCTCAACTTGGAGTCAACAAGCCTACCTTAAAGCCGCCCAAATCGATAATGATGATGTGTTTGGGTGGAGTGTTGCAGTAGCTGGCGATACGGTGATCGTTGGTGCACCAGGTGAGGATAGTAGCCATACGGGAGTGCAAAATAGCGCTATAGCCTTGGTCAATGAGGCGGCTCTGGCAGCAGGGGCAGTCTTTGTATTTACCCGCAGTGGCTCAACCTGGAGTCCGCAAGTCTTTGTTAAGGCCTCACAGGTTACGCCTGGCGATCAGTTTGGCTTTCATCTGGCGATCGCTGGCAATACGATTGTGGTTGGCGCTCCCTACGAAGATTCAAGCATCTCGGGCGTGCAGCATGGCGCTAGCCCAATCGTTGATGAGCTTGCATCGTTCGCTGGAGCTGCCTTTGTTTATACCCAGAACGCAGGAGCATGGAGCCAACAAGCCTACCTCAAAGCATCGAATGTCACAGATGGTGATCGCTTTGGCATGAGTGTGGCGATTGATGCTAATACGATTGTGGTTGGTGCGCCTGAAGAAGATAGTGGCATTGCTGGGGTGCAAAATAGTGCAGTACCCACCGCTGATGCAAACGCCATCCAAGCCGGAGCCGCCTATGTTTATGCGCGGAATGCTACAACCTGGAGCCAACAAAGCTATCTCAAGGCTTCGCAGGTTTCGACCGGCGATTATTTTGGGCGTGGGGTCGGAGTTTCAGGCGATATGTTAGTTATTGGGATTCCGCTTGAAGATAGTGCTCGCAGTGGCATCCAAAATAGTGCTACGCCGAGTGTCGATGAACTTGCTGCTGATTCAGGTGCGGCCTTAATCATTGATACAACCTATCGTTCATATAGCCCGTTGGTTCAGCGGATGACTCTCTTGGCGTTGCTTACGATCAATTCGACGGCTATTCCCATTCGGGTGGTGACGCAACAGGGCGAAGTATTTGCCAGCTTCACGGCAACGTTGCCTGCCACGATTCCGGCTGGTGGCCATATTTATCTTTCGGCTAGCCCTAGCTCGTTGCAACCAACCTTGGTCGATGATCGAATTATCATTCGCGATGGGGCTAACGTAATTTTTCAACATACCTACGATCTTGCGAGTAATGGTGAGCTTGTTGAGATTCCATGGGCAGTTATTAGCGCGGCCAGCGGCCATACCCTGACGATCACTTTTGTGGATGTTTCGGCAGGGCTGGTTGGGGCAACGCCGATCTATCTGATTTGGCTTGAATAGATGATCCACGAAGGGCACGAAGGTTGGGTTGGTTGGATGCTTGGAATGGCTTTAATTCCAAAAACCATATTAACTAAACTTAGCGATCTTCGTGCCCTTCGTGGTTTCGTGTGCCTCGTGGATCAAGCGAGCTGTTTTCATGTACAACGTTTTCGGGTATCATGGCAGCAGTCGAACCAACGAGGTGTCCCCATGGCTGTTGTCAGTGTCGATGTTCAACCCAAAACCCAACGCAAATGGCTACTGTTTTTCGCGCCGTTGATTGGCATTTTAGGGCTGTGGCTGGCCAGTGGCTGGCTCGTACCAAGCAATTTAGCCCCATTAACCAACAAACTTCAAGGCTTAGTCACCACCTTTCAAGGGATTTTTATCGAAGCCTTGCCCTTTTTGAGTGCTGGGGTGATTGTTTCGGTCTTAATTGGCGAGTTTGTCAAGCCGCAGCATTTGGCCAGCTTCGTGCCGCAAAATGCCTTTGGAGCTTCAATTTTTGGCTCACTCTTGGGCTTATTGTTTCCAGTCTGCGAGTGTGGGGCGATTCCAACCAGTCGGCGTTTGCTGCGTAAAGGCGCACCAGCCTCAATGGGGATCGCCTTTGCCTTAGCTGCTCCTGTGGTCAACCCGATTGTGCTGATTTCAACTTCGATTGCCTTTGGCGATGTGCGTTGGGCCTTGGCGCGGGTTGGTTTTACAATTATCATCGCCTTAACCATAGGCTTGATTATTGGGGCTGGAATTAAACGCGAAGCAATTTTAACCCCGCTTGCCCTAACTCCCGATGTTGAGCATGATCATAGCCATTGCGACCATGACCATGGTGCTTGCGACCATTCCCATGAACAACCCAAGGGGCGTTTGGCCGGCTTGATTGCCCATGGCAGCGTTGAATTTTTTGAAATGGCCCAATATTTGGTGATGGGTTCGTTGCTGGCAGCGACCATGCAAACCTTCATCCCCCAATCGGCCTTGCTCACCCTGAATGATAGCGGTATCGGCTTTTTTGCTCCATTGTTGGGGATTGTGGTCTTGATGTTGGTGGCAGTGCTGCTTTCAGTTTGTTCCACGGTTGATGCCTTTTTAGCCTTATCGTTCCTTGGCTTGTTCCATCCTGGTGCGGTTATGGCCTTTTTGGTCTTTGGCCCGATGATTGATATTAAAAGCACCTTGATGCTGACCACCACCTTCCGTCGCTCAGCGGTGTTGGCGATGGTTGTGCTGGCGGCTTTATTTGCGATTATTGCTGGCTTGATCAGCTATGTTGTTTTGATCTGAGGTGAATGATGCAACGTCAGGTGCTTGAGCGCTGGCTCTCGGTTGGAGTAATGTTCGGGCTGGGAGCCATGATTATCTACAAGTGGCAAACCAACCGCTTGAATTTGTATATTCACCCACGTTATACTGGCTTATTAGTTGCCACGGCGGTCGTGCTATTGTTGGCGGCAGTTGGCATGGCCTTGACCAAAGCGCCAGCTATTCCCAAACGCATGTTGGCATTATTGACCATTCCAGTGGCCTTTGCGTTGCTTGTGCCTGCCCGCCCGCTGGGGGCAAATTTGGTTTCGGGCAAGGCCTTGAATGCCAATTCGAGCGATAATTTGCTAGCACGCTGGAAAACCAACTTATCCGATGATAGCAAAAGCTGGACATTGCTCGAATGGACGACCGCAGTGCGTCAGAGTGATCTCGAAGTATTGCGCAATAAGCAGGCAGCTTTTGAAGGCTTTGTCTATCGCACGCCCGATTTGCCTGCCGATGAAGTGCTGGTTGGGCGCTACGTCGTGACCTGCTGCACCGCCGATGGCACGGCCCTGTCGTTGCGAGTGAAAGCGACCAATGGCGCAGATTTTAGCAATGATCAATGGGTGCGAGTTGAAGGAACCTTTGTGCCAGCCGAAATTAATGGCTCGATTGTGCCCCAAATTGCTGGCACTTTAGTCTCAATCGAAATGCCTAGCTCGCCATATTTGTATCCATAATCGTATGAGGAGTTTGTGATGAAACCATGGCTTCGTCGAACGATCATTCTCTCGGGAATTAGTTTGTTGCTTGGCGCGATTTTCAAAGAATTTTCGCAGCCACGCGGGTTGCGGGTTGGGGAAGGCAAAGTCTTGGGCGTTCCCTATAGCCTGCGTCTGCCAAATGGCCATGATCTGCGCCAACGCTACTGGAATGCTGAGGGTAGCCCAGTTGCGCCGCCATTGTTGGGCGTTGGCTTTTATCCTAATATTCCTGCCTTGTTACGCAAGTTGCAAAAGTAAACGAGGGGTCAGAGGTCAGGGATTAGGGGCTAGGGGCTAGAGGTGTAGAGAACCACGAAATGTAGAAGCGGGGTTAGGGATTAAGGACTAGGGTTCAGAGTTAGGAGGATAAGGGAATCATGGATCAAGGGCTAGGGGTAGATACCTAGAATCGTTACGATTTCAACTCTGACCCCTTCGTAGATCAATTTTGGAGATTGGTTGCTATTTATGACCCGTGTTGCAATTATTGCCAATCCAGCTTCAAGTAAAGATATTCGACGGGTGGTCAGCCATGCCTCGAGTGTCTCGAATAACGAAAAAACTAGTATTGTGCGGCGGGGGTTACAAGGCTTGGCGGCCACGCCTGTGCAAGAAGTTTGGTATTTGCCTGATCATGCTGGAATTGTGCGCAACGCTGCCGAGCGCCAACAATTGCCGTTTCGCTTGTTGCCATTCGAGGGCGAATGGCACGATCACGCTGATGATACAACCTTGGCTGCGCGTTTGGCCGAACAGCATGGCGTTAGCTGTTTGATGACGCTTGGTGGCGATGGCACGGCTCGGGCTGCGGTCAAAGGCTCGCGCTCAATTCCGATTTTAGCCTTATCAACCGGAACTAACAACGCCTTTCCCCAAACGATCGAGCCAACTTTGGCAGGCTTGGCGGCAGGAAGCGTAGCCTGTTTCGCGCCTGAGGCAGTGACACGCCATGCCTTGCTCGAAATTTATCGTAACCAAGAATTGCTTGATCTCGCGTTGGTTGATGTAGCCAGCGTTGCCGATAGCCTAGGTGGGCGAGCAGTCTGGGAAATTAGCAAGGTGCAACAGGTTGTTACTACCCGTTTAACTCCAGGCACGGTTGGGCTTTCGGCGATTGGCGGCCATTGTGGTGTTGTGCCTGCTGATGCCCAAGCAGTCCATGTATTATTGGGCGCTGGGCGCACGATCAACGTGCCAATCGCCCCAGGCCTGATCACACCCGTAGCCTTGGCGGAATCCAACTATTTAGCTGCTGGCGAGCGAATTGCGTTACGCAGCGGCGCGATTGCCCTTGATGGTGAGCGCGAATGGATGGCGCGGGCAGGCGAGCAATGGCAAGTCCAAGTGCTTGCTGAAGGCGTAGCAACCGTTGATCTTGCGGCTGCCCTAGCGGCTTTTGCCCAACAGCAAGCGAGGTAAGCTGTGGCACGCTTAGATTTAGCGCTTGATGATATTGTGCAATTGCGCAAGCCGCATCCGTGTGGCGGCTATCGTTGGCGGGTCACACGCTTAGGAGCCGATATCGGCTTGCGCTGCCTGACCTGTGAACATAAAGTGATGCTGCCGCGAGCGACCGTTGAGCAACGCACCAAAGCCCATTTTGATGCTGAAGGCCATCCCAAGCCTGTGGCAAACGGATCGGCATCCTAAAAATAAGCCTCAGCTTCAGGTTTGTGGCTTGATACTTGACTCTCATCTAGCCCCAACATTGTGTTGCCAGATTTCTAGTACAATAGTACCACCTGTGAAGGAGGTGGCTTATGCTTGAACGACCATGTTGGCAGTGCCAAACTGGCAATAGCCTCGACCAAACTCATTGTGCTGGGTGTGGGGCCGACCTTGCCCAACCAACCACGACGACTAGCCTCGCAACCAAGGCTTCAACCAGCTTGACGACGCGCCTGCGCCAATCGCCGATTTTGCGCAGTCCCGTGGCGAAGTCGGTGGCACTTGGCTTGGCAGCGTTGGCCGTCGATCTTGGCTCGAATTTGTTGAGCAAGCGCCAAAAACCTGCCGCAGCACCAACCACCAGCTTGGCAACTAAACCTGCTGCCGCGCAACGGGTCTTTTTGCGCCAACGTGAGTGGCAAGAGTTTGATGAACAGGGAACCTTGCGTCGCCATGTTGTGGAGCGTTTGATCATTCGCGATGAATAAGCCTATTTTTATCAAACTTGGCGGCTCGATGTTGACCGATAAAACCACCGCCGAACGTTTGGTCGATCAAACGCTCAAGCAGGTTGTGACCGATTTATCGGCTTGGCGACAAGCGTATCCTAACCAGCCGATCTTGCTGGGCCATGGCGGTGGCTCGTTTGGCCATTATTGGGCTGAACGCTATCAAACTGCCCAAGGCATTATCAACGAACAAAGCTGGTGGGGCGTGGCACGGGTTGCCGATGCCATGGCACGGCTCAATCGCGCGGTGGTTGGCGCTTGTTTGGATGCCGATTTACCCGCGATTGGCATTCAACCGATGGCCTCAAGCCTGGCTCATGCTGGCGAGATTCAACAAATTGGTAGTCAAACGCTCGCGACCTTGTTGGCTGCTGGAACGATTCCGGTGATTTATGGCGATGTCTTGCTTGATGCCGCCCAAGGTTGTACGATCGCCTCGACCGAACGGATTTTTAGTGCCTTGGTTGGCCCACTCCAGCCAACCCAAATCATCCTACTTGGCGAACAGGCCGTCTATGATGCCGACCCCCGCCAACACGCCGATGCTCACCCAATTCCTTTGATTAATCGGACAAACTACGCTACCATTATTGCTCGGCTCGGTGGCTCGCATGGCGTTGATGTCACCGGAGGCATGCGCAATAAAGTTGAAGCAATGTGGCAATTAGTCCAACAAGCGCCGCAGCTTGAAATTTGGATTTGTGGTCCTCAACAGTTGCAATCTGCGTTATCAGGACAATTAAATGGCCCTGGCACGATCATCAAGCTTGATTAATGCCCTGCTTGCTGATCAATTATGATCTGCCATGCCTTTGGAGGTTTTTATGCAACGGCTTAAATTATTCACGTGGTGTCTGTTTTTATTGGTTGGTTGTGGCCAAATTGCCGTCGAACCCAAGCCCGCCCCGCCAGAATCAGTCGCTAGTGATGATTATGATGTTGCGGTGGTCAGCGTCGATTTCGACCCGGCATTGCAAGGTTCGCGCTTGCCAATTAGCGATAAATATGCGGTTTTAGTGGCTTTGGAGAATCGTGGCCTGCTAACCGCCTACAATATTAAGCTTAATGCGCGTTTGCGCCGCAGTAGTGATGATATACTTATGCTCAGTGGTAGTAGAAGCGTGACCGAATTGGCTCCAGGCCAAATCTTGGTTGTGCGGATCGAGCCTGAGGGAGCGATACCAGCCAACGCTGATGTTTATAGCCTGATTGTGCGGGCTGAACCACTAAGCCAAGAAACTCTGACTAGCAATAATACGCGTGAATTTACCATCCGCGTCGAGCCATAGTCTGCGGGAGCACCTATGCGTCAACTATTACCTCAGCATCGTGCCATTTTGTCGCTGTTCGCTTTGCTCTTTGGTGGGTTGTTTGTCGGCATGCTCATGTCGGTACGACCCCAAGTGGCACTTTCGAGTAGTAGTAGTTCGCGCAATAGCTCAGCTAGTCTAAGCGTCGATCGCATCGGTACGCTGCGTGAGCATCAGCAAGAATTAAATGCTGAACTCAGCCGTTTACGCGATGAACAAGCTGAGTTGCAACAACAATCAACCTCCAGCCAAAGCAATTTTGAAGAAATTCGCACTCAAATCGATCAGCAGCAACAATTGGCGGCCTTGGTGGCGATGCGCGGGCCGGGCGTGGTTGTGACCCTCAACGATAGCAATGCCAATTCGTTGCCCGATGAAGTTGCCGACGTGAATCGCTATATCATCCATCAGCAACAGCTTGTGACCTTGGTTGGTGTGCTGTGGAGCAACGGCGCTGAGGCAATTTCGATCAACGATCAGCGCATCACCGATCAAACCTCGATCTATTGTGTTGGCTCAACGATTTTGATCAACCAAGAGTTGATGGCTCCGCCGTTTACGATTCGCGCAATCGGCGACCCCAACACCCTAGCTAATGCCGCCAGTAATTCGCCCTTGCTCAGCGATTTATGGAATCGCCAGCGCGAATTTGGCATCGGTGTCGATGTTAAGCAAAAAGCTCAAGTGCAAGTGCCGGCCTACACTGGCCCCTTGGCCAATCGCCATCTGGAGGTTGCGCCATGAGCCGCTTTCGCATTCGACGAGGGATTTTGCGCCAAAGCTTGTTGACCTTGATGTGTATGTTGATTGGCTTTGCGGTAGTGACCCAACTGCGCACCTATGAAAATATTGCCAACGATGTGGTTAAGCTTTCGCCTGAGCAACGTGCCGAATTAATGATTAGCTTGATCGATCGTAATGCGGCTACTGAACGCGAAATTATTGCCTTGCGCCAGCAAAATGAAGATTATCGCCGCACTCAATCGAATGGCACCAGCACGCTTGATCAATTGGCCAACGATTTGAATCGTTATAAATTGCATACTGGCGCGGTGCAAGTCCAAGGCGGCGGGGTCACAATTACCATTAATTATCCCCTGCGAGCTGCCGATGTGATTGCCCTGACCAATGAAGTGCGCAATGCCAGCGGCGAAGCAATTGCGATCAACGGGCGGCGGATTGTGGCGCGAACTCGCATCGAAGAAGATGACAATGCTGAATTGTATCTTGACGGCCAAATCCAACACGCACCCTACACAATTCAAGCAATTGGCGATAAAGAAACCTTGATGGGCGCATTGAATCGGGTTGGTGGTCTGTTGCGGATTTGGAACGAAATTGATGGGGTTGATATTACGATTGAGCCAACCAACGTGATTACCATGCCGCGAGTCAGCAACCAACCTGAATTTCGTTATGCCCAACCTGCGCCCAAAGAGGGCCAATAGTACAGCCATTTTGGGCTAAAATCAGCCGCCACGCCAGAGCATCCTTTGGTACAATAGTGCAAACATCATTGCACATCAAAGGAGATCGTTCGGAATGGTTCACCAAGCACAGGTTGTCGTTATTGGGGCAGGCATCATTGGGGCTTCTGTTGCCTACCATCTTGCTGCGCGGGGCTGTACCGAGGTAGTGGTGTTAGAAAAAGAGGCAGTTGAGGTTACTGGCTCGACTGCTCGTTCTGCGGCTGGGGTTCGCCATCAGTTCTCATCACGCACCAATATCTTACTTTCCCAATATAGCATCGAACGCTACAAACATTTTACCGAAGAAATTGGCGGCCATGCCGAATTACATCAACATGGCTATCTCTTTTTGTTTAATGATTCCGCCACCTGGCAAGCCTACCAAGCGGTGCTCGAATTGCAACGTAGCTTAAATGTACCAGTGCAGGTGCTTACGCCAGAACAAGCTGCTGGCTATATTCCCGAATTAAATATTAGCGATATCGTTGGCGCAACCTATTGTGCCGAAGATGGCTTTGTTGACCCGCATGGCATTGCAATGGGCTATTTGAACAAAGCCCGTGAGTTGGGCGTGAAGGTTTTACGCGATGCTCCGGCGCTGGGCTTTGAATTTGCCGATGATCAGGTGGTTGGGGTGCAAACACCGCAAGGCACAATTCATTGCAAATATGTGGTCAATGCTGCTGGCCCCTATGCTGGTGAGGTTGGCAAAACCGCTGGCTTTGAGATTCCGATCAAGCCGTATCGCCGCTGCATCTATGTTTCCGATCCATTTCCGGCCTTGCCCAAGGATATTCCGCTAACAATTGATGTTGGTACGGGAGCCTACATTCGCAAAGAGCAAGAGACGGTGCTGATGGGCTTGAGCAATCTCAACGAGCCATCATCACACGATACCACGGTCGATTGGGATTGGCTGGATACGGTCTTGGAAGCCATGCTGAATCGTTTTCCAATTTTGGAGCGGGCGGGGCTTTCCGAGCGCCAATCGTGGGCTGGCTCGTATGAAATTACGCCCGACCACCTACCCATTTTAGGCCGGATGCCCAATTGCCCTAATTGGCTGAATGCCGCCGGATTTAGCGGCCATGGCGTGATGCATGCGCCCGCGACTGGTTTGCTGATTGCCGAAGAAATTCTTGATGGCCGCGCTCACTCAATCGAGATTGACGAGTTGCGAATCGAACGCTTTGCTGCTGGCGAACTACACGCTGAGCGCAATGTAATCTAGGGGTGTTTCAAGCCTGCGTCGGTTGAGGCAGGCGCAGGCTTGAATGGAGTGTTGAGCAACGCCTATGCAGAGTATCGACAAACTATTTGTAAACCGCGAAAAACAAACTGCTGGCTTTGTGAAGATGGTGCAAGGCGAAACGCCCAAACGCATCATGATGATTGAGGCTGGTGGTGGGTTGGGTAAATCGTGGACTGTCGAATTTATGCGGGCTGAATGTCAACGGCGGGGCATTCCGAATACTGAAATTGATTTTGCCGATAGTGTTGTTTATGATTATTTGGCGATGTTGCGCCGCGCCCGCGATGGTTTGGGGCCAGCGGCATTTAATCAATTTACCCAAGCACTCAATGAAGTAACCCAGCCAACCGTGCGGATTGAAACCGGCACGGCCAATACCAATGCCATCAACAATCTCTTGGGCCAGGGCAATACCTTCTCTGGCTCGAATGTGAATGTTGGCGAGGTAGTTGCTGGTAACGTGATCAAAGATAATTCGTTTGTGATTAATGCTGATAATGCGGTTGTGCGCCAGGCCTTGCAGGATCGATTGACCTTGGCATTTTTTGAATGTTTAACCGCTTTGGCGGCTCAAGGCCCACTCTGTTTTTTCTTTGATACCTATGATAAAGTCACGGTCGAAGCTGAAGCATGGCTCATGGGCCACCTTTTGCCGCGAGTGCGCGATGGCTTGATTCAGAATGTGGTGGTGGTGATTGCTGGGCGTTCGGTGCCCAAACTCGATAATCAATGGGATCGGATGATCGCGCGAACTGGGCTGGATCTCTTTTCTGAACCGTATGTTAAGGAATATTTGGTTCAGCGGCGCGGCCTTAACGACGATCCAAATGTCATTAAAGCGCTCTTTCAAGGGAGCACCGGACAACCCCAACTGCTCGCGATGTTGGCTGATAATATCCTACGCTCACAAGATAGTGGAGGCGATGATGACTGGCTCTGAAACGCATCAATGTCCTACATGCGAAACTGTCTTGCGCCCTACTACCTTATTTTGTCCGCGCTGTGGCACGCCGATTATGCCAACTGTCAGCAATGCCTTGCAACTCTCGATCACCCAAATTCTTGAAAGCATGAAGCCTGGTCAGGCCGAGGTGATGCGCCGTTGTGCGATTCCGCGCTGGTTTGATGAAGAAATTTTGGCGGTGCTGCGCGAACGCGACGATGGCAATAATGCCAAAATTCTCCAGCAAGTGATCGAATATAGTTTTGTGCGCCAAGTTGGTGATGGCCGTTATGCCTATATCGACGATGTACGCCAATATTTGCTGGAAGATTGGCGGCTGCGCCCCGATGATTTGCACCCCATTCAGCAGCGTTTGTATCGCTATTTCGAGCGGCGCATGGGTTCGACTATGGCTGATAATCGTGCGACATGGCTGCGTGAAATTGTTACCTACGATTTGCTATTGGCTTCAACAACCAGCGTTAAGCATCAAAAACAAGATGATAATAATCCGTGGCTCTTGACTCAGGCAGTGGTCGCGGCGCGGGTTGAACGAGCCTTGCTGCGGTTTCGCAATTTGTTCGAGGGTGCTTTTAATGCCCATCGCATGGCCGAGGCCGAGGCAATTTTGTTGGCGGCCGAAGAACAAAGCAATATTCTCGCTCCGTTGGTGCGCGATTGGCTGCTGTATTATCGCGGCAAGATGAATTTTGCCATGGTGCGGCTTGACGAGGCGATTAGTTGCTTTGAAATTTTGCTCAAGCGCGATGATCTTGATTCTGAGTTGCAGGTTTTGGTGGCAATCAGCCTTGGCGATGTGCAAGTTGAGGCGGGCAAATGGTCGGCTTCGATCTTGTCGTATCAAAAAGCCTTGGCAACTCCCAAAATCGAGCCAGCGCAGCAGGCCGAAGCACATCTTGGAATTGCCGATGCCTACAATGAAATTGCAATTAGCTCAGGTGGCTGGCATCAACCGCAAATTCAGAAATATCCAATTGCACGAGCCTTGTCTAAACTATTCCAATCAATTGCGATCATTCCGATGTTTATTTTGGTGAGCATTTTGCGGCGTTTAGGTGCGGCTGTGCCGAAGCCCGTGATTTTGCTGCGCTACCAAAATTGGCTGCTAGCGCGAATTTTCCGCGCCTCGCGTGACCAAACCATGGCAGCATACAAGATTTTTAGCCAGCAAAATGATCAAGTCAATATGATTCGCTGCGAGATGCGTTTGATCGATATTGATGTGTTGTTTGGCAGCGTTGATGAAGCAATTGCCTTGGCTCAGCAAAGCCTGGCACGACCTAGCTGCGAGGAACCTTATCGCAAAGCTCGGGTTCAGGTAACCTTTGCCCGTGCATTAATTGCCAAACAAGATTATGCGCAAGCAATTGAAGTTGTGAATCAAGCCTTGACCGTGTTTCGCGCGGTTGATGATGGGCGTTGGGAATCACGAGCTTTGACTACGCTAGGCCGCGCCTTACAAGAATCGGGCCAGGCCGAAGCAGCCTTAAATGCCTATAAAGAAGGCTTGAGCCGTGCACGTGGCATTGGCTCGGTGCTCAGCCGCGAACGAATTTTATATGAATTACGCAGTTGGCGACGCTCGGAACTAAGCTACCCCAGCGAAATTGGCGAAATTCTGCGCGATGAACCAACCCAACGCTTTGTCGCACGCTTTCCGCGCTTCTTGTTGCCCTATTTGCAAGTTGGACAAACCCTGCTAATTCCGTTGATTTTGGTGTTTGCGGCGATCGTTGCACCAACACTTCAAGCCCAAACGATCATTCAATCGAGCAGCAATTTGGTTTTGCCAGCGCCTGATGTTTATGTTTTTCCTTGGTATCGGCTGATTATCGCCCCATTGACAATGTTGGTGTTGACGGGAATTGGTTATAGTGTACTGGGCTTGATTGTGCTGTGGCGCATGCCGATGAATCAGTTGCGCAATAATCAGCCAATTGTGCATATTATCACCCCCAATGAGCTGATTCATCAAGATCAATATGGCCAAGAATCGCATCGCATCAAATGGAAGGACGTGACCGAAATCATCACTGCTGATCGGCGGGTTTGGAAACGCCCGTTGATGGTGTTTTCACGTAGTTTTGTGCGCTCAACGATGCAGCCCTTGCTGCGGATTGATGGCATTACTGGTTGGTACAATACCTTGCTGTACCTGATTGATAAGCGGGCAAGTGAAGCAGGCGCAACAATTCGCTATTTGAGCGCTGATATTAGCTTGCTACGCAGTGTTTGGGGTTCGGTGATTGGGGTTGGCACGCTGTTGCTAATTCTGCTGATCACGAGCGTCAATGGCTGGATTCCCAATATTGCTGAGTTTTTGCCAGCGACGTTCTATTCAGCACTCCAATTATTGGCATTTAGCGGCATTTTGCTGATTGGCCCAACGATTTTCTGGACGGTGATTCGCCCATTGCGGCTTGATAATGAATTTGCCTTGGATGAGCGTTTGCCAACTTTGGCGGCGATTATCGGGCTGATTGTGATGGTGCTGTTTATCATCACCGATGGCTCAATTGTGCGCGTGCCAATTTTCAGTGTGTCGCTGTTTATTGCTGGGGTCTATGTTTTTAGCGAAGGCATTTATCAACTAGGTGTGCGGCGTGGCAAGGATCGAAGCTGGCGAGCTGGGGTGACAATTGTAGGGTTTGGTTTATTGCTAGCAGCAATGCTGATTGTGCGCGAAACGGTTTGGCGCGAGTTCTATCATGCCCGCTCCTATGCCTATACCGTGCAGGGTAACGAAGCGGCGGCAGCTGATGATCGTTTACGTGAGGCAGCTCAAACCACCGCGATGTTCGAACGGCCCATGGTTTTAGAAGAAGCTGTTTTGGCGAGTCAAAACAGCGATTGGGAAGAAGCCAGTCAGCAATATACAGCGATTGTCAATAGCCGCCAATATGATGCGCGACTTCAGGCGCTGGCTTATCATAATTGGGCATTAACCGAGCTTGCCCGTTGTAAAGCCAATGTATGTAGTGAGGCTGAATGGGTACGAATTGCCCAGTTTGAGAGCGAATCGATTGCATTAATTGATATTGCGATTGAGCAACATCAAGCCAACCCTGAAGAACGAGCGGTATTGCTTGAAGCTCAAGGCTCGGCCTATATCGAGGTTGGCCAAATTCCTGAAGCGATTCAAAAATTAACCCAAGCCTTGGCCAGCACCCGTGAGCCAAAGGTGCAACAACGGATTGAGGGCTTGCTTGATTCGCTGCAACGCTAAATAATCGATGAGCAGCATGCCCTCCTTGCCCCGCTCCCGCAGAGCGAGGCGAGGGGGACCATCGCCTCATAAACATTGAACTCCCCTCGCCTGCCGCTATTACCGCTAATCAAGCGATTTAAGTTGATCAAGTGCGATATTTAATTGCAGCACATTTACCCGTGGCTCGCCTAAAACCCCTAACGTGCGCTGGCTTGTATGCTGCTCAACCAATTGTTGGACTTGCTCGACCGCCAGGCCGCGTGCTGCGGCGACCCGTTGCACTTGGTAATTTGCCGCAGCTGGCGAAATTTCGGGATCAAGCCCGCTGGCCGAGGCGGTGACCAAATCAACCGGAATCGGCAACTGATTGCTGGGATCGGCAGCCTTGAGCGCATCAATTCGCGCTTGAACTGCTTCGGCTAAGGCGGGGTTGAGCGGGCCATAATTCGAGCCGCTTGAGGCCGCTGCATTGTAGGGTACTGGGCCAGTTGCCGAAAGCCGACCCCAAAAATATTCCGGCTGATCAAATTGTTGGCCGATTAAGCTTGAGCCACGTTGCTGGCCTGCTTGCTCAATTAGGCTGCCGTTGGCTTGGTTCGGAAAAGCCACTTGGGCAATCACGGTAACTAACGCTGGATAAATAACTCCAGTCAAAACACTGAATATAATGATTGCAGCCAAGGCTGGGCGAAAAAATGTACGCATTATTGATCTTCCTCGTCACTAATCCATCGATAGGTCGTTGCTTGTTGGTCGCGCCGAATGTATTGCAAATGGCCTTGGGCGTGATTGGTCGCAGTTTGATGCCAAACCCACATGCCAAGCGCAGCATAGCCAATGATCAGCACGACGATTGATAAAAATGTAGTTAAGGCGTGGCTCAAATGTTGAATTTCAATTTCGCCAATCGTTAAAATCATTCCAGCACAGATTGCATCGAGCCAAACCCAAGTGGTTGTGCGGCGTTTCATTATGTGCTCCTAGGCTAAACCCAATGCCACCAACAATAAATCAATCAGTTTGATTCCGATGAAGGGCACAATCAAGCCGCCAAGCCCGTAAATCAGCAGATTGCTGCGCAAGGCCTGAGCAGCAGCGACCGCCCGATAGCGCACCCCGCGCAAAGCCAAGGGAATCAGAAAGACAATAATCAAGGCATTGAAAATCACCGCTGAGATAATCGCGCTTTCAGGCGATGCTAAACCCATAATGTTGAGTTGGTTCAGCACTGGGTAGGTGCTGGCAAAGGCCGCCGGAATAATCGCAAAATATTTAGCAATATCGTTGGCGATTGAAAATGTTGTCAATGCACCACGGGTCATCAATAGTTGCTTGCCAATCTCAACCACTTCGATCAACTTAGTTGGGTTGGAATCGAGATCGACCATATTGCCCGCTTCTTTGGCGGCGTTCGTGCCGGTATTCATCGCCACGGCGACATCGGCTTGCGCCAAGGCGGGTGCATCGTTGGTGCCGTCGCCAGTCATCGCTACCAAGCGCCCGCCAGCTTGATATTCGCGAATTAAGCTTAGTTTGGCTTCGGGCGTGGCCTCGGCTAAGAAATCGTCAACTCCCGCTTCGGCAGCAATCGCCGCAGCGGTCAAAGGATTATCACCAGTGATCATGACGGTTTTGATGCCCATGCGCCGTAGTTCGCCGAAGCGCTCTTTCATGCCACCTTTAACAATATCCTTGAGTTGAATTACGCCCAAAACCCGTTTGCCATCGGCAACTACCAAGGGCGTGCCACCAGCGCGGGCAATTGTTTCAACATTGGCTCGCACATCGCTTGGTAAATTGCCTTGTTGGGTTTGCACATAACGTTCAATCGCATCAACTGCACCTTTGCGAATTTGGCGACCAGCGATATTGATGCCACTCATGCGGGTTTGGGCAGTGAAGGCCACAAATTCGGCCTCAAGCTGGTTGGCTTGGCGTTCGGCAATGTTGTAGCGTTGGTTAGCCAGCAACACAATCGAACGACCTTCAGGCGTTTCGTCGGCCAGCGAAGCCAATTGAGCAGCATCAGCAAATTCGTTGATATCTACGCCAGCAGCTGGCATAAAGTTGGTTGCTTGGCGATTGCCCAAGGTGATCGTGCCGGTTTTATCCAACAACAACACATCAACATCGCCTGCCGCCTCAACCGCTCTCCCCGACATTGCGATCACATTGGCTTGAATCATGCGATCCATGCCTGCGATGCCGATTGCTGAGAGCAAACCGCCAATTGTGGTTGGAATCAAGCAGACCAGCAGGGCAACTAGAGCGGTGACCGTAATTGGCAAGGCTTGGCTGCTTGGGTCGAGCGCCTTGACGGCCTCAACGCTATAGATCGAAAATGGTAGCAGCGTTGCGGTTGCCATCAAAAAGATGATCGTCAAGGCCGTCAATAAAATGTTCAAGGCGATTTCATTTGGCGTTTTTTGGCGTTTGGCTCCTTCGACCATGGCAATCATGCGGTCGAGAAAGGTTTCGCCTGGATTGGCACTAATTTGCACAATCAACCAATCGGAGAGCACCCGCGTGCCACCAGTAACTGCCGAGCGATCACCGCCACTTTCGCGAATCACCGGAGCACTTTCTCCAGTGATTGCACTTTCATCGACTGCCGCCACGCCTTCAATCACATCGCCATCGCCCGCGATTGTTTCGCCAGCGCTAACTAGAATGTAATCGCCTTTGCGCAAGGCACTAGCAGTGACAATTGTTTGGCTGCTGCTGTGCTGTGGGCCACTTAATTTAACCGCCTGCACATCGCGGCGTGATTGGCGTAGGGTGTCGGCTTGAGCTTTGCCCCGACCTTCGGCCATAGCTTCGGCAAAATTGGCAAATAACAAGGTGAGCCAGAGCCAACCAGCGATTGCCAAGCTAAAATTGGCTGACGTTTCGCCGCTGCCCAATACAGCCTGAATCCATAAGCCTGTGGTAAAAATTGCGCCGATAAAGACCACAAACATCACTGGGTTGCGCACTTGTAAGCGTGGATTTAGTTTGAGCAAAGCCGCTTTGAGCGCTGGCACAACAATCGCTCGATCAAATAATGAGCGGTTTTTGGGTAGTGAATGATTCATCGTTCTCGCCTTATAAACTCAGCAATAAATGTTCGACAATTGGGCCAAGCGCCAGCGCTGGAATAAATGTGAGCGCACCGACAATTAACACCACGCCAATCAACAAGCTTACAAACAACGGCGTATGAGTCGGCAGGGTTCCGGCGCTTTGTGGAATCAGCTTTTTACCAGCCAACGAGCCAGCAATCGCCAAGGTTGGCACAATCAGCCAAAAGCGCGAAACCAACATCGCAATCCCAAGCCATGTGTTATAAAACGGGGTGTTTGCGCCCAATCCAGCGAAGGCGCTACCGTTGTTGTTGGCGGCTGAAGTGGCGGCATAGAGCACCTCGCTAAAGCCATGTGCTCCGCTATTGAACACCGTGGCGCGGCCCGATTCGCTGCTCACCGCAATTGCCGTGATCAACAAGGTCATCACACACGGAATCAAGATAATCAGCGCTGCCATTTTCATTTCAAAGGCTTCGATTTTCTTGCCCAAATATTCTGGCGTGCGGCCAACCATCAAGCCTGCCACAAACACCGCGATGATTGCAAAAATCAGCATGCCATACAGGCCTGAGCCAACGCCGCCAAAAACCACCTCACCCAGTTGCATCAGCACCATTGGAGCCAAACCGCCAAGCGGCGTATACGAATCGTGCATCGAATTGACTGAGCCATTGGAGGCGGCAGTGGTTACGGTAGCCCACAAAGCCGAGTTGACGATGCCAAAGCGGGTTTCTTTGCCTTCCATGTTGCCGCCAGCCTGTAATGCCGAGGCTTGATCATCAACACCTAACTTTTGGTAGAGCGGATTGCCTGCTTGTTCTGCGCTTACAGCTAAGGCCGTAAAGCCTAGCAAAATAATTGTCATCGTGGCCAGAATCGCCCAGCCTTGACGTTTGTCGCCGACCATCAGGCCAAAGGTGTAACACAATGCTGCTGGAATTAGCAGAATGCTCAGTAATTCTAAAAAGTTGCTCAACGGCGTTGGATTTTCCAAGGGATGGGCCGAATTGACATTGAAAAAGCCCCCGCCATTCGTGCCAAGCTGCTTGATCGCAATTTGCGAAGCGGCTGGGCCTAGCGCAATCGTTTGTTGGTTGAGCGTTGTGCCATCAGCATTGACGATTGGCTGAATTAACTCAATTGTTTGCGAAGCATTGAAGGTTTGGACAACCCCTTGCGAAACCAAGGTAACTGATAACACCAAGGCTAATGGCAACAAAATATAAATAGTTGAGCGCGTCAGATCGACCCAGAAATTGCCAATCGTGCTGGTGGAGCGGCGAGCGATGCCACGAATCAAGCCAATCAGTACGGCCATACCTGTTGCAGCCGAAACGAAATTCTGCACCGTCAGGCCTAACATTTGGCTCAGATAGCTCATGGTGGTTTCGCCAGCGTAGCCTTGCCAATTGGTGTTGCTGACAAAACTGGCGGCTGTATTAAAGGCCGAATCGGCGCTTACCGCTGGTAATTGTTGCGGATTGAGCGGGAGCCATGCCTGCATCCGTTGCAACCCATAGAGCAACAGCATACCCAGCGCATTGAAGCCTAACAAGGCTAGGGCATAATGCTTCCAATGCATTTCGCTCTTTGCGTCGATACCCAACAAGCGATAGATCAACCGCTCAATTGGGCCGAAAAAACGCTGAAGTGGTGGATTTTCGCCATAAACTTTGGCCATATAGCGGCCTAGTGGCACAACACAGGCCATCAGCACCGCCAAAAAGATCCCAATTTGGATCACACTATTGCTAATCATTTAAAACACCTCAGGCTGCATCAAGGCCCAGAACAGATAGATTACTAAGCCCAGCGTTACGATTGCTGCGATCAGATATAACGTACTCATCGATTGCCTCCCAACGCAGCACACATGCGTAGCAAGCCCCAGGTTAGGAGCGTCACAACCACAAACAGCCCAAGAAACCATAGATCCATGACAAACCTCAATCAAACTTGAACAGATCTATTCAACCAGAAAAGACCTCAAGTAGGCATCAAAATCGATCAAAAGGAGATCAAGAAAGTATCAAGATAAAGGCAAAAGGCAAAAGGCAGAAGGCAGAAGGCAGAAGGCAAAAAGGAGGGGCTAGAGGTCAGGGGTCAGTATGGGCTGCGGAAATGGAGGGAGGCCCGTTGGGAATAGTAATATAATCCTGAACATCTGTGCGTATCTGGGGCTAAAATAATAACCATTCGTGTAATTCGTGGCTAAAATAACTTCGTGGATCAAAAATTATTCGATTGCCAAACGATAGCCTACGCCTGGCTCAGTCAGCAAATAGCGTGGTCGAGCGGGATCAACCTCAAGTTTGTGACGCAGTTGGCCCATATACACCCGCAAATAGTGGTTTTCCTCGGTGTAGGCTGGCCCCCAAACTTCGCGTAAAAGCTGGCGATGGGTCATAACTTTGCCTGCATGCTGCACCAAGGTTGTCAGCAAATTGTATTCGTTGGGCGTGAGATGCACCTCTTGATCGGCGACAAATACCTGCCGCCGTACCAAATCGACGCGTAATGCACCAACTTGAAATACTGGCTCGCCTTTTTCGCCGCCATGTTGGTGTAAATGGCGCAAGGCTACCCGCAAACGGGCCAATAGTTCGCCCATGCCAAAGGGCTTGGTCAAATAATCATCAGCCCCCGCATCAAGCGCCGCAATTTTATCGTCCTCGCGGCCACGCGCCGAAAGCACAATAATCGGCGTATTCGTCCATTCGCGCAGCCGTTGCGTGACCTGCAATCCATCAAGGTCGGGCAAGCCCAAATCGAGAATGATGATTGCTGGTCGTTGCATGGCGGCTTGCAATAAGCCATCTTCGCCATTTTCAGCCTCGATCAAGTGATAGCCATGGCTTGGCAGCGAAGCTCGCAAAAAACGCCGAATGGGCGCTTCATCTTCAATCACCAAAACGTTAATTTCATTTGACATAAGCGTTATTCTCCTCGAATTTGCGGTGGTTGGCCTTCGATTGGCAAGGTGAAGGCAAAGATTGCGCCGCCATCTGGGCGATTTTCGGCCCAAATTGTACCACCATGGGCCTCGATAATTCCACGGCAAATCGTCAAGCCCAACCCAACCCCGCTGCTGACTGAACGTTTGGCCTGCACCCGAAAAAACTTCTCGAAGATTGTTTCAAGCGCACTTGGGGGAATCCCTGGCCCATGATCGGCAATCTGCACTTCGATTAAACCAACCCGTTCAACCGCCCGAATTTCAATTGGGCTGCTGCTGGGGCTATATTTGAGGCTATTTTCTAGCAAATTAACCAATACTTGCTCGATCAAAATGCTATCGAAAGGCACAAACGCTTGGTTTGGTAGCTCGATGCTGATTGAACGTTGGTCGATTTGCGGGGCTAAGCGTGCCAAGGCAGTGCCCAACACTTCTTCGAGCGCTTGCCATTCTTTATGCACTTGAACTGCGCCAGCCTCTAAGCGCGTCATATCCAACAAATTGCTTAATAACCGATTGAGTCGCTGGCCTTCATCGGCGATGGTTTGAATTAATTCGTGCTGGATGTGTTGATCAAGCTGATTGGTTTGATCAAGCAAGGTGCTGGCAGCGCCGCTAATGGCCGCCAAGGGTGTGCGTAAATCGTGGGAAACGGAGCTAAGCAGCGAGTTCCGCATACGCTCAGTTTCAATTTGCACGCTGGCAGCTTGCGCTTCTTCGGCCAAGTGAGCGCGTTCGATCGCCACGGTCGTTTGGTTGGCAAAGGTTTCGAGCAAATGGACATGGCTAGGATCAAGCAAACGGCGTGGTTGTTCGGGCTGCAATGCCAATACCCCTACAACTCCACGCGTCGCAATCAGCGGCAGATACATAGCTTGGGCACTGGGCAAGGTGTCGCTGTGCATTCCAGCTTTTTGCTGATGATCATAGACCCATTGCGCAGTAATGAGTTCGCGTTGATCGCTGATGAAAGGCCATTGTTGACCGACAATGGCCCGCAGTTGACCCTTAGGGTTGGGCAATAAAATTGCGGTTTGGCCTTCAAACACGCTACTAATATGTTGGGCGGCAGTTTGCAGCAAATTATCCAAGCCGCGAATGCTAGCAAATTCGCGGGTCATGGCATACAGCGCGGCGGTGCGGCGTTCGCGTTGGCGAGCAGTTTCGGCTTGTGCTTGAATTTGCACGGTCAAGGTGCTGATCGTCAAAGCCACAATTAACATCACAATAAAAGTCAAAATATATTGCACATCAGAGACGGCGAAGGTCAAATAGGGCTGGACGAAAAAGAAATCAAAGGCTGCTACGCTTAAAATCGAGGCGCTGATCGCAGGCCCACGCCCGTAACGCGCCGCCACCCACGTTACCCCCAACAAATACAACATAATCAAATTCGATAATTCGAGATGCGGAAAGATGCCATAACAAACCATTGTGCAAGCTAACACCACGCCGCTCGATTTGACATAATTTATTTTTGGCGAATGGGTTTGTAGGCTTGGTTTGGCTTTGGGTTTATGGGTATCGTCATGCTCGCCGCTGATCACATACACATCAATTTCACCACTCTGGCGAATCAGTTGATCAACAATCGAGCCAAAGAGCAGCTCGCGCCAACGTGGCTGAGCTGGCTTGCCCACCACAATTTTCGAAACATTGCGTTGGCGAGCGTAGCGCAGCATCTCTTCACCTGGATTGATGCCGCCAAGCGTGACGATTTGTGCGCCCAAACTTTCGGCGAGGCGCAAGGTTGCGGTCACGCGATCGCGATCGGCCTCACTGAGCCGTAGGTGTTTGGGTGTTTCAACATACACCACCAGCCATTCAGCCTTGAGATCATTGGCCATGCGGCGGGTTGCGCGAACCAAGCGCTCAGAAAGTGGGCTTGGGCCAACCCCTACCAACAAGCGTTCGCGGGTGGGCCAGGTTGTGGGAATCGCGTGATCATGGCGATAGCGCTGCATTTGGGCATCAACCCGATCGGCAGTACGGCGTAGCGCCAATTCGCGTAGAGCAATCAAATTGCCTTTACGAAAGAAATTGCGAGCCGCTTGCGCTGCTTGGCTGGCGATATAAATCTTGCCCTCATTCAAACGCCCAAGCAACTCATCGGGTGGTAAATCGATCAATTCCACTTCATCGGCAGATTCCAGCACGGCATCGGGCACGGTTTCGCGCACGATCACCCCAGTGACTTGGGCTACCAGATCGTTGAGGCTTTCGAGATGTTGCACATTGACCGTGGTATAGACATCAATGCCTGCATGCAGCAACTCGTTAATGTCTTGCCAACGTTTGGCATGGCGCAAATTGGGTGCATTGCTATGCGCCAATTCATCAACCAAAATCAGGCTTGGTTTACGTTCCAGCGCAGCATCAAGGTCAAATTCGCGTAAGCTTGTGCCACGATATTCAACCTGCAAGGCTGGCAGTTGAGGTAAGCCCACCAACAGGGCATCAGTTTCGGCGCGGCCATGAGTTTCGATATAGCCAACCAGTACATCTACGCCCTCGGCGCGGCGTTGTTGGGCGGCCTGCAACATGGCATAGGTTTTGCCAACACCTGCTGCCGCCCCAAAAAACACCTTCAAACGCCCGCGTTGGGCTTGTTGGTTGGCACTCTGAATCCGTTCGAGCAGCTGATCTGGATTTGGGCGTTGATGTTCCATCGAAAAAAGCCTTCAATAGGTTGGTAGAAAATGTCAAGTTTTAAGCAATATGTTGGGCTAAGCTAGCGCCATCGAATCAACCAACAGGAGTTGTGTGATGGATGGACTGAACAAACCACATTCACGGCGAAAGTTTTTAGCGACGAGCGGCTTGGCGGCGGTTGCAGCCAGCAGCGTGTTGGGCAAACCCGGGCAGGCCGCAGCGGCTCCGGCGAGTGCTCCCAATGCGAGCTTAACTGCAACCAACGTGATGGAATTGCCACCAAGTGCCAAAATCAGTATTCGCTGTTTGCGCTCACTGACCATGCTAACGATGAGTTCGCAGATCGCTGATCCCGCATTTAGTGCCGAAGTCTACGAGATTGGCCTCAAAGATTTTGAGTCGAATTTGCAAGAACTAATCGGGCTTGGCACGATCGATCTGGTGAGCTATCGGCCAAACCCCGAAGAGAGTTTGCCGACGCGGCCATGGTGGTGGCCCAAACGACGTGTTCGGCGTTATCGCAGCCAACTCGGCAATGAATCGATCCCCGAAGCTGGCCAACTGGTCTTGGATATTATACGCAGCCTTGACGGCTATACGGTAGCGTTTTATTCGCAACAGCTCGAATTTGCCGAGTTGAGCCAACATTTGGCCTTGGTTGAAATGCAAACGCAGTTCCAGCGGCTGATCAATGTGCCAAGTCTAGCAGGCTTATTCCCCGATGACGATGATATTTGCCCGTGGTGGTGGCCGTATCCCCAGCCCAATTGGCTGCATTTGCACGACCGTGATTGGCCTGTACCACCGATTCCGATTCCGCCCTGCGATTTACGCGAGTTGGCGGTGAATGTGCAACGCGGGTTAATTCAATTGGCGGTTGCCGAGCGCTATAGCGATATCGAACAAGCCAGCTATCGGCGTGATAGCATTCGCGCAACCATCCACGATCTGGCCAATCAGATGTCGGCCTATGCTGGTACACTAACAGGTTGGCTTGAGCATGATATCGTCGATCGGCCACCACCAGATCCTAACGATCCCTATCCATGGCCATTCCATGATGGTTTAATTGATGAGCTGGTTGATTTTGCTGATCGTCCACCGCCATTACCCTATCGAATTAAACTTGGCGACCAAATTATGCGAGCCAGCCACTTGGTTGGCGTGGCCTGCCATATTCGTGAACGGCACTTGGCTGGGCGGTTGCAGGATGCCAGCCTGACCCAAATCAAGGATCTTGCCTACCAAATTTAAGTTCAAGTTCCGACCCCGTTCATGCTTTGGTATGAGCGGGGTTGATTATTGGTTTAATCGATGGTTTGGCGGCAGGCTGCAACGAACCGTTGAGCCATACTTGGATTAGCCAGCCAATGCAGATGAATATAACTTGCCAGCAAATTGTCTGCTTGATAGCCCTCGAATTGCTGAGCCGTGCCATCGGGCGCAATTATGCGATAGGCGGCTGTGGCTGGCTCAGGGTTTTCCCAGCGCGAATAGTGAAATTCATGGCCGCGTACTTGGCTGTTGGCACTGAACAAGGGATTATCATTGTAAACGCTGATCGTGCGATAACCCAAACTGACTTTTTGGTGCATCTGGCTGCTGCCTGGCAATAAACCTACCATCGGCCAACGCTGGTCTGATTGGTCAACAATCGCCTCGGTCAAGTACATCAGCCCGCCACATTCAGCATAAATCGGCAAATTTGCAGCGTGAACTTGACGTAATGCATCGAGCATGGCCTGATTGGCGCTTAACTCAGCAGCATACAACTCAGGATAGCCGCCACTCAAAATGATTCCGGCGCAATTGGCGGGCAATTGCTGATCGGCGATTGGGCTGAATAAGGCGATTTCGGCTCCGGCAGCCTGCAAACATTCTTGCATCTCAGGGTAGATGAAACTAAATGCTGCATCGTAGGCCACCGCAATCACTGGCCGCTGTTCATAGTCAACTGAACTTATTGGCAGTGGCTCTAGCTGAATTGGCGGCGCACTTTGGGCTAAACTGACTAATTGCTCAAGCTGGCAGGTGCTGCTTAGCGTCGTCGCCACCGCATCAAGTGTTTCCAAAATAGTCTGCTTAGCAGAATCAGCAGTAACTAAACCAAGATGGCGTTCAGGTAGGTTGAATTGCGCTTGGCGGGGCAAATAGCCCAAGCATTTAATGCCGGTGTGCTGCTCAATCGCCGTAGCACATAAATCGGCATGGCGTGCGCTGCCAACCTTGTTCAGTAACACCCCGCCGATCTGCACCTGTGGATCGAAGTGCTGAAACCCTGCGACTACGGCGGCGGCGCTACGGGCCATGCCACCAGCATCGACCACTAAAATAACGGGTGCTTGCAATAAGCGGGCAATATGGGCGGTACTACCAGTATCATCGAGTGCGCCATAGCCATCGAACAAGCCCATCACGCCCTCGATAATTGCCAGATCGGCGGGGGCAGCGATTTGGCAAAAATGGCGTTGCAATTGCTCTGGCGTAAATAACCAGGCATCTAAATTGCGACACGGGTGCTGGGCAACTAAGCTATGATGGCTAGGATCGATATAATCGGGTCCACATTTAAAGGGCTGAACATTGAGTCCCAGCCGCCGAATCGCCCCAAGCAAGCCAGCAGTTAACAAGGTTTTGCCGCTGCCACTATGGGCGGCAGCAATAATCACACGGGCAGTCAAACGATACTCCTATCCACAAAAAAGCCAAGCACCAATCGCTGATGCTTGGCTACCTCGATTATTCAACCAATTTAGCTATGGCTGGCAGCGGCTTCTTCCGGCAATTGATTGCCAGCATCGTGAATGGCTTTGGTAGTGTTGGTAAGCAACAGAATTACAATCCCACCTGCAAACAGCGCAATCAACGAAAGAATCGCTTGGCGATACGAACCAGTGGCGGCGATTACCCGCGCAAAAATAAACGGCCCAATCCACGATGTGCCACGCTCAGAAATTTCGTAAATGCCATAGAAAGCAGCTTCGCGGCCATGGGGAATCATACGTGAGAACAAAGCACGGGAAAGTGATTGCGAACCGCCGAGCACCAAAGCGATTGCCGCACCCATAAACCATGCTTGGAACACGCTATCTAAGAAGGCATAGGCATAAACGATCACGCCTGTCCAGATAAACAGCGAGATCAAAATCGCCCGTTTGGTGCCAACTTTACGTGAAATTCGTTCGAAGCCCAAGGCTCCGCCAAATGCCACAAATTGAATCATCAATACTAAACCAAGCAAGAACGATTGAGCATCGTCCGAGGTTTGGCCCTTGGCCAGAAATAGCTCGTTGACCAAAAAGACTGATGAAATGCCAATCACGGTTTGAATGCCATCGTTGTAGAGCAGATAGCCAATCAAAAAGCGCAAGGTTTGGCGCAAACGTCCAAGGTCACGAAAGGCACTCCAGAGTTCGCGCACACTAACCGTGAGATAATGTTGGCCAGCCGGAACCTTGCGAGCTGAAGCGCGATTTTTGAGCCGTTGAATGCCGAAGTAGCCGAAAATACCCCACCACAACCCTGCTGAAGCTAAGGAGATGCGTACAGCCATAGCGGTCGTCAGGCCAAATTTTTCGGCAAACACTACTAGTACGAGGTTGATCGCCAGCAAAACCCCACCGCCAATATAGCCAAAAGCAAAGCCTTGACTCGAAACCTTATCGCGCATATCTTCGGTGGTAATTTCGTTGAGGAAGGCATTATAGAAAACGATTGAAGCGCCAAAACTGAGGTTGGCAACCACAAACGCTAGCGCCGCAAAGAGATAGGTTGCTGGTGTGGCGATAAAGAGCATGGTCGTGGCGGCAGCACCCAGCAAACAAAAGAACATCAACAATTGCTTTTTGATATTAGTGTAGTCGGCCAACGCTCCTAGCAAGGGCAAAAAGAGAAATTGCAATAACACCGATAAAGAAACTGCATCGGGGTAGAGCGATTCGGCAGTAACTTTGTAGATGCCTAAACTTAGCACTGTGCCACCATCGCCAACTGCCTCTTTGGCCAGGGCCTCTAAAAATGGACCAAATAAAGCGGCAATCACGGTGGTGGTAAACCCTGAGTTTGCCCAGTCGTAAAGCCGCCAACCTGCGATCTCCCGTCGATCATTGACTGGATGAGCTGAATCTGTGCTCGGAACTGAATTGGCCACTGGTGGTCTCCTTGTGCCATGCAAGAGGAAGAATGGGTGTTCCGTGGGTGTGTGCGCCTAAGTATAGCCGATTGTAAGCTTTTTCGGATACACCCAAGGGTACAAGCACAGGATGATGGTTTGTTAAAGCAGCGGTTAAAAGCAAACAGTGCTTGATTGGAGCAGATGCAAACGCAAACGTAGATCAGGATTATCATGGATGCTGATTGTAGCAGGGCATGGAGTTAATTCCATGCCCTGCTGTTTACGGTTTAATTGGCCGCCAAGAAGCCGCGCTGCAAAATCGATTGAATGATCGAGCGCTGTGGATTGTTTGCGCGCAGCGAGCTTTCTCCTCGCGTAGTCTGCGGAAGATAAACGGTATAGCTAGGAACCGGATTCGTCGCCGTCGCTGTTGGTGTGTTGGTTGGTGTATTGGTCGGTGTGTTCGTTGGCGTGCTGGTCGTCGTTGGCGTGCTGGTCGCCGTTGCTGTTACGGTCGGTGTGTTCGTCGGTGTGTTCGTCGGTGTGTTGCTCGGCGTATTGGTTGGTGTATTGGTCGCCGTCGCGGTTGCCGTTGGCGTGCTGGTTTCGGTCGGTGTGTTCGTTGGTGTATTGGTCGGCGTATTGGTTGCCGTTGGTGTACTGGTCGCGGTTGCCGTTGGTGTACTAGTTTCGGTCGGTGTATTGGTCGGTGTATTGGTCGGTGTATTGGTCGGCGTGTTAGTTGGCGTGTTGGTTGGTGTATTGGTTGGTGTATTGGTCGGCGTGTTAGTTGGTGTATTGGTTGGTGTGTTCGTCGGCGTGTTAGTTGGCGTTGGGGTTAACGTCGAAACGCCATACCAAAAACCGCCCTCAAGCTTAAAATTGCCACCAGTATGGGCAACACTAGCATCGGCCTGACCAATCGAGCCATGCAGATCAAAATTGCCGCCAGTGCTATTGCCACCGCCGCTATCAATCGTTGACCAATCGAGGCTAAAAACCCCGCCAGTTTGAGCTTGGGCTAGCTGGACTGCTAGCATAAGCGCGATCAATGGGATCGCCCACCAGAGCAAACGACGTTTCATGCGCGTTGCCCCTTGCTGCGACGACCAAGCATCCAGCCCAAGCCCAAGGCAACTGCGGCAATCGCGATCAACCACAGCCATGGGAGACTGGTTTGAGTAGTTTGGCCATGTTCCAAGGCTGTCAGCCGTGCATCAAGTGCCGCCATGTGCTCAGCTTGTTGATCGAGTAATTGGGCTTGTTCAGTGGCTAAATTATATAACCCTTGGACCCCAGCGAGGGCCACGCCATCAGCATCAACCGTGGCAATGTGGCGATCATCAGTGCCTAAACCAAATGCGGCATAAAAATCTTGAGCGGTTGGGCCAATATGGCGAACTGCTGCGCCTTCGCTGTTGTAACTCCAGGCTTGTACCGGAATACTGGCAAGCTGATCGAGCAATGCTTGGGAATCGATTGCAGCGAAATTTGATTTGAGATTTTTATCTGATGAATTGGCCCATGTGCCACCTTTGCTCAGGAAAGCGCCACTTTCGGTTGCCAAAATTGCGCCATCAGGCATATCGACCTTGGTGCTGCTGCCAAACCAGGCCCCACCTGGCGCACGCACGATAAATTGGCCTGGTGCGGTTGTCGAAATGTTGTCGTCCTTGTTGGCTTGTTGGCCTGCCCAGACAAAACTCCCAGCGTGAGCGGCGACGGCGTTTTCGCCCGCAGCAATGCTATAGTCGCCCAAGGTTGTATTGCCGCTACCACCCAGAATTGCTGATAAAGTGCTGTTGGCATTATTATTTTGACCGCCACCAACAAATGTACCTGCGCCTGCTGCTTGGTTATTGATACCGCCCACAACCGAGGAATACGTATTAGTGGCATCGTTATTGACACCACCAGCGACGACTGAATATTGACCAGTCGCTGTATTGGTTTGGCCGCCACCGACATAGGCGCCAGAGTTGGTGGCTTGATTCGATTGGCCACCACCAACTCCTGCAATCATCGCAGAAGCAGTATTGCCACGTCCACCAGCAATGACTGCGTAGCTACCGCTGGCTGCATTCAGTTGGCCGCCGCCGATACTGCTGGTATCGCCACTGGCGGCATTAGTAGTGCCACCAGCAACTGTGGTGTAGTTGGCGCTAGCGCTATTGCCACTGCCGCCTGCAACCGTCGCACCATCTTCGCTGGCGGTATTACCACTGCCACCGCCAACTGTAGTGTGTTGCTGACTAGTTGTATCGCCAGTTACGCCCGCTACGTTATTTGTGCCACCGCCGATGGTGCCATAATCGTCGTAAACACGGTTAGCTTGGGCACTGTTGGAATTGCCACCGCCGCTGATCGTGGCATATTGGGCAGCAGCGCTGTTGTTGTAGCCGCCAGCAATTGTTGAGTAATCGTCGCTGGCAGTGTTGCTGCGGCCACCGCTGACGATGGCATAGTTATCGCTAGCAACATTGGCCCGACCACCGCCAACCGTCGCATACATTTGGCTCACGGCCTCGCCAGTTAAGCCTGCAATATTTTCGCTACCACCAGCGATGGTGCCATAATCGTCGTAAATTGTATTGCCAGTTGTGCCGCCACCCCCAGCAATCACGCTATAGCGACTATTATTGATAACGTTGTTGATCCCGCCGCCGATGGTTGACCAAGCGCCGCTGACGTTGTTGGTTTGGCCGCCGCCAATGACAATATATTCTTGGCTAGCGGTATTGTTAATCCCGCCGCCGATCGTTGAATAGACATCGTTGGTGACTGTGCCATCGTTGCTGCCGACGCTATTGCCAGCGCCCCCACCGATGACACTATAGTTATCGTAAGCGTTGTTGAGGCTACCCGAAGTTCCCCCACCACTGATGATGATCCCAACTGCGCTGGTATTGATACTATTGCCTTCGTAGCCGCCAATTAAGTTGGGGCTCGTACTATTTTGGCGCGTCCAGAAGCCTGGTAAGGCTAAAGCCAAGGGCGCGGCTGTCACTTGTTGCCGTGGGGTGAGCGTGGTATAGCTGCCGCTAGCGTCGGCCTTAACTGCCAGCTCGATCCAACGGCTTTCACCATTAAATAAGCCTTCGCCAAACGTCAATTGTGTAGTAAACAACCCATTGCTAACATTCAAATCATTTTGGGTGACTACGCCTAAGGATGTTCCACCTGTTAAGGCAGTGTACAAGGTAAATTGAAAATCAAAGATACCATTCGCAAGGCTGCCACTTTCGCGCAACATGCCTTGGTAGGTAATTGTTTCGCCTGAAGGTGCTAAAACTGCTGATGGTTGCTGGTTGGTTTGATCTTGGGCCGCAACCGGTAGCAGCCATGTGCTGGCTAAAACGAGGGCGATTAGCATAAGATAGCGTTTACGAATCATGATTCTGGCTCCTTTGAATAAAATGCTGCCATGGTTCTTCACCCTTATCCCTCGTTCACGGCGACGCGAGGCTTGAGACCTGAACTATCTAGATGGTACGACCTTGGGAATGAGTTCATTTATAGCACCATTAGCGGCTGAGATCTAGGTGCAAAGAGCTTGAGCCTAAAAAGAAATGACAGATAGATCGTAGATCCATCTGTCATTTGAGTTAAACAGAGTTTTAATTATTTAATTGCGATTGGCAGATAAATTGAGTTAAATCGAACATTGCTAATTGCACCAAACTCAAATGCGCCGATATCGCAGACTGCTTGATTATCGTCATTGCCATCGACAGGCCGTTGATAATAACGCTGATCGGTTTGGCCACATTCGCTAGGGCCAGCATCGATCGCCGGGCTATCGGCAGCCAGGCTAAAACTGCGGGTGAAACCATCATGAACATCAAAGATCGCAACCTGTGGATCAACCCCAATTTGATCGCTAGTTGTTTGGCTCAGATTACACATCGAATCGACATGCTCAATCAAATTGTAGCCTTGGCTGGTGATCGTGCCTGAACAATCGCGTTCGAGATTGGTAACCGAATTACGATTACCCGCCAAAATCGTGTTAAACAGCCGAGCCTCGGCGCTCAGCACGCTAATGCCTGGACCATCATCTTCCATAGCGTTTCCGCCATCGGGGTGGAGTAAGCGGTTGGTGTTGGAGACAATCGTTGAGTTGCTGATGATCAAGGGATTGGAGTTATATCCGTGATAAATCGCCGCAGCATAGCCATCGGCTTCGTTATAGGCAAAAGTGCTGGTATCAATGCTTACCTTGCCACCATAGCCAGTGCGAATTGCCCCGCCATGCCCACGACATTCATCACGGCCAGTTCCGGTTATGTGGGTATAATTTTCGCTAAATTCGCTATGATCGATGGTAACTGTTCCGGTAACTACTCCAATTGCTCCAGCTTCATTGGCCCAGTTATCGACGAAACGTGAGTTGCTAATGGCTAAGCGACCATAGCTTGAGATTGCCCCACCATATGAGCAGTAGAACGAGCCACCGCCGCCGTTACTACTAAAAACACTGTTGCTAATCGTAGCCGAGCCGCTGCCAATGCGGATTGCGCTTGGATTATTCGCTGTAAAGCTACTATTGTCGATCACCAGTTGCCCAGAGCCAATGCTAATCGCCGCAGAGTAATCACCTTGGCCAAGCTGACCGATAATGTGGGAATTATTGATGACTAAACGACCACTATTATTGTAGATTGCTGAACCACCACGAGCACTTGAGCCACGGAAGGTCGAATTGCGAATGCTCACATGGCTTGTATCAATATAGAGACTGCCGCCAGTGCCAGTTCCACCCATATAAACATCGCGCACGCGATTTTCTTCAAATATACTGTTGGTAATCGTCAGATAGCCACTCATCGAGGTGATCCCACCACCATAATTATCGTAGCCAAAATTATTGGGATTGGTAATGATCCCATTGGCGCGAATCAGGCTGCTGTCGATTGTCAAGGAGCCTGCTTGATGCAAAATTCCATGGCCATAGACCGGATCACCATCTTCAACTCCAGGCATAAAGCCATGGCGGATATGCAGATTGCGCAGGGTGACATTGCCACCCACAATATTTAAGGCGCGATAGGCCCGATTAGCATCGATAACTGTAGCAGCTGAATCAACTCCAACGATTTGAATCGTGCCATTCAGCTCGAGATCGCCAAATTCAAAGCTGACTTGGCTGGAAACATTTAAGCGGTATACACCAGCAGCAAGTTGAATGATATCGCTAGCTGAGCCAGCCGGACAAGCATCAACTGCCAGATCGCTGCTGGCCGCCTGGGTCGCCTCGCGTAAGGAACAGGTTCCATTATTCGGAACCGAATCGTCAGCTAAGGTCGTTACCGTAATCGTTGTTGCCAAGGCCTGCGGCTGATTAAGTGTACCATAGGCCGCTTGCCAACTCAGCGCCAAACCAACGCCAACGATCCCCGTCCATCGTAAAAAACGCATCAACAATACCTCGCCGAACCTAGAATCAAGTCACCTCACAGGCTTGATCAAATAATTTCGAAACCGATTGAGTGGCTATTCAACATGACCCGTATGATCCCACTGGTGTTCTATCGGGGCATACTCAATTGCCTCCAACAATGTTCAGCATCCCTAACTTCGTTGTTTGAACAATAGGCGTAGTCTCCTTAGACCTGAACGGGTAGCTAGCTAATAGGCTAGATGGGCTATTAGTATAGGGACTTTGGTCCTGATTACAAGATTAGTAGCTAGTTCTTTTAGGCTATTTTTTGATTATTTTAGTGCTTAGGATTTATTTAAACTTTTTATTAATATTTGTGCTTGACAAAGGACTAGGCTGTGCTTTATAAATTCACTGAAATAAGTTAATGATCTTAATCTATTGTTGGGAGTCGTTATGCAACGCTTTTTTTCATTGATGCTTGTTTTGAGTTTAATTGGAAGTTTTTTATTCGACCAGCCCACCCACGCCGCACCAAACCCATGGGCCGCCAATACGGTCTATGCAGTTGGTAGCCAAGTTAGTTACAATGGCACGATCTATGAGTGTTTACAAGCCCATACAGCCTTAGTTGGTTGGGAGCCAGCTACCACGCCCGCGCTCTGGAAGCAGGTTAATGCAACCCAAAGTCCTACGGCAATTCCCGCAACCAGCATTCCGCCAACCGCACCACCTGCCACAAATGTTCCACCAACTGCAACTGCAACGCCAACGGCTGGCTGTTTAAATCCAGCGGCGGGCGCAGGTTGGCAAAGCCGCAGTTTAAGTAACCAAACTGGGAATTTTAGCCTAACCTTTGAGGCAACGCCGAGCGCTAGCCCCACCAATGCGGTAATTGGCTTGGCCAATGCTATACCAACGGATTACACGGGTTTGGCAATCGCTGTGCGTTTTAATCCAACTGGCTCAATCGATGCCCGTAACGGCGGAACTTATGCTGCTGCTACAAATGTGGCCTATAGCGCTAATACGCGCTATCGTTTTCGGATCGCTATCAATCTTGCATCGCATACTTACAGCGTTTATGTTACGCCGCAGGCTGCTAGCGAAATTTTGATCGCCAGTAATTTTGCTTTTCGCAGCGAACAAGCCAATGTGAGCAATTTAAACACCTTGGCAACGGTAGTTGGTGGTACAGGAGCTGCTGGCTCACTTAATCTTTGCAATATCAGCCTGAATCTCCCTGCAACGCCAACGCCGCTGCCAACCGCAACGCCAACACCACGGCCAACCGCAACTCCAGTGCCAACCGCAACGCCAACGCCAACAGGCTATACCCCGGCTTTCTGTGCCAACTATCCACCAGCAATCGTGGCAGGCAGTTGGCAATCATCGGTGGTCAGCTATAACAATGGGCGTTTGCAATATACCAGCGATAGTGCCCAAAACCGAATTCCCGATTTTAGCTATGCTGGCTATTATTCAGGCCAACGGCCACTGCCAAATCTGGCGGTTGTCCAAACTCTTAGCCCGATTAGTGGCGATAATACCGCCCGCATTCAACAGGCGCTCGATGCGATTGGCAATCGCACGCCCGATGCCAATGGTTTGCGCGGAGCATTGTTGCTTGCACCTGGCCGCTACAACATCAACGGAACCTTGCGCATCAACAAAAGTGGTGTGGTGCTGCGTGGCAGTGGCGATGGCAGCGATGCTAGCAACTCAACAATTTTGCTAGGAGTTGGCAACACGCCCCATCAACGAATGTTGATCGTGGTGGGCAATGGCGATTCAACTCCATGGACAGCTGGCTCCGCTACCAACGTGACCGACCAATTTGTGCAAGTTGGCAGCAAAAGCCTGAACGTTGCTGATCCCAGCCGTTTTACGGTTGGCCAAGAAGTGATTGTGCGCCATCCATCATCACAAGCATGGATCAACGCGGTCAATGGTGGCGGAGTGGTTAGTGACGCTTGGTGGGCGGTCGGTGCTTTGGATATGACTTGGACTCGCCGAGTAACCAAGATTGCTGGTACAACCCTGACGCTTGATGCTCCAATTTTCAATCATTTGGATCGGGCATTGAGCCAAGCGACGGTTGCTCCGGTTGCTAGCCGCAATATCATCGCCAATGCTGGAGTTGAAAACCTGCGCGTTGATATTCAGACCGCTGGCGGCGAGGATGAGAACCACGTTTGGGATGCAATTGGGATTGTCGGGGCAGAAAATAGCTGGGTCAAAAATGCGACAGTCTTGCACTTTGGCCATGCTGGGGTGTTTACTCAAGGCGCAATTCGCATCACGGTTGACGATGTGCAGGCACTTGATCCAGTTGGCATTCGGACTGGTGGCCGTTTTTACAACTTCGATGCCGAATCGAATAGCCAACTTGTGTTGTTTACGCGGGTTCATGCGACTGGTGGCCGCCACAACTTTATTTCCAATGGAACTCAAACCACATCGGGGATTGTTTGGCATCGCTCGACTGAAGGCGGCGGCTCAGATAGCGAAGGCCATCGCCAATGGAGCCAAGGTCTGTTGTTCGATACAATTAATGCCAGTGCCGCCAGCAATATCAAGCTGATCAATCGTGGTGATTATGGCACATCGCATGGCTGGGGCAATGTGCATTCAGTCATCTGGAACTACAATCGCACGATGATGGTGCAAAAGCCGCCAACTGGCCAAAACTATGTTATCTCCCAAGCTGGCACGCGTAGCACCTCATATCCCTTCCCCGGATCTGGTGGTTTTGCCGATATTCGCAGCGGCAGCTTAGTGCCCAATTCGCTGTATGAGGCTCAACTTTGCGATCGGCTAGAAAATTAAATATTCAAGCGATTGTAGGAATTTTTAGATGATTATTTGATTGATATAATTATTTTATTATTCTTATACAGCAATTCAATCACCATTCAACTAATCATCTATTCTTTAAATTGAATTTCAAATTATTCAAAACCGCAGTATTCCTGCGGTTTTTGGTTGTTAATCTGAGATAATTAGTCTTTTTGGTTATAAATTTTTTATTAATCGCTTAATTGAGAATAATATAATTTAATCGTACATATAAGAAATATCTGCATATGATAAATAGAATTATAAAAATAACTATATCAATTAATCGTAGCTAGCTAGATTTTTGAAGTGTCACAACTAGCGATCTACGAAGAGTATGCTATAATTCGCATTTTGTAGGTGTACTTTGGAAAGGGTTGCAATGACGATGATTCCTGTGCTTGAGCATTGGATTTCCGATGAGCTGCTCGCGATGCCCTTTGATCAATATCAGCGTTATCGTGTCAGTGCTGAGGCGATTTTTTTGCTAAAACAGGCTGCTGGGGCCAGCGATCAGCGTTGGCGCATTCTTGATGTTGGCGGTTTTTTTCCGCCACGCAATGGCATGATGCCACTTCAAGCCTTTTTTCCTGATGATCAAACCTTGGTGGTTGATACCGCCGACTATGAAGGCGTGGGCTATCAGCGAGCTGATGGTACGCAATTACCCTTTGATGATCAGTCGTTTGATATTGTATTGAGTTGCGATACGCTTGAACATATTCCACTTGAGGGCCGCAATAGCTTTTTGGCTGAGTTGCGGCGGGTTGCCAGTCGGGCGGTTTTTTTAGCCGCACCCCACGCACTCACCAATGTTGCCACATCTGAGGCTATGTTGCGCGATTATCTTGGCCAATTGCAGATGCACAATTCAATGTTGAATGAGCATGTTCAATATGGTTTGCCCCAATCGACCTTGGTTGAGGCTTGGCTTCAGGCCGAACAGCTCGATTATTTGGCTTTTGAAAGTGGCTATTTGCCGCATTGGCAATTATTGATGGTCTTGAAGCATTTGTTGTTTCGTCAAGACCAACGCGACGCAATGCATGCCAATTTCGATGCACTCTATAATCAGCGCTTTTATGCATACGACCAACGTGGGCCTGGCTATCGCCGCATCTATTTAATTGCTACTGCTGGTCAGCTTGACCCAAGCCTGCAAGCCTTGGTTGAGCGATCGCTACAGGCAACGCCAACCGATCCTGCTAGCGATTTATTAAGTATGGTTTTACCAATCCTGACCAGCACAGCTTATGATACGGTGCTCTATCAACGCACACTTGATCAGAAGTTGCTTGATTTAAAAGCTGAACATGGCTTGCAAATCGAGAAATTAGATTGGCTGATTAATGTGCAACACTTTGATCAAGATATTGCTGACTTACAAGCTGAGCATCGCGATCTTCAGCGGCGTTTGCTTGATGCCTCGGTGTTAGCGGCGCAGCTTGAGGCCGAAAAACGTGGCGTGCAAGCCCAACTTGACCAGCTGCATTGGCAACATACAACCTTGCAACAACAATTTGCGGCCTCGCCGATCGAGCGACTTTCGCGAGGTTTATCGCGCTTGTTGAAGGGAATTCGCCGATGACTCAATTAAATGTGGTTTTTTGGAGTGGCTGTGGCGGCGAAACCCAGCGCTACCGTTGTGAGCATGCGATTGCGCTCTTGCAACAGCGTGGGCATACGGCCAGCTTATTTTGGCAAACCGATCCTGCGGTTATCGCCGCGATTGCCGAAGCCGATCTGGTGATTATTCATCGTCCACAGCAAAGCCATTTTTGGCAATTTGTGCGCCAAGCCGCTGCTGGGCGACCGTTGGTTTATGAAACCGATGATCTGCTTTTTGACCCAAGTTTGGTTGATGCAATGCCGATTGTGGCCCAAAACCAAGGCTTTGAGCGCCAACGTTGGCGAGCCTATGCGCTTGGTAATGCGCCAGTCTTTGAGCAATGTGTGGCGGCAACCGTCAGCACGAGCGCTCTAGCCGAGGCCGCGACAGCGTTGGGCAAGCCTGTTTGGGTCCAGCGCAATGTCATCGGTGATGATTGGTTAGCCTGGTGCGAACGAGCCTATCGTGCCCGTACAACTCATAATCAGCTAACGATTGGCTATTTCAGTGGCACGTTTTCGCATAATGCCGATTTGGCCTTGATTGCGCCAGCGCTGGTAACGGTGCTCCAGCAATATCCCCAAGCGCGTTTATTGTTGGGTGGGCATATTGACCTGCCTGATGCGCTCAAACTGGTTGCTGATCAAGTTCAGTTTGCGCCGTTTGTGCCTTTGGCCGAGCTGCCAAATATTATGGCCCAAGCGGATATTGTGATTGCACCGCTCGATTATGAGAATCAATTTACGCGTTGCCGCAGCGAACTTAAATATCTCGAAGCAGCGGCCTTGCGTTTGCCGATGGTGGCTACGCCAATTCCGGCCTTTGCCCAGGCGATTGAGCATGGCCAGAATGGCTTTTTGGCCCAAACACTTGAGCAATGGCAAACTCATTTAATCCAATTGCTGCAAGATTCAGCCTTGCGTGAGCAGATTGGTCAAGCAGCCTATGCCCATGTTTGCGCTAAATATACGGTTGCTACCGCCGCCGCTGGCTATGAAACCAGTCTGCATGAGATTCTTAGCCAGTTCCAACAGCCTCATGCACAGCTTGATTATGCCCAATTGACCAAGCAATTTGAAGCTGAACTTGGGTTGATTGATCAACAAGTGCATATGGTTACTGGCTGTGATGTTGGCAATGCTGGAAATTATCGTTGTCGCCATCGCCAAGAACAATTGCATTGGTATACGATCCAGAGCGAAGTTACCAGCCTCTATGTTGACCCAATGGAAATTGCTAAGGCGTTACGTTATGATTTGCTGATTTTGCATCGGGTAGCGCATGACCCGATGATCGAGGAATTAATTTACTCGCATCAAGCGCTGCAACACCCAGTGATCTTCGATACCGATGATTTGGTGTTTCGGCCAGATTTGCTGAGCTATGTTGATGCGATCAAAGATTGGCCGGCTGAAGATGTGGCGCTGTATCGCGATGGAGTCGAGCGTTATCGCCGCACAATGTTGATGTGTGATGCAGTGATTGTCTCAACTGAGCCATTAGCTGAGCAGGTGCGAATTTTCGGCTTGCCAGCCTATGTTGTGCGCAACGCCTTGAGTCAGCAACAGCTTGATCATGCACAACCTTTTGCCGCTCAACGCCGTGCTCAACCCCTGCCCGCAGCAACCGATCCAGTGACTATTGGCTATTTTAGTGGCACTGCTACCCATAACAGCGATTTTCTGCAAGCTGAAGCTGCTATCTTGCAGATTTTGCAGCAATATCCCCATGTGCGTTTGCGGATTGTTGGCTTGCTAGAATTATCGTCGGCCTTTGATTCGGTGCTTGATCGGGTTGAACGGCGTGGGCTTGTACCACTGCCTGAACTCGCTGGCGAAATTGCCGCAGTCGATTTTGCCCTAGCTCCGTTAGAGCTTGATAATCCCTTTTGTCAATCCAAAAGCGAAGTCAAATATATGGAAGCGGGCTTGGTGGGTGTGCCATTGGTGGCCTCGCCGATTGAAGCTTTTCAGGTAGCGATTACCCATGGCGTAAATGGCATGTTGGCGGCCAACCACCAAGAATGGGTTGCGGCGTTGACTGCATTGGTGACTAACCCTGAACTGCGTCGCGAGCTAGGCGAGGCTGCACTTGTCGATGTCCATGCTCGCTATACGCCGCAAGCTCGTAGCCAAGAATTATTCAAGGTCTTGCAAACGATTCGAGCGCAGTATCAGCCGCGTCCGGCCCGTGGTAGTGCCAACAATGTAATTGTTGATCAATTGAATGCTGCCAATAGCGATATTCAACGCTTGAAGGATGAAATTCAAGCCCTAACCACGCTCTATAATCAAACCAAAGACTATGCCCAAGGGTTGGAACAGCATATTCAACGAGTTGCCAATGGGCGTGTGATGCGCCTAAGCAATCGCCTAAATCAGCTATTTCAACGAGTGCTAGCACGCAAAGGATAAGCAATATTTATGCAATCTTCCCAACCGCCACGTCTGCGGATTGCTTGGCTGTTATCGGCCCCCATTGTTGGCTCTGGTGGCTATGCCAATATTTTTCGCATTATTAATTTATTAGCCACATTTGGCCATGAAAATGTTATTTTCATGAATCCTGATCTGTATCCAACCGACTCGGTTGATCGGCCAGAGCGCTATATTCAGCGTTTTTTTGGCGTAGTCCATGCCAAAATCTATTTCTGGCCTGAGCGAATTAGCGGCTATGATGTGGTGTTGGCGACGCAGTGGGGCACAACCCGTGGCTTTGAACGCTGCGATCCTGCGATTCGTCGCGCCTATTTTGTGCAAGATTTCGAGCCATTTTTCTATGCAATGGGTGACGATTGGTTGCGAGCTGAGGCAACCTACAAACAGGGTTGGCCGTGTATTACGTTGGGCCATTGGTTGGCAAAACATCTCCACGAGCAATATCAAGCCACAACTTATCCCTTTGATTTTGCGGTCGAGCATGAGCGCTACTATCCTCGGCCTGAATTAGCTAGCAAAAAACCGCGAGTGATTTTCTATGCTCGACCATCAACACCCCGCCGTTGTTTTGACCTAGGAATTAAAGCGTTGGCCTTGGTTAAAGAGCAACGGCCCGATGTCGAAATTGTGTTGTTTGGCGATAAAGGGCTGAAACATTATTGGACACCGTTTGAATTTACCGACAAGGGCATTCTAACGCCCGATGAGCTAGCCGAGTTGTATGCATCAGCAACCGCTGGCCTGGTTATTTCTTCAACCAATCCTTCGCTGATGCCACCGGAGATGATGGCAACTGGCTGCCCAGTTATCGATTTGGATTTAGCGCCGAATCACTTTTTGGTTGATCATGGTAAAACTGGGCTGCTAGCCCAAGCTGAACCCGCCGCCGTGGCTAAGGCCTTATTGCAAGTATTGAATGATCATGCCTTACGCCAACGCTTGGTCAATGCAGCCTTGGCGCATGCCAAAACCTTGAGTTGGGAGCGCTCAGCCCGCGATGTTGAGCAAGCATTAGGGCAGATTGTTGGTAGTGCTGTGCAATCGCTAGATATACTCCAAACCATGCCCGACAGTGAACATCCCTTTGGCGATGGCGTTACTCCAGCATTAAGCGCCAGTTTTCAAGTTGGGCAACGTTTTGTCGCCCAGCACGATGGTTTATGTCGCTGGGAAATTCCCTTGGCGCAAGCGCCGCAGCAGCCAATTCGCTTGCAAATTTATGATGCCTTGCTCAACCCCGATCAATCAATGGTTGATAGCAAGCAGGCCCAGTATGGCGATGGCTGGTTGAGTTTTGAATTTGCCCCCTTGCCAGCAAGCCGCAATCAGGCGCTCCATGCTGTTTTGAGTTGCGACCAAGCACCTGGCTTACGCTTCGATTTTCAAACTACACCTGGCGGATCGTTGAGCTATAACGGTATGCCGCAAGTCGGGCGACTCTGTTATCGTAGTGCCTATGCGGTTGCCTATGAAGACCAGCGCGATCCTGAGCCACAGCCTGAAGCGGCCTATCTAGCGGCGCAACAAGCCTTGATGCAGGCTGAATATCTCCAATTGAGTGCCTTTGCCGAACGCTTGCACGCGGCGTATGTTCCCAAGAAAAGCTTTCCAGAGCGAGCAACCAAGGCCGTTAAGCTATTGCGCTCAGGCAATGTATTGGGCTTGGCCCGCGAAAGTACGCGCTACTTGCACTGGCTCTATGATCGAGCCAAAGCCCGCTGGCATAACCGCGATTAATATTGGTGATATAGTGTTGGGTAGTTGTTCGCGACTACCCTTGTTTGTTGTTGCTTGAAGTTTTAGTGCTTGTACTACACAGACCTAAAATGGATTGCATCAACCTGAAATTTGCTGTTACATTGTGATATAATGAACACAGTAGCGCGGAAAGGAACTGTCTATGGCTATTCTGTTGGCGAAGTCGCCACTCTCCGATATTGCTGAAAAAGTTGAAGCAGGCGAACGTCTTTCGTTTGACGATGGAATGCGTTTGTATCAAACTAACGATATTTTAGCCTTGGGTAAATTGGCCGATACGGTGAATCGCCGCAAAAATGGCGATGTGGTGTATTTTGTGCAAAATCACCGCATTACACCAACCAATGTTTGTGCGTTTCACTGTAATTTCTGCTCGTTTCGACGTAATGGCAACGAACTCGATGCCTTTGTGCGCACTCCCGAACAAATTATCGATCACGTTGGGCGTTTGTTTAGCGAACGCACCCGTGAATTTCATATTGTCGGCGGTTTAGTGCCCGATCTTGATGTTGAATATTATGCCGATATCATTCGTGAATTGAAGGATCATTATCCCAATGTTCACGTCAAAGCCTTTACGGCAGTCGAAATTGATTATATGGCTCAAATTTCGCATCTCGATTGGCGTACAACCCTTGAGATTTTGCGCAAGGCTGGGCTGGATGCCTTGCCTGGTGGTGGTGCTGAAATTTTCCATCCAGCAGTACGCCGTAAAATTTGCCCCGAAAAGGTTGATGGCGATGGGTGGTTGGAGATTCATGGCATTGCACACGAATTAGGCATCAAAACCAATGCAACCATGCTCTATGGCCACATCGAAACCCTCGAACAACGGGTTGATCACTTGTTGCGCTTGCGCGAACAGCAAGATAAAACTGGTGGTTTTGTAACCTATATTCCGCTGGCCTTCCACCCTGAAAACAACAACTTGGGGCGGGTCAAAAAGCTCGATTGGACGACAGGCTTCGAAGATTTGAAGAATTTGGCGATTGGCCGTTTGTTGCTCGACAACTTTGCCCATGTCAAAGCCTATTGGATCTCGCTCACGCCACGTTTGGCCCAAGTCGCTTTGTCGTTTGGGGTTTCCGATGTTGACGGCACGGTGATCGAAGAAGAAATCTATCACGCTGCTGGGGCTAAAACCGAACAAGGTATCTCACGGGCAGAGTTAGTTCATCTGGTGACGACTGCTGGCAAAACCGCAGTTGAGCGGGATGCACTTTATAATCACATTGCTGTGAACTAATAGCAGGGTTTGGGGCGCTTGCCCAAAGCCTTGCCTATCGCGTGAGTCGCCTAGCGTACTCACGCTTTTAAATTTTATGCTTGGTGTAATTGATTATTTAAATACACAACCGATGGATTATGGCATTACCGAGCGTTTGCCGCATGTGCCTGTCCAACGCGGAGTGCCAACGGCAATCAATGCGGCGGTTTTACGCGGCGAGGTTGCGGTTGCTCCAATGTCGGTCTATGAATGGGCTTTGCATGCTGACGAGTTGTTGGTGGTGCGCGATTTTTCAATTGCCACGATTGGCGCAGTCAATAGTGTCAATCTCTTTTCGTGGTCGGCTGATCCACGGCAACTCGACGGCCAGCCAGTTGCATTAACCACTGATTCGGCCACCAGCATTAATTTGCTCAGGGTGCTGTGCGAGCGCCATTATCGCATTCAACCAGAGTGGCGTTCGATGGCCTCGAATCTTGATGCAATGCTGGCGGAATGTCAAGCTGGCTTGATGATTGGCGATAAAGCGTTGGTTGAAGCGGCCACGCGGCGGCATTTGGGCGAACGCGGTTTGCCCTACTGCTTTGATCTCGGCGACGAATGGCTGAAACTCAGTGGTTTGCCGTTTGTCTTTGCGGTTTGGGTGGTGCGGCGCGATCAAGCTGAGGCTGTGCGCGAAGCCGGAATTGTGCCAGCCTTGCGGGCTGCCAAAGCCGAAAATCTCACCCGCATCGATGAATTGGCTCAGCTGTATGCACCGCGAATCAGCGTATCGCCTGGCGTTTGTGCCAAATATCTGCGCGATTTGCGCTACCACTTGACCTCAGTGGATTTGGAAGGCTTGCACACGTTTTTGCGCTATGCTGTGCCAAGCTTCCAACCAAGCCAATTGGAGTGGTTTAGCGAATAATTAGCGCGACTTGCGAATGGCGTAGATCGCTTGTAGTTCGCGTTTACCTTTGAGTTGAACTGGTTCAAGCTCCTCAAGTTGGCGTTTATGCCGCTTCAAACGTTGGGCCAAGGGCTGGGTGATGATAATTTGCCCAGCCTCGGCAATCCCCACCAGGCGGCTAGCCGTATTCACCACATCGCCAATCACGGTGTAATCCATGCGTTGGGCTGAGCCAATATTACCAACCACCGCCCGCCCACAACTCATGCCAATGCCTAAGCCAATTGCATAACCAAAGCTGGCTTGCCATTCAGTTTGCAGTTTGGCAAAGGTTTGTTGCATATCGATCGCGGCATTCATGGCGCGTTCTGCATCGTTGGGTAATGGCCGCACTGAGCCAAAAACCGCCATCAAGCCATCGCCCAAAAACTTATCGATAATTGCATCATATCGATAGAGCACGGCGGTCATTTCATCGAAAAATCGATTGAGAATTTGCTTGACCACGACTTGGGGTGCGAGATTTTCGCTTAACGCCGTAAAACCGCGTAAATCGGCAAACAACACCACAATATCACGCTCGCTGGCCTCGCCAAACCCACCTTCACTCAACAATTGCTCGACCAGTGGTGGAGCCATATAGCGTTGTAAATCGGCGCGTAAGCGTTCTAGGCGTTGGGCTTGCAGCTGTTGGTTTTCCAAGGCTTGGGCGAATAAGGTGGCGAGGGTTTGGAGCAAATTACGGTCATTCGAGCGCCAAACATAGTGCATATCAGCGGGCTTAATCAACAAAAGGCCGTGCAAGCGTTCGGCGCTATACAATTGAGCTACCACGATCGTGTTAATTTCTGATTGACGTAATGTTTGGCCCAAAGCCGAGGCATGTTGATGGTTGAGCATTTGTACCCGACTCTCGTCGAGGCTGGCCAACAATTCGGGTAAAGCTGGTAGCTCATGCAACCACGACTGCGGGTAGGCAATACTGCGGGTAATCTGGCGCTGCTCGGGATCAACCAACACCAACATACTTTGAGGAGCCTGAAACATGGCCGCAACTTGCTGCATAATCTCATGAAATGCAGGCTCATTGGTAGTGCTGGTCATTTGCAGCGCAATGTCGTTAACTCGATTGAGTTGTTGAATATATTCTTGTTCGCGCAAAAACAGTTTAGCGTTATCCAAACCAACGGTCAACTGAACGGCAATTGCCCCTAAAATTGATTGAGTCAGGCCATCTAAGGCGCTTGCATCGCTATGCCCAATCACCAAGAGACCTTGAATGCCTTCGTGGGTATGCAGGGGCACGATCAATTCGGCGACGATCGTCGGCTCGCCCCACTCATAATTCAAGCAAAATTGCTCACTATTGCTGCTGAGCCAACTTTGGTAATGATCCAAGGCTTGTAAAATCCGCGCATCAATGCTCAGTGGTTGGTTGTAGGGATGATAGGCAAAATTGTGGGTTCCTGCCCGCAGCATAAATTCATTGTTATGTTTGAGCAAAATTGCCACGCTATTAAAGCCAAAACTATGGCGAACCAATGAGGCAACCAAGCGCAATAATTGATCAGGAGTCATCAACTCGGCAAAATTACGGCCTAGCTCAACTAATAATTGCAATTGATTGGCCCGTGTATGTTCGCGGGCAAACAAACGATTATTGTTGACGGCGGTTGTGCCATGGTTGGCGAAAACTTCGAGCGCCTGAATTGTGGCCAAATCGGGGGTAATCAGATTGTTGGGCAGATCGACGATCATCAGCCCAAGCAATTGTTGCGGGCTGCCCAGAGGCACAAACAGATAATCAGCTTGGCGAATGCCAATCGCTCCAAATGGCAGTTGATTGGTTTCTTCGTCGTCGAGTTTATAGCCTGAAGGCACGAAATACGAGCGACTGATGCGAAACCGCTCACGCAGCAATGGTACAATGCTTTGCTGAATCTGGGCATTCGTCCAGAGTTGTTGAATTTGCTCGCGCTGAACTCCGGCCACGCCTTGGGCTGGCTCAACATCATCGATCCCAAACACATGAATAATAACTTGGCGAAAACCCAACGAACGATGAATGGCTTGGGCTAGCTCATTCAAGACATCTTGCAAGGGCAAATTGAGACTTAAGCGCTCGCCGACATTCAATAACTCTTCCAACATTTGCGAGCGGCGTTCGAGTAGGCTCTTTTGCTGAACAGTCGTTTGAAAAAGTTGAGCGTGATTAAACGCCGTAACGCTTTGGTTGCCAATATTTTGAGCTAATTCAAGGTGTTCTTGGGTAAAATAATTAGTACGGGTGTGCGCAGCGGTGACCACGCCAACCACAATCCCTTGATGAATCAGCGGTACTGATAAAATCGATCGAGTGGTTTCAGTGCGGCGATCAAGTGAGATCCAGCGGGGATCGCGCGTTGTATCAGCGATGATCAACGGTTTCATGGCTCGCATGACCCAGCCCGCCACACCATCGCGAATGACCCGTTGAATACTTTCGGTGTTGAGGGTTTCTTTGACCGACGAGGCATAAAATGGCGTGTTATGGTCGTTAACTAAAATAATCGAGGTGCGAACTGCACCCAAAGCATTGGCTAATTGCAGCACCAAATCGCGCAAAATGCTGTTGATATCGAGCGAACTGTTGAGTGTTTGGCTGATGGCATATAAAATGTGCATTTGGCGGGTCGATTCTTCGAGGCCACGGCGATTTTTTTGCAGCCGTAGCATTACCCGCAAACGCGCCAAAAGCTCGGATAACTCAATTGGCTTGACCAAAATATCATCGGCACCAGCGTCGAGCGCTGCAACTTTGGTGCGCAAATCGCCAAGCGCCGTGATTTGAATAATTGGAATAAAGGGAATTGCCGGGTTACTGCGCAAATGGCGGGTTAGATCAACCCCGTTCATGCCAGGCAAGGAAATATCCAACAAAATAATATCGGGAGTGATGACGCGGACAAATTGTAAAGCTTCTTCGCTGCTATTAGCCAACGATACGCGATAGCCAGCATCACGCAGCAGCAGTTGAAACATCCGGCTAATACTGAGGTCATCTTCGACGATTAACACATGGCCATTGCTTGCATCAGGCATGGGAGTTCTCCATTGCGTCGCTGCCCTTCATTGTACGAGGTGTTCTGGCGTTTGACAATGGCATAAAGCGAAGTACGATCATAGCGCACCTCATTTTATACTTGTCCAGCGGTGCTTATGGAGGTTTCTTGTGAGTAAACATGTCGTCGTGTATGGCCGAACGAGTTTTTGCCCGGATTTAGCTCGTTCGCAGCGTTTTTTGGCCGCTAACAACGTGGCCTACACCCAGATCAATATCGATCAAGATGCCGAGGCTGGCGCTTTGGTTGAGGAGTGGGTTGGCCATCGCAGTGTGCCCACAATTGTGATTGCCGAAGCAGGCAGCAATTTGCCTTTCGAAGAGCCAGCACCCTTGCCAGCAGGCCGCCAAGCCCGCTCGTATGATCGTGGCACGGTGATTACTGAGCCAAGCGATGAGGCCTTAACGGGCTTCTTGAAGCGCAACGGTTTGTTGAGTTAAGCGTATCTTGAGCGGAGTTGAGGGGTGAAGGTTGGCATGAGAGCCAACCGATGAGAATGGTTTTAGCTTAATTTGGGTACGATAGGGCGACCCTGCTATGACCACACCAAAAACACTACAATGGACAGCCGACGTTGTGCATACGCTGTTAAACTACCCGCAACGGCTGCTGGAGCATCCTACTTGGGCGCTGGTTATCGCTGAATTTGGCAGCATTCGGCAACTGCGTCAACACCTCTTAACCTATCCACTTAAAACGAAAGAATTGCGCTTGCTCGAGGCGCTGCTCGATTATCCCGATGCTACAGTTGAATATTATTGCGATGTGTTGGCAATTCATCCAGCCACCTTTCATCGCCAACACAAGGCACTCTGCCAACGCTTGAGTGGTTTATTACCAGTGCCACTTGCCGATGATCAATCTGCCCCAGAATCGGCGCAACTGCCCAACCACCAGCCCAAAACTAGCTTTATTGGTCGAACGCTCGATCTTGAGCGAATTCAATTGCTGTTTGATCAAGGCTGTCATTGGATTAGCTTGGTTGGCGCGGCTGGAACGGGTAAAACGCGCTTGGCCTTGGAAATGAGCCAACGGGTTAGCTCAATGTTTGGCGATGGGATTTGCCTATTGCGGCTGAATGATGGCATTGAGTTGGCGGCGCTTGCCGAGCATTGTTTAAGCCAACTTGGGCTTGATCCGGTATGCGATGATCCACGTCAGCGGTTTCAAGCCTATTTTGGTTCACGCCAAATCTTGCTGATTATTGATAATCTGAATCAACCAGAACTGGCGGCTTGGTTGATTGATGTATTGCAAGCTGCGCCGTTTGTGCGAGTTATATCCACTGGTTGCCAGCGCTTAAATGTGCCGAATGAATGCTTACATCATGTTGAACCGCTTGGCTATGCTCAACTTGATAGTCAAACTGATTTGCTTGCTGAGAATCCTGCCCTGCAACTTATGCTTGAACGATTAACTCCATTTCAGCCGATTGATCTGACCAAGCTAGAACAGCGCAGAATGCTTATCCAGATTTGTCAGCTGCTTGACGGAAAGCCGCTGGCCTTAGAATTGGCCGCTGGTTTAGCTGCGACTCATGATTTGGCGACGCTTGTGGCCCAACTACATACCATGAATATGCAGCCTACCAGTGAAAGGCTAGCCTCACTCATTCAATGGAGTTATGCCGTATTGCAACCAACCACCCAACAACTTTTAGGGCTGTTAGCGATTGTGCCGCAAGCGATTCGCGCTCCCCAACTGATTGAATTGGATGGACGTTCGCTAGATTCAATTAATGCAGACTTGCTTGAAGCTGAAACCAAGCATTTTTTGCTTGCTTGGGAGGCTTGGGATGTTTTGCCAAGTAGTATTCAACGCTTTATTGTAAACTTGAAGGTTCAATTAAGTTCTTGTTAATGAATATCTAGCTTTGTCTGAAAGAGTGCACGACCCTATGACGCAAGCACCACTTCAATGGAACGACACAGTTGTGCATGATCTGTTGCATTATCCGCAACGGCTATTACAGCATGATATGTGGGCCACGATTATTGCCGAGGCAGGTGGCTTACCACAAATGCGCCAACAGTTGCTTGATTTTCCGTTGAAAGCCAAGGAACGACGCGTTTTAGAGGTGATTCTGACCCATCCCGAAGCCTCGGTCGTGCGTTATACCGACCTGTTGGCGATGCATCATGCCACCTTCCATCGTCAGCAAAATGCCTTATGTCGCAGCTTGAGCCATTTTCTGAATTTGGTGCAGATTCCGACAGCAGCCACTGAAACAGCACTACCCGTCGCTCCCCAGTCCGAAGTTGTGCTGCCATGGACGAGTTTTGTGGGTCGTCAAGCTGATCTTGAGGCGTTACACATGCTATTGATCCAGGCTACCAAATGGATCAGTTTAGTCGGAACAGGTGGGGTTGGTAAAACCCGCCTAGCCCTCGAATTGGCGCAACGTTGGCTTGGTGCTGGCTGTGATGAGGTACATGTGTTGCGCTTTGCCGATGTGCAACGCATCGAGGATATCGGTTTAGCCTGCGTGCAGCAACTCCAACTATCAATTAGTGATGCCCAATCGATTGAACAAGCAATTCAACAGTTTTTTGAAAATCGTCGAAGTTTGCTGATTCTTGATAACTTGGAGCATCTTCCGGCTGCTGGGTTGTGGTTGGCGAACATGTTGCAAGCATTACCACAACAGCAGGTGCTTGCGACGAGCCGTGTGCGTTTAAATGTGCCCAATGAATCAATCTATCATGTGGTAGCCTTGGCCTATCCACCTGCGAAGGCTAGGGTAGAACAATCGATCAGTTATCCAGCCGTGCAATTATGCCTTGATCGGATGGAAGCGGTGCGCCTCGTGGATCGTAGCGATGCGCAATTGTTAACCCATGTTGGTCAAGTTTGCCGCCATGTCGCAGGCTTGCCGTTAGCGATTGAATTAGTGGCCGCTCGTGCTGCTGAGTATCCTTTGGAAACGATTGTGGCCGCAGTAAGCGCTGATCTCGGATTTCTCGCCGAAGGGCCGCTCGATGTGGATGCGCGGCAACAAACCATGGCGGCAACGATTGGCTGGAGCTATCGGCTATTACCAGCTGAAACTCAAGTCATTCTGAATAGATTAAGCGTGTTTCAGGCTGGCTGGGATGTGGCGGCAGCGGCGGCGCTATGTGGGCTTGACCATGATTTAATGGAAGATCATTTAAGTTTGCTTTTGGATAATCATTTAATCAATTTGCGCGATACTACTGCCCAGCATCCCTATACGATCTTAGAACCAATTCGCCAATATGCATGGCAATTATTGACGATCCAACAACAACAATCCATACGTTTGCAGCATTGCGATTATTACACTACATGGGTTATACCAACCGAAGAGCATTTAACTGGGCCTGATCACGCAAGCTGGGGGCTGTTGATGCTCCAAGCCTATCCTAACATTCAATTAGCCTTAGCTACCGCCAGATCCGAAGCTGATCAACTGCGATTTTGGCAATTATCAGGCGGGTTATGTCGCTTTTGGTGGAATTTTCAGTTATATGCGGAGGCGCAAACTTGGGTTGAGCCGATAATTCCTACAGTCTTTGAAGCAAGCCCGCATCCCTATTGGCAATGTCGGGTATTACTTACGGTGCTGGTATTCTTCCCTAAAGATACTGCGACCTATTCGCGAAAGCAAACTTATAATCGTTTAATTGATCTGACCCAACACTATGCATTTGAAGCAATCGAGGCTAGAGCTAAAAATTTTTATGCTTTGCTCTTGATGGAACAGAATCAATTAGAGGCTGCTGGCAGATTGTTTTTGGATGTATATGGATTATACCAACGGATGGGAGATAACAATAATCTTCTGACACCGTTATTTAATTATGCAAACCTGATGTGGAAATCAAAGAAATTAGATGAATCGTATGCTATGTTTCAAGATTTAGTGATTAAATATGAGCAAATGGGATACTATGAAGATATGTTTGCGTGTATGAAAAATATCTCACAGGTTTGTGTTTGTCAAAAGAACTATCATGAGGCTGAAAAAATAATTTTTGATGTGATTGAACGAAGTGAAAGCAAGATTGGCCTTCCACTTTATCTCAAGGATTTTAATCTCTATTTACGCTTAATCAAAATCTATGTTTTCTTGCAGCGAGAAAATGACCTAGATTGGTGCATTAAGATCTTATATCCAATTACAATCGAGAGTACATTTTTTGTTGAAAAAGTGTTTGTAATGTGTGAGGCACTTATCTACCTGGCAATTTTCAAAGAATACCAGCTTATTGCTTTACAGATCTATCAGTATCTTTTAAATATTATTCATAGTGAACAGTATGCGATGCGTTGGAATGAAAGCGAATTTTTGGCACAAACTCAAATCATTCTTAGTCAACATTTTGACGATTTTGATTTTGTTGCAGATAATAATTTTTGCCTAGAATATAATGATTTTAATGCTACCATGAATTATTACCTGAAGATAATCTATGGATTTTAATCATAGATTTCAGCTGAATCTATATGATAATAATAGCTGTTTATCATGAGCTGATCGATTGTACATCACAACGATGAACTTTAGATCAATCATTAATTCATTTTTTAGCTTGAATTCACGTAGTATGAAAGAGCATATAAACCTATGACCCAATTACCACTTCAATGGAACGACGCAGTTGTCCACGACCTGTTGCATTACCCGCAGCGTTTGCTCGACCATGATGCGTGGGCCGCCGTTATTGCCGAGGCAGGTGGTTTGCCGCAGATGCGCCAACAGTTGCTTGAATTTCCGTTGAAAGCCAAGGAACGGCGGGTTTTAGAGGTGATTTTGGCTTATCCTGAGGCTTCGGTGGTGCGCTATACCGACCTGTTGGCGATGCATCATGCCACCTTTCATCGCCAGCAAAATGCCCTATGTCGCAGTTTGAGCCATTTTCTGAATTTGGGGCAGGTTCCAGCAGCTACCGAAGTAGCCCAGCCCAGCATTGCGCGTTCGGAATTTGTGCTGCCGTGGACGAGTTTTGTGGGCCGCGCAGTCGATCTGTTGGCATTGCATGAGATGTTGGCAGGTGGAGCGCGATGGGTCAGTTTAGTTGGGACTGGTGGGGTTGGTAAAACTCGCCTGGCGCTGGAACTGGCCCAACAAAGCATTGGCACGATCTGCGAGGAAGTTCACCTCTTGCGCTTTGCGGATGTCCAGCGGGTTGAGGATGTCGGCTTGGCCTGTATTCAGCAATTGCATTTGGCGCTCGCTGAAGCCCAATCGGTTGAGCAGGCTATTCGCGACTTTTTTCAACAGCGCCGCAGTCTTGTGATTGTTGATAATTTGGAGCATATTCCAGCAGCAGGAATGTGGTTGGCGCAGGTATTTCAGGCGCTGCCCCAGCAGCAGGTGCTTGCCACCAGTCGGGTGCGCTTGCATGTGCCCGCTGAACAGATCTATGAAGTTGAGGTTTTGGAGTATCCAGCGCCGGAAACTCCGAGCGAAACCTTGACGAGCTATTCAGCAGTGCAGTTATGCCTTGATCGCATGGAAGCGGTGCGTCTCGTGGATCGTGGCGATGGGCAATTGTTAAACCATGTTGGTCAGCTTTGCCGCCATGTTGCCGGTTTACCGTTAGCGATTGAATTGGTTGCGGCACGCACCGCCGACTATGGCTTAGAAACGATTGTGGCTGCGGTAAGCGCTGATCTTGGCTTTCTCGCCGAAGGGCCGTTGGATGTGGATGTGCGACAGCAGACGATGGCAGCAACGATTGCTTGGAGCTATCAGTTATTACCAATCCAATCTCAGCAGATAATCCAGCGACTGGGCGTATTTCAGGCTGGCTGGGATGTGGCAGCGGCAGCGGCGGTGTGCCAACTTGAGCTTGAATTGATGGAAGATCACTTGGCCTTACTCGTCGATAACCACTTAATTAGCCGAATTCGAGCAAATCAGTATCAAACCTATGCTATTTTGGAGCCAATTCGCCAATATTTGTGGACATCGATTAATTCTGAATTCCAACGCCATTTACGATTAATTCATTGCGATTATTATATTGAATGGGTTATGCCAACCGAAGATCTGCTGATTGGCCCAGATTATGCGCTTTGGGGTCAATCGATGCGCGAAGCCTATGCTAATATTAGTTTTGCCTTGGATACTGCGCGGGCGGAACAAAACCCACTGCGTTTATGGCAATTATTGGCGGCAATGTATCGCTTTTGGTGGCGAACTGATTCAATGGTTGAAGCTCAATCGTGGATTATGCCACAGGTTCCAGCCTTACTTCAACTAACTGAATATCCATATTGGCAAGCTCGAGCATTATATACAACCTTGATTTTTGGCTTGAAAGATACCGCTGATTATTCACGTGAAGCGACATTTAACTATTTGGTGCAACTTGCCCAGCAGCATCAATTTAAACTGATCGAAGCCAGGGCTAAGAATTTTTATGGCATTATAATTCGAAGTAAACATACTCAAAACCAAGTTAATGAACTTTTGATGGATGCAATTAATATCTATCGTGAGCTTGGCGATACCGTTAATATCTTATCACCGATGCTTAATTATGGAAATTCAATGTATGGAATGCGACGTTTAGAAGATGCTTATCAAATTTATGCCGAATTATTAGATAAATTTAGAATCAATGGCGATTACGATGGTATTCATTCGAGTATGAAAAACATGGCGATTATGTGTATTTATTTAGGCAAATACACTGAGGCCGAGAAAATTATCATAAGTATCCTGAATGAAGAAAAATTCGATTCGAACCTGGTAGATTTTGTACTTTTATATGTATTTCTTATTAAAATCTACTTTTTCTTAGGTGATCATCAGCAGATGGATGCTTGTGTTCGGGAAATTTATCCTCTGGCAATTGATAATACAATCTTTATTGGTCGAGTTATTACTGTTTGCGAGTCAATCATCTGTTTAGCAATTGCCAAAGAATATTATGCGTTCGCATTAAATATTTTTCAATATATGCTCAATGCAATTCACTATGAACAATATGAAATGGAATGGTATCAGTCTGAATTTGTTGAGCAAACGAAAATTGTCTTATCACAGCATTATGATCAGCTGGAATTCTTAGCAGATGACAAATTTGTACTAGATTACCATAGTTTTAACGATACGATGAATTATTTTTTGAAAATCATGCATAATTTATAGCGATGGGTCTAGTTTCTACAGCGTGAATGTCGGTTTATGGAGTTCGATGGGAATTGAAGATGCTATTAACTGAGCAACAGGTGGCTGATTTGATTTATGCACCAGAAAAGGTGCTTGATCAGCCACCAATCGCCCAACTGATGCTAACCTGTGGCGGAATTCAGCAATGGTATGAATTATTAAAAACTATCGGCTTAAAGGAGGCTGAGCAGCGCTTATTGCTGGTGATTTTGGCCCAGCCTGGGGCTTCAGTTGATGAATATCTCCAGCAGTTACATATTCATAAAGCAACGTTTCATCGGCATCAACGCAAGTTGATCGCTAGCCTAACCCATTCGCTCAATCATCATCCGCTGTTTCAAACCACCAGCTCAGGCTTTGCGCAGTTGCAGCGCGTCGCCCGTTTGCCAGCAAATGTTGCTGTTGATCGCAGTTTGCCTGCCTATCAGCGGATGTTGCAATTGCTTGGGCAGGGCGTACGCTTGATTAATGTTGTTGGCGATGATTGGGCTTGGCAACAGCAGTTGGTGCTTGCGTTTGCCCATGAGGTTCAGCCAACGTTTCAGGATGGCTGTTTATGGGTTGATTTAACCAACAGCCTAGACCAAGCCTTAGTCCTACGCTTGCTGGCGTATGGGCAGTTTAAACCTGCTCCAAGCCCTGCCGAAATGAGCCAACTTTTTCAAGGTCGCCATGGGTTGTTAATTTTATTGAACTATCAGGCCCATCCTGATGATGCTTTGTGGTTACGCCGTTTGCTCGAAATCGCTCCCAAGCTGACTATTCTGTGCACAAGTTGCCAACGTTTGAAACTCTACGGCGAATTTTTGGTGCCAATTAGCTCGCTACCACCGCGCTAATGCTTATTTGGCGATCACGATTTTAGACATCAGGTGGTGAATCGAGCGCTTCGCTTAGCTCACATTCAAGATCATTCGTGTCGGCAAGTAGCGGAACAATCGGCGTAAAGCCCGTTTGAAATTGTGGCAAATAGTGTTTGGCATGGTTGCGAGTTGAGATGGTTTGTGGGCCGAGCGCCAAGTCATCGAGGGCAATTGCGGCGAGGTTTGGCAAGTTAATGGCTTTAGCCGCTGTTTTGGGATACATGTTGATTTTATTGTTGGTGTGATGTATAATTCAACACTATGGAGTATCAACGCGACGAACATCGTATCCACTTGATTGTATACCACCTGATCTGGTGTCCGAAGCGGCGTAAGCGGATTTTGGTCGAACCCGTTGCTTCGACCTTGCACCAGTTGATTACCGACAAGTGCGTGCAGCGGGGTTGGGAAATCCTGCAACTTGCCATTCAGTCGGATCACGTTCATTTGTTCGTGCGCGTTTTTCCAACCAACGCGGCGGCTGATGTTGTTGGTGAGATCAAGGGCTTTACCTCCCACGAATTACGACGGTTCTATCCGACCATTCTCAGCAAGGTACCGTCGCTCTGGACGCGATCCTATTTCGCATCAACGGCTGGTATCGTCAGCGAAGCAACTATTCGCGCCTACATCGAAGCCCAAAAAGGGAAGTAACTGTGCGAAAAGCGTTCCAATACCGCATGTATCCGTCGAAAGCGCAAGCACGAAAACTTGCGGCAACCCGCGAAACATGCCGCCGCTGGTATAACGATTTGCTGGCAGAACGGAAAACCGCGTATGAAGAACGCAAGGAAACCATCGGCAAGTATGAACAGTTGCGTCGCGTCAAGGACCACAAGGCATCGAACCCGTGGGCAGCCGAAGTCCACAGCCACGTTTTGCAAGTGGTGGTTACCGATCTGGACAATGCCTTCCAAGCCTTCTTCCGGCGTGTCAAGGCTGGACAAACGGCAGGATACCCGCGTTTTCGCGGAGGTAACCGTTTTGATAGCTTCGGCTTCAAAGAATACGGCAATGGCTTCAAGATCGACGGGCGGCGCTTGCGCGTGTCGGGTATTGGGCGGATCGCGGTTCGCTGGCATCGTCCGATTGAAGGTACGATCAAAACGCTCAGGCTGATCAAGAAAGCAAGCGGCTGGTACGCCTGTTTCAGCGTGGAATGCACCCCACACGCACTCCCGCCAACGGGGCGCGATGTTGGGGTTGATGTTGGGATTACCAGCTTGATCACCACCTCAGACGGCGCACGCGTTCCGCCACAGAACTGGTACAGGCATGAACAAAAGAAGCTGCGGGTACTGCAACGGCGGGTATCGCGCCGCACCAAAGGCGGCAAGAACCGCCGCAAAGCGGTTGTCCAGGTGCAGCGGCAACACGAACGTATCGCGAATCAGCGCAAAGACTTCCTCAACAAACTTGCGCACTCCCTGATCCAGCAGTACGACCGTATAGCGGTTGAAAACCTGCGGATCACGAATATGGTCAAAAACCGTCACCTTGCGAAAAGCATCTTGGATGCAGGGTGGGGCTACTTCGTTGCACGAGTACACGCGAAAGCGGCAGAAGCTGCGCGTGTGGTCGTTGAAGTTGATCCTGCCAATACTAGCAAGATGTGTTCAGGGTGCGGACACGTTTTTGAGAACCTACGCCTCAAAGACCGTTGGATCGATTGCGGTTGTGGGCTATCGCTTGATCGCGACCACAACGCCGCAATCAATATCTTGAAACGGGGTGGACAACTCCGTTGGGGCATAAGCACGCCGTTGGGTGTGTTGCCCCAAGAAGCCGCGCCGCTTTAGCGGCTGCGGAGTGTCACATACAATCTCCTTGATTTGAAACGTCAACTCTACACTGAGTTGGGGGGATTTCAGCCAGCATTGAATAGTGATCAAATTGGTGGTAGCAAGCATTGGTTAAACTCACGCCAGATCATGCGTTAATTGCTCGATCGGCAGTTGTGAGCTATCCCCAGCGCCTCGTTGCGTTTGATGATTCGATCATCAGAGCCTTCTTCGCTGATGGCCAGATTGCTGATAGGGGAGGTACTGCTCAGTATAGCTGCTCCATTGGCAATAGTCCAGTGGTTCATCGTTTGGCTCGAATTTGGGGTATTGCCGCTAATTAATCAGCACCTTGCCAAGCTGATAGGTATCCTGCTGAGGATTGAGCGCAACCCGCTGACCAGCTAGATCATACCACCCAACAATGATGAGATACTGGCCGCTTGGCAAATCGGGCGGCAACTGTACCGCTAACAAGTCGGTTTGAGCTTGATCAATCGGCCAAACCTCGCTGCTGGGATTGGTTGGGCTATCAGTTTGAGCCACTAAACGGCCAGTTTGATCAAGCACATGCACAAACCGAATTAAGCTTGGTAATTGAGTTTGAGTTTGCCAACGCAGCCCGATCAGTAATTGGCCTTGGGCTTGGCTCGGCAGTTCCAATCCAGTTAATTGAATACCATTCTGCCATACAATGTTTATTTGATCAGTAAATTGCTGCGGCAGATGCTCGATCTGCCACCAATCACCAATTTTGCGATGTTGTAATCCCAATTCAGGGATTGCTTGGAGCGCATAAACCTGTCGTCCCTGAGCCAATTGTTCACGAATTCGTTGTTGATCAGCTTGGAAGCTGAATTCAAGATCTGACCGTTGCTGTTCGATGGCTTGCAAATAGCGCAAACTTTCGATGCTCCAACCATCGCCAATCACCAAACTATGAGCTGCAAGCGGCTCGGCCAACCGTTGGCGAGCAAGCTGCTCGGGCTGCGCCGTATTTTGCTGGTGAATCTGTGGCCAAGTGTGCCAAGCGAGCCAGCCACTTATAGCTACAGCTAAACCAAAACCCAATCGTTGCCACGGTAAGGCAGCCAAACCAAACCCAATTAATAAAGCTTGCACTATATAGGCGCTCAGCCCAAAAGCCGCGAGATCATCAACAAAATAGGCTAGGCAAAAGCCGAGGATACTACAATAGCTACCGCCGAGCATAACCGCTAATCCAGGGTGTTTTTGCCAAGCTTGCCACCAACCATAGCCAGCCAAACCCCAGCCAAGCCAGGTTAATTGTGGCCCAAATAGCTGAATTTGGACTTCGAATACCCGTTGCCAGCCTTGTTCAAGCGCCCGTTGTGGATCAAACCATGCTCCGCCAGCACTCCCAAGCAGATATTCATGCAAGACACTCCAGCCATTTTGCCAAGCGGGAGCACGCCACACAATATAGAAATATACAACGAAACTTAATCCACCAGCTCCAATAGCCAAGAGCATTTGACGTAGGCTAGGTCGGTGTTGCCAACAGGCTGCGATCAACATCCAAGGCAACAAAAAGATGCTGGTGCGATGATGCCCTAGCATCAAGCCTGCGGCCAGCCCAAGCAGCCAAAACGGCACTCGTTGTTGCTGCCAGGCAACAATTAACCAGATAGTGCCAATTTGCAATAACCCAGCCAAAGCATAAATTTCAGCTTGGGTTGCTTGCTGCCAAAAAGTTGGCGATAATCCTAGGATGGCGGCGCACATGAAGGCCCAGCGTTGCCCAAGGCCTAAATTGAGTGCTGTTTGCCTAAGCAGCGTGAGACTAAGCGCGGCGGCAACGGCAGAAAAGAAATTAACTCGCCAGGCAATACTGCCAAAGGGCAATAATTTGCTCCAAAGCCATGTCAGCATGCTATACAGTGGGTAGCCTGTGCTATGAGCTATTTCGAGGTTCGGCCCAACCCGCTGAAATTCAGCAGTATCGCCGCCGCCAAGCCCAGGTAGCAGCGTTATAGCATAGAGGAATAGGGCTAAACCAAAGAAAATAAACGAACTAGTTTTTGTGCCAAGTTTTAGCTGTTTAACCGCAAATTGCATAGTGTTTGTGTCGGCCTACTTCTCGGCTAGGATTATCAACTTGCTGGACTAGGATGTCAAGCGCTTGGCAGCATTAACCACGCAAAGGCCCATAATCATGCAATTATGAGCCTTTGATCGAATTCAATTTGGTGGTTTAGCGTTGAGTGATGAACATTGGCAAGCCATTGCGTGAGCCAAGCGTGCCATCCATCCAAACTTGCGGTGTGTGATTTGGCACAGTGCGTAGGGCAAAATGGCGAGCCAACATCGCGACCACCACATGCGATTCAAACAACGAGAAATTATTGCCGATGCAAATCCGTTGCCCAGCCGCAAATGGGTGATAGGCAAAGGGGTGGCGCTGGGCTTCACGCTCTGGCAACCAACGATCAGGATCAAAGCGCAGTGGCTCATCCCAAAAATCAGGGTGGCGATGGGTAAGATAGGGCATGATCGTCATCCGTGAGCCAACTGGAACCTTAATGCCGGCAAATTCATCACTAGCGACCGCATCACGGGCATACATCGGGGCAGCGGGGTAAAGTCGCAAGGTTTCTTTAATTACTTGCAAGGTATAAGGCAGTTGTTTGAGATGTTCGAGGGTTGGTGCAGCATCGCCCAGCACGCTATCGATTTCGGCCTGCATGCGTTCGGCAACGTCGGAATTGTTGGCCAAGGCATACCACAAAAATGATAGCGTGCGGGCGGTGGTTTCGTGGCCGGCAAAAAAGACCGTAATTGCCTCATCGCGCAATAAAACTGTAGACATTGGTTCGCCAGTTTCCTCGTCGCGAGCCTGCATCATGCGGGTCAGCAAATCGTTAGGCCATTCATCCGGCGCTTGGCGTTGGCGCTCGGCGATAATGCCCTGAATATATTGATTGACGCGGTTGCGAGCTTCCAAATAAGCCCGATTTTTGGGTGTTGGCATCCAGAGTGGCGCATGCAGTGGATTCATCTGGCGGCTTGAGGCAAAACCAATCATCGTTTCGACCGCATGTTTGACCCAAGCAATTGTGTCATCGGCTTCAAGGCTAAACATACTTTTTAAGATGATCGACGCTGTGAGTACCGACATTTCGGTCAGAATATCGAGTGGTTCGCCCTGTTTGGCAGCCGTACTCCAGCGTTCACGAAACCATGCCCCATCCTCAACAATAATTGGTAAATAGGTTTCAATCGCCCGGGGCGTGAAAAATGGAGCCATCAATTTACGCTGCCGCCGCCAGAGGCTGCCAGTGCTGGCTACCAAGCCATCGCCTAACAACAATTTGCGCACACCTTCATAGCTAGCCTTTTTTGAATAGGTGTCGCGCTGCTCGACCATCACCCGCCGAACGTGATCAGGATGTACCACCAAAAACATATCTTTTGAGCCAAGTTGCAAGTGGGCAAGGTCGCCATAGCGTCGCCACGTCGATTCAAAAAATTGTAATGTGCCTTGGCGTTTAACTTCGAGCGCAATATCGAGCGCAAAACGGCTGCGCCGATGCGGCAGCGAACGAACAGCAAGCGTCATATGCAAAACTCCTGTGATAGCAGTGTTATTTAAGGTTTGGGGAAAAAGCTTCGACTGAGATAGCCCGCCAGTTCGGCTGGCGTGATCTGGCCGCTAGCCAGCAGCCGTTCATAGCTGTTGGGCGAGAGCATATTGACCAAGGTTGCCACCATCACCATGCTTGGCACATTGGGATCAAGTTCGCCATTGCGTTGGCCTTCGCTGATCAAACCACTGATTAATTCCATGGCTTGGGTGCTGTAGGCCGCGAGATCAGGCCGTTTGTTGATCAGGCTGGTGGTTAATCCCAGCCGTGGGTTGAGATCGATCAGCACTTGGTTGCCTTGAGCTTGAATGCGGGTATAGACATCGAGCAGCAAATGTTCAAGCCGCACACGCATTGGCATGCTTTCGCTAAAAATATGCTCAATTTGCTGCAAAAATTGTTTGAACTGTTGCTCAAACAAGGCCACCACCAACTCTTCCTTGCTGGCAAAATGTAAATAAACAGTGCCCTTGGCAATGCCTGTGCGAGCAGCAATCTCGTCGATTGAAGCCTCGACATAACCTTTTTCGCTAAAAATCTGCTGAGCTACCTCAAGAATCAGCGCGGCGCGTTCTTCACGCTGGCGCTCGCGTAACGAGCGCATCGAGAGCGTGGTCGGAGCTGTTTTTGGTTCCATAAATCACCATATTGGTTTGATGACTATTCGGTCATAATTTATGACTTATTGGTCATAATGTAGCATGGGAATTCAAATTGTCAAATCTACGCAAAAGGTTGAGGATTGATCGGGCTGAAGAACGACGACAATCAGGCTTGGGCTACGCATACTTGGGCTAACGATTATTTAAGGAGAACGCCTTTGCGCGAACAAAAAATTGTTGAATCAACCCATTCGGTGGCCGAAATTGGCGTGTGGCTGTGGGCCTTGGAGGATGCTCGACGACGAACGAACGAGGAAATTGCTAAATTAAGCGCGGCCATGATCGATTGGCAACCAGATCATGGCGATAGCACGATCGGCAGTGTGCTCTATCACATTGCCTTGATTGAAGCTGACTGGTTGTATGATGAAGTGCTGGGCTTGGATGCCTATCCTGAGCCAGCCGCAAGTTTGTTGCCCTACCCCCATCGAACCAAACAAGGCTTGTTAACTCCAGTTTTGGGTCAAGATTTAGCTCAGCATTGTGCTCGCCTTGAGCAGGTGCGCGAATTGCTTTTAGCTACATTTAATCACATGGATTTAGCCGATTTTCGGCGGGTACGCGAATTGGCGGCCTATGCAGTTACACCTGAATGGGTGTTGCATCATCTCTGTCAGCACGAGGCCGAACATCGCAGCCAAATTGGCAGCTTACGGATTGCCTTTGAACGTGCACATGGAATTGTTAGCGAATAAGCAATTAAAAATGGCCGTCGATCAAACTTGATCGACGGCCAGTCAAGATATTTAATTATTGATTAGGGTGCATTGACCGTTGCGGTTGCACCATAGCCAGCCTGTTGAACAGCATAGCCAGGGAAAACCCCTGAACTCCACTTCGAACTAAGCGGGTCGAAACCATAACTCTCCATTGTGCCTTGGAGCATGCTCCAGGCAGCTTGTTGATCTTGGAATGAAACACTTAATGCACACGGATCATCGCCCATGAGTTGATAATGCAGTTCATCGCTAATTTGCAAGACATAGACTGCATCGGGCTTGGCCCCTGGATTAACGGTCAGATTAAGGCCAACACCACCGAAAGCCATACTGCTATTGATCGTAATATCGCCTGCTGTGCTTACTCCGAGAACAACTGGGCTGAATTCCATTCCTTCAACCCCTATTTGTGGGCCAAAGAGCATTGTTTCAGTGAGTTCACCACTGAGCACATTGTAAGACACATCATAGCCAACAAGGCCTTCGTGAACTGATGCAGAGATATCTCCAGCAGTATTGACGCTTACGCCATTGCCAAAGCTCATATTGAATGACACTTTCTCTTTATCGCCGAGCACCAACACAACGAATGGTTTGGTGCCATGTAAACGAGCGCGGAAAATATATTCATCACGGAATTTCCGCCAGAATAAACGTTCACGTTCAGCCCGATCATCATATGGCTCGACATAAGGAGTTTCAGCAGGCACCGTATCCGATGTATCATCTGGCGGTGGAATTGATGGCAATGCGGTCAGGTCTTCATCTTCATCATCACCTGGCAAGTGGCCCGAAGGATCAGTTGCGTTGATTGGGTTGTTGTAGACATAGCTATAGCGATTGAAACTTTGGGGATTGCTCGGCTCAGGAATCATGCTGTCGGCACTAATAAAGCGGCCAGTACTCGGTAAATAGAACCGCGCATTCATATACGTTAGGCCAAGCTCACGATTCTCTTGATGTCCAGTAAAGCCACGATTGCTATAGGCTGAGTTGAGGCCTAAGCGCTCCTCGCCAAATGGCAGATAGCGCACATTGTTCAAAATCGCTGTGCCCGTTTGATTCATCAAGGTGTTGGCGCTGCCGAGCTTATCGACATACACAAACACTAATGATTGATCAACCAAGCTTGTGGCGACACTATGTTTGCGGCGGGTCGCGATTGGCGTGCCAGCGATTGCCACGGTTTTGCTGGCAATATCAATCGTATGCGTGGTTAAATTGTTGCCAATAACTTGGAACTCGCCTGCATTACTATTGCCGCCCCATTGATTGGCGACAATGCTAATGCCACTGACAAAGCCTTTGGTTATGCCAAATTCGCTGTCGCTTGCTCCCGCGAGGCTGGTTACTTGGTCGGTGCTGAAGTTGACGCTGGCAACCAAGGTGTCGCTTGCGCGTGGCGTGAAGCCATAGTAATTGCTGCCATCGTCGTATTGCCAAGTGCTGAGCGTGCTGTTATAGCGCACACAAACAAAGTGTTTGCTAGCAAGTTGGGCTGGGATGGATTGGCTAAAGCGTTGGTTCAGGGCTTGGCGACTGTGCATGATATAGCCAGTGCCTGTCGCCGTATCCAAACAATTGATGCCCATGCCTGCCGATGTGATCGTTACTTCGTAGGCTTGCGGCGTGAAATTCAAGCCAGCAATCCCAAATTCGCCAGGGTTGCTCTCGCCATTCCATTGATTGACCGTGATGGTTAAGTTGCTGCTGCTCAGGCCTTTTTGAATGCCCAAGATCGTGCCAGTTTGGCCAACATAGCTGGTGTAGCTATCGTTGCTGAAATCGATTGCGCCGATCAAGCGGTCGCTTTGGCGTGGAGTAAAGGCGAAATAGGCCGAATTATTATCGTATTGCCAGGTTTGGCCGTTGTGGCGTACACAGATGAAGTGCGCGGCATTGTTGGCAAAAGGCGCTTGCTCGGCGAAGCGGCTATGCACCGATTCAGCGCTGTACATCAGGTAGCCTGTGCCAGTTGCATCTTCTTGGCAAGCCACGCCATAGCCATGGTTGGCGACGCTTTGGGCAAAGGTATTGGTTTTAAAGTGGGTTCCAGTAATTTCAAACTCGCCTGGGTTGTCGGTTCCACCAAAGACCTCTTTGCTGAAGGCGAGGTTGCTGGTGGTGTAGCCATAGCGCAGGCCATAAATCGCCCCTGATTGATTGAGATATGGGCTGACTGTGGTTGCATTGTAGTTGAAACTGGCAACCAACAAATCGCTAGCAATCGGGGTGAATGGATAGAAGCCAGCATCGTTATCGTATTCCCAAACGCCAGCATTGTTGCGCACACAGATGAAGTGGTCGCTGATGTTGGCCGCTGGTAAATTGTCAAAGCGCTGTTTGACTGGGATTTCACTGTACATAATATAGCCAGCGCCGCCATAGCTACGGGTTTCTGGGTTGTAATCGCTACACATGATCCCCGCATTCAGGCTATCCACGGCTGAGTTGCTGCTGCTGACGGTTGTGCGTTGATAATTCGGGAAAGGATCGTAGGTGACCGTGCCATCAGCGGCGAAGGTGGTGGTGCGCTGGCCGCTGGGATCGTAGCGGAAGCGCGTGGTTTGATCGTGTTGATCGATCACTTCATACAAGCGTTGCTCAACATCGAAGGCTTGTTGATACAGGCCGCCAGCATCGTTGCGCACAATCATGTTGCCCGCTTGATCGTACTCGAAGAAATTGCCTTGGCTGGTTGAACGCAGCGCATGCGGCTGAGTGCCCGTGCCGTTGTAGGTTTGGACGATGCCATTATTGTTGGTTAAGTTGCCCAGCTTGTCATAAGCATAGATATGGCTGTAAATGCCGCTGGTGCTGGTCAAACGATTCAATTCATCATAATTGAAGTAGGTATTGCCTGAGAGCGAGCCACTTTCGTAGAGGAGGCTGATATTGCCGATTTGATCGTACTCGTAGGTATAGCTCGGCAATAGGCTATGTTGATGATTGATGCTAGCTAGGCGGAAATTGCTATTGCCTGTGTTGGCCGTGCCAGTTGCACTATAATAATTAAAGACCGTGTTATGCCCGCCATTGGCACGATCGATTAGGCTGATGTGGCCCCGGGCATTGTATTCGATATTGCTTACCAACGCGCCATGGCTGCCCAAACTCAGGCTATTTTCGCCTTCTAAATCGTGGGTGAGGGTTGCGACTTCGCCATCGGGATAGGTGATTGTGGTGGCGCGATTAAGCGCATCGAAGTCGCCAAATTGCATGCTAAAGCTTACGCCATTGAGCGTGCGCGTATGGCTGGTGAGCGAGCCAAGGCTATTGTAGTTGAAGCTTTCGCCATCAATTGCCCCAAAGCCATCACGATTCCATTTTACGCCTGCTAATTTGCCAATTTTGCCTGCACCACTGCTGTAGTAGCTTGAGTTGGCTAACCACAATGCCCCGTTCAAAATTGGAGTGTTGGGACAATTAGCGCCAGCGTTGGTGGTATTTTTGCTGGTATTGCGTTGTAACGCATCAAAATAGAAACACACAACATCGTCATCGTTCGTAAGCAGACTATCGTTGAGTGTGCGTTGCTCAATAATCCGCGCATTGGCGTTATAGCGATACTTGATTGTGCCCATATCGGGGTCGTTGATTTGCAACTTATGGCCAAAGCCGTTGTAAACCATGGTTGCTTCGGGCGCGATCAACGCGCCATTACCAGCGTTGCTAGGTTGGCGGCGGCTGATTTTGTTGATATTGCCGAGGGTATCGTATTGGAACTGGGTATCGCTATACACGATTGGGCTATCGGCAGTACCGCGATATTCGCGCCGCAAGACCAACTGGTCTTGATTATTGATCAAGCGCATTTCTAGTTGGTTCTTGGGATTAATTTGTTGATGCTGCCAGAAGAGATTTTGACCAGCAACTGTGATGTTGTTAACTAAGCTCCAATTGGCTTTGTTAAGGCTGCCATCGGCGGCAGTGGTTTGCTTGACCCGCCCAAAATTATCGTAGCTAGTCAGGGTTTTGGCCATACTGCTATCGCTACATGGCGTGGTGACGAAGGGTGACGCTGGCCAAACCAAACCGCGATCGATGTAGAACGGCAGGTTGAACGGCGCAGTTTGGCAGATCATCTGGCCCAGTGCATTGTAAGCAGTTGTGCTATAAATTTCTTGGCGTTTGGCTTGACCATCAACATCGGCCCAAATATGGCGGGTTTGGATGGCGCGGCCAAAGCCATCGTACATGGTTTGATCGTTGTAGGCGAAATTGCCGGTGCTGCTGGGGTTGGCATAGCTGCCAGGTCGTTTTTCATCGCTGATCAGGAATGGTTGGTTGGCCGCAGGATTGGCAAAAATCGCGCTGTCGTTCCAATAATTATCCCAATAGCGGTAGCGAATGACTGGATTGCCGTTCCACTTGGTGCTATCGCCAAAGCCCGTGAAGCTATAGCTATCAAATGTATTGACTAAGCGCCCAAATGGATCGTACTCGTAGCGCACAACCGTGGCATCGGGATTGGTGACACTTTTGAGCAAGCCAGTCTGAATTTGAAAGCCATCAACGGCGGCGATGCTGCCTGCATCGTTGCGGAAACCATAAATTTCGTAGGTTGTAGCTTGATTTAATGCGTTAGTGGTTTTGACTGGATACAGATTGTAATCGCTGTCGTACCACAAACTGGCAACTTGGCTCAGGTTTGGCTGGCCAGTTTCGGTGGGCTTCCAATCGAGTGAATCGCTAAAGTTGGCTTTGAGCGAACGATAGCCAAAGCCACTGTAGATTGTGGTTGTTTTGGGGTTGCCAAAACTATCGTAAGTCATATCGCTGTCGATAGTTTGGAAGGCATGAACACAATTAGGATCAGCTGGTTGCGGCAAACCAGTTGGATTGGGAATCTCGGCACAGGCGATTGGCCGAGTTTGGCGGCTGCGAGTGACTAAGCCTTGGGTTGGGGCAGTAGCATTGGTTGTAGCGCCATCATAATAGATCCAGGTGCCGTTTAAAAATGTGCCTTGTTGATCGTAACGACCGCTGGCTGTGGGCGCGTTGACCATCCAAGCTTGGCCCCCAGTGGCGCGGCCATTGTTGGGTGTGTAATGGATAACCTGTTTTTCGTAAGGTGTTGTAGCAGCAGCACTCGCATAGAGCCAAGTATCGGTGAGATTGCCATATTGCACGCCAGCTTGTTTGGCCACATCGTAGCCAAACGTGCGTTTGGTCGAGATTTCAAGGCCATTGCTATATTGATAACTCTTAACTTCGCTCAAATAGGTGAACATGTTGGGCAAGCCATGCAGGCTGTCGGTGCTATAGGTGCTGTGGGTTGCATCCAACAATGTGCCATCGCCAGCAAAATTGCGCTGAATCATGGGCTTGCCGCTAGTAGTAGCACTATTTTGCGAGAAGATTGTTTCGTTGCGTTTGAGCAGCGTTGTGCCATTAAAATCGTAGCTGCGTTGATTGACTATGGCAAAGCCTGTGATGGTACCAAATTCGGGGGCATCGCTTGCGCCACAGGTGATTGCGCCTGAGGGAACGTTGCTCGACCATTGGCCATAACAGGGTTGGCTATAGCTGTAGGTGGTTTTGACGGCAGGATTACGCCCATCATTGGCCAAAGTTTCGACCACGTAATAGCTTTGGCCAAGAGTTGGCCAAACATAACGATCATAACCCAGGTAGGTATAATCGCCAATCCAACGGTTATCCGAGGCATAATTGAAGCTAATTTCACCACCATAATTGCTGCGCATGCTCTTGAGGTAGTAGAAAGAGAAACAATTGTTGTTGTAATGTGGTTTGGCTTCGTAGGTAAAGCTGGTGGCGGGCAAGGTCCAACCATCGTCAGTTGCTGGGTCGGCATCAACTCCGCTGGCCACCGTGATTGCATTGACCACCCGAGTATGAGTTGAGCGCGGAATATTCGGCTGAGTATCTTGGTTCATACAGGCCGGACTATCGACGAAATGGCCTGATAGGTTAATCCGATATTCTTTAATTGGGGTGCTCAACGAGCCATGATAGACATAAATTGTGTCGATCAGGTAGGCAAACTGGGTTTTGGTGGTAAATACCAAGCGGCTGGCGGGAGTGGTGCCCAATTGAGCAACGGTATCACTGACTGGCAAGGCCGTTACTCGGTTTGGGTAATTGTAACTAATGCTGCCGATGCGGCTTTTCCACGTAGTTAATTGCAAGGTCGATTTATGATTTGAGCCTTGGGGATACCACTCAATTGGCTCGGTGACCGTCCAGTTGACATATTGATAGGTCATCTGATTGCCAGCGCGATCGGTGACCGTATCGACATGCCATGCCAAGGCTGAGCGCTCATTATTGGGGCGGCCTTGATGGCCTTGCACATTCCAATAGCCAATATCCCAAATTTGGTGTTCTTCGGCGTGAGGATAATAACCCAAACGATAGGTCACACCCGTTGGCGTTACCACAATCCAATATATTCCATCGGTATTGGGGGTGGCCGTGTTATAGACCCGTTTGATGTAGTAGCCTGGAGCATCTTTGGCAAAATAGCGCATGCTGCTGGCGGTGGCAGTTTGGTTGGGAAACTCAGGGAAGAGTTCATGGCCAGCGCCGTTGATCGTCAAACGAAAGTTATCGGGGTGTTTGTTGGATGGAAAGCCCGCGACGAATTCAGTTTTTACCCCAACCCGCGCAATGCTAATATCGCTGATTGACCAAGCATCGCCCAGTGGGCCTGCACCAGTGTCATCGCGAATCCGACCATCAAGGCTCCGGCTGTTGTAGCTTAATTCGACTTTTGGTTGTAGGCCGCCGCGACCCATTGGGCCTTCAATTGGGTAGGCATAGGTGGCTGCTCCGCTAAAACTGGCAACCGCTGCTGGAACCCAGCTGGGATTCCAACGCTCTGGCCGTGTGCCAGCTGCCCATGTCGAAAAATGGTCAACATCGGCGCTAATCAAGCCCTTGGCATCGTGCAAAGTAATTGGCACTTCGATCCAGTGGTTGGGATCGGCTTCATCTTGGTAGGCCAAATAAAATTGTTGATAATTGCTGGGAACATCGCGCATAAGTTGGCGCAAATCGAGCACCATGCGCACTGGTTTTTTGAAGTTGGCGACTTGCTCATTGGTTTGGGCTTCGATGTTAAAGCGATAGAGCGTAACTTGCTCAGCTTGGTCGCGCAGGTAGCCTTCACTTTTGCTGCTGCGTTGAAGTTGCTGGTTCAAGCTTGGCAAGGCTTGGGCTTGAAACTCCAAGCGCGTAGCAGGCGCGAAGGTATCGGCTTCGACCAACAAACTCAGTGGCGCTTGCTCGAATTGCACGGCAGTGGTTTTGGCGCTATCGAGTTGGGCAGTGACCACCTGATTAAGTTGTGGCTGAATGCTTAAGTTTTGGGCGGCCACCGGCATAAAATCAGCACTGTTGCTGGCTTTTTTGGGTAGCGCAGTTGCTAAACGCGGGGTTTGTGGGTCTCGCGCTAGGCCAGTATCGGGAGCAAACGCTTGCTCAACCGTTTTGTTGGACTGATCAGTTTGGGCGGCGGCTGGCTGGCTCGCTGGGAAGAGCGACCAGAGCATGCTCAAGAGCATTCCAATGTGAATCAATCGTCGATAGGGGCGGTTTACGGACATACATCCTCCTACGATGCTTGCAAGTACGTCACCTTCGTGCTCTGCGATCTGCTAGAATGTAGGTGATTTGTGTGTCAAAGAGTGGGACTAGCACTCCGAATCTACTCCGAATCTACTCCGAGGCGGCAAAATCTTGGGCTTGACGCAAGTGCAGCATGGCCTTTATAATCGCCAAAAAGCGCGACGAAGCACTTTCCCCTCGTCACGTCTCCGAACCGCCTGTATACGTGAGGAGCATCATTCATGTCGGTGTTTAAAGATTCAGAAGAACTGATCAAGTATCTTGGTGCGTTGTACGATGAGGCCAAGTGCGATCCTGAAATTGCGCCCAAAATTAAGCAATCTGGCCTCTCAATTCAGTATCGCTACGATGATCCCGATGGGATTGTGAGCATTCTGGCTGATCGTCAGCCAAGCCAAGAGGGAGCTTTTTTCGATGTGGTTTGGGGCGAAGTACCTGGCTTAAAGCCCGATGTGGTGATGTCGATGAAGGCCGATATTGCCCACCAATTTTGGCATGGCACAATCAATTTGATGGCTGCATTAACGCGCCGTCAGATTGTTGCCAAAGGCCCGATTCCCAAGATTATCAAGCTTTTGCCAGCAGTCACCCCAATGTATGAGATGTATCCACGGCTGCTGCAAGCGATGGGTCGGCCCGAGTTAGTGGTTCACAAAAAATAAACTTTATCGACTTCTACAACAGCCTAGAGTATTTGCTCTAGGCTGTTTGTGTTTAAGTACTCCAAAGGAACTCCAATGAATTCGACCGAGCCATTCGATGATCAAGCGCATTATCAGGCGGTTTGTCGCTTAATCGAGGCCGATTTAGCGGCCTTGCCCACAGGCTTGAGCCAATCGTTGCAAATAGAATTTAACGCATTCAAACAGGGCAAATTTAGCCAAATTGCCGCTTTATTGCCAGCTTGGTTGGGCCAACAATTTCCAGTCGCAACGCCCGTTTATGCTCAACTTGGCGCGGCTCAATTGTATGGCTGGTGGTATTATTGGGCGCAAGATCAGCTGTTGGATGGTGATGGTGCGGCTGAGTTGCTGCTCGGGGCACATCTGGCCTTGTTGCGTCAGATTGAGTTGTATACTGAATTGGGTGTGACCCAAAGCCCAATCTGGCCCTTGTTTCGTCAATTAACGGTTCAATCAGCCTTGGGACATCAGCAGGAATTACGCTATCGTTTAAGCGAATTAAGCGTGTTAGGCTTTGAGCAGTTGGCAACCTTTGATCAAACGGTGTTGTTGTCCCGCGCTCAGCCTTTTTTCTTTTGTAGCCGAGCACAAGTTTGGTTAGCAGGCGCTGATCCATTTGGTGCTGCGGCGAATCTAGTGATTGAGGCACTTGAAATCTTAACCCTCGCCCGCCAATTGAGCGACGATGCCAGCGATTGGATCGATGAACTCAAACAGGATAAACTCAATAGCGTGGCCTGTCGCTTTTTGAGCTATTTGCAGCAACAGGCGGTTTTTACTGATTTTAGTCAATTGACAGCAGCCCAAGTCGCTGGCCAACAAATTTTGCATGAAGCATTTTGGCCTGCGCTTGAACAGCAAAATCAGCGTTTGATTGAGCAAACATTGCAAAAATTGGATGCAGCAAATCAGCAGCAATTGGCCGGTTTGTTGCGCCATCAAGCCAAATTGAATCACGATCTTTGGGAAAATCATGCGACCTATCGCCAACAATTACGCGGTTTTTTTGGTTTAGCAGCGAGTGAATAATTCTGTATGAAAACGCACTATGAGGTGCTAGGGGTTGCCAGCAACGCCGATGCCGCCACAATCGACGCAGCATTTCGGCGTTTGGCTCGCCAATATCACCCAGATATTAATAAAGCTCCCGATGCGACGGCCTTGATGCAGGCCTTGAATATTGCCTATGGCGTGTTGAAAGATGCCCAAAAGCGCCAAGCCTATGATCGCGAATTGAGCGGCCAGCGTGATCAACCGCACCCACGCCAGCAATCAAGCGGTAATGCGATCAACGATTTGTTTGCCGTGGCTTGGCATGCAGCGCATCCAGCAGTCTATTTGTACGAAAATCATACAGTTGAGATTGCTGGCAATAGTTTTCGCTTTGATTTTGCTTATCCTGCGCAAAAAATTGGGATTATTTGCCAAGCCTCGGCTAGTTCGCAAACAACTTGGGCCGAATGGCAAGTGATTCAATTAACTGCCCAGCAAATTATGAGTAATCCGATGGCGGCAGCCGAAGCAGCCTACCAAGCTTTAGCCGAAACCGCTTATGCAAGCACAAATCCAACCGAATATGCTGCCGCTCAAGCCGAGTTGCGTTGGGCCGAAGAATGGCTCGAAAAATATGATCAAGCCCAGGCCAATGGCGAAGATTTCGAGGAGCAGATTCGCACGAGTCTTGCACCACAATACAAACCGATGCTTGATTTGGTGCTGGTTGGTGGGGTTGGCGCGATTATCGCCACGACGGTGGTTGGGGCAATTATCAAGTTGGCCTTGTTTGGGTTTGTGGCGATGGTAGCGGGTGCATTGCTAGCGGTGCGCTTTGTTCCAAGCTTAATTCAAGCATGGTCGGATGACCTACGGATCAAAGTTTTTGGTGGTAGTGCTGGAGTTTGTTTGCTGCTGTTGCTGGTGATTCATGGCGGCAGTGCAATTGGCTTGGTGGTTGGGGCTAGCTTGATTGGTGGCTTGGTGGGCTATGTCTATGCCATGCGCCAACAAGCCAAGGTTTAGAGGTGCACCATGCAGATGCTACGTTGTGTACCGCATCAACGGTTGCTTTTAGCAACCACGCCAGATCAACCAAGCTGGCGTTTAAAACAGACAATTATTGAATATGAACGCTATGTGCGCCAAATTCCCAATACCGAGCGCTTTGCAATTGTGGGCATGCGGCTGATTCCGCAACCCAATCGTTTGATTAGCTTTCGTGATTTGGCTTTGCGTGATGGGCGCTTTTTGGCCTTTGATGAATTGCGCTGGGCAGTGCATGTGGTTGGACAAACCTTAATCAATGTATTGGCCGAACATCAAGCCCAAGGCCGTTTGATTACAGGCTTGCACTGCGATATTACGGCCTGTGTAGTGCATCCGGTCGATTCGACTGAGCGCCATTTTGTGCAAGCAACCCGCAATATTTTAGAGCGCTGCTTTACCGATGCGCAGCTTGAACAGTTTGAGTGATTGATCTGCTTTATATCCCGCTCACAATGCTCAAGCCGATTGGCATTCATTAATGTTTAAACCTGTAACAAACCAATAATCCGTCCTAGATCTGGCATAACGCCAACCCGATCGTGCTGAGGTTGAGCTGAATAAGTGCAGGCATCTGGGTGTGTCAGCAAACTGCGTAATTCCTCGGGGCTGAATCGTGCCCCGCGCAGCTTTTCGCCAATGGCTTGCCCTAAAATGGCGGCTCCGGCAATAATCGCCGCTGCTGCTGAGGTTCCGCCAAAGCTTAAGCTATAGCCTGAGGCATTGGTGGTAAACACGCCATTGCCCCAAGCGAAGCAATTGACCCGTTGACCATAGTTGGAGCTAGCGGTTCGCGTTGCTTTATTGGGGTCGCGACTGTAAACCGCTCCAACTAGAATTGCACCAGAATCACGATAACGGGCTGTTGCTGGCTCAATTTGATACGTTCCAACGGTATCCCAACAGGTTGCCAAATCGCTAGCGCCATTGCCAGCAGCCTCGATCACAATAATTCCCAGTTCGCTAGCCAACCGAATGGCCTCAAAATTGGCTGGCTCTAATTCGACTGGCAGCAATCTGCCTGGTTGATTGGGCGTGTTGGTGTAGGGGCCGCCAGCCGGATCTTGGTAGATTTGCAATTCTAGAAGGATCAGATTGCCTGGCGATTCAAGCCTTGTTAAGTAGTTGCTTGCAGCGACAATCGTATTGGCAATATTCCAACTTGGTTGGCTGGTGCCATTGCTTGGTTGTTGCCATGGCGAAATGACTGCTACTGCTGCATCGTGAGCGATTCCAACTCCACCCTCAGTATTATTTTGAGCCACCAGCACGCCTAAAACATTCGTGCCATGATCAGCACAAGTAGGATCATGCACATCGCAATGGAGCAGTGAGGGCAACATGGTTATCGGCGAACTGCTATGTTGCAGCAAATCGGGGTGTTCTAATTGCCATGATTTCTCAATATCCACAATCGTGATGGCTTTGCCTGCATGCTCTAAAACCTTCCAAGCCGCTTCAGCGTCGATGCCGCCAATGCTTGGGCCAGTGCTGTTGGGTGGGTTGAGGTAGGTTTGGCGTGCACGGCGAGGGTTCGCTGCGGTTGGCACAGGCGCTGGCGGCGATTCAACATAGGCATACTCAAGCTCTGCCCATTGGTTAACATGCTCAATTATTGCAAAGGGATCTTGATCTGGCTCAACATCAATCGTAAAGAAGGCCAAAAAATTTGGTGCTTGATATTCTGGATTAGCTTGCTGGGCTTGCTGAACTAAGCCAACCAATTGATCGGGATCGACGCTGTTAAAGATCGGTTGAACAACATAGCCTTGAAAATCTTGATCGGTATAGGTTAGTGGAGCCAGCTGATCGTGGAATTTGACCACAATGCGGCGGGCTAGCGGCCCATGCTGATTGGTCGGTGGAATAAGCATCATTGACCTCATTTGGTGTGAATTATGGGTGCAATTTACTCGTTGTTGGGCGTGAGTGTTGCATCAATTGGCGTGGTGGTTGGGCTTGGGCTGGTTTTGGCGCTGGTTGGCTCAGGCGATGCTTTGGGTAAGGTCGGTGATTCAATAATTTCAAAACTCGCTTCGGCCCGCACAGTTTGACTTTGCATTTCAACCAGATAGAAACCAAGTGAAGCATCGACGGGGCTGACATAGACAAACGTGACTTTTCCGGTAGCATCAGCCATCAGTTCACCGGTTGCCACGAGCGCAAAATCTTCGTTGTAGATGGTGTAATTGACGTTTGCGTTGGGTTCGAATTTCTGATAGTGCAAGCTGAAACTTGTGCCAGCAATACCAAGGCTGGGGGTTATCAAAAGCTGATCGTTTGGCCCACTCGGAATCGGGATATCAATCGTGCGGGTGGCGATCGCTGCCAGATCGGGATTAGGCGAGGGTTCGGCTGGAGCCGCTATTTGATTGGTTGGCTCGACGCTTGGCAGCGTGGGCAAGTAGAGCTGTTGGCCTGCAAAAATGAGCGTGTCATTTAAACAATTGACCTGTTGAAGCTGTTCGACGCTCGTTCCGCTGCGGTAGGCTAGCTCGGAAAGCGTATCATTGAGCAAAACGCTGTAGCTGATCCATGTGCTCGGTTTTTGGCAGGCAACTACTGTTATAGCTGGTGTTGGCTGTTGGGTTGCTAATGGAGTTTGGATTGATACAGTTTGGGCAAGCGATGGTGTGATCAGACCAAGGATTGGGCGACTTGGTGTTGGAGCTGTTTGATCTGAACGAGGTGGGTTTTGTGACCCGCATCCTATTAATAACCAGCCGAGTGCTATGAACCAGGTAGCTAAGCGAGGTTTCATTTGGCTGCTCCTTGAGTGAGCCGTTGTTGGACGCGTTTTTGCAAATCGGCATTTGTGGCTAATAGTTGGGCTTGCTCAAATGACCACCGAGCAGCGCTGATTTGATCTGCCTCGACATAAACCACTCCTTGCCAGTAGTAGGCCCAAGCCGTAAGTTCCCGCAAAATCGGGTCATTCCTCGTTGGATCATAGCGATTAATTAGGGTTTGATAGGCTTGTAGGGCACAATTTGCCAGCTTGGTTGCCTCGCTATTCGAGGCTACAGTTCCACCGAGCTGTTGCTGAACATGCTGCAATTGCAAGGTACAAACGTTGCCGATTCCAAAGGTGGCTTTTTCCTCGATATAGCTGCCAAATGGCTGATCTGGCAAGGCTTTGGCTTGGTTAAAGAATTCCATGGCCTGAAACAAATTGCCTTGGGCATAAAAAATATTGGCTTTTGCCAGGTAAGCGCGGCCATAAGCTGGGTTAAGCTGGAGAATTGCGTCAAGGTAGCGCTGGGCGCGGGCGAAACAAGCGGTTTGATCATCCACTTCGAGCGCACATTGCTCAGTAGTGATCACGGCGGCAAATAATAAAAGCACCTCTTTGCCTTTAATATTTGGGTGAATTTCAGCGGCAGCCAGCGCTTGATTGATCGATGCTAGCGCTGCATCGAGGTTAGTTGTTCCCTCAAGCCCTACGTAGACCAAGGCTTTAGTAAATTCAATCAGAATCAGCGCATCAGGTAGATCCAACAACGAATGACCTGCTAAAAGATCAGCCTCTGAGAGTTGCAGTTGAGCGCCAATTTGATGCTCGCCATTGATCAGCTCGCCAATATTAATCCGATGGGGATCGATCACATAAAAACGCAGTGTTACAACTGCCCCCGCACTGCTCGATTGGGCATCACCGTAGATCACCATATGCGCATTCGTGGTTTGGGCTAGCTGCTGAGCAGCCTCAATCGATGGAATAAAACGTGGATCGGACTGAATTTTGACCCGATTGAAGCCACTCATTCCATACAGATTATCAAGATCCTGCGCCAACAGATCATTCCATTGATTAGGAATTTGTTGATTAAGCTGGCTAAATTCAGCGATCACAATATTGACATCGCCTGTCATGCTCTGTGATGAAGATGGTTGCGAGGCTTGGAATTGATTTGAAGCGTGTAAAGGTATCAGCAAACCGACGAAACCAACGATTAACGCAATAATTCGGCGAGCTAGGCCATGGTTTGGCTTAGTTGTGTTTGCGCTTGCGATCGGGTTTGGCATGACAACCGTTATTGTTGTTTGATTGAGGTTACCACCAACGACGTTATAGCTAGCTAAGTTAGCAGTTTGGTCATTAATAGTTAATCTCAGGGCTTGCCCATCAAGCGTCGTTGGTTTTTGCTCAAGCAGATCACAAATTGCCTGCGCCACGACAGCCGGATCGTAGCCCGGCATTTTTTGCTGAAACGCACGAATTAATTCAGCTTTGTCAATTTTATCAATCGCCAATGTGGCTGTTGCAGGATGTTGGGCAAGTTCATCCATAATCAATCTTTCGACGGAGTAATAATGGCCTTTAGGGCAATGGTTATTTTGGCAACGATCACTGTCATTACAAACAACTTCGGTAGCCTAATTATTTTATGCATTAGATTAAAGTCTGCTATACAAAACTAGTGCTTACTAAATATTGATGATATTTGCGACTTAGTATCAATAAAGGAAAGATCATGCGCTTCCGATCAGTCTTTGTGATGTGATGGTTTAACCATTACTGTGGAATGCAACCCATGGATCTGGCCCATGGGTCTAGGCTGTTGTGGAGGTTTATGTGATCAAACGTCCTTTGGTCGGAGTTGGCTTAATTGGGTTGTTGTTGGTGATTATGAGTATGTTTGCTGCCGCGCCACCGTATCGGGCTTCTGCTGTTAGCCCACAATTGACTCCAACCCCAATTGGCTGTGAACATGAGTGGTGGCAACAGACGAGTCGTGCGTTATCCCCAGAGCAATACCAACAAATCCAACAAGCTTTTGAAGCACTTGGTTTTGGTGGCTCCTTCCAGACCTACCTCTATGGTGAAATCGATAACTGTGGTATGTTGTATCTCCCGCTCCATCCCTTAGACGTTTCGTTGGCGGCGCAGACTCCACGATTTGATCATGTGCGGATGCAGCGCCAAGCTGATGCGCTTTACGCGATGCACTCTGAGCTGCGAGCTGCCCCGCATATTGTCATCACCTTGGTTTGGGGCGAATTGCCAAATCGTTGTATTTGGCGCATGTCGTCCAATCGCTGGTCGAATGATGATCCTAGCTCCTGTCCTAGCCCGCGAGAATCAGTTGTCGGTACATTTAACTATCTGCCTTGGGCGACTCGCTAAAACGTAGGCTTGGAGCAACGTTGTACGGTTCAGGCTGACGAATGGTTGTCAGCCTGAATCGTATTTTTACGCTACAAACCGAGCTGTTGGCGTTGTTCAGGATTGAGTTCGATGCTGTTGAGTTGGGTAGTTAATTGTTCAAGTTGTTGATCTTGCTCAAGGGCTTGGGCTAATTCGATTCGTGCTAGCAACGCTTGGGCATAATCAAAATTTGGGGCATCGGGATAGCGGGCAAGGGCATTATCAAGCGTTTTGGCGGCGGCGTGATCATCGTTTTTGAAATCGCGCAAACGAGCGGCGACGGCAATTGCTCGTTGCAATGGGTTTAGCTCAGGGTTTTGGTAGGCTTGGGCAGCTGCCTCATCCTCGACACCTTGTTTGATGAAAATAATCGAATTGCCAGCATTATCGGTGAGGGTAAAGCGGCTTTGGCCAGGTTTCATACGTGAGATGCGCGGAAAGCCTTGGGCGGGAACTTTGCCCAAACTCGTTCGTAGGTGTTGACTAAATTGTTGATGTAATTGCTCAACTTCGGGCACGATGATCAAGCAGGTGCTGTAGTTTTCGGCGGGTGCTAGCTGTTTCAAGCCGAAAAAATGCAGACAATAATCATCAGCATTGATTACAGCGTAGGGGTTAGGCTTGCGTTGGGTGTAGCTAACCGTAAAGCCAAGGCTAGACCAAAAAGCAATGGTTTGGTCTAAATCTGCGCAGGGTAGGGCTGGAATTGTTGTTGGCATAACCACCTCCAGATTTGTAGCTGCTGAGATTGGCAGTATAGCCTTGGCTCGGTTGTTTCGGCTCAGTCTTCGGCTGGATTTTAGGCTTGGGCTGCTAGTGCTTCGAAAAAGCGATCAAGCCCACCTGGAATGGCGGTGATCAAAATGACACAGGTTTCGGCATGATCGTTGCGAAAGAAATGGCGCGTGCGTTGCGGAAAGTGGGCGATACCACCAACTTCAAGTACCCATTGATTGCGTTCATCGCCAACCGTGCAGCGCCCCACTTGAACCACCAAAACCTCCATTTCGACCTCATGTTGATGCATTGCTGCACCTTGACCTGGCGGCAAAGTAACTTCCAAGACCGTACATTGATCGTTGGTGGCAGCGCTCGAAACCTTGCAGCGAATATCGCCAATCAAGGTTGTGCCTGCTTCGGGTAAGACAACAGAAATTGGCATAAATGGCTCACTCATGGGCAATCCTTCCGTGCTCAATTGATGATCTACTACACACTGATGAAGATAATTGGGTTCAATATGATTGGCATAAAAGCTGGATTAAATTTCCATCGATTCAATGATCGGTTTGATCTGGTCGGTATAGTGATCAATGAATAGCGTGAATTCTGCAACCCATGCATCAAGCAAGGCTTCACTCATGGGATTAGTGGCAGTGAAGAGATAGCTTGGCCCGTCAACCGAAAATGGATTATGGTTATGAGTAATGCAGCCATCAAGCTCTAGCCCTTCCGGTTTTTGTGATGTATCTGCTGCGACCACAAGGTGATAGCTATCTTTGGTTTTACCCAATTCGATACATCCATAGAATGGAAACGAATCATTATGGTACATATCAATATTGGTAAAAATTGGCCCTTGAAATTGGGCATGAATCTTGTGTTCCAATGCTACAAAGAATGGTTGGATTTGTGCCCATAAATATTCTCGAGCTGCATTATCCATCGTTATTTCCTTGGATTGCAGTGCTGCGTTCTTCGACGATTTTGCCGACTGCCAAAATTCTCGGCCCATTGAATATGACGATAAATTGATCAGGCTTAAGTCTACCTTCTGGTAATTGATGATGCGATCCAAAGCGACACTTCGCATATCCTTGGCGGGTCATTTCATCGTAATCAAACTGAATCCATTGGATGTCGCGAGTGGCTTCTTCTGGATCACGAAGGTAATGCCGCCAATGAATCTCGGTACGCATATTAGGATAAGGCACACCGTTATTACCACCAAACTGAGGTGGAATCCACATAAACTCGAAATGAATAAATATCGACATAATTCAAACCTCGATTAACCCTATTGCTTACTCTACCGTAGCTGAGCCAAAATAGTTCTCTGATCGATTTTTAGCCTTTTAGACCTAGGATAAGTTGTTAGGATGACCTAGCCGAAGCTAGGTTCACGAGTCCCATTAAAGGTAGTTTTTGGATAGGACTATTGGGACTGTTGACTTTGCTTTGAGGTCGGGTAAACTCAAAGCTATCCACTGACCCATTTGACCTATAATCCCAATGACTGACGATTGATTACTTGATCGATCAAAGACATCAACCTTGTGCTGAGGAGTCCATCTATGAAACGCTTTTCTCTCAAACTCCTGCTCGTAATGGTCATGGCTGCCACATTTAGCTCGATTTCACTGGCTTCGGAAGGCCAAGCGCTCGACAAAGCCCAACAAGCTGAACAGCATCGTTGTCGCCGACCAGGTGTTGATTGTGTCTTTGAAAAGGTTGAAGCCTATGTTGAAGCACGTTATGGTGTAGCTTCATTGCCAGCATTGACTCCGCCAACTGCCAATTATGTGTATGCTTCACAATCAGGCGAAACGGTCTTTATTTCGTCAGCTGGCCCAGAAATTTTGACTGGCAGCGGCGGTTTCCTCAAAGGCGAATTGCCAACCCTCTCGTTGGCAACGGCCCAAGAAGCTGCGATGTTGAGTTGTGTGCGGGGCTTACGCTTCCTGAAATCAACAATTGGCGACCTTGATCGGGTTGAGCACATTGTGATGGTTACCGGAACGGTCAATGTTACCCCAACCTACGACGATGTAACGTCTGGCCCAGTTGTTGGTGCACTTGGCAAAACCGTTGATGGCTGTTCAGACTTCTTGGTCGAAATTTTTGGCCCCGAAGCTGGTAAACATGCCCGTTCATCTGGTGGTAAAGTTGCATTGCCCTTCAATATGGCCACCGAAATCGAGTTGATTGTCGAAATTAAATAAGCTCTTGTATGGGCAGGCCTTGTGTGAGACAATCTCTTACATAGGCCTGCCCATCTTTGTTTAGCCACGCTACCCCACAATGCCCGCCTCATGCTCTCAACATTGTTGCACTAGGGTTTAAGTAAGAAGGAGATCCTATGCAGACTGCAACCAAACGCTCGAAATGGGTTCTTGGCAGTTTATTGGCCGCTAGTTTAGCCGCTTGTGGCACGGCTCAGCCAACCGCCCAACCAACATCCGTGCCTAGTGCAACCGCCGCGCTCAGCCAAACCAGCACCAGCACCACCTATCAAGTTGAAGTCTGGAATCCACCATTCGATTTTGCTAGCCCGCGGACATCAACCGACTATGTGCCCTTGGTTGTGGCCGATAAGGCTGAGACAATTTGTGTTTCAATTCCGCACATCAAGGATAGTTATTGGTTGGCGGTTAATTATGGCGTAGTTTCCGAAGCCGAACGCTTAGGCATCAATGTGGAAATTGTTGAAGCTGGTGGCTATGGCAATTTGCCAACCCAAATTACCCAAATTCGCCAATGTGTGGCTAACGGAGCCAAGGCTGTGGTGATTGGGGCGATCTCGCTTGATGGCCTCAACGATTTAATTGTGGAGCTGCAAAGCCAAAAGATTCCCGTAATTGCCTTTATGAATGATATTTCGTCGAAGGCCATTACCGCTAAATCGCTTTCAGTCCCCGGCGAAGGCGGCCAAGAAATTGCTAAATATTTAGTGCAAAAACATGCCAAGGGCAGCGATGCGGTTGATGTCGCTTGGTTCCCTGGCCCCGAAAAGGCTGGTTGGTCGAAAGCAGCCGATGAAAAATTTAAGGCTACTATTACTGGTGGCGCAATTAACATTGTTGAAACCAAATATGGCGATACTGGCAAAGAAGAGCAAGCAAAATTGATCGAAGAGGTCTTGATCGCACATCCCGAGATCGATTATATTGTAGGCACTGGTCAAACTGCGGTAACTGCTGCCGAAATTCTGCGCGAACGCAAGCTGCAAGATAAAATTAAAATTATGGCATATTATATCAGTCCAGAAGTGTATGCCGAATTGCAGAGTGGTGGTATCCAAGCAGCGGCGGTTGCTCCACCAGTTACAATTGCGCGAATTGCCATCGATCAAACGGTGCGCATTTTGGAAGGCAAAGAATTTATGGCCCATGTTGGCCCGAAGAGCTTCGTGATCGATACAGCATCGCTCACTAGCTTTGATCCGACGACTTCGATCCCACCCGAAACGTTCAAAATTACGCTGCGTGTGTCGCAATAGGTTGTTGTAGGTGGAGGATGGACGATGCTCCATAGTTTACGCAGGCAAGTTATTGTTATCCTCTTATTGGGAACATCGCTCTTGGCGTTGCTCAATTTAGCAATTAATGCTCGTGGCTTGGTGGCAGTGCGCAACCAAGCCACCAACGATAGCACCGCCGCGCTGCAAGCCCAAGCTGAACAATATCTCCTGCGCATTGCCCAAAGTCATGCTGCCAGCACGGGGCAAACAGTCCGTGGTGTGCAACAATTAGCGGTCACCACCCGCACCTATTTGCAACAGCCAACCAATCAAATTCCAAACTTGCCTGAGTTGAACGTAGCCCGTAATGGTCGCCAATATGCCAGCGGCGCAACCACAGTCTTGGTGGTTGCTAATCCCGATCAGGCCCAAGCATTAGCTGACATTCGTTATAGTCAACGGCTCGAAGATGTCTTGCCAAGCTTGCAAATCAGCGTGCCTGAAATTGTGCGTATCTCATATCTGACCGCCAATACCTTGCGCACCTATCCCAACATGACTCCTAACGATCCGCCAGTAGATTGGTTGCCCAGCCAAGAAGCAGCGTACCAAGCCAGTTTGCCAGAGAATAACCCGAGCCGCGCCTTGGTCTGGACAGAAGTGCATCAATCGATTGATCAATCGCAAGCATTGATCTCGGTTGCTGCACCAGTTTATGATAATGCCGATTTTTTGGGCACTGTCAGCGTCGATGTCAGCCTTGATCGTTTGAGTTTCTATCTCAAGGGATTAATTGTTGATCAATCGAGTTTTGCCTTTTTGATTACCCGTAATGGCGAAGTTGTGGCGGTGACCGAGGCTGGCCAGGGCGGGATTGTTCAGCAAATTTTGACCAATCAAGCCAACATGCCCAGTTCATCGATGATCAGCGATCTGCAAGCGGGCCGTGATGGAGTAACCACGGTGCGTTTGAGTGGGCGCGGATATGTAGTGGCCTATGCGGCAATTAGCGGGATTCCATGGGGCTTGGGCTTAGCTTCGCCCTTGGATGAAATTACGGCACGCACGACTGAAACCGCCAATCAAATTGCCACGATCACTAACCAAAGTCTTGGCTTGAGCATCGGTTTGGCCTTAATTGCGGTTATTTTGTTTGGCTTTGGCATGGCGCTGATTCTGCGCCGCCAATTTCTTAAACCACTGGCCGGCTTAATTGGCGCAACCAATCGAGTCGCCGACGGCGATCTCCAGCCAATTGAGGTTGAAAGCAATAATGAATTAGGTCAGTTGGCCAGCTCATTTAATAGCATGACCGCTGCTTTACAAGTTTCGCGCCAAGAAACCGAGGCCAAAGAGGCTGCACGCGAAGCCGCGATGCAGCGCCTGAGTGAAGTGGTGGTTAATCTCGAACACTCACTCGCTGAACGTCAACAGTTATCGCAACTGCTACGTGATGTTGCCTCACCAGTCATCCCAATTCTAAAAGGGGTGTTGGTGATGCCATTAATTGGTAGTTTGGATGGCGAACGGGTGCAGCAAGCCACCTCAATTCTCTTGACCCGGGTTCAACGGGAACGCGCTCGCAAAGTCTTGATTGATATTACGGGCGTGCCAATGATGGATGAACAGGCTGCCCAAGCCTTGTTAAGCATGATGAATGGCTTGCGTTTGCTGGGGGCAAGTGTAATTTTGGTTGGCGTTGGCCCCGAAGTTGCCCAAATGCTGACTACCTTGTCGGTCGATTTGAGTTCAGTCCAGACCTCAGCCGATTTGCGCACTGCCGTTGCCCAACTAAGCCGTTCGTAAAGTTGTGCATTCTACTATCAGACCCATGCATTGTGCATGGGTTCTTAATTTAATCCTAGGAGTTTCGTGTGACCTTTGATTTTACTGGGCCAATTTGGTTTTGGAAAGGGCCAGCGCCATGGTATTTCGTCACTGTGCCGCTTGAACAGAGCCAATCAATCAAGGCGGTTGCTGGGCTGGTGACCTATGGCTGGGGCGTGATTCCGGCCCAAGTGCAAATTGGCGGTACAACCTGGAGTACGTCGCTGATTCCCAAAGATGGCCTGTATCTTGTGCCGATCAAAAAGCCCATTCGTTTGGCCGAGCAGCTTAACGAAGGCGATCTGGTGAACATTCAGCTTAAGATTGGCCAGTGAGGCATCCAGATGACGCTTGTTAAACGTTCAACCACAAACTTGGTGTTAGCTGCCGATGCAGCGATCGACTTACAATTGCATACAACGGCCAGTGATGGCCAGTGGTCAGCACTTGATCTGATTCACCATTTGAAGCGTGAAGGCTTTGGCTTGGCCGCAATTACCGACCATGATCGGCCTGATATGGCGCAATCAATGCAGGATTTGGCGGTGGCTGAAGGTATGCCCTTGTTGGTAGCGACTGAAATGAGCTGTCTTTGGCGCGAACAGCTGGTCGATCTGCTGTGTTTTGGCTTTGAGCTTGGGCCAAATCCACTCATGGCGATTGCTGCCGAGCTGTATCAACGCCAGCAAACAATCATCACCAAGGCCTTTGCGTATTGTTGTGATCACGGCTATTTGACCCCTCAACATCAAGCCCAAATGGCCGAGATTCTAGCCCAACCATCGGCTCAACAACCTCATTTATTGGCAGCCTTGGTTAAGCAACAGAATCCAACCCTTGCCCCAGCCCAATTTTCGCAACTGATGCAAGCCTCAGGCTGCGATTTTGCAACCAATTCGATTGCCGCAGTTGTGGCAGCGGCCCAGCAAAGTGGTGCAATCTGTATCTTGGCCCATCCAGGCCGCAGCGATGGTTTTGTCTGTTTTGATCAAGCGCTGCTCGATGCGTTAAGGGATGAAGTGCCCTTAGATGGGATTGAGGCTGATTATCCCTTACATACTGCTGAACAAGCTGCCTTATACCGTAGCTATGCCCAACAACACTCGCTTTTAATTAGCGCTGGCTCCGATTCGCATAGCCCCAATAAACCGCCGATTCGCTATCGAGCTGCTGATTATCGCGCTTTGTTGGAACGATTGGGGATTATAGTTCAAGCTGATTGAATTTCGTGGTTAAAAAGGCTTGAGCAATTGTTCAAGTGTTTGGGTCACCTCAGTTTGCCAAATTTGGGTAAATTGCTCGGGGCTAAGTTGTTGTTGACACCACGCAAGGCTGGCTTGCCATGCTGCTTGTTCAGGTACTGAGCGCAAACGTGGCAAGCTTTGGCGTTGTTGTTCAGCAGTGCTTAGCAATTGCAAGCAGGCTGCGGCTTGATTGGCTTGCTTGCCCAAACATAGGCTATGCGCTAACCCTTCAAGACATTCGACCAAACCCCATGGCAAATCGTTGGCTTGGTACATTTGAATACTAGCCAGAAACCAGCTTTGGGCTACTTCAGGCTGGTGTTTGATCAAAGCAATTGTGCCCAAACGTGCCTTGAGCCAGGCAATTGCCCAAGCAGGCTCGTCGCGCTCGAAGATTGCCAATTGTTGCTCAAACGCATAGGCTTGGTCCAAATCACCTGCGAGAATACCCAGCCAGTTGAGGTGAATGCTGGCCCAGCGAATTGCCGAGGGTTCTTTGAGTTGTTGGGCTTGCTCAAGGCTGGCTTGAAATCGCTCGCGAGCTAGCTGATACTGGCCTTGCTCCAATGCCGAACGCCCAAGATGCCGCAAAATTTCAAGATAAATTTGTTGATATTGATGGCTTTGAGCGAGCTTGAGACTTTCGTTGAGTAATAACTCGGCATCAGCATAACGCCCTTGATCAATCGCCATTTGGCCAAGTGCTTTGGTTTGATGCACGATGCTCCACGAATGATCCAAGCGGCGTGAGGTCGCTAAGGCTGCTTCTAAAAAATGCTGAGCTTGTTTGGCTTGACCCTGCGATTGCAAAGCTGCGCCCAAGTGAAACAACGACCAAGCAATCTCCTCTTGATCATCGAGTTGGCGGAAGAGACTTAAACTTTCTTGATAGGCTCGCATGGCAAAATCGCGCTGCCCCGCCCACTCGGCCAATAAGCCAACCCCATGCAACGCTCGGGCAATTCCCTGTTGATCGTCGAGGCTGGTGGCGAGGTGCAGGCTTTGCTCGAACATGGCTTGAGCCAAATCATGCTGATGCAAATCGACTGCCAACCAACCAGCGCCCCAAAGCACCTTGGCACGGGCTTGTTGATAGGCTTCGCTATTGACCAGCGGCAAGGCCAAAGCCAACTCAATCCAGTGCAAGCCTTCCTGCCAGAGATGGCGAATTTGCCAAAATTTCCAGAGCGAACCGATCAGTTGCAGCAACGCTTCGGCTGCTTGTTGTGCCACGAGCCAGTTGAGCACATCCCAAAGGTTGCTACGCTCCCAAGTCAAGCGCTCAAGCCACAATGCTTCTTGTTGGCCGAGTTGTTGCTCGGCATGTTGGGCAAGTTGGATGTAATAATGCGCATGCCGCCAGCGCAATGCTTGAGCTTCGCTGGTTTGTTCAAGCTGCTCTAGCCCATATTCGCGAATAATTTCGAGCATGGCAAAGGTGGCGAGGCCATCGTTTGAGCTTTCTTCGCGCACTAAACTTTTATCAAGCAAATTGAGCAAAATTGTGAGAACTTGAGGTTTGGCAATTTGAGTTTGACACAGATATTCGGCGGCATCTAATGTCCAATGGTTGGCAAACAGGCTGAGGGTGCGAAAAATAGTTTGCTCGTTGGGCGTGAGCAGCGTGTAGCTCCAAGCAATTAAATTGCGCAAGGTTTGATGCCGCTCAGGCAGATCGCTATTGCCTTGATCGAATAATTCGAGCCGCCGATCGAGCCGCGCGAGCATTGCTTGGGGTGGCAGGCCACGAATTCGTGCCGCCGCCAGCTCGATCGCCAAGGGTAAGCCATCTAAACGCCGACAAATTTCGCCAACGATCGCGCGATTTTGGGCTGTTAGGCTAAATTGAGGTTGTACCATTTTGGCGCGAAGCTCGAATAATTCCACAGCAGAATAGCTGGTTTCGGTGCTAGCTTGGTGCTCAAGTGGGTGTTGTGGCACATCGAGTGGTGGCAAATCAATCAGGTGTTCAGCGTGTAATTTCAAGGCAAAGCGGCTGGTAATCAGCATTTTGAGTTTGCTGCATTGGGCGATCAATTGGCTGATAATTGGCACAACCATCATCACATGCTCAAGATTATCGAGCACCAGTAAGATCGAGCGTTGGCCAATCGCGCCGATCAATTGCTCTAAGGTTGATTGATGGGTTGGTTGGGGGATTTCCAGCGTTTGAGCGATCAGCGTCGGCAATTGTTCAGCATCGTGCAATGACGCTAAGCCAATAAAAAAGCTCCCATCACTGAAATGTGCTTGAATCTGCTGGGCAAGCTGGGTTGCAAAATGAGTTTTACCAACGCCACCTGGTCCAACAATGCTCAGCAAACGGATGCTTGGCTGGAGCAATAGCTGGCTGGCATTGGCCAATAATTCCGCGCGGCCAATTAAGGGTTGGCTTGGCTCAGGCAGCCGTTTCACTCGTGGAATTGGATTGATTGGGCTAGGTGGTTGATGGACCCGTGCGGTTTGCACAAAGAGCGCTTGCTGTTCAGCTGGAATCTGCAAAAAGCTGGCGAGCCGTTCAGCCAACTGGCGCGAAGGGCGGCGGGTACCATACTCAAGCTGACGCAACATGGCCAACGAACAGCCAACTTGTTGGGCTAACTCGGCTCTGCCAAGGCCCAATTGCTTACGAGCCTGTTTGATCCATTCTGGGAAGATTGGCCGATCATCCATCGTACAAGTCTCTATCGGTTGCGCTAACGCAGCCTGCAAAACAATTGCTAGTATACCCGAAGGCTGGTTAGCTATCGAACAACAGCCGACTATGCTGTTGAATTGCCGCTTGCAGATCGCGAAAAACCCGCACATTGCCAAGCTGGTGGCCCATACTCACAATAGCTTGGGCTGCTTCAGGCCGCACGCCGATAAATGCAACGGCTGCCCCAAGCAAGCTACTGGCATGGACAATCTGCTGAAGCATGGCTGCCCCAGCCTGATCAAGCACCGCAACCCCAGTCAAATCCAAGAGCAGAATTTTGGCTTGATAGGCATCAACCGCCTGTAAAAGCTGCGCTTGAATATCGTGTAACCGTTGCTGATCAAATGTGCCAATCAGTGGGGCAAGCAGTATGTGTTGGTGCAATGGCAAGATTGGCAAACTCAACGAACGAATCGTTGAACGTTGTTGATCATTTTCATTCAATAAACGGGCTTGCTCGGCGATCAATTGTTCCGAATTTGCCAAACTCTGGCGTAATTCCGCCGTGCTTTCAGCCACCCGTTGACTAAGTTGATCGCGCTCATCTTGCAGCGTTTTAGTTAATTCGCGGCTCCGCTGCTGAGCTAAATTCATTGCGTGAATGGCTTGGTGGGTGGTGCGTGAGCCAACATAGCCCAAGCCAATAATCATCAACAACAAGCTACTGGCCAAGCCGAATACTTCGCTATTTTGCGGCAATGTTTGTGGGATATTCTGCGTTAATAGCGCGAGCAAACCTAAGGCAGCCAAACTCGTGCCACTGGCGAACAGTAAACCGCGTGGCGATAGCGTGACAAAGGCCATCAAAATTGGTAAGAGAAAGAAAAATGGCGTAAAAGCCACCCGATTGGCCACCACTGGCGCGGCGACCAAGGCCGCGAGTGCAGCAGCAATCAATAATCCGGCGGCACGATTGGCCATTCCACGGCGGGCTAGCCAAATGGCTGCTAGCCCAAGCAGCCCAAATGGGCTGGTGAGTAAGGCAGTTTCGCGCCAGCCAGTTGCAAAAATGCTGAAAATACCAATTAATATGATACAGCAAACCAAAAAGAAGGTAATCCCAACGATAGCCTTCCCACGCCGCCGAATATTTGCGTCGGCGTGGTTGATTCGGAAAAGCCCTGCGAGTAAAGCCTTAAAACGCATAGTGCTATGGTATCCAGCTAAAATGGCCTTTGGTGATCATTATTCAGCAATCGTTGCCAAAATTAAACGATATGGTTTGCCTTGATCTGCTAAATCAATGATGACATATTTAATCAGATAGCCGCGTTGATAGTAGGAATCGGTATACCCAAGGTAGAGATTGGGAGCCGCAATGGTTTCCATTATACTGCGGGTTTTTAATTTATTTGCGTAAGCTTGATCATAAAATTGCTCAAGTTCGACGATACTTTTGCTTGATGTAAAGAGGGTCTGACTAATCGTTGTCGCATAGCCAACGTGATCTAAAACTGAGGCAATTTGCAGTTGAAAACTTGCGTCGGCAACCTCAGGGTCGTCCAGCGCATAAAACGTCACCGGCTCAGGCCAAATGATGCTTGGTAGTACCGCTACTGGAGTCGCTGTTACTGGGCGATCGGCAATCGTAGGGGTTGGTTTTTCAGGAATATCAGTCGTTAATGTTTGGATCACTAAAACTTGATCGTCATTGATCTGCATTGTGATCATTGCTATAGCAACTGGTGTTTGATCAATGGTTTTACTATGAACAATATGCGAATAGCGATCATCACCTTGGCCGCTAATCCACTCCCAGTCACGACTATTAAGTTTTGAGCTAATAGTTGCATATACCAAACTAAGTCGATCCGTGCTGATGAACACGTTTCGGCCTAGAATATTCGTATAGGGTTCTGCTGCATGCCAATTTATTAATAATTGATCAATTTTTTCATCGGAGCCAAATACATAAGCATCACCCCATGTTGGAATTTCATATGACTCGGGAATTGCAACTTCATAGCCTTCGATTGTTCGAGTTGATGTCGTTGAGGATTGAGTTGGCTTGACAGTTGGGGTTGGTTTTGTTGGAATATCAGTGGTTAAGGTTTGAATTAATAAAACCTTTGCTGGTTGATCTTTGTCATTCCCGGCAATAATCAGTGTGTCTAAAGCGACAGTTGTTCCATCAAAAACTTTAGTATAAACCAGCTGAACATAGGCCTCATCATAATTAGTAAGCATTTTCCAATCGTTTTGATTGAGATCTTGAGTCACGATTCGATAAACAGTCTCAAATTGGCGATCGCTAATAAAAACGTCACGACCAATAATAGTGCTATATGGTTGCTTTTTTACCCAAGTGGTTAAAATCTCATCAATTGCCGAATTACTGCCGATTGGATAGCGATCATCCAATCCAAAAATACGGGTTTTATACGATTCAGGAATTGCAACTTCGTAGCCTTCGACTGTGCTGACAGCTTCGGTTTGAGTTGGATTAGGGGTTGTAGTTTGACTACAGCTGGCTAAGAGCAACGCCATGATTAAAAACCAACGCTTGAACATTTGTCCTCTCCTCATAATACGTTTAATTGCAGCCATAACGAAACTCCAAGTGCTAAACTTGGAGTTTCGTTATAAGTAAAAAACTGAATAATTAGCTAGAGATTATCTTTCGTGATCAATTTTAGTTCGGTGCGAATCCAGCCGCTAAATTTCTCGCCTTTGAGTGTGCGATAGCCATAATCCATGCCGATTGCGGCCATTTGCGCACCGTATTGTTCAACGGTCGCCAACATTTTACCATCTTTGATCAAGGGTTGCACCGCTGGAATGTTATCAAAGCCCACGACTTTGATTTTATCGAGCATGTTGGCGGCTTCGAGTGCTTGAACCGCCCCAAATGCCATTGAATCGTTGGCACACATGATTCCTTGTAAGTCGGGGTATTTTTTGAGCCATGCGGCGGTGATGCTTTGGCCTTCGCTGGTTTCCCAGTGGCCACTTTCAGCAACGACTAAATTCAAGCTACCATCGGCGATGGCATCGTCGAAGCCTAAGCGGCGTTGGACGGCATTATCGGCCTCTGGATTGCCTTCGAGCACTGCGACTTTGCCGCCTGCGCCTAAGGCTTTGGCCAGCACCTCGCCCGACATTTTGGCTCCAGCACGATTATCGGGGCCAAAAAAGGCCAGATCGATGCCAGCAGCTTTTTTGGTTGCTTCATCAAGCGCAACGTCGATATTGATCACGACGATGCCAGCTTTGACCGCTTTGGCAACCGGGGCAACCAAGGCAATCGAATCGGCGGGAGCCAACACAATCACATCATATTTTTCAGTAATCAAGCGTTCAAATGAGGCAATTTGGGTGGCGAAATCGCGCTCGTCGTTAATTCCGGTGGCAGTGAAATCAAAGCGGGTTGCATTTTGGCGCGCATATTCTTCAGCGCCAGCCTGCATTTGTTGGAAGAACTCGTTGCTCAGCGATTTCATAACGAGGCCAATTTTGGGCTTGGTTGGGGTGGCAGTGCTCACTGGCGTGGCGCTGGTGGTTCCACAGCCAGCGAGTAACCCGATGGTGGTAAACGCCCCGAAACGCAGAAAATCACGGCGGGAATATCCGACGGAGTTTACCAGAACTTGCGGCTTGTTGGTTGGCTTTTCCATTGGATGATCCTTTTGCACATGGGGAACACGAAGAAGGCCTGAGACGAAATTGCTGTGTTCTCACATTAATCTTGATTAAATTCGTCAAAATTTACGAGCAAGTTAACTATCGCAATTTTACCATTTGTGTCTAGCCTCAATAGTCCCATCCTGCTCTAGGAGTATGCTTAAACCCGTTTAAGCGCTTTTTAACATATCTGCATAAAGGTTATTAAATTTTTTTGACAAATCAGTTAAGATCCTTTAATATATAACTAATCCACTGATACGGAGCTTGATAGTGTTGTTAGGTTCGTTTGCTGACTGCGTAAAAGGAGGACGCAACATCAGGATCATCGGCCTCACCGATCCTTCATGACAACGATGTGTAAAGGTGTAGGTACAGCCGCTGTTGGTTTGGTACTGCACGATTTTGGTTAAAAAATCAACCCACATGTTGAGGAGGCAACTTTGAAGCGTCTGTTTGTTTCGAGCATGTTGATCTTGGCGGTTAGTGCGTTTGCTGGCTCAAATTCATCGTTCGCCCAGTCACGCGATGTAGAAAAACCCGTCGATATTGGCGATGCCGTTGGTCTCGACCTCAATGCCCCTGCTGTTCCTGGTCAATTTGTCATCAAATTCAAGAATTCAACCTCAAAAGCTAGCCGCGCCAACAGCCTGAGTGCGTTGGGCGCAGTGCAAATCGATCGAATCGAAGCGCTTGACGCTGAAGTCGTCGAATTTGCGAGCTTGAAGAGCAACGATAGTTTGGCAATGCGCCAAGCCATGGTTGAAAGCTTGCTCAAAGATGGCAATATCGAATATGCCGAACCCAACTTTATCTATACTTCAACTTACACTCCCAACGACCCAGGTCGTAGCTCACAATGGGCATGGGGTGTAACCCAGGCATACACTGGTTGGGATATCACGCGCGGTAGCAGCAGCGTTGTCGTTGCGGTTGTTGACACTGGGATTCAAAGCACTCACCCTGATTTGGATGCCAAAATTGTCGCTGGCTACGACTACATCGATAATGACTCAACGCCAAATGATGGAAATGGCCACGGCACGCACGTCGCTGGGACGGTTGCTGCTGAAACCAACAATAGCACTGGTGGCGCAGGAACCTGCCCCAACTGTCGCTTGATGGGCGTTCGCGTGTTGAATAACAGTGGTAGCGGTACTTTGGCTGGTGTGGCCAATGGCATCACCTACGCTGCTAACAACGGCGCAAAAGTCATCAACTTGAGTCTTGGTGGCGGCGGTTCAACGGCCTTGCAAAATGCCGTCAACTACGCTTGGGGCCGTGGGGTATTCTTGGCTTGTGCCGCTGGTAACAGCAACACCTCAAGCACCACGAGCGCTTACCCAGCTGCTTATACCAACTGTTTTGCGGTTGCATCAACGACTTCAACCGATGCCCGCTCATCATTCTCAAACTATGGTACATGGGTCGAAGTAGCCGCCCCTGGTTCGAGCATCTACTCAACCTGGATTAACAGTGGCTACAACACGATCAATGGTACCTCAATGGCTACCCCTCACGTTGCCGGTTTGGCTGGCTTGTTGTCATCACAAGGTTTGACCAACAGCCAAATCAAGAGCAAAATCTGCTCAAGCTCCGACCAAATTAGCGGGACTGGCACGCGCTGGACTTGCGGTCGGATCAACATCTACAAAGCTGTTCAATAGTTCGGCTCTCATCTGACGGAATAAGTGGTCAGCCGACCGCTTGGTGTGTGGAAGTGTTCAATTGATCCTGTAAAAACCTAAGCAACCTATCAGATCAAAAGCCCATGGGACTAGCTAGACCATGGGCTTTTGGTTTTAGGCGTTTGGCTCAAATCGGCGTGGTTCAAAGCTAAAATACTGCCGAAAATCGCTTAAATCGCAGGTGTTGCCTTGTAGCAAGAGGCTTAATTCAGCCCGATTAATTGGCCCTAAGCCTGTGGTTGTGCCAATTTGCGCGATCAACTGCCCTAGCCAGTTTGACACAAACCACGGGCGTAGTTGGCGATTTTGGCTGGCGGCCAAGCGCTCAAGTAGGTGAAGAAAACTCAGTTGCTCACCGCCACCAGCTTCAATTAGGCAATTGGCGATTGTTGGATTTTCGACAGTTTGCCTGATTGCCCGAACGAGATCGCCGATCTGAATTGGTTGAACTTGATAACTGCCATCGCCCAAAATCGGGGTGATGGGCAAGCGGGCTAAACGTCGAAATAACTCCATCGAATAGCAGCCTGCCCCATAGACAAAGCTTGGGCGTAACACCACCCAAGGGATGCTTTGCTGGCTCAGGGCTTGATCAGCCAAGGCTTTGCTGCGCACAAACGCTTGTGGTGCGGCAACATTAGCTCCCAAGGCACTAATTTGGATAATTTTTTGCAGCCCGTATTGTGCTGCCGCCTTGAATAGCGCGATTGGCACACTGGTATGGACTGCTTGAAAACTGGCTTGGCGGCTTTCGCGCAACATTCCGACGCAATTAATCACCATGTCATGCTCGGCGATTTGATCGAGCCATGTTGCAGGTTTGAGCCATTCGGCTACCACATATTGCGTGGCTGAGTTGATTGGCATGGTTGGTTTGTGGCGCACCAAGCAGGTTAATTGATGGCCTGCTTGGCTCAATTCTACTGCTACATGCCGCCCAATAAAACCACTTGCTCCAGTCAGGAAAATGCGCATGGCTCACCTCAGTGCTGGTTCAACAAGACCTTGCGTCGATAGCCGCGCAACCAGCGATAGGCAATTGGCTGAATTTCATAGCAAATTTCAGGCTGCACCGAATATGCTTTGAGCCATTGAAAATCAGCGTGCTCGACATGGCGGAGTTGATGTTGCCACGCTGCTTCATCGCGCTCGATCCGCACAATATTGGCTTCGCCTGGTTTACTAATCGCGATTCCGCGTGGCGGATATTTGAGATACGCCGCAGCTTGTTCAAGGCTATCAAAGATTGAATCGCTGGTGAGTTGGGCTGGTTGTTGGTTGTTGATCTGGACAGTTGCTGCGGCAACTGAATTATTAATTGAAATACTAGTCTGCTCAACCGAGCTTTTAACAATAACTGGTGTATGATGAAAATTAAAATTGGTCACCAAATTGCCAGCCCACGCTAATAATGGCTGATCACAATCGCTACGCACAAAATACAAGCCTTGATCTATACCATATGGAGTTTTGAGATTGACATAAATTCGATAAGCAACATGCCAATAATTAAACCCTAAGGGGTGAGGCGCAAACCAGGGACGCATATGCGAAACATGGCATATCACAATATTCCAAAAACCGAAACCTTGATATTCAGTGGCAGTTAATTCGGCTGGCAGCAACGCTTGAAATTGATCAATTGGCATGCGATAGGTTAAAAGCCAGCAGCGATCGATCTGGCCTTGCATGGTAATTGGATTATGCAGGATGGGCATACTAACCTCATTTGGCTAAAAGATGGCGCAAGCGATAAAAACAGACTGCGCCTGTACCGTTGAGCAATAGCATCCATAACAGCCACGTTTGCCAACGGGCGAGTTTGATGACGCTGAGTTGTTCGGCGAGGGCCGTGGCCATGCTCAGGTTGGCAATCAACACTAACAACAAATTGCGTTGCTGGGCATAGGCTTGGTTTTTGAGCACATAGTTGAGCAGCGCAGTGATTAACAAAATCGTCTCGCCATAGCTCATGCTCACCAAACATGCCTGAATACAACTATTAATGTTGCCTCGGCTGGCGAGCAATAAAGCTGGACCAAGGACGAGCCAACCAGCGCCAGACGATAGGGTCAGCCACCAAGCAGCACCACGTTGCGACCATTGCGGGAGCGCTTGATTGAGCGAACCACCAAAGATCAACGAGCCGCCAACTGCTAAACCGCTATGTAATAACCAAGCGCGATAAGGCCATTGCTGGAATGGTTGATCAATCTGTTGGGCCAAGCTTTGTTTGGGCTGGCGTAATTGTTGAAAAAATGTTTGCATCGAACGCACCTCATATCCGAACTGATGGACTAAGCATAGACTGGCTATGTTACAAGCTCGTTACAACATGAGGCTATGGGATACTAGTTTTTTAATCAATCTCTGATAGCCTAGGGCCAGAAGCCATACTCTCGCTACGTCTTTGGATTAAATGCTGTTCCCTGACGACTAGCCCCTGATGCCTAACCCCTGATCTCGCTCTCTGTTCTAAGCATGCTAAAATGGCTCATCATTACTTCTGAGGAGCCTGCATGGATTATCGTGATTTAGGTCGAACTGGTTGGCAGATTTCGACGATTGGCTTTGGGGCATGGGCGATTGGCGGCGATGCATGGGGCAAAACCGACGATGCTACCTCGTTGGCCACAATTCACACAGCGATTGATGCTGGGGTAAATTTTATTGATACAGCTGATGTCTATGGCGATGGTCACTCCGAGCGCCTGATTGCCCAAGTATTGCGTGAACGTCCAGGCGAGATCGTCGTTGCAACCAAGGCTGGTCGCCGTTTGAATCCCCATACAGCGGCTGGTTATAATCGCGAAAACCTAACTGCCTTTGTTGAGCGTAGTTTGCATAATTTAAACACCGAAGCCCTCGATTTGCTGCAACTGCATTGCCCGCCAACCGACGTTTATTCAATGCCCGAAGTCTTCGAGGTGCTCGATAACTTGGTGCGGGCTGGCAAGGTGCGTTACTACGGCGTGAGTGTCGAGCGGGTCGATGAGGCTTTGGCCGCGATTGAATATCCCAATGTGCAAAGCGTGCAAATTATCTTCAATCTTTTTCGCTACAAACCAATTGAGCAATTTTTTGCGGCAGCCAAAGCCAAGCGAGTTGGTATTCTGGCGCGGGTTCCGTTAGCCAGCGGCTTGTTATCAGGCAAAATCAGCGCTGCAACCACTTTTGAAGCCAGCGATCATCGCAACTATAACCGCCATGGTGAATCGTTTGATCAGGGCGAAACCTTCTCAGGGGTCGATTATGCTACGGGATTGCAAGCCGTTGAGGAATTACGCGCTTTAGTGCCAATCGATGCCAGCATGGCTCAATTTGCCTTGCGCTGGATTTTGATGTTCGATGCGGTGACGACGGCGATTCCTGGGGCCAAAACGCCTGAACAAATGCGAGCCAACGCTGCTGCTGCCGAGCTAGCCCCGCTCGATGCGGCAACCATGGCCCAAGCCCAAGCGATTTATGATCGTTTGATTCGACCATTGGTGCACGAGCGCTGGTAGGATATGGTAGTTGGTTGTTGGGGATCGGGGATCGGTAGGTTTTGAGTTCTTCGTGGATTGTGCTGAATGATCCACGAAGAATATGAAGAGCCGGAACCACGAAGGACGCGAAGAGCGCGAAGCTTGCTTTTTTAGCCACGAATTGCCCGAATTTCACCAATTCTCCTTGCGTTATCCCGTAGCCTTCAGTCAATAGCTCTACAATTCTCCGCGCCTCTGGGTTAAAGCCCTGTCCTCTGATACCAATCCCCGATCCCCAACAACCGATCCCTAATTGCTAGCGTGGCCAATACAAGATAATTGCTGCGCCAACTAAGGCCAAACAGGCTCCAATTAGGCTTGGTTGATCCGGCGGATTATGATCGATCAGCCAGCCCCAAGCGAGCGAAAGCACGATAAACACCCCGCCATAGGCTGCATAAACTCGCCCAAAACTCCAAACTTGTGGTTGAAGCGTTGGTAAAACCCCATAACCAACCAACAAAATTGCCCCTAGTACCCCAAACCAAATCGAGCGATCGGCGCGAAGCCACTGCCAAACCAAATAACCGCCAGCAATTTCAGCCAAACCCGCCAAAATAAATAACAAAACTGCGCGAAATATTTGCATGAGTTATCCTTGAGTTAAATGATGTAATCCCCAAGGAGTTTAGCAGGAGCAAAAAATTGTCTCGTAACCATGCGCAAGTGGTTGCACCAAGTTCTTGAGCGTAACATACAATCGTCTTGGAGTTTGAATGTGATTGGTTATATTCTTCTTTATAACTTTGTGGGGCTTGACGGGCTAATTATACTGATCCTAACAATGCTTTATCCCCATATCTAGTATGGGAAATTATATTTAATAATGATGTATAAAATAATTTTGGCTTGTTTGCCCACTAATGCTTACTCCTTAAATATATGAGGATGGCCAATGACTACTAATAGTATTGTTAATGAACGCAGAGAATCGATTTGCCAATGCTTAATTTCATTTGGATTCCCTGAAGATACCATATATTCACCAGAGCTATTAACATTAGGTTATTTTCCTTCGAAGCAGTCGAAAAAGACACTTGCATTTTTGATACTTACGTATCAGCAAGAATGCCCTGTATCTGTACTTAAACGAGTGAGTGATCAACCTGCTGGTATAGTACGATCGCTTAGGGATAAAGGCTTTATCTTCAAATCTAATCCAAATACTCCATCAGAATTTCAATATCAGAACCAAGCTGGAATTCAGTGTCGTTGTATTGAAAGATTTGACCCTCATAAGACTAAGGTTGGAGGACGGGCTAAAGCTCTACTTTCCAAATCTTTGGCTGCAGCTATATCAGCAATTGAGGTATACAATAAACCGGATTTTAGATATAGAGAAGAAACATTTGCAATATTATTAGTTAATGCATGGGAGTTGTTATTAAAATCAAAAATAATGGCTGATAATAATAATCAGATTTCTAGTATTCAAGTTTTGGATTCCAATGGTTCTCCAAAACAGACTCGTTCCGGTAATATTATGACAATAGACATTATAAAATCTATGAATATATTGAACTCACAAGGAAAGATTAATAAATCTTGTTTGGAGAATATAACAATATTAGTAGAATTAAGAGATAATGCAATCCATTTTACTAATAAAAATACTGATTTATCCAAAAAAGTCCTAGAAATAGGAACAGCTAGTCTTAAAAATTTTGTTTCTATTATCCTTGAATGGTTTGATGAAGATCTATCAAGTTATAATTTCTTTCTAATGCCATTATCTTTTTTTCACTTGGAAGAAATACAAAGCCATCTTTTTCCCAGCGAAAAAGAACTTCAAAGATTAATATCTTTTATTTACCAAAAAGAATTAAATAATCCTTACAGCGATGAATCAAATTATAATATTACATTGGCATATGAGATTAAGTTTAAAAAATCATCTACATCAAATATTACTATAACTACAAATAAAGAAGATACAGCAGTTAAGGTTTATGTTGACGAAGATGAAAAAATTAAGAATCAATACCCAATAGATTTTAATCGTCTAAAAGAAATTCTTGCTAATAGATATATTGATTTTAAGGCTAACAAACGATATCATCATATACGAAAGAGTTTAGAGAATCAGGAAATACATGGTGAACGTTATTGCTGCATTCGATATCTCAATTCTATAACTAAAAAGGGAACTCATAAAAAATTTTATAGTACTGAAATTATTAAAGAGTTTGATAAACATTATCAAAAACGATAATTATGAACCTGCTCCTCAGGCTTTGTAAATCCAAAGTTTTTCTATCTCCAGTTGTATGAATGTTGGCTATTGGCTTTTGGATTGAGAGATCCTTGAAAATACCAAACCATGTTCCGCTAGCCCATAGCCTTCAGCCCATCGCTCGCCAACCCTCTGGGTTAAACCCTCAATCCTGATCCCTGACCTCTAGCTACTGATCCCTCGCCCGTTTGACAAATCTGAGCCTGTTGCGTATACTGCGCCTTGAATAAAAACAGTTATATCCGACTAAATTGTGTTAATGACATAATCAACTTGTTGGTGATAGATTTTGCAAGTTTTTAGCTGAACAATTGAGCTAAAACGAGCAACTGTCAGCATCAGTTATTGCCATTCAAACTGCAGGCAAAGCCTGATCGGTTAGGGAGCGTTTGTGCAATTTTCAGAGTACCCCGAACTGAAAAACCAAGTAGCCCTAGTAACAGGTGCTGCTCAAGGTATTGGGGCCGCAGTTGCCCAAGAATTATGCCGCCATGGTGCACATGTGGTGGCGCTTGATGTTCAATCGGCTGGTTTGCAGGCGTTGCAACAACGCTTAGAAACCAGCGCAGGCCAGCTTAGCACGTACACAATCGATGTGCGTAAGGCCCAAGCGGTTGAAACGTTGGTTGATGCTATCGAAAAACAGACGGGGCCGATTGGCCTGTTGGTGAATGTTGCTGGTATTTTGCGTATGGCTCCAGTCGTTGAGTTGAGCGATGAGGATTGGGCAACCAGTCTCGATGTGAATGCCACGGGCGTGTTCAATCTAACGCGGGCAGTTGCTCGGCGCATGGTTCCACGCCAAGCTGGCAGCATCGTGACGGTTGGCTCGAATGCCGCTGGCGTACCGCGCATGCAGATGGCGGCCTATGCTGCCTCGAAAGCTGCCGCAACTGCCTTCACCATGTGCTTGGGCCTTGAATTAGCACAACATAAGATTCGCTGTAATGTCGTTTCACCTGGCTCGACCGACACCGCCATGCAACGCACGTTGTGGCACGACGAAACTGGCCCGCAACGGGTGATTGCTGGCTCATTGGAAACATTTCGCTTGGGGATTCCGCTTGGGCGGATTGCCGAGCCTGCCGATATTGCCAACGCTGTTGTTTTTTTACTCTCCGAGCGTGCTCGCCACATTACAATGCACGATTTGCGCATTGATGGCGGCGCAACGCTGGGTGCTTAGATACAAGGATTTCTCGCTCATGAGCAATGCAAACGCATCGACCAAGCCCGCGCCGTATCGACTTGCTGCTCGTACCGATGCCCACCAAGCCACAATTGTGGATCTTGGCTCGGTCAAAATTGGCGGCGGCCAACCAGTCGTGATGGCTGGCCCATGCTCAGTTGAATCAGAAAGCCAATTGCTCAACACGGCCTATGCAGTGGCCGAAGCCGGAGCACATATGCTGCGCGGCGGGGCTTTCAAACCACGCACATCACCCTATGCCTTCCGTGGCTTGGGCGAAGCAGGCTTGAAGATTTTGGCTAAAGCTCGCGCCGAAACTGGCTTGCCAATTATTACCGAAGCGCTCAATACCGCCGATTTAGATTTGGTGGCTGAATACACCGATGTGATTCAAATTGGCGCACGCAATATGCAAAATTTTGCCTTGCTCGAAGCTGCTGGTCGCACTGGCCGCCCAGTTATGGTCAAACGTGGCCCAGCTGGCACGATTGAAGAATGGCTATTGGCCGCCGAATATGTGTTAGCCACCGGCAATCCCAACGTGATTTTGTGTGAGCGTGGCATTCGCACCTTTGAAAATGCTACCCGCAACACGCTCGATTTGAATGCTGTGGCCATGGCCAAACATCGCAGCCATCTGCCTGTGATCGTTGATCCCAGCCATGGCACTGGCAAATGGTACTTGGTTGCGCCTTTGGCCTTGGCTGGCTTGGCGGTTGGTGGCGATGGCTTGATGATCGAAGTCCACCATGATCCTGATCATGCTAGCTCCGATGGCCCACAATCGTTGAACCACGAACATTTTGCTGATTTGATGGAAAAAATCAATCAACAATACGCCCAGCCAGTTGCGCGGGAAGTGGGTTTGAACTAAGCCAAGGCTGTGTAGCAGGCAATTAAGGATGACGATCATGAGCAGTTTTGAACAAGAACGGCTACGCGAATCGGCGTGGCAATTGCTAGACAACTATCAAGCAGAATCGGCCTTTTTCTTTGCATCGCCCAACCATACCTTGTTAGGGCAATTAAGCTATGTTGATTTGATCAGCCAAACCGCCTTACCTGAGCTTGAGCAACGAGTCAACGAGGCACTGCAACGGGCTGAACGTGGTGGTGAGGTTAATCCGGTGGTGGTGGGCGCATTGCCTTTTGCTCCTGATGCGGCGGCCTATTTGGCACTACCTTCGCGGGTAGTTTGGGCTGGCCCATTGCACGCCGAAGCCCAACCCTATTGGCATAATCAACGTTTGCCACATTGCAGCATCGAACCAATGCCAGCGCCCGAACACTACAAACAGGGTGTGGCGCAAGCCTTAGCCAAAATGCAGGCTGGCGATTTGCAAAAAGTTGTGCTCTCACGCGCATTGCAATTGACTGCTGAAGCACCGCTTGATGTGAATTTGATTTTGGCCAATTTGGCGCGTAATAACAAAACTGGCTATACCTTTGCTGTGCCGTTGCCAACTCGCCGTGCTTTGGTTGGGGCTAGCCCTGAGTTGTTACTGGCACGTAATGGTAACCAAGTGATCGCCAATCCCTTAGCTGGCTCGATTCCCCGCAGCAGTGACCCTGAAGAAGATGCGCGGCGGGCAGCAGGCTTGCTCGAATCGCCCAAAGATTTGCATGAACATAAGGTTGTGATCGAGGCGGTTGCGGCGGCCTTAGCGCCATTCTGTCTGAGCCTCGAAGTGCCGCAACCAACCGTCATTTCCACCGCGACGATGTGGCATCTCTCGACAACCTTGGTTGGTGAATTAAATCCTGATGCACCTTCGTCTTTGGGCTTGGCATTGGCCTTGCACCCAACTCCGGCGGTCTGTGGTACGCCTACCGAGGTCGCCCGTGCCGCCATCCGCGAAATCGAGCCGTTTGATCGGGGCTTTTTCACGGGTATGGTTGGTTGGTGCAACGCCCAAGGCGATGGCGAATGGATTGTCACGATTCGTTGTGCCGAAGTTGTTGATCAATCGTTGCGTTTATTTGCTGGCGCTGGGGTGGTGCTTGGCTCAACTCCTGAAGCTGAATTGGCCGAAACTGGGGCAAAATTCCGCACGATGTTGTTGGCGATGGGCATCGATAGCGAAGGCGAGGTGGCCTAATGGCTGAGCTGACGCTTGGCCTTGAGGGCACAACTGCTTGGCCCGCCGAGTTTGCCGAACGCTATCGCAACGCTGGCTATTGGGTTGATCAGACCTTTGGCGAAGCGCTACGCGAGTGGGCGCAACGCTCGGGTGAGGCTACCGCTGTGGTATGTGGCGAACGCCGTTGGAGCTACCGCGAGCTGGATCAACGAGTTGATCGCTTGGCAGCAGGCTTGCAACAGCTTGGCATCCAACCAAAACAACGGGTGGTGGTGCAATTGCCCAATTGCGCCGAATGGTTTGTGGTCTGTTTTGCGCTCTTTCGGGTTGGCGCAATTCCGTTGATGGCGTTGCCAGCCCATCGTTTGGCTGAAATTGGCTATTTTTGCCAGCATAGCGAAGCGGTGGCCTATGTGATTGCCGATAAAATTGGCAGTTTCGATTATCGCAATTTGGCAGCTGAGGTCAAAGCGGTTGCGCCAACCTTGGAACATGTATTGGTGGTTGGCGAGGCTGGGTCGTTTACTGCTTTGGCTGATGTCGATGCCGAGCCAAGCGAATTTCCAACGCTTGACCCCGCCGAAGTGGCTTTGTTCCAGCTTTCGGGCGGCAGCACGGGCGTGCCCAAATTGATTGCCCGCACCCACGATGATTATTTGTATTCGGTGCGAGCTAGTGCTGAAATCTGCGAGTTGGATGCCAGCAGCGTCTATTTGTGCGTCTTGCCGATGGCTCATAACTTTCCGATGAGTTCGCCTGGAACCTTGGGAACGTTGGTGGCGGGCGGCACGGTGGTGCTTGCGCCGCAACCTAGCCCCGATGTGGCTTTTCCCTTGATTGCTCGCGAAGGCGTAACGATTACTGGTATGGTTCCGCCGCTAGCATTGCTGTGGCTCGATGCTGCGGCGAATCGCAAGGCCGAATTATCCAGCCTTAAGCAAATTTTGGTTGGTGGTGCGCCCTTTGGTGCTGATACCGCTCGCCGCGTGCATCCAGAGCTTGGTTGCCAATTGCAACAAGTCTATGGTATGGCTGAGGGCTTGGTTAATTACACGCGGCTTGATGATCCGACTGAGCTGATTTGCCATACCCAAGGCCGCCCAATTTCGCCTTTAGATGAGGTGCGAATTGTCGATGATGAAGATAATGATTTGCCGCTGGGTGAGCTTGGCCACCTGATTACCCGTGGCCCCTACACGATTCGCGGCTATTATCGCGCTGCTGAACATAATCAACGCGCTTTTACCAGCGACGGTTTTTATCGTACTGGCGATTTGGCCCGCTTGAACGCCGCTGGCTATGTTTCAGTCGAAGGCCGTGCCAAAGATCAAATCAATCGTGGTGGCGAAAAAGTTGCTGCCGAAGAAATCGAGCAACATCTGCTCAATCACCCAGCGATTCACGATGTGGCGCTGGTGGGCTTGCCCGACCGATTTTTGGGCGAGCGCACTTGTGCGGTGATTGTCAGCAACGGCGTGACTATCAACCGCCGCGAGGTGGTGCAATTTTTGCGCAGCCGGGGGCTTGCCGAATACAAATTGCCAGATCGGGTCGAAATCGTGGAGAGTTTGCCCAAAACTGGGGTTGGCAAGATCAACAAACGGCTGTTACGTGAGCAATTAAGTGCTGGTCGTGTGCCAGCCTAGAAGGATAGATTATGGCCTTACCATCAATTGCGGCTTATGCAATTCCAACTGAATTACCAACTAACCGCGCCACTTGGGCGGCTGAGCCACAGCGGGCAGCGTTGTTGATTCACGATTTGCAAAATTATTTTATCGATGCTTTTCCTGCTGGCGAGGAGCCAATTAGCAGCGTGTTGCGTTCGATTGCCAGCTTGCGCGGTCACGCGCATGCCCTGGGCATTCCGGTGTTTTATTCGGCCCAACCAGGCGACCAAGCGCCCGAAGATCGCGGCTTGTTGAGCACATTTTGGGGCAAAGGCTTGAGCACTGGCACGCCACCGGAGATTGTCGCGCCGCTTGCACCGCAGGCTGGCGATCAGGTAATTACCAAATGGCGTTATAGCGCGTTTCAACGCACGCCGTTGCGCGAATTGTTGCGTGAAGCAGGCCGCGATCAATTAATTGTGTGTGGAGTTTATGCCCATCTCGGCTGTTTGTTGACCGCCTGCGATGCCTTTATGCAAGATATTCAGCCATTTTTTGTGGCCGATGCTGTCGCCGATTTTACGCTTGACGAGCATCGCATGGCTTTGCACTATGCCGCTGGCCGTTGTGCTGTGGTCACCACGACCGAACAATTGGTACGCGAATTGGGCTACAACCAATTACGCAGCGAGTTGCACGATTTGCTTGATGATGTTGAAAGCATCGGCGCTGATGATAATTTGCTCGATTGGGGCTTGGATTCAGTGCGCTTGATGACCTTGGCCGAGCGCTGGCGGGCAGCAGGCTGTGAAGTTGGTTTTGCTGAATTGGCCGAAACCCCAACTTTAGCCGAATGGTGGCAACGCCGTTTTGCCGCCCAAAATTTGGAGCAAACTCATGGCTAAGCTGGCGCTATCGGCGGCACAACATGGCATTTGGCTGGGTCAACAGCTCGATCCGAGTAGTCCGCTGTATAACACAGCCGAATATGTGGCGCTGCGCGGTGCAGTTGAGCTTGCTAATTTGACCGCTGCGATTGAGCAGGCCTTTGCTGAAGCCGCAACCCTGCATTTGCGTTTCGGGCTTGAGCATGATCAGCCGTATGCGCTGGTTGAACCACAGCCAATTAACTTGACCGTGCATGATTTGCGCGATCTTCCTGATGCTGAAGCGCGAGCTTTGGCTTGGATGCAGCACGATTTGGGCAATGTGGTCGATCTGGCAACCGGCCCGCTGTTCAACACGGCGATTTTGCAACTTGCCGATGATCAGGTGTGGTGGTATTTGCGGGCGCATCACATTGCCTTAGATGGCTATAGTTTTGCTTTGCTCACCAAGCGTGTCGCCGAAATCTACTCAGCATTGCAAACCAAGGCCTCGCTCAGCCCAAGCTTTGGCGAATTGGCCCCAGTAATTGCTGAAGATCACGCCTATCAAGCCTCAATTCAGGCCAGCCTTGATCGCGAATTTTGGGTCAATCGCTTTGCTGATAATCCGCAAGTGGTGAGTTTAACTCAGCAAACCGCCCTATCGCAGCCGCGTAGCATGCGCTTGAGCACTGCTTTAGCTAGTGACTTGATCGAGCGATTAACAGCAATCGCCAAGCCCAGCCGTAGCACATGGCCCGATGCCTTGATGGCGGTGGTGGCGACCTATCTCGCCCGCTGGAATAACAGCGAGAGCGTAGTTTTGGGTATGCCCTTGATGAGCCGTTTGGGTTCGGTGGCGTTGCGTGTGCCGTGTATGGCCATGAATATTGTGCCGCTCTGCCTCAAGGTTGCTACCGAGCATGATTTAGTCCAATTGACTGCGGTAGTAGCAGCCGAACGCAATGCCTTCCGCAAGCATGGCCGTTATCGCTATGAGCAGTTGCGCCGCGATTTGGGCTTTGTTGGCGCTGGGCGGCGTTTATTCGGGCCTGTCGTCAATATTATGCCCTTCGATCATCCGCTGAATTTCGGTGATTGCCAAGCCCAGAGTACCACGCTCACTGCTGGCCCAGTCGAGGATTTGGCCTTCAACGTGATTTTGCGTGGCAACCAACTGTATTTGACGCTTGAGGCCAATCCGGCTTGCTACAGCCAAGCCGCGCTTGAATATCATTTTGCAGCAATTCAACAACTATTAAATGATTGGCTGGACAATCCAAGCATACCTGTGGCTGAGCAGCAGGTTTTGCCAGCGCCGCTTGTGCTTGATGGTGGCGAGTTGCGCTTGCCGCTGACCAGCGTGATCGAGCAAATTTTGGAGAATGCCAAACAACAGCCACACGCCTTGGCTTTGGTTACCGACACTGAGCAACTGAGCTATGCCGAGTTGGCGAGCCACGTCCATGCTTGGGCGGGCCAATTGGTGCAGCGTGGGGTAGCTGCTGGCAGCGTGGTTGGGGTGGCCTTGCCGCGTAGCCGCGAGGCGATTGTGGCGATCTTAGCGACGCTTTGTTGTGGTGCGGCCTATCTACCACTCGACCCGCAATGGCCGCAAAGCCGCTTGGCGGGTGTTGTGGCGCAAGCTCAACCAGTGCTAGTTTTGGCGCAGCAAGCTTTTGATCTGCCCAATTTGTTGTTGGTCGCGCAGTTGAGCAAGGCCAATGCATGGTTCGAGGCCCGAGTCGATTTGGCCCAACCAGCCTACATCATGTATACCTCTGGCTCGACTGGCGAGCCAAAAGGTGTGGTGATTAGCCATCAGGCTTTGGCGGGTTTTGTGCAGGCAGCGGCTGAGCGTTACGCAATCGGCGCAGCTGATCGGGTATTGCAATTTGCCCCATTGGCTTTTGATGCTAGCGTTGAAGAAATTTTTATGACGCTCTGTCAAGGTGCGACCTTGGTGTTGCGCAACGATGCCATGCTCGAATCGTTACAGCGCTTTGTAGCGGCTTGCCAAGCGCATGCGATTAGTGTGCTCGATTTGCCAACCGCCTTTTGGCATGAATTAGCCGATAGCGTGGCTCAAGGCGCGGTGCAGTTGCCCGAATGCTTGCGGGTGGTAATTATTGGTGGCGAGGCGGCTCTGCCAGAGCGGGTTCGTGGCTGGTTGAACGTGGTTGCGCCGAATGTGCGTTTATTCAACACCTATGGCCCAACCGAGGCGACCGTGGTGGCAACCGTGGCCGAATTGAGTAACCCCGATCAACCAATTACGATTGGTCGGCCATTGGTAGGGGTGCAAGCAGCCATTTTGGGCAGCGACCAGCAGCCAATTTTTGCAGGCGATGTTGGCGATTTGTATCTGCTGGGCAATGGCTTGGCAACAGGTTATTATCAACGCCCCGATTTGGATGCGCTGAATTTTGGTCAACTTAGCCAATTGCTGAATGCGCCTCGTGGCTATCGCACTGGCGATCGGGTGCGTTTGCTTGATGGTCAGTTGCAGTTTGTAGGTCGCAGCGACGATGAATTCAAAATTAGCGGCCAGCGCGTCACGCCTGCCGAAATTGAATCGGTCTTTTTGCGGCATACGGCGGTGCGCGAAGTAGCAGTGATTGGTCAGCAGCTTGGCAATGCGAGTAAGCGCTTGTTTGCAGCGGTTGTTGTCAGCGATGCCAATTTGAGCGTGACTGAATTGCGCAATCACGCCAGCCAACATCTGCCAGCGGCGGTAATTCCGGCGGCGATCACGATTGTTGAACGTTTGCCGCGCAATAGTGCAGGCAAGATCGATCGCAAGGCTGTAGCGGCCTTAGCGCCAGCACCAGTGATGGTGAATGCTGCGACCAACGATACGCCAGCATTAATTCGCCAAGTTTGGGCCGAAGTTTTGGGCCAAACTGAATTCAACGACGAAGCCGATTTCTTCGCCTTGGGTGGTCAATCGCTGCAAACGATTCAGGTTGCTAATCGTTTGGGTATGGCCTTGGGCCGCGAAGTAACCGCTGCCTTTATCTTCCGCTATCCCACGATTGCGAGCTTGAGCCAAGCGCTCGACCCTGAATTTGAGCAGACTTCTGAGGCCGCGCCACAATTTTTGAGCGATGCCAATTTGTCTGAGCAGATTGTGCCCAAACAACTCAATGCCCAGCCACGGCCAATCCAAACCGTACTATTGACTGGGGCAACTGGCTTTGTCGGGGCGCATCTGTTGGCCGAATTGCTCAATACAACCACCACCAACGTGATTTGTGTGGTGCGAGCTGGCTCGAATGCAGCAGCCTTTGAGCGGTTGCAAGCAAGTTTGCACCACTACGAATTGCCAACCGAGCAGCTTGCCGAGCGGGTTGAAGCTTGGCAGGGTGATTTGGCTCAGCCCCAATTTGGGCTTGACGGTCAGCAATGGCAAAGCTTGATCGAACGCTGCGATTTGATTTATCACAATGCGGCGATGGTCAGTGTGGTTCGTGAATATAGCAGTTTGCGGGCGGTCAACGTCAACGCTACCAGCGAAATTTTACGTTTGGCAGCGGTACGTTGCACACCTGTGCATTACGTTTCAACCTTGGCAGTTTCGCCACCGCAAAGCGTGATGCATCGCGTGCCCGAAGATTTTGTGGCGGCGCATGCTGGGCTACGCGATGGTTATAGCCAAAGCAAATGGGTCGCCGAACGCTTGCTCGAACAAGCGGCTACCCGTGGTTTGCCCGTCGCCGTCTATCGTTTAGGGCGGGTGGTTGGCCCCAATCAAAGCAATTTTGTCAATCAAGATGATTTATTCTGGCGGATTGTCCAAGCAGGTGTGCCGCGTGGCTTATTGCCCAGCCTGCCTGTCGAGGAAATCTGGAATCCAGTTGATTTTGCTGCACAGACAATCGTGCAATTTAGCCGTAATCATCGCGGGGTGCGCGTGTATAACCTTGCGCCCAGCGAGCCAATCAGCTTTGCCCAACTTTTGGGCTGGGTTGGTGATTATGGCTATGGCGTGCAATTGTGCAGAGTTGAGCAATGGTATCAAGCGTTGCGTAACGCCGACGATGCGATGAGTCAGGCAACCCTGACCTTCTTTGAGCGCCAGGCTGATGGCGGGGAACTGCCCAGCACAATTGGTACGATTGAAAACAAACGCTTGCTGCAAACGTTGGCAGCGCATGGTATTGCCGTGCCTGTGATCGATCGCGAGCGCTTCTTTGGCTATCTTAAGCGGTGTATTCGAACGGGTTTATTGCCCGCGCCCGATTTACGCCAGACTAGTATTGGTATTCGCTAAAATTTTTAGCATACAAAGGAATTACACCAATGACATCCCTTTCAGTTCGTTTTCGTTCGTTATTGGCCTTACTCGCGCTTGTGACCTTGGCTGCTTGTGGCTCGACCACGGCTCCAACCGCAACCACTGCCCCGGCGGCAACCGAAGCTTCTGCGGCAACTACGGCTCCGGCAGCAACCGAAGCCCCAGCTGCGACCGAGGCTCCGGCAGCAACCGAAGCGCCAACCGCCGAAGCAACTACAGAAACCAGTGCTAGCGGCACTCGCAGCATTGAAACTCGCTATGGCACGGTCGAAGTGCCAGCAACTCCTGCTCGGTTGGTGACGCTTGATGAAGGCGCATTGGATACCGCCGTGGCCTTGGGTATTATCCCAGTTGGTGGCATTAGCTCACGTTTGAGCGAAGGCGTTGCTCCCTACATCGCCGATAAAGTGCCTGGGATTGCGATTGTTGGTAACCCTGGCGAAATCAACTTCGAAGCAGTAATTGCTGCTACCCCCGACTTGATTTTGACCCACAACCGCATCGACGAAGAAACCTACAAAAAATTGAGCGCAATTGCTCCAACCATCGTGCCAACCAACGGCATTGGCGCTTGGAAAGATGCCGCTGGCGAATATGCCGCAGCCTTGGGCAAAACCAGCGAACTCGAAGCATGGTTGAAAGAATTCGATGCGAAAGTTGCTGATGCCAAAACCAAATTAGCAATCAAAGAAGGCACGACTGGCGCGGTTATCCGCTGGATGCCCCAAGGCCCATTGGTGATGGGTCGCTTGTTGCCAGCAGTTGTCTTGATCGAAGAATTGGGCTTGAGCTTGCCCCAAGTGGCGATTGATTTGGGCACTGATGCACCACACACCGATGTTTTGAGCTTGGAACAATTGGCAACCGTTGATACCGACTGGTTGTTTGTGGCCACGTTCAATGCTGAAGGCGATGGCGCTTTGGCAACCGCCCGCGAACAAGCAGCGTTTGGCCAATTGAAGGCTGAAAAATCCAAGCAAGTTGTGGCGGTTAGCGCTCAACTCTGGAGCAGCGCGTTTGGTCCATTGGCTGCCGATGCCATCTTGAGCGATATTATCGCTGGCGTTCCTGCGGCACAATAGGCTATTGGGGGTTGGTTGTTGGGGGTCGGGGATCGGTTTGATCTGTGATCTCCAGCAGCTTAAACTCAAAAGTTAAGGATCAGGAGAACGGGAACCGCGAAGCACGCGAAGAACACGAAGGTTGGGGATCGGGATAATACACAAAACTATTTGGATCAATAGGTTAACTTGGGTAAGCCTAATTATTCTGTTGATCCAAATAGTTGCTATGTTCTATGTTCTCCCGAACCCCTACTTAAATTGGGAAAAACGATAATGGCTACAACTTTGCTCTCGCGACGCATGCTCATTGGAGTGCTGGCAGCCTTTGGCTTGCTGGCAATTGTTATTTTATTGAGCCTTGGGGTTGGCTCGGATAATGCAATTGGCTTGGCCCAAGTCTTTGCTGTGCTCCAAGGCTCTGGTGATGATCAAGCCCGTTTGACGGTGCTCGATTTGCGCGTACCACGCACGATTATTGGCGTTTTGGTCGGCGTGGCGCTTGGCTCGGCTGGGGCATTATTGCAGGCGGCTGCCCGTAATCCCTTGGCTGAGCCAGGTTTGTTGGGGGTCAGCGCAGGTTCGGCGACTGCCGTGGTCGTATCGATTGCGCTCGGAGCCAGCCTGAATAATTTACAAGTTGGCGTTGCCATTTTTGGGGCGTTGGTTGGCTGTACCGTCGCGCTCGGCGTTGCCCGCATGAGTGGCCTCGGCGATGATCCAATTCGCTTAGTGCTGGCGGGCGCAGCCTTGAGCAGCATGCTGGCGGCGGTTTCCTCAGTAATTTTGCTGACCGATCAACGCACCGCCGATGAGGTGCGTTTTTGGACGATTGGCGCAATTGCTGGCCGTAATTTGAGCAGCATCACTTCCGCAATTCCCGTATTATTGCTGGGTTTGGCGGTTGCCTTGTTGCTAGCGCGGCCATTAGCGGCCTTGGCACTGGGCGAAAAAGTTGCCAGCGGGCTTGGTCAACGCCCCAAATTAGTCCGAACAGGCGTGATGATTAGCGTCGCCTTATTGGTTGGTTCGGCCACGGCGATGGCTGGGCCAATTGGCTTTGTCGGGTTGGTGGTGCCGATTGCGGCCCGCGCGATGGTGGGGCCAGATATTCGGCGAGCGTTAATATTGGCGGTGCTGCTTGGCCCAAGTTTTGTGCTGTTGGCCGATGTGCTTTCGCGGATTGTTGCGCGACCAACCGAAACCCCACTGGGTGTGATTTCAGCATTAATTGGTGCACCAATTTTGGTGCTGATTGTGCGCAGCCAACGCTTACCAGCGCTCTAGGAGAATGGCATGGATCGACTTTCGCTGACCCCAACCACGAGTGTTGCTCACGAGCTAAACCTAGCCCAGCCATTTACCGTCCAACCAACTGGCTTATGGTTGCTACGCGTTGGCCGTTTGAGCCTGCTGTTGGATCGACGGGCTTGGCTGGCGAGTTTGCTTTTGCTGCTTGCGACGGTAGTTTTGGTTGGCCTGAGCCTCGGCAGTGGTACGGTCAAAATCGCCCCACTTGATGCCTTGGCAGCCTTGTTTAATCAAGGCGAAACCAAAAATATCTTTATTGTGCGCGATTTACGGCTGACTCGCGTTTTGGCAGGTGGCATGGCTGGCGCTGCTTTGGGCATGGCTGGCTGTTTGTTGCAAACGCTCAGTCGCAATCGACTGGCCAACCCCGATACGATTGGGATCGATAATGCTGCGACGGCTTTTGCGGTTGCCTCGGTCGTGGGAGTTAGTACAACCCTCGCGCCTTCAGGCATGGCCTTGATCGGTGCAATTACTATGCTTTCCTTAACCTTTGCCTTGAGTGGTGGGGCTGGCACCCGCGGTTATCGTTTCTTAATCACAGGGCTGGGCTTGGGCGCAATCTGTGGAGCTGCCACTAATTTGATGCTAGCACGTGCCCCAATTGATGCTGCCAATGATGCTTTTCCTTGGACAATTGGCAGCTTGAACGATCGTTCGGGAATTACCGTAAGCTTGCTGGCTTGGGGCGTGGTGATATTGCTACCGCTGGCTGCGATCGTGGGTAAACGCCTTAATTTGGTGCGCTTGCCCGATGCAGTTGCCCAAAGTTTAGGGGTGCGAGTCAATCGTTTGCGCTTCTTCACGATTTTGTTGGCGGGGAGCTTGACCGGCCTTGCGGTTGCGGTTGCTGGGCCAGTTGGCATGATTGGCTTGGCTGCACCTGAGTTGGGTCGGCGCTTGGCTGGCCCGCGCACTGTGCCGATTGTGCCTTCAGCCTTGGCTGGCGCATGCTTTACCATGCTGGCTGATTTGCTTGGGCGCACTTTGTTCAGCCCAACTGAAATTCCAGTGGGCATTGTAACAGCCTTAGTTGGCGGCCCTTACTTATTATGGTTCCTGTTGCGAACCCCGCGAGGCAAACAATTATGAGTGTTTCTCCCCTAGCGGCGTTGCAAACCCAAAATTTGGTCTTGGGCTATCAACGCACAACGATTATTGATCAGCTGAATGCCTCGATTCCCCATGGCCAGGTTACGGCGATTATTGGTCCAAACGGCTGTGGTAAATCAACCTTGCTGGCGGGTTTAGCCAAATTGCATCCAGCCAAGCAAGGCCAAATTTTGCTCGATGGCCAGGATATTGCCCGTCTTTCGCCGCGTGAGATGGCCCAAGCTTTGGCCTTGCTGCCCCAAGATGGCGTGGCTCCCGATGGTATGACTGTGGCCGATTTGGTGCGTTTTGGTCGGCATCCCCATACTGGCCTGTTGCGTCAGTGGTCAAAAGAAGATCAACATGCCGTGGTGACTGCAATCGCGACTGCTGATTTGATGGAGATGGCTGATCGACCCTTGACGACGCTTTCGGGTGGTCAACGCCAACGCGCTTGGATCGCCATGGCTCTCGCTCAATCAACGCCATTGCTGCTGCTCGATGAGCCGACCGCTGCGCTTGATCTTGGGCATCAAATCGAGGTATTTGAGCTGATTCGCCAATTGTCGGCTGAAGGCAAAACCGTGGTGATGGTGGTGCATGATTTGGCAAGTGCTTGTCGCTATGCCGACCATCTGATCGCCATGTGTGCTGGCTCGATCATCGCTGCTGGTGCGCCAAACGCCGTGGTTACCCCCGAATTAATTCATCAACTCTATGGTGTGCACTGTCGATTAATCCCCGACCCAATTAGCGGTACGCCGATTATTGTTGGGGTGCAGAAAAGTCAAAAGTCAGAAGGCAAAAATCAAAAGGGCTAGGCTTAACGCAGAGGCGCAGAGTTAGGCGAGGAGTCAGTAGTCAGGATTCAGGGTCTAGCGGTCAAGATTCAGCCATTTGGTACAGCAGAATAATTAGTGAAATTCGTGGCTAAAAACAGCCTTCGTGTTCTTCGTGTCCTTCGTGGATCAATTAACTAAAATACATAAGGAGCATTTCATGCAATCACAGGCAACAATTCCAACCGCGCTTGGTTCGAGCTACATCAAAAAATTATGCAAGCACTACGCCCACAAAATCAAAGTCGAATACGACGATCAGCAAGGTATGGCCTATTTTGCAATGGGCACATGTGCCATGCAAGCCGAAGCTGAACAGTTGATTTTTGTGATTGATGCCGAAACCAGCGAGGCTGTTGCCACCATTCAACACATTATGAACGAACATTTTGAGCAATTTGCTTTCCGCGAAAAACTCAAAGTTGAATGGCAAGCACTCGACGCTGAGTAAATAACGCAGAGGCGCAGAGCGGAGAACATAGCGACTATGGGCTATTGAACCACCACCAGCTGTTTCGGTAGCCCATAGTTTTTTGTGGTTTAATTAAAACTGGCTCACTGAATCCTGAATCCCGAATCCTAGCTCCTTCATCGATATTCGTCGTTAAAAATAGCAAATTCGTTCTTGATATATTCCCATATTGGTATATAATAAATATATGGCACGTGCAGCAACAACAACTGATGTTTTCAATGCGATCGCAGAACCTGGTCGGCGGCAAATTCTTGACCTACTTGTTCATGGCGAATTAGCAGTCAACGAGCTGGTGGAGCAGCTTGGGCTGGCTCAGCCACAGGTTTCCAAACGGCTTCACGTATTGCGTGAAGTTGGGTTGGTACTGGTGCGTGATGATGGGCGGCAGCGTTACTATCGCTTGAATGGTCGCGCCCTCAAACCAATTCACGATTGGATTCGCCGCTATGAACAAATGTGGAATGAGCGGTTTGATGCTTTGGATGAATTACTCGAAGAACTGAATCATGAGGAGGATTAACCATGGCAACCTTGGTAAATAAGCATTCGGCAGTTGTAACGTTACCAACCGATACCCAAATTCAAATTAATCGTGATTTTAATGTGCCTAAAGAGTTGGTGTATCGCGCTTGGACGACTCCTGAGTTGGTCAAACGTTGGTGGTCGGCTGGTCATGGCACGGTCACAATTGCCGATATTGATCTTCAGGTTGGTGGAATGTGGCGTTGGGTAACGGTGACTGAAACGAGCTTTGAGGTGGCTTTTCATGGAGTTTATCAGCAGCTCGCTCCTAATGAATTGATTGTTTGTACCGAAGTCTACGAGGCCATGCCCGATGGTGAAGCACTCAATACGATAACTTTTAGCGAACGTGATGGTGGCTGTAGCCTGACCCTGCTAGTTCAACATAGCTGTCAAGAGCATCGCGATGGTCATGTGAATTCGGGTATGGAAGCGGGCATGCAAAGCGCACTCGATATGTTGGAAAGTGCTGCCTTGGAACTGCTCGAAGCATCAACAATCAAGGCCTAAATCCAAAATCCGTTGATTGAGCTAGATACTAGCGAAAGGATACCATTGATGGCAACTGTGATGACCGCTCCATCAAAGCCAATCGTGTGGACAAGCCGGATTTTGCGGGGTTTGGCAGCGGCGTTTCTGCTGTTTGATGGTGGTTTCAAGCTGTTTAATCCTGCGCCTGTGGCCGAATCGTTTGCGGCACTCGGCTACCCCGATGGAATTGCCTTGAGCTTGGGGATTTTGCTGCTGGTTTGTACGGTTTTGGCGATCATTCCGCGCACAGCAGTGTTGGGAACGGTGCTGCTGACAGGCTACTTTGGTGGCGCTATTGCCAGCCATGTGCGCGTGGGCGACCCGCTCTTTTCGCTGGTGTTTCCACTGATTCTTGGCGGCATGCTGTGGGGTGGTTTGTACCTGAGCGATGCTAGGCTACGGGCGGTTTTTCCGCTGCGAGCGCACGATTAATTGTTGACTAGTTGGTGATAATAAATTGGGTTGCCTTACTAGCGATTAAGTCCTTAGCAGGGCAACCCAATTCAAGGATATCGTTCTAACACCTCACCCAAACGATCTATTTGGTTGGATGCACAACCTGTGAGCATTCCCAACAGCAACCCTATTCCCCACAGCGTTTTGTTCAATCGCTGCTTCATTGATCATTGCTCCCCTTCAAACTGCGCCCAACGAAAAGGTAGGGGAAGTTGTAATTGCTGCATCTGTTGATAAAGATCGGTTTGGCGAAATGTACTAACCCAAGCGCTTAGAAAATCCCAAGGGCCTGTTAAGTATTGCTTTTGGATGTCTGTTTGATAGCGTTGAGCACTAAAATGCTCATAAAGCTGCCTATATTCCTGCATATGCTGAACTACAAGGCTACTGCGTTCCTCAAGATTCGTATTAGGTTTTCGAATATACGTCAGGTATTCTTCAGTCCAAAATCTACATTCGATTGCATCAAAGGCACTATCACGTAGCCAGATCGAGAATGTTGGGGCAAGCTGACTGGGTTCGGTTGGGGCAGGCTCGTCGCCAAGGCTGGCACAAAAAACCACAGGATCGTCACCTTGATCGCGCCGAAGATAATAGATAACATACCCTTGATGTTGAGTGAATGGGATAATCAATGGGTCAGCTAACCAAGGCATTAGTCCATCTTCTTGCATATATCTGGCTGTTCTGTGTGCCTCATCAAGCCGATCGATAGCGGCATAATCACCATCAAACCAACGGTGGGTGTTGGTGTTGCCAAAGGTTTGTAAAAAGGCACGATAACAGGCTGGCAAACGATATCCACGAGCTTGCTCAAGTTCAGCTATGACTACCTCATCAACCCCGGCAACCGTCTCGACTACGTTTGCTTCGACCATAAAACTGGCTAATTCCTGCATATAGGTTGGGTACATTTGAGGTACTCCCAATCTCTCGATCAAGCTATGTCATCAATTCAATTATAAAGGCAGAAAGAGGAGGGCAAGGATTCAGGGGTCAGCGGCCAGGGGGCACGAATCAGCGTTGTGGCACAGCAGAAGAATTAGTGCAATTCGTGTAATTCGTGGCGAAACAACCTATCTTCGTGGCCTTCGCGTCCTTCGCGGTTTCGTTCCTCGCTCTGGATGGAGCGGGTTCGGGTGATTTGACAAGGGATACAATCTGCGGTAGAATCCCCGAGCTGTCAACGCATGACGGGTTTCGCCAGTCACGACACACCAACCTGAATCGAATCGCCCACATCGGCTCATTTGACACGAACGAGCAGCGGTGGTAGAATCCTCAGGCTGTTGACCGACAGCATCGATGTTTGCTCAACATCACACATTTGACGAATTGCTCCGCTCCGATGCTCTTCTGACATCAGCGGATTTTTTATCGCCAAAATCGCACCTTTCCAACTGATGGGTGCTGCGTCCGCAGCACATTCCATGCATCATAGTTTTTGTTTTT